>RCUH01000015.1_pt1 | contig 414721 bp, 410 predicted proteins | sample 2166191 | NCBI WGS metagenome assembly RCUH01 (sample SAMN09932848, study PRJNA488358) | compost metagenome | feature: garden; material: soil; isolation source: compost soil in an enriched community after 214 h of incubation | place: Germany: Experimental Botanical Garden Goettingen | collected... | reverse complement strand
AGTTTAAACGATGATTTCATGGTTAATTCCTATGTAAATATAGTTTAAACATATTGTTTTTCAAAATATTTTCATCGTTTAAATCTATATAAATACTGTTTTAAACGGTGTTATCATTGGTTTTATTGATGTGTAGGCAATTTTGGGATTGTATAAAAAGTTGATTACGCTTACATTTGGTACTATGTCAGAGAGAATCAACAGAGTAAAAGAGGTCCTTGTGATTAAAGGAATGAGCCAAAAAGAATTGGCGGTTCAAATGGAAAAGAATCCAAATACGATTACTTCCATCTGTAACAACAAGTCTCAACCACATTTGAAAGATTTGAAACGAATTGCTGAAATTCTGGATGTTGATATTCGGGAGTTGTTGGTTCCTACGAAGAACGATTAATCGTTCAAATTAATTATACGACAATAGATGAGTAAAATCAGATTGAGAAATATTGGTCCAATTAAAAAAGGATTACAAAACACTTCGGAATATATTGAATTCAAAGGAGTAACAGTTTTTATTGGAGATCAAGGAACAGGAAAAAGTACAATTGCAAAATTATTTTCCACACTAAGCTGGATAGAAAAAGCTTTGGTAAGAGGCGATTTCAGTACGCAATATGTGATGCAATATAACCGATTCAAAAATAAATTTTTAGCATATCAGAATATTAGCAATTATCTAAATGATAATTCCTATTTCGAATATGTTGGTAATGCTTTTGATTTTGAGTATTCAAAAGGACAATTCAAGGCTACTTCAAAACAATCTAATAAGTATAGCTTCCCTAAAATAATGTATGTCCCAGCAGAAAGGAATTTTGTTAGTTCTGTTGAGAAGCCCGATTTGATAAAAAGACTACCATTGCCTTTATATACGTTTATGGACGAATACGAAGATGCTAAACTAAATACAAAAGGAAATTTCGCATTACCGATTGGTAATGCAAAATTTGAATACCGAAGACAAACGAAGAAATCCTACATTATTGGAAATGATTATAATATTGAATTGACTGAAGCATCAAGTGGTTATCAATCTTTAGTTCCTTTGATCATGGTTACAAAACATTTATCTGATATTATTCAGAATAAAACAAATGATCATCGAAAAGAAATAAACAGAGATGAAGAGGAAAGGATTCGTAAGGCTGTCAGTGAATTGATAAAGGATAATAAAATAACAGATGAAGTACTAAAAGCTGCTTTAGAGGAATTATCCTTTAGGTTTAAATACAGTAGTTTTATCAACATAGTAGAAGAACCTGAACAAAATCTTTTCCCAACTTCACAAAAAAAAATACTTTTCGAATTGCTCAAGTATTATAACGAAAACGATAATAACAATTTCGTTATGACTACGCATAGCCCATACATCATAAACTATTTAAGTTTAGCAATACAAAGTTCCTATCTAAAGGAGAAAATAGATCAACTAGAGGGGGGAGAAAAGAAAAAGGAGTTGCTTGAAAGATTGGGTAAAGATGTTCCTTTGGAATCATCTGTTGACACTGATAAAGTCAATATTTACCAAATTGATGATAAAGGAGTTATCAATAAACTAGAAATGCCATATGGTATTCCAAGTGATAAAAACTATCTGAATCAACAATTGAGATTTGGGAATATGGTTTTCGATTCTTTATTAGAAATTGAAGAGGAAATATGAGTTGGGAATTTCTAGCTTCACCTTGTAAAGAGAATCCCAGAACAGATATTGAATTCGGTATCTGTGATGATGAAGATGGAAGCAAAGCATATACCGATATTGACAATCCTACAAACTGGATTGCTACTGTATCCAATGAAAGCAAGAAAAATGTTTCTTTTATTGCTGTTGATAACTGTATTTTTAAAAAAACAGATGAACCAGGCAGAAGACGTTGCGATGGCCTATTGGTTACAGAAGACCAACTATATTTTGTTGAATTAAAAGACCAAATGAAAGGTTGGATTTCTGATGCTATTGAACAATTAGAATCTACAATTGAGTTTTTCAAAGAATCTCATAATTTGGAAGACTTCAAGCATAAAAAAGCATTCGCATGCAATAAAAAGTTTAGATATTTTCAAGAAATTGATAATGAAGTAAATCTAACATTTTTCAGAAAACATAAAGTTCGAATAGATGTGCAAGCGGACATAATTATCTTGTAGAGAGCTAAGTTCGTTTCTAACGAATATCGAACTTGAAAGAATAAAACTTTTGCGCCTTTTTGAAATGAAATAAAACCTGAAGACCTTCCTACTCTACGAGATTCCTCGGTCTGAGTACCCAAGCTATATGAATAGATCGCAATAACATTATAAGACAAATCAATCATTGCTTCGAGTTCGCCTAATGTTGGATTATTTCTTTCCCAGCCTTGTTCATTAAAATTCCACTTCGTTCATTTTCCTGCACCCTTAATACTCCTGTTGAAGCTTCAGTTATATAGTCATATTGAAGAGGTATTATCTGCGCTCCAGTTAAATCATAATATCCGTACAACCCATTTAAGTTAACAATGATGCCAGTATTCGTTACTTCAATTTTATCGTATTTGTTTGGTAAAATTTGTTGGTTGTTTGAGCCTGTTGCACCAACCTTTTTGGTTGTGGGATCCTGAGTCAACACCAGTTTTAACGTATTTGTTTTACTGTTTAGCTGATCAATTCTTGCCTTATCCTTCAGAATAATTCCGTTCTCATCATAAAATGTACCTCCAACAAGCAGATAATCATCAATATACCTGCCGATTTCGAACTGTTGAGCATCCTGGTAATCAGGATAAAAAATTCGGTATTCAATCCACTGATTTTCAAGTTTATGTTTTTCAATTTCTCCTAGAACATTGAATGTCGTTGCGGTTGCTCTGCCGGAAAAATTAACATGTGGCGCCTGATTTAATGCATGTATTATTGCATAAAATGATTCCTGAGTTGGATGTTCAATAAACTCAAATGTCAGCCCAACTCCGATGTGATTTCTTAAGTTCACTATTTCGTTATAATTGCACGGCAGTATAGCTTTTCCTGTTTTTGCTTCAACACAACCCCAGAATGGAACACCAGTAGCTGGCTCAAATCCGTTTTTATAGGTTATAGCGTTTCTATAGGTTACTTCATTTGAATCGAGAACTGCAAACAAGTCGTCGAATAAGTAGTCAATTTTTAAATATTCAGGCTGAATTTTAACTGCTTTATTGATGTCTATGACGCCTTGTAATTCATGAACTGAATGGATAAAATAACTTCCATTAGCATTTTCTAGCTGTTCGTATGCAGGTTCAATAACCCAATTCCCCTTTTTATTAATTACGCCCCACAAACTATCTTTTCTTGCGCAAGCATAGCCATTTACAAAGTATCTCGCATTATCGAAAATAAATGGAATGACCTGTTTTCCAGTTTCATCAATGAAGCCAAATTTCACTTTGTTATCTACCAATTGAGGAACAAGTGCCAATCCATCATTGAAATAGAAAGGTAAATCTGTAGGAAAGTTTTCAGAACGCATAAAAACTCCTTTTGACTTGAGTTCTCTTTTTTCAGAAATCTCAGGTACATTGTTGTTTTGAAAGATTGACCAACAATCAATTAAAAACCACTTGTTGTCCTTTTCCGATATTATTTTATCGAAAACAAAAGTATTGATTGAATAGATTTCCTTTAATTCCTTATTCAATAAACAATAATCCCCTAGATCATATCGGATATAATTTCCGTTTAAACGTCTTAAGCGAATATTCTTGCCTGGAAAGATATTTTCTCCTTTTTTGTTTAGCAGCGCTTCCTCTCCGCCAGCAGTTAAACCATAACTAAAACCATTGCTGTAATCTGCCAGAAAACGGAAAGAAGGAGTTACCAGTTCTTTTCCAGTTGAATCCACAACGCCATACAAATTTTCCTTGCAAACAATTGCCATTCCTTCATTGAACGGAAAAATACGCTCGTACTTTACTTCTGTAATTAATTCTCCATTAAGTGAATACGCAAAAAAACCATTTTTAGAAACTGGACAATAACCATTGATTTCTGTGCCTATCCAAAAAGTACTGTCAACTGTTTGGCATTCTCCAGAGTGAGTATTTTGAGAATAAGATCTGGCAGCTAAAAAAAGTGCTCCAACAAGTAGAGTCAATACGTTTATGGTCATATTTAAGTTGAATTGAATAATCTGATTTACAGTTCAATTCAATTTAGGTTCATTGAAAAGTAAAATGAAAACGTCAATAAGTACCCAAGCCATATTAACATAAAGCAATAACATTAGTAGGAGAAATTGGTTTTCCTGATTTCGAAACCAAATCTTTCTTTATCCTATTAACTCATTGTCCCGCCACACTTGCACTAACCAATTCTACTCTGAAATTTTCGTATTCTTCAGGATAGGAATCCATTTTGAACGAAAAATTGGTTGATGATTGAGGCTCCAGGTATTCATAGATGGTATGAGATTTCTCCTCAATAAGCGTACTCGTTCTGGAATAAAAGAGGATTTTGATTTTGGCGTCTTTAAAACGGCCTAATGTTGCATTATTGTGGATCGCTCCTTTGAATATTGCCCCATCAGGTTCATACTCTGCGTCACGAAAAAATCCGGCATTTCGGGTTTTAATCTCCTGTGGAATCATTCTTACACCACCACAGAATAAGTACTGCATGGGTGAGTTCTCTTCAGAAGCTTTCAATTCAGTACGCAGTTCCTCCGGACTTTTTTCTTTTTCTACTTCAGGTTCTGGTGAATTTTCGGTGAATTGGTTCCGTACGTTTGGAGATTGGGAACCACTCCCACAACTGGTGAATGAAAAAATAAGTGCGAATGACAATAAGTTGATGAATAGTTTCATAAGCAGGTAACAATTTAGGTTTCGAATGTAAGTATAGATTTTTAAATTGCAAGCGGTGTTAATCGAACAAAAATGAATTCTTTAAAGGTAAACACCAACAAACAGTCTCCTCTCCATTGCTTGCATTGGCAACCAGATCTGTTTTAAAATTCAATATTTGATTTAACTTAGCAGAAAAAATCACTATCATGGAAAAATTAGGTGCAACTGAAATTCTTATCATTATCGGTATCCCCACCCTTCTCTTTTTACTTGTTTTTTGGGCTGGTAAACTGGTAGGCAGAAATGCAGCTAACAAAGAATTCATAAACAGAATCAATCAGCAGGATAAAGGTTAATTCACCAAAGCCGACTTCACCTCCCGCGGATCTTTGAACTGGTCCTTTGGTGGATTCTTCTGTTGAACTCTCAGTGGATTGCCCGGCTTGTTCTTCGGGTTGTAAAACCGGTCCAGGATCTGGTAAAGTTCCGGGTGTTCGGTTTTCATTTTCTCAGGACTTTCAAAGAAAAATTCGCTTACAACGGCCAGGAATTCAGCGTTGCTGGTGGAACCGTAATTGCGGATACTGGAATTACCCTTATGAATTGCGCCTATTTTGTTATTGATGATTTGGAGCCAGGGCTTGATGTCGATTTCCTTCATGATATTGGCCAGTTTCCCGTCGATGGTTCCGTCCTGCATATCTAAAACGTGTACAAATTCGTGGATGGCCACGTTTTTTTGGTCGTTGGTATCATAAAAGCCATGAACGAGCGCCTTCCGGGAAAGTTTGACCTTTCCTTCCATTTTTCCCCAGCCAACCAGGCCGTTAGCATATTGTTGCGTATTCGGGATCAGGAATTGGTCCGGGTGAAGTTCTACGACTTCCAGGTTGGAATAATGCCAGGAATCAAAACCAAAAATGGGAATGATTGCCCCGGAAGCAATTAAGATCCGGTCCAAATGCGTTACTTCCGTATCCATTCCAACAATTTGAACATTCAGTAAAAAAATATGAATGCGGTTTTCGAACCGGCTTCTTTGGGGTGGATTTAAGCGATTGTAAAAGGCCACATGCTGAATCAAAAGCTGTCTCCATTGGTGTGGAAAAGGCCGGTCCGGCTGCTTTTTTGAACGGTTCTTTTTTAAACTGTAACGGGAATAGCCAATCAACATGCTGATCGCAACCCCGATCATAACGTAAATATAGGTCGAATTCATAGTGTCTAAAGATAGATAAATGATCGAAAGCAAACGTCTAAAGACATCATTTACTTCGGTTAACCGGAGCATGACAATGCAGAAACTCTTTTCTCAAATAGTTCCTTTTTGCGTAAAAAATGCTACTACCTCCTTCCTTTTTACCAGTTTTCTGAGATAAGGACCGCTTGTTTCGCTCGAAAGTTTAGGTGAATCGATTTGCATACTCCGGAACGATCCGTCTTTTTGCGGTGCAATCAGGATGGTTTTACCCAAAGTCAGGTCGAATAAACGCATGTTGATAATAGCGTAGGAATTCCGGCTGGCTGTCAAAAATGCCATATAATCGACACGGTTGTTTTTGGTTTTGAAAAAGCCCTGACCGATGTAATCCGGGTGATTCCGGGAACTGATCTCGTTGAGTAAGTGTGAATAATTGACTGTATCAATGAAATCCGTTAGTACAAGTATTTGAAAAAAGATTTCATCCTTCCTGTTTTTAAGGTACTTTTCATTTACCATGCTGGATTTAACGAAGAATGCGTTCGATAAAACGGTTTTATCTTCAATGTTCAGTTGGTTTCCGTTCCCTCCAGGGAATATGGAATTCCCTACTCCTTTAAAACTTCCTTTACCGATCAGGTCGTAATCCGGAACCGGGAATACACCGCTCATGGGTAATTCAAGCGAATTGTTAGCATAATTGAGGTCGTTTTGGAAAAGTTCCATGTCCCATTTGGAAGGATCTTGCCTGTTTTGGAGATGATCTTGTATCTTTTCTTTCGTCAGAAATTCTGATTGCTGCTCGGTTTTAGACCCTTTACTTTTTTCCGAACATCCCGACAAAAAAAGCACTGCTGAAAGGATCACAAAAAGTGTTTTTCTTATTCTCATTTTATTACTCACTTCTTGAATTGTTTCATTGTATAGTTATAATTGAAGTAAAGCTCATAGTAAATAAAGGTATTTTCATAGCAAGGTTGAATTTAAACAGTTTGAATATAAGTATTTTGAATAATAAACAGATCAAATCCATTCACAGAACTCCAAAAACAAAAAAAACGACCCGCGAGTCGTTTTCTTACAATCTAACAATTAGGTAGTTGAGGTTTTACTAAACTATTTCTGAACTTGAAATTTGAATGTGTAGTTGAACGTGTTTCCGATCAAATTTTGGGGTACATTGATCTTCATTTGCTGCACTTGTTTTTCGATTGCTGCTTTCATTTCTTCGGAATCCGAAGTTATTTCTAAGATTTCTATCTGGTTTTCTGCTAATACGCGCACTTTTACGTGTACGGTAGTTTCAATTCCTTTTGCACGTAATGATTCCGGGTAAGAAATTTTTCGGTGCATGATGCGGTCCAGTAAGTTTTCTCCGTTTCCAGCGAAAGAAATAGAACCGGTTGTTAAGAAGATTGCGATAAATAGGATTGCTGCTTTCATATCTAAAAATTGAATTGGTTTCCCGTAAGACCAACTCATCGCTGATATGTTACAGCAAGTGTTGATTTTTAATTGTTAACGAATGTGAAAGCCATGCCCCTGCTGAGAAAATCAGGGTTATTTTTTTTAGTAAAGTAAAAGATGGGCTGTCAAATCTGCGGGAAACTATTTCAGGAATCCTTGCTTCTTCAGCCGGTCTTGCCGCTCTTTGATATTCTCCGGGATCTCCCCTTCCAAAAGCCAATCCAGTTCCAAACCATGTTGAACAGCTGTTTTATTCAATAAATTATTTTGGTTGATCAAATCGCCTAAAGTCTCCAGGTCCGGTCTGAAATCAACCAGGTAATCCTCATGCATGGACCGGATAAGTACCAGGAGTTTGAAGGTTCTTGCGATTACATAGACCGCAAATTTTTGAGATTTTCCTCTAAGTGAAAAAGTGATCTTTGAATCATTCGAACGGATTATTTCATTTAACATGAGCAGGTTCAGGCTGATCTCACCGAACTTGTCCCTGGTGATCTTCACCTGCTCGGTAATATCTCCGCTCAATGCACGCATTCTCAGCAAAAGATATTGGATCGAAGCGTTGGATTTGCTCATGGCTGCCACCTGTTTTACAACCATTGTTTCCAGTTCCGAACGGCGTTCTTCAACGGTTTGCGTACTCACCAAATCAAAATACAATTGATTCGCAAGCGGAATGTCGCGCTTTAGCAAACGTAAAAGCAACCGGTCTTTTTCCTTGATCGATAAGTTGATGATCGCTTCCTTGAATTCTTTCTCAAATACCATAATTAATAATGAAAATACGACAAAATGAGTCAACCGTGCCTACAAATATCCGGGTTATTTCGAAAATAACTTTCTTAAAGGTTACTGCATTGACTGATCCTGCCCCGGATGGCTTCCAATTCTGCCTCGTACTTCGGCTGTAGTTTTTTAGAGAACGTTTGAATGTATTCGTAATAAGCATACAGCTGGAATTGTTCCGTAATTCGTGCTCCCAGAATAACCAGGCTTCCATTTTCCGAATAAAGTAAGTGATGTACTCCGGCAAATGAAGTGAAACGTTTATTCTTTAATTGGTCAAGGATCCGGTCCTGTACAGCATCATCAATAACCAGTTCCGGCAGGTTGATTTTTTCCAGTCCTTCCATTCCTTCCAATGAGATCAATCCTACAAAAGCTGCTTTTTTCACCTGATCATTCGGATGATCTAATTGCAGTTTCAGGAATTCGAAGGCTTCCCGCACGTTCAGGATCGATAAAAACCGGATCCCGGAAAGAATATCGCTTGCTTTCTTTGACTTGATCTTTTTGAATGAATAGTCCGTCAATTCAGACAATACGAAGAAGTTTTCCAGGATTTCACGCTGCTCTCCGGTATAGTTTTGATGAAGTGCAATGATAGACTGTGTGGTGATCTTGCTCAGGAGATTTTCCCGTTTCATTGACCTGAAATACTGTAATCCCTCTTCCATCGTCAGTTGCTTGAAAATCAGACGGGAGAGTAAATCGTCAACCACGAGTTGATACATGTTACTTTTATCCGCAATTCTTTGCTGAATCTGTCGCTTGATCAGGATTCGCACTACAACGATCACCGAAATAGAGATACATGCTGCTACCAGGAAGATAATCAGTCCGTAATAGGAGGATGTTTCGGGAGTCTTCATGCGAATCGGTTTAATGAATTACGAAGCCGGAAATAATTTCTCAATGCGCTTAAGCAATACCTGCGGACTAAATGGCTTTGCAATAAATTCATCAGCGCCCAGGTCAAAAGACTCCAGTTCGATAGCTTCCATGGAGTGAACGGTCAGCACGATCTTGCGGATATTTTTGAACGGATTACTGGAATGCAAAACTTGTTTACCACCGGCAGCAGGTAAATTCAAATCCGTGATGATCAGGTCAATGGTTTCGTGATTGGCTTGAATATAAGCAATTGCATCCGCCCCATTCTCAAATTCTTCCACCTGGTAACCGTTCGACCGCAGAAAGAAAACAAGTGACTTCCGAAGGATATTTTCGTCTTCAATGAGTACTAAATTCATCCGTTTTGATTCATTAATGAGTGAATGCGCTGATGCGACTGATTAACCTGTTTTTCAAGCAATTCTATCTGCTCTTTTGCTCCATCCGGACTGATTTCATGCTCCAGGTAATTCAAAATAGCGGTGTCCATTTCAAACATCCCGAAAGAGGATTTTAATTTGTGAGCTCGTTTGGAGATCGTTTTCCAATCCTGTTCCCGGTAACATGTTTTAATCTCTTCCAGCACGTCCGCAGATTCCTTCAGGAAAAGAGCCAGCATCTGGTTTTCAAAGTTCCTGTTTCCATTCGAAGCATCCCGGATCATGTCCAGTGAAAATGCAAATCCTCCGGAATCAATTAATGCTTCTGTGATCTGCAGGTCTGCCGGGAATTCTCGCTCTGCTTCTCGTTCTGTTCTTATCCATTGCCGTACCTTATCAAACAATTCGTTCTTTTTAAACGGTTTAGGAAGGTAGTCATTCATTCCAGCCGCAATGCATTTTTCCTTTTCTTTTGAAACCGAATGTGCCGTAAGTGCGATGATCGGAATGCCGGATGATAATTCATTTCGGATGTATCCGGTTGCCTGGTAACCGTCCATTTCAGGCATTTGAATATCCATCAGGACCAAATCGTATGCTTTTTGGCGGAACAGTTCCACTCCTTCCCTTCCATTTTTTGCAATGTCCAGTTCAATACCTGTCGAAGCAAAAAGTTGTTGTGCAAGCATGCTGTTTGCTTCATTGTCTTCACACATCAGGATTTTTCCCCGTAAATCACTGTAATCAACAGTTGCGGAGCGCGATTCAGCTTGTTCCTGTTCTTTTGGAACTTCAAACAACAGTTCGAAGGTGAATTTCGTGTATTCCCCGGATTTACTGCTCACCGAGATCGTACCGCCCTGCTTTTCAACCAGCAATTTGCAAATATTCAATCCAAGACCTGTACCGCCGTATTTTCGGGTGGTATTTTCTTCCGCCTGGGTGAACCGGCCAAAAATACTTTCCAGCTTGTTTTCCGGTATCCCGATTCCCGTATCCGAAACCACAAAAGTCAAAGCTACTTTGTTCAATCCTTTCCAATCTGCTGAAACAGTTAATTTGACTCCTCCTTCAGAAGTGAATTTCAGTGCATTATCCAGTAAATTAATCAGGATCTGTGTCAAACGATGCGGATCTCCTGTGACAAATGCCGGAATTTCCGGCGCAATCTCGTAATTGAACCGCAATCCTTTTTGAGCAGCTTTTCCGCCGAGAACAGAAAACACATTCTCTATAGTATCCGCTAAGTGAAAGCGGATCAGGTCGAATTGGAACAGGCCGGCTTCAATTTTACTCAGATCCAAAATCCCGTTTACCAGGTAAAGCAAGTTATCTCCGGCAGTTTTAACAGATTGAAGTTGTTTCTGCTTTTTCTGATCCCCTTCTCCTTCAATTAAAAGATCTGTAAAACCAAGAATAGCATGGATCGGAGAGCGCAACTCGTGACTAATATTCGCCAGGAAATGATCTTTTTGTTTGCTCAATTCTTCCAGTGCATTGATCGCCAGCACATCGTTTGTAATGTCAACGGAAATAGTGGTGATTTTGGTAATCTCACCTTCCATATCAATAACCGGGCTGTAGGATGATTGCATCCAAATTGTATTCCCGTCCTTGTGTTTTCGCTTGAATTTGCCCGCATAAGGTTTGCCGGAGAGCAGTTTTTGCCAGATCAGGTCATTGCTTTCAGCCAGTGTTTCCGTGAGAAAGATTGTGTGTTTTTGACCAATCAGTTCCTCCACCGCATACCCCATCATTTCTGCAAATTGGGTATTCAGGTTTAGAATAGTTCCTTCTTTGGAGAATTCGATGATTGCATTGGATTGTGAAATGGCTTCGAATAAGTTATTGTATACTTTCTCCTGCAACTGGATCTGTCTTTCAGAGATTTCGATCTTTTCCTGGAGGACGTTCTGAAGTTCACCTTCCATTTCTTCGTTCCGTTTCTTCGCTTCCAGGTGAATCATGATCATCTTGGCAATATCACGCAATGCCTGTTTTTGCATATCGGTCAGGTGCTGTGGTTTGAAATCGGCAGCACACACCGATCCGATCGCATACCCATCTTCCGCACGAAGTGAAATTCCGGCATAGAATCGAATTCCATTCTCAGCCTGAACATGCGGATTGCCTACTAAACGTCCGTCCTGCAAAGTATCCGGAATTTCCATGATATCCTCTTCAAGCAGCGTATACTGGCAAATCGTATCTTCAACAGGCAATTCAACAACATCCATCCCGATCTTCGACTTATACCACTGACGTTCATCATCAATAAAAGAAATCAATGAAATGGGCGTGTTGCAAATAGTGGAAACCAAACTGTTCAGCGTGTCATAAAATTCTTCCGAAGGAGTATCAATGACAGCATAAGCCAATAAGGATTTGATCCTGTTAATATCTTTGATGTAACTATTCAAGAGCTGATTTTAAACGTTACTAACAAAAATAACACTTTCAGAGGAATGAAAAAAGACCGTCGGGTTTTGAAATGCGGACTATTCCTCCAAATGCATCCAATCTACATTCTTACCCCTACACTGAGCTTGCGAAGTCTTCTTAATATTTATGAAAAACCCTTGTGCCCTTCGTGTCCTTTGTGGTTAAATCTAATCTGACTGAGCTTGCGAAGTCCATCATTACAAGTCCGTGCAATCAATATAAGTCGACATGTCCGACTGAGCCTGCGAAGTCTTCTACGTTATAAATAAACCTTCGTGCTCTTCGTGTCCTTTGCGGTTAAATCCCAACCTGACTGAGCTTGCGAAGTCCATCACTACCAGTCTGTACAATCGATTAAATCTACATCCTAGACTGAGCTTGCGAAGTCTTCTTATATATTTATGAAAAACCCTTGTGCCCTTCGTGTCCTTTGTGGTTAAATCTAATCTGACTGAGCTTGCGAAGTCCATCATTACAAGTCCGTGCAATCAATATAAGTCGACATGTCCGACTGAGCCTGCGAAGTCTTCTACGTTATAAATAAACCTTCGTGCTCTTCGTGTCCTTTGCGGTTAAATCCCAACCTGACTGAGCCTCGCGAAGCCCCACAAGAACTAAGAATCCAGCAAATCATGCAAATTCCTCGTGTCCTTAGGAGGAGCAGTAATTGCCCGCGTAAACGACTGAGCAACCAAAATAACCTGTGAAACAAGCAGCAGGTAAAAACCAATCAGCATCGAATCCGGGAAAGGAGTCCCCTGCCCTTCCGACGTTGCATAAATCAGTGAAAACAAAGAAACAGCGAATCCCACTGCAATGAAGATAGCCGCAACAAAAGACCTGGGAAAGAAAAAATGTGACAGCAGCAGTAAAAGTGCCAGTAAAAGGTTCACAAGTGCAAACACAGAACCGAAACCATTGAAAACGACCATTGTTGTCTGGAATTTCGGGTATTCATAAACCTTTAAAACTAAAAAAGAATCTTCCGGGTACGTTACATCCTGTCTGGGACCTTCATAAAATGGCAGGAACAGCGAAAGGATAATAACTCCGAGGCAGATAAGAGTGAGTATCGTAGCGTTGTTTTTCATGAGGAGGCTCGTTGCATTTTGTTTCCAAAACAGTTCAGTTCAACAAAACGAAAGTAAGATTTTAAGCCGATAAAGCTTCATGGAACCCAAACAATCAGTCGGAAAATCACTTGTTTTGTTCATTCAACTACTTAAATCGGTCTGTTTTGAGAACTTTTTACTTAATTTGCATAAAACAACTTTTCTAAACATGAAAAAAGCAATTATCTTATCCATCTGTATCATTTCTGCAATGGCATGTACAAAAGAGAAATTCACGGGTACGCATTCTTTTTGGTACAATAAGCAAACTGCTGAAGATTTATTGGCTTACGGAATCACAAGTTTGACGTTATACATTGATGACAATCAATTGGAAACCATTAATGCATACGATCACTTTACAGTAGATCCCGGATGTGGAAACGGAAATTTCGTGTACACGAACTCCATGTTCAAGAGAGAGAATGAAACGCATGTTTACAAAATCAAAGATCAAACAGATAGCTTAATCTGGCAGGGAACTTTCATGATGTCCCAGAAAACTCCTTGTGACGCTACTACATTGGTTCTCAGTTTCTAAATTTTGTTTTTCGAACTGCTTGAACGAATCGTTTCGGTTCCGGATCATGGTCCGGTTTACCGTGAAACAACCGATTTGTCCTTGTTCATTGTTGAGCCATGGAATGCCTGGTCTTCACTGACCTTTTTAATTCCTGTATTCATCTTTTTATACCAGCTCCGCGGACGTTATTCCAACTATGCATTTATTGTATGGTTTTGTTGTCCGTTACTGGTTTTAGGCGGATTAGGCAGTACCTTTTTTCATGCTTTCAGGGCTTCTACCCTTTTATTACTCATGGATGCCATTCCGATTGTCATTTTAGTTATCGGGATCAGTATTTGGATGTGGGTGAAAGTGCTTCCTAAAAAAGTTTACATTGTCTGGGTTTTGCTCATTTTCTTCGGACTCACCTTTTTATCCTGGGGTCTTCTTAACGGACAAGATCGAATTTCTGCGGGCTATTTTGTTCGTGGATGGATGTTATTGCTGCCTTGCTACCTCTTTTTACGCCGTACCCATTTCCAAAATGCAGCCGGATTGTTTGCCGCGATCGTATTTTTTGCACTCGCTCTCCTATTCCGTTTTGCGGATGAGAAAATAGAAATCAGTTTCATGCCCTGGGGAACTCATTGGCTTTGGCACGTTTCAACCGCTTTTGGAGCTTATTTCCTCGGAGAATACCTGATCAAAAATGCATACGCAATGGAGAATGAAAAAGAGTAAAAGGTAAAAACTGATCTGTTTCTTCCATCAGGTAAATCAATAACATGTTATAAAAATGAAGTTTACTCCCCGTACAATTACCCTGAAAGATCAGCGCGAAATCCTTCTTCGTCAGGTAGAAGTTTCAGATGCTGTCCGTGTGATCGAATTTGTCCGGGGATTTGTTTATGACGAAGAATACGTTCCGCTGGTAGCCGGTGAATTTAATCCGACATTAACGGAAGAAGAACAACTTTTGTCGAATTATGTGACCCGGAGTAACTCTTTATTCCTGGTTGCTGAATTTGAAGGAAAAATCGTCGGGAATATCAATGTAGATGGAAATCAACGCCAGATCTTACGTCATACAGCCGTTTTTGGAATGGGAATGCTCAAAGAATGGCAGTCGGTTGGTTTGGGAACAGCGCTTCTGGAAGCAGCAATCGATTGGGCAAGAACAGCATCTGAACTCGAAATACTTTTCTTGCAGGTATATGCAGAAAACGAAGCAGGTTTGTCCTTGTATCGTAAAATGGGTTTTGTTGAAAACGGAAGAATTCCGAATTTCTTCAAGCAAAATGGCCGTTATCATGATGAAATAACCATGCATTTGGCATTGAGATAATCACCTGACTTTCCTGCTGATTTTCATCCTGTTTCTTTTAACGTTTGGGTAGTCTTAAAAAATCCCTTATTTTCGTCCCGAACTTACAACTACACAAATGGATCAATACATCAGATCTGGAATAAACTACTTCTGCGAATTCTCACATGCATTTACCGGTAATCCCGTTGAAAATATGGCAACCTGGAAGCCTTACAGCTAAATCAATAATAATCTCTGAGTTACAGATTGCCCTAAGGAGTTTGATTTATCAGGCTCCTTTTTTGTGCTTTATGATTAATTAAGAGAATTCCATCCGGGAATCTTGTTATATTTAATGAAACAAGCGTCTATTTATGGAAAGTCAACAAACTAATTATCTGAAACGCATCTTTACTATTTTAGTACTCGTAGTAACAGCAGCGATAGTTTATTTGGGAAATGATATTTTGTTTCCCGTTGTACTGGCATTCATCTTTGGTGTTCTGATCCGGCCGATTGATTCATTCTTTCAAAAGAAATGGCGTTTCCCCAAGCTCCTGTCGGTAATCATTACGGTTATGATAGCGATCATTTTTTTTGCAAGCATTATCTTCCTGCTGGGACTTCAGCTTAAAGAGTTCTTCAGTGACCTTCCTACCCTGGAAAAGAACATGACGAAAGTCATTCATGATTTGGGCGACTGGGTCAATCAAACCTTCGGAGTTTCCAATGTGAAACAGGAGAAGCTTGTGAAGGAAAACCTGATGAAAGGTCAAAACTTCTTTTCCATGGAAAGTTTCGGGACACTTACCGGAGCACTGGTGAATTTCATCCTGGTTCCGCTTTATTTGTTCCTTTTTTTATTCTACCGTGAACTTTTACTGGGATTCTTAATGAAGTTGGTTTCGGCAAGAAGTACTGAAAGGATGCAGATCATTGTGAACGACATCAAAGTCATTATTCGCATGTATATTTTGGGATTGCTGTTGCAGGTTGCGGTTGTTGCCGCTTTAACAACCTTAGGTTTATGGATCATCGGTATTAAATATGCCCTGTTCCTGGGACTTTTGGTAGCCTTATTAAACCTGATCCCGTATGTGGGGATTTTGGTGGCAAATGTACTGAGCTGTTTAATCTCACTTTCAAATAACCCGGATATTCAGCAATCTGTTTTGGGTGTTTTACTAGTGATCGGTGTGGTGCAGTTGATTGACAATAACATTCTCCAGCCGCGCATCGTTGGGTCTAAGGTGCGGATCAATGCCCTGGCTTCCATTTTATCGGTGATTGTAGGTGGAACGCTTGCAGGAGTTCCCGGGATGTTCCTGGCAATTCCGATCACGGCGATCCTGAAAGTGGTTTTCGATGCCGTTCCGAACCTCGAACCTTACGGATATTTGTTGGGGGATGAAATGCCGAAAGCCCTATTCTGGACAAAGAAAAAAGAGGTGACCAAGCAGATCGTAAAAAAACAGATAAAAGATCCGAATCCGAAATCGGGTAGCACGGAAGTGAAGCCAAAACCGGCTGCTAAGACCAGTACTACGGCTAAAACAAGGACAGCTGCTAAACCGAAACCTGGAACTAAATCCGGGGATAAACCGGAATAAGGTCCTGGAAACAGAACCGGTATTCGATTGCTTCATTCCTTGCATTTGTTGCAGGATATGTTTTGTGGACTTTTTCTCCCAATTCGAATGAAACAGGCGTTTTAAAGACCGGGCCGTCAAAAACAAAAGTGTGAAATTCTCCATTCTCCCCGCATGGATCTACATTTTCGGGTAAATCAGCGATGAAATTACGGTCAATGATCCTACCTGCAAATGTATCGTTCAGTTTGGAGGAATCCGTGCAGACAACCACGGTTTTGAAGCCCAGGTCAACGAATTCCCGGATCAATTCGTCTGTTTCGCGTTTCCACAGCGGAAAATGTGCAGAAATTCCGGCTTCTTTCAACTTCTGTTCGCGGTAAGTTCTCAGGTCCTCCAGGAAAATATCTCCGAAAATACAGTCGGAAATTCCCTCGCTTTTCAATTCCCGGATGGCTTGGTTCATCGCATTTTCATAGCCCTGCATATCGGAACCGGAAGGCAGATGAACCATTTTTACAGGAATCCCGATTGATTCAGCTTGTGAGATCAGTAATTCACGGCGAACGCCATGCATGGAAATCCGGTCTGCTTCTTCATTGAAAGTTGTGAGCAGGTAACGGATGTCGAATTGGTTTTCCCGGAGTGCTTTGTAAAGTGCCAGTGTGCTGTCTTTTCCGCCACTCCAGTTGAAATAAGCGGGGATCAAACGTCCCATTCTTCATTTAGGAAAGCAACGATCTTTCGTGCTGTCGTATTGAAATAGCGTTTGGTGCGGTATCCTCCTACCCAGGTAATTCCGCGTACGGCATTCGTCAGGAATACTTCGTCGGCAACCAGGAGATTAGAAGGCAGGATCGGACATTCGTAAACTTTTAACCCGTTTTTCAGTGCCAGGTTGATAACCTGCATGCGCATCGTTCCGGCTAAACAGCCATCTGCAAGACTTGGAGTATACAAAACACCATTGCTTACAACAAAAATATTGCTGTGTGAACTTTCCAGGATCTGGCCGTTATCATTCGTGATGAGCATGTCGTCTAACCCTTTTTCTTTGGCCGAAATAGCTGCGAGTACGTAAAGAATCCCGTTTTTAGTCTTGTAATTAGACAGGATGTTCTTCGTTTTTTTGATGTCCTGGTACAGGTCCACTTCCAATCCTTTTGCATTCAATCCGAACAAATTATGCTCCAATGGATAGATTTCAATGAAATAAGTAACTTCATTGGTATCAGGAAGATAAGTCCCTCCTCCTAAACGATCAATTGAAAGTCGTACACGTGCACCTTCCGTAATTTTGGAAAGTTGTACCAACTCTTCGATTTGCTGTTGAAAAAATTCGGTTGTGTAAAAAGCAGGCAAACGCATTTTTAGGATTTTTGCACCTTCTGCCAGCCTGGAAAAATGATGTGCCAGGTTCAAAACTTTTCCGTTCATGATCCGGATACTCTCAAAAAGTCCGTCTCCGTATGTATATCCTCTGTTGCCCGCAGCAATGGAATGTCCTGTGTTACTGATGATTTTACCGTTATTATTTACGAATAATTCCTGAGCGCTCATTTAAAGTAGGTTTTGAAATGCAAAAATCACTTGTTCAATATTAGTAATTAAAATGAAAATAATCCCGAAAACTGCGCCGGATATATGCGCATCATGTGCAATATTTGTTTTTCGGTTCCGGTCGGAGTAAATTTCAAATGCTAGGTAAAGCAAGCCGAAAATCCATGCCGACATTGGGATCGGGAAAAGGATCAGGGCAATTTTCATATTCGGAGCAAGCATGATCATTGCAAACAAAATAGCCGAAGTGACACCGGAAAGGCCTAAGGATCTGTAATTTGGATTGTCCTTGTGCCGCAGGAAAGCAATCGAACTGGAAGCAAACATGGCGATCAGGACAAATACCCAGAACATAATCTCTCCGGGTAGCGGACCGTAAAAATTGTACAAATACTTTTCAAATTGGGTACCAAAGAAAAAAAGCGTAATCCCGTTAAAAAGCAAGTGTGCAAAATCTCCATGCAAAAACGCATGAGTGATGAAACGGTAATACTCCTTCTCATACTTCACCTGGTAAGGACTGAACAGGTATTTTTCCATGAAATCCCGGTTGTTGAAACCCACTATTGACATGATCGCCATGGTCCCGAGAAGAATGTACGTTGAATAAATTTGAGGCTCCATATTTTGAGGAAATAAGTATCTTGCAGTAAAATTGCTCATTATTTTTTGAATCCTTTATGAAAATTAGCATAGTTCTATTACTATTTCTCGCATTCGCACTGATAAGATGTTCCCCCTCAATCGACAAAACAGATCCCATTTTTGACCAGAAAGTTTCATTGAAAAAGAGAATTTCCTTAGCTATTCAATCCGATTTATTAACCAAACTGGATTTCCCGAAGGAAATCAAAGACTCCGTTTATGCCTTTTACAAAGCCCGGGATTTTAAACCTGTTTGGGCAAATGATTCGATGCTCCTGGATAAAGGTACCAACTGGAAAGAATTGTTGGAATCTCCCTGTGCACTTGGAATTCCGGATAACAGACCCTTCAGATTCAAAGAAGATTCCCTGAGCAACGCCTCCATTATCCAGGAATTTGTTCTCACAGCGCGATTGGCTCAATTGCAGCAGGATTTGAAAGTCGGATTTTTGGACACGGCAGTAAGCGCATACAGACCCATTACATCCATTGATGTGAAATCTTTGAAAAAATCCGTTGCTCAAATGGATACCGTTAAGGATTGGGGGAAATGGCTGGCGAAAATGGGCCCTTCCCGACCGGAATACCAGGTATTGGCAAAAGGCTTGTTCAGCTATGCCCGGAATAAAAAATTATCGGACATCCATTTCGAAGTTCCTGCATTGGTAGAGGATTCGCTCCGCAGTTTGGAATTGGCCGAAGAATCTTTGATCGATAAAGGCTACCTCGATGCCAAAAAAACAGACGAAGAATCCTTCTGGGATGCAATGGGGCGTTTCCAGGAAGACAACGGTTTGAAACCGGACGGAGTGATCGGTCTTTATACCCGCAAAGCACTCGATGAATCCATGCGCTACAAATGTCACCGGGCAATTTTATCCCTGGAACGCTGGAGATGGCGCTCTCCTTTCCCGGAAAGATACCTTTGGGTGAATATCCCGGAATACAAGCTGCGCCTGTTCTATAACGACAGTTTGCTTTCGGAACACCGCGTGGTGGTTGGAAAACCTGAAAATCAAACACCGCAGTTGAGTTCCAGGCTGCGCGCGATCATTTCACTGCCCTACTGGACCCAGCCGCAATCCATTGCAAGCAAGGAATTCTTGCCGGCGATTCAACGCAATTCCAATTATGCAGCCAAGAACAACTACAAAGTTTACCGCGGTGATACGGAAATCGATCCGACAACAATTAACTGGAAACGCTACAAGGAAAAGAATTTCCCATTCAGAGTAAGGCAGGAGCCCGGACATGACAATGCTTTAGGACTGGTAAAATTCGAATTCAGTAATAAATATGGCGTATACATTCACGATACGCCGTCCAAAGGATTTTTCAATAAGGACGTGCGGGCTTATTCACACGGATGTATCCGTTGTAATTTGCCGGATTCCCTGGCGCGTTTTATCCTGACACGTGACGACAGGCAGAAAATGACAAGGGATTCACTGGACACCTTAGTGGCCCGCAAACAGCATTATACGATCCATTTGAGAAAACCAATTCAGTTGCAAATCGATTACATTACAGTTGCCGTAAACGAAAAAGGAAACCTGGTGTTCTTCCCGGATGTCTATGACCGCGATGAGAAGTATTTGAAAATGATGAAGATCTTACCTAAAAATAATTAGTAATTATCAATGTCAGAATTAGCAAGAGATTTACTCTTTAAGAATTGATAATTGCGCATTGATAATTTTAAAAAAAGGATTTAGTACTTTTGCAAAAAATAATTAAGATATGTCTGTAATCATTGCCCCTTCTATTTTGTCATGCGATTTCGGGAACCTGGAACGCGATTTTGAACTGATCAACCAAAGTGAGGCGGATTGGTTTCATGTAGACGTAATGGACGGAGTTTTTGTTCCGAATATCTCTTTTGGATTCCCGATCATTTCTGCTTTGAAAAAAGTAGCAAAGAAAACGATCGATTGCCACATTATGATCGTAAACCCGGACCAGTATATCGCTGATTTTGCGAAAGCAGGAGTGGATATCCTGACCGTGCATTACGAAGCTTGCACTCATTTACACCGTACTATTGCAGGGATTCATGAGGCGGGAATGAAAGCCGGAGTTGCTCTGAATCCACATACACCGGTTTCTGTTTTGGAAAATGTGATTGCTGACCTGGATTTGGTACTGATCATGTCCGTAAACCCGGGATTCGGTGGACAGAAATTCATTTCCCAGGCAATCGAAAAAGTGAAGCAAACCAAAGAACTGATTGCGAAGACAGGTTCCAAAGCGATCATTGAAGTAGACGGCGGTGTAAACACGGAAACCGGGAAATTATTGGTAGATGCCGGAGCGCAAGCATTGGTTGCAGGAAGTTTTGTATTCAACAGTCCGGATCCGAAAGCAACGATTTCTTCCCTGAAACAACTCTAAATGCTCGATTTTTTTCAGCAGCGTTTTTCCTATATCCATCAATTGAATTTGAGCTGGATTGCTCATTTGACTCAAAACGATGCGGATATTCCGTGGGATATCAAAGTATCTGTTTCGCAATTACTCAATTCGCAGCACATTGCAGTATGTGGGGTTCTGGACCTGGAAATCGAGTCTGAACTGAATGACGTGCAGCCGGAAATGTATTGGGAATCGTTGGAAAGAGATAATTTTCAGCAATGGATGAATGTATTTCACCAGTTTAACCAAGGGATTCAGACCAATAGTGAATGGCTCACTCCTCTTCTTTTCAAATCATTGCATGAAACTGCGCAGTATATCGGGCAATTGAAATTACTGGTTGCCCAGAATGGATTGGAGGAATTGGATGAAACACTGATCCGTGTTGAATAAGCAAATCATAAAATAAGATCAATCCGCCTTTTTTCGGTAATTTGCGATCTGTAATCACAGAAATTAATTATCTGTAAGTTTGTTCCATGCGGTTAAAAATTGTTCTTCTTGTTTTATTGTTGGTTCCGTTAGGAATTCAATTCGGTTTTGCACAACAGAATACGTATTTCGATCAGCAGCCTGTATGGAAGGTTTACACGCAAAACGCACATGAATATCCGTGTGTGAGACACATGAACCGCAACCAGTTCCTAGGAACTCCGGTTGCTTATGATACCTTGATCTACTATCCGGTTTTCGAGCGCTACGTATTGGATTTTGGTTGGGAATCGGACCTGGAACCTTATCCGCATTGCAATGGAATGCAAACAGTGGATTCACTTTTTAAAGGCTATGTGCGTTCGTACGGGAAACAGGTTTTTTTCCGGACATCCTTCAATGCCGTAGAATACCTGCTTTATGATTTCAGCCTCGTTGTAGGAGATACGCTACCATTCAATCAATTACTTCAGAATAATGTGTTAACGGTTACACAAGTTGATTCTATTCTGGTTTCCGACGGTAATTACTGGAAAGTTTTTACCCTGGAGGGAAACAATTATGTGAGTCAGCTGGTTGAAGGTGTCGGAAGTTCAGCAGGTTTCCTGGAAGCGCTGGAAAAACCATACAATGTGAACCACTCGTTGCAGTGTTACAGTCAAAGTGGCCAGAACTATTTCCCGGAGACAGTAAACCCCGATTGTATCTTTTTCCTGGGCTTGAGTAGTTTTAAACCGGAAATCGATGTGTATCCGAATCCTTGTTCAGAATTGCTTCGTATTTCAGTAAAATCAGATTTTCCGGATGGTCTTTGGAGAATTATTGCCGCAAATGGAAAGGAAATTGCACATGGAACTTTATCCGGTCAACAAGCTGATATTGAGACCGGAAGTTGGGATTCAGGAGTTTATTTCCTGGAGTGTTACGCAGATCATGGAACAACATTCCGACAAAAAATCATCAAAGAGTAACGTTTAATAACTAAAAATAGGTACTTTTGCGCCGGGGTAAGTCTTTTACGACCAGCTCCCTCTAATTCCTCCAGGACGGGAACGTAGCAAAGGTAAGAGGTTGTAGCGGTGCGATAAAAGTAGCTTACCCCTCTTTTTTTGCCCTTTTTCCCCATTCCCAAAATCCATTTTTTTCGCCGCAAAGAACCAAGAACGCAAAAAATCGTGTCTGAAATCTTTTCTTTGAAAAACCTTAACCTTTGCGGCCTTCTTTTCTTAGCGGTTAAGTAAATCCTGTTCCGCATCATGTTATCTTCTCTACCCTTTTTCAACTAATCTTCTAACAAGTTTGGGGTTGTCCTGAATAAGTTAACCTTTGCGCCCTCCTTTTCTTAGCGGTTAAATGAAATCCCTATCCGCATGATATTATCTTCTCTACTCTTTTCCAACTAATCTTGTGACAGTTTGGGATTGTCCTGAATAAGTTAACCTTTGCGCCCTCCTTTTCTTAGCGGTTAAGTAAATCCTGTTCCGCATCATATTATCTTCTCTACTCTTTTCCAACTAATCTTGTGACAGTTTGGGATTGTCCTGAATAAGTTAACCTTTGCGCCCTCCTTTTCTTAGCGGTTAAGTAAATCCTGTTCCGCATCATATTATCTTCTCTACTCTTTTCCAACTAATCTTGTGACAGTTTGGGATTGTCCTGAATAAGTTAACCTTTGCGCCCTTCTTTTCTTAGCGGTTAAGTAAATCCTATTCGGAATGCGTAATTACTGACTAAATGGTTTTATCTTTACATCCCAAATAAAAATACACATGAAATTTTTCATCGATACAGCAAACCTGAACGATATTCGCGAGGCAAATGATTTAGGAATTTTGGACGGAGTTACGACTAACCCCTCTTTAATGGCCAAAGAAGGAATTACAGGACAGAACAATATTTTGAAGCACTATGTGGATATCTGCAAAATTGTAGACGGACCGGTAAGTGCAGAAGTGATTGCAACTGATTTTGACGGGATGATCCGTGAAGGAGAAGCGTTGGCTGAACTACACAAGAACATCGTGGTGAAAATCCCGATGACTTTGGAGGGAATCAAAGCGATCAAATACTTTTCAGGGAAAGAGATCAAGACAAATTGTACGCTGATCTTCAGTGCCGGACAGGCGTTATTGGCTGCAAAAGCCGGAGCAAGCTATGTTTCCCCGTTCGTTGGACGTTTGGATGATATTTCAACAAACGGATTGGATTTGATCCAGCAAATTCGCGTTATTTATGATAACTACGGATTTGAAACGGAAATTCTTGCTGCTTCTATCCGTCACCCGATGCACATTATCCAGTGCGCTGAAATTGGCTCGGATGTCATGACAGGACCTTTGAGTGCAATCGTGGCATTGGCAAAACATCCATTGACAGATAACGGGTTGGCTCAGTTCCTGGCAGATCACGCGAAAGGAAATAAGTAAACGAAAGTTTAATAAGTTTAAAGGTTCAAAGAGGTCAAAAACAGGTTTCTTTGGACCTTTTTTATTTTTGTTTACTGAAAATATTTTCTCTTATTAGGATAACTCTCTTGAACCCCATTTGAACATTTTTTGAACGGTCCTAAACCTACTCCATCCCCTTTTTTCACCTGCTCAACCGGAATAATCTCCATTTAGTCAAAAATTAGAACGTCACTAAAACCATTCTGTTATTTTTGTTTTAAGATTCTACTTTATGAAGAAATTGATTGCCGGTTTTGTATTTGTTTTCATGTTGTTTTCAGCAAATGCACACGAATATTACTTTGCTTTTGCAGAAGTGGAATACAATCAATCTGCCAAAAAGCTGGAAATCAGTTTGGAAATCAGTGCCCATGACCTGGAAGCTGAGATGAAAAAATCGGGAATACACTTCGAAAAGCACATCGAAGACCAGACCAAAAATGCGGATTTCAAAAAACAATTGGAGTCGCACATTACAAAGGGTTTCAGTATTTCAGCTAACAATTCCCCTATTCCATTGAAATTAATTGGTTTTGATGTCTTGCCAACCGGCTTGCTTTACGCCTATTTTGAAAGTAGCCCCCTTGAATTGAACCAGGCACTTTCCTTTAAATTCGATTTGTTGATGGAATCCTTTCCGGATCAGCAGAATAAAATCACATTCATTAGAAACAACAACAAACAAACAGCCGTCTTTTTGCCTACTAAACCGACGGAAGTCATTACCCCGTGATCATGAAAAAAATACTTACGTTATCCCTTATTCTTTCCGCATGCGGTGTTTCTGCACAAACCAAATTTGCGCAATTGGACATCGAACTTCCTACACCGAACGAATACCGCACTGCGGCAGGTGCTCCGGGTCATGGATATTATCAGCAAAAAGCGGATTACAAGATGAGCCTGGTACTGGATGATGCCAAACAGATCATTCGTGGAGAAGAAGTGATTACTTATACGAACAATTCTCCGGACGTACTGGAATATTTGTGGCTGCAGCTGGACCAGAATATTTTCAAACCGGATTCGGATAGCAAGCTGATCGCGGTAGAAAAAATGGAAGACTTCCAATCCATCAGAGATGTGGAGCGCCGGTTGATGACCTTTGAAGGCGGATTCAATATCGAAATGGTTGCTACGGTTAACGGTGAAAAAATGCGCTATGCGATCAATAAAACCATGATGCGCATTGATCCGGCAAAACCTTTGGCCCCAAAACAGAGCATTTCATTTCGTATCAAGTGGTGGTACAACATCAACGACCGGATGAAATTCGGCGGAAGATCCGGTTACGAATACTTCGAGAAAGAAGACAATTACCTCTATACCATTGCGCAGTTCTTCCCGAGAATGTGTGTTTACAACGACGTGGAAGGCTGGCAGAATAAGCAATTCCTCGGCAAAGGCGAATTTACGCTTCCTTTCGGGGATTACGAGGTTTCCATCACTGTTCCGGCTGATCACATTGTGGCAGGAACGGGAGAATTGCAAAACGGAGCTTCGGTAATGACTGCTGAGCAAAGACAACGCATGGAGAAAGCGAAAACTTCCAGTACCCCGGTGCTGATCGTGACGCAGGAAGAAGCCGAAAAAGCAGAGAAAAATAAAGCTTCTGCTACCAAAACCTGGACTTACAAAGCGAAAAACGTACGTGATTTTGCTTTCGCTACTTCCCGTAAATTTATGTGGGATGCACAAAACACGGTCGTGAAAGGAAAAAATATCCTGTGCATGTCGTTCTATCCAAAAGAAGGAAATCCGCTTTGGGAGCGCTATTCGACCAAATTGGTGGCACATACCATTCAGACTTATTCGAAATACACCATTGATTATCCGTACCCGGTTGCCATTTCGGTTCACTCCAACCAAATCGGGATGGAGTACCCGATGATCTGTTTCAACGGTGGCCGCCCGAATGAAGACGGAACGTACTCGGAGCAAACAAAATACGGCATGTGGGGAGTGATTATCCACGAGGTGGGGCACAACTTCTTCCCGATGATCATCAATTCCGATGAAAGACAGTGGTCGTGGATGGATGAAGGTTTAAATACATTCGTGCAATACCTGACAGAACAGGAATGGGAACGCGGTTATCCTTCAAGAAGAGGTCCTGCACACATGATCACGGATTATATGCGTGGCGATAAAAAATTCATTTCCCCGATCATGACCAATTCCGAATCCATCTGGCAATTCGGGAACAATGCATACGGAAAACCGGCTACGGCACTGAATATCCTGCGTGAAACCATTATGGGAAGAGAATTGTTTGATTTTGCATTCAAAACATATTGCGAGCGTTGGAAATTCAAGCACCCTACTCCTGCGGATCTGTTCCGGACTATGGAAGATGCATCCGGAGTGGATTTGGACTGGTTCTGGAGAGGTTGGTTCTACACGACTGAATATGTAGATGTATCGTTGGATTACGTAAAGCACTTCGAACTGAATTCCAATAATCCGGAAATTGAAAAGGCAGAAAACAAAAAAGTAGCAGACTCAAAACCGCAGTTCATCGGAGATATCCGCAATAAGGAATCCATCAAACAAACGGTGAATGAAAGAGATACGCTGATCGACGATTTTTATGCAAAACGCGATATTTACAAAGCAGATCGTTTGGATAAAAAGGAATACGATGAACTCCAGGCAAAGCTGACTCCGGAACAAAAGAAATTGCTGGATTCCAAAAAGCAATTCTATGAATTGGCTTTCACCAACAAAGGTGGTTTGGTAACTCCATTGATCATCCAGGCAACATTTGAAGACGGATCAACCAAAGAAACGCGTATCCCGGCTGAAATCTGGAAAATGGACGATATTACAGTAACGAAAGTCCTGATCTTCGACAAGCCGGTGGTTTCTTTCCAATTAGACCCATTCCTGGAAACAGCGGATTGTGATGTGAACAACAACTCCTTCCCACCTGCTTCAAAACCAACACGTTTCCAGTTGTTCCAGCAAAAACAGAGCAACGAAAACCCTATGCAGCGCCAGAAACGTTTGGAAAGCGGGAATTGATTGGTACAAATTGTATAAGAAAGATTACAAATCTCTGACTCAGAGCAAATGATTGGGGATAAATCACTGGAATTAAACAGATTATTCGTATCATTGAATGCTGAAATCTAATTCAAAAAAGCTATGATAAAATCAATTATTTTAACCATAAGCCTGACTTTTTTAGCATCCGTTACCTTCTCACAGGATCTTTGTGAGAAGATGGGAGCTGCTGCCAAAGAGAATAACCTGGATAAGATCAAAACCCTGGTTGAAAAGAAAGGAGCAGATGTAAATTGTACGCTTCATTTGGACGGACGGGCTCAAATTCCTTTGGTCGTCCTGGTGACTATGGAAGAAAAGTTGGATATCGCTTCGTACTTACTTTTGATGGGAGCAAATCCAAATTCAGTGGATGCTTTCGGAATGACTGTGCTTATGTGGGCTTCTTATCACGGAGACGTAGAATTAGTGAAACTTTTGCTAAGTAAAGGTGCAATAAAGGATGCTAAAAGCAGCGCTGGGATGGATGCACTCGGTGCAGCACAGGAACAGGGATTCACAGAAATCATTGAATTACTGAAGTAACAGGTCCGTTTTTATTCGATAATTGTGCGGAATATTTAGTTGGTGTCGGAGTACTCTTCACCCGTTTTACGGGCGAGTTCAGCCTGTCCCGAAAACAAGGCTATTCAGGATTCGGATCGCTTTTCATCTGTGCAACTTATTCCGACTCTTCGGGATCAGTGACAAAGCAAAATTACCTGAACCTTTGTATAAGACTTTATTCTAAACTAATCCGGACAAATCCGACAGCATTGTAAACAATGAATTACTCGCGTGTTTCGTTTTGGAAAAACCGTGAATAATCTGTTATTCACTTCCTTTTTTAACGAAAAATCAAACAAGCTTCCATGAAGAGCTTCTTCATGCCCTGACCCTATTTATTAAATCAAAAATCAGTCCAATTCTTTTTCTTTAACATCAATTTAAAGGAAAAATGACATGACGTTCGGCTGGTTTGCAGTTTCCTTGCAGATTTCTTTCAATTGTTAATTGACCGAAAATTAATATTGGGAATGATTCCCTGAAAAACTTAAAAGATTGTTGTTTTTGGGTTTAAACCTTTAAAATCAGTCGCTTGTATCTTTGACTCGGTTTCGAAACTATTATTCACTTTAAAAATTTCGGTTATGAACAAAAGAAACAACGCTATGAAACAACTATTCACAACCAGTGCGCTCGCACTGATGGGATTTGTCGCCAACGGACAATTATTGGAAACAATGGGTACTGCTGGAAGCGGAACTCAAACAATCGCCGCAAGAGAAGCAGCAGGAAGTTTTGACCTGGTAAATTTAACTTACACCGGGACTGCTGACATGAGAACTACTACTGTTTCAACAGGTTATGCAGGTGCTTCCGGAGGTTTTAACACCTTGATCCAGGCCCAGGAAACGTTTGAAATGCAGGGAATCAATGCTGGTTCTTGCAGGGTTACCGATTCGATCCATTTCGGAGTATTCAAATCAACCAACGCTTCTACCGGAGTTGACTTTTTGACATTGGAATACAGTAATGACAACGGCGCTACATGGAGTCCGATTACTTTCCCTGCATTGCCTACAGGAACAGGAACGTCTAAATGGTACCGTGTAGGTGGAGCATTGCCTGCAGGAGCTTTGGTGCCGAATTTGCGTATTCGTTTCCGCAGTACATTGGTTGGGACTTCCAGTTCAAATCCTCAGTTCAGAGTGGATGATATCGCAATGTCTTGCGGATCCACGACTTCTTGTGGTGTTGAAACTGCTGATATTACAGTTACAGGATCAACTGTTTTGTGTGCAGGAAGCGTTTTGCCGCAATTAACTGCAAACTCAAGTATCGTTGAGCCTTATTACCAGTGGCACAACCAGAACGGCCCGATTGCAGGTGCATTAACCGATTCATATTCTCCTGCAACATCAGGAACTTATTACGTGGTGGTAAGCAGTGAAGAAGGTTGTGAAGCAACTTCTGAAAAAGAATACGTCTTGGTTTACCCACAAGTTGAATTCTGCAAACCTGCTGACATCACAGGATGTGAGGGCGATATCGTTCAGTCTTGTGTAAAAGTAAAAACAGCGGGCCTTATTATCTCTGAGTATGTAGAAGGAACAGGTCTTAACAAATACATCGAGATCTTCAACGGTACTTGTAATGATATCAACCTGGAAGATTATGTATTGCAAGCTTACCACAACGGTGCTGATGATTCCGGATTGCCTACATACGAAATCGCTCTTACAGGAACATTGGTTGCAGGTGATGTGTTTGTTATCGCTCATGACTCTGCTACAGTATGGACAGGAACTCCGGATTTGAGATCTAAGAACTTACAGTTCAACGGAGACGATGCATTGGTATTGTACAATTCAACTACTTCAACTATTCAGGATATCTTCGGTTCAATCGGAAACGATCCGGGATCTGCATGGATGGATACGTTAACAGGAAGCCCAACAGATAACTACCGCACGGAGAACATGACTTTGGTAAGATTGCCTCAAATTTACTCCGGAATCACAGTAAATCCTGATCTTGCAGGAATCTACGGTTTCCCGACATTATTTACAGAGTGGGATACATTGGCTGTTAATGACGTAACCGGTCTTGGATCACACACGATGGGAGCAGCTACTTACAACTTCAGTGTAGCTGGAGATGCAGTGGTTACAGGTACAGGAAATTGCAGAAATATTCAGATCGGTTCTCAGAACTCCGTAATCACTGTAACAGGAACATTCTACGGATTCAATACTTGTGGAGGTTCAACTACTATCGCGGTAAATTTGGACGAAAACTGTCCGAAAGTTCGTCCGGGAATTACAACATCTGCTGTTGAAGGATCAAGCATCGAACTGTATCCGAACCCTACAAACGGATCTGCTTTATTGACTTTCTCAACAAATTCAGATGAGAATGTATCTGTTGTATTGTTCGATATCTCAGGAAAACAAAGAATGATCTTGAATGATGGATTCCTTGCAAAAGGAACACACCGTTTGGAAGCTGATTTGTCAAAATTGACTGCAGGAACATACCTGATCAAAATTACATCTGCTACTGAAAGCAACACACTTCGTGTAATCAAAACGGATAAATAAACGCATTTCGTTAATTTATTCTAACTACTTGAAAGAGTCTTTTCGTTTCGGCGGAAGGACTCTTTTAAACGTTTAATTAAGTATATAAAAATGAAAAGAAAACTAATAATTTTTGCGCTGCTTGCAATATTCAGCGCAGGGAACAACAACCTGAACGCTCAAACACCTTTCAGCCCGAACAGTTATTCCGGGTGGCTTTCAACGCCAAATAATTATTTTGCTAACCTTCCGGCTGCTCCGGGAGTAACCTTTACACATCCTGTCAGAGGTACGGGAAACCAGTTTTCAACTGCCGCAGACGGAATGAATTCCGGACAATGGTTAAATGCATCTGCCGCAGATGCAATCACTGCTAACAGGTATTTTACCTTTTCAGCCAAAGCAGATGCTACTACGACTTTCACGATCGACAGCATTTCATTAATTCTTGGAAGCTCAGCTACAGGACCTGATTCCTGTTTACTTCAATATAAATCACCTGGAACCGGGTATAACTTTGTTTCTTTTGCTTCCAGTGTACACATCACCCTGAATGCAACTACTACTCTATTGCTTACGCCTGCCTCGTCTATTACAATCCCTGCCGGCGACAGCATTGTTTTCCGTTTAACTGCATGGCATGCGCCAAGTACATTGGGAAAACTAAAAATCATGAACAATAGCCGGCTTTTCGGATCAGCAATAACGACCGTAGCTAATTCAATTACTGCACCACTTGTTCAAACTTCGGATGCCATTTGTGTTTCTTCTGTTAAAGGAGACAGCGTGCAGGTGACCTTCAATTCTTCAGGCACTTTCAATACAGGAAACACCTATTCCCTGGAATTATCGGATGCAGGAGGTAGCTTTTCAAGTCCTTTGGTAATAGGAACCATCACAAGCAATTCAAACAACGGAACGATCAATGGATTTATACCATCCGGTACACTGAGCGCTGACTATCGTTTACGGGTAAAATCCAGTGATCCTGTTGTTGAAGGAACAGACACAACCCAACTGACGGTTAACCCGGGATTGGTTTTAACGGCTTCCGTTTTACAGCCGGCATGTGCAGACAGTTTGGGAGCAATCGACCTGACAATGAACGGTGGATCCGGAACAATTCAATATATCTGGTCAAACGGTTCCAACGCACAGGATCAAATCCAGCTTCCTGGCGGAGTGATTGGAGTTGGTGTAGTAGACAGCCTTGGGTGTTCTGTTGACTCTTCGTTCCAGATCATAACTATTCCGGCTTTCAATGTAACGGAAACCATTTCGGATGTTTTATGCCATTCGGCGGACAACGGAGAAATCAGTGTAACAATTAGTGGTGGAACCTCGCCTTATACCGCTTCATGGACCGGAAACGGGATTACAGAGACCGGGTTAACAGTAACAGATCTTCCGGCCGGACAGTATGAATTGACTGTTTCAGATGCGAATAATTGCCAATATACAGCAACTTATACCGTAACCGAAGCAGCAGCGGTAAGCGTTTCAGCTGTGACTGTTCATGCTTCATGTGCTTCTTGCACCGGAACAGTAACGATTACACCAAACGGTGGGATTGCTCCTTACACTTACTTATGGGAAAATGGTGTTACTGCATCCACTATTACTGGAATTCCGGGCGAGTATTGTGTAACTATTTCAGATGCGAATGGTTGTGAAAAAGATACTTGCTTCATCATTTCATCTACTGCAGGTATTGAGGATCATGCAGCTAATTCATTCACACAAGTTTTCCCTAACCCGGCATCGGATGTGTTTTCATTGAATTTCCCATCTGCATTGAACGGGGTTAAAAAAGAAATCCGCATTGTGAATTTGGCAGGGCAAACTGTTTTCCAAAACACGATTAATTCTGAAATTCAGGTTGTTGACGTTGAAAATTGGGCTCCGGGATCGTACATTTACCAGGTTCAAACTGAAAGTAACCTGTTTGAAAGCGGTAAGATCAATGTAATCAACTAACCCATTCGGTTAACAGGAATAAGGAGGCTGTGGATTTTTTTCACAGCCTTTATTGTTTCATGTTTTCTGGATTTTTCATAGACCCCGCGAATTTTGCAGAACAAATAATCGCTAAGAATGATTTATTAATAGGTTTTTAATCACGGCGCACTTACAATTCACGCTACTCTGCGTTTTCTTCGGCAGCTAAACCCGGAGTGCTTCTCAGCTTGATCAACGTGATTTCAGGATAAATTCCTACCCTTCCGGGAAATCCCAGGTAACCAAATCCGCGGTTGACATACAGGAATTGTTTTCCAACCTGGTACAATCCCGCCCACTTTTTGTAGCGTAACGAAACCGGGCTCCATTTGATCCCGAAACGTTCAATCCCGAACTGCATGCCATGCGTATGACCGGATAAAGTCAGATCGATGTCTGTTTCCAGGACTTGTTCATCAAAATGGCTGGGGTCGTGCGAAAGCAATAGTTTAAATGCATCGTTCGGAACGTTTTGCAGTGTTTTTTCCAATTCCCCGCTTTGTCTGAAAGGCGCTTTTCCCCAATTTTCAACACCCAGGAGCCAGAATCCGGGTTTTAGTTCAACGGCTTCGTTTAGCAAAGGTTTAAAACCAATTTCCTGGTGGATCTCAATCAGTTTGGTAAGATTCGCATGCTTGGTCTCTTCTTTTTCCCACGGAACATAATCTCCATAATCGTGATTTCCCAAAATGCTGTATTTTCCCTCTTTTGCCTGAATTTTCGAAAAGACCGGTTCCCAGCCCTGCATCTCTTCTGCAATATTATTGACCAAATCTCCCGTAAAGAATACGTAATCAGCTTCCAGTCCATTGATTTGCTCAATAGCCTTTTCCACCTTTTCGTATTGATTGAAGAAACTCCCAACGTGAATATCACTGATCTGAACGATCTTCAATCCGTCCGAATCTACAGGAAGCTTTTCAAAAGGAAGTTCGATTGTATGCACTTTCCAGTTCCATCTTCCCCAGATAATCCCCACAAGAATAGCTACGAATAAAGCAATTGCAATCCCAAATCCAATGTATTCAATAACCGCAATCCCGGTAATCAGGTATACTATACCAAACAGGAAAAATCCCAGGGCAGGAACTCCGGAAGCAATCATCACACCGAATGCATTGAATCCTCTTCTGTAATCTGCCGTATTCCTATTCCGGAAAGTACGCATCATCACCAGCATACTTCCAAAGAATAAAAGTAGCTGCAATGAACCCAATACAAGGAAAAACGGGTGCGGCAATTCGAAAAGTGAATACGAAAAAGTGGCCTGGGCTAACAGGATAATGAGGAGAATAATTCCAAACATGAGATTGTTTTAATAAGACATGTAAAATTAGCTACCGTGAATGGACTGGTAAGCCAATCTTCGTTAAAATAGGTGAAATGCTCAATCAACATTAAGTTGTTAAAAATTAATACACTTATCTAAGCGACTTTTTTCCTATTTTGGTCGTAAATTAATCGCTATGAGTCGAAATTTGTACATCGTTCCGCATGACCTCACCGAAGTCGGAAACACTGCCTTAGACTATGCCCTATTCCTTGGTACTCACGTTAGAACGGATATCATGCTGCTGCATTTGGTTGATAACAAAGCAAAAATTGCAACCATTGAAGCAAAGTTGTGGGATATTATTAAAACCAAGACAGTTCCTTCCAATGTGGAGATGTTTGTACTTGTAGCTGTGGGGGATATTTTCACGGACATCAATAAAATAGCGAACCGGGAGCATGCCCAGTTGATCCTCATGGGAACACATGGAGCGAAAGGATTCCAGAAACTGACCGGAAGCTTCGCTATGAAAGTGATCACAAGCTGTGATGTTCCGTTTATCATTGTGCAGAAAGAGACCAAGCACGTGGAGATCAAAGACATCGTTGTTCCGATTGACTTAACCAAAGAAAGTCTTCAGATCATTAATCCCGCAGGAGATTTAGCGCGTATTTTTGATGCCACTGTTCACGTGATCGGTGAAAAGCATACAGACGAAGGCTTGTCGCAGCAGACAAAGAACCGTGTTCTGTTAATCCGTAATAAATACGACGAGAAAGGTGCAAAATGTGAAGTAAACCTGCTTCCTTCTAGCGGTGGCTATTCCAAGAAAGTAATGGGATACGTGAAAGAAAAGAACATCGGTTTGATCGCAATTGCCTACCATTCCGAAAGTTTGCTTCCTCAATTCGATAACTTTGCACAGTCATTGATCACCAATGAATTGAAATTGCCTTGTATGATCATTGCTGCCAAACAATCAGGAAATTTGTATTTCTAGAATTTCTTAAAATAGATTCATAGATTTGTGAAGAATTGTTTTGTCAATTGTTTCTTAAGTTGAGAAGGTAATAGTCTACTTCTCCTTCTTGTTTTGTTTTGTTAAAATTGACATCAAATTTAGTTTCGTAATCCAACGCACATTTTTGTGAACAAAACCAACCAAAGTTTGGAATTGGAACGTTTCTCTTTTTATAACATTCTTCTGCTGATGGTATCATTATATCATTCTTAAATTCTGCAATTGTTGTGTCGCAGAATTGGCATTTGCAAAACGTGTCATCTACTGTACTTGCAACAACAATTTTTAGTTCTTCCATACTTGTTGATTAAGATTTTTTATCATTAGACTCTACGATCATCTGAACCAAGCTTGATTTGTTGTCTGCGGCACTCATAATTCAAAAGGTATGAAAAAGATAATTGCCTTCAAAATTACTTTACCCGCGCCATTGCAAACCGTTCCGTCGCGAATTTACCGTCCTGGTTCCCTGAAATTTCAGCAATAACGGAATCCCCCTTGTGCTGGTAAACGATCACCTGCGGGAAGTCGTGTTCGTGATTTTCAAATACCAAAAGATCATCTTCCTGTTTGCTAAGTTTAAAAACAACCGGTTTTGCATCGTTTTGGTCCGGAATAGTAATGATACAGTGGAGCGAGCTACCTGCCTTGTTTAACCGGGAATACTCACGAAACACCGTATCCGTACCAAACATTAAATAAGTTTCTGCTTTATACGAATTGTTGCCGTATTTCACCCAGGTTTCGGTCATCCTTGCTCCCCCTGATTCGCCTACCCACGCACCCAGGAGCCAATCTGCTTTTTCCAGCTTGCTTTTAGTTCTTTCTATCACAGGGACTTCTTTTTCACTGTTTCCACAGGAATAAACAGTTAGAACAATTGCGAATACTAACAGACTTCTTTTCATACATCCAATTTTGAATCTTAAAAATGCAAATAAATTTCCTGATTCTGAAAAGAATCCTGCATCCAAATAGCGATAATCCCCCTTTGTATTTTTAACTTCTTACTTTTCACTTCAAATTAGCTACCTTTGCTGTGTGGAATTAGGAGTTTATAACGAATTGCGCCTCGACCGTTTTACGAGTCCGGGAGCTTACCTGGAAGATGAAGAAGGGAACGATGTATTGTTGCCTACAAAATATGTGGATCCGTCTTTCCAGATAGACGATATGGTAAAAGTGTTTTTGTACAAGGATTCCGAAGGAAGGATCATTGCTACAACCCTTACTCCCAAAGTATTGGTAAATGAATTCGCTTTTCTGAAGATCGTTGAAGTAAACCAATACGGGGCGTTTGCCGAATGGGGGGTGGAAAAGCACTTGTTGATCCCCTACCGTGAGCAGCCGAAACCGTTGGAAGAAGGAAAACACTACTTCATTTACATGTACATCGATGAAGCAACTCAACGTTTGGTAGGAACTTCACGGATCGGGATGTACATGGAAACAGTGAAAGATGAAGTGCAGGCGGATGACATGGTAGATCTGATGGTTTGGGAATTTACGGACTTAGGTTTGAAAGTACTTGTTAACAACAAATTCCAGGGCTTGATCTTCAAGAACGACCTGCACCGCAGAGTACGGATGGGAGAAAGTCTGAAGGGATATGTGAAAAACGTGAGACCGGACGGAAAGCTGGATATTGTGCTTGAAAAACCGGGTTACGATAAGATTGATACACATTCCCGTAAATTACTGGCAATGCTTCACGATAATGACGGATTTCTGGATCTGACAGACAAATCAGACCCGGAAGAAATTCAATACCGCACGGGGTGGTCGAAGAAAGTATTCAAACAGGTCGTTGGAAACCTCTACAAGCAGCGCCTGATCAGTTTGCACGAAAACGGAATCACTCTCATAGAGAATTAAAAAAAATCAAAATGCAAAATTCAAAAGTTGGAATAAGCTATCAATTCAATTGTTTTTGATACGTTTTGCATTTTGAATTCAAAAATTTGAATTAAATAGAAAAGAGTTCCTTAAACTTAATCGCCTGGCGTCTGGAGATTTCAATTTTCTCTCCTTCACGGATTTCTTCCCCGGTTGCCGTTTTAGTGATCAAAGGTTTTAATTCAACCTGCAGACCGCCGTTAAACCAGTTTTCCACCTTTTGGATCCAGTTCAGGTTGATGATGTATTTCCGGTTTGCACGGAAAAAATGCTGCGGTTCAAGACGTTCTTCCAGGCTATTTAATGATCTTAGGATCAATGGCCTGCTCTTCTCGAAGTAAACCTTTACATAATTGCCGTCGCTTTCAAACATGCGTACTTTATCCAGGGAAACAAAGAAGCATTTTTCACCGTCCTTAATGAAAATCGAGTCAGAGATCGTTAACGGACGGGATGAGCGGTCAATCTTCGGCGCTTTTGCTGTAGATTGAAAATCAGCTTCGGAATTATTGAGCAGTTTCTTTACCGTTTCTTCCAAACGTGCCGGATCCACAGGTTTCAAAACGTAATCCATCGCATTTACTTCAAATGCTTTCAATGCAAAATCGTCAAATGCGGTTACAAAAACCACTTGTGGAATTTCGTCCAGCTTCTTCAGCATATCGAATCCGGTCATTCCCGGCATCTGGATGTCCAGGAAGATCAGGTCAGGCTTCAATGCCTTGATTTTCTCAATTCCTTCTTCCGGATTTTTTGCTTCGTCAATGATCTCAATTTCATGATAATCCTTCAAGAGTTTCTTTAACTCTTCACGTGCAAGTCTTTCGTCGTCAATGATTATAGTTCTCATACGTCTTTAATTTCTATTATTGCAATAACAGTTTTAGGGGTGTTCTGTTTTAATTCGAAATGTGCTTTTCCTTTATATTGGAGTTCCAATCTTCGTAAAGTGTTTGAAATACCGATCCCGATCGAATCTTTGCGGATCGAACGCAGACTCCCGTTGTTCTCTACTTCCAAAACAACCGAATCGGTTTTCTTTTTTGTCCTTATCCAAACGGTGCCACCTTCAATTAATTGTGAAACGCCGTGTTTTAATGCGTTTTCAACCAATGTTTGAAGAACAAACGGAGGAATCAGCAGGTGTAAGATTTGTGGGTCAATTTCCTGTACGATCTCTAAGCGTTCTTCAAACCGCACTTTTTCCAGGTCCAGGTAATCCTGTACAATCGATAATTCTTCTTCCAGAGGAACCAGCTGCTCACTTCCGATAATCAGCGATTTTCTCAGTAGATTGGAAAGTTTGGTGATGTTTTCCTGTGCCCGGTGCGGCTCAATATCAATCAGTGCCCGGATCGAATTCAGGGAATTGAATAAAAAATGCGGATTCAGCTGAGAACGCAGGTTCTTCAATTCAATTTCATTGTGACTGGCTGTTAATTGCAGGTTATTTACTTCCTGTTCACGTGATCGCTGGAAGAAGTGAAAAGTGAAGTAAACACTGTTCCACAGAATGAAAAAGATCAGGGTTGCAGCAATATCAAGTGAAAATTCAACAACAGAGAATTGAAAAGGAATCCTGGAAACAAGGTGCGAAACCAGCATGTTCAGGAACGACATGATTGCCGCCACCACGATGGAAGTAATCAGAACGCGTGGAATTAAGCTCGATAAACGCATATTCAGCCAATTCATCGCGATGAAAAAATAACGCATCAGATGAGTCAGTACGATTCCCAGTACGAAGAAACAACTGGTAGAGATCACGATCATTTTCAGATCGATACTTTGGTTCGAGAAAGTAGATGCAGAGAAAATCAGCAGGGAAAGCAGTGCCCACCCTCCTATTTGTGCCAGCCAATAAGTCCGTCTCGCTTTAAACATGTACCAAAGTTAAACGAATTCTGAAGTGAAACATCTCTATTTGGATTAAACGGCTCTTTAAGTGGTTGATTGGATGTATTTCGTGAAGACAGACTATTTCGGCTTGAAAATTGTAATTTCGTTTTTCATGAATCGCTTCCTGTTTTTGATCCTGCTTTTTCCCGCGTTGTCTGTCGGACAGAATCGCTGGAAACCGCACGCAGGTATCAACGCAACTTTATTGGTAGCATTCGGTTCGCACCAAAATTCCCTTGGTTTTAAGATCGATTCCTATGTTGGTAACGATTTTGTTCAGCTGAATGGCGGTGTTACCTCCCGTTATTTCCTGAGTAACCTGGGGAAAAGGACTGATTTCGGAGAGCTCCGGTTAAGCGCCGGCGGGGTTCTGATGTTTGGAAAAGGGCAGAATCCGCTGAACATGGACTGGGACGGACCGTTGCATCAAACCAAATCGGAATGCTCGATCGGTTACGCGCATTATTGGTATTTGGACCGGGTTGGTTCCGCTCAGCGTTCCGGAGCCTGGAATCTTGGGGTCGGAAGATTTGATATCCTCATGGAAAACGACGTATTCGGCGGACAGGCAAAAGACCGTTTCCGGACCGGTGGCCTGATCGTTTCTTACCGTGACAGCTTATACAAAGCAAGTATCGGATTAACCATCTGGACAGGTGAAACTGCTGAAACCGTTTGGGATAAAACAGCCATTCCCGGTGCTCCGAATGGATTCAGGGATTTGACCTCCAGGCCATTCGGAAAATGGAACCATGGGATTCTGTACGGAGAACTGAAACACCGGTTTGCTGGTGTTCAAACTGCAGGAGCAAGATTGGGTTGGGATAGCGAGCAAATCCGTCATGTATTCCAGAACAAGATCAGCCACGATCTGGTGCTTTTTCCAAAGAAAATGGTCCGGAGAACGCCGCACTATCCACGTCTGGATGAAGCCGGGAACAATGTCTTTACCCGAAAAGAAGCCCGAGAACCACGGTTTTACTTCCAAACGTTCCTAAATGACGGGCTGCCTTATTAATCAAGAATAGCGAAAATCATGAGGGAAATGCTTTGGTAGCAGGTATAATTACCTGTTTGTTCGAAACCCATATTTCCACCCTTAAAAACCCGGTGAATGCAAGTTAGATTTGTCTCAATCATTTATTTACTTAAAACAATAAACAATGTCAAATTTCACTGTAAAATTTGCTGCTTACGGAGCATTAAAGGGAGGGAATGAAAACCAAACACAAGCAATCAATGTGGCTTCTCAATTGCAGAAAGCGCTTGATAAAAATGACGGAATTGTGAAAATTAGTAATGAAACGTTGGGAAGCGATCCAAGTTCAGGCACTACCAAACATTTCGGTGCGCTTGTAAATGTTAACGGAGTGGATCAGTTTTTTGCTTGCCAGGAAGGTCAGACAATAGACTTTTATCACCGTATTCCTGTAACATCGAAATAAGGGATAAAGAATTGGAATTTGTAGATTCATTGTCTGTAACAGCAAAGGATTTCATAAAGGGAGAAGCAATTTGCTTCTCCCTTTTCTAATTTCGAAATCCCCAAAGCAGAATTTTTAATTGTGAAAAGTTCATTGAATGCTTCCGCAGAGGCTTCAGAATAGGTACAGCAGAGTCGAAGTCCCGTTCACCGATGAATTCCACCGTTCGCCGTTATTTATCAAAAAGCGATTGAAACATTCGTGTTTATTCATTTATTTGATGTAATTTTGCGCCCCGTAGTTACAATTTTTATATATGTCCAATTCAACAAAATACGTATTTGTAACCGGGGGGGTAACATCATCCTTGGGTAAAGGAATTATCTCAGCATCTTTGGCAAAATTGCTTCAGGCCCGCGGTTACTCTACGACAATCCAAAAATTAGATCCATACATTAACATTGATCCGGGAACATTGAATCCATACGAGCATGGAGAATGTTTCGTAACAGATGATGGAGCTGAAACCGATTTGGACTTGGGACATTACGAGCGTTTCCTGAATGTTCCTACATCTCAGGCAAATAACGTAACTACCGGACGTATTTATCAAAGTGTTATTGATAAAGAACGTAAAGGAGAATACTTGGGAAAAACAGTTCAGATCATTCCTCACATCACGGATGAAATCAAAGAACGCATTCAGATTCTGGGTAAAACCGGGAAATTCGACATCGTTATTACCGAAATCGGTGGTACGGTGGGTGATATTGAATCACTTCCGTTCGTTGAAGCCGTTCGACAAATGATGTGGGAATTTGAAAGTGATTGTTTGGTGGTTCACCTGACATTGATTCCTTATTTATCTGCTGCCGGAGAATTAAAAACAAAACCAACACAGCACTCTGTTAAACAGTTGCTTGAATTGGGAGTTCAGCCGGATATTCTATGCTGCAGAACAGAACATGAGTTGGATTTAACGATCCGCAAGAAAATTGCAAAGTTCTGTAATGTAAGCATGAATGCGGTAATCGAATCGCGTGATGCTGAATCGATTTATGACGTTCCGCTTTTAATGCAGGCAGAAGAATTGGATAAAGTAGTTCTTGAAAAATTAGGATTACCTTCTAAAAACTCTCCCGAGCTTTCAAAGTGGAAAGAATTCTTAACACGTCTGAAAAACCCGACACAAGAAGTAAACATTGGTTTGGTTGGTAAATATGTAGAATTGAAAGATTCTTACAAATCCATTTCTGAAGCATTTATTCACGGTGGTGTTGCAAATGAGGCACGCGTGAATGTGAAATGGATCCATTCCGAGTCATTGACAAAACAAAATATTGAATCTGAATTGGCAGGATTGGATGGAATTCTGGTTGCTCCGGGATTTGGTTCCAGAGGAATCAGCGGAAAGATCGAAGCAGTTCGTTTTGCACGTGAAAACAAGGTTCCGTTCTTCGGAATCTGTTTGGGTATGCAATGTGCAGTGATCGAGTTTGCAAGACACGTCCTGGATTACGAAGATGCTCATACAACAGAGATTGCAGAAGATTCAAAATATCCGGTAATCTCCATGATGGCAGAGCAAAAAAGTATTTCAAACATGGGAGGAACCATGCGTTTGGGATCTTACAAATGTCAATTGAAACCAAATACGAAAGTTGCTACGGCTTACAATACTGAATCAATCGAAGAAAGACACCGTCATCGTTATGAATTTAACAATGACTACCTGGAAGCTTTTGAAAAGGCTGGAATGATTGCAACAGGGAAAAACCCTGAAACAGGATTGGTTGAGGTAGTGGAGATCCCGGATCATCCATGGTTCGTTGGAGCACAGTACCACCCGGAATATAAAAGTACGGTAGATAATCCGCATCCTTTATTTGTTGCTTTTGTGAAAGCAGCAATCGAGAATAAGAGATCAACCGAGGGTTGATCGAAAAATATATCCGCGGTAGCGGATAATGAGCTAATGAATAAGAGAAAGCACTGCTTTCGATAAGAAGACAAACGTTAGTGCAGTCATGAGAGTATTGCAAAGCGGAGATGAACAGAGATCAGCGAAAGCTGATTGATAAATGACAAACCGTAGTACAGTCATGAGAACAGATTTGCTGCTACGGATGATAATGAACGGTTAAAAAATAAGAGAAAGCAGCGCTTTCACTAAATAACAAACACGAATGGATAGGAATACAGTTATTGGTCTTACGCTTATTGGTGCCTTATTGGTAGTGTTCACATACATGAGCCAACCAAGTGAAAAGGAAGTAAAAGCCAAGCAGAAAGAGCAAAAAGAATTAGCAGAACAAGCAAAAAAAGAGGCTGATTCAACCGAAAAAGCAAATAAGGATAAAGCAGTTCTTGTAGCTAAGAAAGACAAAGATGGAAACCCGGTCAAAGACGAAAAAGGCCGTTTGGTTTATATTGATCAAAAAACGAAAAAAGACACGGCTATTGTTGAGCGTGTTAAAGTTCCTTCCAATGTACTTTCAAAAGGAGAGATTATTCGTTTGGAATCCGAAAAACTGATTGTAGATCTTTCTACAAAAGGAGGAATTGTTTCTGCCGTACAGTTGAAAGAGTATGAATCGTATATGAACTTCGCGAAAAATGACGGGAAAATCACACCGCTTTATTTGTTCAAGGATGGAGATCATGTAAATCAGCTGACTTTCAACATCGGGGGAAATAAGTATGCTACAGGAAACAAAGAATTTGAAGTGGTTTCCAAATCAAAGCAAAAGGTGGTTTTCAAGCACAATGTTGCTGACGGATCCATTATTTACACGTACAACCTGAAAGGTGGTTACGACTTGGGTTATACCATTGAATTGAAAGACCTGAACGGGAAAGTATTACCGAACTCCGTAATGCTGGATTGGCAGATGGAAATGCTGCGTTCGGAAAGATTGCTTTCGGAGCAGCGAAAAGTTTCTACTATCTGTTACGAATCTACAGACGGTAAACTGGATTGGAACAGTGAAGTAGCTGAAAGTTACAAAACTGCTGAAACAGATATGAAATGGGTGGCTTACAAACAAAGCTACTTCTCCTCTATCCTGGATGCAGACAACGGTTTCAAAGTAAAAGGAACCAAGTTTACTTCGACGAATTACAAAGAAGGTTCGAAAGAATTCTTTACGCATATCCGCAAATACCGTTCGCGTTTGAACCTGGGAATGCAGTCTGTAAAAGACGGAAAAGCTAGTTTTTCCTGGTATTTCGGACCGAATGATTACCATACTTTAGCAGCTTACGATAAAGATTACGACGATATCCTGAACCTGGGGTGGGGTGTTTTCCGCTGGATTAACTTGTATGCAGTGCAGCCGGTATTTACCTTCTTCATCAATTTGGGAGTAAATGCAGGATTGGCAATTTTGTTGCTGACGATCATCCTGAAATTGGTATTGATGCCGGTTCAGTGGAAAATGTTCGTTTCTTCCGCTAAAATGAAAATCCTGAAGCCACAGATCGACGAAATCAATGCGAAATATCCGAATAAAGAGGATGCAATGAAAAAGCAGATGGACATGATGGCATTGTATCGTGCTTCCGGAGCTTCACCGCTTGCAGGTTGTGTTCCGATGTTGTTCCAGATGCCGATTCTATTGGCGGTCTTCCGCTTCTTCCCGGCAACATTTGATCTGAGACAACGCGGATTCCTTTGGGCAGAGGATTTATCTTCCTATGATTCGATCTGGGATTTCGGAACATACATTCCGCTTTACGGAAATCACATTTCATTGTTTACGCTATTAATGGCTGTAACAACATTGGCTTATACGCATTTGAACTCGTCAAACATGACGCAGCAGCAACAGCCTGGAATGCCGAATATGAAAGTGATCATGTACATGTTCCCGATCATGATGATCTTCTTCTTTAACAATTACTCTTCCGGTTTGAGTTATTATTACTTCATCTCTACTTTGATGACGATTATCCTGATGTTCGTTATTAAGAAGTTCTTCGTAAACGAAGAGAAACTGAAAGCGAAGATGGCGGAAGCACAGGTGAATTCAGCGAAGAAAAGCGCTACCGCACCGAAAAAGAAATCCGGTTTCATGCAGCGTTTGGAGGATATGCAAAAGCAGCAGCTGGAACAGCAAAAAAATCGAAAGAAAAAATAAATAACTAAAAAACGCCGGTCTAATTGACCGGCGTTTTTGTTTTATATCCAGGTGACTGAGCGAAATCAAGGCCACCTTATTTTTTGTACTTACTAACGGCAAGGTAACTGAACGCAGTTGAAGTTATCTTCTGCCACCATTGGAAGGTCGTGATGAAGGACTTCTTGCCGGTGGAGCCGTTCGTGCAGGAGCTGTTTGCCTATATGTTGGCTGTGGTTGTCTCTGCGGTTGTGGCTGTACACGCTGCGGATTATTATTCCTCACAGGAGGTGCAGTTCTTTCGGGAACTCTTTGCGGTTGTGTAGCCGGGTTTGGATTTCGTCTTGCCGGATCAACCGTTCTTGAATTTCCATTATTATTTCCATTGTTAATTCGTTCCCGGCTGTTCGGGTCAACTGGTCTTGGAGCAACTTTCTGCTCGGGTACCGGCTGTCTGTTTTGGATCCGTGTTCCTTCCGGGTTCGGATTTCGTCTTGCAGGATCAGCTTTTACAGGCTCTGCCCTGTTTCTAGTTGCATTACCACTGTTTTGACCGGTTGCTGCCGGTCGGTTAGCCCTGGCTATATAAGTAGCTTGCTGCGGAGCATAACGCTGGCGCACTGCCGGACTTCCCGATTGGTTATTCAGGTAAACACGTCGGGCATGTGGTGTGTGATAAACGTTTGTGTAGTGACACCATCCGTGATAGTGATACATCCGTTGATAATAAACATGCCAGTAAACCGGTCTCCATGGATTCCACCAGGAAGGATAATAATCCCAGTAATAAGGCGAATACCACGGATCATAAAATGGATCGTAGATGTATTGAACACAAGGCCAACTCCATACGTTTACATAGAAAAAGGCTGTTGGCCCCATCAATGTGGAAGGTTTGTTCGATTTTTGGATTTCTTTCTCTTCAACCGGTTCCATGATCGTTTCCTCACCGTACAAAGTCGGGTCACCGACAATTTGTAGCTGTGCTTCTTTATCACCGCGCTTTTCAATCATAATTACGGCAACATCCTGCGTTTCTGATTTACTTACGGGAATCTGAAGTAAAATAGCATGATTTTCACCGTCTTTCTTATCAACCACACGGATGTAGTCGATTGAATAATTGCGGTCTAAATCCAGGTTGTTGACTTCGTTTGATTCTGTGTTCAGTTTCTTTTCGAAGTCTTCTAGATTTTTGGATTGTTTAAAAAGATTCAGTGCGCCCTGAAGATCAAAATGATCTCCCGGCATTCCTGTACTGTCACTTTGCTGTGCGAATGTGCTGAATGATGACGCCGTCATCAGGATCAACCCCAAATAAATGAATCGTTTCATATCGAGTGTTTTTCTTCCTCAATAAGATAACAAAATCAATACCAGAGTCTTAGGCTTTAACTATTATTGTGAGAGTTGGGAAAGGCATTTCGGCTCCGCTTCGACTATGCTTTCATTCAAAAAGGAGACTGAGCGGAGTCGAAGTCTACTTGTTCTCTCTCAACTTCACAAAATCATCGATCTTATCGTTTTCGATCAATACAGCGAGATTGTATTGGGTGATCTTCCACTCCTTCCCTACTTTAATTAGAACTCCACTTCCCCTGCAGTCTTTCATCCAGGTACTGATCCGTTCATCAAACCAGGCTGTTTTTCCATCTTTGGATAGTTCGATGTGGCGCTCAATCTTCCGGAAATCCCATGCTTTCCCTTTGTCAAAGTATGGTTTGCAAAACGCCCCGAATTGTTCTTTATTCCAACGTTCTGTGGGGTCAGTCCCCAAATAGATGAAATTGTCCGACATGAACTGAAAGTACTCAGCGTAGTTGACATCTGCCGCAGCTTTGTGCCAATTGTCGATTAATGCATCAATTTGTTCGGTTTCTGAAAGTTTCTTTAGCGTAAAACCGGCAGTGAAATAAGATCCGATCAACAGGATCATTAAAAATTTGGTTGTTTTCATAAGCGAAAAAAAAATACCGTCTCGGTTTAGCCGAGACGGTATGAAAGATATGAATTTATAAAATTACTTTTTAACTTTTGCCTGGCACATTTTTACCGCAGCAGCAACATCAATTACTCCTCCGCTTGTAGAAAGTGTTCCGAAATCAATGGAAGATCCGCTTCCAGGTGAAGGAATCATCGTTCCTTTGTATTTTTTCGAAGATGCAAGCATGATGTCTTTGATCTCTTTCATGGACAAAGTCGGGAAATAAGATTTTAGCATTGCTGCAACACCTGAAACCATTGGAGCTGCCATGGATGTTCCCTGCAGTGTTTTGTAATCACTTTGAGGAACTGTATTGTAGATTTCAAATCCCGGTGCGAAGATATTTACCTGGCGGGAACTGAAGTTTGAGAATGGCGCTGCAAGGTTCTTTTTGTCTCTTGTAGATGCTCCTACACAAAGATACATATCCAAAGGCTTAGACTGGAATGAATACTCATTGGTAGGGAAGTTCGGGTTTTCGTCCAGGTTTACCCCATCGTTTCCTGCTGCGTGCACCAATAAAACTCCTTTTGAGTCAGCATAAGCCAAAGCTTCGTATACTTCTTTCTGGTGTTTTGAATACGCTTTACCAAATGACATGTTGATTACAGAAGCTCCGTTGTCTACCGCGTAACGGATTGCCAAAGCGATATCCTTGTCCTGCTCATCTCCGTTCGGAACTGCGCGTAATGACATCAAACGAACGTTATCAGCAACACCGTCACCTCCTAAATCGTTGTGTCTGACTGCACCGATAATTCCACCCACGTGTGTTCCGTGAGAAGCTTCGGGTCCTTCCACATCATTGTTTCCATAATGCACATCGTTGAAATCATCCGGGTTGTCCCCAATGAATTGACGATCGTTGTACTCCATGTTCAATTGGTAGTTTGCACTTGAATTGAAGTGCTCCAATGCTTCCTGGATATGCTCTTCAGACAATTGTCCGCTTGCAATGAACTTTCCTAATTGCTTCAGTTGAAGGTCTTGCGGAGATTCTGCTTTCCATGAATCCACATCTTTCTCAGTGAAGTTAGGTCCTAGTCTCTCTGTCAATGTTGCTTTCAGCATCGGAAGCATTTCTCCCAATTGTTTGTATTGATCAAATGCAGCAAGATTTTCCTGGCGTTCCGCTTCAATTGATTTTACCAACTCTTTATACTTTGCATATTCCGCTTTTTCAGCATCTGAAACATCTGCTTCGGATTTATCCTGGAATTTTGCATGCAGTTCAGCGCAAAGACGTGTTTTTTCCAAACGCGCAAAATCCTGGTTTGATCCGTTCGGGCTTCCTAAAAAGTTCCAGCCATGAACATCATCAATGTAACCATTGTTATCATCATCAATTCCGTTGTTCGGAATTTCATCTTCATTTGTCCAGATCTTCCCGGCCAAATCTTTGTGCTCAATATCAATTCCTGAATCAATTACTGCAACGATTACGGTTTTAGACTGCTGTTTTTTCAATGCCGAATAAGCTTTTTCCGTATTCATTCCCGGAGTTGACCCGTTATACCAGTTCTTGATTTCTTCTGTCTTTTGACCGTAGATAAGATTCATTACTCCTACAGAAAACAGGGCAAATGACAATGTGAGGATTCTCTTCTTCATGATTATTAATTCTTTTTTTGTCAGGAATACAATTCCTTTTAAACAAATATCTTAATTTGCAGAAAGATATTCAGGGTATACTATATTAAAGGTTTAAAAAGATGTTCATAGGAAAACTACTACAACAAGCGGTGAAAATAACTAAAATATTATTGATAGCAGGATTAATTTTGGTTAATTCAGTAGATGTTTTTGGACAGACAGATAATTTCCGGTTTAAGAAATTAGTGGCTGAACAGCCTGATATTCCTGCATCTTTCGCTGTTCCGAATTCAGGAAACCTGGATGCGTTATTGGCAGATAAAGAAATTTCTGTAAAACAGGTCACCCGCGAATGGATTTACATTCAGGCAAAGCCAACCTGGATTAAAAGTGCCATGGAAACCAAAACCATCAAATCCTTCTATTTTGAATTTTCTGCCCCGAAAGCATTGAACGATTCTACACTGGTAAAACATTACGTAAAACCGGTTCATCAGGGATTGGGTGGATTGCAGACTCCGTTTACCGGGAAGGATGTGATTGTAGCTTTTGTAGATACTGGATTGGATTACAATCACCCGGATTTTAGAGATGCCAACGGGAATACCCGTGTTCTGTATTATTGGGACCATACCCTCCCGGTTGCTGCAAACACACCGCAACCTTATGGTTATGGCCAATTATGGACTGCAGCTGATATCCAATCCGGAAATTGCGGAAGTATGGAAGAGTATCCTACTGCACATGGCACTTCTGTTACCGGTGCCGGAGTTTCCAACGGGTTGGCTAACGGACAGGAAACCGGGATGGCCCCGGATGCAAAGATCATTGTGATCGAAACGAATTTCCAGTTACCTAACTGGACGCTGACCGTTGCAGATGCCTGCGACTTTGTTTTCAAAAAGGCAGAGGAACTGGGTTTGCCGGCAGTAGTCAATTTATCTGTTGGTTCTGTATTGGGAAGTCATGACGGAACAGACCCTGCTGCTGTTTTAATGAATAATTTACTGGAAGAAAAAGCCGGCCGGATCATTGTTTGTGCAGCAGGAAATTCGGGGGCGTGGGGGAAATATCACGTTCATGGTGATGTGGATACAGACACTTCATTTGTTTGGGTGATACCGAACCCAGACCCATTGAGCACATTAGGGCCGAATACGGTTTACTTGGATCTTTGGGCGGACTTATCGGATGCAAACTGGAATTATGCCTGGGCGGCAAACCAGGGAAGTGGATCGTTCCATGAACGTGCACAAACCATTTACCGCGCTGCAAATACCGGTGTGGGAACCATTATCCGCGATACCTTGTGGAATGGAAGCAATCGCATTGCAACCATGGAAATTTACCCGGAAATCGTAGGTACAAACCTGCATTTGGAATTCTATTTGAATCACATTGACTCTGTTAATTATTTGTACGCCTTGAAAACAACGGGGCTTGGAAAGTACGATGCCTGGAGTGGATCTGCGAATCAAGCCATCAGATTAAACGATATGTTTACTACCGGTCTTCCTTCAGCCGGAGTTTACCCGGCTATCCAGCATTATCACATGCCGGATTCACTACAAACTATCGTTTCATCCTGGAACTGCTCACCAAAAGTGGTAACCGTTGGAAATATGCGGAACCGGTGGGGGCATATTAATAAGGACGGAAATCAATACCTGCCGAATCCTCCGAACTATACCGCAGTCGGGCAATTAACTCCGGCTTCTGCAAAAGGTCCTACGAGACTCGGACATACGAAACCGGATATTGTTGCTTGTGGAGACGTTTCCTTAAGCGCTGGTCCGTTTTGGTTGTTAAATGATGCTGCATTTAATGCGTCAATGTCCATCGACGGATTGCATGTGCGAAACGGCGGAACATCAATGGCATCCCCGGTTGTTGCAGGAATTGCAGCGCTTTACCTAGAGAAATGCAACAAAGGAAATTATCAAAGCTTTTTGGATGCCTTGCGTTCAACCGCTTATACCGACGGTTTTACCGGAACCATTCCGAACAATGCTTATGGTTATGGAAAAGTACATGCTTTGAACCTGTTATTGCAATCCAATTTCACAAATACTATTGCAGCAGATTCTTTTTTCTGTCCGGGCGACAGCGCCATTTCAACGGCATCCATTCCAAATTATTCCATTGAATGGATGAATGGAGATCTAACTCCGAAGTCGGCACTGACAGCTTCCGGGGACGTTTATTTTACGGCATACGACCAGCATGGTTGCGTTTCTTATTCCGATACTTTGTCTGTGGTTGCAGCTTCTGCTCCACCCGCTCCGGTGATTTATGTAACCGGAAACGTCATTTCAACCGATCCGTATCCAAGTTTACAGTGGTACCAGGACGGAGTTGCCATTCCTGGAGCTACGAATACCAGCTATTCGATCACACTACCTTCTTCTGCTTTCTTCACTGTTTCTAGGACAAGTACAGATGGTTGCGAGGTGTTTTCTCTTCCATACAACCCTTCTTTGGGGATCGATGAGTGGAATGCAAGCCAGATTCAGGTTTATCCGAATCCGACACAAGGAAATCTGGTTATTGATTCTTCTATTCCATGGAATACCATTCAAATTATTGATATACAAGGAAGAAGTGTTAAATTTGTTTCCAAAGAAGCGAACGAAATCTCTATTTCAGAACTGGAAAACGGAACATATTATTTAGTTATTAACACCGATGTTCAATACTTTCAGGTGAAAATAGTGAAGAATTAAAAAGAAGCCGTATTTTTGGCGCAAATAATAAATCGAATGAATTTAACAGGTATTATTGCTATTTCAGGAAAACCGGGACTTTATAAAGTTTTGGCACAAGGTAAAAACAACATCATTGTAGAGTCGTTGGAAGACAAAAAACGCGTTCCGGCATATGCTTCAGACAGAATCTCCGCTTTGGATGATATTTCTATCTATACCTACGATGAAGACAAACCGTTAAAAGAAATCTTCATTTCGATTTTTGAAAAGGAGAAAGGAAAAGAAACGATTTCACACAAAGAAGATCAAAACAAGCTGAAAGCTTATTTGATTGAAGTATTGCCGAATTTTGACCAGGAGCGTGTATATGCATCCGATATCAAGAAGATTTTCCAGTGGTATAACTTGTTATTGAAAGCCGGTGCTTTGGTAATCGAAGAAGAAGCAAAAGAATCTGAGGAGGCAGACAAAAAAGAGAAAAAAGCTCCGGCTAAGAAAACGGCTGCTAAGAAAGAGTCCGACAAGGATGCTGCAGAAGAGCCGGTTAAGGAGAAAAAAGCTCCTGCCAAGAAAGCTGCCGCTCCTAAGGCTGCTGCTAAAACAACAGCAAAAACTCCAGCTGCAAAGGCTCCGGTGAAAGCGTCTGCTAAAACTACAAGTGCTAAAAAAGTAGCTGCTCCGAAAACCGGATCGTCAAGAGGTAAATAAGAGAAAACATTGCTTTTGATACTGATTCCGGACATCCGGGATTGGTGCGAAAGAAAATATTTTGTAAAAAGAGGGGACGTGGCACATCGCGTCCCCTCTTCTTTTATTCCTTTTTTTATTTTTGTGTTATGAGAAAATTTGTTTCACCCGACTTCACCTGTGAAAGCTGGAAATCTGTAGAATCTTATCTTACAGATCTTCAAAACAGGGATATTTCTTCGAAAGAATCTTTTAAAAAATGGTTGTCTGATAAAAGCGAACTGGAAGCTGTTCTGGAAGAGAACATGGCTTGGCGCTATATCCGGATGACGATCAATACGCTGGATGAAAAGCTCACGGAAGCTTACCAGTTCTTTGTAACAGAAATCCAGCCCAACCTTGCTCCGTTTGAGGATTCACTGAATCGTAAAATGATGGCTTCTCCATTTGTAAGCGAATTGGCGGAAGATAAAGCCTACGCTATTTATTTTAGAGGTACGCAGTCGGCATTAGAACTGTTCCGCGAGGAGAATATTGTACTGGAAACGGAATTGAATACTTTGAGCCAACAATTCGGCGCCATTTCCGGGAAACAAATGATCGTTTACAAGGGACAAGAATTAACGATGCCACAGGCTGCTAATTTTCTGAAAGATCCGGATGAAACCGTTCGTAAGGAAGTTTATGAACTGATCACAGCAAGAAGGTTGGAGGATCGCAAAGCTTTGGATGATTTGTTTGATCAGTTGGTTCGTTTGAGAGACCAGGTAGCGAAAAATGCCGGTTGTGCCGATTATAGGGAATACAAATTCAAGGCATTGGGCCGTTTTGATTACACGATCGAAGATTGCCTGGCTTTTCACGATGCGATTGAAAAACTGATCGTTCCGATCGTGAAACAACTGACTGTAAAGAAAGCGGAGAAATTAGGGAAGTCCAAATTAAAACCGTGGGATACAGAAGTAGATCCGGATGGTTTGGCTCCGTTAAAACCATTTACTGATGGACAGGAATTACTGGATAAATCCATTGCGGTTTTCCAAAAACTGGATCCGTTTTTCGGGGATTGCCTGAAAACAATGAAAAGCGGCGGGTTCCTGGATTTGGATTCAAAAGCCGGAAAAGCTCCCGGAGGATACAATTATCCGTTGTACGAATCAGGAATTCCGTTTATATTCATGAATGCAGCCGGGGCGCAAAGAGATTTGACGACCATGGTTCACGAAGGCGGTCACGCTGTGCATTCCTTCTTAAGCCGTGATTTGGAACTGACCGGGTTTAAATCCCTGCCTTCCGAAGTAGCTGAATTGGCTTCCATGTCGATGGAATTACTAACCATGGAATTGTGGGACGAATTTTACACTGACATAAATGACCTGCGTCGTGCAAAATTAGAGCAATTGGAATCCGTAGTAAAAGTTTTGCCATGGATTGCCCAAATTGATGCTTTCCAGCACTGGATTTACACCCACCCTACGCATTCTGCAAGTGAAAGAACAGAGCAATGGCTAAGTTTGAGTAAACGTTTCGGGACAGGAATGGTGGATTACGAAGGCTACGAAACGGTTTTGGAAAGTTCGTGGCAGAAGCAATTGCATTTGTTTGAAGTTCCGTTTTATTATGTTGAATACGGAATTGCACAATTGGGAGCTTTGGGTGTTTGGAGCAATTACAAAAAGAATCCTGCAAAAGCATTGACCGATTATAAAAACGCTCTGGCATTGGGTTACACGAAGTCCATCCCGGAGATCTATGAAACTGCCGGACTGAAATTCGATTTTTCACAGGCTGCGCTGGAAGATATCAGTAAAAACCTGACAGAATCGATCAGTGAATTAAACTAAATTGATTAATCATTGGCTATGTAATCTATGTGGTTTGTTATTCTGAACCACATAGGTACATAGAACACATAGTTTTATTCAAGTGTGTTCTTTGGCGAGCCCTTTTTTAATTGATCCTAATCTGAAAAGGAAAGACCAGAATACTAAGAAGATTTTGAGTGTTAATTTGAACCGCATAGGTGCATAGAACACATAGTTTATTTGTTTATAGGTATCATGCGATTGGAAAACAGGTTGATAACGAATTGATTACCGATTATCTGGTCTAAACTCAGGATGAATTCCTCTTAAAGCATCAAGTTCGGGTATGCGATTGATCGGATGCTCTTCCCTTGGGTAAGCTCCGGCAATCATAATTTCATTGATTTTGGTAATTAAGCTCCGATTACTCTTCTTAAGTCGCTGATCTGTGATTCCCAAAGACGTACAACTTCTTCTTTTTCAGTTTTTTCGGCAAAATCAGAAACGGTTAAAATGACCACTTTTGTCATCGGATCGATCATGTATCTCATCTCGAAATAGGTTTCCAGGTCGTCTTCTTCATCGTGCAGCCACTGCCACTTAATTGATTCTCCTGCCTTTTTTGAAAGCAAACGCGCTTGTTCCTCACTCCCATCCCAATGAAAAGTATACATATCCTCTTTTATACTCACATCGTCGGCAAACCACTCGCTCAATCCATCCGGTGTGGAAAGCAATTTGTCCAGCACTTTAGGTGACGTTTTTAATACATATTCTAATTCGAATTGTTCCTTTTTTGTCATAGTAGTTTAATAATGTTAACTTCGCCGAAAAATCATTTTCGAAATATACACATTTCTTTCATGGCGTTAGTACATTCATTTGAAAAAAACGGAAACAAGCTCTTTAAATACAGGGGACAAATTCCGGTTATTTTGTTCGTTTTAGCTATTCCTGTAATTTACTTTACAGATGTGCAATGTATTATGGATGATCCCCGTTGGTATTATGCCTGTATGGGGGCTGCGATCGCGATGTCGGTTTTAGGACAGGTGATCCGTGCTATTGCTATTGGAACGAGTAATAAAAACACTTCCGGGCGTAACACGCAGGAACAGGTTGCGGAAGCTTTGAACACAAAAGGAATTTATTCCACAGTCCGTCACCCACTTTATCTGGGGAACTATTTCATGTGGATCGGTATTGTATGCTTCACATTCAACATTTACTTCATTATCATTGTGAGTTTGCTGTTTTGGATCTACTACGAACGAATCATGTTTGCAGAAGAGCGCTTTTTGGAGCGTAAATTCGGAGATAGCTATGTAAACTGGTCGAATTCCGTACCTGCATTCTGGCCAAGCATGAAGAATTACATCAAAGGAGATATCCCATTTTCGATTAAAACAATCCTACGTCGTGAGTATTCCGGGATTTCAGCAACCGCTCTTGGGTTCATTTTCGTAGCCGGAATCCGTGAATTTTTCATGACAAAGACTATTGCGAACCCAATCTGTTATGTTTATTGGATCGCAGGAGCACTATTATTTAGCTTGATTTTCAAGTTACTAAAGCATAAGACAAAAGTTTTATACGAAGAAGACCGCTCATAGGCTTGCACAAAAGAAAAAAGTAACTATCTTTGTGCCCGCGTTGAAGCTAAAGCATAGACGCAGCAACGAATTTTGGCGAGATAGCTCAGTTGGTTAGAGCGCAGGATTCATAACCCTGAGGTCCGGAGTTCAACTCTCCGTCTCGCTACAAAAGCCCAGTATTAAGCTGGGCTTTTTTTTTGTTTTGGATATTTTGCCGGGGGTTCATCCTGACGCTCATTAATTCGGCTAAAAACAGATTTTCTTTGATTTATTTTGAAAAAAAATTGATTTTCAATTTTGATTTTATTAAATTTTTTAAAATCAATGATGTATGGAAAAACACAAAAAAGAACTAGACAAATTAGAAGGTTTGGGATGGAGTATGAATGGAACAATTGAATGTCCTTGTGAAGGAACGATTGAAATTTGGGGATCCCCTGACGGGAAAGGACAAGCTGAATATTGCGAAGAATGGGGGTTACAAATAAAATCCTGATTATCTTAATTAATAGATTGAGCAGGAATAATTCTTACTGAAATTTTCTGTTCAATCTTTAATCACCAGATCATATTTTGTAAGCAAGCCCAATAACCCATTCGTTGAAAAAATTGTTTTCTTGATCCGGTTGCGCTCCGGGTTGATCTCAAAGTTCACGGCTGTACTGAAATCGACTTTGTCGAGTACTGTGCGATCAAAAATACTTCTCGTCAGGTCACAGTTGATGAATTTAGACTGTGAAAGATCCGCTTCTGTGAAATCAACTTCTTTGATCACGCTGTTCGTAAAGAGGGTATTCTTCATATTTTTTGAATGAAACGTAGCATAATCCAGGTTGCAATCGGTAAACCTGACGGAAAACAGGAATTCATTGCAGGCACTGAAGTCCACTCCTACGATCTTGCAATCCTTAAAATGTACGTCTTTGATTCCGCTATGACTCAAAACGGTCAATGAAAAGTTGCAACTTTCGAATTCACAATCCACAAAGTCGATACCACTGAAGTTGCTTTTAGTGAAATCACACTCTACAAAAGCACAATTGCTGAATTCGTTATTGACTAATTGTTTATTGGCGTAATTGACCCTGGTGAATGTTTTTCCTTCGTGAAGTTTCATTTTCTTGGTATTAAGACTATAGGATATGAAGGTTTTAAGATTCAAGCCCTCTGCATTTTGTTCATCAAATTTAGGGAATGATTCAAGATCTTTCAAAAGAAAAAACGCTTAAACACAGACATTTTTTACACGCAGACGGTTGAAAAATCGAGTAAATAAAACTTGTGAAATCAAAAAAACTTTCAGAGGTTTCCTTGAGGAAACTAGTTTCATTTGGTATATCAATATCTTTTTGAAACTATTGGTTCTTACCTTTGCTTCAAAATTTACAAGAACATGAATTTAATTGACACATTGAACTGGCGCTACGCCGCGAAACGCATGACATCTGAAAAAGTATCAGACGAAAAAGTAACAGAGATCCTGGAAGCAATCAATTTAACGGCAACTTCTGCTGGAATGCAGCCATTCCGCGTTTTATCAATCACAAACCCGGAAATCAAACAAAAACTGCAGGATGCTTCATTTAATCCGCAGGTTGGTGAATCCTCTCACCTGTTAGTATTTGCTTCGTATACGCATATATCACAAACACATATTGACGAATACATTTCTTTGGTTGCAAAAACGCGCGAAATCCCGGTTGAAAGCCTGAATGATTTCAAAGAGAAACTTTCTTTCTTTACCGGTATGCCGGAAGAGTTTATTAAAACCTGGGCTGCAAAACAGGCTTACATTGCTTTAGGGACGGCAATTGTTGCTGCAGCGAACTTAAAAGTAGACAGTACGCCAATGGAAGGTTTTGATAGTGCCGCTTTCGATGAAATTCTTGGATTGAAAGAAAAAGGATTGCAGTCTGCCGTTGTTCTTGCTTTGGGCTACAGGGATGAAGAAGCGGATTTCCTTGCGAAAGCAAAGAAAGTGAGAATCCCTCTTGACGAAATGACCATTACTTTGAATTAAAAATATCCAATCCAATAACCAAAAGGAGACTGATACCGGTCTCCTTTCCTTGTTTTATCCGAAAAATGCTTATTGGTGTTGTTTGATGATTTTAGCTAACTCATTCGCAGGAACTACTCCGGATTGTCTCCAAACCGGTTTTCCATTTTTGAACAAAATCAATGTAGGAACACTGCGGATCTGGTAAGAACCGGCAGCTTGCGGATTTTTATCCACGTCCACTTTCAGTACAGAAGCTGAATTTCCCATTTTGGATTTCAGATCATCCAAAATAGGCATCATGGTTTGACAAGGCCCGCACCAGGTTGCAAAAAAGTCAACCAAAACCGGTTTGTCTGAATTAATTATTTCGGAAAAAGATGCCATAACTTTGTGTTTTTACCGCAAGGATGAATTTGTAACCTGCGGTTATTTTATTTAAAGTTACAAATCATTTAAAGGCTGTTTTTCCTGGATTTTGTAAATGTTGTTAATTCCAAGTGAAAGTTGTTTGTGTCTTTTGATATACCCGTTAGTAATGAACCACCGCATTTGAAGGAACCTGGTTGATTTTGACATTGGGGCCTATCACAGAGTCTAAGTATTTAATCTTGGTTTCGGGATGTTCTGCATGGATATCCCACATTTCGGTAACCTTTTTCATCAATGCACTGTTTTCCCAGGAATTACTTTCTTTGACGCCAAAAGTATGCCAACCAATATGATCGCGGTAAGAAGTCATGTCCGCTAAATCAAGGTATTCACCTACCCATTGATTCTGATTGGTCGGGATTTTTCCACGAGATTCGGAAGGTAAAAGTTGGTTTATTCTGTCATACATGTCATTTTTGGCAGACAGAGCGCTTTTATAACCGACACCTCCCCGTGGAGCATAGCCGTTTAGTGGCATTTGGTTAACTAATGTATCAATTGCCTGGTCGAGAGCTCCCAAACTAATTCTATACGCTTCCCGTATATCACTCAGATGTTCCTGTTCAGCATCCCTGGACAATTTGGAAATCGAACTGCTTACATTCAGATAAACATAATTCCAATTAACGGCTTCCTCTTGAAGACGTGTTTCGGTAAGCCGGTTTTTGGTTGGTGTCATATCCTGATTCAAAATTTCGTTATCGGGCACCCAACGAAAATTGGTGTGATAACTTCCACTTTTCACATACATGGAAGTTACATCTCCTTCGTCTGCATCCTGAGTTTTCGTAATGATTGCAGAAAAACGCTTCGGATGGTTGTGAATCGGCATTAAATTAACCTGGAACCTCGGTGCAACAGCGTTTTGGGGACGATCAGTTGTACCCAAATCTCTTGTGGCATCACCGGGATTGTTGCCACCACTCACATTCACTTCATCTAAAGTTCCGCCTGTAGACAAAGCTGCAATAGCATGAAACAGGCTACCATCTTTTCCATTTGCCATAGTTTGTAATGCTTCCAGGTTTTTGGCTTGCGGACTGTTATTAGCCGTTTCCTGAAAATGGGAATGTACGGAAGCTTCTTTTCGTTGGTCAAAAGCTGATGGACCTTTTTGCTTTTTTACAGAAGAAGTCTGCCTGTTCTGTTTTTGAATCGTTTTTGCAGCGTGAACGGTCATGTGAATAGTTCGTTTTAGAGAGATTTGTTTCTTGATTAATTACCTGGGGATAAAATATGCTTGTCAAAAACTCTGATTTCCAATATATGCAGTGTAATGGGAGAAAATCACTTTGTTGGTTTTCGGATCGCGGCATTCCCAAAGATTTCCTGAGTTTGCCAACGCACTTTTGTCATCCACGATCAGCACATTTTTGAGTTTCTTTTTCGAATCAGCCGGCTGAATTAGCATATGCCCTGCCGTGGCACATTGAATCAATTGACTCCAGAGTAATTGCTGTTGCTCCGTTTTAAACGATGAAAACGGATCTGCCAGGTTGATGGAATCCTGCGTATCGGCGAATTCATCAAAAAGTCCCACCAATAAATCATTGTTGAAGCTCAGGAATTCCGGTTTACTAACAAAAACGGAATAATCAGTAGTATAAAAATGAATGAATGTCTGTTCCTGCCATTCCAGTTTGACAGCCGTTTCTTTTCTGGTTTGACCAAACAAATTTGCGGATGGTAAAATCATCAGAACCAATAAAATAGTAGCGTACTTTTTCATAATCTCACGAATTAAATTGTCTTAAATGATGATCGGTGTGCTTATAGGCTAATAAGCCAATTTGTTCTTGGGTCATTTTCCCAAAGAAATCATGGATAAATGCAGGATTGGAATAGTGCCCGTAAGATTGGATCAGATCGATCCATTCCTGTTTTGCAGCGGCAATATCCCCGCTTGTTTCTTTCATCTTGAATTGTGTGGAAGTCGGAACTCCTTTGTCGAGCGGTTTGTCGTCTTTGATCATGCGTCTGAGACCCATTTTACCAAAAATCTTCCCGATAAACTCCTGTTTGTAAGTATGATCTCCCCTTCCCTGGATCCACTTTTCCCAGGTTGTGCAATGCATCAGCATCTGGTAGAGGTTCATTTTACCCCATTGAGCTACTGCATTATCTTCCAGGTTGTTGATACGCCGTATCAATTCCATGCGAGATCCTTCGTCGAATATCGTTTTCATAAGCATTATCTAAGATACCGATAATTCAAATCGAAAACAAACAATTGGTCAGATATCTGCCGGAAATTAATTGATACAGGTAAAAAGAAAGATTCTCCAATGTACCGGTGCGACTTTCAGGTATCATTAAAACCATCTTTTTTGAGGAAGTTGGATGAAATACTTGCCCGGAAATGCTTCGTTTGTTATTTTTGAAGGAAACACAACGCTTAAATCTATGAAACAAATCATTATTCTTTTTCTCGCTTTTTGCTCACTACAAGCTGCTGCACAATCCAATTCCCTGTTAATGCTGGATATAAATAATTCAGCTGCCCGAATCAATTCAAACGGGATGTTCTTCCAGGATGTCGCCAACCAAATGGGGTACTACAGGCCCCACAAGCTTTCTCAAGGTAATACGATCTACCAAATGTCCGTATCAGCTACAGCGAAAGATCAGAACGGACAGGACCGGCTTTCAGTTACAACCTACGATGATTCGGATTTGACCTGCGGCCCGGTAGCAACCAACTATTCGGATCCGGATTATATCAGCAAATACGGAAACAAGCTGTGGCGGGTCGACTATTCTGAGATAACTCAACATAAGCAAAACTGGAACAACGCGGGCTATACCGTTCCGGATGTCATTGCAAAATGGCCCGGAAACGGCGATGTTTCAAATGGAATGGCTGCAAAACTTGCACCATACACCGATATAAACGGAAACGGGATCTACGACCCAGAGAACGGAGATTACCCGGATATCATGGGTGACAGAGCGATCTATCTCATAATGAATGACAAGAACAATACGAAATTTCCGGGTACAATTCCATTGAATATGGAAGTTCATTTTATGTTTTACCAGTATGTGTCAAATGCTCCGCTGAGTTGGACTACATTCCTGAATGTAAAGGTCTTTAACCGGAGTTCGGAAACACTGACAGATATGAAATGGAATATACTCACTGATTTCGACCTGGGAGATTATGCAGATGATTTTGGAGGAACGGATCTTTCACGAAATATGACTTATGTTTACAATGGTACGAACGTGGATGGCAATGGTCAAATGGGAAGCTTTGGGGCTAATCCTCCCGCAATGGGAATGATTTCCCTGAACCACCCGTTAATGACTTCGATTTTCCCGGACAGTATTCCGGAACCGGGACAGGAATTTTTGAATGTTATTAACGGAAAACAGGCGGATGGAACAGCAATCACCAATAACGGATCTCCTACCCTGTTCCAGTTCACAGATACTTTGGGCACAGGGTACAACGAGCCGGCTTTAAATAATGCTCCAGGTGAACGTCGTTCGTTTTCAACTGTTTCACTAGGTACTTTTGCACCGAATTCAGTAAAATGTATGGATTTTGTCTGGGTATACGGACGTAAACTAACCGGAACATCTTTGCTGAAAAGTGTTCACGATATGATGCAGGTGGCAGATTTCGTTCAGATATATTACAATAACACCAATCATTGTGTAGACGGAACATTGCAAATAGCCTCTATTGAGTCTGCCAAAATGGAGATTTATCCCAATCCATCTGAAGGGAAAATTACCTGTGTTTCAGACCAGGAATTAGAATTGATCGAGGTTTGGAACATGGAAGGGAAATTGATCCGGACTGTTCAAACTCATGAAAAAGAAATGACACTGGATTTGAGTACGCTGACTGCGGGCGTTTACCTGATCAAACTTTCAACAGGGAATGAAACGAAAACACTGCCTTTTTACAAGCAATAGTACTGGCAGATCAAATAAAAACCAACTCCTTTAACGTTTATTGGGAGTTGGTTTTAGACCTTTTTTATTTCTTTGGCAGAAAAACCAAATGCTTAAATCACATCTGTTCCTTATTTTACTGGTTGTTTCCGGTTTTAATGGATTTGCGCAACAAATTGTTCCCGGAACCTCATTTACTCAATTCAGTCTGAAATCGAAAAAAGACACAATTGATTTTGTTATAACCGGAACCGACCTGACCGTAAAAAAGCCGGTTTTCTTGTTTATCCAGGGCTCTATGCCGATTCCCCTATTTGTGAGTTTCCCCGGACAAGATCCTTTCCCGATGGCGTTGGGGAATTTTGATCTGCAGAATATGCACAAACACTTTCATGTAGTGACTATTTCCATGCCGAAAACCCCGGTATTGTTGGATTTTAGCCAGGTCAACTCCAATTACTGCTACATTCCGGATACCACCAGGAAAAATGAGATTTCAGATGCTTTTGTGATGGCTGATCATATCGATAATTATGTAGATCGTGCCAATAAAGTATTGGATTTTCTCAGCAAACAAAAATGGGTGGATAACAGTCGGTTGGTAGTTTCCGGACATTCACAAGGTTCCCGGATCGTAGCGCAATTAGTTGAAAAAAACAGGAAAATAACGCATGCCGGTTTATTTGGATTTAGTCCGCTGGGGCGCGTGCACGAACAGGTTTGGCTGAATTACAAGGAATTTATCCAAGGAAACAGTTCCTGGGAAGACTACGAAGCGAAGCAAAATCAGCAACTTGAATTTCAGAAACTGATCAGCGCCGATAAAGGAGAGGATATCGGGTTGATCCCATGGAAATCCTTCACAGGAATCGGTTTTGAGCGCTTGTCAAAAATCAAAACACCGCTTTACATTGCATACGGAACAGAAGATAAATGTGCATTTGTAAGCGAATTAATCCCGCTGTATTTTATCGAAGCCGGGAAAACCAATTACGAAATGAAACGTTACAATGGTTTGGAACACAATTATTTCCCGGTTGTGGACGGAAAACCGGATTACGATAACGGAAAATGGGCAGAAGTAATGAATGAATTTGTGGCGTGGAGTTTGAAGGAATGATCAATTATAAATGAGATAATTATCAAGGATTAAATTTCTTGATAATTTCACTTTTTCATTTGAATTAATTTACCACGGGCGGAAGAAACTGAATGATTTTTTCAGTGGGTAATTCGTAAGATCTGACCTTAAATGAAAGTTTTGAATCCGTTTTAACCATTTTTGAATTTTCAATCATTTTGTAAATGAAATTTAAAAGTTCAATCATTTTTAACTGAAAATCATTACTATTTCCTTTAAAATACGAAACGTTCTTGTTTACTTTTACCATTAAAGTTGTTTCATCTGCATCTATTGGAGTATCAAATACTGTAGAATCATTCTTTAGATTAAAATAAGAAACCAGGTTTATTACACGATCCATTTCTTGTTTTGAGAAACTTCCGGTATATGAACCTGAACCTGAACCCGGACCTATTTTTTCACAGTTACTGGTACATTTAAACTTGAACTTTCCGGTATGATAAAGCTCAAAATTAAATTCGGGGCAACTTCCATAACAAGTTGATGCAGCTATACTAATGTATTCGAAATTGATCTGATCTCTTTTTTTGTTTTCCTGATTAACAAACTTAATAATAGCTGAATTATCGAAATTACCTCGCTGATATTTATATTTTAAAGGAAAAAAACCGCTCATTTTCTTGATCCACAGTTCATTATTATCTAGCTTCGTAATTAATCCTGTGAATATGTTAGTCTTGTTCTTCTGGAGCTTATTATCCGCAGAATTGAAGTGTGTAATATTCATAATTCTTATTGTATCTGAAGATATATGATATTCTCCGATTCTGTCCCCATTAAAAATGACGTTAGAATCCCTGAACAATAAGTAATTATCTGTAAAGTTTCTGATACTATCAGGAATTGAATCGGAATTACAGATCCACTCAGTTGAAGCAAGGTATTTGTAATCAACTACGTTTTTGTTCGTGCAGGAGCAAAAAAGGATCAGTAACAGGCTCCAAACAAGAAAGATGCTTTTCAATTTCATTTAGGTAGGATTTAGCTTAGCCCAATATACTCATTTTGTCAAGCGAATGGTAATTTCAAACGAATAAAAAATCGCCAATCCGTTTTATCAGATTGACGATCAATAACCTATTAAAATGAACTTTTACGTTTCACTTCTCATTTCTCAATTACATGCCCTTTCAGCACCGATTCATACAATTCTTCATACAAAGGAAGTATTTCGGATAATTCGAATTTCCTGGCCTGTTCCAAAGCATTTTTACGGAACTGCTGATGCGTTTGATTGTTTTCCAAGATGCGGATCGCATTTGCTGCCATGGAATCTACGTCACCCACATTGGAGGTATACCCGGAATAACCGTCGATATTCACTTCCGGGATTCCTCCTGTATTGGAAGAAACAACCGGAACTCCTTCTGCCATTGCTTCCAGGGCTGCCAAACCGAAGCTTTCTGTTTCGGAAGGGAGCAGGAATAAATCGCTCAATTCCAGGATCGGTCCGGTTTCACGTACTTTCCCAATAAAGATGATATCCTGGCAGATTCCCAGATCACGAGCCAATCGTTCTACGATAGCACGGTCCGGTCCGTCTCCAGCCAATAACAACTTAGCCGGAAGTTTTTCCTGTACTTTCTTAAAAATGTGAACCACATCGGTAATGCGTTTTACCGGGCGGAAATTCGAAATGTGACACAAGATCAATTCTTCGTCTTTTGCATAATGCCTGCGTTTTTCCATATTGACCACCGGTAATTCTGCTTTCGGCTGAATGAAATTCGGGATTACGTGGATCTCGCGTTTGGTCTCGAAATGGGTATACGTATCTTTCTTCAAGCTATCCGAAACGGCTGTTACTGCATCCGAAGCATTGATACAGAATGAAATTACGGGTTCAAAAGAAGGATCTTTCCCCACCAGGGTGATATCTGTTCCGTGCAAAGTGGTAATGAACGGAATATTGATTCCCTGCGCTTTCAGGATTTGCTGGGCCATAAATGCAGCAGAAGCATGCGGAATCGCATAATGCACGTGTAAAAGGTCCAGTCCTTCGTATTTCACCACATCCACAACTTTACTGGCTAATTCGGTTTCGTAAGGCTGGTATTCAAAAAGAGGGTAATCGGAAAGCTGTACTTCGTGGTAAAAAATGTTTTCGCGGAAACTGCCCAGTCGAACAGGCTGCGAATAAGTAATAAAATGGACTAAATGTCCTTTCTGGGCTAAGGCTTTGCCCAATTCTGTGGCTACAACACCACTCCCGCCAAATGTGGGATAAAGTACGATTCCTATTTTCATTGTTTGTCTGTGTTTTTAATTTGAATCCATCCGCGTGTAAGCTGATTTCATCAAAAGCAGTTTCTATTTTGGTTCTAAAACTGCACGAATGTTTGTTTTTTTTTAATCGAAAGCAATGTTTTCTCTCATTTCTGGCGAGCCTCTAAAAGTGCTTCGTAGATTACTCGCTGAATTTCAGTTCGCACGCTCATCTTTGTTATTTTCCAGTTTTCTGCGTCGGGGTAAACACGATTCGATAAGAAAACGAAGTTTACCTTGTTTACAGGATCTGCCCAGGTGATTGTTCCCGTAAACCCGGAATGCCCGAATGTAGCAGGAGAAACCAAATCGCAGGTTGGGCCGTTCTTTAAACTTACCGTCGGTTTATCGAAACCAATCCCTCTCCTGTTCCCGGGGCAAAATTGGCACGATGTAAACTGATCTACAATTTCTTTTTTGATGATCGATTGGTCTCCTATTTGACCTTTATTCAGTAAAAATTGCATCAGCGCCGCCAGGTCTGTTGCATTTGAGAACAACCCTGCATGGCCCGCAACTCCGCCCATCATCGCTGCGCCCGGGTCATGTACGTATCCGTGGATTAGCTGCTTGCGGAATTCCTTGTCGTATTCCGTAGGAACGATGCGTTTTTTATTGAATTTTTGAAGCGGTAAATAAGTCATAGTTTGTAATCCCAAAGGCTGATAGATCTCCTTTTCAACAAATTCGTCCTGCCCCATTCCGCTGGTCAGTTCAATGTATTTATTGAAGAAATAATAGCTCAAATCGGAATATTCATATGATTTTTTGCCTGTCAATGGTGTTTCAACGATGATCTTCAACATGGTTTTCCAGTAATCGTCTTTGATGAAAATGTTGTCTGCAACTACCTGTTTGTAAACTCCTTTTTCTGTTGCGCTGTAGATTTCCGGGTTTAATTCTCCTTTTTCAACCGTTCGCTTGTAAAATGGGATCCAGGGAGTTAACCCCGCCTGGTGTGTCAACAGGTCAATTGCTTTCAGGTCGGCGTAAGGTGTTCCATTTACCAGGTCCGGGACCAATTGACCCAAATCTATCTTTTCATTGAATTTATCCAGGGTTTTCAGACGCATCAAAGCAGTTGTGGACGAAGCTATTTTTGTAATGGAAGCGATGTCGTAAATGTGCTCATTTGTTACCGTATCACCATTCTCGTAGATCGTTGTTCCGTAGGATTTCTGAATAACAATTTTACCGTCGATTGCAACGACTATCTGACAGCCCGGAAATGCTTTTGCCGCGATTGCTTTTTCAACAATTGCATCCACTTCCTTCAGTTTTTCAGGGTTTAGTCCCAATTCTTCCGGTTGTGAGTATTTTAGTCTACCGTTGTTTTTAACACGAACCCCAAAACCTGATTTCCACTGGGAGTTGATATCTGTTGCCAGTTTACCGTCGATGTCAATTGCCCCCATAACTGCCTGTGCAGTGCGTTCCTGTGCAGCGGCTGTGTTTTCGTAAGCACACAAAACAGATTTTACGGATGCAGGGAATTCGGTTTCATTTTGCAGGGTCAGCGGATTCCCGAATAATACCACACTTGCTGACGCTTTTTCGGGAATCAGGTCCAATACCTGTTTCCATTTTCCGAAGCCGTAGTTGTTGCGCGCACGCTGACCATCCGAGTGGAAATCAACAATGTAAATGGCATCCGGGTTTAATTTTACTTCCTTCAACCTGCGAACGGCTTCTTCCGGTGTAAAGTATTTATAATGAGTGATTTTACCGTAATCATTTAAACGATCTCTGAAAGCTGCTGTGTGTGTTCCTACCGCAATACGGATGATTTCTCTGTCCAGTCTGTCGATTGGCAGATTATCGTCTTCATTTTTGATGCAAAGCAATGCTTTTTCATAAACCTGGTTGGTGATCAGGTTGCGCTCCGGTGTGGGGTCTATTCGCTTGATCATCGGCTTGTGAACAATTGCCTGGTATTTTGCTTTCAAAACGCGTTTGCAGTGTTCGTTTACTTCTTCTTTACTCAATTCTCCGCTTTCTACTTTGCTGTAGATCAGTTTGATCGCATCAGAAACGTTTTCCGGGAAAAGTAAAATATCACACCCTGCCAGGTATGCTTTAGCAACCACTTCAGATTTTCCGTACTTGTCGGAAACCGCTTTCATATTTAAAGCATCTGAAATCACCAGGCCTTTAAAACCAAGCTTTTTGCGCAAATAAGTTTCGATGACCGGCTTCGATAAACTACTTGGGGTTCCGCTGGGGTCCAATGAAGGAACATTCAGGTGAGCAACCATTACAGAGCGTGTTCCTGCATCAATTCCGCTTTTAAACGGAAGAAAATCTTTGGTTTCGAACTCATGAACGCTGTGTGAAACGGTTGGGAGTTCTTTGTGTGAATCCTTATCTGTATCGCCATGGCCCGGGAAATGCTTCACGCACGAAATAACACCCGCATCTTCTATTCCTTTGACCATTGCTGCGGTATGTTTGGCAACTTGTTTGGGATCGGAACCAAAAGCACGGAAACCGATTACCGGGTTTTGAGGATTCAGGTTAACATCTGCCACGGGTGAAAAATTCATGTGGATTCCAAGCATGTCGCATTCGATCCCCATGTGATACCCGATTTTCTCTGTCAATTTCACGTCATTCGCAGCTCCGATGGTTTGCTGGTAAGGAAAACGTGGTTCTCCCGAAAGACGCATGGCTACTCCCCATTCTGCATCCATCCCGATCAGCAGCGGAACTTTAGCAGCCGACTGCATTTGCTGAATTGCTTCCTGCAAATTGTCACGTTCTCCCTGGAAAAAGATCAGTCCCCCGATTTTTTGATCGCGGACCATCGCTTCTGTTTCTGCCAGGTGTTCCTTGCCTTTGTTTGACCAGCACGCAACCATGAATGATTGTGCGATTCGCTCCTGCATGGACAATTTTGCCAATTCGGCATTGACCCATTGGTCCTCGTCTTTATCCGTTGAGAAAAATGTTTTATGCTTCTTAACCGGTTGACGTTCCGGTGTTTTCAGCAATGCTGAAGTGATCAACCCTGATCCGGTAACCAGGAAAAAAACGAACGCTGTGCGGTTAAATGTCTTTCTGTTCATAAAACAAAATTACGTAAATATTTTACCGCAAAGAGCGCTGAGAACGCGAAGTTGTACTTAACCACTTTGCTTCGTTTACATTCTTTGTAGTTAAACCGATAATTCGGAATTCGACATCCGGAATTCGGAATTAAACTGACAGCCTGTCAGCCCAAAAAAACTGGAACGGGAATTGTTAAATCATGCTTGTTATACTCAAACAAAAAAGGCACGCTAACGCTTGTACGAATCAAAAGCTATTCGCTTTTTCTTCTTATTTTTGTTGGGTATTGCACAAATTAAATCCTTTCATGTCAGATATTATTCGTTTACTCCCCGATCACGTAGCCAATCAAATTGCTGCTGGTGAAGTTGTTCAAAGACCTGCTTCGGTGGTGAAGGAATTGGTGGAGAACAGTATTGACGCAGGTGCAACTAAAATCGAACTGTATATCAAGGATGCAGGGCGAACATTGATCCAGATCGTTGACAACGGAAAGGGAATGTCGCCATTGGATGCTCGCATGTGTTTCGAGCGGCATGCTACGAGTAAAATTGCTCATGCAGACGATTTATTTGCTTTAAAAACCAAAGGATTCAGAGGTGAAGCACTGGCTTCGATAGCTGCAATTGCACATGTGACACTTCAAACAAAGCGCGCTTCCGATGAATTGGGAACGAAAATTGTCATTGAAGGAACACAAGTTAATAGCCAGGAGCCAACACAATGTCCGGTAGGATGTAATTTCGAGATCAAAAACCTCTTTTTTAATGTTCCGGCACGACGGAATTTCCTGAAATCGGATAATGTAGAGTTTAAACACATCATTGACGAATTTGAACGGGTGGTCCTTCCCCATCACGACATTGCTTTCCGCTTGGTACACAACGACCAGGAAATCTATCATTTGGTTCCCGGGCCTTTGAGAAAGCGTATCGTAGATGTTTTCGGAAAAAAATACAACGATCATTTGGTACCGGTTACCGAACAAATAGATATTGTTGCACTGGATGGTTTTGTTGGGAAACCTGAAGCAGCCAAGAAATCCCGGGGTGAACAGTTCCTTTTCGTGAACAACCGTTTTTTCAAGGATACGTATTTCAATCATGCCATCTCTGCCGCATTTGAACATTTGCTTCCGTCAAAATTATTCCCGGGCTATTTCCTCTTTCTGGAAGTTGATCCCAAACAGATCGATGTGAATGTCCACCCGACAAAAACGGAGATCAAATTCGAAGAAGACAAAGCAATTTACAGCATCATCCGCAGCGCTGTCAGATTGGGGTTGGGTAAATTCAACATCACTCCGACTCTTGATTTTGACCGGGAAAGTGAATTTGACCTTCCGGTGTCGATGATGAACCAAACGCCGGTAATGCCAGAGATTCGGGTGGATAAAACATATAATCCGTTTCATGTGCAGAACACGCGCGAAGGACAGTTTTCAAGCGGGAGTTCTTCTTCGGGTTCTTACTCAGGAACCAAAGACAAAGCGTTTTCCTCTGCTATAAACAAAGCCGGGTTCGGTTCGCAGTTCCAGTCTGCAAGCCTGGATGAATTGTGGAACACGGAAGCTGTAAGCGAAGAAGCGGAAGAAAATCCGGATCAGCTGCAGCTGGATATAGAAACCGTGAGATCCATCGGCCCGTTTATCCTGAAAGGTTCATTCGTGGTTGGTTCCGTTCCGGAAGGTTTGCTGGTGATTCATTACCGCAGAGCATATGAACGTATGCTTTATGACGACCTGATGCGTGGATTCTTTGTTAATCCGCTGGCTTCCCAGCAATTGATCTTTCCAATGGAAAAACGCATGTCGAAACAAGAGCAATTGGCATGGAACGAACACGAGAAAACGTTGTCTCGGATTGGTTTCAACTGGTCGTGGGCAGATCAGGAACTGCATATCAGCGGAATTCCTGAGATTTTGGATGAATCCACGGTACTTTCCTGTGTCGATAAAATCCTGGAGCAGCTGCAGATGGGAACTTTGGATAAAGGAGAAATTGCACACACCATGTTGTCGCAGATTGCTTTTGGCGGAAGTATGTCTTTCAAACTTCCCGATAACCAGGAGGCAATTTCTGACTTTGTTACGCGTTTGTTTGAAGCAGATGAACATACTTTTTCTCCTTCCGGAAAGCGCATTGTGGCACAAATTACGAATGAACAATTAATTCAATTATTTTAAGATATGTTTGGAGATATCAGACCGGTTACAAAGAATTTACTGATACTGAATGTGGCATTATTTATTTTGACACTTTTCTTTCAGTACCAGGGACAAGGACTTGATTTGGGCAGTTTGCTCGGAGCGCATTATTTTGGAACACCTTTGTTTCAGCCCTATCAAATTGTTACTCATTTCTTTATGCACGGCGGCTGGCTTCATATTTTGCTGAATATGTATGTTTTAGTAATGTTCGGGAGTTTTTTAGAACGGATTTGGGGACCAAAACGATACTTCATCCTTTATGTTGCATCTGCTTTGGGCGCATTTTTACTGTACAGCGGAGTTGGTTTTTTCCAGATCACACAATTGAAAGCCACGATCAATAACCCGGAAGCTTTGGCAGCATTGAACGGCTTGCTGAAAGAAGTCGGAAGAACTGTAACCGATGTAGATCTGATCAATATTGCTCAAAGATATGGAGTGCAGCCTGGAGTACAATTCAATGCTTTGGGAGACTATACGGTTAAATCAATTGTTCCGATGGTCGGTGCATCAGGAGCGATTTTCGGTTTGTTGGCAGCATTTGCTATTTTATTCCCGAATACGGAATTGCAACTGCTGTTCCCTCCTATTCCAATCAAAGCAAAATGGCTGATCGGAGGTTATTTCGTGTTCGAAGTATACAATAGTTTTCAAAACAACACGGGAGATAACGTGGCACATTTAGCTCACGTTGGCGGCGCAATTGTAGGAGCAATCATTGTTTTAATTTGGCGTAAAAAAGGCCAGAATTTTTATTAAGATGCAGGATCGAAATTTATCGGACGAACTGAAGTTCCAGTTTAAGAACGGAGGAATACACATCCGCCTGATTTTTATCAATGTGGTGGTGTTTATTGCAATTATGCTCCTTGGGCTGATCGGGAAGATTACCGGGCAGGAAGCGCTGTTCAGTACCATCCAGAACAAGGGATTTGCACTTCAGACAAACCTTCGGGATCTATTGGTTACTCCATATGGTTTCATTACCAGTATTTTTTCGCATTTCGATTTCCTGCATTTACTTTTTAACATGATTTTCCTGTATTTCGCAGGAAACATGTTCCGTCAGTTCTTCTCCGACAGAAGATTACTTCACGTTTATGTTGTGGGTGGAATTGCCGGTGGAATTGCAGAAGTGATCGCCCGGCAGTTTATGGGGCAATACCCAACGGTGATCGGTGCTTCCGGTTCGATCATGGCTTTGTTTATCGCGATGGCTGTTTACCGCCCGAATATCCAGGTTAGTTTGTTCGGGATTATTCCTGTGAAATTGTACGTGATTGCTTTGATCTATCTCGGATCTGAGTTGGTACAAATGACACAGATTGATGGAATTGCGCACTTTGCACACCTGGGTGGAGCATTGATCGGGTTCCTTTCCGTTCAGAATTTACATTCCTCTTCCAATATTATCAACTGGACGGAATCGCTGCATCAGCGGGTGCTAAGTTACTTTTCCGGGCGAAAACGTGGGCCGAAAATGAAGGCACAAAAAGGTGGACGTACCGTTAAATCGGATGAGCAATACAACATGGACGCGAAGGCCAAACAGGCACGCATTGACAAAATTTTGGATAAAATTTCCAAATCCGGGTATGAATCCCTGACAAAAGCAGAAAAAGACTTTCTATTTTCGCAAAGTAACAAATGATTTGAGCTGGTTTAAAAAAATAGCGCGCTTTTCTACTGTGATAAAGATTATTTCTATCACTGTAATCTGCTGCCTGTTACTTGCTTATTTAGCTCCGTATGTTCACCCGAATACGATCCGCATCCTGCCTTTCTTCGGATTGATGTACCCTATTTTTGTCAGTCTTGCCTTGATTTTGATGATCGGTTGGGCTCTTGCCCGGTCCAGGTGGTTTTTCTACATGTTGATCGCACTTCTTTTTGGAGGAAACCTGCATTTTCGCACTTTGTCGGTTCAATTTTCAGAAGTAAAACCGGAAACGGAAGTCGCTCACTGGAGCGTGATGAGCTATAACGTTCGTTTGTTTGATGTTTACAATGCTTCTATCCCTGAAAGAAATAAATCGCGTGATAGTATTGTTGGATATATCCAACGAGTAAACCCGGATGTGATCTGCTTCCAGGAATTTTTTCACCAGGATAGGCCCTCCGCCTTTTCTACCCGCGACACACTGATTGAATTAATGGATTACAAATATTACCACGAGCGGTATTCACACCGGATCAGGAACCGGCAGAATTTCGGGATCTGCATGCTTTCCAAGTACCCGATCATTGCCAAAGGTGATGTGATGTTTGAAAATTTCAAAACCACAGACAATTACTGCATTTTTGCCGATATTGTTAAAGGAAATGATACTATCCGTTTTTATGACATTCACCTGCAATCCATTAAGCTGCAACAACAGGATTACGAATTGTTCGGAGAAAAAAACAAACAGGCAGGAAGTAAAAAATCAACGCTTCGTTTACTGATCGACAAACTGCGGATTGCTTATCCTGCAAGGGCTGAACAGGCTGAAAGAGTGGTCGAACATATGAAAACATCTCCTTACCCGGTGGTGATCTGCGGTGATTTCAATGACACTCCTATGTCGTACGTTTACAATCAGTTTAATACGAACTTAGTAGATTCTTACCGTGAAACGACCAGCGGTATCGGTGTGACTTATGTGGGACGTGTTCCGGCGGGAAGGATCGATTACATTTTTCATTCCGGAGACCTGAAAGCATATGACTTTGGTATTCAGAAGGTACCGTTTTCCGATCACAGGGCGGTGCACTGTAAAATATACAGCAAGCAGCTTTAAACATTAACAGAAGGTTTTTTTCTTAAAAATATTCGATTATATTTAGTGCATGAAGTATTCTATCGTCTATTCTTTATCGTTTTCCATACTACTACTTTTCACATCCTGTTCGGCTGATACTAAAGAAGTTAAAAGTTCGACAGAGCAAAAAAAGATGACCGTCATCGGTAGATGGGTTTTAATTAAGTCTGAAGATTCCGATTCCCGTAAAACAGACCATCAAAACCAGCCTTCTGATGTCGTTTTGAACATTCAGAAAAACGGCTTCTTTATCGTTTACGATACGCTTGTAGACCCTAAATGGCGTAAAAAAGGCCTTCCGCTGATCCAGGAAAGAACTTCCGGGCAATGGAAACTGGACGATTCACTTTTCACATTGATTCACAGGGACAAGGATACGGCATTCAGTGAAAAGTTTAAAATCATACGTTGTGATGGTACCGAGTTGGTAACTGAGCGTTCCAACAAAAAGACTACCGTTTACAGGACTTACGGAAAATAGAATTCCGCTTCTGCACTCAGTATTTACAAGACCGAAATTTGTAATAAAAAACCCACGCAGCGTCCCGCCATAAGCGGGAAAATTCTGAACGCCTCAGAAAGTACGATTTGGTTCGCTGTTTTTCTTTGTAATCTGCCGTTTGCGTCATGCAAAACCTAAAAGGTGCAGCCCGCCATTGAAAAATCAAGTCTCCCCGTCCGCAGATAAAATGTTAGACGTCAACAATCTCACTGCATGGGTTTGTCTCCCATGTGGGAAACGCGTTATTTACATTCGGCCTCTGCCGACGAATAACAATTTAAAGATACTAAATCTGTTCTCAGTTTTCAAGGTTTTTATCCGGATTACTCAAATTTTAACAAAGGTGACTTTTACACAAGCTGGATAATTGTGGAATTGAATGAACCGGTTGGTTTGAGAATGGTATCAGGAATTGTGACCAGTTATCAGAAAACGGAGCGCCAAGCCTTTCTGTTCCTGGTCTGACGTAATATTGCGGAATTACGTCTATCTTTGCCGTATGAATAGTTCCCAATCCAATTTCTCTCTCGAAAAGCTCGGTATTTCATCGTTAAACGAGATGCAACAGGAAATGCTCCGCACTTCAAAAACGAATAACGAACTTATTTTACATGCGCCCACAGGTTCCGGTAAAACAGTTGCGTTTTTACTGACGGCTTTGGAGAAATTGAATCAGGAACAAACTTCGGTCCAGCTACTGATTATTTCACCAACCCGTGAATTGTCCATCCAGATTGAAGAAGTATTCAAAAAACTCAGCACCGGCTTTAAAGTCAATACCTGTTATGGGGGACATTCCATGCGTGTAGAGGAAAATAACCTTTCGGTTCCGCCTGCGGTTTTGATCGGAACGCCCGGACGCCTGGCAGATCATGTGAGAAGAAATAATATTGACCTGTCGGAGGTGCACACATTGGTTTTGGATGAATTCGATAAATCACTGCAAATGGGCTTTGAGTCTGATATGACAGAGATTATCCAGGAATTAAAATCACTGAGTCATAAATACTTGGTTTCTGCAACCAAACTGGATAAAATCCCCTCTTTTACACGGATTCAGGATCCTGTGACGATCGATTTTCTTGTGGAGCAAAGTCATCAGATCAACTACTTCGGTGTGAAGATGCACGATGAAGATAAATTGGGGCTTTTACTTGAATTGCTTTGCAATCTTCCCGAGGGAAAAACCGTAATCTTCTGCAATCACCGCGAACCGGTAGTTGAAATCACCGATTTTTTGAAGGAAAACGGAGTGATTGCGGTAGCTTATCATGGCGGAATGGAACAGGATGACCGCGAACGTGCCCTGATCCGTTTCCGGAATGGAAGTTCCGAATTCCTGGTGTCGACTGATTTAGCAGCGAGGGGTTTGGATATTCCTGCAGTTGAGCACGTGATTCATTACCAGTTGCCTTTGAAGGAAGCTGAATTCATTCACCGAAGCGGAAGAACGGGGCGGCAGGATGCTGACGGAGTTGTTTTTATGTTTCTCGACCCTTCCAAAAACACACCGGATTTCATTCCGCAATACCACGATTACGAAGTCATTCCGAATGAACCGCTTCCGGAGCGCCCGAAATGGAAAACGATCTATATCAGTGCCGGAAAGAAAGACAAGGTAAATAAAGTAGATATTGTGGGGTTTCTGCACAAAACCGGCGGACTGAGACCCGATGAAATCGGATTGATCACCGTAATGGATTACAGTTCTTTCGTTGCAATCAGCAGCGATATAGCCGAAGAAGTTGTTCCGGAACTGAGAGATAAAAAAATCAAAGGAAAGAAACAGAAGATTGGCTTCGCCCGATAGAAATGTTCCAAAGTCCCATTTTTCAAATAGTTTAAACCTTTTGAAACGCTTTGAACTTGAAATTAGTTTTCAGTCAATTGAGGGAACTTCTTCATCGTCTCAATAATAACTTCCGGCGTGGGATTAGCCAATTTGCGTTTTTGCGTATCGATCCATGCTCCGTCAATGGTAATGGTTGCGCATAACTCCCCTTTTTGATTGGTCAGAACATGCTGCATCGTCCAGCGGGAACCATCTTCCGTAATGGCCTTGATCGCTAAACTGATCGTTATTTCGTCGTGCATGTGGATTTCTTTCCTGAAAACACATTCCTCGCGGAACAAAATCGGCCCGAAATGGTTTTCCTGCATCACCTTTAATGAAAGTCCCAGGTTATTCAGAATCTCTACGCGCTGTTGTGCTCCCCAATCGTAATAAGCACTGTGTCTTACGTGATAATTCGGGTCCAGGTCTGACCAACGGATCGAAATAACTTTGCTGAATGACTCCATTTCTTCTTTTTTACAAAAATACGAAATATTTATGCGCGCACAATAATTTAGCACTTTCTAACAGCTGGTGGTTTATGAGAATATAATGAACGGATCTCCCGATCGTTGATAGGTAAAACCTGTTGATAGGCTCGCTTTTACCTGTGAATCAGTGATAAAGAAAAAAATCATCACAATTTTGGTGCAAAACAAAAATAAATAATGGCTGCTCTGATCCCGTATATCTGGGATCAGCATTAAAAGTTAACGCTTTTTCTTATTTTTGCTCCTCATCAAAATGAACTAACGATTTTGCCGTTAGTAAAACAGATTAAATTGCGCTAATGAAAAAAGTCTTAGGGATTTCTGCTTTCTATCATGATTCGGCTGCGGCCCTTGTTATTGGAGGCCGCATAATTGCCGCAGCGCAGGAAGAACGGTTCACACGCGATAAACATACTCCCGATTTCCCGGTTGAAGCAGTGAAATACTGCCTGGAAGAAGCCGGTTTGGAATTGGACGATCTGGATGCCATTGTTTTCTACGATAAGCCCTTGCTTAAATTTGAACGTTTGCTCCAGACTTATTATTCCTTTTCTCCCAAAGGATTGGTTTCTTTCCTGAAAGCGATCCCGGTTTGGATCAATGAGAAAATGTTCCTGAAGAAAATGATCCACGAAGGATTGGCGGAAGTTGGTACATACAACAAGAAGAATGTCAATTTATTATTCCCTGAACACCACTTATCGCATGCTGCGAGCGCCTTCTACCCTTCTGCTTTCAAAGAATCGGCTATCCTGACGATTGATGGTGTGGGAGAATGGTGTACGGCTTCCATCGGTTTGGGAACAGGTGAAAAAATCGAACTGGTACGCGAAATGGAGTTTCCGCATTCTGTGGGATTACTCTACAGTGCATTCACATACTATTTAGGATTTACCGTTAATTCCGGCGAATACAAACTCATGGGGTTGGCTCCATACGGAAATGAGCATGCGGAAGAAACAAAAGAATTTATTTCGAAAATCAAATCGGAATTAGTTGATATTAAAGAAGATGGGTCTATTTGGTTAAACCAAAAGTACTTCAACTACGCAACGGGGCTTCGCATGGTTCACGATAACAAATGGAAAGAACTGTTCGGTGTTCCGCGTCGGGAAGCAGAAGCTGATTTGGAGCAGGTTCATTGCAACATGGCGATTGCAATCCAGAAAGTGACGGAAGAGATTGTGATTAAAATGGCAAAAGAAGCCAAGCGTCTTACCAACTCCGATTACTTGTGCATGGCAGGAGGTGTTGCACTGAATTGCGTAGCAAACGGAAAATTACTCGAAGAAAATATTTTTAAAGAAATCTACATCCAGGCTGCATCAGGTGATGCCGGCGGAGCGTTGGGAGCTGCATTGGCAGTTTCTCACATGTATTTCGAAGAAGAACGCATCATTGACTACCCGTATGACCAGATGAACGGAACTTATTTGGGTCCGGATTATTCGGAGAAGGAAATCCAGTCGATGAACAAGAAGACAAACGCACGTTTTCACAAATACGAAGATTTCAATCAATTGGCTGTTTTTGTTGCTTCCAAACTGGCTGAAGGAAATGTGGTGGGCTGGTTCCAGGGAAGAATGGAATTTGGTCCGCGTGCTTTGGGGAATAGAAGTATTCTCGGAGACGCAAGAAACCCGGAAATGCAGAAGAAACTGAACCTGAAGATCAAATACCGCGAAGGTTTCAGACCTTTTGCCCCATCCGTTTTAGCTGAAGATGCACGGGAATATTTCGACTTACAGGCTGATTCTCCTTATATGCTCGTTGTGGCTCCTGTAAAAGAAAGCCGAAGACTGAAACTGCCTGATAATTACAATGATTTGCCACTTTGGGATCGCTTGTACCACCAACGGAGTGACTTGCAGTCGATTACGCATTTGGATTTTTCTGCCCGTGTTCAATCGGTTTATGAAGAAACAAATCCGAGGTATCACGGATTGATCCGGGAGTTTAAGAACCAGACTTCCTACGGATTGGTGGTGAATACCAGCTTCAACGTAAGAGGAGAACCGATTGTTTGTACTCCGTTCGACGCGTTCAGATGCTTTATGAGTACCGAAATGGACTACTTGGTTGTAGGTGATTTTGTGTACACCAAAACCGAACAGGAAGATTGGGAAAATAAGGAAAAATGGATGGTGAAATTTAAAATGGATTAATGAAGAAGCTGTTGGATAAATTCAAATCGTTCGTCAAATCGAATAAAAAGACCTTTCTTGTTCTATTGCTTGCCATCATCAGTCTCTTTTGTTACAATGTAACGAAGAATGGGATCGGAAGTGAGGTCTTCGGCTGGCTGAGACTTTGGAAATATACTTCCCTCCTATTGGTCCTGATCGCGTTTTACATTTTATTCCTTAAAGGAAAACGCGTGGTCCTGGCAAACCTGACTTTGGTCGTTTTGCTGCTTTTCTTACTGGAAACGATTTTGTTCCTGGTATTGGGCATGCCATCTGCATTTAAGAAAGATTTCAGCATTCCCTGGCTGCCGGAAGATCACATTGCGCGTCATGTAGGTGCAACTTATGAGCCTGACAGTGTTTACCACGATCTGAAACTGGGTGGAAACAACGACACGGTTTTTGATGTGCAATACTCCATTGATTCTACACGAAAACGCATCACACCGGGATTTGATTCCACTAAAACAAAATACTCCCTGTTTTTCGGATGCTCCATTGGTTTCGGATATGGGCTGAACGATAACCAGACACTGGCTTACCAGGTACAGCAGCAGGATCAGAATACCAACGCATACAATTTCTGTATTTCGGCAACCGGAACAAATCATATGCTGGCACAATTCCAATACCGGGATTTATCCAAACAGGTTGCTGAAAAAGATGGCTGTGCTTATTACATTTTCTTTTGGGACCATATTTACCGCGCGATTGGAACGATGCACCGCTATACGGAATGGCTGCATTTGGCACCGTATTATGAAATGAAGAATGGGAAACTGGTCCGCAACAAGCTTTTTAAAGACGGAAGACCTTTCATTTCCAGCATGTATGAGCGTTTGTACCAAACAAATATTGTGAAGTATTTCGAAGCGGATCTTCCTTTGAAGCTGAACGATTCACATTACGACCTGGTAACGGAAATGATCCTGGAAACAAAGAAGGAATATGAAAAACAATTCGGGAATGACAAATTCTACCTGGTCTTCTACCCGAATTACATCGCTTATTCACCTGAAGAAATGCGTATTTTTCAATCGTATTTGAAAAAGAAGCAGATTAAGTTTATAGATTTGTCGAACGATATTACGTACGAACCGAAATATACCCTGGGTGGTGACCCGCATCCGAACGCGGAAACCAACAAATTAATTGCAAACCATCTTCTGAAGAAAAAGAAGAAACAACATTTGAACTAAATGGAATTTTTACGCGACTTATGGCGCTTTATGAAAGAGCGAAAGAAATTCTGGTTAGCGCCAGTAATTATCATTCTTTTATTGATTGGTATCCTGCTTGTTTTCGGTGGTTCCAGTGCTCTTGCACCGTTTATCTATTCCTTGTTCTAAGTTCCTTTTCCGATGAGCGCTCCAAAGAAAAAAGCATCCAATCCTGCTAAAACGGTCCTGACAATTGTCGTAGGATTTGTTCTGATCTACCTGGTAACTAAGTGGAAATGGAGTTTATCCGTTGCTTTTTTTGTTGGTTTGGCTGGTGTGTTATCTGATTTCATTGCCCGCCAGATTGATTTTCTCTGGATGAAACTGACATTGGTTTTGAGTTACATCGTCCCGAACATCGTTCTGAGCCTGATTTTCTACTTGTTCCTTTTCCCGATTGCAATGCTTACGCGGCTTTTCGGCAAGAAAGACCAGATGCACCTGAGAAACACCGCTCCTTCCCTATTCAAGCACAACGAAAAGGTATTCGACAAGGCTTATTTCGAGAAGCATTGGTAATAAACTATCACAGAAACATTGTTTTTTGTGACTGCTTACCAATCGCGACCATCCTTTCTCGAAAACGAAGTTATTCGGGGAGTAGACTCGCTTTCATGTGTGAATCTGTGGTAAAAAAATGATCATCTAACTTGCAAGGCTTTTCAGCAAAAACGACCCGAAAGGAAATCCCCGGGCCGTTTCATTCGATGACTAAATCTGTTTATTTCACAATCGTAAATTCTTCATTCGGAATCCGCACTTTTTTCATGGTTCCGAGCCAGTCACGCTCCGGATCTGCGTATCCTACATACATCAGGGTAACGCTTTTTAGTCCGTATTCGCTTAATCCAAGTACTTCATCTACGACCTGGTTGTTGAATCCTTCTGCAGGAGTGCTGTCAATGCGTAGTTCGGCAGCTTGTGCCAATGCCAGTCCCAAACCAATGTAGGATTGTCTCGCCGCATGCTCAAAATGCTGTTCGGGAGTTTGTGCTCCGTAGATTTTCTTCAGCATGTCGGTATAACTGTTAAATCGTCCTTTAGGCAATTCACGCTCTTCTGTTGTTCGGTCGTACACGGCATCAATACGCTCCGGTGTATACTCATCCCATGCGGCAAAAACCAATACATGTGAACATTCGCGCATGACTTCGGGATTCAATGCTCCGGGAACCATTTGTTCTTTTAATTCCTGGTTTTCCACTACAATCACACGGAAAGGCTGCAACCCGGATGATGTAGGCGCCAATCGTGCAGCTTCTGTTATTTTCCGGATATCTTCCGGGCTCACTTTTTTTGACGGATCGTATGCTTTTACCGCATGCCGCCAGTTCAAATTTTCTAATAGTGTCATGTTATCTTTGTTTTAGATTACTTCAAAAAATCGGTATTCTTGTATGCTGGATTTGGGTAAGTATAAAAACCTGATCCTGTTTCAACGCCCAGTTTTCCCAGGTCGATAAATTGCTCTTTCAGGTAATTCGCTACTTGCTGTTTAAACGGATCTTTACTGGCATCGGCTGCCATTTTGTTGATATTGTATGCCGTTGTAATTCCAACCACATCCAGGATTCCGAACGGACCAACCGGAGCGCCGGTAGCTACCATCCAGGTTTTGTCGATCGTTTCCACGTCTGCAACGCCTTTTACCAGTAAATCCAGCCCGGCGCTCAACAAGGGAACGAGCAGGGAATTGACGATATAACCCGGTTGCTCTTTGTGTAGCGGTAATGCTACCATCCCGATAGATTTAGCAAAAGCAACTACCTGGTCGAAAACAGCAGGATCAGTTCCCGGATGTCCCATGATTTCTGCTGTGTTGTGCTTCCAGATTTCATTGGCGAAATGCAATGCCAGGAAACGTTCCGGGCGACCTGTTTCGGGGGCAAATTGGCTTGGGAGCAAAGTGGATGAATTGCTCGCAAAAACAGTCTTTTCAGGCGCATACTTGGCCAATTCATGATAAAACCCGATTTTGATCTGTGGGTTTTCCGGAACAGCTTCGATCAACAGATCAGCATGCTTTACTGCTTTTTGCAGGTCTGACTGATAACTCAGGCGTTCTTTTGTCGCGTCTAATTGCTCGGATGTTGCGTTCAGGTCATTCCAAAATGCCTCGCTCATACTATCGAATTTGGCTTTTGCCTTTTCCAGGATTTCGTCACTGATATCATAAACCGTCACGTTGTATCCGTGAAAAGCACTTTGGAAAGCTATTTGGTATCCCAGAACACCACTTCCCGCTACGGTTATATTTTTAAATTCCATCTGAATTATTTTTTTGTTTACTACTGTTTCATGCCAGGATCACTACGATCAATGCACTGATTGCCGGCAATGCCTGTTTGAAGAAAATGGATCGGGATGCTGTTAAGGCTCCAAAAATCCCTGCAACAATGACGCATCCAAGGAAAAACAAACGAATATTTTCAGCCCAGGAAGCATCCTGTATGAAGAAAGACCAGATCAATCCTGCTGCCAGGAAACCGTTATAAATTCCCTGGTTAGCCGCCAGGCCTTTAGTGGCCGGGAACAATTCTGCCGGAAGCGATTTGAACGTTTTCCTTCCTGCTGTTTCCCAGGCAAATACTTCTATCCACAGAATGTATAAATGTTCAATGGCTACAAGCGCTACCAGGATATGTGCTGCAATAGTCATGGCGTATTAATGATTGGTTACTGTTAAACGAACATCGATATTCCCGCGGGTTGCATTGGAATAAGGACAAACCTGATGCGCTTTTTCAACGAGTTGCTGCGCTTCTTCCTGGCTCACTCCCGGCACATTGACACTCAATTCAACTGCCAGGCCAAAACCACCGTTCTCGATTGCTCCGATTCCGACATGTGCAGTTACGCTGGTAGTTCCTGTCTGAACTTTCGAAAGTGTGATTACCCGGTTCAGGGCACTATCAAAACAAGCTGAATAACCTGCTGCAAAGAGCATCTCCGGATTGGCATACTCATCGTTTGCACCTCCCAGTGCTTTGGGCATTCTTACCTGCAAATCCAGGATTCCGTTTTCACTTTTCACCTGGCCGTTTCTGCCACCTGTTGCTGTTGCCGAAGCTGTATATAACGTTTTCATCTTTTTGATTATTTAGTGATATTTAAAATTTTGTGTGCAATTGTTCTCATTGTTTTAAGTTCGTCCAGTGTGATATTCAGCTCATTCAATAGTTTTCCGGGAATGTCTTCTGCTTTCTGCTTCAGGTCTTTCCCTTCTGGCGTGAGACTGATCTCCACTACCCTTTCATCTGTTTTTCGCCGTTCCCGGATTACGAGTTTTTTCTGCTCCAGTCGTTTTAAAAGTGGAGTAAGTGTTCCGCTGTCAAGCAATAACTTTTCACCGATCTGGTTTACAGTTTGTTTATCTTCTTCCCACAACACCAAAAAAACAAGGTACTGTGGATAAGTCAGGTCCAATTCCTCTAAAAACGGGCGATAACGCTGAATCACCTCTCTTGAAAGGGCATAGATGGGAAAGCAAATCTGTTTTTCCAATTTTAGTAAGTCTTCCATTTCTCTCGTATTGATGAAACAAAGTTAAATGATTTTATACAATTAAATTGTGTGCAATATAATTTTTAACAAAATATCACATTCCTTAATCAATCAGGATTTGAAATAAAAATATAAATCAATAAAAAAGGCTCTGTTTTCACAGAGCCTTTCAGTATACATATCAGAAATTATTCGATCTTGATACATCCGTTCTTGATGGAAACTTTTGCACCGTCTTTTACTTTTACCCAACCACATTCTGTTTTGATCTCTACTTCAGAAGCACTTGTCTGAACAGAAGCAGAACTGGTTGTTGAAGCACTGAACTCAATTTTTTGAGTAGAACCGTTGGAACGAACTTCCATCGTGTGCTTTTTAGAATCGTTGTTGTAGTAACGAATCGTGAACGCGCTTGCGATGTTTGCTACCAGCAAAAATGCAACCGACATGAAAATCATTTTTAATTTCATTTTTCAGAGTTTAAGTTAATTCGGAAGTAAATATAAAAAATTGTTAGTCAATTGATACTGTTCCGATTAGTTAGATTGGTATTCGTCTGTATTCAGTGAGTAAGTGCAGGAATTAACAAGGAGAATAGCGAAGTTTTAAGATTAATTGACCGGATTTGCTTATCTTAGGATGATGCAAAAGTCCCTGTTTTCTCTTTTTCTCGGATCAGTATTTTTGATTGTAGCTTGTTCTCCAAAGAAAGAACTGACTGTTCCTGGTTTGGTTCCGGAGTTTTTAGCAGAGTCCAATAATGAATTCAGTGGGAAATTGTTTTTCATAGGTCCGGATTTGGATTCTGTAAATGCAAGTGTGGTAGCTGAATGTGATTGCTGTGCGAGTGACCTGGCATTCATCAATGACTCAGTATTTCTGTATGTGGAATTGTGTCTGGGAGGCGATGTATACATTAAGGGAAAATACCGGACGTTTGGAAACTTGCTGATCCTTCAAACGGATGAAGAAATTCTCTCATCCGAATATGAATATGCAGAAACCTCAGGAGTTGACTTCCCGACACGTTATGAAATCATTAAACAAAAAACAACGTACCATGCTTATGTGATCTCCGATCTAAAAGGAAAACAGCTCATTACTTACCGAAAGAATGACCTCGAAGAGTACGGAATGGTTACTTCCGGTTCTATCACTCATTTACTGGATGAGATAAGACAAGAAAAACCGCTGCGGGAATACCTGGATAATTAACCGATGTGCAAGTTTGTTATCAGGTCCCGGGGCAACATGGCGCGTTCTCCATGGAGTTCTTTCGCTTTGTCACCAGCTAAACCGTGGTGAAAAACAGCTAACCGCGCAGCATCAAACGGCTGCATCCCTTGTGTTATACAACTTAAAATGATCCCGGTTAACACATCTCCTGATCCGCCTTTTGCCATCCCCGGATTTCCTGTTGTATTGAAATGAATCCTTCCGTTGGGATGAATAACAGCTGTAATGGCATCTTTCAACACCAAACAGCAGTGGTGATCTGCTGCGAAGCGAATGGCTTTGTCCAGCCGGTCCAAACTATTAGCAAATGTGCCACCTGCCAGCCTTTCAAATTCCTTCGGATGTGGAGTTAAAATACAGTTTTCATGCAGATGTTCCATCAAGTCCGGGTGTGCAGCAAGAATATTCAGTGCATCTGCGTCAATAACAGACGGAATTTTAGCAAGAAGAATGCGTTCCAGCAAGATGCGCACCCCTTTGGAAGTACCTGTTCCAGGGCCAATTCCTACCGCTGAATAAACTTCAAAGTCGGGCGTGAAATCCCCACTTAGTTCATTTTCATTGATATCCCACTGTGCCATTGCTTCCGGAACTCGCTGATGCAGGCAACATTTTCCTTGCAATACCGTATGGACCGTTAGAAGCCCCATACCCGAACGCAGAGCCGCTTCTGAACTCAAAAGACATGCTCCCATTTTTCCGTCGCTTCCCGCAATCAATAAGCCGTGTCCGTATGTTCCTTTGTGTGAAAAACGTTTTCTTTCGGATAGAAGTGAATGAAGGCCTTCGGGCAGGATGACCTGGTAATTGGTGGATAAGTTTAAACTTTCAGCTTGATCCAGGCCAATGTCAAGTATTTTCCAATCTCCAACAAATTCTGCTGTTTCAGGCAGTAAAAATGTAAGTTTGGGAGCATGAAAGGTCCATGTTTGTGTGGCACGAACGATACAATGGTGTGAAGGAAGTTCATCTGCAGGAAGACCTGAAGGCAGATCAATGGAATACACCGGACAATTAACCGCATTGATCCATTCAATAGCTTCTTTCAAAACACCGGCCGGTTCCCGGTTCGCTCCCAGACCCAACAAGGCATCAATGACAATCGTGTTCCCGGTCGCAACAGGACGTGAATTCGAATCCCAGGAACGAATCTCCTGCTCAACTGTTTTAAACTGCTGCTCACAGTCATCGCTCATTTTTCCGAAAGAAACTAAGTAGCACGTTGCAGGAATACCTTTCTGCTTGAGATATCGAAATGCCGCCAGTCCATCCCCACCGTTATTTCCGGTTCCGCAGAGTAAAACAACCTGATTTTCGCTAGTAATTAATTCAATCAATTCATCTGTAACGGCTCTGGCTGCCCGGTTCATTAGGTCAACGGATGAAATGGGTTCATGTTGAATAGTGAACTCGTCGAGGTGTTTTTGTTGCTTCGCTGAGAAAATCCGGATCATGGTGTTTGCTTTTACTCCAAGATACGGATTTTAATGCAAATTTTTGAATGAAAAATGCAAAAACGAATGGAAAATTGAGACAGAAACACAGATTATGTGAATGATTAATAAAGTATTCCGATGAAAGTATCTCTTTCAAATCTGCAATCTTGCAGAGCCTTTAACAAACTGGAATTATCCGATGAAATAAAGTAATTTTAAGCCCTATAGTACAATTTAAAAAGCATGTCGGATTTTATAGTTTACGAAAGATTCTCAACAATCGATGAGATAAAAAACCTTATTGAACTCCTGAAGGCCAATAACATACCTTATGAATTGGAGGACGACGTCCAGGTATTTGATGTGAGTTTTGCCAACAATCAATTGAATAAAAACTATGGAATAAAACTGAAATCAACCGATTTTGAACGTGTTACAGAATTACGTAATCAGATTGTGGTTCCTGAATTAAATGAACTGGATCCTGATTATTATTTATTGAACTTTACTGATGAAGAATTAATGGACCTGATCTCAAAACAAGACGAATGGAGTCCATTTGATTATCAATTGGCCCTGAAAATATTGAAAGATCGTGGAAAAGAAGTAAGTACCCAGCAAATCAGTGAATTGAAAGAACAGCGAATCAAACACCTTTCAAAACCAGATAAACACGACTTCACCTGGATTGTAATCGGATATATTTTTGCAGTTTTAGGTGGATTGATCGGTGTTATTATTGGTTGGTACATTGTTTCCAGTAAGAAAACACTACCAACCGGAGAGCGCATTCATTCCTACCGGGAATCCGACAGAAAACAAGGAGTCACCATCCTGGTTATCGGGATTGTGGCAATGATTGCCGGATTAGTGACACGTTTGTTCTTCTGAAACTAATTTTATTCTTAATTTATGGAATAAAAGATCGAAAAACAACTTGTGTATGTGTAATTACTTCGTTTTCTTTCTTGTATTGAATGTGTTTGTGGTTCAGGGACAAGAGCATTCAGTTCGGCTTGCAGATTTCCAATCTTCCGAATGCGGCGTAATGTACCGTGTTAAGCCCGGGTTCGTAAGAAATGAAACCATTGGAGATACCACCTACTTTGATTTGTTTTGTACGAATAATTGTGGTGGATATCATGATCCTGGAGCGAGTTTATCCGGAGATTCCGTCATGATCACAGTTCCTTACGGGAAACGGGCAGTTAGATATTCACTATTAAATGGAGAAGACCTGGATGAAGATGAATTGGATTTACACCTGAAAGACTCTATCCTGATGGAAGAAACTTTAATGAAGACTACGTGCGACTGTTGTTTCACATTCAAACTGAAAATCCTTGGCTTGGATCCCTCAAAAAAGTACCGGTATTTTTATAACGAACAATTTGTAGATCCGGAGTATAAAACCAAAATACTAAAGGAAGAATGATCAAGAAGAAGAAATCCTCCTGATCATTCATAATGAGTTATTTATTCATTAACCGTGCTGCATCCGGTGCAAAATAGGTCAAAATCCCATCTGCTCCTGCCCTGCGGATACTTAAAAGCATTTCCATAACGGCACGGTCGTAATCCAGCCAGCCGTTTTTCGCAGCGGCGTAAACCATGGCACATTCACCACTCACGTTGTATGCGGTAATCGGTGTAGCGAAGTTTTCTTTCAACAAGTGAATGATATCAAGGTAACACAAAGCCGGTTTTACCATGATGAAATCCGCTCCTTCGGCAATATCCAACTCTGCTTCGATCAATGCTTCCCGCTTATTGGCCGGATTCATCTGGTATGTTTTCTTGTCCCCGCTTTTCGGTGCTGAATTCAGGGCATCCCGGAATGGTCCGTAGAATGCGCTGGCATATTTTGCTGTGTAAGACATAATCGAAACATCCTGGAAACCTGCAGCGTCCAGGTCATCCCGGATATAACCTACTCTTCCGTCCATCATGTCTGACGGCCCGATGATATCAATTCCTGCCTGAGCCTGTGCAACGGCCATTTTTCCCAGGATATCCAACGTTGGATCGTTAACGATCTTACCGTCAATGACCAATCCGTCATGTCCGTCGGAAGAATACGGGTCCAGCGCCACATCCGACATTAAAACGGCTTCAGGGAATTTTTCTTTCAGTGTGCGGATGATATGTAAATAGAAATTTTCGTCTGCGTAGCTGTAACTGCCGATTTCGTCTTTCAGGTGTTCATCTACCGCCGGGAACAAATCAAACGTTTTAATTCCCAGGTTCATCCATTTCTCAAATTCCGGAAGCAATTGATCCATGCTCCAGCGGTAATTTCCGGGTAAGGAAGAAACTTCTTCCCGGATGTTTTTTCCATCCTTCAAAAAGATCGGATAGATCAGGTGCTGAGGCCCCAATTGTGTTTCTTCAACCATTGCACGAATAGCTGCATTTTTGCGGTTTCTTCTCGGACGAATATTCATACGCTTCCATTTATCGTTTAAAGGATCAAAAAGTTCAAAAAGATTAAAACTATTTGATTCAGAAGGAGACTGAGCGGAGTCGGAGTCGACTTCTAAACCGTTTGCACTACCAAAGTTTACGCTCTTTGTCTCTTTGCAGTTAATTAATTAGCTCAGAGACGCAAAGGATTTACCTAAAAAAGCAGGTCTTTATTTCTGATCCTCACTACATTCTTGTATTTGTGACGTAAAGTTAATCAGAATCGGGAACTATTCGTTCAGATCGGCGTTTTAAACAATTCTGTTTCACATTTATCAACAACAATCCCCCGTTAACTTTTTTTTGTATATTTTCGTCTGTACGTTAACGAAGAAACAATGCAACTTATGAATAAGCTATTGACTACTTTCACACTAAGTACGTGTATTGTACTTATGATTAGCTCCTGTGGTTCTGAGGAGGAAAAGAAGCCTGAAATAAGCAAAGAGGTTATTGACCCGAATAGTTCATTGAATGCGAAGTTTGATGATAAAATCTTCAGTATTCCTTCCCCGATGCAAATGGCCATGCTCCTGGAACAATCCAAATCACCTTACAATGAAATGTTGTTAAATGACCTGGATAAAGTCAGTGATTATACATCCGAATATAAAAAAGCCTTAAACCTGGGGGTTTACGGAACAGATCTGGGATACGTATCTATTTACAAGCAAAACAGCATTGCGCTTAAATATTTGTCGACAATTGAGAAACTGACCAGTAAATTAGGTTTGGAAGGGGCTTTCGATAAGGATTTTATGTCGCGGTTTGAGAAAAACTCAACCAACAAGGATTCCATGATGGTGATCGTTTCCGATGCATTTAAAAAATCAGATAATTTCCTGAAGCAAAATAACCGCAAGACTGTTTCTGCATTGATTCTTGTAGGAGGTTGGGTTGAATCCATGTATCTGGCGTGCAATATCAACAAAGCACATCCGAACGAAAAGATCCTGGACCGGATTGCAGAGCAAACTGAAACGCTGAACACAATCATCGAACTCCTTACGGATTACAATAAAAAAGGCGAATGGGATGAATTGATCAAGGACATGAAAGACATGAAGTTCTATTTTGACCAGATCACGATCACTTATGAACACATGGAGCCCATTACCAACGCCAAAACAAAAACTACGACATTGAGACATAAAACACTCGTGTCCGTTGACTCCAATACCTTGAATTTTATCAACCAGAAAATCGAATTAATTCGAGGAAAAATAATCGAATAATACTAGTCGTATGAAAAAGTTAGCACTATATAGCATTTTTACTTTATTCGTTGGATTTGGAGTAAAAGCACAGGATTGTGAAACCCTGGTAAAAGATTGTGAAAAACTCCTGAAAGGAAAAGAAAAGAATTTCGTTTCTGACGGACAGGTTTACACTGCATTTTTGGACCGGGAAAAAGCAGAATTCAAAACAACCTTCTTCGGAGGTACAACATACCGCATTGCAGCAACAGCAGGTACAGATGACGAATATGTGATCTTTACCGTAAAGGACCTACAGGGAACCGTACTTTTCTCCAATAGAAAATACAAGAATTCCAATTATTGGGATTTCAAAGTTCCGCGCACCATTCCTGTTTTGATTGAAACAGAATTGGATATGGACAAGAAGATCACAGGTTGTGCCGTAATGATGATTGGATTCAAGCGCTGACCTATTTAGACCATTTAACAATATAAATCCCACAAAAGCATGAGTGAACGCATACTCCGCGCTCTAATGCAGTTATTCGCGATTATCGCGAAAGTTGATGAAGTAACAGACCCTACCAGTGAAGCCATTGAAAGTTCCAATGGCCGGCGAATTGTAGAAGCATTTTTACGTACGGAATTGAACGATGAATTGCTTCAAAAGTATATTCAGTTGTTCGATGAACTTTTGTTGGTTCACCACCAGGGATCCGGAAAAAAAGACGGGCAGCGTAAAAGAACTTCTGTCAATTCAGTAAAAGTTCTGCGTATTTGTGCACAGATCAATGAAGAGTTGACGCAGCGTCAAAAAATGATCGTACTGCTCCGGATTTTCGACTTTATCCATGCCAATGAACAGGTTCACGAGCAGGAACAGGAATTCGTGCATACTGTTTCCGAATCATTTAACATCCCGGATTTTGAGTACCGCCAGCTAAAATCTTTTGTTGAAGCGAATACTTCCACCATTCTTGATGACGATCATTTCATGTACATCACGGATAAGGATCTTCAATTGTCGCAGGCAAAACTGATCAAATCCGAAGGTTTGGACGGGATGGTTTCCGTAATCCGCCTGGAAAGTGTCAATATCTTGTTTTTCAAGTATTTCGGAAGTGATGAATTGATCCTGAACGGTCAGATCGTTTCCAACGAACGAAGACATATTCTGAACCAGGGTTCTACCCTGCGTACCAATAAATCGGCACCGATCTATTACAGCGATGTGATCTCCCGTTTCCTGAACGATGCCAACCAGGAGAAAATCACCTTTAAAGTGGATCATTTACAGTTCCATTTCAATAGTGGAAAGATCGGTCTGCATGAAATCAACTTCATGGAGCAATCCGGGAAGTTGTTAGGCGTAATGGGAGGATCCGGAGCCGGAAAATCCACATTCCTGAACGTGCTGAACGGAAATTATGCGCCTTCCCACGGAGCTGTGACTATTAATGGAGTGGATTTACACCGTGAAAAATCTAAGCTGGAAGGAGTTATCGGTTTTGTATCACAGGATGATTTGCTTATTGAAGAGCTGACGGTGTTCCAGAACTTGTATTTCAACGCAAAATTGTGTTTCAATGACTTGTCGGAATCGCAATTAAAGAAAAAAGTACTCGACCTGCTTTCCGATATCGGTTTGGGAGATGCAAAGCATTTGAAAGTAGGAAGTCCGCTGGAAAAAACCATTTCAGGAGGACAAAGAAAACGGCTGAATATTGCACTGGAACTCATTCGTGAGCCAGCAGTGATGTTTGTGGATGAACCTACTTCCGGGCTTTCTTCCAGGGATTCGGAAAACATTATGGACATGCTTAAAGAGCTTTCTTTGAAAGGAAAGCTGATTTTTGTGGTAATCCACCAGCCTTCTTCCGAGATCTTTAAAATGTTCGACAAATTATTGATCCTAGACCAGGGAGGTTACCCGATCTTTGACGGAAACCCGATCGACGCGGTGGTTTATTTCAAGACACACGTCCATCATGTCAATGCAAACGAGCGCGAATGCCCGATTTGCGGTAATGTGAATCCCGAGCAGATCTTTAATATCATCGAAGCGAAAGTGGTTGATGAATACGGAAACCAGACGAAAGTAAGGAAAGTCACTCCGAAAGAATGGAACGAACGCTATCTTTCCAATTACAAGACTTCAGATCTTGAAGAAATTGTTGAACCAATCAAAGGCACTTCACGGATTGCCAATAAGTTAAAGCAATTTAAGGTGTTTTTCCTTCGGGATGTCTTGAGTAAATTAGCAAACAGGCAATACATGTTCATCAACATGCTGGAAGCGCCTGTTTTAGCTGCAATTCTTTCTTTCTTCGTGAAATTCTTCAATACGGATGGGAAAGGACAGGAAGATTATGTATTTTATCAAAATGAAAACATCCCGCAATACCTGTTCATTTCGGTGGTTGTGGCTCTTTTCCTTGGATTGACCGTTGCAGCAGAAGAAATTATCAAAGACAAAAAAATCCTGAAACGGGAAAGTTTCCTGAATCTGTCATTAGGTTCCTACCTATGGTCGAAAATCCTGATCATGTTTATTGTTTCGGCAATTCAAACGGCATTCTTTGTACTGATCGGAAACCTGATCCTTGAAATCCACGGACTTTGGTGGGAATATTGGGTGATCCTGTTCTCTACTTCCTGTATGGCGAATGTACTTGGTCTGAATATTTCAAGTGCATTTAATTCGGCGAAAGTAATTTACATCATTGTTCCTTTGTTGATCATCCCGCAGCTGATCTTTTCCGGAGTGATCGTCAAATTTGACAAGCTTCACCCTATTTTCTCATCAAATAATGAAGTTCCTTGGGTTGGAAATGCGATGGCATCCCGTTGGGCTTACGAAGCATTGGCTGTTGTTCAGGCAGTTGACAATGAACATGAACGTTTCCAGTTTGACTTACACCAGCGGCAAAGTAATGCAAGTTGGAAAAGAGATTACTGGATCCCGGAGATGAAAAACCAGTTAACGATCCTTGCTGATAAAAAGTCTTCCGGCAAAGATTTCGAAAAAGCAAAACGTATTTTGAGCAATGAAGTGGAGAAGGAAATTTCCAACTGGTCAAACCTGGAATGCAAAGATTGTGTTGCAGGACTGGATAAACTGAAGAAAGGAAAATCTTCGGTCCAGGAAGTGCAGTTCAATATCGGAGCATTCCTGGAAATGCTGAAAAAGCAATACAACCTGACTTACAATGAAACAACCGAACAGTTAGATCACCTGGTTGTGAAAATGGGTGAGAAAAACTACGAAGTTTCACAGGCCGTTTATGTGAACGAGAGCCTGATGGATTTAGTAACAAACCGCACCGAAGTGCAAAAAATTATCGTAACGGATGATGAACTGATCCAAAAAGACGATCCGTTGTATATTGATCCGAAGAACACCCGTTTGCTGGATGCTCCATTCTATACTTACAAAAAATACTGGTTCGGCATTCCGATGAGTACGTTCCTTGCAAATGTTTTAGTGCTGTGGGGAATGACTATCCTGATGATCGTTGCTTTGTACTACGATTTACTCCGGAAATGCCTGAAATTATTCTCCCGGTCCTCGGGAAGTAAAGCATAATAGAAAAAGAAAATGCCCCGAAATATTTCGGGGCATTTTTATATCATATCTTTCTTTTGAACTCTTTCATTCTTTCCGGTAAGAAATCGTTTCACCGTGACAAAGTAGAGAACGCAAAGATTACATCAACATTCCTCCACAAACATGGATCGTTTGTCCTGTAATATAAGCTGACATATCGGAAGCTAAGAACACCACTGCGTTTGCAACGTCAACCGGCTGTCCACCTCTTTTCAATGGAATGGAATTTCTCCAGTCTTCTACTACTTTTTGGTCCAAAGCACCGGTCATTTCTGTTTCGATGAATCCCGGAGCAATTGCATTGCAACGGATATTTCTTGAACCTAATTCCTGTCCTATAGATTTCGTGAACCCGATCAAACCTGCTTTAGAAGCTGCATAATTTGCCTGGCCTGCGTTTCCGCTAACTCCTACAACAGAAGACATATTGATGATCGATCCTGAACGAGCTTTCAACATCGGGCGCTGAACAGCCTTTGTTAAATTGAAGGCAGATTTCAAATTGGTATTGATTACTTCATCCCACTGCTCTTCAGTCATTCGCATCAGAAGCGTATCACGTGTAATTCCTGCATTGTTTACAAGCACATCAATTGTTCCGAATTTTTCTACTACATCATCTACCAGTTTTTGAGCCTGGTCAAAATTTGCAGCATCCGATTTAAATCCAACAGCTACTCCTCCGTTTGCTGTCAATTCTGCTTCCAGAGCACGAGCCTTTTCTTCTGAAGACAAATAAGTAAAAGCAACTTTAGCGCCTTGCTTTACACATTCCTCTGCAATTGACTTACCTATTCCTCTGGATGCTCCGGTAATTAAAACAACTTTATTATCTAATAATCCCATGAATGTTTTTTTGGTCTTCAAATATAGGAAAGGTTTCTTGGATATAAATGAATTCTTAACTGAACTTATCCTCAAAAGGAAGTTCAAAAGGTTTAAAACTAGCAGAGGCGAAAAATTTTTCACTCCTCTGGTTTTTCTATCATTAATTAAAAAAGTCCCAGGAAACCCCGAATCTGAATTGAAGTGGTGTGACAGGATAGCCCAGACCTTCATAATTGGTCGGACTCACGAAAGTTTGCTCGATGTTTTCAACACGGATAAACCAACGGAAATATCCCAGATCAAACTGAGTGAAGAAATGCAGTTTCATCATGTTGTTAAAAGTTCTTCCTGAATTCACAAATGAATAGGTATTCATCATCGGAGTAAAATCAAGCAACTGATAAGAACTGATGTATCCGACTTCAATTCCGGTAACGGTTTTCAATTTCTTCGCTTTAAACAAACCTCCGTTGTAAGCAATTCGTCCGGAGATCAATAAATTCGGAAGTAAATCTCCTGTACTTTCACGATAAGCCGCTCTGGATTGAATCAATAATTTCTTGTAGGAATATTCAAATCCGATTTGAATTCCCATGACACTCAATTGTGTCAAGGTATCTTGCCGCCATCTGTTTTTCACAAAAACAGGCATCTTCGTATTGGATTCAACGAATGCTTCCGCAAAGAAAGGAATGATCCGGTTCTTATTTGACCAATTGAATCTTCCGGTAGTTCTTGTGCTGAGCTGCTTGTCGGTCCACAAATAATTGACCGTATTGGCGTAATACGTTCTTTGGTAATTATCCGGATATTGTCGGGAAAAGTCTCCGTGGAAAGAAAAAATATTGGCTTTGATTTGTTTTCTCAGATCTGCAGTAATCGCTGTTTCTCCATTCGCTCCGACAAACGTATAATTTGCAGTAGCCTTCAGAGAGAATCCTTTCACAATCATATCCAATGCCGCAAAACCGTACGCTTCCGTCGTATCCTGGTGAATGACCATATTGTCATAATCCCAATAACGTGTTCCGATACCTGCTTCAAAATTAATTCCGCGGTTTTTATAGAACAATCCTCCGTTCATACGCAGGGAAGATAATTCCCAGTAATCGTACGAATAAAGCGTATCGTAATTGTAGAACCCGTAAATCCCTTCCAGTGTATCTCTTTCGAAATAACGCTGATTTCGGATATCCAATCGGGATTGCAGCAACACACCTACTTTCTGAAGAGAATCTTTCGTGAAAGAAATGTAATTCTTCCAATCGGCATGTAATTCCTTTATTTTGTTTCCGGCATTGGATTTCTCCACTTCCTGGAAATCGAGCGCGAAGCCTTCCCGAACAGAATCGCCGAGCAAACCATTACTCAATTGATTGTTGTTTCCGTAAAACGAAACATCCAGAATGGTTCCGTAATACCGTGAACGGTGCATTAATGAAAGCTGAACAGAATTGCGTTCAAAACTGGAATTACGAAGGTTTCCGTTTGTTGTATTCCGGATATAATCAAACTGGATAAATGTATTTGAATCCAATGCCTGAGTATATGTGATCCGACCGAACTGAGCCAGCTTGGATCCCATGGAATATTCAAAAGCAATGTGGGGAATGGTAGAAAATCTTCTCGGCAATAGTTTTTGCCAGTTGGTATTCAGATCAGAATAGGAGAACTGAAATAAAAACGGATTAAAATCTCCCGGAAGTGTGTGCTGATAGGATGCAAGATTTACATCGACAGAATCTAAGGTTCCGGAAATCCGATGTCCGGGTTTTAGTGTATCCTGAAAATAGTTTCCAAAGGGAGATTGTGCCAGACTATAGAGCTGACAGGAAAGCACAACAAGTAACAAAGCCCATTTCTTCATGAAACTTTATTAAAACACAAAAAAGGTCTCATCGCCGTTGGCTGACAAGACCCTTCTGATTTCTTAATGAATATTCTTACAATTTATTCACCGCAACCATCAAACCTGACTTAAGGTTTGCAGCCTTGTTTTTGTGAATGATATTACGTTTTGCTAATTTATCCAACATAGACGTAACAACCGGCAACAAATCGCTTGCTTCTTTCTTGTCTTTCAAAGAGCGAAGTTTACGTACTGCATTACGTGTTGTTTTATGTTGGTATTTGTTACGCAAACGCTTAACATCGTTAGAACGGATTCTTTTTTGTGCTGACTTGTGATTTGCCATTTTTTTCTTTTATTACAAACTAAAATTTGCAGCCCATAGGAGAATCGAACTCCTGTTTCCAGGATGAAAACCTGGCGTCCTAACCACTAGACGAATGGGCCGTTTTTGAATTTCGGAGTGCAAATATAGCTAGATTTTTCCTGTATGCAACACTTTCCGCGCTTTTTTTTCTAAAAAATATCAGTGTCTTCTGCTTCAAATTTGAAACCCAGTCTTTTACCGGTTGACAATTGACTGTTCGCTTCGATCTCGTGCATCTGGAAAACGGTCACTTTTGAAACGATTTCATAAGGCGGAGTCAATAAATCGAACTCCAAAGCATAGGCAATTGACACCTGAATGATGTGTGTCAGGATCGAATCCGTCAACACAGAATTCGTCAAATCGCGAAATAAAAAGCCCAGCTGACCTTTTCCTTCCACCATGAAGTGTTCGTCCTTATTGATGAAAACACGGCCTATGAGATAGCCTAAATCGTTCATCCGGTTCTTCAGATAGGATTCCGCCAGAAAGTTGTAGATATTGATGATTCCAAAATAACCACGTGTTTTATCTTCCTTCAGGTAATCCGTCTGCCACAAAGGATGCTCATCAGGCAATTTAAAGACGTTTGTGTGCATCTGGAAGATCAAAACATCACTTCCTACAAAAACCTGCGCCTGAAACTCTCCCTTGTACTCTACATGAAGTCTGATCCTGCTGTCTTCAACCAAAGATCTCAACGAACCGATTTCTTCCAGCAGTTGTTTTTTAAAGCGCTCAAAGTGATTTTTGGTATCCTGAAAAATATCTTGTTTCAAGCCCGCTTTTTGCTCTAAAATGGTCTGTATTATTCTCCGTGCTTCTTCCATTGTCTTTTGAATTAAGAATTGAAAATGGAAATTGAAAAAGGGAGACTTGCTCAAAAGCTAACAATCTCCCTTTTCAATTTTAAATGCTACATTTTCAATGATGTTAATATGCTTTCGCAAACACTACGCGCCCTTTTGACGGAGCTCCTGTAACCATACAAACTCCCGGTTCGGAAGCAATGTCAATAGGAATACAGCGAATGGTTGCTTTTGTTTCTTCTTTGATCTTAGCTTCAGTTTCTTTCGTTCCGTCCCAATGCGCCAGGTAGAACCCTCCTACTTTTTCGAGTTGTGTTTTAAACTCTTCGTAAGTATCTACTTCGTGCATGTTGTCAACTCTGAACTGCTGAGCTCTTTTAAGGAGGTTGTCCTGAATATCCGAAAGCAAATCCTTGATCGAATTTCCAATGTTTTCAATATTCATCGCGTATTTCTCCTTCGTATCACGACGGGCAATTTCCACTACTCCATTCGCCAGATCTCTTGGTCCGATTGCAACACGAACCGGAACACCTTTTGCTTCGTATTCAGCAAACTTCCATCCCGGACGTTTCTGATCATCAGCATCATATTTTACTTTAATGCTCAATCCTTTCAGTTCGGCAGAGATTTTAGCAACCGCTTCATTGATTGCCTGAAGTTCTTCTTCCGTTTTGTAAATCGGAACAATCACCACTTGAATCGGCGCCAATAATGGAGGCACAACCAATCCTTCGTCATCTGAATGCGTCATAATCAAGGCTCCCATCAAACGGGTTGAAACACCCCATGAAGTTGCCCAAACGTATTCCTGTTTTCCTTGCGCGTCGCTGAATTTAACTTCAAAAGCCTTCGCAAAGTTTTGCCCCAGAAAATGGGAAGTTCCTGCCTGAAGTGCTTTTCCGTCCTGCATCATTGCTTCGATACAATACGTATCATCCGCTCCTGCAAAACGCTCACTTTCAGTTTTATGTCCTTTAATCACGGGCATTGCCATATATTTCTCCGCAAACTCAGCATAAACATCCAACATTTGTTCTGTTTCCTGAATCGCCTCTTCTTTTGTAGCATGAGCCGTATGACCTTCCTGCCACAAAAACTCAGAAGTGCGCAGGAACAATCTCGTTTTCATTTCCCAACGCACTACGTTTGCCCATTGATTGATCAAAATCGGCAAATCGCGGTAGGATTGAATCCATTTTTTGTATGAATTCCAGATAATCGTTTCAGAAGTCGGACGAACGATCAATTCTTCTTCCAGCTTTGCATCCGGATCAACGATTACTCCTCCTCCATTCGGATCATTTTTCAAGCGGTAATGCGTTACAACGGCACATTCTTTTGCAAATCCATCCACGTGAGATGCCTCTTTGCTCAGGTAGCTTTTGGGTATAAGTAAGGGGAAGTACGCGTTTTGGTGACCGGTTTCTTTGAATTTTGCATCCAGGATATCCCGCATGTTTTCCCAAATAGCATAACCATAGGGCTTAATCACCATCATTCCTTTAACATCCGAGTGTTCTGCAAGATCAGCTCTGGAAATTAAATCATTATACCACTTTGAATAATCTTCGGCTCGAGTAGCGTACTTCTGTGACATTTTTATGTATGTTAAATTTTAAGAATAAAACCGTAAATTTAGAAATAAATAAGCTATCTTTAAGCAACCATTTTAATCTTTATCAATATGTACAAGATGTTAAAATTCGGAGTCGGTGCAGGGGTACTTGCATTACTAACAGCATGTGGTTCTTCTGAGCATTTCATGCAGGACGATGTTTACAACACGCGTACTCCCATCATGCCTCCGGGAACAGATCTGAATGATGTAACGGATTACGCCACTTTTGTTGTTAAGAAAGAACAAGAGGCTGAACCGGAAAGAACTGCTTACGTTTCACCAAGAGAATACCGGGATTATTTCTATAATTCCCAATACTATTTTTACGGTTACTCACCGTATTCAACATTAACCGGCATCAGCTATTTCGGTTACGGAAATTATCATTATCCTCCGGGATACGGTGTTGGTTACGGAAGTACGATGTTCTACCCACACATGAATAATGGTTACTGGAACAATTCTCTCATGGGATTCGGCGGCTATTATGCAGGTGGGAACTATCCTTTCGGTTATTATAACAACCCATGGGGTCCGTATTACGGCAATCCTTATCACAACGGTAATTCATATTATCCCGGGAATAATTCTTCCTGGTACTCTCCTGCTTCCAGCAAGCCCAAAACGGTAAATAACCTTTCAAGAGCACATGCGGGAGTTCGCGGAACAAAATCAGCACCGATAGGTTATCCACACCAGATTGCAGCAAATCCGGGAGCATCCGGAGGACGAGCCGGAATTACAACTTCAGGGGCTCGTGTAGGAAATATTGCCCCGGTTAACAGCGGCGGTGGGTCCGGAAGATCAACTGCAACTGTCAATAACAGGGTAGAATCAGTGAGACCGGCAACCGTAGGAGGACGTGCTAATCCTGGAGTTCAGCGTAGCACTAACTCAGATACTTATCGCCAGCGCTCTACAGTGAATGAAGGAGTAAGAGAATCAAGACCAACAATCAATAATAACAACAGTACACCTACACGTACAAGTACCCCAACTATGAGAAGCGGTGGATCTTCCGGGGGTATTGCACCTAGTAGTTCAGGAGGATCAAGAAGTGGTGGTAGAAGATAAACTAATTAAATGATAACAAAAATAATTTTGGCTTCAGTTTTTACGGGAGCCTTTTTTGCGTTCGGGCAGAATGAAATAGATGTATACCGATTGTCGAACACTTATGTACAGGGTTCTGCAAGGTTTGATGCGATGGGAGGTTCTTTCGGGGCTTTGGGAGCTGAAAGTGGCTGTATCGGAATTAATCCTGCAGGATTCGGGAGATCTTCCGTAAGTTCTTTCTCTTTCGGGTTTTCCGGAACAAGTGTGAAAACTACCTCCGGTTTCAATGGCAATGCATCTTCCATGAATGCATTCAATATGCGGGTACCAAATATTGCTGCTACCATTGTAAGCGATGTTTCCAGCTCGAATTCGGGATTGATCTACACGCAAATTTCATTTGGGTTGAACCGGGTAGCAAATTTCAACAATTCATTTAACTACACCGGAACACAGACCACATCCTTGCTGGATGTTTTTGCAAACCAGGCTTACGGAGTGCTTCAAAGTGATATCTACAGCACGCTTCCTTATACTTCTGCCCTTGCTTACGATACCTGGGCAATTGATACTGCTCTTGGTTACGACGATTATTACTCAGCTTCTTTAGTTCCAGGAGGTCGGACCATTCACAATCGTACGGTTTTGAATAAAGGCGGAATTAATGAGTGGTATCTTGCTCTCAGTGCGAATTACCTGGATAAAGTTTATTTCGGAGCGTCTCTTTCATACAATACGATCAATTTCAGCGAGTCTTTGATCCATAAGGAGACCGCGATAGATACTACGGGAAATTCTGAAACTTTGAGGTCTTTTGTTTACCAGTATGATTACAAAACCAAAGGTGGTGGATTAAACCTAAAAATTGGAGCTATTTTCTTACCGACAGATTTCCTGCGATTCGGATTGGCAATCCACACCCCTACTTTTTACCAGTTAACGGACGATTATTCCGCAGATATGCAGGCCCGTCACAGTTATGGCATCAACCAGATTGATCCAAGCCTTGTTCCTTACGACAGGTACAAATACCGGATTTGGACTCCAACAAAATTCCTGGGGTCAATGGGGTTGATATTCGGTGATAACGGTTGTTTGAACGTAGATGTGGAATATGTTAATTATGGCTGGGGAAGATTGAAATCCACAACAGATCAGGCGTATGCTCCCTACGATTATGCAGCAGAGAACACCATTGTCAAAGAGCAATTGAATAGTGCAGTAAACGTGCGTATCGGTGGTGAATGGGCAATCAATAATACGGTTTTCGTTCGGGGTGGATATGGGTATTATCCCAAAGGAGACACTTTGGCGAAAAGTTATGGGAAGAGTTTTAATCAAACGATCAGCGGAGGTTTAGGCTTCCGTTTCAATCGTGTTTACCTGGACCTTTCCGTACGTTATTTGATGCAAAGCAGCGTTTACAAAGCTTTTTATGAAAGCCGCACGGAATTGGATGTAATTAACACTACTTTCAATATTGGTTTCCAGTACAAATTTGACTACAAATGATTGTAGGTCTTGATCGCTTTGGCAAAATCTGTTTTTTCCAATTTTGAATCAATCCAGGCAGGCAAATGGAAATAATCCAGGATTACGCGTTCCTGCTGATCTTTCATTAATTCGGAAACTTCCACACGCATTTTAGAAAAGATCTCATTCCGCTGAGTGAGATTCATGCTTTTGGCCAGTTTTCGCAAGTGCTTGATCACTACATTCTCGATTTCATAATCGCGGTCGTGCTTGCTCAGGTATCGGTTTGTAGACTTAATTACATATTCGAGGAAGTCATAATTTTCCAATTCCAAATGGATGATCAGGTTGAAAATGCGCGCAAAACTGTAAATATCCTGTCTTAATCGTTGTTCATTGTCATTCAGTACTTCGTTTAATGTAGCAAGCGCTTTTTTATAATCGCCGATCCCGAAATAAGTGTATGCCTGGTTGTAGCTGAATAAAATATTCTGTTCTTTTGAAACTTTGTCGTCCAGGTCGCGCAGTCTGCCTCGAACTTCATCTGCCAGTTTTGCTGAAGCTTCAAAATTCCCTGTCGCATGATTCAAAGCAAATTCCCCATTGTAAGAAATAGTAAAAATGCGCAGTGACAAGTCTGTTGAATTGAATCCTTTTTTTCCTTCCAGTGAACGGATCTCATGAATGGTATTGGCAGCTTCCTTGAATTGTTTGTTGTCAATGTAACATCTTAAAAGGTGGGAAAGTGTGAGGATATAACGCTGTCCCAAATCTTCTTTGATCAACGGATTGTTGTCCATGATGTCTTTTGTGCGATTAAAGAACTGGAAGCTGTCTTCGTAATTCCTGTTCGTAGCTGCACACAATCCTTTGATATAGTAACACATGGATGAAGCTCTCGTGGAAAGCGCCGTGTTTTTGCCTTTGATCAAATGATAATCAGCAATGTTATTGACAATGTTCCGCTCTTCTTCATTTCTTGTAAATCCTCCGGAGCGGAAGATTAAATTGATCTTAGAATAAATTACCTGGTATTCTGCCAGGTTCCGGAGTTTTGAAATAACCTCCTCTTCTTCTTCAATAATATCATCGAGGTTTCTTGAAAACTCACCATCCTCGTAAGCTGCTTCCAACAGTTTTTTCTCCCAGGAGATCAGTTCGTACCAATAATAAAACTCTTCGTGCTCGATTGCCAGGCTTTTTGCACGCTGTACAAACTTTTCACATTCTTTGTACAACGCTTTATTGTAGAGGATTTCTACGTTTTTCAATTCCTGTTTTAAAATGCTGGATGCAGATTGTTCCGAATAATAAACACGAAGACTTTTCAAGATCAAGCGATATAAATGATTTTTCTCAGAAGGCAAATGCTTGACAAATGTCTCATTTTGAAAGAACTCCTTCAAATCCTCTTCCCTGTATGCTCCCTGCTTCTCAATGAAATCAAAAATTTTCAGGTAATTCTTTTCACCTGATTGCAAAGCGGAGGAAAGCTTGAAAAATCGTTTTTCAGATTTTGTCAACGACTTGATTAGTTTATACAGTTCGTTCGAAGGTTTCATAACACAGGAGTTTCTCAAATTTAACAAAATCTTTTAATCCTATTGTTTTTTTAGAACAATTTGAGGCGGCTGATTAGTTCGGGGCACTCACTATTCTGCTTTTGGATGTTGAAATCCTAAACTTCTACTTTGTAGGTTTCCCAGATATTGAATAATACTGAATAAAGGTAACTTCGACTCTGCTCAGTTATCTTTTCGGAAATAAAAAAAGGTTGCATAACACAACCTTTCACAAACAACAACAATAAACTTCAACGCAGTTCAAACTAACGAAGAAGGACCTTTTGTCCTTTTTGGACAGTTACTTTTTCAGATGTAAATCCGTTCATTTTAACCAGGCTTTTCAGCTTAATTCCTTCTGCCTGGGAGATTTCAATCAATGTGATTTCTTTGCTTGCAACGTAAGTAGCACCTTTACTTCTCGCATGATTTCGCTTCGGCTCGAGGTAAACGATATCTCCCGGCTCAAGCATGTCTTTTTTATCTACGAAGTCGTTGTACTTATACATCTGCCACATAGCCAGACTGTATTCTTTCGCGATTTTGTAGTACGTATCCCCTTTTATTGCGATAATAAACTTCACATCGTTCTTGTTTTCTTTCGCTGAATGGCTTTGGTACTTCAGGCACGACTCGTCAATTTTCATAGAAGAGGCCATTGCATTGGCATTGCTCTCTTTTGATTTATTTTCTTTTGCTGAAGCTGCGTTTGATGCTAACATTTCTGTTCCTTTGCTGTCAGGAGCAGTTTTGTCATCGTATTCATATAATTTCAAACGTTCGATCAAGTCAATCAATTTTTCAGCATACTCCGGATGTGTAGCGTATCCAGCTTTTTTCAAACCCTTTGCCCAGGATTTGTAATCGTCAACCGCGAACTCGAACAAACCTGCATAACGCGGTTTTTGAGTCAGGAACAAACTGTGATCGTTATATGATTCGGTAGCGCTCGGGTATTTTCTAAAACACTCCCCTTTCGCATCGTCGTCGAAATACATTTTATCACCTGTCCAGTTGCTGCATTTTATTCCAAAATGATTATTAGCCTGGGTTGCAAGCGGCGAGTTGCCGTTTCCGCTTTCCAATAAACCCTGTGCCAGGGTAATACTAGCCGGAATTTTATATGCAAGCATGTGTTCAACAGCTACATTGGACCACATACTCACGTAATCAGCTTGAGTTATTTTTGCAGGGGCTTGTCCTCCAAAGGAGAAAAAAGAAATCCCAAATCCTACTATTGCTAAGCTTTTCATCATATCAAAAGGCATTGAATTCTATCCAGAATACGCAAAAGTAAGCACTTGGTTACAAAAAATGTTGAAAACTTTAAAAGTAATTGTTAATAACTCTGTAATCCGGTGCCTGTACCCCGATCAGTGGCCTTATAAATTACTAGAGTCAATACCCGAAAAAGAGAGCTTAAAAACGAATTAATTCGTAATTCGTAATTAGCTTAATGAATTCAGCCATTTACAGGTGTCCACCCCATCGGCGAAATCCGTGATATCCGGAGATTGTGCTTTCCCGAATGGAATGAACCCATGTCCGACTATCGCCTGGAGTTCTTCGTTCAGATCATTCAACTTTTTCAGGATATCTGATTTCTTCTCGTAAAACTCATAATAGATTACGGATAAGGGCGCATGGATTCCTTGATCTTCCTTTAGCATGAACACATTATTGTCCAGGAAAGAAATCTGGTTCATCAAATAAATCGTTCTGTTGTAGTCGTAATTGTTCCCGTATTTGTGGTGCTGGATCAAATGGGCCTGATCCAGGAAGTTTTCAAAAATACGGTTCAGGTTAAAACCGGCCGGGAGGTAAAGCTTGGAAACATTCCGGCAGCCCATCCCGAAGAAATCAAAACAGTCGGAGCTCAGTTTACTTAATTCGTCGTCTGTCTCTGATCCATCAAGCAATGCAATGGAAGTTCTGTTCTTTCTGAACAAATGCGGCACATGTCCGAAATAAGTTTCAAATTGCGCTATGGAATTATTGCTTCCGGTTGCAATAACAGCATCGTAATTTTTAATCGGTCCCAAAGCAACCCTGATGTATTCTTTCAGATCCGGGTTCCACTGTAGCATCCATTCGATCAGTTTCATCGGGATTCGCGAATCTGAACTGCTTAGTTTGCACAGGGCCTTATTCCCGGTGATCAACACACAAAGCAGGTCGTGAAATCCTACAAAAGGAATGTTTCCCGCCATAATCACAGCTACTGTCTTTGGTTTGTCTGTAAATTGATAGGAACTCGAAAAGTTTTCAAGTGATTCTTTTTCAGTTAAATGAACAATTCCATTTAAAGCTTTGAAACAGTTTTCTTTCGTAAACCAGGGATTGAGCTGAATCTCTTTATTAATCAGGATTTTGAAATCCAGGAACTCCTGTTCTGTCAGCCCGCATTCATAACCCGGCCATTCGTCATTGTTTACAAATGCGCTCAATGATTTTCTGAGCTGACTAAAAACTGTAATGATCACTTTTTTTTCCACCCGGCAAAATTAATTCCTCTGTGATGAAATCCGTTATTTTTTTACAATATTTCAACGTTTAAATCTGAGACCTCCGTATATTTGCACAAAAAAAGGCTATTATGGCAATCATGATTACAGACGAATGCATTAATTGCGGTGCATGCGAACCGGAATGTCCCAACAACGCGATCTATGAAGGTGGTGCAGAATGGACATATGCGGATGGTACGTCATTAAAAGGATTGATCACAACATTAAACGGAGATGACGTTCAGGCAGATGAGAATTTTGAGCCGAAAGACATGGATGTTTACTACATCGTTGCAGATAAATGTACCGAATGTGTAGGTTTCCATGATGAGCCTCAATGTGCTGCGGTTTGCCCGGTCGATTGTTGTGTTGACGATCCGGAGTATCGTGAAAGTGATGATGAACTGATTGCGAAAAAGGATTTCATGCACCTTTAACGGAAGCAGTTTGTCCGTAATAAAATGTAACATAGTTACTTATTTAGCGTTCTAGTAGTATGAGAGTTTCGATAATTTCATTCTTACTTCTGTTTAATTCCCTTTCCTGGGGGCAGTTTGACGCAGCTGTACGTGAGCGCGAATTAGGCGTTTTGCTGGATTCTTTGCGCGGATCACGAACTAATGAACGAAAAGAATTCTGGAACAAGCAATTCAAAACGTTAATTGATCAGACACTTCATGAGCCTACCGCTTTTGATTTGACATTCACCAAATTAAGAACACTAGGGATTATTGACAGTCCGGATAAGATGGTCCGTATTGTGAACTGGAATGTGGAACAGGATGATGCTACTCAGAAATATTACGCTTACGTTCTTCATAAAGACAATAAAGACAAACATAAAGTTTTCGAACTGATCGATAATTCGATGATGCTTCCTGCACGACCGGAAGAAACGCTGGAATCAAATATGTGGTACGGAGCATTGTATTACCAGATTATCCCGGTACAGAAAGCAAATAAAACGTATTACACGGTTTTAGGATGGGACGGCGGTACAAGAATGAGCAATACCAAACTGATCGATGTGATTTACTTTACAGGAAGTCATCTGAAATTAGGTTATCCCCTTTTCAAATCCGGAAATACCACTGCGAAACGCATGTTTTATGAGCATTCGGAGCGTACGGTGATGTCTCTGCGTTACGAAGAAGAATACAAACGCATTATTTTTGATCATTTAATGCCGGAAACTCCAACCATGGTTGGCTTCTATGAATTCTATGTTCCGGACATGTCTTACGACGCATTTGTTTTGGATAACAACCGTTGGGTTTTGAAAGAAGACGTGATCGCAATCAATAAAAAACCGAAAGAAGTTACACTGAAATCATTTGACTCCAAAACCGGTGATGTCATCACCACAACCGTTGAAAGCAAGTGGATTGATCCTACCGGCGGGGGTACAGGATCTAAGAATGATGTACACGTGGCGGTTCTCCCTGATTCGGATGCAACCAATACAACGGAAGAGGGCAAGAAGCCGGTTAAAAAGGATAAAAAAGAAATGACAGCTCTCGAAATATACGAAGCAAAAAAGAACCACAAAAAAGAAAAAGAGCCTTCTTCTACCCTTAATCAGGGCAAAAAGAGAAAGCCTAAGAAGTAAATTTCTTCCCGAAAACCTTGTATTTGATTAAATAAAAATTAATATTTGTTTTGCTGCAACCTTATAGAACTATGCAAAACGAACTCGATTACGATTCTCAAAGAGAGGTTTTTACTAAAATTGTCAAAGCCGGAAAACGTACTTATTTTTTCGATATAAAAACGACCAAAGGTCAGGATCATTACATTACCGTTACAGAAAGTAAAAAGGTGAATGTCAACGGGAAAGAAGTTTTTCAAAAACATAAGATTTTCCTTTACAAAGAAGACTTTGAGAAGTTTTCAGAGACGTTGCAGGAAGTAATGAATAAGGCCAATGAACTGAACGCCGGAGAGGACTCCAATTCATCTTTTGCGGGCGATGTTCATTTTGAGGATTTGTAAGAAAATTCCCAACAATCTTTCAACAACTGATTCGTTGAAAAAAATAGCAGGAACAAATGCCGGTTAGGTCATTTCATTAACGTATCTTTATAGTCAAATTTACAATGCTCTTATGGGTAAAATAATCGCTATAGCGAATCAAAAAGGTGGTGTTGGTAAAACAACTACGGCAATTAATCTCGGTGGATGTTTTGGTGTTCTGGAATACAAAACCCTGTTGGTTGACGCTGATCCGCAGGCAAATGCCACTTCCGGGGTTGGCCTGGATCCGAAAAACTCACGGAACATCTACGATTGTTTGATTAACGACGTGCATCCTTCGGAATTAATCATTCCTACCAGCAATCCGAACCTGGACATTATTCCTTCCCATATCGACCTCGTTGGGGCCGAACTGGAAATGATCAATATTCCCAACCGGGAGCATATGCTCAAGCAGGCTTTGGACAAAGTGAAAGATCAGTATGATTTCATCATTATCGATTGTTCTCCGTCTTTGGGTTTGATTACCGTAAATGCACTAACTGCTGCAGATTCCGTTATGGTTCCTGTTCAGTGCGAGTACTTCGCTTTGGAAGGACTTGGAAAACTTTTAAATACCATTAAAATCGTTCAGGGCCGATTAAACCCTGAATTGGAAATAGAAGGAATTGTACTGACGATGTACGATACCCGTTTGCGTTTAGCGAATCAGGTGGTGGAAGAAGTGAAGACACACTTCCAGGACCTGGTTTTTGATACGGTGATCCATCGAAACACCAAACTGGGCGAAGCTCCAAGTTTCGGTGAAACGATCGTCATGCACGAAGCTACCAGTAAAGGAGCTATTAATTATTTGAATTTCGCACGTGAAATTCTTCAACGAAACGATTTAACCAAAATCGGTAATAACGACAAACAATTTCAAGTAGGAAATGACATCTAATCCGAAAAAACGTTCAGCTTTAGGTAAAGGTTTGGGAGCTTTGTTAGAAGGTTCTTCGAATGATAATACAGCAACAACAACTGCAACTCCGGCTGCTATTTCAGGTGGCGTAGCTTTGATTCCGATCAGTTCGATTGAAGCAAATCCTTTCAATCCGCGTACTAATTTTGAAAAGGATGCGTTGAATGAACTGAAAGATTCCATCGCAGTGCACGGAATTATTCAGCCTTTAACGGTTCGTAAGCTCGGGAAAGACAAATACCAGCTTATTTCAGGTGAAAGACGTTTCCGTGCCTCCCAATTGGCGGGATTGGAAGAAGTTCCTGCATACATTCGCGTTGCAAATGACCAGGCGATGCTTGAAATGGCATTGGTTGAGAATATCCAGCGGGAAGACCTGAATGCAATCGAAGTAGCTCTCTCCTACCAACGACTGATCGATGAGATCGGTTTGACACAGGACCAGCTATCCCAGAAAATATCCAAAGGAAGAACAACTATCACGAACCATTTGCGTTTGCTGAAGCTTCCTGCTGAAATCCAATTAGGAGTTCGCGATAACCTGATCTCTATGGGGCATGCGCGTGCATTAGTCTCTGCAGGAGAAGAAGACCGACAGTTGGATTTATACCGTCAGATCATTGATTTCGCGCTTTCTGTTCGTGAGATCGAAGAATTGATCCGTACAAATACTTCGCGTACCAGTGAAGATGTTCCCAATGCACCTAAAACTGCATCTGCTCCGGAATTGTCTTCCATCCAGGAAGTATTCAAAAATCATTTGAGCGACCGTATTTCTTCGAAAGTGGAAATTAAAAAGACGCATTCCGGAAGCGGTAAGATCCAGATCAATTTTTCATCCGAGGTAGATTTAAACCGAATCATTGAATTACTGAACAAATCCAACTAATGCACAAGATCCTTGGTGTTTTTATTTTAACCTGGTTTTCATTCCAGGTAAACGCTCAGGATTCACTTGCGGTAGTTCCCGATTCAGTCAAAGGGCACTCGTGGAAGAAAGCTTGCCTGTTTTCTGCAGTAGTTCCCGGTTCCGGACAGATTTACAATCACATCGCTATGCCGAAAGGCAAAAAGAAAGCTTATTGGAAAGTTCCGCTGATCTATGCAGGATTAGGAGTTACGTCGTATTTTGCGATTAAGAATAACGGACTTAAAAATGACTTACGTGCCGAATACGAATCCCGTAAGGTCGGGAATATGCCGTCCAGTTTCCTGGAATATGACGATCAGGGATTATTGACCCTGTTCTCACAACATCGCAGCAAGCGGGATTTTGCCATGCTGGGCATTGGTCTTGTTTATCTCCTGAATATTGTGGACGCAAGTGTCGAAGCTCATTTTGTGAATTTTGACATCAGTGAAGATCTGTCGTTATCGATCCATCCAACGGTGTTTAATCCCGGTTCTTACGGTGTTTCTTTTCAATTTAAATTTCGTTAAAAGTTAGGTTCGCAACCTGAAAACAGTATTTTTGCGCTACATGAAAATAGGATTAATCGGATACGGAAAAATGGGGAAAGCGATCGAACGGATTGCTTTGGAACGCGGACATACTATCGTTTATAGAATAGATTCCAAAAACACCATTGACCAGGTTGATTTAACACTTGCTGATGTAGCGATTGAATTCACCCAGCCCGGACTCGTAATCAAGCACATTGAAAAATGCGCAGAGTTCAAAGTTCCGGTTGTGGTTGGAACAACAGCCTGGCAGGATCAATTGGCTTATGTTGCTACTTTGATCACTGAAAAAGGATCTTCTCTATTACATGCTTCGAATTTCAGTATCGGTGTGAACATCCTTTTCAACATCAATGAAAAACTAGCTTCCCTGATGTTTCCGCATCCGGAGTACAAAGCACAGATCGAAGAGATTCACCACATTCAGAAACTGGATGCTCCAAGCGGAACAGCTGTTTCTTTAGCGCAGGGAATCATTCAGAATAATCACCGGTACACTTCCTGGAAATCTGAAACCGGTTCCTGGCCGGAAGTGAGCGAGCATGAGCTTCCCATCCAGGCGCTCAGAGAACCGGAAGTTCCAGGCACACACACGATTTCTTATACTTCAACTATAGACACATTAACCTTGAGCCACCAGGCACATTCCAGAGATGGTTTTGCTTTAGGCTCAGTCATCGCTGCAGAATTCCTTTTCGGTAAAAAAGGCGTTTACACCATGCGCGATGTATTAGCATTTTAATTCAGACCTATGAACGTACTTTATTATTTCTTGTTCCTGCTTCTTGTTCATCCTGTTCTTGCTCTTTGGTGGAAAACCTTTGACCGGATCGGGGCTAAATCCTGGCAGGCATTTGTACCGGTTTACAATTACTACCTTGTTTTTAAATTTGGTTCCGGGAAACCGTGGTGGTCTTTACTGATGTTCATTCCGGGAATCCACCTGATTATGTGGATGGTAGCCAATGTGTCTTACATCCGCAGATTTGGATTCTTTTCAATCGGGGAAACACTCCAGGGAATTTTCTTTCCTTATTTGATCTTATGGAAAATCGCGAATGATCAAAACCTTCCTGCCCTTGCCCCTACTAACTGGGCTAGTCCGGTGGAAGTAGCTAAAAGAACAAACAGTGATCACGTTGCATTATTCCTGGCTTTGCCTGTTATAGGTCACGTTGTTGCTTATGTATTGTCTTTCCGCTCCAAAAGAATCGGCAAAAAATCAGCAATTAAAGAATGGGGAGATTCCATCCTGTTTGCATTGGTTGCTGCAAGCATTATTCGTACATACGTTTTTGAACCGTTCCAGATTCCAACAGGATCAATGGAAAAGACGTTATTGGTTGGAGATTTTCTATTTGTGAACAAACTGGCTTACGGTCCGAAAGTTCCGGTTACTCCTCTTTCTTTCCCCTTAGTTCACAACACCATTCCATGGATCAATGTGAAATCATACACAGGGATTGAAACATCGAATTACTACCGTTTACCTGGATTCGGAAGCGTTGAACGAAACGATGTCATGGTGTTCAATTATCCTTCCGGTGATACTGCTATTTATGATCCTCGTGTACCAAACGGATTAATGGGACACGATTACCACCAGGTAGTCAATAATGAAGCATTGTATTACTGGTTTCAAAGCCTACAGCAAAATCATCCGCAAGCACTTCAGGTTCTTCAACAGCGATCAATTGCAAATAATGCAAGTTTCGATCAGTTGATCCTTGACAGCCTTGGAGGAGAATTTATTGAAAACGTGGAGGTCTGGAGAAACAAAGCCAGAACAGGGATCGCAAGCGGAGTTACTTATTCACGTGGGGGAATGCCAGAACAGGGATTGGACTACATCAAACATTACGGAGTTATTTACAGACCGGTTGATAAGCGTGAAAACTACATCAAACGCTGTGTTGGTTTGCCTGGTGATGAAATTGAGATCATCAAGTCGGTTTTGTATGTGAACGGTAAAAAAGCTTACAGGGCTCCGGAACAAAATTTGGCATATACTATTTCCGGGGAGCCTTTACCTGAAAGATATTTGACATCTGTTGGTCTTTCTCAATATGACGGAGATTACATGATGGGATCAAATGGTGTTGAAATCGTTTATTTGACGGATGCAAAACTGGTTGAATTGAAAAGAATGTCTCCAAAATCTTCTTTTGATCTGAGTTTAACACCTCAGTATTCCGATGATCAATCCCACAAACCAACACACGCGGAGTTGATCAGAAACCTGGATAACTATCCAAAGGATTTTTATGTGAATAACACCACTACCGATTTTGGTAAAATCCGTATTCCTAAAAAAGGAGTTACTGTGAATCTGACGAAAGAAAACATTGCCTGGTACAGAAGAATTATTACTGCTTACGAAGGTCATAAGCTCCAGGAAAAGAATGATGGGATCTACATTGATGGTAAAAAAGTACATTCTTACAAGTTTGCAATGGATTATTACTGGCTGATGGGAGATAACCGCTATAATTCTGCAGATTCACGCGTTTGGGGATTTGTTCCGGAAGATCACGTAGTTGGGAAAGCGTCTATCGTTTGGTTCTCTAAAGGGGCAAACATTCGCTGGGGCCGTGCTTTCACTGTGATCAGGTAAGAAGTATGCAGCCTGTTTTTCCGATTGCCTATTTTGGGAGCGTCCGGTATTTCCAGGATTTGGTAAAGTTTGACCGGGTTCTTTTTGAAAATGCAGAGCATTTGCCAAAGCAGACATTCCGGAACCGGACAACCATATTGGGTTCCCAGGGAGCTCAGGTTCTTACCATGCCTTTAGAAAAACCTTCCGGGTCAAAAACCGCAACGAAAGATGTGTTGGTTTCATACCAGCAAAACTGGCCTTTAATTCATTGGCGGGCTTTGAAAACTGCTTATGCTTCTGCTCCTTATTTTGAACATTACGCATCCGATATCGAAAAAATATTGTTTCAAAAACACCGGTTCCTGGTTGATTTTGACCTGGAGATCACGCGTTTTATCCTGGAGATTTATCAGCTTCCACTCTCCCATTCCTTCACGGAGAATTACGAACCTTCTTACCCGGAGGATTACAGGAATTTTGACTATGAAACGCTCAAAATGGAAGGAAAATACACACAGGTTTTATTCGGGAAACAGCAGTTCAATCCGCATGTTTCGATACTGGATTTACTGTTCTGTGAAGGACCAATCGGGAGGATTACAATCATTTAAATGCATTTTTTAAAAAATCAAATTATTGAAAATCAACTGTTTAATATTTTTTATGATTTTTAAACTGTTTTTTTTTGCCTGATCAGTTGCATTTCAGATTACTTGTTGTATATTTGTTATGATTTAGGTGGTTAGGTTAGGTTGATTAGTGAATGGAGTTAGGACGCCCGTCTTGACTCCATTTACGCTTTTAGGGCTTTTCCAATTCCACTAACGTCCCTTTATTTGTTTTCTGAGCATGATATTCAAAGGGCAGTCTTTCCCGATACAAGTACTTTTTCTGGGTTGATTCAAAAGGACGATAGATGTAATACACACTGTTTCCTTTTAATTGAATATTCTCCGGGTATTTGAAGTGTAATTGAACCGGTGATCCTAGTTTTCCTGTTACGGTATTAAAATGTCTCAGTTGAGCTTTCCCTGCCGTTTCATACTGAACGAAGATCTCCCCTGTCTCATAATCCTGGATCAACTGCTTCTTCCATCCGTTTTCTTTTGGTTGCAAATGATAGTAAATCGGAATACTATCGATCAAATCTCCCTGGTAAGAATAGGTGAACATCAGGTTTTTATAATGATCAAAAAGAAAGATGGAATCATTCCGTTCAAAGATTGGCGCGTAAAGCTCTTTGTAATAAATTGAATTGGTAAAGTAGTACATTCCCACCCAGATTTCCTTATCGATCCCGGTTTCATTTTCTTTTTCCTTTGCCCACAATTTAGTGCGGATATCGACCCATTTGAATTCGGAGCGATACAACTCCATCATCAGGTCGTCCTGGATCTTTGCAATTTTCCGGTAAGTTGAATCCACGATATCAAAAGTGAAATAATCGAATGCAGGATATTTGGGATTAAAATTCGAAAAGTAGTATTTCGTCAAAGCTGTATCCACAATTGGTGCAATATAAGTCATGTAATACTCTTTCTCGATCGGTGCAATCTGAACCTGCCGGTTCTTTTCAGTAATTCCGAACACATTCTTTTCAGTCAATACATGCGGATTCCCACGGTAATCGCGGATCAGCTCTGTTCCTTTTTCGGGAAGCGGAATTTCTCCCAATAGATTAAATCCGTCAAAAAGCACCAATTCGGTTCCTCTCTTCAGGTTTTTAGGATAAGTGAGCAATAGCAAATTATTATTCGGCATGAATTCGAAATCTGTTACGGAAACCCGTTCAGACTCAAAAACGGTATCAGGAACACCTACCGGTTTAATGACTACTTCATCGATCAGGCGTTCTTTGCTGTAATGCATCCGGACCAAAATCGTGAGTGTATCCGATGGTTTCCCGGAGAATACCTTTGCAGGCAATTGTTCCATCGGGTTGAAAGCAATGTGTTCGATATCAAACCGGGTGCTTTTCTCTGTAGAAACACGAAAGCACGCCGTTCCTTTCAACGTGGTGTATTTTGTTGTGACTAATGAATCTCCCTGGTATTGACGAATGAACACCCTGGAAACAGGATCACCGTTACTTCTGTCTTTTGCGAGGATTCGAACAGTAGTTTGAGCAAATGCGTTTCCTCCGAAACAAATAAGGAAAGCAAAGAATACGATCGGTTTCATGACTGCGAGTTTCTATAGAGATGTCGTTCTGTGCAAATTTCCATAAAAATGATGACTCATTGCTGAAATTTCTTCTGAAAAACGGTACTTATTTAGTACTCGGGTAATAGAGCGTAATCTTACACTTATCTCCAAAAAGAAACCCCGATGATCTTCACCGGGGTTTCTAACTTATATTTTGCAAAGCCAGCCGAAGCTGTCTTCTGTTTTTCCGGATTTAATGTCATCCAAATATGCATGCACTTTCAATGAGAATGTGCGTGTTTCGATCGGAGGAAGAATCAGATCTTCATCGCGGTAACCGATTTTAGCAATGTGTGCAATAGTTGCGGCAGTACCGGCTCCGAAAGCCTCAGTCAAACGACCTTCCCGGTGAGCCTGAACAACTTCTGAAACAGAAACTTTACGCTCCTCTACCGGCATTCCCCATAGATTTGCAACTTCTACTACCGAACGTTTCGTAATTCCGCGTAAGATCGTATCACTATCTTCGGAAGGTGTAATTAACACACCGTCAATTACGAACATCACATTCATCGTACCCGATTCTTCAATGTACTCATGTGTTTTTCCATCCGTCCAAACTAACTGGTGGTATCCTTTTACCTGTCCCAATCTAGCTGGATATAAAGCTGCTGCATAATTTCCTGCAGTTTTTGCTCTTCCTACTCCGCCAACGGATGCCCTTGTGTAAAATTCTTCAATTTTCACATTTACAGGCTCGTTGTAGTATGCACCAACAGGACACGCAAAAATCACAAAGCGATAAGTGTCAGAAGGTTTGATCCCGATATATTCATCTGTTCCGAACAGGAAAGGTCTTAAATACAAAGAATATCCTTCTTTGGTTGGGATCCAGTCACTTTCTATCTCTACAAATTTGCGGGTCAATTCAACAAATACATTTTCAGGGATAACAGGCATACACATGCGTACACACGATTCTTCAAATCGTTTCGCATTCATATCCGGTCTGAAGATCGCTACTTCACCACTGTCCATTCTATATGCTTTCAATCCTTCAAAGATCGATTGTCCGTAATGAATAACCGATGTAGCCGGATGCATTGAGATTGGTCCGAAAGGCATAATCTGGGGATCCTGCCATGCACCATCTTTGTAATCCATGATCAGCATGTGATCTGAAAACACTTTTCCGAAAGGTAAATTATCCCAGTCTACAGCGTTTAATTTTGACTCCTGGGTAAGAGTCACTTTGATGTTGTCTTGTATTATCATAACGACTAATAGTTACGCGAATATACCTAAATTAGTTGACGATTCCACGTATATCTCGGAAGTAATTCCAATATTTGTAATAACACGTGGTATTCATGTAATCAAAATAAATGCTCGAACTTACTGCTCATTCACTGAAAAAAAATCTCAGGATAAAACCGGTCTTATCTTTTATTTCTGTTTTTTTATCTGCTCTCTGAAATCATACGGAAAGCCATATTCTTTTGGTGTCATGAAGAGGATAAATGGGTTGAAGGATTAATTTTGTACTAATATTCAAAGGTCAATACATCAAGATGTCAAAAAAAGGCGAAGAAATCTTATCGAATTACTGGGGTTACTCTCAATTCCGACCATTACAGGAAGAGATTGTGGATGCGGCGATCTATGGAAAAGATGTGATTGCGCTTTTGCCAACCGGTGGCGGTAAATCGGTTTGTTTCCAGGTTCCCGGAATTGCACGTGAGGGAATCACGATCGTAGTTTCACCGCTCATTGCTTTGATGGAAGACCAGGTAAACCAGCTTCAAAAGCGCGGAATCCGTGCAAAAGCATTAACCAGTGGACTTTCCTTCCGCGAAATTGATATCCTGCTTGATAATGCAAAATTTGGCGGGCTGGACTTCTTGTATATTTCTCCGGAACGGATTCAGACTCGCTTGTTCCAGGAACGCGTAAAACAAATGGACATCGGGTTGTTTGTAGTGGACGAAGCGCATTGTATTTCCGAATGGGGACACGATTTCCGCCCTGCGTATGCTGAAATTGCCAAACTAAGGGAATTCCACCCGGAAGTTCCGATCATGGCTGTAACGGCAACTGCTACGCCGAAAGTAAAAGAAGACATTGCCACACATTTGAGGTTGAAGAACCCGGAACTGTTCGAAGCTTCTTTTGACCGGACGAATGTGAGTTATGAAATATACCACGTTTCGAATAAGCTGGACGCCATTACGAAGTGGATCCACAAGAATCCGAATGATGTGGGGATTGTTTATTGCCAAACACGGAAAAGTGTGAAAGATGTGATAATCTACCTGCAGGCAAGAAAGATCAAAGCAAACATGTATCACGGCGGAATGAACAGCAAAGAGCGCAGCCTGGCACTTGCTGACTGGCTTTCCGAAAAAACTCCGATCATGGTTGCAACCAATGCATTCGGGATGGGAATCGACAAGCCGAATGTGCGTTTTGTATCGCATTATGAAATCCCCAACAACCCGGAATCCTATTTCCAGGAAGCGGGGCGCGCCGGCCGTGACGGAAACGAATCCCGGACCTTTGTTTTTGTTGAACCTGCCGATGTAAATGAAGTTGCTGAACGGGTTTTGGCGCAATTCCCTAGTACGGAAAAGATCAAGCTGATCTACCGCGCTTTGTGTAATTACCTGAAAATTGCAATCGGATCGGGTGAACACGAATCTTATGCTTTGCAGTTTAATGACTTTGTGAAGAAATTCAACCTAAACGTTTTGGAGGTCTACCCTGCTTTCAAACTGCTTGAAATGAACGGAAGTATTCTTTTTTCGGAGCAGGGATTGAGAGGTTCACGCGTCAAAGTAAGCATTGACAACACGCATTTGTATGGATTTCAATTAAAGAATCCGGTGCTGGACCCTTTAATTACCTGGATTTGCCGGAATTACAGTGAAGTTTTCGATTCATTTTGTGAACTGGATGAAGCAGAAGCCTGCAAGCGCCTGAATATTTCCAGCCAGGAAGTAGAGCGGCAATTGCGTTACCTGGAAGAACACGGAATTGTTGATATCACCTGGAGAACGGACCTTCCGATGGTTACTTTCCTACATGAACGTTTCCCGGATGATTATGTGGAACTCAAACCGGAAGTTTATCATTTCAGGAAAGAGCGTGCTTTGGACCGGATGAACGTGATGAAAACATTCATCGAAGAAAAGCATTGCAGACCGCAGTTTATTATTTCTTACTTCGGGCAAAAAAGCGAGCCTTGCGGAAAATGTGATTACTGCCTGGAACAAAGCTTACTGGAGAAACATCCCCGACTTGAACTGGAATTGATTGCCCTGCTGGACCAAAAAGCACTGAGTTTATCCGAGATCATTTCCGAATTCGATCCTTCTTTCTCCGCAAAGATCAAATCAACACTAAAGGAATTAATTAACGAAGAACGAATTGTTTTTACTGAACAACGTTTTGCCCTCCCCCGGTAACCGTTCGTTTCAAATCCATGATCTCACGCTGTAAATCCTGGATGCTTCGGGTAAGCAAAGAATCGTCAATGCGCATTTCCGGAAGACTTGGAGAAATGTAGTTAACAAATTTCCACATTTCCACAATTTCATTTACGTTTACGAAGTATGGTAAGTATAACGGATTCGTGGAACACAACTCAAATGATTGCTGTGATTCGATGTGATTGTTTACAATCTTGAATACGATCCCGTCATCCTTTGTGACTACGATACATGGAGTTCCATTGCGAACACTTCCCCAATTCTGGATGTATTCAGCTACAACAAAAGAACCTTCATCTACCGGCGGCATGGAATCTCCCATGATCGGGAAAGAACGGTATTTGCGGTTCTTGGATAAAAATGGCAAACTGAATGTCGGAAGTACTTTCAGGTAGTCCGGATCGGCGTAACCGGTTGTATAACCTGCTCTCGCCTGCTGCGGGATCAATTCGATCATTTCATTGTCATCCGCATCAACCAAAGAAGTCAGAACGCGCAGGTTGTTCCCATTGATATCCGCATACAGCCCGGAACTGATCGTTGTCCAGTCGCTTTCCGTGAATGTAGAGAAATCTTTGGTTAGCAACGCATCGATCGGAACGGCGTAATAATTACTTAATGCAATCAGGGTTTCAATTCCCGGTTCGGCAATTTCATTTTCATACCCGGAATAGCTGCTGCGGGTAAGTCCCAGTTCAGTAGCTACTTCTTCCTGTGATTTCTTTTTGCTTTTTCGAACAAGCTTCAGGTTATTTCCTAATTTCATGATGATCAAATTTTAATCAAAAGTATGATTATTTTTTAATCTCATCACTTTTTTATGAAAAAAGTTTCATTTTCAACTCATTGATCTCTTCGCTGCTGCATATTCTGAAGCAATTTGTGCACTTCGAATATGATCGGTTTTCCAATCATATCGGAATACACTTTCACGAATTTGGCTCCAAGGAAAATAATCTGGGAAGAATAATACATCCAGGCCAGGAAAATCAATAAAGTTCCGGCAATTCCCATCTGGCTTCCGAAGAAAAAGTTGGTGAGATAGAACTTCAGCCCGATCTGCCCCAGGTAAAGCAGGCAGGATGTCAGTAATCCACCCGAAAGCGCCAGTTTCCAGATCACTTTTCCGTCGTGAAGGAATTTATAGACCAAGGCAAACAAAAGCGTATTAATCCCGATCGCAACCAGGTGTTCCAATCCGCTCATGATCCATTTTTGCTGCAAATGCAGGGTTTCATACAGTTTTCCGCTGATGGACATAAAAATAGTTTCCCCGGTATACAGTAACACAATGGAAACTCCGAAAACAGCCAACATGAAAACAGAAGCAAGCTTGGTGAAAATGGTATAGAAAATCTTTGTTTTCCGGTCGTCGATCTTGATCTGGATATCGTAAAATTCATTGATGCTCATCCGGAGGGAAGAGATCAACCCGGAACTGGAAAACATCAATGCAATGATCCCGATGATATTGAGTACAATACTGCTTTTTTCGAAATGAACCTCTGATAGGAATGCTAAAATTCCGGAACTGTCTTTCAATCCGACCTGCTCTTCAAGTAATACTTTAATCAAACGCAGGATTTCCTCTTGCCCCATGATCTTCCCGAAACTGATTACCGCAAGGTAAATGATCGGTACAATGGCAAAAACCGCATAATATGCCAAGGCAGCGCCATGGAAAAATGAATTCTCCTGGAAGAATTCAACAAAGGTCCGCTTAAAAAGCGTGATCACTTCCTTCCAGCTAAGCTTCTGTGTTTTTACTTTTTGGCTCAATGCTTTTTACTTTTTTGAGTGGTTTATCTGCATACAAAACGATCGTTTCTCCTTTTCCCGTCCTGAAAAATGACTTCCAGTAAGCGCCAAAGAAGACGGAATCTGTGAATTCCAGTTCCAAACCACCTTTCTGCACGATCTTATAATCACAAGGTCTAAATAAAATTTTACTTTTCCCCGCTTTCACTTCATTTAATTCTCCGAAATATGCTCCTTCATTGAAGCTGGAGGGATGATAATAAAAAGCCTCCGGAGTATCCACACGGCTAAACTTTCCTTTGTTCAGGAAGGCAATTTTCTGACACCACTGCATCACTTCATTTCCTTCGTGTGAAACTAAGATACACAGAGTATTCCGGATTTCGATCAATTGTTTGATATAAGCACCGATCTTCAATTTCAGATGCGCATCGAGGTGTGAAAAAGGTTCATCCAGCAGCAAAACCTCCGATTCCATTGCCAATGCACGTGCAATCGACAAACGCTGCTGCTCTCCACCCGACAGATAACGCGCCTGCTGGTCTTCCAAATCAGTTAGTTCTACCAAATCAAGCAGTTCATTGCAAAAGCGCAGACGCTGTTTCTCCGGTAAATTCAGGATTTTCAGCAGGATATTTTCCTTTACCGTATGGAACAGGTCGAGTTTAAAATCCTGGTTGACCAGTTGAATTTCCGGATGTCCGGGAATCAAACGCTCACTTGGTCCTAAAACACGCTCACCATTCCAGGAAACAGTTCCTTTGGAAGCATCCAGAAAACCGGAAATGATCTTGAGCAGCGAAGATTTTCCTCCCCCGCTAGCCCCTACAATTCCAAAGATCTCACCGGGTTTCAGATCAATTGAAATGCCCTGTAAAACCTTTTTCTGCTCGTTGTATGAAAAATGGACCTGTTTTATGGAAAGCATCAATTTCTTAATTCCTGCGGAAAAGCACTTAAAACAATGTAAACTCCAGGGATTGGGTTTTCAACCACTTCGTCGTCATTCAAATAGACTTTCAGTTTCTTATGGTCGTGATCGATGATGTATTCATCCAGGCATTTCTCCGAAAAAACAATAGCAGAAGAACCATTTTCACCATGAAAAACAAACTGGATCACATCGTGGATCTCATAATGGAATGCTTTTCCTTCACCGATCTCACCTGCTAAAATGAACGGTTCTTCCCGAACGATCTCCAACACATCGGATTCATCCGTTAAGCGAAATTCATCTTCCCACTCATAACGGATGTTTTCGGGTGAATCTTTTCCATCGTGTTTCTCCTGGGCATATTCTTCTGAGAACGAATTGTTTTTTAGAAATACTTGAATTGAATAGGACATTTTTCTTTTTTGAGATCTAACACAAAGATACTTTATTTTGAATTCCGAATGACGAATGCCTAATACCGAATTATTTTTCACTATTCCTCCCCAAATCCTGGTTCGAATTCCGGAAGGGTTAACTTGTCGAACCGGGACGAAATCTCAATTCGTAATTCGCAATTCGTACTTCGGCATTCGTAATTATTAAACTATCTTTGCACAAAATTTTAGTTTATGTACTCCAGTGTTCAGTTACTTCCTCACAAAACCCAATCAATGGAAAGAAGACATCCATGGATTTTTTCCGGTGCTCTAAAAGAGATGCCGAAAACAATCGAAGACGGTGAAGTGGTATCTGTTCTGGACTCACGAAACAATGAAATTGCAAAAGGGCATTTTCAGCATGGTTCCATTGCGGTGCGGATTCTAACATTCGCAAATGAGTTGATCGACCAGGATTTTTTCAACAAACGCCTTTCCAATGCGGTTGAACTGCGTAAAAAGCTGCATTTGTTCCGGGAAGACAATTCCATTTGCCGACTTGTTCATGGTGAAGGAGATGAATTACCGGGATTGGTAATCGATTATTACGGTGGGGTTGCCGTGATCCAATGTCACAGTTTGGGAATGTACCTGCAAATTGACCTGATCAAAGAAGCGTTGATTCATGCTTTAGGAAGCGATCTGAAGGCAGTTTATAACAAATCGAAGGAAACACTGCCGGGAAGAATTCCGGTGGAAGACGGATACTTATTTGGAGCTTGTGAAACACCGCACATTGCTTTTGAGAATGGAGTGAAATATCAATTGGATTGGATTACGGGTCAAAAAACAGGTTTCTTTATCGATCAGCGTGAAAACCGTGCTTTGCTGGCAAAATATGCTGAAGGAGCTAAAATCCTGAATACCTTCTGCTATTCCGGGGGATTCAGTTTGGCGGCTTTGAAAGAAGGTGCACGCGAAGTCCATTCACTGGACAGTTCCAAAAAAGCAATTGAACTGACAGATGCAAACATTGAGCTGAACGGATTTAAAAACCACCAGTCGATTGTTGCGGATGCCATGAATTTCATTCGTGAAACAGGAGAAGAATACGACATCATTATTCTCGATCCACCTGCATTTGCAAAGCACCGCGACAAACGACACCAGGCGGTTCAGGGATACAAACGCCTGAATGCGATGGCAATTCAGCATATTCGCCCGGGAGGCTTGCTGATGACTTACAGTTGTTCGCAGGTAGTTGACAAGCAATTATTTACCAATACGATCATTGCAGCTGCTATTGAATCTGGCCGTACGGTGAAGATTCTGGAGCAATTGCACCAGCCTGCAGATCACCCGATCAATGCCTTTCACCCGGAAGGGGAATATTTAAAAGGGTTGCTTTTACAGATTATTTGATGTTAGACATTCAATACAAGAGCATTCTTCGAGTTGCTCTGCCAATGATGCTGAGCGGATTCATCCAATCCATTATTGCAATTACTGATGCCGCCTTTTTGAGCCGTTACAGCACACTTGCCTATGACGCTTCAGGAAGTGCCGGACTTTGGTACATTACACTTTACATGGTTTTCATAGGATTGGGCGACGGTGCACAAATTGCCATGGCCCAGAAAGTCGGGGAAAAGAATTCCAAAGGATTTGTTGCTGTTTTCCAGTCAAATTTTGTGATCCTGGTCATCGCCGCTATTATTTTGACGATTCTTGTTCAGCTTGGAATGCCGGCATTGATGAAATACATGGTTACGAATGCCGAACTGGCGCGGGCAGAACAGTCTTTCCTGGAAATCCGGAGTTATTCGTTTTGGGCAGCAACTATTACAATTAGCATTCAGGCTTCCTACTTAGCGGTTGGGAAAACAACACTGGTTTTGATCGCTTCCCTGATCGCAGCCATTTCAAACATTATCCTGGATTACTTTTTAGTCTTTGGTGTGGGGCCTTTTCCGCGTTTGGGATTGGAAGGAGCTGCAATTGCTTCCACAAGCGCGGAATTCCTGGCGATGTTGTTCCTGTTAACAACTTTGATCGGAGGAAAATTGAAAAAACAGTACCCGATCTGGAAGGAAAACCTGACGAGCCTATTCCAGGTGAAAGAAAACCTGAAAATCGGGGTTCCGTTATTGTTCCAGGGAATTGTGGCACTTTCGATCTGGACCATTTTCTTTATCTGGATTGAACAGATGGGCGGAGATAACCTGACAGTTTCTTTGAACATCCGCTACATCTATTTCCTGGCGTTTATCCCGATCTGGGGGTTTGCTGCCGCGACCAAAACTTACATCGCCCAGTATTTCGGGGCGAAAGAGTTTAATCAAATCCCGGTTATTCAGCGCCGGATCCAGTTGTTAACAGCTGGTTTCCTGGTTTTTACATTTCATGGAGCGGTTTTTTACCCGGAAGCATTGATCCGTTTGGTTTCAGACCACCCGGACCACGTAAGGGAAAGTGCCAAAATACTGCGGATTGTGAGTGGTTCGATCCTGATCTATGGTTTCGGAAGTGTTTATTTTCAAACGATCAGTGGAATCGGCAAAACACGGATCACATTTATGGTTGAATGCCTGGCAACAGCTTTATACATACTTTCTGCTTATCTTTTTATTAAAATATGGAAGTGGCCGATCCAATGGGTTTGGCTGGTGGAATACGTATACTTTATTACAATGGGGGTTACTTCCTTCCTGTATTTGAAATGGCTGAATCGAACAACCGAAAAAATAGTTTATGAATAATTTGCGTATTGTTTTTATGGGAACCCCGCATTTTTCCGTGGGGATTTTGGAAGCTATCACCAAAGCGAATCTGAACCTGGTGGGAATTGTAACCGTTGCCGATAAACCTGCAGGACGCGGTCAGCTAATGCACGAAAGCCCGGTAAAAGTATTTGGGAAAGAAAATAATATTCCTGTTTTGCAACCTGAGAAATTGAAAGATCCGGAATTCCTGGACCAGTTACAGCAATTGAATGCAGATATTTTTGTAGTAGTTGCCTTCCGGATGCTTCCTGCCGAAGTTTGGAAAATGCCAAAAAAAGGAACATTCAACCTGCATGCTTCCCTCCTGCCTGATTACCGCGGTGCAGCACCGATCAACTGGACGATCATTAACGGAGACAAAGAAACAGGTTTGAGTACTTTCTTTATCGACGAAGCGATTGACACCGGAAATGTGATCAAACAAATCCGCATGCCGGTTTCTGAAAATGAAAGCGCAGGCGAATTACACGACCGGATGATTGTTGAAGGTGGAAAACTAGTTGTAGAAACGTTAAATGACATTGCTTCAGATACAGTGAAACCGGTTCCTCAATCCGATTTCAGGAATTCCGATCAAAGGCCCGCTCCGAAGTTGTTCAAAGAAAACACACAAATCAACTGGAAAGCACAGCCTGCCATCATTCACAACCTCGTAAGAGGATTGAACCCTTACCCGGCAGCCTGGACTACCTGGACAAATACCAAGGGAGAAACGAAGAATATCAAGATTTTCCAAACACGGATCAGTGATCAGCCAGGAAATGGTTCTTTGGAATTTAGTTCAACTAAGACCCAATTATTTGTCGATACCGCTACTCAACAACTGGAAATTGTGGAATTCCAGGTGGAAGGAAAGAAGAAAATGACCGCAAAAGAGTGGTTGGTGGGGAATAATCCTGCTGATTGGCGCATTATTTTCAACTAAATTTCATCGAACAAAAGGGTAAATTGGTCGGAAAACCCCTAAAAACAGGGGTGCTTATCAACAAATGCGTTTATTTATCAACAAAATCGGCGCTTTTTAGTATTTGGCCTTGGTAGAGAAGCAGATTCCTATATTTTTGTTGTGTTAATTATTAGAAATCATTCAAAAAAAACCAAACTATGAACAAAGCAGAATTAATTGATGCGATTGCTTCTGAAGCAGGATTGTCTAAGGCTGATGCTAAAAAAGCATTGGATGCATTTGTAGGTGCTACAATAGGGGCATTAAAAAAAGGAGACCGTATTTCTTTAGTAGGATTCGGTTCTTTCTCAGTTTCTAAGCGTGAAGCTAGAACTGGTCGTAATCCACAAACTGGAAAAGAAATCAAAATCGCAGCTAAGAACGTTATTCGTTTCAAAGCAGGTGCTGAATCCCAAGGAGCAGTTAACTAAGATCGATATTCTTTGAAAAAAGAAAGGGCCCTTCTGCTATCGCGGGAGGGCTTTTCTTTTACCTCGCAATCAGATACCTTTTATTCGTTCGTTGCTACACTTCAGGAAATAGCCCTGTTATTTCGTTCCGGCCTGCTCTGATTTTGACTACATTGGCTTTGAATTGATGCAGCAATGACAACTCACGGCGAATCACATCCTTCTTTCTACGACAATGATCAGCTGATCGTCCGTGTAGGCTGTGACGGAAACGTTTTCAACTTATCTTCCCTGAAGCAATTCGAGCATCAAATGGCTTCCAGCTGCTTCGCGATCAAATCCGTTTGGAACGGAACCGAACGGTATACGATCAACAACAAATCCTATAAAGTCACTTCCGGATCTTACCTCTTACTGAACGGCGAAAAAGAAGGCCGTGTACTCATCGACAGTAACCAGTATGTGAAAGGAATGTGCCTGAATGTTTCCAATGAATTGATCACTGACATTATTTCATCGCTCCGGACACCGGATACAGCCCTTCCCGACCCGGAACTGGCAACTTTTTTCTACACCGACCATTTCCTGGAAAATCAATACCAGGCCTCGCACACACATTTGGGTCGCAAATTACAGGAAATCATTCACCGGGTACAAATTGCTTCGTTTTCCTCCGACCAGATCAACCAGGAATTGTTTTACCAGCTGGCTGAAGCTTTGGTGGCAGATCAGGTAACGGTTTTCAAGCAGCTTCAGGCGGTCCCAACAGTAAAATCAGTAACCAGGCGCGATCTGTGCCGGCAGGTTTTAAGAGGGAAAGAATTCATCGATTCGCATTTCAGTGAAGCATTGACTATCGGGCAAATTGCAGGAACAGCCGGAATGTCGGAATATCATTTCTTCCGTTTATTCAAGAAAATCATCGGTTCCACGCCTTATCAATACATGCTTTCCAAGCGGCTGTATGCTGCCTCCGAATTACTCAAAGCAGATTATTCTGTTTCCGATACCGCAATCACTACCGGTTTTTCCGACATCTATTCGTTCAGTAAAGCTTTTAAAAAACACTTTGGTATTTCACCTACCACCTATACTTCCACTAAGATTTAAGACCGCTCAACACTGAAAAATTACCTTTACACTAATTAGCAGTTTTTTACAGGCAACCTTCACTGAAATAGAACATCTTTGCAACAGTTCTATTTAAAATCCAATGGCCCGTAAAAACTTTCGCTGCACATTCCTGTTTCTTATTTTTATCACGATTCAATCTTTTCAGTTTGTTTCTGCACAGCATGCAATCGTGAGTGGTACTCTCCAGGGAATTGATCCCAACGACCCTCCGGTTGTACGTTTGTGCAACGCTTCGGATTCTCTGCTTGTAAAAGGGGCTATTTGCGATTCTATGGGGAATTTTGAGTTTGACGGACTGAAAACAGGAAAATTCATTCTACGGGTTGAACACCCAGGATTTCAGAAAATACTGACAGAACCGTTTGAGATCAATTCCGATTCTACCCAGGTTCAATTACCACCTCTTGTGTTAACTCCCATTACCACCGAATTAGACGATGTGGTGATCCGGAGTACAAAACCGTTTATCGAGCGTAAAATTGACCGGGTGGTCGTGAATCCGGATGCTTTAGCTGGTTCAACAGGAACTACCGCCTTCGATTTATTGGAGAAAGCCCCCGGAGTCATCATTGATTTTAACGGGATTATTTCACTGAAAGGAAAAGCCGGTGTGCAGATTTTTATCGACAACCGTCCCACGTATATGTCTCAGGAAGACCTTACCGGATACCTGCGTTCGCTGCCTTCAAACTCGGTTGCTTCCATTGAGATCATGACGAATCCGCCAGCCAGGTATGATGCCTCCGGGAACGCAGGAATCATCAACATCAACCTGAAGAAACTGAAAGAGAAAGGTTTTAACGGCGGATTGACACTCAGTTACGGCCAGGGAAGGTATTTGAGAACCAACAACAGTTTTACCTTCAATTACCGCGTAAACAAAGTCAATCTTTTCAGCACATTGGGCTGGAGCCAAAATAATTCTTACCAGGACCTGGACATTAACCGCTATTACTATACTTCCGACAATCAGCCAAGTTCTTCATTCCTGCAGAATTCTTACATCAAAAGAGAACACGGCGGAAGAACCGGGAAGATCGGGATGGATTGGTATGTGAGCAAAAAATCAACGATCGGAGTGGTATTTTCCGGTTTTTACAATCCGTCCGAAACCAGTCACGACAGCCATGCATCTATCTTGGCGGCAGACAATTCTGTTTCAGCCCTCGTTTCGGCCTACACCATGGCTAAGAACAAGTGGTATAACGGAAGTGCAAATGTCAATTACACCCTGAAAATAGACAGCCTGGGAAAAGAACTATCCATCAATGCGGATTACATCCGGTATACTTCGAGCCAGGATCAGACACTGGATAACCGGGTGCGGTCAACGGACGGAACTCCGCTCAGTCAATTGAACCTATTCTCTTCCCTGCCTGCTGATATCGACATCAAAACAGCTAAAATTGATTATATCAATCCGTTTAAAAACAATAACAGGCTGGAATTCGGTGTCAAAACTGCATTCGTGAGTACAGACAACACGGCAGATTTCTACGATGTGGACGCAACCGGAGCTCAAACTCCGAATTACACTTTCTCCAATCGTTTTCTCTACAACGAGAACAATAATGCAGCCTATGCCAATTATGCGCAGGAATGGGAGAAATTCGCCATGCAACTGGGAGTTCGTTTTGAAAGCATCCGGATGAACGGAAACCAATTGGGAAATCAGTTAGTGAACGATTCCAGCTTTACCCGTATGTACAATAGTTTGTTCCCGACAGCGTATTTTTCCTACACTCCGGATAGTTTAAAGAGGCATAATTTCGTCTTGTCTTTCGGAAGAAGGATCGATTATCCGAACTACGAGGACATGAATCCCTTCACCTACCCAATGGATGCGTACACCTATTATGCAGGAAATCCTTATCTCAAACCAACATTCTCTTACAATTTCGAATTGACTTATTCCTATAAATCGGTGTTTTCAGCAACTATCGATTACAGTTTGGTACATAACCTGATCAATGAAACGAATGAGCAGGTAAACAACATTTACTACAGTAGACCTGGAAATTACGGGAACCAGACTGCATATGGGATCAGTGTGAGCGGTGAATTCAATTTATTTAAATGGTGGGGCGTTCAGTATTACTCGGAATTGAAGAATATTGGCTACAATACGTCGATTTACGATCAGCCTTTGGTCGAAAACCGCTGGTATTGGTATGTTGGCCCTGCTTTCAAATTCACGATCACACAAAAGTTGTCGGCGGAGCTTGCCGGATCTTATCAAACCCGTATTTTATCCGGCCAGTTCCTGACTATTCCTGTTGGACAGTTAAGAGCCGGTTTTGCATACAAGATCCTGAAAGAGAAAGGTTCCGTTAAGCTGAATATTTCCGATTTATTCTACACAAACCAGCCCGGTGGGGACATTCGTAATATTGCAAATTCAAAAGCGAACTGGAAAAGCCATTTAGACACCCGTGTCCTGACAATGAGCTTCACCTACCGATTCAGCAAAGGAAAAGCTTTGAGCGCGCGCCAGTCGGGAGCTTCCGATTCTGAAAAGCAACGTGTAAACGCACGGTAACTTCGGCTCCGCTCAGTTACTGCCGTATATTTTATCCATGAAAAGGTGGCAGAGCGGAGCCTAAGCCCCTTTTCTATTAGAATTAGCAGTTTTCGACAAATCAATCGATCCGGACCTCCGTAGTTTTAGTTCATCAATTAAAAATCAGATTTATGAACAAATTCTACACTTTGGTTTTAACGGTTTCCCTGCTTTTTGCTTCGAACGATTCAAAAGCACAGATTCCTCCGGCACTGGATACCGAACTCCGGCAGACACTAGACAGCATGCGTACCGTACTCGGTGCAAAATCATTGAGCGCTGCAATCCAAACTTCCGGCGGCAGTATCTGGGCGCATGCAAATGGAGTTTCAGCCGGATCGCCGCTTACAAACACCACAGTAAATGATGCATTCCTGATCGGCAGTGTGACCAAAACCATTACTTCAGCCTGTATTTTACAATTGGCGGATGCAGGCATTTTACACCTGGATGACAGTTTACACGAATGGCTGCCTGCAATGCCGTATATCAATCCGAATATCACGATCAGGCAGTTACTGAACCATACCAGCGGAATTTACGATGTGCTGAGCCATCCGCACAACCAGGATTCGCTCATTGCCGATATGTCGCGTATCTGGACACCGGAAGAACTCATCGCTGCTTTTATTGCCCCGCCCGTTTTTCAGCCCGGAACTTCCTGGTCTTACTGCAACACCAATTATTTTCTATTGGGAATGATCATCCGGGAAGCAACCGGAAATGAATTCTATACCGAATTACGCAACCGGTTTTATACTCCGTTGGCATTGAATTCATTCGCTATTCCTGCATTCGAACCACTGAATTCACCTGTTGCACATTTGTGGCTCGATATTACAGGCGATGGCGTCCAGGACGATGCTCATGATTTTTACATGAATTACTTGTCACTGAACTCTACGGCCGGAGCAGCCGGTGGATATTTTTCTACTCCAACCGACTGCACCAAATGGATGAGAAGCTACATGCGTGGAGACCTGCTTTCACCGGAACTCATGGCGGAAGCAAAAACGACTGTTCCGGCTGGAAGCACTATCGAGCGCTATGGATTGGGATTGATGCATAAAACGAGTGGATTCCTCGGATACGAAGCATACGGTCACGGAGGAGATTTGGCTTATCACGCATCTTCCTGGTATTTCCCGGAACTGGATCAAAGCATCACGGTTTTCACCAACGACAATACGGAAACGTCCTGGACCTTACTTCCGGTTGTCCGTGAATTGCTGCGTACCTATATCACAAATCAAACTGCATCGGTGGATGAAAGTGTATTGGAAGAATGCAGGATTTCTCCCATTCCTTTTGATGACCAGCTCGTTGTTTCCTGGAAAAACACTTCTCAAAGCACTGATTTCACATTAGAACTTCAGGATGCAGCCGGGAGAAGTATCGCTGTTCAGAGAGAACACAGTTTCTCCGCTAACCGGTTCGAATCCCGTTTTGAAGAGCTCGGAACACTTCCTGCCGGAATCTATTTCGTCAGTATTTCCGGGAATAACGCACAGCTAAAAACCATAAAAGTTATGAAGTAAAACAAGCTGCACCGATCATTCCAGAGTGACTTACAGCTTATTTTGCAGTTACACCCAAACAGAGATTTCGAGCCCTTTTGGCTTTGTGGCGGACGATTACTCACCAACAAGGATTGACAAATAACAGGTAAGCGCACACGCAGGAATAATCGGATTTACGAAGGAAATGTTCCGGTTTTACACTTAGAGAACCGGGCATTTTTCAAACTTCATTGAGCAAGGATTACCTGAATCCGGGTCAACTAACTAAAGATAAATTAAAGGTGCCTCGTTTTGCTTCGGCAGATCGGGGCATTTTTTGTTCAGGACATCGGGTGCAATCTCCCCGTATAATTTACGGCGCAACAACAATCGGAACGTAATTCGTAATTATAATAGCTAATTTTGCAGCATGAAAAACGAATTGCTCCAGGCATTTTACGAATTGATCCCGGAAGTGAAAGGTCAATTATTTGACGAAGTAGCCTCAAAAAGAACCCGTTACCTGACTGTTTTACTGGAAGAAATTTTCCAGGAACACAACGCAAGTGCGGTTTTGAGAAGTTGCGACTGTTTCGGAATCCAGGAACTGCATGTAGTTGAAAGCAAAAATCAATACAAAGTACAGCGGGATATTGCCCGTGGTGCCGGAAGATGGGTTGATCTGTACAATTACAACGAAGGCCCGACTCCGCTTTTGGATGCTGTTTCGAAATTGAAATCACAGGGATATAAAATCGCTGCTTTAACTCCGGATGCGGAGCTTTCTATTTTCGATCTTCCGTTGGACCAGCCCATTGCACTTTCTTTCGGAACGGAATGGGAAGGAATTTCAGATGAGATACGCGAAATTGCAGATTACAAAGTCGCTATCCCAATGGTTGGATTTACGGAAAGTTTTAATGTGTCGGTTTCCGTGGCACTGACATTACAAGCTTTGAGACAACGCCTGATCGAATCCGATGTGGATTGGAAGATGAATGAAGCGGACCAGGTGGATGTGAAACTGAAATGGTGCCAGCGCTACATGCGCAACGGTGATGTGGTTCGCAAAGAGTTGGAGAGACGATTGACGCATTAGTTGACCTAGACTCCGCTCTGCCAACTTTAGAGCTTCTTCGTATTGTCAATAACCAAAAATGACACTGAGCGAAGTCGAAGTGTGAACTTTTTGAACATTTTTGACCTGTAAGTCGCAGAGAATTTTATATTTGTAAGACTTTTCGAACTAAAAAAACAGAAAAACTATTATGGGAAAAGGTGATATCAAAACGGCGAAGGGAAAACGCACAAGCGGATCCTATGGTAATACCCGTAAAAGAAAAAAATCAACAACTGGCAATCCGGTTGCGGCAAAAAAATCTGCTGCGTCAGATACAGAGCCAGCTGAGAAAAAAGTAGCGGCTAAAAAACCTGCGGCTAAGGCTGCAGCGAAACCGGCAGCTGAGAAAAAACCTGCAGCTAAAAAACCGGCTGCAAAAACAACGAAAAAAACGGAAGAATAATCAAAATGAATATTCCTTCAACATATTAAAAGCTCTGCCGTTTGGCGGGGCTTTTTTTGTGATTTTTTTAATCAAAAACACTTCGCTTTTAGTTCAAAAAACTCGAAATTTGTAACCATCCGAATAGAAGGCAAAAATCAATCCCGGTAATCGATCCCGGGGCAAAAAAACGCAAAATGAAAAAACACAACTTTGGCGCAGGACCATGTATTCTTCCGCAAGACGTATTTAAGAAAGCTTCCGATGCTGTTCTGGACTTTAATGGATTGTCAATCCTGGAAGTTTCACACAGAAGTAAGGATTACGAAGCTGTTATGCACGACGCACGTGAATTGGTAAAAAAGGCTTTGAATATTTCAGATGATTATGAAGTGCTTTATTTACAGGGTGGTGCAACACTTGGTTTTACGATTGCAGCTCTGAATATGATGCGTTCTACGAAGAAAGCAGGATACATTAACACGGGAACCTGGGCTTCCGGGGCAATCAAAGAAGCGAAAAAAGTGGGAGTGGACGTAAACGTATTTGCTTCTTCGGAAGACCAAAACTTCAGCTATATCCCGAAAAACTTTCAGGTTCCAACGGATGCGGATTACATTCATTTCACATCGAACAATACCATTTTCGGAACGCAGTTCAAGGAATTCCCGAAAACAGACTTGCCATTAGTTTGCGATATGTCATCGGATATTTTCTCCAAAGAGATCAATGTTTCTGATTTTGACCTGATTTATGCCGGAGCTCAGAAAAACCTGGGACCTGCGGGAGCAACCTTATACATCGTGAAAAAAGATGCGCTTGGAAAGTCTACTTCTCCGTTTATGCCAAGCTACCTGGATTTGAAGCAACATGCTGAGAAAGATTCCATGTACAATACCCCACCGGTATTCTCGGTATACGTAGCGATGCTAAACTTGCAGGATTTACTGGCAAATGGCGGAGTTGCAAAAATGGGATTGAAAAACCAGGAAAAAGCAAAACTGATTTATTCGGAAATTGATTCCAATCCGTTGTTTAAAGGAACGGTTGCAGTGGAAGACCGTTCTGAGATGAATGTGAACTTCCTGCTGACAAACGATGCATTGAAAGATGAATTCGATGCTACCTGGAAAGCTGCCGGGATTATCGGGTTGAACGGGCATAGAAGTGTAGGTGGGTACCGCGCTTCCATGTATAATGCATTGGAATTGGAAAGTGTCCAGGTATTGGTGGATGTAATGAAAGACTTCTCTAAAAAACACGGATAATGAAAATATTAGCAAACGATGGAATTTCCAACGAAGGGAAAGCTGCACTTGAAAAAGCAGGATATACTGTAATTACGGATAAAGTGAACCAGGACGATTTGATCAATTACGTCAATGCAAACAACATCGAGATTGTTTTGGTCCGCAGTGCAACAACCATTCGGCAGGTAGTGATTGATTCGTGTCCCGGATTGAAATTATTGGGCCGCGGCGGTGTCGGAATGGACAACATTGATGTGGCTTATGCCCGCGAAAAAGGTCTAACAGTGATCAACACACCGGCTTCTTCTTCTCAATCCGTTGCAGAATTGGTTATGGGACATTTATTTGCCGGAGCGCGTTCGCTGCATGATTCATTCAAGCAAATGGAAACCGGTGATTTCTCCGCATTGAAAAAGAAATACGGAAAAGGAATCGAATTGCGTGGAAAAACCATTTCAATTGTTGGTTTCGGACGGATCGGTCAGTCATTGGCGAGTTACGCTCTTGGCTGCGGGATGAAAGTTATTGCCGTGAATACACACGACATCAATACGGAAGTTACGATGGAAATTCACGGGCTTGGACAGATTAAAGTTCCGGTTCAGTCAACCAATGACCTACATTTTGCCATCGCACAGGCAGATTTCATTTCACTGCATATTCCAAAGCAGGCAGATGGTTCTGCGGTGATCAAAAAAGCAGAATTCGACCTGATGAAGCGAGGAGTTGTATTGGTGAATGCGGCACGTGGCGGAGTGGTAGATGAATCAGCATTGCTCCAGGCAATTGAAGAAGGAAAAGTTGCTTATGCTGGCTTGGACGTTTTCGAGAACGAACCGAACCCGAGAGCAGATTTGCTTAACAATGAAAAGATCGGAACAACACCACATATCGGAGCTGCAACAAACGAAGCTCAGGACCGGATCGGCTTAGAATTGGCTGATCTGATTGTTAAACAGTTTGGAGTACAAATTCCAGCTTAATTAAGTCATTGATACTGAATGTCTGTAATACACCCCTTTAAGGCAATTCGTCCTACAAGAGATAAAGCCCAGCTGGTCTCAACCAGGCCGCTGGCAGCTTATCGCAAGCACGTGCTGCGTGCAAAACTGGACGAAAACCCTTACACATTCCTGCACATCATCCATCCGGAAGGCGACAAAGAACACCATTCAAAAGCAAATTCCGTGGAGCGATTTGAAGCAGTGAAAAACCGCTATGACTCGTTTATTGACCAGGGAATCCTGATCCAGGACACCAGCAATTCATTCTACATTTACCGTCAAACGAAAGGAACGCACCAGTTTACCGGGGTGATTGCCGGAGTGAGTGTGGAAGAATACAAAAACGACCAGATTAAAAAACACGAAGCAACGATCACTTCCCGGGAGTCGATGTTTACGAATTACATCAATATCACCGGGTTCAATGCCGAACCGGTACTTTTAGCTCACAAGCACTTACCGGAATTGGATCAGTACATCGACAAAGTGACGAAAGTTCGTCCTGAATACGAATTTTCCACCACAGATAAGATCAAGCACGAATTGTGGGTGATCGATGCGGAAAAAGACCCGGAACTCATTTCGATTTACGCATCGTTGAATGAGTTGTACATAGCAGATGGTCATCACCGGTCGGCTTCTTCTGCCCGCCTGAAAGATACCATTACCAAAAACAAGCAAACACCTTACCCCAATCATGATTTCTTCCTGGCTTACCTGATTGATGAACAAAAACTCGAAATTCTTGAATTCCAGCGATTGGTGAAAAGCCTGAACGGATTATCAGCAAAGAACTTTCTGAACGCGTGTGAAAAACACTTTGAGATCGAAGAACTAAAAAAGGTACGTCGTCCGCTTCAGCGGCACGAAATTGTTTGCCTGCTAGGAAAAGAAGCCTACTCTTTCAAAGCGAAAGAACACATTACTTCCGTGAAAGACGTGGTAAAACAACTGGATGCACAAATCCTCACAGATTACATCCTCACTCCCATTCTGGGAATTGAAGACTTAAAGACCAGCAAGGAAATTGAATTCATTCCGGGAACGAAAGAATTAAAAAGAGTAATGGAACTGATGAAAAAGAACGATTTCAAAGTCGGATTCCTGCTTTATCCTGCATCCATTAACGAAGTGAAAGAAGTTGCTGATAACGGTGGGATTATGCCGCCGAAATCGACTTGGGTAGAACCAAAAATGCGCAGCGGACTCACCATTTATAACATCAACGAATAATCCATGTCTTTAGCCGATAGATTAAGTCATTTAAAACAGGAATTACCGGAAGAAGTTACCCTGGTAGCGGTTTCAAAAACAAAACCTGCTGAATTGGTCCGTGAAGCTTATGACGCCGGACAGCGCGTTTTCGGTGAAAACAAAGTTCAGGAACTAGTCGATAAATGGGAAGTGCTCCCGAAAGACATCGAATGGCACCTGATCGGACATTTGCAGAGCAACAAAGTAAAATACATTGCGCCTTTTGTTTCCCTGATCCATTCTGTTGACAGTTTTAAACTATTGCAGGAAATCAACAAACAGGGAGAAAAGAACGGGCGCGTTATTCCGTGTTTACTTCAGTTTCACGTTGCACAGGAAGAAACCAAATTCGGACTTTCATTCGAAGAAGCGGAGGAAATTCTTCAGAGCCGTGAATTCATTGAAATGGAAAACATTTCGATTGTCGGGTTAATGGGAATGGCCTCCTTTGTGGAAAACGAAGAGCAGATCCGCGATGAATTCCGGAACCTGCACAACTATTTTGCCATCCTGAAAAGCAATTATTTCAAGTACAACCCGGATTTCAAAGTCCTTTCAATGGGAATGAGCGGCGATTACAAGCTGGCCATTGATGAAGGGAGTAACATGGTCCGTGTGGGAAGTTCATTATTCGGAAGCCGATGAAAACAATTTTGATCATTTCCAGTTTTGTGTTTGTGACAGGTATTTCCTTTTCACAAAGTAATTATGCAGATAGTTTGACCAAAGTGCGCGAAGTACATGAAACCGAATTTCTTTCACAAATCCTGAACGAAGAAGAGCGTAAGATCCACCCGGAACTCTGCTTCTTCCCTGTTGATCCTTCGTTTATTGTTGAAGCCGAATTTACAAAAGAAGTCGGAGCCGCTTTTGTGATGCCGATGTCGAAAGAACGAACCGTTTATTACCGGAAAATGGGGTATCTTTCGTTTAAGATCAACGACACGATCTGCAAACTGAATGTTTACCAAAACCTGGATTTAGCCGGAAGAAAAGAATACAAGAATTATTATTTCGTCCCTTTTAAAGATGCCACAACAGGCATTTCAACCTATGGAGCCGGAAAATACCTGGATTGTTATTTCAACAAGAAAGCGAAAAAGGTGAAAATCGATTTCAATACTTCATATCATCCGTACTGCGCCTATTCAGATCGCTACTCCTGCCCCATTGTTCCGAAGGAAAACACAATTCCGGTTGCAATCACTGCCGGAGAATGTTATATCCAACATGATTAATTGAGAATTAAACAATTGACAAGACAAATTGGTGTTAATGCTCCTTATTTCTTCTCAATTCTCCATTGAGAATTTTCAATTACACCATTTGAACATCTTTTAAACCATTAAACACATTCCCACTTCTTCCTTTTTCACTTTTACCTTCTCACTTCTAAAAATTGTGTATCTTCAAACGGATAACCGAACAATATGAAAATAAAGAATATACTCGCTTTTTCGTCTCTTGTAGCACTTTCTGCTGCTTGTGGAGACAAGGAAAAAACCGCTAATGAGAACGAAAACTCACAGCCGATGGAAACAATCGTTGAGCGCTTTGCAGATGTGCAGATCCTGCGATTTGAAGTTGCAAGTTGGGATAAACTTTCTCTGAAACAGAAAGAATTGGTCTACTATCTTTCCCAGGCAGGTTTGGCCGGAAGAGATATCAATTACGATCAGAACAACCGTTTCAACCTCGAAATTCGCAGAGCTTTGGAGGCAATTCACGAGAAATATTCCGGGGAGAAATCTTCTGCAGACTGGAAAAACTTCGATACCTGGAGCAAGCAGGTTTTCTTCTCGAACGGGATTCACCACCATTACAGCATGGACAAAATACAGCCGAAATTCAGCAAAGCTTATTTCGATAAACTGATGAAGTCCGTAGAACACAATTTAAGCCCGGAAGCTTTAGACGCGATCTTCAATAAAAGCCTGGAGAAAAAACGCAAGGTAAAAGATCCGAATGTCGATATGATTGTTGCGTCTGCCAATAATTTTTACGATGAAGGAGTGACTCAGAAAATGGTCGAGGATTACTATGCAAAGAAACAGGACCTGTCCGATCCGAAACCTATTGAATTGGGATTAAACTCAACACTGATCCTAAAAGATGGAAAATTACACGAAGATGTTTGGAAAAGCAAAGGCAAATATGGCCAGGCGATCGACCAAATCATCTTTTGGCTGAGAAAAGCAGTAAAGGTTGCTGAAAATGACGAGCAGGCTGCCGCATTGAAAGTGTTGATCGATTATTACAAAACAGGAGACCTGAAAAAATGGGACGAATACAACGTGCTTTGGTCCACCGCCACAAAAGGCGATATTGATTACATTAACGGATTTATCGAAACCTACGGTGATGCTTTAGGGAAACGCGCAAATTTTGAATCGATCGTTCAGATCAACGACTTTGAAGCATCTAAACGCATGTCAACTGTAGCGAAAAACGCACAATGGTTCGAAGACAATTCACCACTTCTTCCGGAGCACAAGAAAAAGAAAGTCGTTGGTGTTTCTTACAAAGTAGTTGAAGTTGCCAGTGAATCAGGTGACGCAGCTCCTTCCACTCCGATCGGTGTGAACCTTCCGAACAACAACTGGGTGCGTGAAATTCACGGTTCCAAATCCGTTTCTCTCGGGAATATCATCGAAGCTTACAACAAAGCGGGCGGACCTTCGGTTACCGAAGAATTTGCCAACGACAAGGAAGAAATCGAACGCGCGAAAAAATACGGTGCAATTGCAGGAAAAATGCACACAGCATTACACGAAGTAATTGGTCATGCCAGCGGACAAATCAACAAAGGAGTTGGTCAGCCTTCAGAAACGTTGTTGAACTACGCGTCCACATTGGAAGAAGCACGTGCGGATCTGGTTGGATTGTACTACATCATGGACCAGAAAATGGTTGACCTGGGACTGATTGAATCACTGGAAGTAGGGAAAGCAGAATACGATGGGTATATCCGCAATGGTTTGATGACCCAGTTACAACGACTCGAATTGGGACAAAATGTAGAAGAAGAGCACATGCAAAACCGTCAGTTGGTGAGCGCGTGGGTTTTCGAGAAAGGCCAGAAAGACAAAGTGATCGAGAAAATCGTTCGCAACGGGAAAACGTATTACGACATCAAGGATTACAACAAATTACGTACTTTGTTCGGCGAATTGCTGAGAGAAATTCAGCGCATCAAATCAGAAGGTGATTACAAAGCCGGGAAGAATTTGGTTGAAACTTACGGCGTGAAAGTGGACCAGAAAATCCATGCAGAAGTATTGAAACGCGTGAAACCCTTGAACATTGCACCTTACAGCGGATTCGTTTACCCGGTTTTAGTTCCGGTAATGGATTCCAAAGGAAAGATCATAGATGTGAAACTGGAAAACAAGCAAGGGTTCATTGAACAAATGTTGTATTACGGGAAGAACCATAGCTTTTTGTATTGATAACACTATCAATAGGTGAAGTTTTTATGCCACAGATGCACCGATAAAAGATCGGGATACCACCCGACAACCAGATAATAAAGGCGCTTCCGGTAGGAGCGCAAAAAGTCTGTGCATCTGTGGCAATTTTTATTTCTATCATGAATTTCTCCATCCAACCCACATTAGAAAACAACCAACTCATCCTCTACCCGCTCCGGGAAGAAGATTTCGAGGAACTGTATTCCGCCGCATCTGATCCGAAGGTGTGGGAACAGCATCCGAATAAGGACCGCTGGCAGCGAGAAGTGTTTCAGAACTTTTTCAAAGGTGCAATGGAAAGCAAAGGAGCATTCCGGATTGTGGAAAAAGCGAGCGGAAAGACAATCGGCAGCACGCGTTTCTACGATTACAACAAAGCGGATAATTACATCCTGATCGGTTATACTTTCTATGCTGTTTCCTGCTGGGGAAAAGGAATCAATCCGCAGGTGAAGAAACTGATGCTGGACTACATTTTTCAATTCGTTCCGAAAGTTCATTTTCATATCGGTTCGAAGAATTTGCGGTCACAGATAGCAATCGGGCGCTTAGGAGCAGAAAAGATCGGTGAAGAAGATATAGCTTATTACGGAGAAGCTCCGAAATTGAATTTCATTTACGAGATCACAAAAGAAAAGTGGAACACGCTGAGAGATCAGGTTGTTTAATGAGGTGCAAAGCGCGTAAAGTTTAATACTACCTTACAAATTATCTAAGAAAGTCAAACAATAACGAAATTGAACATACAAACCTCCGAAATATTAATCAGTAAACAAACATACGATTCATTCTACAAAAACTGGAATTCCACACGGGAACCAAATATAAATCCGGATATCCTGGATAGCGGAATAAGTTCTCACAATGGAAAGTTTAAAGTTATATTGAGAATTCCAATGCAGTTAAGATGGACCAATGGATATATGCTGATCAAAGCAAAACTGGTATTCATTGAGGACAAAAGACAAATATCATTAGCCATTTTGTGCTCCTTTACCAAACCTTTGATTTTTTCTCTGATTCCCGGTTTTTTAATGTCACTCATTTTCGTCTTCCCCTATTGTTTTTTTTCTAATATTCATTTAATCGTTCCCTTTCTTGCGGGACTGGTAATATCAAGTATTTACTTTTTTAGATTTTATCGCAGTATCAAAAAAGTAAGCGATCCTTATCTCAGCGAATTGAAGATAAAATACATGAACCTGGCAAATAATTCAACAATTGATCATTGATAATTTACTTATCTTAACCGTATGAACTATCTCGGGCACATCTATTTTTCCAATAACGATCCGCAGCTGGCTGTTGCAAACCTGTTCGGTGATTTTATCAAAGGAAAAAAATACCTGGAGTACCCGGAATACATTCAAAAAGGGGTGTTACTTCACCGGAAAATCGATGATTTCATCGACCATCATTCCAAAGTCGTTCAGTTAATTCATTTAATTCGCCCGGGTTTACCCAAAGTAGCCCCCATCGCTATCGATATTTATTTTGATCACTTGCTGGCAAAGAATTGGGAACAGTATCATTCCATGCCACTGACTGCTTTTCTTTCCGATTTGTATTCAAAAATTGATTTAAGCAACGATCCGTATCCTGCTAATTTTAAGCAGTTTATTGATGTGTTGATTGAACGAAACTGGATCAATCACTACTCATCGGAAGAAGGATTGTACCGCATGTGCCAGGGAGTGAGCAGCAAACTATCTTTTGAGAACGCCTTAAAGCAAGGCCACGAAGTGTTTTACCGCTTTGAGAACGAAATTACTAGTTGCTTTCATGAATATATGCGTGATGCAAATGAATATTTAATGGGCCGCATTTAGTCTTTTTTCTCGTAATTTGTTCGTAAGTTTGACTATTATGCCGCAAATCAAAACGGGTGCTTTCCGCTTCTTATTACTAACAGGACTCCTGTTTATGGTCTCTTGTTCCGAAGAAAAAACAGATTCGAGAAAGAAGCCGTTAAATGCCCATGATTTCGATCTTCCCGGAATTTACAAACGCGGCAGTTTGATCGTTCTGGCAGAAAACAGCTCCACATCTTTCTTTATCTACAAAGGCAAAAAAATGGGATTCGAATACGAGATCCTGAAAGAGTTTGCAGATGAATTGGGGGTAACCCTGGAGGTAAAGATCGTAAACAACCTGGACGAGATGAATGATATCCTGAACCGCGGCGAAGGAGATATCGTAGCTTGCAATTATACCGTAACACGCGAAAGAAGATCGGAAATCAACTTCTCTACTCCTTTCCTGCAAACCAACCAGGTATTGGTTCAGCGAAAATCAACTCCCGAAACGAAAGATCACAAAGTCACTTTCATCACCGATCCGATCCAGTTGGGTCGTAAAAAAGTAGTTGTTTGGGAACGATCCAGTTATTATACCCGCTTACTTCATTTACAGGACGAAATCGGTGATACGATCGTGATCCGCCCAACCCAGGCACAGGAAGGTGTGGAAGAATTAATCGAACAGGTTTCAAACGGAGTCATCGACTACACCGTTGCAGAAAAAAATGTAGCGGAAATCAATGAGCGCTTTTATGACAACCTGGATGTGAGCCTTCCGATTTCATTCAAGCAGAATATCGCTTTCGGACTGAACAAAAAATCGCCGATCCTTCAAAAACGCCTCAATATCTGGTTATCGAAATTCATGAAGCGCGAAGCATTCTCTTACATCAAGCGGAAGTATTTCGAGCAGATCAACTCTTCCCGGGCCGGAGAAAGCAGCTTTAAATCCCGAAGAGGAAGCATTTCACCTTTTGATGCCATTCTGAAAGCCGAAGGGGAAAAACACAACATTGACTGGCGTTTGGTTGCGGCATTGATCTTCCACGAGAGTAAATTCAACCCGAATGCCCGTGCATTTGGAGGAGCTTACGGTTTGATGCAGTTTATGCCGGGAACGGGACCGAAATTCGGAGTCTACCCTACTTCAACTCCTGAAACACAGATCAAAGGCGGGTACAAATACCTGAGTAGGATTACCAAAATGTGGGTGGGAATTAAAGATGATGAAGAACGGAATAAATTCATCCTGGCAAGTTACAATGCCGGTGCCGGACACATCCTGGACGCACAAAGACTGGCCGAGAAAAAAGGACTGAATCCGCACATTTGGGAAGACAATGTGGAAACAATGGTCATGAACCTCGGAAAACACTCATATTACACCGATGAAGTAGTCAAAAGCGGTGCATTCAGAGGGAATATCACGATTCGTTACGTTCGTGGAATTACAGCGCGTTACGAAACATATAAAACACTTGTGAAGCGTTAATTCCGGCTACAAATGCTACCTTTGGCCCATGCAGCAATTGATTGTTATTGAAGGTCCGACGGCAAGTGGAAAAACAGCACTTTCCGTTGCATTGGCAAAGGCACTGAACACCGTTGTTCTTTCTGCCGATTCAAGGCAATTTTACAAGGAGTTATCCATAGGAACTGCAAAACCAACAAAGGAGGAAATGGAAGGAATTCCGCATTACTTCATCGATTCTCATCCCATTTCAGAACCTGTCAGCGCAGCCCGGTATGAAGCGGAAGCATTTGACCTGATCCGGGGAGAACTGGCACATTATCCGCAATTGATCCTGGTTGGCGGTTCAGGAATGTTCATTGACGCATTGTGCCTGGGCCTTGATCCGATTCCGGCTGATCTGGCTGTACAAGATGTACTCAGAAACGAGCTGGAAGAAAAAGGACTGGAACCTTTACTGGAAGAATTGAAGGAGAACGATCCGGAATTTTACCGGCAGGTCGACAAACAGAACCCGGTCCGCATTCTGAGAGCTTTGGAAGTGATCCGTTTGACCGGCATTCCATTCAGTACCTGGAGAAAGAATGAGCTTCCAAAAAGACCTTTCGAAGTGATCCGCTTTGTGATAGATCATCCGAGAGATGTTTTGTATGAAAGGATCAACCTGCGCGTAGACCAAATGATCGAAGCCGGGTTGATCGAAGAGGTGAAAAGTGTTGCGGAATTTCGCAATTACACTGCTTTGCAAACTGTTGGTTACAAAGAGGTTTTTGACTACCTGGACGGAACTGTTGACCTGGAAACCTGCATTTCAAAAATCAAACAGCATACACGCAATTATGCCAAAAGGCAGCTTACCTGGTTCAAAAGACATCCGGAAGCAAACTGGCTCACTGCAAAACCAGCCAAAGAATTGCGTGATGAAATTTTACAAGTCATTCAAAAGCAATAACTTGCAAACTTGGAATGATATTTGAAAAATGAATTGAAAACTAGCTAAGATGAACATTCAATTTAATCAGGTTATGCCCTTCCCGCTTGCATCCATTTCGCATGGAGCGGACAGTATTTGGGGAAATACGGCAAAGCTTGAAACCGGCAAGAAAATCCTTCTGAATGCTTCTTCAGGGAAAGGGAAATCTACTTTCTCAATGACTGTATTCGGTATCCGGAAAGATTACGAGGGAACAATCCTATACGATGGGCGCGATATCCAGACTTTTTCCGTGGATGAATGGGTTGTGATCCGCCAGCGAAAGATCTCAACTGTTTTCCAGGATCTACAGCTTTTTCATAAGCTCACGGTTGCAGAAAACTTGTTGCTCAAAAACCAATTGACCGATTTCAAAACAGAACAGGAAATAAAGTCCCTGCTTGCTGAACTCGAAATCGATCACAAATGGAATGATCCCTGCGGATTGTTATCCATGGGACAACAGCAGCGTGTAGCTATTGTCCGTTCCTTGTGTCAGCCATTCAACTGGCTGGTTTTGGATGAGCCTTTCTCGCATTTGGACGAGCGCAACAGTTTGCGCTGTTTGGCCATGATCGATGCGGAATGTAACCGCCAGAATGCCGGGTTTGTCCTTACTTCACTGGATGATGACAACCGTTTTGAGTATGATTACGAATTAAAGCTCTGAGCCATGTTACGGAAATTATTATTTCAGCACCAGGACAAACGTCAACTGATCATTGCGGTGATCGGATCATTTATGGGAATGACTTTCCTGATTACTTCCATTCATTACCTGATCAAAGTGAATGATTTCGGTAAAGGAGCAGATATTCTCGGTCCCAATACGGTGATCGTTCAGAAGAAAGTTTCGAATTTCAACACGCTGAACATTGCCAAACCTGATTTTTCACTGAGCGAAATCGAACAGATGAAAAAAGAACCGTTTATTTTAGATGTCAAGCCGGTTGAATCAAATAAATTCAACATTACGATTGAAACGGCAGATCCGGCAGTGCCACGGTTCAGAGGAGACATTTTCATTCAGACGGTTGATCCGGATTTCCTGAATATGAAACTGGATAGCTGGAAGTGGAATGAAGGCGACACCGTGGTCCCGATCTTAATGCCTCGCGATTTGCTGGTGATGATGAACATGTTCATGAGTTCCAAAGGAATGCCTCAAATCAGTGACGAATTGGCGATGGACATCCATTTCAAGTTTGCTTTGATGAATGACACCATGAAGGAGTACATTTCCTGCCGCATCGTTGGTTTCTCAAACGACGTTCCTTCCGTACTGGTTCCTAAAAACTTCATGAATTGGGCCAACAACCGTTTTGCCCCCGATGCGGAACAAAAGATTACCCAAATCATGATCTCCGGGAAAGAAAATGAATTCGGGCTGGTGGAACAAATGCTGCAGAAAAAACACCTGGAATCCAAAAATGCACAAGTGGCAATCGGACGTTTGAAAAGTACGGTTGGAACTTTGATCCTGGTAGTTTTGGGAATTTCAATCATTGCCGTTTTCCTTTCCGGATTGGTTCTGATCCAGTATTTACAGCTGTTGTTAAGCAAAAACCTTTATGAAGTTAGAACACTGATGCGACTAGGACACCATCCTAACTCACTGATCAAGAGTTTCTTCGTTTATTTTTCCAAAGTTTTTGGAATAATCGGCATCCTGAGTTTGGGTACTTTTGTCGGATTTAAACTATTTTTAGACCACTTGTTTGAAGCCGGAGGAATCTATATTGACACCAATTTAAGTGTGTTGAGTATCCTGTCTTTGGTACTTGCATACGGTTTGTTTGCACTTGCTTCCTACCTGAGCGCACGCAAGGGAATTTACGAACAGAACTAATGGTTAATTTTCTGTTAAACCAATGACTTTATTAAATTTGCTACGTCATGATAATAAATAAAAACGCAAACATGAAACAACTTATCTTAATTGCCTTGCTGCTCGTATCCACTTTCGGCTTTAGCCAGAAAATACGTTTCAAAGTAGAAGGTGTAAAAGACACCACCGTGTTCCTGACAAAATATTATGGTTCCAAGCTTTTTTATGCCGATACCGCGCAAATGAAAGGCGGAGTGGTTGAATTCACCGCCAAATCCGATTTGAAACCGGGAATTATTGCTTTGTTGATGCCGGGACAAAAATACTTTGAGATTATCTACAACAACGAAGAGATCAATATTGAAACAAAATCTCCTGATTTCGTGACAAACATGAAAGTGAAGAAATCGGAAGAGAATAAAGTATTCATTGCTTACATCAATTATTTACAGGCACAGCGCAAAGTAGCAACCGGTTTTGCTGAAGAACGTAAGAAATTCAAAGACGGAGACGCTCCATACAAACGTTTGGGCGAACAAATGGATTCTGTTTCTAAATTGGTAAATACTTATCAAACCGATTTACAAAAGAACCATCCTACGAAATTGGTTTCCAAGATCGTTAAAATGTCGATGGATGTATTGGTTCCGGAAGCTCCGAAAGATGAGAACGGAAAAGTGATCAACGAAAATTTCCGCTATGTTTATTACCGTGCACATTACTGGGATAATATCGACCTGAAAGATGACCGTTTGGTAAACACTCCTGTTTTCGGATCAAAAGTGGAATATTTCTTCGGAAAAAATATGCTGATCCAGCATCCTGATTCCGTATTGACATTTGCTATTCCTTTCTGTGATCAATTCGATAAGAAATCGGAAATGTTTAAATATACTGTCGATTACATTACCAATACCTTTGCTAAGTCAAACATCATGGGAATGGATAAAGTATACGTTTACATGGTGAATCGTTACTACTGCCAGTTTGATGAAAAAGGGAATTCGATCGCATACTGGATGAAAGACAAAGAAAAGCTGAAAGAATTGTGTGACGAAAACAAAGTCCGTATGAACCTGGTTCAGGGTGTTCGTCCTCCGAATATCAGCCTGCGCGACACAACAGACGTAAACTGGAAAGATTTCTACAGCCTGAAAAGTGAATATACGATCCTGTATTTCTGGGATCCGGAATGCGGACACTGTAAGAAGACAACTCCGAAATTACAGACCTTGTACGATAAAAAGTTTAAAGCACGTAACGTAGAGATTTTCTCTGTAGGAAAAGCTACCGGAGACGATTTTGAAAAGTGGAAAAAATTCATCCGCGACAACAAACTGACATTCATCAATGTAGGTTTAACCAAGAAATTGTTCGAAGAAGCAACTGCTGATCCGCGCCATTTCATCCCGAAATACACGACGCTGGAAGCACTTAACTATCACGATACGTATGATATTTATGCTACGCCACGAATCTTTGTATTGGATAAAGACAAAAAGATTATTGCAAAGCAGCTGACAATCTCTCAATTGGAAGATTTCATTGACCGCATGCAAAATGTAAAAGACGCAGAGAAACTCTTCCCTCCTGATCCGGAAGAAGAAGCACATTAACCAGTTAAAAGACCGATAGTTCTATCGGTCTTTTTTTTTTGCGAAATAGTTGGCCTTCTTGTCAGTATGAAAAGTACTTTGCCCCCCCCTTTCTAATGGAATGAAGAAACTTACTTCACCAGATTTACATGTCCGTGAATTAATTTTCGTTCTCCATTCCCGAGTATTTTCACCAGGATACTCCAGGTGTAAGTTCCCTCCGGTGCCAAAGTTCCATGATAATTTCCGTCCCATCCGGTTAGCAGGTCATTCGTCTCGAAGACAGTTTCTCCCCAACGATTGAATACCTGGAAATGGTAATCTTTCGTATCAAATCCCTCTGTAAACACCGGTAAAAATACTGAGTTGAATTGATTTCCATCGGGTGTGAATGAATTGGGAACGTAATAAATCAATCCGCCTTCCATGTAAACTTTTGAATAAGCCATTGCAGTACATCCGTTTTCATTCGTCACTTTTAAACGGATGGTAAACGGGCGAAAAACATCTGAAGAATAGGAATACGCTGGGCCAAATTCATCTGAACCTCCTTTCCCATCACCAAAATCCCATTCGTATTGAACACCACCTACCGAATTATTGATCATGGTTGTGGATGAACTCTCTGAATTCAGGATTACAGGGTCCGGATAAAATGAAGCCGTAGGAGAAGACAACACACAAATGATTGATTGGAAATCTTTAGTTCCCGCACAACCCGAATTTGAAACGGTACTTAGTGTCAGGTCATAACAACCGGGATTTTCGAACGTCAATTGCTGATTATTGCAGCCCTGTAAGATCGTTCCATCTGAAAAGGCCCAGGTAGCATCGGCGCAATTCGTTGACTGATTTACAAAAGTAAGCGTAAACGGAGCGCAACCTGAATCGGCTGATGGTAAAACAAAAATTTCCGGGAGAGGATTGACGGTTACCAGCACATCGTCCGTAGCCGTACATCCTGTAGTTGGATCTGTTGCCGTAACGGTGTAAACAGTCGTTTCCTGCGGTGAAAAGGGCTGGTTATCGATCACTCCACCGGACCAGTCAAGATTAGTCACATTCGCTGATACAGCATGCAAGACCGTGTTTTCTCCCTCACAGATACTCTGATCCGGACCTGCGTCAACCAAAAAACCATTTAGTGTGACCACAATGGTGTCCTTGAAACTACAGTTATCCCCGCCTAAATTTACAGAGAACCAATATTCTCCTGAAGAGGTAACAGAGAGTGTAGGAGAAGTCTGACCAGTTGACCAAACACCCGAGATCGGGCCGAGCCCCGGATCAATCAAATAACTGGTTGCACATAGTTCTACATCCGGGCCAAGATCAATACCATCCAGTGATATATTACTTTCCGGTAAAACCACATTGTAATAAAGGACTTCCGTTTCGGAGCCACCTTCTCCCGGTGTTGCGCCATAAGATTCCGAATAACAAGCTGAAGATCCATTGGTGTGTACTCCGGCCATCCCCATAATAAATATTGCCGGCACTCCAATCGGAAGCTGACTTGACGTGAGTAATATAGCGCCGGCACCTCCACCGCCGCCAGGCCCGAAACAAGAAGGATAAGTTGTTTCCTGGTCTCCTCCGTTTCCGCCGCTCACAAACAAAGGCAGTGTTCCCGTAACCGAACCGGCATCCAATACAATGACACCACCACCTCCGCCGCCGCCTGCACCATCTCCAATGGAATTTGGAAGTACACCGGCGTTGTTTCCGCTACTTTCAATGATTGCATTGTTCGATACAATGGCCGTTGCACGGATGATGATAATTCCACCTCCGTTTGCCCCGGAAATTCCCACATTGTCATTATGATCCGGGGAACCGCCACCACCACCCATGAAAATCTTTCCTAAAGTATAATCCATGGTATCTCCGCCTTCACCTCCAATTGGAGCAGATCCGCAAAAAGACGCTTCACTGCCTCCACGTCCACCTCTCATTGCGTTTGAACCTCCGCCACCGCCCGAGTTGTGCTTGTTACCGCCACCGCCGCCATTGGCCAATGCTCCCCGTCCACCGTTCATCGTATTCGGAACTTCTGCAATTCCTTCTCCTTTTTCAGCACCCATTCCCGAGGAAACGGGATAAAAGTAATCCTGAAAATTACCACAGCCACCATCTGGATTAGCGCAGCCAAAAGCCCCTCGAAATCCCCTTCCACTTGCAGATACCGATGCATTCAGTGTAAGTGTACCCGAAACTTCCATGACCAGGACTCCTCCTGTTGTTCCGTTCCATGCCTGTGGCATAATGGTATTCGTAACTGTTACATCGGTGTATTGAGGAACATGGATGAGTTGTACACGTCCACTCGCTTCGTAAGAATAAAGTAATTGATTTTGAAGTACGATTGTATTTCCTGAAATGGAGGATATCACTCCGAATTCATAATTTCCACAACTCTTGTAGTTCGTAACAGAACCAAAAGCAGCAGTATTGGATGTATTGATCTCGGCACCTTTCATCTGGATGATCAGTACCCGGTCTCCCGGAGAAAAAGAAGCAGCCGAAACCACATCTACCTGGTTACAGGAAATATTGGTTACCGGAGTGTATTGATTGATCACCCCCGATAATTGCGCACATAGCTTATCTGAAAAACAACTGATTGCGATGATTAAGAAAAGGGTTCTGCATTTCATGAAAACTGTTCTTTCAATTGAAGAACGTGTTTTCGATGGAAACCGTTGTGCTTTCTTTAGGTCAAAAACTTAAACCACTGCATCTTTTGATTAATAGTGTACAAATACAGATTTTACTGCAAGTGAGAAAATCTAAAATGGAACAATTTTATGAGTTACTTCGATTTTGTAAAGTGCTCAGTTACGTTTTTGCGTGCACTGAATTACTCATATACTCCTTCCAGGTCGCTGCGTTCGTTCTTAGGAATACGGAACAAAAGCAATAAGCCAACAATGAAGAAGAACGCAACGGATACAACAGAATAACGAATCGAATCAAACCCGATTTCCATTAATCCGAAGAACAAAGTTCCGGTTACGATTCCGATCTTCTCCGTAGCATCGTAGAATGAGAAATAACTGGCGTGATCTTCTGTTTCAGGTAAATATTTTGAATAGGTAGAACGCGCCAATGCCTGCACACCTCCCATCACAATTCCTACGGTACATGCCAATGCATAAAACTGAACCGGCGTTTCGATTACAAATGCAGCGGAACAAATCCCGAGCCAGATAACAAGGGAAATTCCCAGTGTTTTGACATTCCCGATCTTCCCAGATAAACGGGACATCAAAAATGCTCCGGCGGCCCCCAGTAACTGGATCAATAAAATAGCGATAATCAATCCGCTGTCATCTACTTTTCCATCTTTAACCGGCCAGGAGATTTCTTTCTTAGCAAAGAAGGTTGCCATTAACATCACCGTTTGAACTCCCGTATTGAAGAAGAAAAAAGAAGTCAGGTAACGCTTCAATCGTTTTGTTTTGCGGAATTCGGAAAACACACCTCTCAATTCTTTGAATCCCTTCCAGATGTAGCCTTTTTCTTTTACACGCGTGGATGTGGTATTGGGAAGTACGCGGTAAGTAAATTGTGAGAAACCAATCCACCACAACCCCACTAAAATAAAACAGTAAGCCACGGGCATTCCTTCTACCTTATCGGGCGTTGCAGGATCATCAAAAAACGGAAAGGCAGGAGTGATCAGCAGTAAACAAATGATCAAAAGCACCATGGAACCGATGTATCCCATCGAAAATCCGCGGGCAGAGATCTTGTCCATATCTTGTCTCGGTGCAATCTCAGGAAGGTATGAATTGTAAAAAACCAAACTGTTCCAGAACCCGATACTGGCAAACATCAAGGAAAGCATCCCGAGTTCCAGTAAGCCATCGCGCATCAGGTCGGTGAAGAAATACAGCGACATGCAGGAAATTGCTCCCAAATAACAGAAAAACTGTAGAAAACGCTTTTTATTACCGCGGTAATCCGCGATTCCGGATAGAAAGGGCGACGAAAAAGAAACAATCAAAAAAGATGCTGAAAGCACAAAACTCATCAAAGCAGAATTTGGAATGTGCATTCCCAGGAAATCGACCATGACTTCCTCCCCTTTTGCTAGTTGAGACGGATCTAAATCGCCCCAGGCTTTTCCTGCGTTTTCCGCTTTCTCCGATAAGTACATTTTGGTTGTTACCGTATCGTAGAAAATCGGGAAGATTGCGGATGAGATCACTAAATTGTAGACTGAATTTGCCCAGTCATACATCACCCATCCTTTGATAATTTTCTTGTCGCCTTTCTGTATTGCCATAGCTCGTTGTTAAGCTGTAACCTGGTTTACATAATCATTCAAATATGCAAAATGCGGAGTCAGATTTCCACTCAAATCTGTTTCAGATCCTCTTCCGATAATATCGTCCGGATCATCACCGAACAAATGCGGGAATACCGATTTAATCAATTCGTTTCCAAAATCCTCAGAAGCATCTTTCGGCAATTCACACGGCAAATTATCTACTGCCATGACCATAATCGATCCCGACTGTTTCCAATCGCATTCCTGCCCTGTTTTCGGATCGTATCCGTAGAAAGGATCGGCGATTTTGGAGGCCCGAAGCGTTGAAGCGATCGGTCCCTGGATATCACAGGAAACATCTGCGATGACCTGGATCTTGTTTTTATCTGATTTCAGGTCTTTATCCGTAAGAATAAACGGTGATTTATTGCTCCAGAAATGACAGGCAACATAAACATCCGCAACTTCCGAATACCGCGCAAAGCTTGACTCATAAAGAGCCGGAGTGCTGTAAAATTCCTGTTTACTGAATGGTTTCCCGTCTTTTCGGCGGTAATAATCTTCAATTTCCAAATGGGTAAAGACCGGCATATCGAATTTTTCCTTCAGGAATTCTTCCGGGCTTACTTCCGTAAACGGCAGCAAATCCATAATCTCACGCGCACCATAACCTACTCTTCCGAAACCGGTCAATACCAATTTCATATCAGCGGGAAATTTTGCTTTGTGTAATTCTGCTTCCATTTCGGTTCTTCCCGAACATTCATTGGCAGGCTTCAAATGGAACGCATTTGTTTTTTCTCCGTAAGCACGGATCCCGTTATATGCTCCTACAATCCCGGCGTAACGTCCAAAACCGATGATCCGTTTGTTTTCTTTCGATTTCAACACTTCGTAATCGATCAATTGGATCTTTTTTTCCAGGATGGCACGAAGTAAATCCCTGTTGTAAGGTTGTTTTTTGATGGTGTGTGAAAAGAACAGGAATTTCTTTCCCGGGATCAAGTCAGAAATATTGACTTCCTTCACACCCATAATAATGTCGCAATCCGACAAATCTTTTACCACTTCGATCCCCTCTGCCACATATTCTTCGTCACCGAAAGCACGAACTTCGCTTTCCTGGACGATGACTTTTACCTGTGGAAACTTCATCTCAACCAACTTACATTGTTTTGGGGTGAGTGGAACTCGCTTATCAGGTGGAACTTTACCTTCCCTGATGATGCCTAATTTCACTTGATTCATGTTTGTTGTTTAATATTCTTTTATGGGTTCAGAAAGCAGAAAATTATCAATAAATTCTCTGACAACTCCGGTTCCTCCATTTTTTGTTAATACAATATCTACCTCTTTCTTGATTTCCTGAACAGCATCTTTCGGGCACGCGCTCAGTCCTGCCACACGCATAATCGAAAGGTCATTTACGTCGTCACCGATCATCGCCACTTCATCCAGTGAAATAGACAATTCTTCACACCACTGCTTGAGAATCGAGATTTTTTGGTCGCGCCCAACGTAAACGTGCTTTATTTTCAACGTTTCTGCCCGGTTACGAACCATTTTGTCCGTAAATGCCGAAGAAATAATTCCGCAGATCAATCCTTGTTCCTGGGCTTTAATGATTGCCATTCCGTCTTTGGAATTGTACTTTTTCACCTGGTCTCCCGATTCGGTGTAATACATCCCGCCGTCAGTCATCACTCCGTCCACATCCAGGATCAGCAATTTGATTTTTTGAATCTTGGGCTTCAAATGGTCAAATATGAACAAGGGCTTGAATAGCAGCGAATAAAAATCCACTTCGTATTCTTCTGCAATTGCTTCGAGGTCCAGGATTGACAGTTCCGTCACGCCATCCACATCAAAGTCTTTCAGCATCTGGTAAAAATCGACACCGAACTTTGCACACAGGCCTTTTATATTTTGATCTAAAAACACGATTAAACGAGTTTATATCCAACGCTTGATGCAATTGGGTTCAATGTTTGTAACAATTGTTTGAACTCTTCGTGGTTCAATTGCTGGGAAGCATCTGATTTGGCAACTTTCGGGTTCGGGTGAACTTCGATCAGTAATCCATCAACTCCCAAAGCAACACATGCTCTTGACAATCCGGCAACACCATAAGCGTAGCCCATTGCGTGGCTTGGGTCCAGGATCACAGGGAGATTGGTGTAATGTTTCAACCATTCTACCCCACACAGGTCCAATGTGAAGCGTGTGCCGGTTTCAAACGTTCGGATTCCTCTTTCACAAAGTACCACGTTCTCATTTCCGCCGGAAAGCACAAATTCTGCTGCCTGGACAAATTCCTGCAGTGTTGTTCCGAAACCACGTTTGATCAACACCGTTTTTTGTGTTTTGGCACAAGCGCGCAAAATTCCCTGATCATACATAGCTTTTGCTCCAACCTGGATTACATCTGCATGCTCGATAATTTCGTCGATGTGTGTTGCGTCACGCGCTTCGGTAACTACGGAAAAACCGTATTCTTCGCGCATTTTAGCCAGCAATTTTAATCCTTCCAATCCCATTCCCTGGAAACTGTAAGGGCTTGTTCTCGGTTTGTAGCATCCACCGCGAAGTGAAGTCAATCCCAAAGATTTCAATAAATCAGAAGATTCGCGGATTTGTTCTTCCGACTCTACGGAACACGGTCCGGAAATAACGATGGTATTACCGCTTTTGCCGCCAACGGTCACATTCCCGATTTTCACCTCTCGTGTTTCCTGTCGGTAAGTACGTGATGCCAGCTGCATGTCGTTCGGAAATGCCCAAAATTGTTCGGTAACTGCTTCCAGGCCCGCAGGAACTTCTTTCACCCCGGATCCTGTTACAAGCACATCAATGCCTTGAGAAACTAAATGGAATGCTTTGTTTTCTGCCGCCAGTCTTGCTGCGTCAGTTGAACTAACTGTCTTTTTTAAATGAATGATCATATTTCCCCTTTAATCAGGTTTACGAATGTTAAGATTCCTTTTGCCTTATTATCGTTGTCAACAACGGGTAAATAAAGGATTGGGAACGTGTATTTTTTTATCTGTTGCAGTAAGTCATTTACGGTTGCAGTTTCCCGGATCACCAAGGGTTTCGGGTTCATAATCTCTGCAATGGATTCGTTATTCAGGTTTCCGTTGGTACGGATCAGGCTCTTGCGGATGTCAGCATTGGAAATCAATCCGCTCAAATCGTTTGCTTGGTTCAGAACCAGCGTAAAGCCCAGTTTCCCTTCTTCAATTGCATTCAGCACTTCTGAAACCGATGCATTTTCACCGATTACCGGCGCTTCTGTCAAAGGAATCATGAAATCCTTCACCAAAAACTGGGAATCTACATTTCGCTTCGTCAGGTCCATTAATGCATGTCCAACACTAGGCGCATTGAACAAATACGAACCGGAAACCGAAGTATGTACTCCCATATTACGCAGGATGAACGAAACTTCGCCGTTCACTCCACCGTCCACATGAACGGATTTCGAAGGATATTTTTGTTGAAAATCACGGATCTTCTTGAAATTCACAGCGTCAAAAACGCCACCGCTCTGACCAGGAATCGTTGCCATAATCAGGATGAAGTCGAAACTGCTGTAAGGTTCAAAAGCTTCAATGGAAGTCGGTGTGATGACAGCCAGTCCTTTCTTTCCCGTAATATCGGAAGGAATAACCAACTCTTCTTCCAGGTCTTCCACCTGGAATGTAACATACTCAACCGGGACCGCACGAAGCAGATCGTAATATTTAGAAGGTTGTTTTGTTATAATGTGTAAATCGACAGGAATGTTGCACCAGTTCCTGATCTGACTGATATCCTCAAATACAGAAGGGTCGTCATTACAGTCTACATGCAGCAAATCTACATGGTGTGCAGCCAAATCTTTGATCGTTTCCGACAGATCACGTTTCTTATCCGAATAAATCGAAGCAGATATTCTCATAAGACAAAAATAGCTAAACTATTCCCTTTGCACCGCATGTTTCCAGAATGATATCAACAAGAGTTTACACAAAGATGACTTAATTTTTAACATTGAGTTTTATTTACTACTTCCTGATAAAAAGTGAGACGCAAACCGTTTTTTAAGACAAAAAGCGTACTGCCTGCTCCGGAGTCGGAAGTACACAAAATGCAGGTGCAAGCCGCATTCTTCTTTTAGCAACCAGGTTGTAGATTCCATCACGGATGAAACGCGGACAGATCCAGCCTGCTTTTCCTAAAGTAGATGGAAAACGTAAATGATCCAATACTTTCAATGCTGCCGTGGACCGGTTATGTAGTTTCTTCCCATCCCAAAAGTAAAAAGTGGAGTAGTCAATTTCAGTGATCCCCTGCTCTTTTAAGAACCGTTGTGCAAACCCGCTTTGAAGCGCGGAGAAGTGAATCTGCCGATCTTTTTCGCTGTTCAGGACAAACTGAACCGTCTTATTGCAAAAACCGCAATCGCCATCATAAAAAATTATTGGCTTGTCCATATAAACAAAGATACGAAATAGCAGGAGAATCGTATTTTTGGAGAAACAAAGATTAACAAAGAAAATAAGAGCAGTTTTAACAATCTTTGCGCACTCCTTTTCTTTGCAGTGAATAGAAAAAATTTAACCGCAAAGAGTCGAGGAACGCAAAGGTTCAAAGGTTTTTATTTTCATAATTAAATGATAGAACAAAAGATGAATTTTGGAATTTTACTATCCGGATCCGGAGTATATGACGGGGCTGAAATCCAGGAAGCTGTTTTAAGCATGCTGGCTGTATCTGAATCGGGGGACACCTATACCTGCATTGGAGTGAATGCTGATCAGCACCATGTGATCAACCACGTTACGGGCGAACCGATGGATGAATCCCGGAATATGTTTGTGGAAGCGGCTCGAATTGCCCGCGGGAATATCGTGCAAATCCAGGATGTGCAGCCGGTAGATTTAGACGGCTTGATTATTCCGGGTGGATTCGGAAGTGCAAAAAACTTCACCAAATGGGCTTTCGAAGGTCCGGACGGAGCCATTTTACCGGAAGTAAAGCTGTTACTTGTAAACCTGGTTAACATCGGGAAACCGATCGCAGCTTTGTGCGTGAGCCCGGTAGTGCTTGCAAAAGCGCTGGAAGATTCCAATATCCATCCCTCGCTTACAATTGGAACAACAGCGGCATCTTCTCCTTACGATATTGAGGCATTTTCACAGGGATTGGAAAAAACCGGGGCGACAACAGCTTATAAATCCGTGCAGGAAATCCATATCGACGAAGCGAATAAGCTCATTACCGCACCTTGCTACATGATGGATGCTTCGATCAGCGATATCTGGACAAATATCCAACAGGCAGTTGCCGCACTCAAACAACTGGCAACGATATGACCCCTCATTACGCTGAACGATCCAAGTCATACAAAAACAGTGTTAATCAAATCAATAAACAACTTCGATTAATTGGTTGGTCGAGGTTGGTTGCTCTTCTGATCGCCGTGGCTTGTTTTTATTTTTCTAAGGGCGGAAGTGAACTTCTGCTGCTTATCGGGGGATTTATTTTCCTGTCGGCATTCGGGTTCCTGGTGAATTATCACTTTAAGGTCAGACGCAGGCTCCAGGTTGCTTCTACGTATCATTGGCTCAACCAATCCGAGCATTTATTTCTGACAGAAGCAAAACCCTATTATGAGAACGGAAGTGAATTCCTGGACACCAGGCACCCGTATTCATTTGATATTGATTTATTCGGACCGCACTCACTTTTCGAGCATTTGAACCGGACCTCCACCGTTATCGGAAGTGAGAAACTGGCGCTTTCGCTGCTTCAGACACAAAGCGAAGAAGCATTACATAATTCGCAGGAAGCAGTAAAAGAAGTTGCAGAAGATTTGGAATGGCGACAGGCTTTCCAGGTGTATGCGCGTTTGGGGAAAGACACACACGAAATTCGCCAATACATTGAACACTGGCAGGATTCCAAACAATCCATTTCCATCGTTTCAACGATCCTCGCATTCGTTTTTCCGGCTTTGGGACTAACTACAATGATCCTCTTGTGGCAAACCGGCCAGGTTTACTGGTTTAATGCCGGAGTGATCCTCGCTGTAGTCAACATGCTTTTATTCGGGGCAGTTGTTGGGAAGATCCGGAAAGAGATCGGGAAAACAGAACGGATCGGTGCTGCACTACTTGCATACAGTGAAATGCTGAAGCTGATCGAAGACCGCAAATGGAAATCGGCACGTTTGCAGGAAATTCATTCGAAAGTCCACTCCAAAAACCAGGCTGCAAGTGCTCTTCTGAAAGAAGCTTCCCGGATTTATGCGAATATGGACACCATCAATAACGGAATGGCCGTTTTCATGCTGAACTCAACAATCCAGTTTCATGTGCATATTTTCCGTCAGTTAGTAAAATGGAAACGGAATCACCGGGAAGCGATCAGTCAGTGGATCGAACAAATTGCGGAAGTAGAGCAAATCCTTTCCTTCAGTAATTTCCAGGTAAACAACCCGGAATACAGTTTCCCGGAACTTGGTAGCGAGCACATTTCCTTTGAAGCATTGGGACATCCGCTGATTTCAAAAGAGAAACGTGTCTGCAACTCCATTTCTTTCGACCAGGAACGCTTTGTAATCCTCACCGGATCGAATATGTCGGGGAAAAGTACATTTCTTCGAACATTGGGAATTGGGATCATTTTAGCAAATGCCGGATCAGTAGTTCCTGCAAAAAGCGCCCGCTTCTTCCCTATTCCATTATTGGTTTCCATGCGTTTAAGCGATTCACTGGAAGAAAGCACATCCTATTTCTTTTCAGAAGTAAAACGTTTGCGACTTATTATTGATAACCTGAACCAGGGACCGGCTTTTGTGCTTTTGGATGAGATCCTGCGTGGAACCAATTCAGATGACAAGCAAAATGGAACGATCGGAATTGTGCAGCAAATGGTGCGTTTGAACGCGATCGGGATGATAGCAACACACGACCTGGAGGTTTGTGAAACCCGTAATTCACATCCAACATACCTGATTAACAAATGTTTTGAGGTAGAAATCCGCGACAACGACCTGTTTTTTGATTATACACTTCGAAATGGAATTTGTCAGAATAAAAGTGCTACCTTCATTATGAAAAAATACCAGGTAATTTGAAAATAGTTCTCTTCACACTGTTGGCATCTCTTCCTTTAGCCGCATTTTCACAGTTAACGGATATCACTGTAAAACTGACTGAAAATAAAGGAAGCCTGAATGCGTATATTCATGAGCCGGTTAAAAAAACAACCGGAAAACTTCCGTTGGTGCTGGTGCTTCATGGATGTAACCAGGACGTGAAAGAAATTTCGGGCGGTTCCGGGTGGAATCAATTGGCAGATACTTTGGGTTTCTTCGTGCTTTACCCGGAGCAAAGACCGTCTAATAATATGGTGAAATGCTTCAATTGGTTTTTGAAAGACGACCAGGAAAAGGACAAGGGTGAAATTGCGAGTATCCATGAAATGGTGCAATATGCTGTAAGCAATTATCCGGTCGACACTTCACGGATTTACATTTACGGTGTCAGTGCAGGAGCAGCTATGGCCGTGAATTACATGGCAGCTTATCCCGGCTCGATCAAATCCGGAGCAGTTTTAGCCGGAACAGCATACAAACAAGTTGACACACCGATGAAATCCTTTGCAGAGATGAGGAAACCAACCGTTTTCAGCGATGAGATCTTACGTCAACGATTGTATTCACAGGATTCGCTGTACAAAGGCGAATTCCCGCAACTGATCGTTGTTCATGGAACGGACGACAAAGTGGTGAATTACGCAAACAGTGAAGTATTGGTAAAGCAATGGAAGACGGCATTCGACGTTGTTGCTGAAAACGAAGAAAAAGTAGTGGTCGGAGCAAATTCACCGGTCATCACCCGGAAAGATTACAAAGATGCAAAAGGCCGTTCTGTGATTATCTTCTACACGGCAGATATGTGGGGACATTATTTACTGATTGATCCGGGACCAGGACCTAAACAAGGCGGTGAAGTATCAAAACATTCCAGGGACGGAGATTTTTTCAGTACTTACCAGATCGCTGTTGACTGGAATTTAGCGAAATAACCCCATTATCATTCTAAAAATCTACCCGCATTATTCACCTGTGAACCAACAGGCGAATTAACAAGTTATTAACCTTGTTTTCCTTACAATATCTGGTAAACCAGTGCGTTAAGAAGGTTTAGTTCATCAATTTGTTCTTATTCTGTTAATATTTATACCGAAAAAAGGGTGAATTTTTGATGAATCCATGTACTTTTGCACCAAAATAGTTAGCCTCAAGGCAAAACAAAAAGACATTTTATGGATGAATTTGGTAAACGAGGAAAAAACGCCGATTTAAAAGCAACTATCGGGTTAGAAAATCTCGGTAACGTATTCTGGAATTTAACGCCAGCAGAACTAGTAGAAGACACGATCCTTGGCGGACAGGGTGTTCTAACTGACACCGGAGCTATTGCTATCGAAACTGGAACATTTACAGGTAGATCTCCGAAAGACCGTTTTGTTGTTCGTGACACGAATACTGAAGACAGTGTTTGGTGGGGAGATGTAAATATCCCTGTGTCTACAGAGCAGTTTGATGCGTTATACAACCGCATGAAGTCTTATTTGATCGGGAAAGACATGTACGTTCGCGATGCATATGCGTGTGCTGATGACAAATTCAGAATGAACATTCGTGTAACAACTGAATTCCCATGGTCAAACATGTTTGCATACAACATGTTCTTACGTCCTACAGATGCTGAGATCGAAAACTTTGAGGCTGAGTGGAACATCGTATGTGCTCCGGGATTCCAGGCTGATCCTGTAATTGACGGAACACGCCAATCCAACTTCGCTATCCTGAACTTCACCCGTAAAATGATCATTATCGGTGGAACAGGATATACCGGTGAGATCAAGAAAGGGATCTTCTCCGTACTGAATTACGTATTGCCACATGAGAAAAACGTCCTTTCCATGCACTGTTCCGCTAACGTAGGGCATGAAGGTGACACTGCCATTTTCTTCGGATTATCCGGAACTGGAAAAACAACTTTGTCTTCCGATCCGAACCGCCGTTTAATCGGTGATGACGAGCACGGCTGGTCTGATAACTCCGTATTCAACTTCGAAGGTGGATGTTACGCTAAAACTATTGACCTTTCGAAAGAAAAAGAACCGCAAATCTACGACGCGATCAAATTCGGTGCGATCCTTGAAAATATCGGTTTCCATGATGGGACTTCCACTCCGGATTACGCGGACGGATCAATCACTGAAAACACACGTGTTTCCTACCCGATCGATTACATCGACAATATCATGACTCCGTCTATCGGATCAGGTCCAAAAAATATTTTCTTCCTTACAGCTGATGCATTCGGTGTATTGCCTCCGATCTCCCGCTTAACAACGGAGCAGGCAATGTATCACTTCATGTCAGGATACACCGCAAAAGTTGCAGGAACAGAGGTTGGTATTACAGAACCAACTACCACTTTCTCAGCTTGTTTCGGAAAAGCATTCTTGCCGTTGCACCCTGCTAAATACGCAAAATTGTTGGGTGAGAAACTGGAAGGAACAGATATCAAAGTTTGGTTGATCAACACTGGTTGGTCAGGTGGATCTTACGGTGTCGGAAGCCGAATGAAATTATCTTACACCAGAGCAATGATCACTGCTGCATTGACAGGAAAACTGGACAATGCGGTTTACGAAACATTGCCGGTATTTGAATTGTCATTCCCAACTTCTTGTCCGGAAGTTCCAAACGAGATTTTGAATCCGCGCGAAACATGGGCAGATAAAGCAGCATACGATAAAACTGCCAACCATTTGGCTGATCAGTTCGTTAAGAACTTTGAACAGTTTGCCGCAGAAACATCCAATGATATTTTGGCTGCAGCTCCAAAAGTAACTGTTTAATCTAGTTTTTATTATCTTGAGAAGGCTCTCCGTTTTCGGAGGGCCTTTTTTGTTTTGCCACTAAGAAACTGAGTCTTCAGAAGGATTTCTAAAATCTTTACGCGCTTCTTCTCTTTGCGGTATGACAACACCCAGTGCATCGCGTAATCCATACTGACTACTGCTAAGAAAAAAGCACGCAGAGGAACTAAAATACTTTGCGCGCTTCTTCTCTTTGCTGTATAAAAACTCCCCAGTGCATCGCGTAATCATAATCCATACTGACAACTATTCAACCGCTAAGAAAAATAAGGATACAGAGGGACTAAAATACTTTGCGGCATGACAATACCCCAGTGCATCGCGTAATCAATCCATACTGACAACCACTAAGAAAAAAAGGCCGCAGAGGAACTAAAATACTTTGCGCGCTTCTTCTCTTTGCGGTATAAAAACACCCCAGCACATCGCGTAATCCATTCAGAATATTCAACCGCTAAGAAAAAAAGGACGCAGAGAGACAAAATACTTTGCGCGCTTCTTCTCTTTTGCGGTATAAAAACACCCCAGCACATCGCGTAATCCATTCAGAATATTCAACCGCTAAGAAAAAAAGGACGCAGAGAGACAAAATACTTTGCGCTCTTATTCTCTTTGCGGTATAAAAACACAGAAGAGACTTTCAAAAATTTTGTACTAAAACCACTCCATTGCTAAAAAAGCTTAATTCCATATCCTGGTGCCAAACTTTCCATTAATTTTCTGCCCTCAAATTACCAACTAATAAATGACACAAACTTCCACCAACCTAATCACCGTTAATGAAGGACGAACACTTGTATATCTTTTCCCTGCAGTCTTTTGTGGACTTGGAGCCATAATCAGTTTTCTTTTCTCCCTTCCACTCACAATCATCCTGACAAGTCTTGTAATTCTTTTAAGCCTGGTAGAAACCGGTTTAGACTACAATCCTTTCACACAAAAAATCCGAAGATACAAGTCTCTGTTCGGTAAGAAATGGGGAATCTGGAGACAGGTAGCCAATCCGGAGAAATTTGACCTGCGATTATCCGTAGAACGTGCTTATTCCAATTACGCTTTCAGCCAGGTAGGAAGCCCAGGCTATGGTAGACGGTCAACAGAAATTGCCAAATCCATTACCTATGACTTGTCTTACAGCACTTCTAAAAAGAAAGCTACGATCATTTACGAATTCCAGAAATACAAAATTGCCAAACAATTTATCGAACAATTAGAAGAACTAAACCAGCAGCCAGTAACCGATCATATAGCAATCAAATTGCAGGAGAACCTGGAAAAGCGCATGCAGCGAATGCAAAGATAAATCCGTAAGTTTACAGCTATGAGATCGCTTCTTTTTTCATTAGCTTGTATTGTTTCCTTCGGGTTGAATGCCCAATTGGATTTCAGGAAATTATCCGATAGTTCGTATGTCTTCACAACGTATCAAACCTATAAAAATGCACGGATCTCTTCTCACGGTCTGTTAAAAATCACCGACAAGGGCGTTGTCATGATCGATACTCCATGGGATACGACCCAGTTTCAACCTTTACTAGACTCCATCGACAGGAAATTCCATAAAAAAGTACTGCTGGTGATTTCTACTCACTGGCATGAAGACCGCACCGCCGGACTTGCTTATTACAAAAGCAAAGGAATTGCAACTTACAGCACTTATGCTACTCGAAACCTGTGCAGGGAAAATGGATTTCCGGAAGCGGAATTCACCTTTGAGGGCGATACTATTTTCAGAATCGGTAACACGACTTTTGAAACCTATTATCCCGGTGCCGGGCATTCTTCCGATAACATTGTGGTCTATTTCCCGAATGACAAGCTGCTTGTGGGTGGATGTTTTATCAAATCCGTAGAAGCCGAAGACCTGGGGAATCTATCCGATGCGAATATTGGGATGTGGCCGGTTGCAGTAAAAAACCTGCTAAAGAAATACCCGAAAGTAAAAACAGTTATTCCTGGTCACCAGGAAATTGCTCCAGGAAAAGCAGCGATCAAGCACACGCTGAAATTGGCCAAAAAGCATTACAAAGGGCGAAAACACGATAAAAAGAAGGCGAAGAATTAATCCGAATGTAAACACAACATCCATTGAAATGTCGCACATCTTCAAACAGCATCTTGAAAAATTCATCTCCGTTCCGGACGAAGAGTTTGAACTCATTTTAAGCTACTTCAAAACAGTACATGTTTCGAAAAAAGAGATGCTTCAGCAGGAAGGAAAAGTTTGTCGCTGTCTTTATTTTGTATTGACGGGTTGTCTTCGAAAATTTCTTATCAACGAAAAAGGAAGCGAAGTAACTACTGAATTTGCCCTGGAAACCTGGTGGTTATCGGACAATAGGGCCTTCGAGTTCCAAACAGAAGCACTATTCAGTATTCAGGCGGTTGAAGATTCGGAAATACTGACCATTGATTTTCAATCACTGGAAAAATTGTACCGGGATTCCCCGGTTATGGAACGCTATTTTCGCTATGTCTACCAGCGCGCATTTGCTGCATACCAAATGAGGATCAAGTATTTATATACGTTCTCCAAAGAGGATTATTTTTTCCATTTTTACGATTCGTATCCTCAGTTCGTACAACGCGTTCCCCAGTATTTACTTGCTTCTTTCCTCGGTATCACTCCCGAATATTTAAGCGAATTACGAAGAAAAAAACGTTCTTAAACCAGTTTAAGATTTTTCAGATCCTTGTTTTTCACCTTTGTTCTATCAAATAATCCTGATGACGAATACCAGGATCTAAAGAAACACAAACAAATGGAAAAGAGAATCAACATTTTGGAAACAGAACCGGCAGCAACGAAAGCCATGTACGGTTTGGCTGCTTACATTGAAAAAAGTGCCGTGACAAAATCGCACCAGGAGCTGATCAAATTAAGAGCCTCACAGATCAACGGTTGTGCATTCTGCATTGATATGCATACCAAAGATGCTTTAAAGAACGGAGAAACCACGCAGCGAATCGTTTTGTTAAATGCCTGGAGGGAAGTCAATGACTTATACACCAAAGAAGAACGCATTATCCTTGCACTGACGGAAGCAGTTACATTGATTCATCAAGGTGGGATTTCAGCGGAATTGTACAAAGAAGCAAACGAAACATTGGATGAGAACTATCTAGCACAGATTATCATGGCTATCGTGACAATCAATTCCTGGAACCGTATTGCGATCAGCGGGTTGTTTCAGCCTGCTGAGTAAACATAAAAAAAGGAATTTTAACTTCCCGACATGAGTGCACATTCACTTATGCATACACGATCCCGGTAGTTAATTATACTGCAATGAAAAATCCCCTGTCTCTCAACAGGGGATTTCCTTTTATTGTGGTAGCTAACAATTAATCGAGGTCCGTAACTAACTGGTGTTTCTCGATCAATTTTCTCAAATTTATCAACGCATAACGCATTCTTCCCAAAGCTGTATTGATAGAAATATTCTCCATCTCAGCAATATCCTTGAACGAAAGATCCTGGAAAATACGCTTCTCAATAATTTCCCGCTGACTCTCCGGCAAATGCTGGATCAGGTTGATCATCTGCACTTCCAGTTCGGTTTTGGAAATACTTTGCTCAATGTTCAATTCATCCATTTTCAGAATGGAAAAGATATTGAAATCCTCACTCTTCGCATTGCGCTCGCTAACCAGTTTCATTCTTCCGTTCTTACGGAAATAATCGATCACCAGGTTTTGTGCAATACGCATTGCCCACGGTAAAAATTTACCTTCTTCATTATAATTCCCCAGTTTCAGTGTTTGAATAATCTTCACAAACGTTTCCTGGAATATATCTTCAGCGATTTCACGCTCACGGATCTTATGATATATAGAACGATAAATCTTGTCCTTATGACGCATCAATAAAACTTCGAATGCTTGTTCGTTACCTTCTAAATAATAATGTACGAGGACTTGGTCGTCTAGAAATTTCATAGCCATAACTCTACTCTTAAGGTTTAACCAGTTGTTTTTTAACAGTTTAAAGTAGAATTCTTTCTATAGGCTCTATGAATTATTTTCGGAAAGATAGAACTATTTCAAATAAATTCAAAAAAAATCTTAAAATAATTCAGAATTACCTGTTACGAATTTCCATTTTTTGACTTGCAGCTTATTAATAAGCCTCATTTTAACCGATTAAATACCCTGGCAATTCCAGCTGCTCAATGAACTCTAATTTAATTCGCAATCCGGCACTCGTAATTCGCAATTAATTTGCGAAATTTGTACTATGTCTGAGAGATACATCCACATTAAAGGCGCACGCGTCAACAACTTAAAGAATTTAGAGGTTAAAATAGAGCACGGGAAATTCACCGTCATTACCGGATTGTCCGGTTCCGGGAAATCTTCTCTCGCTTTTGACACGCTTTATGCGGAAGGACAAAGACGCTACATTGAGAGTTTATCGTCTTATGCACGCCAGTTTTTGGGAAAATTAGACAAACCAGAAACGGATTTCATCAAAGGAATCGCCCCGGCAATTGCCATTCAGCAAAAGGTCATTACGAATAACCCGAGATCAACGGTTGGTACAACAACTGAAATCTACGATTACCTGAAGATCCTTTTCGCGCGCATCGGGAAAACCTTCTCCCCTGTTTCGGGAAATGAGGTTAAAAAGGATTCGGTGACGGATGTGATCAATTACATCGCAAGCCTGGAAAAAGAGATGCGCTTATTGATTGCAGCACCTTTCCCTTCATTGGAAAAATACGGAATCGAGAAAACACTCAAATTACTGAAAGAACAAGGATATGTGCGCATCATGCACAACCACGAATTGAAGCAGCTGGAAGACCTGAAACCAAAAGACTTATCGCTTTCGGATTCGATCATGATCGTTGTGGACCGGGTGGTGACCCAGGAAATGGACAATGATTTCTCCGGTCGTTTGGGAGATTCCATTCAACTGGCTTTTATGGAAGGCCATGGAGATTGTTCCGTTATCCAGATGGCAACCATGGAGGAGCGCACGTTTTCCAATCGCTTCGAACTGGACAATATGACATTTGTGGAGCCTTCTCCTCACCTCTTTACATTCAACAATCCCTTTGGGGCCTGTAAAACCTGTGAAGGTTACGGTTCCATCATCGGGATTGATCCGAACCTGGTCATTCCGGACCCAAGCCTGAGTGTTTATGAAGGTGCGGTTGTGCCCTGGAAAGGAGACGTAATGGGCGAATACCTGAAAGAATTGGTTCAGAATGCAAGAAAATTCGATTTCCCCATCCATCGACCGGTCGAAGAACTCACAGAAGAACAACTGGAAGTATTGTGGAAAGGAAACAAGCATTTTGCCGGGATCAACGGGTTCTTCAAGTTTGTTGAGAGCCAATCCTATAAAATCCAATACCGGGTACTGCTGTCTCGTTACCGGGGAAAAACACTGTGCCCTGAATGCCACGGAACGCGTTTGCGCGAAGATGCGAACTACGTAAAAGTGGGCGGGATCAGTATCAAGGAGTTGGTTTTAATGCCGATCGAAAACGCGTTGACTTTCTTCGAAACCCTGGAGGTTGATCCGTTGGAACTGAAAATCACCAATCGCATTCTCCCGGAAATCACTCAGCGGCTTTCATTCCTGACGGAAGTCGGATTGGGGTACCTGACACTGAACCGGGCGGCAAATACGCTTTCAGGTGGAGAATCACAGCGCATCAACCTGGCAACTTCCCTGGGAAGCAGTTTGGTCGGTTCCATGTATATTTTGGATGAACCAAGTATCGGTTTGCACCCGCGCGACACTGAACGCCTGATCGGAGTATTGAAAAAACTGCGCGATATCGGGAATACGGTGATCGTGGTGGAACACGAAGAAGACATGATGCTTCATGCAGATGAGATCATTGACATTGGTCCGGCAGCAGGAAAATTCGGCGGTGAAGTCGTTTTCCAGGGAAAATTCGATGCATTAAAGAAAAATAATACGAGTCTTACAACACAATATTTAACCGGGATCCGTGAAATTCCCGTTCCAAAAAAACGCAGAACCGGGAAAAACAAAATTTCCGTTATCGGTGCGAAAGAACACAACCTGAAAAACGTTTCGGTAGACTTCCCGTTAAATCGGATTGTTGCTGTTACCGGTGTGAGCGGCTCCGGGAAATCGACTTTGGTAAAAGAAATTCTTTACCCGGGAATCCGCAAGTATTTGGGTCAATTCGGGGATCACCAGGGAAATGTAAAACGCATCGAAGGAGATTTATCAACCATTGCGGAGATCGAATTGATCGATCAAAATCCGATCGGAAAATCTTCCCGGAGTAACCCGGTAACTTATGTAAAAGCATTTGACGATATCCGCGAATTGTTTGCTCGGCAAAATGCAGCCAAACACAACGGCTACAAACCAGGATTCTTCTCTTTCAATGTGGAAGGCGGACGTTGCGAAATGTGCGAAGGTGAAGGGGTTGTAACGGTCAGCATGCAGTTTATGGCAGATGTCCACCTGCAATGTGAAGCCTGTGGAGGAAGCCGCTACCGCCAGGAAGCACTGGAAGTACATTACCGCGGAAAGAACATTTCAGACATCCTGAATATGGACATTTCTTCTGCGTTGGCATTTTTCAAAGAAGGGAATGATAAACTGGAAGAAAAGATCATTCAGAAAATCCAGCCGCTGGAAGATGTGGGATTGGGTTACCTGCAAATGGGGCAATCCAGCAGTTCTTTGAGTGGTGGTGAAGCACAGCGTGTCAAACTGGCTTCTTTCCTGATCAAAGGTGCGCAAAAAAGTAATAAAACGTTATTTATTTTTGATGAGCCGACAACCGGGCTTCATTTCTACGATATTGAAAAATTACTGATCGCTTTCAACCGCCTGGTGGATGACGGTCATTCGATCATTGTCATTGAACACAACATGGACGTAATCAAAGCGGCAGACTGGATCATTGATATCGGTCCGGAAGGTGGAATTAACGGTGGAAACATTGAATTTACAGGAACTCCGGAAGAATTGGTAAAAGAAAAAAACAATTACACCGGAAAGCACTTAAAGCATAAGTTGAAGTAGTCCCTGATAATCGACAAAAACAGCATTTTGTTCGACGAAAACAGCAGAAAATATAAACCTTCTTGGGGATAAAAGTAGAATAGCCTACTTTAGACCTATGTTTATGAGGTTAAAAATATTAAGCTTCACTCTATTCATTATTAACGGGTTAACTTCCTGTTCTACTGAGTCAGAAATGCAAGATCGGGATGTTTCTTCGCTTTCCGTAAAGGACTATATCGCCGAAGAAGAAACTACTGAGCCATTCACAGCTTCGGCTGAGGATTTGAGGATGCAGTTCCAGGGTTGTAAAGCGCATCAATAGAACTTAACCGAAAACGCTTATGCTGAAACTTCAGCGTAAGGCACAAAGAATTGAAACGACGGATAGCAAAAGTTATTCGTCGTTTTTTGCTACTACCAATTCTCCTTCGCTTCGTGCAATAACTGCGGATGCCAGGCAATTTCCTAAAACATTCACGGAAGTCCGTGCCATATCCATCAAAGCGTCTATCCCCAGGATAATTCCGGCTTTTTCAACACTAATTCCCAAATGTTTGTAATCCATCAAAGTGGTTGTCAGGATCACAAAAGAAGCTCCCCTCACTCCTGCTACACCTTTACTCGTCAGCATCAGTGTCAAACAAATCATAATCTGCTGACCAATTGTCAAATCAACTCCACTCATCTGTGCCACAAAAACAGTTGCCATAGACAGGTAGAGGGTTGTTCCGTCGAGATTAAAGGAATAGCCGGTAGGAATCACAAACCCGACAATTTTCTTCGGAACACCGAACTTCTCCATGTTCTCCAATGCTTTTGGCAGAGCAGCTTCACTGCTGGCAGTTGCAAATGCAATAGAAATCGGTTCGGTGACTGCTTTCAGGAAATTCCGGATCGGAACTTTTGAAAATAACGCAATCGGAAGAAGTACCACCAATACAAAAATGATCAGTGTCACATAAAGTGTTGCTACCAGTTTCATCAGGTTCCCCAACACTTCGGTCCCGGAATTGGCAACAGTATATGCAATAGAACCAAAAACAGCCAGCGGAGCTACGTACATCACAATATCCGTAAACTTGAACATCACTTCTGATAAACTCTCCATCCAGTTGAGCATGGTTTCTTTGTGTTTCAGATTTTGAACCAAACTCAGGGCTATTGCAAAGATCAGGGAGAAAACCACGATTTGAAGCACCTGGTTTTCCACGATTGATTTCGCAAAGTTTTCCGGGAAAATATCTACAAAATGATCCTTTGGTTTCTCCAATTGCGCCAACAGATCTGCGGATTTATTCTTCATAGCATCTGTTACCTCTACTTGCTGTACTCCTTTTCCTGCCTGGGAAATATTGATTGCAGCCAATCCAAGGAACAATGCAAAAGTGGTTACGATCTCAAAATAGATGATGCTTTTCAGCCCGATGCGTCCCACTTGTTTTAAATTTCCATGTCCGGCAATCCCCACCACCAGTGTTGAAAATAACAAGGGTGCCACCAACGTTTTGATCAGGCGCAGGAAAATATCTCCGAAACGTTTGAATTCCAGTGACATTTCCGGGAAATCAAGCCCAATTTCCACCCCGACGATCATTGAAGAGAAAATCCAAAGCGAAAGTTTTTTAGAGTGCATGGAATATGCTATCAGCATACCGATCAGCAGCAGTTTCAGAATATGCGCGCTGATATAAATTCCCTCTCCGCCAACACGTTCAATATAAAACAAACCTGCTGCAGCTGCATACAATCCAATGTAGAATACCAGGTTCTTCCGGGATTTAAATAGATACCATCCACCCACACAACCGGCAACAATTGCTCCGGGTGTTACTAAAAACATGGGATCAATCCCGCTGTTTAGCAGTTTTATCAAGATTAAAGTCAGATAAAACAAGACTATCAGGGAAGGAACGATTAGTAATTTTTTATTTTTCATGGGGGATTTTTTATACCGATTTCAGCATGGACCACAAATTTAACAGGATAATGCTGAAAACAAAATGGTTTTTTTTTTGAAAAAAAGTAAATTCATTGTGCTTGTGTAAGGAATATTTGTAATATTGCATCATCATAATTTGAAATCACAATTGCTTTTCGCAAGTATTCATTCGAATACAACACAACTAGTCCAAAATTTTATATGAATAAAAAAGACTTAGAAGGTAAGTTATTACCAGAATTAAGGGAAATTGCTAAATCTCTTGGAGTTAAGAAAGTTGAATCGTTTAAGAAAAATGAATTGATTGAGCAGATCCAGGGGAATTCGGCAAGCGCTACTACTGCTACTGAACCTGTAACGGCTGAAAAAGCTCCGGCAAAACCGAAAGCAAAAAAAGCTGAACCAAAAGAAGACCGCGTGTCGCAAACAGCTTCAGCAGTGGCACAGGCTCCCGCTACAGACTTATTTTCTACGGAAACTGAGGCTCCGAAAGCGGAAGTAAAGCAGGAAACAGCAAATTCCCCTAAAGAAAAGCGTAAACGTATTCCAGCGGCTGAAGCTGAAGCAGCAACAGCACCGGAAGTGGTTTCAGAAAAAGCAGAACCGGTAAAAACCGATTCACCAGCTGAAGAACCGAAAGCAGAAGGAACTCCAGCTTCAACAGAAGAAGCACCAAAACCAAGACCTTTTGAGCGTTTGACAAACAAAAACCGTCAAAACAACAATCAAAATCAGAACCCGCAGCGGAACCAAAACCAAAATCGTCAGCAGAATCAAAATCAGGGCGAAAACCAGGCAGGTTCCAATCAAAATACACAAAACCAAGCTCCCCAGGGTAACCAGGAACGTCAGAATAACAATCAGCGCAACCAGGATAACCAGGGGAATCAGAATCGCCAAAACAACAACCAAAATCGCCAGCAGAATCAAAACCAAAACCGTCCTCAAAACCAGAATAACAACCAGGTACAAGAGGAAAAAGTGGATGAAGAAGCTTACAACTTAGTAGGAATCGTTACTGCTGAAGGTGTTTTGGAAGTAATCCAGGATGGATACGGATTCTTGCGCTCCTCTGACTATAATTACTTGCCGTCTCCGGATGATGTATACGTTTCTCAGAGCCAGATCAAATTATTCGGTCTGAAAACGGGAGATACCGTAAGAGGAACAATCCGTCCGCCAAGAGAAGGAGAAAAATTCTTCCCGCTTGTAAAAGTTGATTCCATCAACGGAAGAGATCCGGGATATATCCGTGACCGCGTTCCTTTTGAATACCTGACTCCATTATTCCCGGATGAAAAATTCAAATTGACCGGACACAAAGAAGAATCGATGTCTACCCGTGTCATGGACTTATTTGCCCCTATCGGTAAAGGTCAGCGTGGGATGATCGTTGCACAGCCTAAAACGGGTAAAACCATGTTATTGAAGGATGTTGCAAATGCCATTGCAGCAAATCACCCGGAAGTATACTTGATCGTCCTATTGATCGATGAACGTCCGGAAGAGGTAACTGATATGGCACGCAGCGTAAAAGCAGAAGTTGTTGCTTCTACATTCGACGAACCTGCAGACCGCCACGTAAAAGTTGCAAACATCGTATTGGAGAAAGCAAAACGCATGGTTGAATGTGGTCACGACGTGGTTATCCTGTTGGATTCCATCACACGTTTGGCACGTGCTTACAACACTGTTTCTCCGGCTTCCGGTAAAGTACTTTCCGGTGGTGTGGATGCGAATGCATTACACAAGCCAAAACGTTTCTTCGGAGCTGCGCGTAAAATCGAAAACGGAGGTTCCCTTTCCATTCTTGCTACTGCATTAACGGAAACAGGTTCTAAAATGGACGAAGTGATCTTTGAAGAGTTCAAAGGAACAGGAAACATGGAACTTCAGCTGGATCGTAAGATCTCCAACAGAAGAATTTACCCTGCTATCGATATCCTTTCTTCCGGAACAAGACGTGAAGACTTGTTGGTTGGAAAAGATGTATTGCAGCGAATCTGGTTACTTCGCAAGTTTATTGCGGACATGAACCCGGTGGAAGCTATGGAGTTCGTCAAAGGACACATGGAAAACACCCGCTCAAACGAAGAGTTTTTAGTATCAATGAATTCATAATTAAGAGTCCCATTTAATTGGGACTTTGTTTTTTTACCATGAGAATTTCTTTAAAAATTGCAATCTTATTTGTTGGTATTTGGTTTACCGGTAAAATGCTATTTTTTTACACACAAATACTACAGGATGAACTGGGAGTTAAATACCAGGTAATGTGGAACATCCTATGTTTGTTACTTGCGATGACCTTTGGTACAATTGCCGAAAAAAGAAAAGAAAACAGACTGGAAAGCAGTGCACTCGGTGACATCAAGAACACACTTGGAGGAGGATTGGTCTACACCGTACTGGTAGCAGGCTTAATTTACTTGTACTATGCCAAAATAGACCCTTCTTATAACGCTACTCAATTAGCTAAAGCTGAACAAGTTGTAAGTCAGACATTGAATGATCCGGAGAAATTAAAGGAACTACGGCAGGACCCGGAAATGGAGGTCTTAACCAAAAAGGAAATCTACAATAAAGCGATGTCCAATTACCACTCCATGTTTAATCCTGCTTCCACTATGACTATTTCGCTTTTGGGAATGCTTGTATTATCAACGGTAAATGCTATTATTCTTACGGTCATATTCCGCCGGATCCTGTTCAAGCAACGAACACTTTAAGATCGGATTTCTTCTGCTCAATGGAGTTCTGAACAGATTAAACGGGCAATTCTTATACTTTTTCCGGAATGATGAAATCACCGGGCTAACAGTTCTGCTCCCAGCTGATCGTAATCAATTCCGTCAAAATTCCCGGATGACATCATCAACAGGACTGAATTGTTCCAATTCTTTGCGTTGATGAAGTCCAAAACTTCTTTCGTATCGTTTACTACCGTTACTTTTCCTCCGAAAGCCTGCTGAACCTGTTCAAGAGTGATCGGTTCGAGTTTCTTGTGTGCCACAACCGCCGGACTGAAATAAACCAATGCTTCATCAGCTGCATTCATGGCTCCGTCATAAAGCGGTAAAAACTCTTTTCGAAGTGAGGAGAACGTATGTAATTCCATACAGGCAACTACGTTACGATCCGGGTATTGTTCTTTCACCGCAGACGTTGTGGCTTTCAATTTGGAAGGAGAATGTGCAAAATCCTTAAATAGAGTAAAAGAACCCTGCTCAACCACTTTCTGAAGACGTTTTCCTGCACCTGTAAACGTTTTAATTGCCTGGAGGAAGTCGTGGTTGGAAATATTCATGGATTCGGCCAGGCGCATTGCTCCAACGAGATTTTGAAGGTTATGAGCTCCAAAGATTTGCAACGGATACTCTTTTCCTTCGAATTCCATCACAGTTCCTGTTTCGGTTGTGCGGTATGCAGGAGTTTGATAAGCGATCGTTTTCAGTTTTCCTTTGAACTCCTCCCCTAATTCTTTTACTGTTGGGTCTTCGGTATTGTAAATGAGTTTTCCTTCGGGATCAATGACTTCGCAAAATTTCCGGAATTGGTCTATATAATTTTCCCAGGTAGGAAATACGTTGATGTGATCCCAGGCAATCCCACTGATTAAAGCGGTATCTGGTTTGTACAGGTGAAACTTCGGTCTTCTGTCGATTGGAGAACTCAGGTATTCATCTCCTTCAAGGATCATGAATTCCGTGTTTTCGGAAAGCTTCACCATGCAGTCATAGCCTTCCAGCTGCGCTCCTACCATGTAATCCACATCCAGGCCCAAAGCGTTCACTACGTGAAGCAGCATGGAAGTAATGGTTGTTTTTCCGTGGCTTCCCCCGATAACAATCCGGTGTTTATTCTTACTTTGCTCGTAAAGGTATTCCGGGTAAGAAAAAACAGGAATCCCGAGTTCTTTTGCGCGTTGGAGTTCCGGGTTATCTTCCCTTGCGTGCATTCCAAGAATAACTGCATCGAGATCAGCTGTGATCTTTTCAGGGAACCAGCCAATTGAAGCCGGTAAAATCCCCTGTTTTTCAAGTCGTGTTCTGGAAGGTTCAAATACTTCATCATCGGAACCGGTTACATTAGCTCCTTTCCGCGATAAGGCAATCGCTAAATTGTGCATTGCACTTCCCCCGATGGCAATAAAATGAACATTCATAAAACAGGAATTAAATTTGAAATCGAAATTAAAGGAAATGGAACGAACTGAAACAACCAGGGGCTAAAAATTTTTAGCCCCTGGTTGTTCATAATTGAAAAGAAAATCTTAATAATTGCGCTTTAACTTGGCATCCTGTGTTTCGCGCTGCCAAATCCATTCCGTACATGGTGCACCATTTTTAGAATAAGTAAGTGCATTAATCGTCTGTGTACGGATATAAACATCTGCTTTACCATCCTTCACCACCACTCTTCTCGTCACCACCGCAGAAACCAATCCATCTGTTCCAAGTTGATCAAACTGTTCCTGGTTTACTCCTTCCGGATATTTGGACAAATCTACATCGTAAGTTCCCGTAGATGTTTTTACAGGCTCTTTAGAGGAAATTTCGTCCATAGTCTTTTTTGCAGATTGAGTTCTTTCATTGCTCTTATCTGTTTGAATTTGGTTCGCAGTGCCCAATTCTTTTGTGGAATTCTTAATTATTAATGCATTGTCGGCAGATTGGGTGTTTTGCCCGGATTCATCGTTGATCTTCGTTTGTATGTCTGTGAGTTTATTCTTGTTCTCAACAATTTTATTGTTATTCTGCGCTTGTTTCTCACTTTCGGATTGAATGGAAGCATTTTGGATTTCCGTGAAGTTCTTCTTATTTTCTGTTACGGCAATTGATGGCAATTCACCCTTTTTTTCAATCTCTTTGGATTTTTCATTCAGGACTTTTTTGTTCTCAATATTCTTTACATAAGCTTTGTTGTAATCCGCACGGTCAATTTCCGTTTTGCGATCTCTTGCATTCTCAATGATTGCAGTATTCTCTCCATGAATTGTGATACGGTTCTCAATAGCTTCCCCTACAATTCGCTCAGTTTCCCTATTTTTAGAATCAAAACGCTGTGAGTTTTCCACATGTGCCTTTTCGCTATCTCTTTTGTATTCTGCCTGTACTTTTTCTATCTCTTTGATCTTTTCATCATTATTCTGAGACATTTTTCTTTCCTCAACCGTCTTCAAGCGGATATTGTTTTCGACCTGGCTAAGAACAACTTTCGTTTCAACCGTTTTAGCATCTGCTTTTTTGCTGGTTTCAGCCTGAAGTTCACCCTGAGTCTGGTAAGCGTCCTTCACCTTTTTCTCCTCCGCCAGTCGCTGCTCGAAATCATCGATCGCATTTTTCTCCTGATCCATTCTGATCTTTGAATAAACTACATCATTTTTGGTGATCTCAGCATATTTTTCCTCGTCCATTTTAGCAGATACACCACCTAAATTGTTTTTGGATTCCTTCAACACTTCATTGTTTTCAACTGCTCCACCATCCAGGATACTGTTTGTTGTAATTACGGCCTGATTTGCCGCATTCAGCTGTTCTTTCTGATTAACGATATTCAATTCTTTGATCAGGTTGCTTTCTTCCGCGTTTTTATTCAGGTCAGCACGTTTCTGTACCATTACATCCACATTGTTCTGAACTTTATCACTTGCGGCTTTGTCTCTTATGGCATTGTCTACACGGATCTCTGCAAACACACTGTCTACCGATTGCGCATCTCTGTATTGCTTGCTATTCAATTCATCAGACTTATCGGATGTTCTTCGAAGTTTTTCCGACATTTTTCGCGAGGTTCTTCCTTTCCGGTTACGGGATGCTTCTTCGAGCTTCTTTGCTCCGTCCGTTAATGAATTATCCGTTGGTTCACCCAAACTCTGCAATTCAAGTTTGGTAGATTCCGGTTCTTTCTTGGTATTGTTTGCAACCGGCTGAGACGTTAAATTCTGAATCTCTCTTAAACGGTCTTTCGGAAACTGATCAGTTGGTCTCTGGTTCACCGCACGTTCGTACAGTTCTTTCGCTTTTGCATAGTTCTTATCATTGAACTTATCATTGGCGGCATTTACCAGGTTCCGGTACACACGTTCCTTATCGGCTTCTGCTTCATCTCTCAGTTTTGCTTCACTTTCTCTTGAGCGCTCAATTGCATGTGCATTTGAAGGCGCTTTGGAAAGCACATTGTCGTAAGCTGCTTTTGCAGCAGACCATTTACCGCTGTTGAATTCTTTATCTGCAGCTGCGATCAGGGACTCAATCTCTTTGTTTGATGCATTTTCTTTCGAGATATCATCCAGGATCTGGCGCATTTCGGCAATTTTGTCCACCGCCTTCTGATCTTTTGCTTTGTGTCTCAATGCTTCTTCATACTGGGAAATCGCTCCGTTGTAATCTTTACTGGATGCTGCGCTATTCCCCCTCGACATCGCTGCCTCGTATAACTTCAGTTCTTCTGCGGCAGGATCTACTTTATTTGCAAGCAAGCCTTCCAATTCGGAAATTTTCTGGTCCGGAGTCAGGTCATCCGGCTTAATGGTTTTTGCCGTTTTGTATGCACTGATCGCTTCTGCCAGTTTGTTTGCTTTAGCAAGTCCGTCTGCTTCTGCCATTTTCTTGGCGAACTGATTCTGTTGGTCCAGCGCTAATTTCTCTTCTTTTTCAATCTCTTCGATTTTTGCAAGCTTTTCTTTCGGGTACTGATCGGTTGGTCTGAAATTCACCGCGCGGTTAAACATCTCCTTCGCTTTCACATAATTCTTCTCATCGAATGCCTTATTTCCTACATCGATGATTTTCTGATACGCCTGGTCGCCATCACTGGTTTCCTGCTCCGAAAGTTTTTTCGCATTTTCAGCCCTTTCCACCGGAAGTTTCTCGTAAGGCTTTAAAACCAATGCTGCATTGTATGACTGAATGGCCTCCGTGTATTTCTTCGCAGAAACCAGGTCGTCTCCTTTTTTAAGTGCAGCCTGGTATTCCTGTTCTACCTTTAACTGCTCTGCTCCTGCTTCCTTCAAAGCATTGATCGCTGCAATCCGGTTTTTCGGTTCCTGTTCGTTTTTTATTGCTAAAGCTTCGTTATACTTTGCAATTGCTTCATCGTATTTTTTAGCAGTTTCCAACCCTCTTGCCTCTTCTAAAACAGCTGTGTATTTTTTGTTTAATTCGGCATCTTTCAGTTCTTCGGCGATCTTCTTATCACACCAAACGATTGCTTTTTCAATTTCTTCATCCGATTTGATTGCTTTTGCCTCCAGGTATTTCTGCTTCGCTTCGGCATACTTGTTTTGGTTCTGGAATGCCATTCCTTCCCCTTTTAACTTATCAAAATTTGCTTGTTTCTGAGCTTCGCTCGCCTGGTCGTTTTCCAGTTTCAGGATTTCGGTCATCTTATCGGATGCCGTCGAATTGGATGGGTCCAAAGTAAGTACCTGCTGGTATTTTCCTTTTGCACCTGCCAGGTCTTTCTTCCCCAATGCAGCAGCGCCTTCTGCCAGGAATTGGGTTATTTGCTTGTCCTTATCTGCTTTGGCAATCAACAGGTCGATCTCTTTGATCTTATCTTTCGGAAGTGTCTGAGACGGATCTAAAGCAGAAGCATCTTCAAACTTCTTTTTCGCTTCAGCCAGTTTGTTCTGCTCCAATAAATCATTTCCTGCTTTTACCGTTGCTTCATATTTTTCTTTCTGAGCCGTTGCCTGGGCATTGTCCGCAAGGATCTTTTCAACTTCAGCTAATTTATCTTTTGCTTCTGTTTTGGTATTATCAATTGCTAAAGCGGCCGTCAGTTTCTCTTTTGCAGTAGCATAATCTTTTGCTGCCAATGCACTCACTCCACTGTTGAATGCTTCCTGGTACTTTTGGTTCTTGTCTTTCTCTGCATTCGCCTGGGATTCTTTTTTCCCCAGTTCGATCAGTTTTTGTTTCGGAACCTGGGAAGCAGGATCCAACACTTGTGCTTCTTCAAACTTCTTTTTCGCTACTTCAAAATTGGAAGCAGCCAATGCAACATCACCGTCTAAAATAGCCTGGTCAAATTTAGCTTTCTGTTCTGCTTTCTTTCCTTCCGCAAGGATTTTCGCATCAATAGCATCAATTTTAGCCTGAACCGCAGCATCCGGGATCAACGCAATGGATTCCTGGTATTTTGCTTTTGCATCTGCATGTTTCAATGCTTTGTCCAATGCATCTCCTTCGGTAACCAATTGTTTTGCTTTGGCAATTTTCTCTGCATTTGCCTTTTCGAACTCCAGTTGCTTATCGATCTCCTGGATTTTTGCTTTTGCTTCTGCATTTTCTTTATCCAGCGCCAATACCTGTTCGAATTTTGCTTTCGCTCCCGGGTATTGCTTCGCCGTCAATGCAGTATTCCCTTCGGTAATCAGCTTAGCGATCTGCTCTTTCAAAGCATTTGCTTTCGCAATTTCATCCAGTTTTACTTTTGCTTCCGCAATTTTATCTTTCGGGTAAGTTGCCGATGCTTCGAAAGTCAGGGCTTCGTTGTATTTCGCTACAGCTTCCGTCCATTTTTCTTCTCCCATCAGGGCATCCCCGGCAGCAACGGCATCGTTGTATTTTTGTTTTTTATCCTGTTCTGCTTTCTGGGCATTTAGTTTTCCATCCAGATCAGCCAATTTTGCTGTCGCAGCAGCATCTCCAGGTCTTACCTTCAATGCTTCTTTGTATTTATCGCGGGCAGCCATCCAACTCTTCTGTCCGTAGAATCCGTCTCCGGCTTTCATTGCCGCATCGTATTTAGCTGCACTTTCCGCATCTTTCTTTGTAGCTTCTATTGCTGCCTCACATTTTGCAATCTCGTCTTTCGGGTACTGCTCTTGTTTTTTCGTCAATGCTTCCTGGTAACGCGCAATTGCTTCCGGGTATTTCTTCTGATCTCTTAATGCATCTGCAGAAGTAATCAAAGCTTTGTACTCTCCATCCATCTGTGCATTAGCCAGATTTGCGGATTTAGCAGCTTTCAGAATCCCGTCGATCTCGATCAAACGATCGTTCGGGTGTTTCTCCATTTCCTTTCCCTTGATCTTTACCGCATTCTCGTATTGCGTCAATGCTTCTTCGTATTTTTTTGCAGTGAACAAAGCATCTGCCTGTTTGATGATCGAATTATAATTTGCCTCGCCCTGTTTTTGGGAAGCTTCCGCATCTTTCATGATCTTCTCGATCTTCTTAGCCATTTTTTCTGCTAAAACACCGTCGTATTGCAATTCGGTATTCTGGCCGTCAAAATAGAACTCAGTGATCGGGTTTGATTTGACATAACTGTAATCTACATTCTGGATTTCGTCAAACAGGGAAATTTGTGCTTGTCCCTCCGGCTTCGAAGTTCCCTGGAGCAATTCGTCATTTACGTTCGATACGTTGATATTCAGCAACCGGGAAACCTTTCCCGGTTTAGAAACTTCAACTTTGTATTTTTTGCCCGCTTTGAGTAACAACTTCACTTCACCTGACGCATCCGTAACCTGCGAAGTAACCGTATTGGAACCTTCCAGCAACTTTACGGTAACGCCGGCTTCCTTCTTGCCTGTGGTGTAATTGGTTGTCTTAATGAAGAAGCTAATATCCATCTGCCCAAAAACCAGGTTAGTCAGAAAGAAAAAGGAAATTAAAATAAGGAGTTTCACTCTCATGTTTTTAGTTTATTCTAGTCGTAGTACAACCGAAATTGATTTTGGTTTAAATTCGCTCAATAATTCATACAAATATCGGTAAAAAAAGTTCATTTTCACTGCTATGATTCAATTTAAACAACTCAGTTTTTGGGAAAAAGTTACGCTTTTGGAAGATATTGACTTCCTGGTAGTTGGCAGTGGTATTGTGGGTTCTGCATGCGCATTGGAACTTAGAAGGCTGAATCCGGATGCTAAAATCGTGATTTTGGAACGGAGTTACCTGCCTTTGGGAGCAAGCACAAAAAATGCTGGATTCGCTTGTTTCGGAAGCGTTACAGAGCTTTTGGATGACCTGGAAACGACCTCCGAAGAAAGTGTTTGGAACACGGTAAAATTGAGATACGAAGGTTTGGAAAGACTGTTAAAACGCTTTGCTCCTTCCGACCTCCATTATGAAAACTGTGGCTCATATGACCTGATCCGCGATGAAGCTGAATTGGAGATTTACCATCCGAAACTGGAGTACTTAAACCGGCAGATCGCGTTCATTACCGGGAAAAAGGAATGTTATTCCTTCGAAAAGGATGTTAACCGGAAATTTGGCTTCAAAGACTTTAAAGGCGGATATTTCAACCGGCTGGAAGGTGCTATTGATACGGGAAAACTGCTTTTGGCAACACAAAAAGACCTGGCCAAAAACGGGATCATTGTGCTGAACGGAATTGAAGTATTGAACTTCAAAAGCAGCGAACAAGAGGTCGTTATCGAAACCAATTTCGGCGAGATCAGATCAAAAAAGCTCGTGGTAACCATCAACGGATTTGCAAAGAAACTGCTTCCAGAACTAGCCGTTGAGCCTGCAAGAGCGCAGGTCCTGGTTACTTCTGAGATCCCGGGACTACAAGCCAAAGGAACGTTTCATCTCGACAAAGGATATTACTATTTCAGGAATGTCGGGAACCGGGTTCTGTTTGGTGGCGGACGAAACCTGGACTTCAAAGCAGAAAACACTTTTGAGCTTGACCAGACTACCCTGATCCAGGATACTTTGGAAAAACTGCTCAGGGAAAACATCATCCCGGACAGTTCTTTTTCAATCGACTACCGCTGGTCGGGAACAATGGGATTGGGCAATGAAAAAGGTCCGATCATCCGGAAAATCCATACAAACGCAGCGGTTGGCGTACGTCTCGGAGGAATGGGCGTTGCAATCGGCTCATTGGTAGGCGAAAAACTCGCTTGCCTGCTGAATGATTAAAAATTCCACTCCCGATTCTATTAATTCTTGTATTTTCGAAACAAATTAAACCAATTATGAACGCTGCACATTCGCATTTAATCATCAATCACTTTCCTATTATCGGATTGATTTTCGGGATTATTGTCCTTTTGATCGGAATTCTTGCAAAATCCTCCGTAACACGCCGGGTTGGTCTTCTTTTATTCGTTATTGCCGGGATCACAGCCCAAATTTCGGATGCTACAGGTGAAGGAGCCGAGCATTTAGTGAAAGAAGAGGTAGAACAGCGAACCATTTCAATGGATTGTCCCGAAGCAATCGAAACCACCTTGGAAAACAGCGAAGAAACAAAGATCCTGATCCATATTCACGAAGAACACGCAGAAGAACTCATGCCGATCATGTGGGGAATTATGGCGCTTTCATTGATTGCCTTATTCCTGGAATTCCGAAAGAAATCCATGGCCATGCCCGCATCCGTAATCGTTTTGATTATTGGAGTTATTGCAGTTTATTTTGCACGCGAAGTAGGTAATTCAGGAGGTGAAATCTCCCATCCCGAGATCCGGAAAGATTTTAAGCTAAAGGAAACGCCCAGCTCCGACAGTAACACATATCAAGACGAAGACTAATTACGGTGACTGAGCGAAGTCAAAGCGCACTTTTCATTTAAATGATTTGCTATGTTAGAAAAATTCAAAGCACATGTTCAGCCGGATGCAAACTGCACTCCTGCATCAGAAGAAATCATTCAAAAATACCAGGAAAAAATCCCGGAATCACTGATTGAGATCTGGAAAACCAGCGGATTTGGAAAATACAACGACGGATTGATCGAATTCGTTAACCCGGCTGATTTTGAAGACAATCTATGGACCTGGCTCGGAAGAGAAGTTCCTAACTATGTTCCTTTTGCAATCAGCGGATTCGGAGAATTGTTCTATTACCGCAAACTGACGGAAACAGACGAAGATGTTTGCCTGATCGATATTCAATACCGCAAAATTGAAACGCTCGTATGGAGCATGGAAGATTTCCTGGATTCATTTTTGTGCGATGAAGAGGACCGCAACATGTGGCTTCGTGAGAATTTATTTAAAGACGCACTCGCTAAAAACGGGAAAACGGAGAAACACGAAGTTTATACCTTCACTCCTATTCTTGCGTTCGGTGGTGCGGAAGAAGTAGCATATCTTCAAAAAGGAAATGCGCAGGTTTACCAGGATTTGGTTTTTCAAATGACCAGTTAATGGTGTCGTTGACTCCGCTCAGTCACCGCTAAAAAACATTCAATTTATAAACTGATAAAAAGGACACTGAGCGTAGCCGAAGTACCTTTTTAGTTTTAAGTTATTTCTGTGCTAAATCTTTGTTTGGCTCTTCCTGCTGATCCAATTTCGGCTCTTCATCAGATTCCGCTATTTTTGCAGGTGAAGATGGATTCGGCATACCGAATGGCTTGGAGAATTGAGTCGGAGTTTCAATGATCTGATCCATTTTAACCGTTTCCTCCAGGAGTGGTTTCTCAACGATATCAACTGTTTCGCGCACTACGCGTTGCAAATCAAAATCGGTTTTGATATCTCCGGAAGACTTTTTGATCTCATTTTGAACATCCTGGGAAGCCTGTTTGATCTGATGCATGGTTTTACCCATCGTACGGGCAATTCCGGGAATGCTTTTTGACCCGAAGAACATCAATATTACAAGTAGAATCAATACGATTTCCGAACCGCCGATATCACTTAGAAATAAAGGTAAAACTGCCATAATGAGTACAAAAGTAATCGATTTAATTCAGCTATCCTAGCGCATTGTCTTATGAAACGTTAATTTTTAATCACCTTTCAGATGATAATTTGGTTATATTTGCGCCCGAAAACAATAAAAAAGAAGCATGGCAACCACAGCAGATATTCGAAACGGATTGTGTATCAAGTTCAATGATAAAATCAGTCAGATCATTGAATTCCAGCACGTAAAACCAGGAAAAGGTCCTGCTTTCGTGCGTACTAAAATGCGTATTATCGAGACAGGAAAAGTAATTGATAATACGTTTTCCGCGGGACATAAAATTGAGATCATTCGCGTTGAAAACCGTGAATACCAGTACTTGTACCAGGAAGACCAGGATTTCATTTTCATGAATAACGAAACATTCGAGCAAGTTACGATTCCTGCAAAAATGATTGAAAAACCAGCATTTTTATTGGAGGGAATGGTTTGTAACATTTTGTATGATGCAACGGAAGAAAACCCACTGGTAGTTGAATTACCGATGTACCTTGTTTCTGAAGTAACTTACACGGAACCAGGAATTAAAGGAGATACAGCTACCAACTCTATGAAAGCTGCAACCATTGCAACAGGAGCGGAAGTGAAAGTTCCTTTGTTCATCGATATGGGAGAGATCATCAAAATTGACACCAGAACAGGAGTTTACGTAGAGCGCGTTAAGAACTAACTTCAAATAAACGATTCTATATTAAAACCATTGGTCAACCGGCTGATGGTTTTTCTTTTATAACTAAGTTCAATACAAACAGGGTCAAAAATGTTCAACCTTTTGGTTCTTTTGAACTTTTTGAACCCTTTGAACTATTGAACTTTCCCTGATGGAAAAAATCATTCGCACAGACTCCAAAGAGATCAATATCCAGTGGATCAATCCCGCATCTTTGAACGGATCCAAGCCCATATTGGTATTCCTTCATGAAGCACTCGGAAGCATTGTCCAGTGGAAAAGTTTTCCTTCCGACTTATGCCTGGCTCTTGACCTGTGCGGAGTGGTGATTGAACGAAGCGGACATGGAAAATCAAGTAATCTGACCACTGAACGCAATATTCAGTACCTGCATCAGTATGCGGATGAAACAATGGAAGTGCTCAGAGAGATCTTACCGCCGAACCAGAAATACATCCTGGTTGGCCACAGTGACGGTGGAAGCATTGCTTTGATCATAGCTTCCGGAAAACCAAAGAATTTACAGGCAGTTGTAACGATGGCTGCACACACTTTTGTTGAAGACGAAACACTGAACGGTATTTATCCCGCCATTGAAGCATTCGAAGCTGGAAAACTGGATGGCTTGTACCGCATTCACGGAGAAAAAACCAAGACCTTATTTTATGCCTGGGCCCATACCTGGCTCAACCCGGTATTTAAAAACTGGGATATCCGCTCTGAAATCCATTCGATCACTGTTCCGGTTTTTGCCATGCAGGGAACCGACGACCAATACGGAACGGAAGAACAGGTAAACTCCATCGTTCGCGACCATGAAAACAGGACAGGAAAAATGATCCCTTCCTGCGGACATCATCCGCACCTTGAAAAGAAAGAAGGGATCGTGCGGGAAATTGAAAAATGGATCTCGGGAATAAAATAACCTTCTCCCCTTCTCAATTCTTTAAAAATTAGGCACATCCGCCTGATGAAACGCTGATAAACAATCGGCTTTGCGGCAACAAAATCCACCATTCGGAATTCACAATTCAGAATCCGCAATTAACTCTGTGTTATTTTTTTAAATTATTCGGCTCTAAACCATCTAAAACCAGTAACTTTGGCGCTCATTTTTATAATTTATACTGAATAGCTAATGAGTAATGCATTGGGGAACCATATTCTGGTTGAGTTTATGGGGTGCGATCCGCACATTATGAATGATGTATCTTCGATTGAGCGCGACATGGTAGACGCGGCTTTGAAAGCAGGTGCAACTGTGATTAATTCTACATTCCACCATTTTTCTCCCTATGGAGTTTCTGGTGTAGTGGTAATTCAGGAAAGCCATTTGGCAATTCATACATGGCCGGAATACGGTTATGCTGCTGTAGACTTGTTTACATGTGGAGAAATGGATGCATGGATTTCTTTCGATTACCTGAAAGAATGTTTTGGTGCCAAGAATTATTCCGCTTTGGAAATGAAACGCGGGGCTGTTCAGTTGTTAACCAGAAATGATTTTGACATCAGTTCTATGCGTCAAAAAGCCGGAGAATGGACCAATCCTGAAATGTATACCCGCAATGTGTGGTTTACAGATAAGGACGATAATCAGGCTTTGTCTCTTCGTTATACCGGAGAAGTATATCACGATGTTCAATCTCCGTTCCAGCGCGTGCGTATTTTGGAATCTCCGAAATACGGGAAGTTGCTGACTTTGGACGACATGTTCATGACAACAGAGAAAGACGAATTCCATTATCATGAAATGATTTCACATCCTGCCATGTTCACACACGGAAATGCTAAAAACATTTTGGTAATCGGTGGTGGTGACGGTGGAACGGTTCGTGAATTTTTGCGCCATGAAGGAGTTGAAAAAGTAACGATGGTTGAGATCGACGGTGAAGTAATCAAAGCGTGTAAAGAGCATTTACCTACTATCGCAGCTTCATTCGACGATCCGAAATTGAATTTGATCGTTGGTGACGGAATTGCATTTGCAAGAGAAGCAGCAAACGAAGAATTTGACCTGGTAATCGTTGACGGATCAGATCCTGTTGGACCTGCAGAAGGACTTTTCTCCGTTGAATTCTACAGAAACTGTCACCGTATTTTGAAACCGGGAGGAATTTTGGTTGCACAAGGTGAATCTCCGAAATTCAATGAGCAGGCATTTACAGAATTAAATATCACTTTGCAACATATTTTCGGAAAAGAAAACGCACCTGTTTCCTTGTTCTTCGTTCCAACATATCCTACAGGAATGTGGAGCTTCCAATACGGTTTAAAAGGAAGTGCTCAGCCGAAAGCTGTTTCAAACGACTCTGAAATCGAGCAGTTTGTAAGCGCTAAAGGATTGAAATATTACAATTCCGATATCCACAAAGCTAGTTTTGCATTACCAAACTTCGTGAAAACCCTGATTAATGGATAATTCAACGAAGTTTGATCCGAACGGAGTAGGAATTGCAAACGGAAATATCTTCGGATTTCCCGTAGCGGAGGAAAATGCACAAATTGTCATTATTCCCGTTCCCTGGGATGCAACAGCTTCTTACGGAAAAGGAACGAGTGACGGACCAAAAGTAATCCTGGATGCAAGTACTCAATTGGACTTCTATCACCCACAATTGCCGGAAGCATGGAATACACAGGTTTTCATGACTCCGATTTCGGATGAAATGAAACAGATCAACGATCAGATGTGTATCGACACCGTTCAATACATTGGATTTCTGGAAGAAGGTGGTGAATTGGATGAAAACAGTCCGTTTCAGGAAGTACTTGATCAGGTAAATGCGACTTCAGATTTGTTGAGAAACAATTTAAAAGAACGCGCTTCCAAATTATTGGCTGAAAACAAAATTGTTGCTGTTTTAGGTGGTGAGCACAGTACTCCATTAGGTTTAATGGAAGCTTTAAGTGAAACCGGGCAATCTTTTGGAATTCTTCAAATTGATGCACATGCAGATTTGAGAAAAGCATACGAAGGATTCGAGCAGTCTCACGCAAGTATCATGTACAATGTACTTCAATCGTGTTCCAATCTTCAAAAGTTGGTTCAGGTTGGAATCCGCGACATCGCTCATTCGGAAGTACAGCTTTCGGATTCGGACCCAAGAGTAAAAACGTTTTACGACTGGGATTTGAAACGCGGGCAGTTCGAAGGTCAAACCTGGAAAGAACAAGTTGCCATGATTCTGAACGAACTTCCGGAACGGGTTTACATTTCATTCGATATCGACGGGTTGAATCCTGCTCTTTGCCCGAACACGGGAACTCCTGTTGTTGGCGGCTTTGATTTGGAACAGATCAATTATTTGTTCTTCCAATTGGTAGAATCCGGAAGAAAAATCATCGGTTTCGACCTGAATGAAGTCTCTCCCGGAAAAGAGGGAGATTGGGATGCAAACGTTGGTGCGAGAGCTCTTTGGAATCTCGTTTGTGCAACGGAAAAAAGCAGAAAAATAAACTACTGATATTCTACTCGTTTTTGAGTGCTGAACACCTGAAGAAAAATACTCTTCAGGTGTTTTTTTATTTATATATTCGTGTCGTATAACGAAAGAGATGTTGAAAAACAAAGGGATTCTTTTATTCATTCTATTTGCTGTCTGTTTTGCGGCGGTTTCAACTGCTCAGAATATCACCATGCAGGGAAGGATCAATACCCGGCATTTTTCAATCAACGAATACGGAAGCGCCGGCCAGATCTGGACCGGACTGCAGGCTGCCAATGGAAATGTACTTTTCGGGAACCGGCAGGACATCCTTTCTTTCAACGGGATCGAATGGTCCAAAATCAAAACAGACTCTGATAAAACAAGTAAAACAATCCAGGATAATTGCGCCCAAACTTACGTTTCCAAACTTTATCTTGCTTCCGACGACCGCGTTTACGTTGGGCGGGATAACAACTTCGGTTACCTGGATTATTCCAAAAAAGGAGAATTGGTTTATTTTCCGGTCTTTTACGGCGGAATTAAAAACGACATCGGCCAGGTCTGGAATATTTTCGAACTGGGCGACAACTCCATCCTTTTCACGGCTGAAAAAGGATTGTATGTTTTCAAAAACGGCAAAGCCAGCAAATTAACATCGCCGGTTTCGTTCCAGGAATTGGAATGCAAAACTTCCTGCCGCGCACTGAATGGCGTGTTGCTGACCTACCAGTCAAAAGGCGAGTTTAAAAAACGTCACGAGAAGTATTTGTACTACGATGTAGTCAATTCCAAACTGAAAGAACTCCACCTCCCTGATTCGATTCACATCAAGAATAACCGCGGAAGTTTCCAGATCAATAATGTCTGGTACATTGTGGATGCAAAAAGCAAGATCTTCAGTGTAACAAACGGACCGGGAAATACACAAAAGTGGGATTCCGTTCCCAAAAAGAAATTCCCGTGTTTAAGCAAATACTTTGTAAATACCGTTACAAAATCGGGGGATTACCTGCTCGTAAGTACCGAAAACAATGGGTTGATCATCGGAGACCTTTCCGGGAAAATTCTCCGGGAATACAACCTGGAAGACAACCTGGCGAACCTGACCGTCAATCATTCGTTTTTCGACAACGACTTCAATTTGTGGCTTTGCCTTGGAAATGGGATCCAGTTCATTGAAACAGGCTCTCCTATCTCCTACTTTCATAAAAATGAAGGAATTACCTCACAGATCGAAACCATCGATTTCAATTCCGGAATTCCTTTGATCGGAACTCACAACGGGGTAGTTTCTACGCAGAAAACTGAATTCGGAACCAAACTAACCCCATTCGCCCTGGGAGAACTGGATGAGATCATTTTTGACATCGAAACGATCAAAACGCGCCAGGGAAACAAATCCATGATCATCGGATATAACGGGATCTTTGATTTGAATATTGAAACCCAAAAAACAGCATCTGCTTCCTACCAGTTTGCCATTGCATTTGAAAAAAATCCACACGACCCAAACTCCATTTACCTTACACTTGAAGGTGGTCTGGCAAAACTGAACCTGCTTCCTGACGGAAAATGGAATTACGAAGAACTGGTCGGTGATGCGGGTGGAGAAACCGTCAGCCTGGCCTGTCTGAATGATAAAGTATACTTTAGTATCCGCTCAAAAGGAGTTGGGATTTACGATATCCGGACTAAGAAATTTTCTACCATCACCATTCCAAGTCTGAGCAAAGAAGATCAAAACAACAATTTTTACGTAGAGGAATTCAAAGGTCAGCTATTCGTGGGGACGGCAAACGGCATGTTCGTTTATGACGAGAAATCGAAAAAGATCCGCCCTTTTGAGCCTGCAAAAGTTTTCAAAACCAAAAACTACAAGAATACCATTCACCGGATCATCAATGTCAATGACGAACAGCTTTGGGTGGTGGTTTACCAGGATAAACAAGACGGAAAGTTCGAAAACATCTTCGGATGGTTTGACAAACGTGGTTCTCAGTGGGAATGGACATCCTGGCCCCTCACCGGGTTAAAAAATGCCGGTTTGGTGTTTGCCGTGGAGAAAAATCCGTTGGCAAATGAGATCTGGATCGGTGCAAATGACGGCTTGTTCATTTTGAATATGGATGCGATCCGCAAGAACCGTAATCCGTTCCGTGTGGATATTGACCGCTTCGAAGTAAATGGAAAAAGCTTCCTGTACGACATTTCCAAAAGTGAAAAACTGGACGGACTGGACTATGCTCAAAACTCCTTCAAACTGATCTTTCATGCCAATTCGTTCTCTTGTTTGGGCGCTACCACTTTCAGCTACAAACTGGAAGGATTCAGCGACGAATGGTCACAATGGTCGGCTTTGAATTTTGCGAATTTCGAGAAAATCCCGGAAGGAACATATACGTTCAAAGTGAAAGCGAAATCTGCTTATGGAATTGAAAGTGAAGTGCTTACTTATGAAATCGTAGTGCTTCCGCCATGGTACCGTACTGTTTGGGCATACATTTTCTACGTGATCCTGTTGATTTTCGTGGTTTACCTGGTGGTATTGCTTTCTACTCAACGTGTAAAAAGACAAAATCAAAAACTGGAGGAGACTGTCCAGGAAAGAACCAAAGAAATTGCAGAACAAAACCATCAGCTTGAAATCCAGAAAGAAGAAATTACGGCAAAAACGATGGATATCCTGGATAGTATCCATTATGCAAAACGCATTCAGTCCACCATCCTTCCAACATCTACCCGACTGAACGAATTGTTCAAACAGCATTTTGTATTCTACCGTCCGAAAGACATTGTTTCCGGGGACTTTTACTGGGCAAGAGAAGTTCAGGGGAAAGTCATTTTCTCCGCTGTAGACTGCACCGGGCATGGTGTACCGGGAGCTTTGGTGAGTATTGTAGGGAACAACGGATTGCTTCGCGCCATCAACGAGTTTAAATTGACGGAACCTCATGAAATTCTCGACAAACTGCGTGAAATCGTAATCAATGCATTCCGCGCCGAAGGTCAGCTGGATGTGAAAGACGGAATGGACATTGCACTTTGCTCCATCGATCCGCAAACCGGAATTTTAAAATTTTCGGGGGCAAACAATGAATGTGTGATTATCCGGAACGGAGAACTTTTCGAATTAAAACCAAATAAACAGCCTATCGGTCAGTTTATTGATGCAAAACCGTTTACACTGCAGGAATTCCAGCTAGAGCACGGAGATTGCGTTTACCTTTACACCGACGGATACGTAGACCAATTTGGTGGGGAACGCCTGAAGAAATTCAAATCGAGACCATTTAAAAACCTGCTTTCCACGATCTATCATTTGGATATGGACGAGCAATACAAAGAGATACAACGAACTTTTGATGCCTGGAAACACGATGTAGACCAAGTGGATGATGTCTGCGTATTTGCAGTAAAATATATAAATCCATCGCATGAAAGCTAAATGGCCTGCCTTGTTAGCCTGGGTATTCCTGGCACTCTTAATCCTTTTGCTTCTTGGATGGAGTGAATTCTCCTGGAAATTAACGAAGGTTCTTCCCTACTTCATCAGCTGCGTGTTCCTTTTCTTCCAGTTCCTGACAGTCAGCAGGATTAATTCCCGGATATTTCGATTGATCAACACCTCGTTGTTAGTCGTTCAGATTCTTTTCCTCGGATCATTTTTGCTTTCGCTGATAGAGATTGGCGATACCTGGAAGTTAAACATGTTGTTTTTGTTAGCGGCAACACACATTTATTTACTGGACCTGAATAACCGTTTTATCCAGAATCGTACCTTTTCCAAATGGCTGCTACTGATTTTACTTGTTACCAGCTTACTGGCTTTTGTATTCATTCAGAAATCGCCTTACCTCATGAATGCAGGTTTCACAAGCGCTATTATCTCCGGATTGATCGTTTTGATGAATATTTTCCTGTTCAAACCAAAAAGAGAAGATTCTACCACATAGAAACAGAGGTCACATAGTTTTTCAATCACTTATTGCTAAATACTTGTTTTAGAATTCATAAACCTTGTCAGAAAACACAAGCAACTATGTATTCTACTTACCTATGTAGTTCAAATTAACACTTAAAATCCTCTTAGGATTCAGTCTTTCCTTTTCAGATTAGGATCAATGAAAAAAGACTAACCAAAGAATACACTCAAATAAACCTATGTTTTCTACGTACCTATGTGGTTCAGATTAACACTCAAAATCCTCTTAGTATTCAGTCTTTCCTTTTCAAATTAGGATCAATAAAAAAAGGCTAACCAAAAAACACTCTCAAAATAAACCTATGTTTTCTATGTAACTATGTGGTTCAGATTACTCGCCTTTTACGTACGTACCGATTGCATACAAACGCTTCAGCCAGTATTCGGAATCTTCGATATTCGTGATGATGACACCTTTACTGGAACTCGCATGAATCATCGATAACGGTTCTCCTTTTGCAGAAATAATAATCCCCACATGAGAAATTCCGGAGCCGTTGTTAAAGAAAACCAGGTCACCTTTTTGTGCGTTTCGCTGCTTTACTTTAGTCGACGAACTGTATTGATCTTCTGCTCTTCTTCCCAGAGAGACATTGAATTCTTTCATCACAAAAGTAGTGAATCCGCTACAGTCAAACCCTTTCGAGTCTACCCCTGCCCATTTATACGGAACACCCAGTTGTTTCTTCGCGTATTTCACGATCTCTTCGCGTTGTTTGGAACTTGCCGCCGTTTCTTTTATTTCAGGAGCATCCACAACCGGCGGATGAATTTCTCCCGGAACATCCAAATCCGGAATCCGGTCAAATAATCCGAACAAGATTTGCTGGATCTCGTCATACTTCGCTTGTTTTCCTTCTGCTTTATATGCAAGCGCTTTGTTCACCAGGTCTCTTTTCAATTGAGATACGTGATTCAGGTGCGTATTAAAAACCTTGATTCCTTCCGGTGAAGCCAAAACCATACTGAACAATTCCCTTGCCTCCTGTAGTGCTTTCGGATGAATTTGTCCCCACAATCCTTTGTCTGCCAATTGGAACAAGGCCAAGCTTTTGTAAAACTCCGGTTTGAAAGAATAATCATAATCCGGCTGGTCCAACAAAGCATTTGCTTTTCGCAAAACCACTTTATAATGTCCCTGATCGTACAAAACCTCCAACTTATCGAGTGCTCTTACCTGCCCGAAAGTGCTGAATGAAATACAAACCAAGCTTGCTAATAATAACCTTTTAAACTGCTTCATATCTAGAGTATACTGCCTTAAAATTACAAAAAGCAGGTCTTGGAAAGCTTAAGAAAACACCAACAATCCAATGTTCGTAACTCCATTATCAGCATGAGAGCGAAGAATGAGAATATGTCAGATTTTCAATTAAAAAGCCATTCATTTAAAACCGCAGAGAGAGGAAGAGTGCAAAGAATACCATTCCAAACCTTCGCGTTCTCTTTTTTTAGCGGTTGAATGACAGAAGTATTACACGATGTACTGGATTTGCTTTTAACCGCGGAGAAAAGAAGAGCGCAAAGACTACTACTTCCCTAAACCTTAGCGTTCTCTTTTTCTTAGCGGTTGAATGACAGAAGTATTACACGATGCACTGGATTTGCTTTTAACCGCGGAGAAAAGAAGAGCGCAAAGAATACCATCCCAAACCTTCGCGTTCTCTTTTTCTTAGCGGTTGAATGACAGAAGTATTACACGATACACTGAGTTTGCTTTAAACCTCAGAGAGAAGAAGAGTGCAAAGAATACCACACCCAACCTTTGTGTTCTCTTTTTCTTAGCGGTTGAATGACAGAAGTTTTACACGATGTACTGGATTTGCTTTTAACCGCGGAGAAAAGAAGAGCGCAAAGAATACCATCCCAAACCTTCGCGTTCTCTTTTTCTTAGCGGTTGAATGACAGAAGTATTACACGATACACTGAGTTTGCTTTAAACCTCAGAGAGAAGAAGAGTGCAAAGAATACCACACCCAACCTTTGTGTTCTCTTTTTCTTAGCGGTTGAATGACAGAAGTATTACACGATGCACTGGGTTTGCTTTTAACCGCGGAGAAAAGAAGAGTGCAAAGAATACCATTCCAAACCTTAGCGTTCTCTTTTTCTTAGCGGTAAAAATATGGACTCCCTCTTCTTTCTTATTCATCATGATCAAACCCTGCCGATCCAGCACAGCTCACTCACTCATTCTGTTTTCTGATTTTTTAACAGGAATCACGAACTTCGACCCAATCTAACAAGCGGATTGAACGTTTTATCATTATATTAGTATTCTTAAGAAAATTGTATGAAATCCCATCCCATTTTGATGGTACTTGGTTTAAGTATCTTACCATTTATATCATCTGCCCAAAAAATACCATCTGAGCCAAAAGGACCTACTAACGGACAGAGACTTGACGAAATATTCATGTATGTGAATAAACTGTACGTTGACCCGGTAAATGACAAACAATTAATGGATGCCGCAATCGTGGGAATGCTCGAAAAGCTGGACCCACATACGGTTTACATCCCGAAAGACGAAGTAGAAGCTGCAAATGTAGCCATCGACGGAAGTTTTGTAGGGATCGGTGTTCGCTTCCAGATCCTGAAAGATACGTTAATGGTCGTTGAAACCATTGCCGGAGGTCCTTCTGAAAAACTGGGAATCCGTGCCGGAGATAAAATCGTTACGATTGACGGACAAAATGTAGCAGGAATCGGTCTGAAAAACAACCAAGTCCGAGAAAAATTATTAGGCGAAACGGGAACTAAAGTACGTGTGGACATCGTTCGGAAAGCGCAAAAGAAACCGATCAATTATGTCATCACACGCGATAAAGTTCCGGTGAATTCCGTTGATTGTGCTTACATGGTGAGCCCGAAAATCGGTTACCTGAAATTGACTTCTTTCTCCCGTACTTCTCACGACGAGATCAAAAAAGGCGTAGATAAACTGAAAGCACAGGGAATGGAAAGTCTGATCCTGGATCTTCAGGGAAATGGCGGCGGATTGCTTTATGCAGCTCAGCTGATCGCTGATGAATTCCTCTCTGACAATAAACTGATCGTGTATTCCGAAGGGCGTTCACAGCCACGACAGGATTTGAATGCAGGTCGAAGCGGTGTCTGGGAAAAAGGAAAAGTAGTGGTGCTTATCGACGACAATTCTGCTTCAGCTTCCGAAATTCTTTCAGGAGCGATCCAGGACTGGGACAGAGGGTTGATCGTAGGTAGAAGAAGCTACGGAAAAGGATTGGTACAAAGACCGATCGATTTGTCTGACGGATCACAAATGCGTTTAACAATCGCACGTTACTTCACGCCTTCCGGTCGCTTTATTCAAAGACCTTATGAAGATATCGCCAATTACAAAAATGAATACATGCGTCGTTTCATGCACGGAGAATTATCCCAGATCGACAGTATCAAACTACCGGATTCACTGAAATTTGAAACACGCGTGACCAAAAGACCTGTTTATGGCGGTGGCGGAATCATGCCGGATTTCTTCGTACCGATTGATACTTCAGAGATTACAGACCTTTACAGAACAACTGTTCAGAATGGTGCGTTTACTGCGTTCCCATTGACTTACGTAGATAAAAACCGCGACGAACTGAACAAAAAATATGAAACAATTGACCAGTTCATTTCAGGTTTCGCCGTTGATAAAAAGTTAATGGATGAGTTCTTTGCATATGTCAAAAAGGAGAACAAAGATTTTGAATTCAAAGAAGAACAGTACAAAATCAGCAAAAATATCATGGAATTGAGATTGAAAGCAACGATCGCAAATGACTTATTTGGGATTGAAGCATTTTACAAGGTCTACAATCAAAAGAATGAAATTCTTCAAAAAGCAATCCAATTGCTTGAATCAAATGAATACGATAAACAAAAACTGGCATTAAACTAACAATGAAAAAGAGAAATTTTCTTATCGGCCTTTTAATGATGGGCGGAGCTACTTTGACTGCTTGTTCTGATAACGCAGAAAAAACAACAGATGAAAACCTGGTAATGGAAGTTGCCGATGATCCTGAAACCGTTAAAGCAAACGAACAGGCTTTAAAAGAGTTGAAAGAACAGCAGAAAATCGAAGCGGCATCAATCACTTCGATGAAAATAGATAAAGAGCTCCATGATTTCGGGAAAGTAACCGATGGTGTTGAGAATCACTGTACGTTTACGATCACCAATACAGGAACCAAACCGTTGGTCCTTTCAGATGTGAAAGCAAGCTGCGGATGTACTACACCAAGTAAACCGGAAGGTCCGATCGCTCCGGGAAAATCCGATAAAATTGAAGTTGGATTTAAACCGAGCGGAAAAGGTGTCAGTGAAAAGACCATTACCATTACTGCAAATACAGAACCGAGAATTACGGTCGTAAGAGTAAAAGCAGACGTACAATAACACTTCGGCCTCGCTCAGTGTAACTTATACCGAAGGGTAGCGAAGAAGAATTAAATCGAAAGGTGGCAGAGCGGAATCGAAGCCACCTTTTCAATTCTCCATTTTCAATTAGAACAATCCTTTCAACGATTCGGATTTCTTAGCATAAGATTCCAAAGCCGTTTTCGTAGCTTCTTTCAGTTTACTGTAACCGATCATAACAGCAGCTGCATCTTCTTCGATATTTCCGTTGTATTTCAATTGCTTCGGTGCATTCTCCTGGATCAGCAAACGCAGCAAACGGTATTCCACATTTCCATCATTGGATTTGATCTCCGATTCAAGCAGCTTTTTCCCGGAGTTGAACAAATTCATTTTATCTTTTGCCGTTTTCTGGAATTGAGCAGCTTTCATCTGCAAAGCCCCTCTGAATGCCTTGACTTCCGAGGACTCCTTAGCAGCCTGGATTCCATCCAACTGTTTTTGGACCACCTCTTTTGAATCACTTGCCAATGCATTATAGATCGCTTTCCGGTCCAATTGCGCATACGAATTCAAACACACAGCGGATAAAAAAACAAGTACCAGGTATTTCATCATCATTATTTTTTGCAAAGATACTCCGTTAATTGAAAAGTAAAAATTGAGAAGTTAAAAGGCTCTTAATCTGAATCTCCGTGTTGAAAGGTTAAAATACTTGTCAATTTTTCAATTCTCCATTTTCAATTGCAAATAACATTCCACTTCTCCCTTTTATCTTTTAACTTCTTCCTTTCCTGAAAAATCACTAAATTTAGGTATAGATAAAGAAACAAGATGTTCATAGAAATTAATCCGGATAATATTGACAATCGTTTAGTGCAACAAGTGGTCGACGAACTGAAGCGGGGAGAAATCATTATTTTTCCAACAGATGCAGTTTATGCTGTTGGCTGCGACGTAATGAATAAAAAAGCACTGGCAGAATTGGCTAAATGGAAAGATGTGAAACTTTCAAAAGCGAATTTCTCCATTATTTGTTCGGATCTGAGCCAGGTGTCCGACTATGTGAAGCAATTGGATCGCAATACATTCCGTTTATTGAAACATTACCTTCCCGGCCCTTTTACCTTCATTTTAGATGCTACGAATGAAGTTTCAAAACTCTTTGATTCCAGCAAGAAGGAAATCGGGATCCGGATTCCGGACAACAAGATCGTTCAGGCAATAGTTGAAAAACTGGGAAATCCAATGGCAGTTACGTCCCTGCACGATTCCGAAGATGAACTCATGGATTACTTTGTGGACCCTGCTTCTATTTACGAGCGTTACGATGATGAAGTAGCGGTTATTATTGATGGTGGACCGGGAAAACTGGATGCTTCTACCATAGTGGATTGTACCAATGGAAATGCCGAAATCATCCGTCAGGGAGTTGGAAAAATCGATTTATGATTGTCATCATTGATTGCGGAAGTTCTAAAACACCCCTGATCGAATCCATTGTTTATGAACACATGGACACACGGGTGATTCCTCTTTTTGAATTTCAAAGAGAACTACATCCGGATGCCCTGGGTTTTGTGATCTCGGGCGCCCCCATTCTCATTACAGAAGTTGATACCGAACCTTATTTAAAGCAATTTGAATGGCTGAAAACGGAAACAGTTCCTGTTTTGGGCATTTGCTTCGGACACCAGATGCTGGGACTCACTTTCGGAGCACTTTCAAACCGGCAGCGGGAAGACCGTGACTGGCAAATCGTTGAAGTAATCGCGGATTGTCCACTTTTTGAAAAGCTTCCCACAGAGATCGAATTAATGGAAGATCATTGCGAAGCTGTCAGTATTCCGAAAGATTTTGTTCATATTGCGGTATCAGATGCAACAGTAAACGAAGGAATGATGCATCAAAACAAGCCTTTCTATGGCGTTCAGTTCCACCCGGAAGTGTCCGGAAATCACGGTGCTATTATTCTTGAAAACTTTGTTCATATTTGTGAAAATCACCTGAATGAAACCACCGAATAAATCCCGACTTTTGGTTCATGTTATTTAATCGGATCTGGATTGGCTTTTTTGGCATTGCTTTCATCGTTGGAACTTATTACCTGATTTTCGAACAGGATCTGGACATTTACAAACGAATGATGGATGCCTTGTTTGACTCGGCAAAATCTGCATTCGAGATTTCTATCGGTTTAACCGGAGCTTTATGCTTTTGGCTCGGATTCATGCGAATCGGTGAAAAAGGTGGAGCGGTAACCCTCATTTCTAAATTGATTGCTCCCCTATTTGTCCGCGTATTCCCGGATATTCCCCGGAATCATCCTGCCGTCGGGTCTATTATGATGAACTTCAGCGCAAACATGCTGGGACTGGACAATGCCGCAACTCCACTGGGCTTGAAAGCCATGAAGGAAATGCAGGAGTTGAATCCTGAAAAGGAAACGGCTTCGAACGCACAGATTATGTTCCTGGCATTGAATACTGCCGGTTTAACAATCATCCCGGTCAGTGTATTGGCGCTTCGCTCTAAATTCGGTTCAGCTAATACCACAGAGGTTTTTCTTCCGATCCTCATAACGACTTTTTTATCGGCTTTATTCGCACTGATCATTGTTGCAATTAAACAGCGAATCCGGCTCATCGACCCGGTGGTACTAGCTTATTTCCTGGGTGGTTTGGGATTCGTTTCCTCATTACTCATCTGTTCCTGGTATTTCCCCCAGTACATGGAAACCATTTCCAACATCATGGGGAACGGAATCCTGTTTGGTATCATTATTCTATTCCTGGTGCTGGCTGCCCGCAAAAAAGTAGTGGTTTACGATGAATTCATTGAAGGCGCAAAAGAAGGTTTCCAGGTAGCAATTACGATTGTTCCGTATGTGGTTGCAATCTTGTGTGCAATTGGTCTGTTCAGATCTTCCGGGGCATTGGACCTACTCTTAAGAGGATTTATCGAGCTGTTCAAAGTGATCGGAATGGTGCATACGGAATTTGTACAAGCCCTTCCTGTCGGATTGATCAAACCGTTCAGCGGTTCAGGCGGACGTGCCATGCTGCAAAGTATCATTGAAGCAAATACCACGGAGACCGTAAAAGGAGTGGATACATTTGTGGCGAAAATTGCAGCTACCATGCAGGGCGGAACTGAAACGACTTTTTACATCCTGGCGGTTTATTTCGGTTCGGTGAAAATCAAGAATACCCGCTATGCTGCCGGAGTGGGACTGATAGTAGATCTCATCGGGATAATTATTGCTATCTTAGTATCTTATATGTTCTATCAAGTTCCTCCAGTCAAATGAATTGGTTTAAGCGCATATTCGGAAAAGAGCCTTTGGAAGAGAAAAGAAAAAAGGCCGAAGTGAAAAAAGCGAATGTTTCATTTGCCGAATTCAACTATCCGACTAAGATCATTCTTGCCTGGATCAAAGCGTTGGAAGGCCATAAAGACTTGCAGAAATTCCTTTATGATAACGGTTACGAAGAGATTTTTTTCCTGAACCAGGCCATTAACCTGAAACAGGAAGCCCGCGATTGGCTGCTTAAAAACGGTTATCCGCATTTAATGGCGTTCGTAAATGCTGCTGAAGGAAATGAAAGTGCACAGCATTGGCTCCAGGTTCATGGATTTGAATTCCTGTATCACGCTGCAATGGCTATTGAAGAGGACGAATCCAGTTTTAAATGGCTGAACCTGCACACCGATGAATTTGTTTTCGGGTTGGTCAAAACGATCAAAAAAGTCAAAGACCAGATCGAATTTAATCACAACGATATGTATTCTTTTGGAAAAGATGTCTGATCCGATCACTTTACGCCTGGCAACCATATCGGACGTTCCCTCAATCCGTAAGGTCGCCGAACTTACCTGGCCAGTCTCCTACCAGGGAATTATTTCTCCGGAACAAATCCGCTACATGCTTGACCGGATGTACAGTCAGTCAAAAATTGAAGCTGCTGTCAACGATCCGAAACAGGCTTTCTGGCTTGCAGAGCAAAATGGAAAAGTACTGGGCTTTTGCGGGATCGAACACAGCTGGCCCGAAGCCGGATTTACACGGATCCACAAATTATACATCCTTCCTGATACACAAGGCCTGGGAGTGGGTAAAATCCTGGTCGACCAGGTTGAAAAAGAAGCCCGGAAACACGGAAATACCAAGCTGCACCTCAATGTAAACAAGGATAACAGAGCCATCGGGTTTTACAACAAACAAGGTTTTACTACAGTGGAAGAAGAAGTGATCGATATCGGGAATGGTTACGTGATGGACGATTTTATCATGGTGAAAGTACTGGATTAGCACTCAAAATACTTATCTTACTAAAAATACCCCGTTATGATGAGAATAATTGGCTTGTTGGGAATTACTTCCATCTGTATGCTCACAGCTTGTACAGAACCCCATGTTATTACCCGGACCCGCAACCTGGAGTTCAATTGCAGCAATGATTTTAAAGTCACTTTCACTGAAAGAATCGAGATTAATTTGTCGGACACCACCGAAAAAATCACCGTAGCCGTAAAAAGCCCTGATTTGAAAGGGGATTTCTCCATGAAACAAGCTCGTGCAGCAAGTGGAGTCAGATACGTTTCAGAAGACGGAAAATATGTTTTCTGGGAACACCAGGGTGAATTTACTTTCGGAACGGAAGATTCTACTTATTGTTTGTGCAAATAAGACTTTCTTTTCCTGAACACTAGTTTCAACGTCAGTAAGTTTAAAATCGCCACGGCAATAAACAAGAGGTCGAAAAAAGCGGAAAAAGGTGGAATCACCATCACTTGTGGCATCAACGAGTTCCCAAAACCGGGAGCAAGTGCAAACAACAACTCCATTCCCAACAACAGAAACGCAACAAATAAAACAACTGCAAGCATGAATGGAAACAAATAAGTAGTGATGGTATAAGCTGCTGCTCTTTTGCTCCTGCTATTGTATGCAATAACCGGAATACTTCCGATACAAAACATACTCACCATTCCGTGCAGCGATTCGGCACCCAACAAGATCTTTCCTCTCCATTCGGCATATTGATTTAAAAACCAAATAATATCCTTGTAGCAGAAAGCTGACAGGATCAACAATAAACCACAAAAAAGACTTGCAAATATACGAACTGATTGATTTGCCTTTTTCGGTTCAATTGGGACTAGGTCATCAATTAATTCGGATTCGTTCATTACCAATTCGGGTGAAACTCAATAGCAGTGGCTCCTTTTCCGTATTCCAGGAAATCGGCATCGTATACTTCGATCTGGTCCTGTTGTGCCAGGTAAGTGCGGATCTCGTTTTTCAGTACGCCCTCTCCCACTCCATGGATTACAACCAATTTATGAACAGATTGATTCTTCGCCTTTTTAAACGTCGCACGAAATTCTGCCATTTGCTTCAGTAAAATTTCGGTATTGGACATTCCCTGCGTAGATTCGAGAATTTCTTCAATATGCAGGTCAATCTCCCAAACAGTTCGCGGTTTCTTCACACCTGTCCGTTCCTGGATGACGCGAAAAGTAGTTTCCGGCTCCAGGTCTTCTTTGGAAATCGAGATATCATCATCGGCATATTTTTCAGAATGAATAAAGACCAATTCATTGAGCGGGAACCAACGGTCGAAACCGGAATCATCTGAGATTAAAGCACGGTTATTTTCCAGGGTTAGAATAACCCCATCGCCTTTTTCGTATAAAAAAGAAACTTTCTGACCAATCTTAAATTGCATAGAATTGATTAAAGACACCCTGACTCCACATCAGGTAGATTGGCCCAAAAATAGCCAAAATCCACGCGATAATCACTATGATCTTCATAAATCCGTTCACATCCTGTGCCATTGGGGGCACCAAAATATTCTTCACTTCATTGGCTACAACCGTTTTGGTTTCGTCGCCTTCCATGTTCTCCACAAAACGGCGAAGTCCCGGTGTATGCTCCAACACATGGTTTTTCACGAAGTGATAAGAGCGGTCGGACAAATTGTCGTAAGTAGAAGTAAAATCCACATCGTCTTCTTTCAATCCTTTATGGATCAGGTAACGGCGGTGCAGGCTGCGCACCTGGAATCCCATCAGGAATCCAAATACCATGATCACATACCAGCCCATGAAATAACCCATCCCAATCAGTGCCATGGAAGAAATAAACGAGAAAATCACCTGGAATAATTCGATTTTCTCAAAGAACAGGATACTTAACATCCGTCCGCCATCCAATGGAAGAATCGGTAAAAGGTTCAAAATATTTACCACAAAAAGCAACATGGCTGTTTCCACCATCCAGCTGATCTGGTAATTGAATCCTACAAGCCAAAGTGCAATTCCGATGATAATTCCGGGAAATGGTCCGGCGATGACCACCATCAAACTTTCGCGCTGACGATAGGAATCCTTGTGTCCGTGGACGAAAGCTCCCATTAATGGCAGGAAAAGCATCCGTACGTTTTCGTAGCGGTACAATTTCATGAATAAAAAGTGACCGCCCTCGTGAAGGATCAGGACAGCAATTAATTCGATCAAAAAGATGATTTGGTTGTCAAAAAACAACAAAAAGCTCAATGCAAACAGCATCAAAGAGAAAACCGTAACTGCGATATGGCCTTGCCGGATCGGTTCCTTTTCCAGGAATGGCTTCGGCGGATAGAGAGAATTAAAGTCGTTGTCCATAATATTACTAATGTACAAATTTTCATTCTCAGAATCAATTATCGGACCAATTAATCAAGAGGTCTTTCTTCCAAATTATGATTTTTTTGTCATCTCCGTAGCTGGCAAAAGTCAGATCGTTAATATAAACCAATCCATTCACCGAACGGTTGTGTCCGCCATGCTTGAATTCAATGCGCTGTTCCACCTTTGAAAAGTCGGAATTCCAAATTTTGATGATCTTATCCAGGGATGCTGTGACGAAATGGTTTTCCATCCGGATCAAGCCATAAATTGTCTGGTAATGGGCCGGAATCCGTTTGATTGCTTTGTAGTCCAGGTCACAAATCGAGATGTGGGCATCCTTGCCAACTGTAATGATCTCATTTTTCATTGAATCGACCAATACCGCATTACTTCCTAATTCATGCGGTTCCCAGGATGCTACTTCATTCCAGTTCTCATAAGAAAACACCAGGATGCCTATCAATTGGGTGCTTACAAAGAAAAAGTTCCCGGATAAAGTCAATGCTCGGATTTTACCGGCTGCCAATGGAAGATGCAGAACACGTTTCCCGGAGCCGGATTCCAGAATGATCAAATTCCCTTCGGAATCACCTGCAATCAGCCAGTTTTTATCCGGATCAACCAGGAGCGAGAACCAGGCATTCCCAAACAAATTCTGTTCCCAGATAATTTTCCTGGTTTGGGTATCGATTCCCAGTAAGGTTCCGTCGGTACAGCCAATAAAACAAAGGTTTTCCGTTGTTTCGATGATGTATGCTGCGTGTTCCAGCTTAACGGTAAAAGACGAATCCTGGGTACCTGTTTCCAGGTCCCAGCGCGTTACGTAATGATCTCCGGAAGAGCTGTACAAAAATTGTCCGTCCCAGGAAGCCGAATAAATAGGTCCTGCATGTCCGTTCAATACGCTCTTCGCCTGGAACATTATGCTTCTTCCTCTTCTTCCGGTTCGTCCGAATCGATTTGCTTTAAACGTTGTGCATAATCTTCCGGAAGGAAATCGAAGAAAGTATCTCCTCTTAATCCCAAACGCAGGCATTCCAATGGAATCACCTCATTCGGTGCGATATTCCCCAGGTTTACATTTGCCCCGAACAATTTAACGAACCAAACCTGCTGGTTTTTCTGCGGAGCTTCCCACAAAATATCCTCTGGTTTCACTTTCGCAATGATCTTGTTAATCAGCATCGTGTGAGCTGTTCCGTTCGGACGGAAAACACCTACGTTTCCTGCTTCACGGCCTTCTGCAATGACTTTCCATGAACCTGCTTCCAATTCGGAGCTCATCATTTTAATCCATCTTCCCGGACTGATCAAAATCCCGGAATCTTTCGATCCTACTTCGGAAAGAACTGTTCTGGTCTTCGCCATACGCTGGATCAGTTCCAGCTTCTCATCGTGGTTCAAAATGATCGAACCATCGGAAATTTCCGCCAGTTCCAGATCGTATTTATCCAATAAGCGCAGGTAATCTTCGAATCGACCACGTGCATAAAATGCTTCAAAAAGCGTTCCACCGAAATAGGGTCTTAAGCCTGCAGAACGGTAAAGTTTTAGTTTTTCTTCGAGGTTGTTTGTAACATACGCTGTTCCGAAACCAAACTTCACAATGTCGGTTAAATGCCCGCTTGCCTGGATGAAGTTTTCTGCTTCATTCAAACTAAGGCCTTTGTCCATCATCATTGTAACTCCATTTTTACGCGGCTGTTGTGTACGTTCCGGAATATAAGGTAAAGTAAAATTCATTTTTGTAAATTGGTATTGATGACACTTGTCAAACTAAATGCTCAAGAGCGAGTCAAATTTACTAATTCCTGAACATCTGCCAATTCAGGATAGCGAATAAAAACATCTTTTGTTTTTTCCGGTTCTTTATTTAAAGACTCAACCAGCACTATTTTAGCGCCTTCGAGGTTTCCTGACACCCAATTGAAATAAATGATCGGCAGGACGGAAAAGAACAGTTGGTGCTTCAAAAAATAATTTTCAACAAATGTCCGGGCTTTTCCTACCTGGTGTTCCAGCAGGAAATCAACATAATCAAAGAAACAATCTTCATTTTCCGGATCCAGTGTCAGACATGCCAGGTAAGCTTCTTCTGCTTCATCCAGCAATTCTGCATTTTCCAATGCCCCGGCATATACGTGGTAATACCCGTCCATATTCGGTTCCAGTTCCAGTGCTCTTTCAATGTAGTGCAAACTTTCTTTCGGGTGGCCCTGCAAATCTTTCACAATTCCAAGTCCCAGCCATGCTTCCGCTAAATTCGGAGCAAGTGACAATGCTTTCTGGTAGAAATCCCAGGCAAGGTCCAGGTTGTTTAACTGTTCGTTGGCTTCACCCAAATAACAATATGTCAGCGGGTCGTCTCCGTCAATTTCAATGCAACGCTCAAATGACTCAATGGATTCCCGGTATTGTTCCAATGTGAGTTGTGCATTCCCCATATTGAAATAGGCTGGTGAAAAACGGTCATTGATTGCCACACAATACTCGTATGCGGTAACTGCATCGTTGAAATTTTCTTCTTTCGAATAAGTATTCCCTAAATTATACCAGGCTGTAAATGAATACGGATTATCATCAAGGAAACGTCTGTACGTCTGGATTGCACGCGCATTATTTCCCAATTGATCAAAACAGAAAGCCAATTCATACAATGCGCCTTCGTTTTTCGGATTGGAACGCATGGCTTCCTCCAGGACTTCCACAGCTCCTTTAAAATCTTTCAGTTGCTCCAATTCGGTTGCCAGGTCCAAAAAGATCTCGTCTTTCTCTTCCCTGTCTGCCAGTTCCAATGCACGGCGAAAGAAATTGACCGCTCGCTTGCTGTCTCTTAATTGACTGAAGATCGTTGCTTTTGTCAGGAATAACTCCATCGACTCCGAATCGATCTTCTCGGCAGAATCCAATAATTCAAGCGCTTCCTTCAGCTTCCCCAGTCCCGACATAGCCTGAGCCCTGCGGATTTGGAATAACGTATTGAAAGGATATTGCTGAATCCCGACCTCTGCAGCCAATTCTCCTTTGGAGTAATTGCCGTTCATTAAATAATGATCTATGATTGCTTCTAAGCGGTCACTATCAAAAAAACCGACCGTATTGGTCTCCAATTGTGATTCGAAACGAGCCAAATCATCGTTCAGGTGGTTTTCGAAATTATCGTTATCGTCTTCCCAGTCAAACATACGCTATCGTTGTATCCCTATAAAATTAGCGAAAAATGAGGGTTTACCGAAAAGAATTAGGAAAGTTTATGAACAGGTTATTAAAAATTACTTTTTGAAATTGCGAATTACGAATGCCAAATTACGAATTGGATTTTGAGGAGTATTAGTGAGACCGAAAGCTAACATGAAAGTAAAAACACAAGCAAGTAAACTATTGATAAAAAGAAATTTAACTCGTATCACTTAAAGTTTATGACGTAATCCCGATAGTTATCGGGATGCGGAATTGCGTTATGCCGGTGAAATTCTGCAAAATGAACGCAAAAAAAATCCCTCTGTCACTACCGACAGAGGGATTTCTCACTAATTCAAAAAAGAATCTTAGTTCTTTACAAAACGCGTACTTGATAATTGTCCGTTGTTATTCAAACGAACAATGTATACTCCGGAAGTAAAGTTGCTTACGTCAACTGTTACTGAACCGTTGATTGCGGAAGTGTAAACCACATTTCCTACCAGGTCAACCAAAGTCAACTCTGCTACTGCATCTTTGTCTGTCAACTCGATTGTAACGTTGCTGATAGCCGGGTTCGGGTACAATGTCCCTACTGTAGCTGAAAGCTCATCCAATCCAACAAATGTATGTGCAAGGATTATTTTTCCTAAGATGTTGTTATCAACTGAATCGATGTTCTTCAATTCAACTGCAGCAACGTTCGGAAGGTTGTACTCATTGTGGATGTACAATGCTTCTACGTTCTGAGTAACTGCTTTCATTGTAGTTGCAGGATACACAGCCCATAATGGGAATGCTGTACTTGCTCCTGTTTTCTCATCCAATACGATGTAGTTTCCTAGATCAGCATCAAATGTATTCTTCTCTGCTGCTGCTGCCCCACCAATTGTGATATCAGCAAATGCAGGGGAGTTAGCACCGTAGTGATCTCCGAAAATGATTGCAGTACCTTCATTCGCTGCACCTGCGTTGAATGTGTTTCCTGTAATCACAATCTCGTCTCCGTAAGTGTTAGACTGAGTACCGTTTGTCATCAACTTCGTATTTGCCATCAAAGATGTAAATGAAGCAGATGCTGCTTTCGGAGTAAATGTGTTCGCATCTACTGTTACTTCTTTAGAAGCCATACTCAATAAACCGATAGTAGAGAATCCTGTGATTGTATTGTCAAAGAAATCTACAGATCCGGAAGCAATTCCACGAATGTCAACTACTGCATACAAGCTGTCAGAAGTCATGTTCGTGTTCATATCAGCACCAGAGAAAGTGTTGTCGTTTACAGTAAACACTGCGTTATTCAACGGTGCGTTCAACATCGTGATTCCGTTGATATCGTTTTCCTCTACTGTCAAATCTGAAGTAATGTTTGCAGTTTGAATTGCATAGTATGCCTGGATTTGGTTATTTGAAATCGATCCACCCGGACCGTTTGCAGAACCTGAACCCAAGTAGAATCCACGACCGAATACATTCAGGTTTGTTGCTGAAGTAGTGATCCCGTTACCTGTAATGAAAACCGTATCCAGTTCACCTGCAGCAGAAGTCAATTGTACTGCAAATGCAGACCAAACCATTCCTTCTGAATCCAAAGCAGCTGTTGAAATGAACTCATTGTTTGTTACCTGCAACTGGTTGAAGTTACTTGCTGTAGAAACGATTCCTTTGATCCCTGTTACATTCGTCAATCCCATTGTGAACTCAAATCCGTTCACGGTAACGTTTTCAGCGTTTACATCGATGATGTTTGCCTGGTTTGTTGTAATAACCGGTTTGTCAGTCTCATCTTCAGCTGTCAATACCAATCCGTCCTGGGTAATGTTCAATACACTTGTTAAAGCGTAGTTACCCGCTGCAACGATCACTGAATCCTCGTCAATTGCAACAGAAATAGCGTGTGCAATAGTCAAACAAGGACTTCCCGGAAGTGTACAGTTGTTCAGATCATCCGACCCTGTTGTAGAAACGTAACGGTTGTCTCCGTCAATAGTCAAATGAATTTTTCCTAAAGCAGGCTCATCAGACTGATCGTTGTTTTTCGCTTCGATAGCTGCGAAAGTGGTCAATCCGTAGTTGTTGTAGATTGCATAAGCATCTACGTCCTGTGAGAAAGGAACCATGGTTGTTGCCGGGTAAGAAGCCCATAAAGGGAATGCCGTACTAGGACCGCTCAACTCATCCAATGCAATGTATGTTCCAAGGTTTGTGTTGAATGTATTCTTATCCGTTACACCTGAACCACCGATACGGATGTTAGCGAAGGCCGGAGTATTTGCTCCGTAATGATCTGCAAACAAAATAGCAGTTCCCTGTCCTGTAACACCTGCGTTGAATGTGTTCCCCAAAATCACGATCTCATCCGAGTACGTGTTTCCCTGAACACCATTCGTCATTAACTTCGTGTTTGCCATGATGGAAGCAAACGCATTTGCGGCTGCAGCCGGAGTAAAGGTATTTCCTACCACCGTTACATTTTTAGATGCTTCGCTCAGCAACCCGATGTTTGAATAGTTCACAAACTGGTTTCCGCTTACATTCACTTCAGCTACTTCGATTGAACGCAATTCCAATACTGCATAATAACTCGCAGGAGTCATTTGTGTATTGTTTCCTAATGTGTTGTCATTTACATCTACAGCAACACCTGTTTTCGGAGCTACGATCAATACTGTTCCGTCGATTGTGTTATCAGAGATAGCCAAATCATCCGCTATCAACGCAGACTGAATTGCGTAGTAAGCTTTAATCGTGTTACCGCTGATTGTTCCTCCCGGAGCATCCAATCCTGCACCTCCGTTACCAAGGAAAATTCCACGTCCGAATACATTTGCCGTTGCATCAGCAATGATTTCATTGTCTTCGATCGTAACATTTTGCACATCACCGGCAGTTGAAACCAATGAAATTGCAAACGCACCCCAAACCATATTGGTACTTGGAGTTCCTGAAATAGCATTTACCGACTCAAAAATGTTCTTGCTGATAATAAGACCGTCAAAGTCTCCTGCATTCGCAACAATCCCTTTCAAACCTGTAGATGCTGTTAATCCCATTTCAAAGTGCAGGTTACTGATTGTAACATCGTCACTGTTCACAGAGATCACATCTGATGCAGTTGAAGTAATTACTGGTCTGTCCGCTGGATCAAGAGCAGTAATTACAACAGGTTGCAATAAACTAAGTGTAGAAGTAAGGTTGTAGTTCCCAGGAGCAATTTTGATCGTATCCGAAGTCGTAGCCTGGGAATACGCGTGAGAAATTGTTCCGCATGGACTTCCTGGTGTCGAGCAATCATTAGACGCGTCAGATCCGGTAGTGGATACATAACGTGTTTGAGAAAAACTGATACCGGAAACCATCGTGACGGAGGCCACAACGAGCCATTGTAAAGGTGATTTCATAATCATGTGTTTTATAAATTATGCCGCAAAAGTAGACTATCATCAAAGCCTTTGCAATTAATTAACACCTTCCGAACTGTTAATTAACATATCAATAACTTCTCAAATCTAAAGGAACTACTGATCCTCAATGATTTAACTAAATAAGAAATAAATGTTAAAAAAAATAATTTAATGAAATAATTATAAAATTAGCGTGTGATTTTGGATCATTTTCTGTTTCAGAAGTGATCTCATAGGTGAAAACCGTTACAGGACAAGCGTAAAAACTTATCCGAACCTACCAGGGTAATCACCTCTGTTAAAAGTAGTTGAACGTCAATTATCGTTGATCGATTTCAAAGCAACTCTTGCAATTTCACTATTCGCACTGGTTGTTTCCTGCGATTCGATGAGTTCTGCAAGGATCATTTTTGCGGCTTCCCGGTCTCCCTTATCGTTTAAGATCATGGCTTTATTGAGCAGTAAAATTCCCTTTGTTTCCCGGTCGGGATTTCCGGCAAGCCCCTGCTCTATCGAATACATGCGCTCTTCCGGATCAGATTGCAAATAAGCAATTTCTTTCCAGGCCGGAGCAAACAAAGGAACGTTGTCTGCGATCTGCTTCGCAATGTGGTATTTTTTCTCCGGTTCTTCGGTCCACTCGATCTGCATGTAAAACGTATACAATCCTTCCGGGAACAAACCTGCTTTCTCTCCTTCCAGTGTGTAAATTGCTGTTTTGGTGGTGAAAAATCCATCCGGTTCCAACGCGTCTGTTTCGCGGTAATATTTCAGTGCATTGTCAAAATCACCAACCAATAAATAAGTAAAAGCCAGATCATAAACAGGGTAAGCCCACAATGGCTCAATGCTCATAGCTTCCACTAATTTTTCAATCGCCAGCTGGTAGTTTCCTGCCTGTCCTGCTTCTCTTGCTTCCAAATGCAGTACGTTTGCCTGCTCATTAATAGGTCGGGGTTCCATTAGTCCGGTTTTAATTTTGACGACATGAACTTAATCAATTCAGTCGAATTAGCAGTAGGATTTTTCACTAAAAAACTTATTCTACTCCTTTCAGCACTCGTTTAAACTGCTTCTTCAAACGCGTTTCGTTCTTCGAGATCGTATCGAATTTCGAAGTCATACAGTCAAACAAATAGTAAGATCTCCATTCCTCAACGGTATGGTCACTCGTGTCTTCAACTGCGTGATCATACGAACTGTAATCATAAACAAAAGATTGGTATTGACTATTCTTTGCTTTGATCAGCCAGGAAGTTCGGTCATATACATCCCCGGCATCTCCGAAGTTTACAGACAATTGCAGGTATTCTTTCAGCAGCTGGTCTTTTTTAAGATCAAAAATGAACAGTCCCACCGAATTGGCATCGTATTCTCCCGGAATACGTGCCACTAATCCAAGGCGTGTCGAATCAAGCCGGAATTGATAACAGGCATAAACTCCCGATAGCTTCCCGAAAAAATTCTGTGTGATCCCCAACGGAAAGGTTTTTGCCTCTTTCAAAGTCAGTTCCGTACCAAGAAAGGTTTTATCTTTTTCATCATAATCATAACTTACTTTCAAGGTGTCGAAATTAATCGGCTGGAATTTATTCAATAATTCCGCATAGGCACTTTCCTTCTGAAAAAGGGAAGTATCTGCTTTCTCCACAGCTACCTCCTCTTTCGGAAGTTCTTTTTCCGGATTTGAATTACATGACTGAAAAAGTCCCTGTAAAAGGACTAATAGTATAAATGCGTAACTTATTCTTTTCATTCCTTAACTGATTATGCCAGTGAAGCTAACCAATTTCCTTGGTTTATGAAAGATTAATCGCATTGAAAACATCCGCTAAAATCTCGTATGATTTCAATCTTTTTTCGTTATCAAAAATATTCCCGGTGATCATCAGCTCGTTAACTCCATGTTCGTCAATAAAACGACTGAATTGTTCAATCAGCGTGTCTTTATCGCCCACAAACGTACAAGCTGTCATAGGAAGAACGGCATCCAGTAATTCCTGCGGCCATGTTTCCAGCAGGCCCGGAATCGGTGGTGACAAAGGTTTCCTGGCATTCGTTAAAATCCCGGAAAACATCTGGTACAAACTCATCGACAATAATTCCGCTTCTTCGTTGGTATCGGCTGCAATTCCATTTACGCAAGCCAAAACATAGGGTTTGTCGAGATAAGCTGAAGGCCGGAAGTTATTGCGGTAGATCTGGGTTGCAATTTTAAATTGTTTCGGGGCGAAATGTGAAGCAAATGCATAAGGCAATCCCATGTCTGCTGCCAGGTAAGCACTGTCTGTGCTGGAACCCAGTATCCAGATGGGAATATCCAATCCTTCCGCCGGGAAAGCACGCACGGCAGCCGTTTTATTGTTTTCGCTGAAATATTTCTGAAGTGCAACTACATCATTTGGAAACTGGTAAGCGGTATTCAAATCTCCCCTTCTCAATGCCATTGCTGTTTGCTGATCCGTTCCCGGAGCTCTTCCCAAACCAAGATCAATCCTCCCCGGATACATGGTTTCCAACGTTCCGAATTGTTCAGCAATCGCCAAAGGAGCGTGATTCGGAAGCATAATTCCTCCCGACCCCACACGGATTTGTTTTGTTTTACCTGCCACATGACCGATCAAGACGGAAGTTGCCGAACTGGCAATGAATTCCATGTTGTGATGCTCTGCAAGCCAAACTCGTTCATATCCTAACTTTTCTGCTTGTTGTGCTAATGCTACTGTTCTTTCAATTGCTGTTGCTGCGTTGCCGTCCTTGGTAATCATGGATAAGTCCAGGACGGAAAATGTGATTTTTTTCATGCCTTAAAATTACGGAATCATCTGCCACAGGCAAGGCGCATGAAGTTAAAATATGTAATGGTTTCCAGGAGGAAACTACCTTGATTCCATCTTATCGATCACATCGATTCTGCTCATTCTCTTTACCGATACGCCGTTTTTTATCAAACCGCAAAAAGAAAAAAGAATAAGAGCGTAAAGTTTTTAGCTGATTCCTCTGCGCCTTCTTTTCTTAGCTATTAAAAACGGAACACCCTCTATTTTGAGTTTGACTTAATGCACAGTAAAGAGAAACCTCTGCGTCCTTCTTTTCTTCGCGGTTAAGCCCAACGGTTCTCCATGCCCCACTACTTATGCACCAACAATTTCTCCCGTTGCGATCCACAAATCACAAAATAAGTTCCCGAAGGCCAAGTTGATACCTCGATCAATTGCGTGCCGCTTATTTTTCCCTGGTACACTTCATTTCCGTCCAAACCGAAAATCTCAAAAGGAACCGATTTTCCACCACCAGCCAATTCCAGCGTGATGTAGTCCGAATTGGGACTTGAACGAACAATTAAAGAAGAAGTTGAATTTTCCGAACCTGCGGCTGCACCTCCGGAAGTCGTTTGCGCCATTAAATTATTTCCTGCCAAACTCACACACAAACCGATTAAAAAAAGTCTAATCTTTCCCATCTCACCAATAATTTAAAAACTACGGCTTCAGTTTATGTTAGCTCTAATATAATCCAAATTCCAACAGATTGTTACATTTTGACTCTAAAAAAATCTTAAATAAAAAAGTGTTGACCGAGAATTCAGGTGACAATCCACAATAAATTCATTGTTTTTCAAGAAAGTACAGCGCTTCCTTAAAGTCATTTAAGCGAGACTAGCCTGTCACGAAAACAAGGTTATTCAGGAGTAAGTTCGATTTTTATCTGTGGATCAGCGGCAAAGAAAAAACAAAAGGACCCGCTTCCGCGAATCCTTTCTTCTAACTCAATCACCTAACTACTACGATTAGCATCAATTTTTCACTTCGGACTCTGTTGAACCTAAGCCCGAAAATTTCGGTTTCAGTGCTAATATTTTGATAAGATAATTCTCCCTAACTCCCTTCAGGTAAAATATATGAAACAAACCGAAGAATCATTAGTTTGAATTATCTTGAGTCAAAGGTATACGGGAATTTGAGACCTCCAAAACACCTGCGGTGAAAGGGCGTTTTTTGTCGGTGTAGGGGGAAAACGATCTATTCAAACAGTTCAAAAAAAGTTCAATGGTTCAAAGAGGCCAAACTAAACTTGAACTTTTGATCCTCGATAGCTATCGGAATTTAAACTTTTGAACTTGTTAAACTTTTTGAACTTGCTAGATCCGGGCTCGTACAGTCATAAACTAAAAAGGATCCGCTCTCGCGAATCCTTTCTTCTAACTCAATCACCTAACTATGAATTAGCATCTCCTACGCTTGAATTATGCTAACATATCTTTAATCTACTTTTACAATTTCGGTTTTAATCCTCTCGAACTCCCTTCAATTAACCAGTTGAACAATCGAAGAAGAAGCATTCGTTTGAATTATCCTGAGTCAAAGGTAAACCGGAATTTGAGACCTCTAAAACACTTGCGGTGAAGGAGCATTTTTTGTCGGTTTAGGAACAAAAACAGGCTCAATCGGTTTAATTAAACTCTTTGATCTTTTGATCCTCGATGGCTATCGAGATTTGAACTTGTTTGAACTTGTCAAATTCGGAACAGCAAGGCTAAAATGATCCGGGTTTCGCTTTTCACTAAATCCGGTCTCCAATCCGGGTCCAAAATTGCAGTGGAATACCCTGTTTGTGAAGTTACACCACCTTTTCCTGCAAAATACGGAACACTGGAAGCCCGGTACACGAACTCAACCCGGAACGTCATGCTTTGGTTTGGCATGAAATCAATGTTTGTTGAACAATCCCAGCCCTTAAATGCATCTCCGGGATTAGCTGAGAATGGGAAAGCTCCTTCCGTTTGTGTCGGATTATTCGGATTCGGAAGCGGACTCGCCTGACCTGTCGGGTACAAAACCAAATAGCGCCCGGGGTTCGTCATGACTCCTCCACCGATTGTCCAGGCAAATTTGTCTTTGAAGAACCAAACCCGGTTGTAAAACATGGCGCTTGCAAAATATTGAGCCGGACCTGTCACACTGTCGCCATCCTTTAATCCGTTTACACCGCCGCCTTTCTCAAAACCAAAATCTGCAGTCAGGGAAAAAGCCATTTTGGAAATTCCTTTTGAATTGGGCCGTTCATAGTACTTGTACAACAAACTGTTATCGCTGTGAAACCGTTTCCGTTCTTTTATTCCCGCGGCATCCGTTCCGTAGTAATCGTTCGTCAGCAATTTCAGCTTGTCGTTGGGAACCCAGGTGATATTCCCTCCAAATCCGGGCATGGAGTTGAAACGTCCGTAACTTTGCCAGCCGTTGATCACCCATGCTTCTACTTTCAACTGTTTCGAAGGATAGATCTGAGCACGAAGCCCGTTGAAGAACCACGGAGTATTATCAGAAGTAAACGATGCCTGGTATTCCCAATTCTCCGCCTGGTAAAATGAATTCAACCCGATGTAAGACATGAATAATCCCGCATCAATATTGATTCCATACAGCCTGTTGATGTGGTACCCCGCATAAGCTTCACTGATGTAGCGGTAAATATTCGCCAGCTGGTACTGACCCTTGTACGGACTGTAATCATTACGGGGAATAACCGTAGAACGCGTCCCGAATTGGGTCATGAACCGCGCCCTGGCACCTTTGTACTCCAAATCGCCGCCAAAATGTAGTGCAGAAAGCTGCACTTCGTTATTCCGGGCCAACGCAGTAGAACCAACCACGGTATTGTCGTTCGGATTATTGAAGGAATAAGTGTAATTCACATCCACCAGTACGCTGGGAGTAAAATACTTCATATTCTTCCAGATATTGGTGGTCCGGCGGTCATTTCCGTTTGCCCACGACAGGTCGGCGTTATTGAACGGTTCTCCCTTCTGTTTCCCGGAAGAAATGGAATCCGGGTCTGTTTGAGCCGTTAATTGCATGGCTCCTATAAAGAAACCGGCGAGTATACTTTTCATGTTGTTTTTATTGGTTATTGATTTCTTGTTAATTGAAAAGGTGTGCAATCGGAAAGCAGCATCGGTACTCTTTCCACTTCCGTATCACTTTTATCCAACCCGAAGGCGCGCTCATCACTTTGTCCCATTTTCTTCAACAGGAAATACGATTTGAGCAGGAATCCGTCTTTGATTCCCAATTCGTTCTCAACGGAAAGGAATTTTTTAAATACGATGAACTTGAAATCCGGTTCCTGGTTGTATTTGGTCGAACCATCCGGTCGGTTGTGCAGGTTCAGCTCTTTATTGCGAACTAAATCCTGGACGATCTTTTTGAAATACAATTCCGTTTTGGGCTGCACCCGGAAACCGACGTGCAGGTTGATCTTGATCAGTTTATCGTCGATCAGTTCCGTTACGTCATATTCCAGGGTTAAGGGATGCTCTGTGCGGTTGATATGAACAAACCAGTAAACATCCGCCCGTTTCGGCTTTTTAGCAAATATCGATTTGATGACTTTGTCTTCTATTTCGTGTCGGTTATTGGCTTTGGTCAGGTAGATCAAGTGCGTGGCAAATTTCGGGATTGATTCGTCTTCGCTCAGTTCCTTGATCTGCGGAGCAAATTTCCCCAGGTCCACAAAACGCACAAATTTGTTCGTGATCTTGCGTGCATAGAACCACACGTACATCACCAGGAAAATAAACAACTCGAAGAAAAGGAACATCCAGCGTTCTTTGATCTTGGCAACATTCGCAGTGAAAAACGACAACTCAACCGCCGAAAAAACAAGCAGTACCGCAAGTACCAAAGACCAATGCCATTTCAGGCGATAGACCAGGAAGTAGCACAGCAAAATGGTTGTCATCATCATAGCAACCGTGATACTAAATCCATACGCCGCTTCCATGTGAGTGGATGATTTGAAATAAAGGATCATCAGTACACAACCGATCCATAAAATCGTATTGACACTTGGAATGTAGATCTGTCCTTTGTTGTCGGAAGGTTGCCGGACCCCCACGCGCGGCCAGAAATTGAGGTTGATCGCTTCGTTGATCAAAGTATAGCTTCCGCTGATCAAAGCCTGGGATGCTATAATTGCCGCTGCTGTAGCGATCAAAACACTCGGAAGCAGAAACCATCCGGGTACGATCCCGAAGAACGGATTGATCCCATCCAGTTTATCAGCTCCCTGGTGCAATAACCAGGCTCCTTGCCCCAAATAGTTCAGGACGAGACTTGTTTTTACGAAAGCCCAGGTAATCCGGATATTTTGCCGGCCGCAATGCCCCAAATCCGAATAAAGCGCTTCTGCACCGGTTGTGGCTAAGAATACTGCTCCGAGAATCCAGAATCCATGCGGATAATTGACCAGCAGGTTGTAAGCATAATGCGGACTCAAAGCTTTAAAAACGCTCGGGAAATGAACAATCTGGCTCACTCCCAATATCAGCAACATCGTGAACCAAAGCACCATGATCGGACCAAATGCAGAACCCACTTTTTGTGTGCCGAAACGCTGAAAATAAAACAGCAGCGACAAAATGACGATCACAATCGGCACCACCGGAATTTCCCCCAGTGATTTTACCATCGACAAGCCTTCAACTGCCGATGCAACAGATATCGGAGGTGTGATGATCCCGTCAGCCAATAAGGTCGTAGCTCCGAGAATCGTAGGAATAACGAGCCATTTTCCGTGTTTCCGTACCAAAGCATAGAGTGAAAAGATTCCGCCTTCTCCCTGGTTGTCTGCTTTCAGTGTCAGCCAAATGTATTTCACCGTAGTCTGGAGCAGTAATGTCCAGAAAACACAGGAAATTCCTCCAAGCACCAGGTCTTCCGTGATCGACCGGTCACCAATAATTGCTTTTAAAACATACAGCGGACTCGTTCCGATATCGCCGTAAATAATTCCGAGTGCAATAAGCAGAGATCCCGCAGTAACTCTCGCCTTCAGCCCCTTGTTCATCTTTTTCATTTAATTGATTTTGATGCATCAAAGTTCGGGGCTTAGACCTTGGGGAAAGATTAAAGAATTCGGTGGATTTATAAAGAAAACGTAAAGGGACTTCGACATCAATCAATCTCCCTTTGGTTTCACTTGCGATTTAAAATAAGGTGATTGAGCGGAGTCGAAAGCACCTTCAGGAAAACCGGTACCCTACCCTGCTTTGAGTTACCAGGTGTTTCGGATTATTCGGGTCATCTTCGATCTTCTTGCGCAAAGTATTCACAAAAACACGCAGGTATTGGGTTTCTGTCTGGTAACCGACACCCCAGATTTCTTTCAGAATGAACTGATGGGTCAAAACTCGGCCTTCGTTCTTGAAGAACAAAGTCATCAGGTTAAACTCGGTTGAAGTCAGTTTGAGGATCTCGCCGTTTTTCTTCAGAATTCTGCCGGGAATATCCAATTCCAGTGTTCCTGCTTCCAAAATGGTCTTCACCTCAGAAACATGATTTCTCCGGATCGCAGACCGGATACGCGCCAAAAGTTCCGCATTCCGGAATGGTTTTGTCAGGTAATCCGTTGCTCCGGCATCCAAAGCTTTCACAATGTCTTCTTCGGAATCCTGTACGGAAAGAACGATAATCGCTTTGTTGTACCAGGATCTCAATTCCGGGATCACTTCATGCCCGCTTTTATCCGGAAGCCCCAGGTCCAGGATTATCAGTTCCGGTGGGTGATTCGCAGCTTTCAAAATGCCTTCTTTGGCGTTTTCGGCCAGGATCACTTTATAATCGTTGCTTTCAAGCGTGATCTCGAGCAATTTACGAATTTGCGGTTCGTCATCAATGAGGAGTATTTCTGCCTTATTCATTGTTCAGCTGATGCATAAATGAAACTTCGACGGGAAAAACCAGTACAAATTTCGCGCCTCCCCGTGGCCTGTTTTTCACAGAAACTGTTCCGCCGAGCGCTTCTGTAAATCCTTTCACAATCGACAGGCCAAGTCCTGTACCTCCGGCTTTTGATTCCGGCAAACGGTAAAATATATCAAAAAGCTGCGGCAGCGAATCTTCCGGGAATCCCGGCCCGGAATCGGAGATTTGAATCGTGCAGGTGTTGTTTTCACTTCCAACTGCGATCTCAACGGGTAAATGCTCCGGAGTGTACTGAACAGCATTGTAAACCAGGTTATCCAGTACCGTCTCCAACAAACCGGAATCAATTTTCACCAACGGCAGTTCCTCATTGGATTGATACGTAATCGAACGGTCTGAAAATTCCCGGTGACGCCGGATAAGTTCATACATCACTTCATTCAGGTCCGTCCAGTCTGAACGCACTTGCAGCATCCCGTTTTCGAGCCGGCTCATGTTGAGTAGATTATCGACCTGTCTTTTCAGCCGGATACTTGATTTATCGATTGCTTTGAGCAATTCGGACGCCTGTTCCGGTGTTAGTTTCGATTGGTTTTCTTTCAGGATATCTACTGATCCCAAAATGGTAGACAAAGGTGTTTTCAATTCGTGAGAAAGTGAATTGAACAGCGTATTATACAATTTCACCTCCTTTTCCTTTTCCTCTTTATCCCTTGCTTTCTGTTCCGCCTTCCGGATTTGAAAAGTCAAGGCCGCATTGATAAACGCAATGAAGAAATACATCAGGAAAGTCAGGAAATCAGCTGCTTCGTGAATATGGAACGTAAAAAGCGGTGCGATGAAAAAGAAATTCCAGATGAATGCACTCAACGCCGCTCCCAGTAAAACCGGCCAGATATTGAATACCATGGCGCTTAATGAAACAGTCATCAGTAAGATCAGCGCAACGATTTTATTGTCGATCAGGTCATTGAAATAATAGCAAATTCCCGATACGCTCAAAATGAGCACACCATTCAGAGCAAATTGCCTGAATAAAGAAATATGATTGGTTTTCGTGTATTTCAATTCCTGGAATTTGAATCAAAAGTAAGGCTTAAAGCATAAAGAAAAAATCAAGAAAGCTAAAACCGAAGGAAAACGCAGCCGGATCTCTTTTTCCGGATTCATTTACAACCCGTTCGCCCCTGTTTCCATCTACTCACAAATGTAAAATAAACGCGGGGCTTAGCGAAAGCACTACAAACAAAAAACGCAAAAATGAAATCCTCATCTTTGCGTCCTCTAATTTTTTACGGTAAACCTTTTTAAGCCCGCATGCGTTTGTTCTGCATCCACATTTCAGGAGTCAGCTCATATGTAATGTAAGGATATTCCACTCCATTGATATCTTTCATGAAATGTTTCGCTTCCTGCATCCCGAATCGTAGATTTCCTTTCTGGGAACGGATATTTTCTTCTGCAATTTCAAAAATAACTTTGCCCACAAAACGGAAAGCGTATTCCACCAGCAATTGTTTGTTTGCGGCATTGAAACTTCCGCCCCAATGAGCCCTGTCAAGAAAAGTAGACCCGATCTTAATGGATGAATCACCCGGATCGTAATCGTAATACCTGGTACTGCCAATGATCGTATTTGTTCGTTTATCAATAATCACAAAACTTGTTTCGCAATCAATAGCATCTTTAAAAAAGGAATCAAATTCCTCGCGCTCGTGTCTGTTATATGCCGGATGTTGCTCCCAGATCAGCGGATCTGAAGCTGCCTGATACAATTCCTCGTAATCTGAGTGTTCCAAAGGACGTATAAGTACTAACTCATTTTCCAGCGTCGGCTGCCATGTTTTCGTTTTCATACCACCTGTTTTTGCTTTATATTAAGTTATGACAGAATGTTCAGAAAAATACCGTGTAAACATTTTTTGTGATTTAAATAACTTTAAACAGGCCTAATCATTCGGTTTCGTACCTATTAGGAAGAATGCCGAATTACCTTTTCAATTCTAAATTCTCACTTTTTAATTTTAGATATCACTTTCTCCACCCGCTTGCGCTTGGACTCTTTTTCGATCTCATGCAGACATTTGCTTAAAACATCGATAAAACGCGACTTATTTTCACCTGTAATAACCGGCATGGCGCGTTCGGCATACATCGGCAATTGGTTTGTGGGGGATTTTTGGATCAGTTCCAGCAGAATTACAAATGCATTTTCAGCATATTCCGGAAGTCCGCAAAGTTTAATGAATGTGTTTACTGCTCCGTCCATGGTGATCACCGATCCTTTGGAAACTGCATCCAGTATTTCCGGCGCCGATTCATAGATCAGTGAAGGGTTTTCAAAAACAATTGAATCGAGTGCTGCCATTGCCCCCCACTGCAAACGGTTGTTCTTATGTTTCAGTAAGTCCAGGAACACCGGAGCATATGCTGCAATGATTTTCGGTTCAGCAGCACCGATCTCATACAACACTTTGATGCAATCGTTCTGGATATCTTTGCTTTTCGACCGAAGGCCTTCAACCAATTCCTTCACGGCTTTCTGATCCTTTCCGGACACAATTTTCGCTGCTAATTCCTGGTTCGGAACTTCGTCTCTTCTATTGAGAGCGCTTGCTAACTGATTCATCACACTCATACCGATCTATCTGATTTATAAAGATATGAATCAAAGGAATATCGCAAAAACTCCCGTGATAATCCCCACATCCAAAATGGCAACTCCTGTCAGGACCAATCCGGCCTTGAAGTGTTCCCAGCGCCTGAATTTCATATACGCGTTCTTTACCGGGCCCGGTTCAACATTTTTCTTAATGGATCGGTGCATATCCCTGTTAAATGCAGCTTCCGTATACAAGAATTTCTTCTCCTCCGGTAAAGCTTCCGCCAATTCCAGGTAAAGTTCAGGTCTCGTGAGGCTTACCGTATTAAGCAATTCCAGCGTATACTTTCCGTAAGCATATTCATTCAGCGGGCGGCTTTGAAAATTGCTTTTCAGCTCTTCAAATGTCAGGGTGTGGATGTTATTTTTGATCGTGTCATTCAGGGAAATTAATTGCTGATTGGTTTGGACAAGAATAGCTTTCTCCAGGGCGATTCGCTGTTTCGCCTGGAACTCAAATTCTTCCGGGGAAACCTGCTTAAATTCAACCTGCTGCCAGGAATCATCGAAATCCCGGTAACGGTATCCGCCAAACAGTTTATAATCGTGTTCTACTTCATCGAGCATCCGGTCGTATGCTTCGTCCCAATGACGGTGATTGATCGCTTCAAAGAGTTCTCCGGGATTTTCCAGTTTTTTAGCACGATACCATTTTTTGATTTTCCCTTTTTTTAGTTGAACTACGCTGAAGTGCCTGTAATCATAAGAAATTCCGAAAAACGGATCCGAGTAAAGGATTCCCAGGCTGTCTGTTGGGTTATCCATTTTTCGCGTGGCTGCCAGGTCGCTTTCATAAGAAATCATCTGATTGTTTTGCGACAGTGTATACAATGTACAGCTGTTCTCCTCCAATTTGAACGCATAATTCCCTACTTCCGTCTGGTAATATTGCGCATCTCGCTGAGCAAAAACACCCCATTGAACAAGGAATATCAAAATAAACAGGCCGAAATTCTTCATATTTGGTGATTACATATTGAAACAAAAACGGTTCAAATTCCGTTTGCTTTTACGTCAATTTCTTTCGTCAGTTGATCCAGTTGCTTCAGCAAATCGGGAATGCGGTAGTTGCCACTCATACTTTTCACCTTGGCGGCTGTATCTTCCAGGTCTATTCCCACTGCTGTTACATAAAGCGGGCGTTCGCTTTGTCCTCTGAAAACAGGTCTTTTATTTCGCTCAATTGTAGCAAAATTGGTCTTGGCAACACCGATCACCGGGATTTTTTGTTCCAGTTGCTCGTACAAGTATTTTCCAAGTCCCGGTTTTTGTTCGTCATCCAGGTAAACAAATCCATCCACAATGATCGCTTCCACTGATTCAGCAGGCAATTTTTCATACAAACTGAGAATACATGGAAGTTCCCGCCGGTAAAACTCCCCGGGAATGTATTCTTCGATATCTTCCAGTATTTCTGAGAAAACCGCTAAAGTTTCCGGTGCTGTCCAGTTCTCAAAACTCACACACACGGTTTTTGCTTTGTTTTCATAATAATACGTATCAAATGCCAATATCATCGGATGGGTTGTTCTTTACAATTCCGGTGGGGCTTCATCCAGATCGTATCTCTATTCACTGCCAAAGGGATTCCATTTTTGCGCTTGTATACCAACGTTAGGATAATTGCCAGTACAATAGTGATCATTCGAAAGCTATTGGCAGTCATTCCTCCGAAAGCATGATCCGAAACATCAAAGAGCATCCAGGCCAAGTTCATGAAAAAGTGCAGGAAAATGGAAACCCACAGGTTCAGGTTCCATTCCACGAAAAGCCAGGCAAAAAGTACTGCACCCATAAACGTAGTTGCAAAAATCCCAACCAGCGTCGCGAAATCCAGGCTTTGATACAAATGCATGGAAGCAAATAAAATGGCTCCCAGCAAAACGGAAGGAATAAAGCCCAGTTTTGTAAACCGGAATAACTGACCGAAGAGAAATCCCCGGAAGATAAACTCCTCGAAAAAAGCTGCTGCAACTCCACCGATCAGGATTTCTTCGGATGTAATGTTCCTGTTGTAAGCGAAGAAAACCGCAAAACCAATGAACATGGGAAGTGTGCAGACCAAGGGAAACAGCATTCCTTTGATAATCGAGCGGTTTAAACCCAAAGTGGTTTGGCAGCGCTTAAATTCATTAATGATGGAAGCTCCCAGGATAATGGGAACAGAAATAATCAAATAAGTGAGGAGGTGGCTTACTCCCAAATCCGGAATGTAGGCATTGATCAGAAAACGGAGATCGCCAAAATACCGGTTACTTAAGAAGAAATAGACCCCAAAGGATAGAAGCGTGATTACAATTACACTTAAGGATCTGCTCATTGATTTGTTTTTGGGTTCAAAGTAAGTATTAAGTTAATGATAACTTAATAGTCACACAACTATTTTAACACCTATTCAGAACAAATCTGCTACTTAACAAGCAGCAGGTTGTTGATCATCTGAACATACTTTTGCGTATCTACCAGCGGACATTCCAGGTGCTCTCCGGTATAAACCAATGTTTCGTGTTTTGCAGTACAGTTTGCTTCAACCAGTTCATACTGTGAAAACGGGACCCCGGAATCTTCTCTTGAATGAATGAACAAAACCGGAATTGAAGTCACTTTTTTAATGTCTTCTTTAGCGGAATAAGGAGAAGTAATAAATTTCCGGATCGTTTCTTCCTGTGCCGGATCAGATGTTGCAGCTGCGATATCTGTAAATGACGCGATCGTTCCGTCCAGGATCAACCCTGAGATTTTGTCTTGGTTGGAAGCTGCCAAATGGGTTGCTACCTGGCTTCCCATGGAAACACCGCAAATCAGGATCTTCGTGTTCTTAATGCTTTTTTGCTTCAATGCCAAATCCAGCATCTTTTGTCCGTCGGAAGCAATACTCACATGCGTTGGTTTCCCGGTTGATTTTCCATATCCTCGGAAATCGACCATAAAAAGCTGGAAACTGTCTTTCAACAAAGGCTTTACCAAAGGAACGTAAGACGATACATTTCCCCCCGCACCGTGAAAATAAATAATCGTAGCCTTGGGCTTTTCAACGCGGGTAAGCAGGTATGCCGTAATCACATCGTCATCCACTTTCTGCCTGAACTCTTTCACTTTCGATGAATCAATTGCTTTCCATTCTTTGGTAGGAAAATAGAATTTTTCGTCCATCTGGGCCAGGCCCTGGAAGGAAATACAGAAAACAAGGAAGAAGAAATGCGTTGGTTTTAGTATTGAAGACATGTGTGACTGAAATTATTTCACAAAACTAACATCTTTTATCGCATCGTATTGAGGTTCGATCACCCATTTACCACTTTTATCGATCAATCCCCATTTTCCGTCCTTCTTAGCCGCCGCATATCCGTTGTGAAAATCCCGGTTATCTTCAAACTGCGGTTCAATCACCCATTTTCCTTTGTTGTCATAAAAACCTTTCAACACCCCTTTTTTTCCTTCTGCAAGCCCTTCGGAGAAATCGCCCCAAACAGTGGTATCATCTACATCCAGGACTTCTCCTTTCGCGTTGACATAACACCATTTCTCCCCTTTCTTCACACGCGCCAATCCACTTTTTGCATCAAAATCTTTTGCCATCTCAAATTGGGGTTCCAGCACCCATTTCCCTGTTTTATCAATGAAACCATATTTCCGGTCAACTGTTTTGACCCAGGCAAGCCCATTTGAAAAATAACCTGTGTTCTCAAATTGAGCAGGAATCACCATTTCACCTTTTGGATTCACAAACCCGATCTTTTTATCGGTTGTTTTGACAGGAGCCAGTCCTTCAGAAAAATCCCTTACATCTAAAACTGCCACCGAAAGTGGTGTTTCCTTGCCTTTTGTATCCAAAATAACATAGTTTGCCCCTTTTTTCACCGCAGCAAACCCTCCGCTGAAATCGTTTCCACCGTCATAAATTGCAGGAATCGCCATTTTTCCGGCGGGATTCATGTAACCATGCTTGCCATTTACCTGTACTAAAAGCAAATCATTTTGAAAATTACTGACGTTGATTCCAAAAGCATCCCTGATCTTAAAAGCCTGTTCCGTTTTAACCGGCTCATTCTTCACATCAATGATGCGATGCTGGCGGGCTTTTGAATCGTAAATCACCGCAACACCACCGGACGAAAAAGGATAACATTTTTCATAGTGAGCGGGAATAGCCATTTCTCCTGATGGAGTTGCATATCCCCATAATTTAGACCCAACCGGTTTTACCTGAACAAGATGCGTTTGGGCATGAAATAAATAGGCATTTCCTAATAAAATGCACAAAGTGAATAGTTTCATTCGAATCATACTATTGATTTTTAGCAACTTAAAGATAACTAAAATCGAATAATAATGAAATTTACGTCGTGAAAAATGGATCTACTCCCCGGGTTCAATGTCCTTCAACACCTCGTACTCCGGTTCAATGACCCATTTGCCGGATTTGTCGATTATTCCCCACTTGCCGTTCATCTTTACCCGGGCATATCCGTTTTCAAATTTCTTTGCATCCTGGAATTTCGGTTCTATAATCCACTCTCCTTTCTTGTCGAAATAACCTCTCAGCCCGCGTTTTTCACCCATAGCCAATCCTTCTGAAAAATCGAAAAAAGCATCCGTATCAATTTGTAAGGCATCACCCGATGCATCCACGTAGAACCACTTGTCATTTTGCTTTACACGGGCCATTCCGCTCACAGGATCGAAAGATCTAACGGCATCATACTCCGGTCCGATCACCCATTTACCGGTTTTATCAATGAATCCAACTTTTCCTTTTTCGTCTTTTGCCCATGCCAGCTCATTTTTGAAAAGACCTACGGCATGAAACCGGCAAGAAATCACAAGCGTTCCGTTTACATCAATAAACCCGTATTTTTTGTCCGGTGACATGATCGCAGCCATGCCTTCCGAGAAACTGTGAACCTTCAAGACAGGAATGGAAACAGTTGTAGCGTTTCCGTCTTCATCCACGATAATTACCCGGGAGGTATTTTTTTTACTGTCTTCCTGAGTAAGTAAAACAAGTGCCTGCGCGCGGGCGGTCAATCCGGATAAAATAAATGCAGCAGAGAAAACTAGGTGCTTATGATTCATGGCAGTTTTTAAAATGTGCGCAAACATACTGAAAATCATAGAAACCGGATCTTACTTTCCGCTCTTAATTTCGGTTTCCAGGTCTGCCAAAGCACCGCCGTTGAACACTTTATAGCCTTTTTCCTTCAATAAATTCATTGCTTTTACACTTCTCAGTCCGTGCGAACAAACAGTGATGTATGTTTTTGATTTATCCAGGGGAAGTTCATCTGCATGCAATTTGCTCAGCTGAAGATTGACCGAACCTTCCAGGTGCCCGGTTTTGTATTCGGTGGGAGTCCGCACATCCAGGATCACCGCTCCCTGCTCTATTTTCTTCCCCAATCCTTTGTCGAGGTTCACAAAACGGTACGTCCGGTAGCCGATGTAGATCAGCAGGAAAATTCCTAAAACAATTCCAATTGTCTTCATCTTATTTGGTATTGGAAGGTTCAATCTTACTGAGGATTTTCTGATCAATGTAGAACGTCCCGAACGGAATGATACAAGCCAGGAGTACTTTCCAGGTGGTTGTTTTGAAATTCCATTGCTGTTCCACTCCCACACTCAGTGTATTGATAATGAACAACAGGAACAAAGCTCCGTGAACCGTTCCCATGATTTTTGAGAATTCCGGGTAACCGAACGCATATTTTAAAGGAACGGCAACAACTAGTAAAAGCAACAGGGAGATTCCCTCCAGGAACCCGATGAGGCGCAAACGGCCTGTTTTTGTTTGAAGAAATTGAAACATATTATCTGAAATAAGGTCTGCTTGATAAAGGTGAGAAAGGCCACGGAATGGCAACGAAAAGAACAATAAATGCAACCAGGAACCAAACGAACATGGTTTTGAACTTCTCCCCGTCTGTACTCATCCGTTTTGCTTTTGCCGAACCAATTGTGAGTACAACGATCGCTGAAAGCATCAACAGCGAATGGACCAGGGAATAAAACGTTACATCCCAGTTATGAAGTGCATCTTTGGTGTGTTTCCAGAAGTATTTCACTGCCGGACTCTGCATGTAAAGCAAAATCCCGAAAATCAACTGAATGTGTGCAATGGTTGCTGTCCAGTGCCTTAGCGCATTGTCTGCTTTGGAAAAAGTACGCTGGGAACGCCAGCCGGAATAAGCCCGCCAGATTGCATAGACCAGGCTGACCACAACAAACCAGCGCGTTAGCGAATGAAGAAATACAAGGGTTGAATACATCGAAAAGAATTTAACGATGCAAATTTATTCAAAAACATACCAAATAGTATGTTTTTAATCAATAAAATTATCGAAGTGTTTCCAGGTAATTCGTAAGTTCCTTTAAATAAGTCGGATATGTTTCTTTGCCGCCATCCAGTTTTCCCAAGTTCCGCACTCCCCAGTATCCCGACATCACCATCAAAGTGACCTGCACCGGGTTTACATCTTTTCTTACGAAGCCATTTTCCTTTCCCTTTTCCAATGCCCGAATGAGTGTTTCTTCCCATTGTTTGGTCAAATCATTCAGGGCTTTACTAAAATCCACATTCCACGGAGTCATTTCCTGCGTGAGATTGGAAGCCGGGCAACCGAATTCGGGTTTCAGGAGCGGATCTCCCAACAGCAAATGCTGCATCATCGTCCGGATAAACACCAAGGGATCTCCCTCGTTCTGCAAAGGATCCATAAATCCGGAAGCCATTGCAGGTTTCAGGATTTCATCGATGATCGCCAATCCCATTTCATCTTTGTTCTTAAAATGGTAATAAAAAGCGCCTTTGGTTACCTGCGTTTTAGCCAGGATATCATCAATACTGGTTGTTTGATATCCTTTCACATAGATCAGTTCAAATGCTTTCTGTAAGATCGTTAAACGCGTTGCTTCCGCCTTCTTCATAAAGATACTCCCCGGTATTTTTTACAAAGGAATGAAAAGTTTGCAGTATCTGCAAAGACTCTTAGTGAATCTCTGCAGACTGCTCCATCTGGCTGGCATTTTTTATCCATTTCTGGCGCTGAATTCCTTCCACATCCGCAAACTTAATTTCGATCGAATAAACTCCTACCGGAAGCATCGTGACATCGATCTGTGTTCCCGGTTCAACTTGCTTCAATTCCAGTACTGATTTCCCGTTCAGATCCAGGATCGAAACCTGTTCTGCCCGGTTCGGCGTTGCAATCTGGATATAGAACTCTCCCGGGTTCGGAAGCACCATAGAAGGTTTTAAACTCAATTCGTTCAATCCTACCACATTCGGAGGAGTGATCCGGATAATCGGGTGCGTTCCTGAATTGGTTGCAATGTAAATTTCCATATTCGGACCAATGGCAATATCTCTCAAACGTCCAAACTGTCCCTGGAAATACTGATCCTGGTCGGCTACAGCACTGGTTGCTGCGTCCAATTCCATGGCTACCAAACGCTGTCCGTTCAATGTTGTCATCAACACCCGGTTATCCCATTCCGGAAAGCCCGGGTTGTCGTAATAAACCAAATCGGAAGTTGCAATAGTCGGTGTCCATGCATGGATCGGTTCCTGGTACAAACCGGTTGCACACGGTGTATTTTCAAACTGTTCGTCGCAAAATCCGTGGATCAGCGGCCATCCGTAATTCTTCCCTGCTTCCAGTACAGAAAGCTCATCATCGGTTGACGGTCCGTGTTCCGAAATCAGTATTTTCCCGTTCGGAAGTGTACAAATCCCCTGTGAATTGCGGTGTCCCATAGAATAAATGTAGGAGCCGGCAGTGGGATTATCGTCCGGAATAGACCCGTCTGTATTCACGCGGAGGTATTTCCCTGAAAGCGAAGTGGGATCCTGTGCCAGGTCCGCTTCATAACATTCCCCGGTTGACATCAGCAAAGTGTTGTCGGCCAAAAAATGCAAACGGGAACCATTGTGATTTGCCCACGCAAGAATACTGTCGATCAAAATTTCGGGATCTCCCAAATCTGTTCCGTTGAAGGTGTATTTCACCAGGCGCTCGTTAAAGAATCCCTGGTTATTTTCCGGACCGTAGGTATAAACCAGGAAAACTTCTGCAATGACCGGAAAATCCGGGTGAAGTGCCATTCCAAGCAAACCGCTTTCGCCCACTGCATGTACATCGTTTGTTAAATCAAGCACCACCGATTTTACCCCGGTAACCAAATCAATGCGGCTTACCAAACCTGCACGTTCGGTCACCCACAGGTAATCCTGTCCTTCAACCTGGATTTCCCACGGAATGGTCACATCTGAAGTTAATGTATCGATTGTCACGGTCGTAGAACCGATCTGCTGGTTTGTTTGCGACTGAACCACCGGAACAAAGCCAAACAACAAGATAAAAAGTATATTTCTGAACTCCATAACCGAATATTTTTAAGTTTCTAACTCCATTCAAGTTAGGAAAATCGGGAAGGAATAAAAAAAACAAGACGTTAATAAATGGTAAACCATTGAATTACGAATTGCGAATAACTAATTGCGAATTCCGTTTCCGGTTGCTTTTACAACGGTTATACGGTGATTTATTCAGAGGAAAAATAAAATCCGTTACAACTCAAATTCGTAATTATCTTCAACCGTAGGTTGCTTTTGTACGCGCCATTGTATCAATCATTAGTTTCACTAAACTGTCCTGGTCGATATCTGCCAGTTTCTTGATGTAAATACAGGCTTTTCCCATGGTGAATTTCCCCAGGGCATTTATCAGCTCTTCCTGTCCGGGTTCTGCGGTAGAAACGTACAAAGAAATAGCGGCTTTCCGGGGAGAAAATCCCAACAGGGGCGCATCACCTTCATGTCCGCTGGCGTATTTGTAATGATACATCCCAAAACCAATAATGCTCGGTCCCCACATTTTTGCCGGGAAGCCGGATACTTTTTCCATCAACCGGACCAGTTCAAAGCTGTCCTGGCGCTTCTGTTCTGTTTCTACGAATTCATGGATGAATTCATGGACATCTTTTCCTGTTTCTGCTGTTTTTGTTTTGGCCATAGTTTCAAGTTGTTTTCATTTCAAATCTGCTTCGCGCAAGCTATCGTGACTGTTTTTCATTCTCATTCTCATTCTCATTCTCATTCTCATTCTGTCTTAATCCCGTCCCTACCGATAAACCGTTCTTTTCCGAGCAGGAAGTTCATTGCTTTGAGCACATTCCGGTCTACACTTGCTTCCGTTTTCAAATTCGCAATATAACGAACAATCTCGTGCTGGATTGAAGGTATCAACTGCTCAAACACGGCAGCAGCTTGCGGATTCTCTTTTAGAGCCTGTACCAGCTTGGGGTGCGGATGAATTGTCCGGTCTTCCGGATCGAATTCCACACTGATCTCTATTTCCTCTCCGATTCTTTTGGGCGAACGGGGAAGCATTTTCGTATTGATGTACAAACGCCATTCTCCGCTGAATTTCACCAGGGTTTGTGTGTATTCTTTCCCGTTAATTCTTCCTTTGACAGGAATAGGCCCTTTGTCTTTTCCAACGGCATCGAATAGGTCTTCCAAAATTGGCTTCGGCACATAAACAAAGGGATTGATCCCAATAATGTCAATGATTGCCGAAAATAATACCGCTTCCTTCTTTTGATCCATAAGCTCAATGATGGAATAAAAATACGATTATTGGTTTTGTTTTCTAAAATTGGAAGGGGAAACTCCAACAGATTTGGAGAATAAGCGGATAAAATATTTGTAATCCTCATAACCTAACAGGAAAGCAATTTCCTTGATACTTTTATTGGTATAACAAAGCAGGCGCTGCGATTCCCGAAAGACCTCCTGCTGAATGAAATTCGTTGCGGTAAAACCGGTAATTGATTTCATTGTATCATTTAAGTAACTGACACTTATATTCATTATTTCAGCATATTCGGAAGGTTTTTTCAGCTGGATAAATTGCTCGCGAACCAGGCCTCTAAAGGTTTTGACAATTTCAACACTCCGGGATGAGTGGGCCAATATGCGTTCTTTTTCCTGCACTTGAAAAAGGCCGGCAGTTTTAGCGAAAAACCCGTTTATCAAATGCCCGATAACCGGGTTATTGGGGTTCGGATCACTGGATTTCAGATCTGAACTAATCAATTCAAAAAGGGATGAAAACCACTGTCTTTGTTCCTGGCCGAAGGGAATTAAGATCACATTGGAGAAAGATTCTTCAATCGATGCGGATGCATTTTTAGGAATGAATTTAGGGTCAAAAGCCATAATCCATCCATCGAGATCCGGAGATTCCAAAGCATTCAGATGATGGTGCATTTGTCCTGGGTATGAAACCAGTAAGGCAGGACCTGTCACTTCCACCTGTTGAAAGTCAATCCCCAAATGAATGGTTCCCTTTTCGATGAAAAAGCAGGTATAATGATCGTGCCGGTGCGGCAACAATGCGGTTTCTCTTCGAACAATTGAAATCAACTCTTCAGACATTCTGAATACTTCAATTCCACGTGTTTTTCCGGGCAATTGAATGAGTTGAATCTCTTCTTTGTTCATATTCGTTTTTTAAGACCAGAATCCCTGTGCAAAGATACGTGCTTTGAATTCAGGAACTGCTTTCAGTTTTTTTCTCAGTTGTGAAACCATCGGAGTATTACCCGCAATGCAAATCGATTCATAGTTAGTGATTTTTTTCGACTCCATCCACTTTTCCAGTACTGCTGTGCTTTGCCCGTTCTCTTCGAAAAGGAAATCAAACTCCGGGTTACCGGCACGCAAATGGTCCGGAATCTCGTAGGCTTCATGAAGAAAAACTCCTACTTCCAATGGAAATCCGGCAGGTTCAATTAATTGCTTCAACGTTAAGGCATGTCCCAGTGCGCTCAGATCAACCAGGCAGAGTACCTTCCCTTCTTTTGACGGAATTTGTGCCGCATGAACAGCTCCGAATAAGATTTCGTCTCCTGTTTTTAGTTGTTGTGCCCAACGGCTTCCGGCTCCATCGTGTCCGGCTTCGACATAGATTTTAAAGGTTCCCTTTTCTGCATTCCAGGATGTGGGTGTGTAATCGCGGTATTCCAAATCAGCAACACGGCATTTCACCCGGTGGATCGTTTTCCATTTTTCCATGTTCAGGGTAGAAACCTGAACTTCAATTTCAACCATTGTTGCAGGATTCCATCTTTTGACACCAATCACTTTGCCCGGGCTCAGCATTTTATCAAACAACCCCGACATTGCTTTTTTCAGAACATTTGCCATTTCTTTTTGTTTTCACAAAAATAGAAACACAGCAAGCAGGATTTGTCCAACAGAACGTCTTGAAAGGTGGACGAATCGCGTTTTTTATTGCTCCAATAATTTCCGAATAATGACGATCTGTCCCAAATGGTAGTGCAGGTGCTCCACAATCCCGGCAATGTTGCGGTAATTTGTTCCGTATTTCGGGTCCACAAAATCCTCGGTCAGCTTTTCGTCCGGTAACTGTTCGATCAATTGAGCGGCTTTTTCGGCTTTTGTAAACACATCGTTTACCAAATTGTCCCATTCTTCCTGGGACCAGATATTAGGTGTGATCCAACTTAACTCATCTTTTCCATCCAATTTACTCTCTTCCAGGACTTTAATAATTACATCGGTGTAATAAACCAAATGAAACGTGATGGCCGCAATGGAATTCAGGGAGTGAACGGATTTAACCGCATCTTCCCAGTTCATACCGGATAAATGGCTTTTCAGGTCTACAGTACTCCAGTTTCCACCGAAATGGACATCGCGTAAATGTTTTGCTAATTGGCTACTTATGGTCATTTTTAATCAACTATTATCGGTTCATATTTTCAAGCAGGAACAGGTATTGTTTCGGCAGATGGTGCTGCCAGATGTTCGGGTTTTCCGGATCATTGCTATACAATTTAAAATAGGCTTCATCTGCATACAAAACAACCGTGTTTCCTGTTCTTACATAATAATTGCTCTTGAAGTATTCGGGAGTTTCAAAACCGGGAATTTGCTTCTTTACGGCTTGCGAAACCATTTTCCCTAGGTATTTCTCATAATTTTTCTGAGCTTTCTTGCTGGGTTTGCTCATTTGGTTGTACATATGCTTTAGTGCCATGTTCTTCGGGAACTTTTGCTTTTTAATCATCGCTTTGGCACCGTGAAATGGATTCACTGAAGTGAAATCGTCTACTGTCTGAACAGTAAACGGAACATCCGGAACCCAATCTGCCGAATTAACAACATTACAGGCCCAACCTCCTGCTGTCATGTTCTCGTACTCGTATGCATAAAAAAGATTTCCCGGCTTAGGTCCGGCACTGCAATAAGTTTTAAAACGGATATCCGAAGGAAGAATTCCTTGTTTTTTCAAGCTTTCCAAATGAGAGTTAACTAAAAAGGTAATGCCCCCACCCTGGCTATGTCCGGTTAGAATAAACTCCCGGATACCGGCTTTGTAGCACGAATCAATTTTAGGCACCATGGTTTTCGATAAATAAGCCATTGCCACAAACCAACCAACATGAACCGCTGCGTTCGGGCTTTCTGCAAGACTGTATTGGAATTTAAAGTCTTTATCCAATTGTATTTCTCCTTTTGCAGGAATCATCGCCGCATAGAGATTGGCCAAAAAACTCGCTTCCGTCTGGATACTTCCCTGGATGGAAATGACTGCCAGTGATTGATCCTTATGCATCCAAAGATCCCAGATATTGTCGAATGCAACTACCGGAGAGCGGTAAACAAACTGGTATTCCTTCGGATACGGAACGTTGGTATCCATCGCCCATTTATCCAAAGAAACATGGGCTTTTTGGTTTATTTTCAAGGTTTCGGCATATTCTACTTTGTCAAAACCAGGTTTGAGAATTTGCCCGAAAACACCATTCGAGGTGATGAGAAGGATGAGAATCAGTTTTAGTTGCATGGTTATTTATTTAGTATTGAACCGGAAAAAGGTGTTTTCGACTCCGCTGCGCCACTGCTTTAGTTTTAACGCAAGCATTCAGTCACCTTTCCGGACTTGTAATTGCATCTGTGAGGTCTTTTTCTGTTTCAATCCGCTTGCCTTTTTCCGTGAATTGCCAGCTTGGTGGTTCTTCAGAAACCGGTTCCACAATTCCTGCTTCCAGTAGTTTTTCCCATTGATTGATGATCGATTCTTTGGGAACTCCGCCTTTGGAAATTTCAAAAAACCAATGCCCGATGTTTCCGATCGGTTTTTGACACCGGTCTGTTTCGATCCATAAGTTCCGGATCAATTGCATTGCAAGGGACGGGTTAAATTCTTCTTCCAAACTGCTCATAATTTCAGGTATTACTTTTTCACCGACTTGTTCTCTCTCGAAAACGAATAAGGGAAATCACTTTCCGCCAATTTGCGCCCGGTATCCGGAATAGCGGTCATTTTGAAGTCCAAAATCGAACCGTTTACCAATTCCGAATGTTTCAGGTACAATTTAGTGTATTCTTTGGAATTTAGCTGCATCCCGGAAACGTATTTATTCTCAGCAGAATTTTGCGGAGCATTCAGAACGATCTGTTTTCCTCCGGCTAAATGAATCACGGCTTTTTTAAACAATGGTGCACCCAAGACATATTCGTCCGTAGCAGGACAAACCGGGTAGAATCCCAAAGCTGAAAAAACATACCAGGCAGAGGTCTGCCCGTTGTCTTCATCTCCGCAATAACCGTCCGGTGTTGGTTTGTAAAGCCGGTCAAGTACTTCCCTTACCCAATACTGAGATTTTGGAGCTGCACCTGCATAATTGTACAAATAGATCATGTGCTGGATCGGCTGGTTGCCGTGCGCGTATTGTCCCATGTTCGCAATCTGCATTTCCTTGATCTCGTGGATCATTCCGCCATAGTAGCTGTCATCGTAAACCGGCGGCAGACTGAAAACAGAATCCAGTTTGGAAACAAACCGTTCTTTTCCTCCCATCAGGTCGATCAGTCCCTGTACATCATGGAAAACAGACCAGGTGTAATGCCAGCTGTTCCCTTCCGTAAACGCATCACCCCATTTGAACGGATTGAATGGAGACTGGAATTTTCCGTTTGCATTCTTACCGCGCATCATCCCGGTTGAAGGATCGAATAAATTCCGGTAATTCTGGCAGCGTTTTGCATACAGATCGATTTCTGCTTTCGGTCGTTTCAGTGCTTTTGCCAATTGGTAGATCGCGAAATCATCGTAAGCATATTCCAGTGTTCTGGCCGCATTCTCATTGATTTTCACATCGTAGGGAACGTAGCCCAATTTATTGTAATAGTCCACTCCCGCACGACCAACTGCACTCATCGGGCCTTCGTGATTGGCTCCGTGAAGCAAAGCTTCGTATAGTTTTTCAATGTCGTATCCGCGCAATCCTTTGATGTATGCATCCGAAACAACGGAAGCCGAGTTATTCCCGATCATGATATCTGCATACCCGGGACTTGACCATTCGGGAAGAAATCCGCCTTCGAGGTAATCATTGACCAATCCTTCCTGCATTTCTTTGTTGATTTCCGGGTAAACCAGGTTCAGCAAAGGATATAATGCACGGAATGTATCCCAAAAACCGGTTCCGCCGAACATTTTACCCGGAAGTATTTTGCCGTTGTACGGACTCCAGTGCATTTCCTTTCCATCCGCATCGATTTCGTACAATTTATTCGGGAAGAACAAGGCGCGGTACAAGCAGGAATAGAAGGTTTTCATTTGTTCCTCCGTTCCACCGGAAACCTCAATTTTGCCCAATGTTTCATTCCATTGCAATTCCGCACTGTTCCGAACGGTTTCGAAACTTTTGTTTCCCACTTCCCGCTGCAAATTCAATGCTGCCTGCTCTTGTGAAATGAATGAAGAAGCTACTTTCAACTGTACCTGTTCGCCTTTCTTCGTTTTGAAACCGATCACAATTCCGGAATGATTGGAAGTGGATTCGTCTTGTTTCCCGATCAATTTTCCATCCGAAGCAATTGAATAGAACTCGATGTCTTTATCTACATAAATAACGAAATAGTTCTTGAAATTCGTGAGTTTACCCCGTGCATAACGTTTAGTATACCCTACGATTTTACGCTCCTTGGGAAACACTTTTACGTATGAACCACGATCCAGCGCATCAATCACGATAAAGGAACCGTCACTCTTCGGGAAGGTAAAACGAAAAACGGCGGCTCTTTCTGTTGGAGTAATTTCCGTAGTCACGTCACAATCTGCCAGGTAAACACTGTAATAATGTGGTTTCGATACTTCTGATTTATGAGAAAACCAACTCGCCCGTTCATTCTGGTCGAAAACCACTTTCCCGCTTCCGGGCATGATGGCAAATTGACCGTAATCATTCATCCACGGAGAAGGCTGATGGGTCTGTTTGAATCCACGGATCTTATCGGCGCTGTACTGGTAAGCCCAGCCGTCTCCCATCACATTGGTTTGCGGTGTCCAGAGATTCATTCCCCACGGCAACCCGATTGCGGGATAGGTATTTCCGTTGGAAAGTTCCATTTTGGAATCTGTTCCCATTAGCGGATTAACGTAATCAACTGGTTTTAACTGGGCAAAACTCCCGAATGGAATCAGTAAGAAAAGAAAGTATTTCATGTTTTTTCAAAATCAATCGCAAATTACGAATTCCTGCTTTACTTACGGGAATTGAAAAATGAAAACAATCCTGATTTTTTAACCACATAGGGACATAGAAAACATAGGTTTATTTGAGAGTGTTCTTTGGTTAGCCTTTTTTCATTGACCCTAATTTGAAAAGGAAAGACTGGATACTAAGAGGATTTTGAGTGTTAATTTGAACCACATAGGGACATAGAAAACATAGGTAATCATCCATAACGAACATAAAAACTAGGTGACCTACGGAATCTATGTACTTGTAACTTTATTCTTCCCCGTTCTTTTGTTTGAGCATGTGCAGGTAATGAACGTTCGTCATAATTCCCAATACATTGCCAAACGGATCTACAACAGAAGCCGTAACGAAAGTGCCCTTGCCCTGGCTATGATCGGTCACCGGTAAATATTCGGTTGCTCCCATGGAAAGCAGACGCTCCAGAGTTCCTTTCAAATCGTCTACATGCCAGTGCACTATTCCCCCGGCCGGTTTCCCGTCAAATCCTTCCGGCGCATATTTTGCGTCGATAATTCCCAATTCCTGCTGGTAATCGCCAATGCGGAACTCGCTGTATCCCGGAACATTGAAATAAGGCTCAATTTCCAAAAACTCGGTATACCATGCTTTTGCGGCCTCCAGGTCTGCGGCATAAAAATTAACGGTCGCCAACCCTCTTAAAACTTTCGAACTGTTCATAATCTCATCTTTTATTTCTCTCTTGTTCAAAGGTAAAACCGACTTATGACAACCCTGTGTCAGGGGTTTGAAAAATCAATCATTCCACGAATTATTGGAAACCTGTTTTGACGGGTTTTCTTACTGATTCAGGCGTTCCAGGAAGTTTTTTAGTGATTGAGATGTTGTTAAGGCATTTGATTGCGTCACATTTTCACAATCCAATTTGATCTGAAAAAGGTAAGATGAATGGAATGGACTTACCGGAGTAATTTCTTCGATTTCTAAAATGGTTTTGTAAATATTGGTTTTGAATTCTTTTAAATCCTTTGTTTTCTCGTAGGATTTTTCATAAATTTCTAATTGCAAACTAATTAAATCCTTAGTTTTCATTGTTTTTTGTTCAGTTTAAAGGGTCCTTTTATATTTTATCCAAACAAACTGACGTTCTGCTGCAGTCTCAAAAATACAGCTGCTTTCTTCTTGTTTCCTGAAGCGTTCTTTGTTGTACTGAGATTCAGTCCTTTAAACGCCCTTCTTAGAAAATTGAGTCTATGCATTGCATTTCTATCTAAGCAAACGATTAGTTTGTTTACTGCAAATCTAGTAATTTAAACACAATTGTGTTACAGGTAAGGTATTAAATATTTCGATTTTGTCCTAATGAATACCAAGGCATTTAATCATATCCTGGGCCGGGAGATCAAACGTGTCAGAGAAGAGAGGGGGATTACACAGGAAGAATTAGCTTCCAGGATGAATGTGAATGCACAAAATATTTCCAGTTACGAACGAGGAGAAAGGTGTCCTTCCCTATTCTGGATGAACCGATTATATGATGCTTTGGAAATTGATGCAGCCAAATTTACAGAGGATCTGTACAACCGGCTGAATGAAGAACCGGAAGATCCGAATGTCATCCGGATCAATCCTATTTCTGAAAATTAATCATTCTGTTTTATCGAAATATTCTTTCAGGGTCATGTTGTGTGGCTCGAACTTTTCGGTTTGGATCTGAAGGTGCTTGATCCGGTCTAAACGAAAGAAACGGAATTCCTTACGCAAGCGACAGAAAGCCAAAAGCAGCCAGTTCTCATTTACAGCCAGCAATGCAAAAGGCTCAATAATCCGCTCTCCCGCTTCTTCACTACCTGCTTTTTGATAATTCATTTTCACCAGGTTGAAGCTGGTCACTGCTAATTGCAAAGACGAAAGGTAATTACTGGTACGATCGTAGGAACTGTTCTGCGCGATCGCAATCCGGTCCGACAACAAATTTGCACCTTCTTTCGTACTGTCACGCAATACCGATTTGATCTTTGCAATGGCATCTGTATAATCCTGGATAAACGAAGCATCTTTATTTTTCAGCACGAACTGTTCGGCTGTGATCAATGCATTGGCTTCCCGCTCACTGAATGTAACGGGTGGAATACGGTATCCTTCCATCAACAAATACCCTTTTCCCTCTTCCGTTATGACCGGCACACCGGATTGTTCCAAAGCGCGAATATCGCGGTAAATGGTGCGGACACTGACACCAAACTTCGCCGCTAATGCCGTTGCAGTAACCAAACGCCCCGACTGCAGTTGTAGAAGGATTGCCGTGAGCCGGGAAAGCCTGGATGTTTCGTTGTCGTTCATTTTAAGGATTCAAAAAATCAACGGGCAGCTTTTACGATAGGAGAAACTTTGGTCCCGATCAGTTCAATGGCTTTCATCAGTTTCTCATGCGGCATTCCTACATCCATCTGGAAAGTGAAACGGGAAATTCCGCCCAACGCTTCGCTGTGACGCAGGATCTTTTCCGCTACTTCCTGTGGATCGGCAACCAGGAGCGCCCCGAAAGTTCCGTTCTGTAAATCGAAACGCTGCGGTGTTACTGCTCCGAAGCCTCTTTCCTCCCCGATTTTGGTAAACATTTCCGCATACCCGGGGTAATAATCTGCAACTGCCTGTTCTTTTGTTTCTGCAACATATCCCAGTGAATGCAGGCCTACTTTTTGGTCTTTCGGATCATGTCCGGCTTCTTTCCATGCTTCTTTATACAAATCGATCAGCGGACGGAAGCGGTGTGTTTCCCCTCCGATAACTGCAACCATGAGCGGCAAGCCCAATTCTCCTGCACGGGCAAACGAAGCGGGAGTTCCCCCCACTCCCAACCAAACGGGCAGTTTTTCCTGCACCGGACGTGGGTAAATTGCCTGGTTATTCAACGGTGCGCGGAATTTCCCCGACCAATTCACGATCTCATTTTGCTGAATATTAAGTAACAAGTCCAGCTTTTCTCGGAACAAGGCATCGTAGTCATTCAATTGGTAACCGAATAACGGAAATGCTTCAATAAATGATCCGCGACCGGCCACAATTTCCGCCCTTCCGTTGGAAATCAGGTCCAATGTGGCAAAATTCTGGAACACACGCACCGGGTCAGCTGCACTGAGTACAGTAACAGCACTCGTTAAACGGATATTTTTCGTTCTCGAAGCCGCTGCTGCAAGGATCATTACGGGAGCCGCGTCCAGGAATTCTTTCCGGTGGTGCTCCCCGATGCCAAAAATGTCCAGACCAACCTGGTCGGCCAATTCAATTCGTTCCAATAATTCCCTGATCGCCTGGGAATTGCTAATATTTTTATCCGCCGGCACTGCCGCGAAACTGTCTATTCCTATTTCCATTTCACCTTAAAATTAGGAATTATATAAACGTATTTTCACTTGTTACTGTGAAATTAAAATCCCTAATTTTGAACATGCGCCAATTACTCCCGATTCTCTTCGTTTTTTACGGTTTGCTTTCCTTCGGACAAAATTCACTGCTAAACAGTGCAGTTTCGTGGTTCAGCAAGTCTGACAGAACAACTCTCGATGCTTACCTAACGAATTGCGGTTACCGGTTTATGCGTGAAAAAGATTCGCTGGACCTTCACTTCATGGAGTATTCTGTGGTAAAGACGGAGAATGGCACACAACCTGCTGTCACTTTTCTCTTGAGCGATACCTCTTTGGAATTCATTTCTATTGATACATACGGCATTCAGGGACAACAGGCAGTAGTTCCGGTTTTGAAAAGCGGGCGCTTCAAATCGATCGGTACAGATATAAACGGCAATTTCATCACAACAACTTACGATAACGGACTCTTTTTGATCCAGGAAGATTACGAGGCTATTGGAAATCCTTTGGGTAAAGGAGAAATTGCTTATTTCCGCTACCGGATCTTCCGTAAATACGGGAAGTTTGACACGATGAACGGGGAAAAAAACCAGCTTTCAGAGCATGGAGAGAAAACTCTTGGCAGCTACAAAAACGGTTTGCTTGATGGGCAACGCACAATCTATTTTCCCAACGGAACGATCAAGCGCACAGAAAATTACCGGGAAGGAAGACTGAACGGCATTGCAAGTGATTACGACACCAGTGGGAAACTGATCCATAGTTCCACTCACAGCTACCATTGGAAATACGGAATGGAAAAATGGTACAGCCGGGAAGGAAAACTCGTCAAATCAGTGCAATGGCAGCGGGATTTACCTGTCGGAGCTGAAAAACAGACTTTCAATGGGAAAGTAGTCGGGAATATCCCCTATGTAAAAGGCTTAAAACATGGTTTGGCAAAAGTTCCGGTTTACTTTGACCAGGAGATCCAGGCAAACTATCCGCTTGATACGCTGAATGATGAACCGCTTGGAATTGAAACCGTAGCTTATGAAAACGGGATCAAATCCGGAAAAGCCGTTTGTATCGATTTCAATTCTCCGGACACACTTTATGTTGCCCATTACAAAAACGGAAAACCGGACAGCACCTATTCTCGTTACGGACAAGGAGGAATCCTTTACACCACTTTTTTTTCCGATGGACTGGAAAATGGAACGAGAATTTACCGCATTCCTTCCGGCGAACTGAAAGACACCGTTTACAGAATTGAGCACTATGCTAATGGAAAACGCGATGGTTCAGTTGTTCAATATTACCGCCGGGAACAAGATCAATTACTGACTGATCCGGACCCTGGCTTTCATTTACCCGGATCTGCCACCTCCTATCCCAAATACATTCCGGGAAAATGGATTCCATACTTCTACACTGAAACCTACAAAAACGGTGAAACAAACGGTCCTTATTCCATCCAAGAAGATTCTTTGAATTACACTAAAGGAACTTATTTGAGCGGAAGATTACACGGACCGTATGAAAGCAGCATGTTGGTTGACAAAAAGCGGGTTAAAATCGCCGGGAATTATGACAAAGGCTTACGAACGGGTGAATGGACCACCGAATCTATTTCCGACAGTATTGTGCTGACACAACAATTCGAAAACAACCGGAAACACGGAAGGTTTAGAAAATCGGTTCGTGGTTTTATAAGCGAACAACGCATTTACGAAGCAGATACACTCCGGGAAATAACCTTTCTTGAAAAGAACACGGATGACAAGTGGTACGGGATGGAATTTCTGAAAAACCGGGATTCTGTTCGCGTTTTTACGTCTAAATATGAGCATAACACAGGTATTGCTAACTTCATCTATGTTCTGGCAGCCGGGAATTATCCGGCAACAAACACCTTGTTGATAACACTTGTTGAAGAATTACAGAAAAATCCGGATATCTCGCAGTATCTGGAAGGCGGATTTAGTATTAAAACTGCAGACTATGCACTGTATGGAGATTATAAAAACGGAAAACGGCATGGTGTAGCTGCAATTCATCATTATGCGGGATCTGTACACGAAAAACGAACCTATCAGAACGGAGTAATTCTACACAGCACTTATACTTTATTTGACAATAGTGCACCCTACTCCGGGACATTTAAAACTGTCGAAAGTAATGAACAAATCTCCGTCAAAAACGGACTGCGTCATGGCTGGTGTATTGAATACGACGAGTCCGGAAAGGAAATCCGGAGAACGAAATATGCAAAAGGAGTTTTGAAGAAAGTAATTGAAAATCATTAACCCGATTTCCGGAACCTATCGCTTACTGTCGTACTGCTGTTTGATCAATTCCCAGTGATTGCCCCAGGGATCTGTAAAGACAGCTAGTGTTCCGTGTTCGTATTCCTCAGGTTCCTGAATAATCGAAACTCCGGCATTCAACAAGTTCCGATAAGACTCTTCCATGTTGTCCGTATACAAAAACAACCTGCCGGAAAGTTCCTGTTTCAGTTCATTTGTGGTGAGTAAAATAGTACTTGCAAGCTGATTCTGCCGGGATAATACTACCCAGCGTTCCTGCTCCGATAATTGTACATCTTCGTCTACCCGGAATCCTAACTTTTCGGTGTAAAAAGCGATTGCCTGATCGTAATCACGAACTAAAACGGGTTGTTTGACAGCTTCCATTAGTTTGATTTTAACATGTTAATTAATCCCCCTGACCGTACCATTCCATCCAGACCTGGTCCAAAAATGTCTTCATTTCCAGTTGATCGGATGCATACGCTACTTCATTGGGAGTACTGTAATAATGTACAAAATTCCAGGCTCTTCTGCAATTCGGCAACTGAAGTAATTCTTTCATCAGTTCAATATCTCCGGATCTTGCAGCACTGTGAAATGGAGTGCGGTACTGGTCATCGGGATGGTATGGGATTTTCTTCCGTCCTTTCAGCAGCAGTTTCACTGTTTCGAGGTTGTTTCCATACGAACAAGCTTCGATCAGCGCATCTGCGAGTGCAATTTTCCATTGTTTCCTGCCGATTTTAGCACGTTTTTTCCGAATGAAGCGGATCACTTCCAGCTTTTCCCGGCGATTGTATCCAGGACCACAGGCAGCAACCAGCGCATCCGAAAGTGTTTTGCTGAGTTCGCGCCGTTTCATCTTTTGTTTTTTCAGCAAAAACCGGAAAACTTCCAATTCTCCTTCTCTTGCAGCCAGAACCATCGGCACCTGGAATTCACTGTCTTTTCTGCAATAGCTTTTCACTTTTTCCAAATCACCGCGGAAAGCATGATAAATAAGTTCCTGGTCTTTGGAATCTTTCCTTGCCTGTTCGTAGGCATTTTCCAGGAATTGCCGGGTGCGCTTCATCAATTTGGGTGTACTCGTCTCTACCTGGTAACCTGATTCTGTCCAGTTAATCCGCACAAAATAATTGTTCTCCCGGTTTGTCAGGTTGTACTTAAACACGTATTCGTCCCGGTTTTCCGGATTCATATCGGAATCAAAATCAATCTCTTTTTTCCACAGGTAATCTTTCAATTCATCGAAATAACTTCCCGGGATCTGGAAATCGCCCAAGTGAATATATTTACTCTTTCGTAAACGGCGGTCGAGTTGTGTTAAACTGCGAATTCCTTTTCCATACCAGCCTTCGATCAGATCCTGCCACAGTTTTAAACTCACCGGACCGAAAAAATCGTCCATTGCATCCATTTGTTTGGATTTGAATTCAGAAAGAGCTGTATTTTGCATCGCTTCGAACATTCCCGCACCGATCAACGACCTTCCTTCTATGTGCTTTTTACCGGATAAGCTTCCCAGCATCTTTTCAATATCTTCAAAAACAGCACATACACGTCCCAAATGCTTTTCTTTTGCCACATTCCGAACAAGTTCTGTACCGATCTCTGCAATGACAGGATACTCCAAACCAGATGTTTTCCAGGATTTTTCCCAGGCCGGATTGTGCGCACAAATTGTTTTGATTATTTCCGAATTGGTCATAATTATTCTTTTCGTCCGTCGATTTTTTCTATTCTTTCATCCAGAATATTGCAACGGAGTTGTAGTATTTTATAGTATCAGGAGCGAAATATATTAAGTTTTCAGGACATCCGGACTTGCCGATCTGGCGATGTCAATCACAAACAACTTAAAAAGCTGATAATCAATATCAAGCAATCAAATAGTTGATAATTTCATAAAGATTTGTTCAAATTACGTTTCATTTAATACGATAAGAAGCTGGAGTTATGAGTTCAGACTGTGGGATTTTGCAGCTGTTCGGATTCGTTTGTTCTTACCATGAACGCTGAGTGCTTCCAGCTGCTTTTGATCCAGCCTGTAATTTTCCAACAGGTAATTCTGTACAAATGCGTCACCGTTCATTATACAGTCGTTGATCAGTTCATGGGAATGATCTTCTTTACGTAATTTTCGCAGGAATGTTTGACGAAGTACTGTTTTCCGGGTCCAATCTCCCCAAACAGCTATTTTCTCCGTAAACCAGTCAAATTGTTCATCCGTTAATTCAACCAGGTTGAAAACAGCAATTGCAGCAGACCCAGCCATGTAGGTATTCGGATCATTTTCGAGCAATTCCAGAAAATGCTCCAGTTCGAAAGTCGAAAGCGCCTCTTTTCCCTGTAGATAAAGACTCAAGGTGGCATAACGGTAATGTTCGGTATTTTGATCTTCTCCCCGGTCGAACAATTGTTCCTGTTCAAGCAGCTGTTCTTCGGTCAGGACTCCGGATTCCAGCCACAAATGAGTGTAGCCCAATTTTTCAAGTTTCGCAGTAAGTTGTTCTCCGGTCATGTTGTTTTGATCATCTCCAGGTCACCTTCCCAATCGTCCGGATTTTTGTATTTGAATATCAGTTTCTCTCCGTTCTCAAATTCCAGTATGATTTCGTTGTCTTTACAGGAAGCAGAACGGATGACCTGGTCTTTCACTTCAAATTTTTCAGCATAATCGCGGTAAGCATAATCTTCTTCGTGGATTTCAATTTCGTTCCACTTTTTGGTTTCATAATCCCCCCAAACACCAAAACAAATATCCCAATAATACTCCGACCAGTTTGCGTTTTCCAGCTTCAGGAAAATACTCGCAGGACCGCCTTCCGGATTACCAGGATCTTCCGCTCCGATTAGCTTTTCCAGTTTCTTCCCTTTCGCGCTTTTAACAGTGAAGCTGACATCCTGAAAACGGAGATTGTAATTGGCGTATTTGCTCATTTTCTAATTGCTTATTCTACCGCTAATGTACTTCTCTTTCAGCTTTCCGTAATCAATTTTGGAAAAATGCCGGGGATCTTTCGGCAATTCCCCCACTACCACCTGATCCACAAACGGGAATTTCTCCCGGAGGAAATCAGCTCTTACGGAAGAGTCTTTCAAATCAACAAATAAAATTACCAATTCATTTATTTTTAAAATTGTACCTGAGTTTACTTTATCTAATTGTTTAAGTGTAAATTCCAGGATAAACGGCGAATAAACCAGCTGATCTTTTTCAAACACATTGGCTGCTCTTCCCGTCAGGTATAGGATTCCATTTTCGTCTATAAATCCACTATCCCCGGTTCGGTGCCAGCAGGTTCCTGCGGTGTGAATCTTGTTCCGGGAAACCGCTTCTTCGTTGTCAAGATACGATTCCAGTACATGTGGACCTGACACACAGATTTCTCCTGTCTCGCCCGGTTTTAGTTGCATTTCCAGCAATTCTTTTACTGAATTGACAGTAATCGGTTGAGCTGTGATCGGTAAAATGAGTAATCCGGTTGAGCTATGAATCTCGCCGACACACAATCCTTTTTCCCGGTTCAAATCCTGCTTTTTCAGCAAGTTTGCGGAAATCGCGCTAATCGGTTCAGCTTCGGTGGAACCGTAAACAATCGTTACTGCGGCATGTAGAAATCCGTTAGCGAGTAATGCTGCTTCGTCCGGAAAAACAGGTGCACCACCGGTAAATACTTTTTTCAGTGAAGGAATTGAAATGTTGCTTTGAGTACAATATTCCGCAACCCGGGTAGCAAAGTATGGTGAAGAAACCAGACGGTCCACTTTTTCACGCTGCATGAGGTTTACCATCACTTCCGGTTTCATTTTCTGCGCTTTTTTCGATTTGAACGGAGCGATAACTGACGTACATCCGGCCCCGAGATTGATCAGCAACACGATCGGTAGAACCGGCAGATCCACTTCTCCTTCCTCTGGCTGGATTTTCTCGATTAACGCTTCAAACTGGCTTTTCAAATGCGCATGCGTGCGAATTGCAGCCTTCGGAATCCCAGTGCTTCCGGTGGTAAAAGTGATCAAAGCATGATCGTTCACAGTTGTTTCGGTTTTCTGATATGAAAGCCCTTTTTTATAGTTCAATCCCAGTTTAAGAGGAGTATTCCGCAATTCTTTCGATAAAACAGAAAGCAAGCTCACTTTCCAACCACCGATCCAGGCTTTGCAGCCCGCCAACCGACAACAAACATCCAATCGTTCCCTGCTCACCCACTCGTCCAGGAAAACAACTACTGCTCCCAGATCGAACAACGCCAAAACAGTTCGATACAGGTCAATTCCCATTGGGACGAAAACGAGCACTTTATCGCCTTTTCGAATTCCTCTCGATTGAAAATATGCTGCGGTCTGTTTGACTTCTGTTGCCAGTTCACCATAGGAAATACGTGATTTTCCGTGCACGATCGCACAGCGTCCGGGTGATTTTCCCGCCTGAGTGAAAAACAGGTCTGTCACATTAATTCTTTCCATTCCCGACCGGTTTTACATACAGCACATACGTTTTATACGGCTGCGAATTAAAGTTCCCTGAAATTTCCGTTGAAGTGGCATCATAAATCATGAATGCGTGGATTGCATCTTCCATTCCATCTTCTACTGCACGTTTCATCACTTCTAGTGCCACCACATGCCCCACTCCGGCATATTCTTTCCCGTATTTGCGTGCAACCGTCTTGTAAATAAACTGCTTTTTGCTTGTTTCCAAGTGATTCCGGAAAGCAAATACAAACCCTACCAATTCGCCGTTCTTTTCTGCAAGAAGCACATACCGGGTCCCCAGCTGGCGAATAATTCCCGCATATTTATGGTGAAATGTTTCCCTGGAAATCGGGGTGTACAAGGCATTGCGTTCAAAAGCAGCTTTGACTAACAGAAAGAGTTTTTCCAATTCTTCATCAAGCCGCGAAATATCCAACTCACGAACCACAATAGCACCTAGTCCGGAATCGTGAATCTTATCTGTCACTTTTTGATGCTGATCCGTCACCCCGCGTTCAATGCGGCTTTGATAATGAAGAGCCGGTTCGAAGCCTGCTTCCCGGAACAAGTCATTGTAATACAACGGATGAAAAGTCTCCGAGAGGAAAAGCGGCTGATCGTGATGTGTACTGAAGCGGTAATTATCCCAGGTTGAACCGTTCATCGGGCCAAGTACATAACTAAAACCATTTTCTTTTGCCCACAATCCGGCCTGTTGAAACAGCATTTCGGCAATTTCAGGATTATTGACACATTCGAAATTCCCAACGCAGCAAGCTTTTTCATTGTTCCAGTGCAATTCCGGGTTGTTATAAAATGCCAGTCTTCCTACCGGAATCCCGTTTTCTGTTACGACACAGCATCCTGCTAAGAATTCCAGGTTCAGATCGTCGGGTTGATTCAAACCGATACTCCCGGTTTCATAAACGTGTTTCTTCACGGCTTCGAACAGGTGAAACTCCGGATCGGAAGGAAGAAATGTATGTGTTTTCTTACTCATAATGAAGCGAATAAACTCAATAATAAAACGACCGAAAGCGGAATCGTCAGGTTGTCCGACCCTTTGCCGCTGACAGCTTCAACCAGCGTTGCTCCCAAAGAAACCAGGATTAAGAGGTAAAGCTGTTCGAATGTGAAAAATCCGGAACCATAAAACAAGAAACCAAGCACAGCCAAAATAACCAAAGCACTTCCGAAAAATGCGGAACAGCCCATCACCGTTTTCGAATCATTTCCAATGGTAAATTCTCCTTTGGGCCAGCGTTTCCCAAATAAAGCCGCCATCGGATCCGAGATTGCCAGAACAAGGACCGGTGCGTAAAAGAACATCAGATCAGAATGGTGGTATTCATACAGCAAAAAGCAGGAATAAACCGCCACAGGATACAAAATACTGCCGTGAGATTTCCGGTCAATCGCATTGATCGAAGGGAGAAATTGGTATTTCAGGCTAAGCAACAGAATGACGGCAAAAGATGCACACAGGAACAATACCGACCAGGAACTGGACAGGAAAACCGGGAATAGCAAGGTTAAAACTCCGGTGCCGAAATGCACGAATTTCCGTGTATGTTCCACTTTCACGGAAGTTGTCCGGTGAATGAGCTCACTTACCCCGAACAAGCCGAGGAAACAGGCTGAAAGCCAACTGATGGCAATTAAATCATTTATCATATTTTTTGATCTAAGTGAAACTGCTGGTAAAAAAACCCTTTGTCTTCAGCACTCAAGTGGTTTGAGAGTTGCTCGTGGTTTTTCACCTCGTTGCTGAATTGACGGGCTATGGAACGCGTTACCATCAAATTCCAGTATGCCAGTTTTCCACCCGGATTCAATCCGTTCAAAAGTCCTTTTGCGACTGTTTCAAACTGTTCCGGGGTCATGTATTCGAAAATATTCGACAAATTCATGTAATCGAAGGTTCCGTATTCTGCAATCGCATCCTCGGCAAATCCACGAAAAACATGGAGCTTATCCAAATTTGCTTTTACTTTTTCGTAATGATGTGGTTCCAGGTAATGCGGGAGCAGGTTTCCGAAATCCCCCGTCAGGTTATAATTCAGGATAAAATTGCGCTGTGCCGATTTACTTTTCAAATGCACCGACGCTTTGTCATAGATCGTTTTCCCCACATGCACATCCACCTGTTTCAGGAATTCCGGATCGCGGCCGTATTTTCCCATGATCTTTTTACTGAAAAACAGCTTGAACAGGAATTTCCAGCGCCAGTTGTTCCACTTTTTAGTAAAATACGTTTCCTGATCTTCTATTGATTTTTCTGCAAGTAGGTCTGTAACGCGCTTTTTGGTGTGAATCCATGGTAAAATCCGATCTGCAAAGAACTGGAAATAGCGCTCGAATTTTCCTTCGTGAATAATGCCTTTCAATAATTGTTCTAAGTGCCGGTCCCAATAAAATTGGGTCTTTACGGGTAAATATTCCCTCAAACGGTTGTACAGCTCTTTCCGGTTATCACACGGTCTGAATCCCAGGAACTGCAGCACTTCTTCGTATTCCAGCTGCCGGATCGCTTCGCGTTTCAGCTCCACCAAAAAAAGCTGGTTTTGATTCACATCTACGGCAACTACTAATTCCGGATTTGAAACCAGCAACGAAAAACTGTTGTCTCCTGCCGAAGCAACAGACAAAAAACGTTTGTTTTCTTCCGGGTTCAATCCTTTCAGAAGGACATCCGCATCTTCCCAGCAATTGGCGTAGCGGATCAATTCGAACGAAACTTTATCTGTTAGTTTTTCCATTTCTTTTAATTCTTAATTTCTACTCACAGGTTGCCTTCGACCCCGCTCAATCACCTTCGTATCGCAGGCCGGTAAGTGAGCGGAGCCGAATTTCCGGACTATCCATTTTCAATTAGCCTGATAACTCCCGTACTTCCATCCATTTCAACGATATCGCCTGTTTTCAGGGTTCGAAGCAAACCGGTCACGCCAACAATGCACGGAATTCCCATTTCGCGGGAAACGATTGCCGAATGGCTCAGTAAACTTCCGCGTTCAACAATAATTGCCGCAGCACTCGGGAACAAAGTCACCCAGCCCGGATCGGTACTTGATGTTACCAAAATGGAACCGTTCAGAGTTGCAATATCTTTCGGGTTTTTCACGACCTGCACACGTGCAGTAACTCTTCCCGGGCAACAGCCGATTCCTTTCAAATCGCCTTCCATCTGCTCCACTTTTTCTGTACTGAAGAAATCATTTGCGTGATAAACCGGGCCGTAACTGGCAAAACGTTCGGCAGGAATTTCCATTTCTTCGTAAGCCGCAAATTCGTTTTTTCTCAGGGCAACCAGTTTTTTCAGATTCTGGGTCACTGCCCTTCCCTGGATAAATTGCGCAATTTCTTCTTTGGTCAGGTAGAAAATATCCCGTTCGTGATCCACTATTCCTTCTGCATAAAAGCGAACTCCCATGGCAGAAAACAACTCGCGCACAATCCCGAAAGCACGTGTTCGTTCGTAACGCAGGTTCTCACGCGAAGACACCAATTCACGTGCTTTTCGAAGCGTTTTGTTGAATTTGTATTTTTGATAAAACTTTCCTCGAAGCAAGGTATTGACTTCTTTTTCCGCCTTCGAACGGATCTCTTCTTCCGTATTCCCAGATCGCTTGTTTTCGGTAATTCCATTCTGAACATAGGTTTTCAGAATATCAATAAACAGCGTTGGATCCTGCGTATAGGAAATGGTTTCGAGCTTCAATTCTCCGATGCAACGTTCACCGAAATCTGCGATGTAGCGGACAATCTCATCGTAAATGTCTTTCATTTCACCTTCCGAACGTTGATTCACCTTGAGTTCCTGCCAAATTTCTTCGGAAGAGTATTCCAGGAATAGTTTTTTAAGCTGAGGTGATTGGGAAATCCCGGAAGAAAGCGCGATGGTGCGGTAAATTGGCTGTGTAGAAATGATATCCGCGCTGCCGCAAAGCAAATCGTTGTGAATATTCGGATTGGAGCTTTTCAATTTCTTTTCGCAGGTACTTTGCAGTCTTCCAAACCAGATCATCGCAAAGAAATCGTTCAGTAGCGGCGCTTTCCATTCGTTCAATAAAGTCGTTTCGAAGTCCAGGTACAACTCTAAAAGTTCGCTGGCGCTTTTTTCACTGAAATCGATGCTTTTGTATTTCGCAATGGTTTCATTCAGTAAAATCCCGAATTCCCTGCGTTTACGTGGCAGCGAATAATACCGTGACATCATTTTGAAAGCCATTTTCACAATCCGCCACCAGGCCTGACCTTTGGAAATCAAATAGGATGGCGGAACATCGAAGCGTTCTTTTACGCCCATCATCTTTTCCATGAAACGCGCGTTGATACTGTAGCCCGGAAGCATTGCCAGCATCAGGTACCAGGTTTTCAGGTTGTAATACACACGTCCGTTGATCAATCCGAGTGTGTTTTCGAAAACGCCTTTGTTTTGTTCGATCACTTGCTTGTCTACGCCTAAATATTCGCAAAACAAGCGGTATGCGCCTTCGTAGGATTTACTGATAAACGAAAAAGTCAGCGGCGTGGTAACTCCCGGATACGATTCAATGATGTTGCTGTTGTCCCAAAGCACGTACGTATCTTGTTTGTCCGGCACTTTTGACAGCGATGTAACCGGCCGCGATTGCAGCAAATACAACTTTTCCTGATAAAATGCGAACTCAATATCCTGCGGTTTTCGGAAATGTTTTCCGAGCATTTTCACCAAAGATTGTACTTTACGAATCTGTGTATCATTTAAAACTGCTGCATTTCGCTTTTCTTTCGGCAATTCGAACCGTTTTACTCCCTGATTTTTCTCCGTATCGTAAGCGAAATACGCTTCCTTACGGGCAATCTCGGCTTCAATCTGATCATCGGCCAGGTAATTATCGGCATCCAGTTCGCCGGAAACCAATCCTTCGCCCAAGCCATAAACTGCGCTGATCAATTGCTGCCTGCGGTTCCCGCTTACCGGGTTCACTCCGAAAGCCACACCGGAACTTTCAGCCGGGATCATCACCTGGATGATAATTCCCAATCCGGACTGGTGTTTCAGCCCGTTTTTCTCCCGGTATATTTGAACCCGCTCTGCAAAGGAAGAACGCCAAACTTCCTGAATGTGCGTTTCCAGCTCTTCTTTTCGAACAAACAATTTTGTCTCGAATAATCCTGCGAAGGAAAAATCACCGCCGTCTTCGTCTAATGCTGAGGAACGAACCGCCAGAAAGTCCGAATCAGAAAAATGAGCACGAATGGCGTCCAGTAAATCTCCCGGAAGCTTCAAATTTCCGGATTCATCTGAAAAGGCGATCAGTGTTTCCCGGGAAAGTACGATCCAATGTGGAACGTTCAATCCCAAATGCGACAGTTCGGCCAAATTCCGGGCTTTTCCACCGATCGAATGATCTGTTGTATATCGCAGGTTTTCTGCTGTTATTATTTTATTCATGGCAGTAAGTGTTGAATCATCGGAATAGCTCCAAGCGACAAATACATTAAGATTGTCCATAAGGCAGAAGTATATTCCATCATTTTTGCGCGTTTTTCAGTGATTTTGCGGAGTGAAAGCCAGGCCGGAACAGAACACAAAACGAAAATTCCTCCGAAAATGAAATAAGCTATCATTCCGTAACCAGCGAAATAAACGGCTGATAAACTGCAGATTAGTGTAACGGTCAGAATTCCGATCCAAAGCCAGAGTGCTTTTTTCAATCCGAGCATTGATGAGTAGGTCTGCACTCCTGCCCGTTCATTTTCAGGTATTCTGATCTTTCTCCCGATCTCCAGTACAATTCCGTTGAAATAAGAAACGAGGAAGAACAAACCCAATCCCGGAGATGGCGTTGTATTTTCCAATGCCCAATCCAAACCACTTGCCAGAATATCGATGAGCGGAATGATGAACATGTGTGATGTGACGTACCAAAATTGGTGTTTTTTCAGCCATTCGGGAACAAAAAACTCTTTTCCCATCAAACAGAGGTAAAACAGGACTATAAGCCAGATCAAGAACAGTTTCGGAAAGAAAACCAGGATGATTGTCAACTGTGCAAGCACGACAATCATTCCGAGGATCATCAATTCTTTCAGCGAAACCAACCCACGCGGAACCGGAAGTTCTTTCCGGTATTTGGCATCGTCCTCCGCATCTTTGAATTCATCAAAAATACGAACGAGTAAGAAGAACGAAATCGTTATAAAAATGCCCAATCCGTAAGTCGACCAGGGAACAAAACCTGTTGCTCCACGGCAGATCCGTGAAAATGCAATGGCTGAAAAGCTGAAACTCGCAACCAATAATCCGTGCCCTAAGATCGGGAACCGTTCTTTTTGGTACCGGTAAAACCGCCAGAGAAAAGATTTCCCCTTTTCTTCCGGTTTTGAATATTCATTGTGTTTAAAATCCATTGAACTGAAGTAATTGAGATAAACAATAGTAGCCGGCCAATGCGAAAATGAAACTGTCAAAGCGGTCCAATACTCCGCCATGTTGCGGAAGAAGATTGCTGTAGTCTTTTTCGCCGCAAACCCGCTTAAAAAGCGAAGCAAGAATGTCTCCGCTGAAAGCAAATAAACTGATCAAAACACCAAATAACAGCATCGTGAACAGGTTCATTTTGTCTGTTTTTGCCACATTCAAACAATAATAGACCGAGGTTGCCACTGTAACCAGGAAAGCTCCGGCAAATCCGGCCACCGTTTTATTCGGGCTCCATTTGGGGGTGATTTGCCGTTTTCCGAGCAATTGCCCGATGATCTGTGCAAATCCGTCGAAGCAGAAAACCAGGGTGTAAACGTAACCTGCTTCATATGCATTCATTTGCAAAGCCGCCATGACAAAAAAACTCGTAACTATCAAAAACGGAATCCCGAATGAAAATTGGTTTTTTAGATTCGTTTTCAGGGACATGCGTGCAAATTCATAGACAGCTATCACCGCAATAACCGGCACGAGCATGTAAAACAGTGAAAAATGGATACTCAGTATCACTGCATTGACAATGATCAGGTAAAGTACGTATTTCACCCACCTGTTCCTGCGATCAGGTCCGGTTTGCACACCCTTTTTATTGATGAATGCAATCGCAATTGCACCGATCAAAAAGTAAACAACCACCAACGGATAAATACTACTGAGCATTTGATTTTTTATTTAAGTGATAGAACGTTTTCACATTCGATTGTAATTCGTCCAGGTAAAGCACGCAAGCCAATTCTTCCAGGTATGCCAGTGAACTGAATGCAATCATGAAATAGAAGTACGGCGGGTAATTCCCAAAATGGAAGAATGTGAAAATGAAAATTCCCTGGATATATCCCGTAATCTTATTGCTGTACAAATGTAAACTTGGGCTGCGTCTGAATTTCACTAACGAAATCAACTGCGGAATCAGGTACAAACTCATCATCCCGATAAACCCGAACCGGTTTTCCGAAATAAAGTCGAAATGGAACCGGAACATCCCGGCAAAGGCACAAATATAGGTCCCGATATCTGCTATGCTGTCCAAACGCGCACCGAATTCAGTTTGCATATTGAAACGGCGCGCGATAAATCCATCCAAAATATCCGAAACCAGGTTCACTGACAACAGGATGATGAACAACCGGTCATTGCCGGAGAAGAGCGTATAGCAAATTACCGGAAACACCAGGATTCGGTAACCCGACAACACATTGGGAATGTTCCAGAGATTCTTCTGCTGCGTCATCTTTACTTCTTTCTTCCCAAATTCTCGTGCGCACTGGCGAAATGTCCGGCAGAAAGTGCTGCTGCAATGGAAATTTCTCCTGCTAAAACCAGTGCTCCGCAAATCTCTGCGAATTTCCTTGCATTCCCTGGTCCGAAACAGTCCATTAATTCCAAACATTCACGCTGGGTTGGCAAAGCAGTGCCACCGCCAACGGTTCCTACGATCAGGTTGGGAAGTGTGACACTGCAATACAATGCCCCGTTTTCCTTTTCCTCCATGCGGGTAATTCCCGTTGCTGCCTCCGCAACACACGCGGCATCCTGTCCGGTTGCAATGAATAATGCAGCCAGCCCATTTGCATAATGTCCCTGAGCACCGATTGCACCGCTTTGAATAATCCCGATGGTTGAAGAGCGCCAGTAATCGGCCATCGCACGGGCAGTTGTTTTCAAAACTCCGTGGATGATCTCTGCCGGAAGCACAATTTCAGTTGTTACTTTCTTTCCGCGAACCGTTGAGAAAGATTGCGATGTTGCTTTCTTATCTCCCGAATAGTTTCCTTCCAGGAACCACATCTCCGGCTGAACAGGAGTGTTTTCGATGATATACTTGCAAATTTTATCGGTACAGATCGTCACCATGTTTTGCCCGGATGCATCGCCGGTATGGAATTCGAACGTCAGGATCAGGTGATTTCCTTCGATATTGGAACGCATGTCTTCCAGCTTTGCAAAACGGCTGCATTCTTCGGTAATTTCACGGAACTTATCGACTTGGGTAAGGACCCACACAACGAATAATCCCAGGTCTGCCAAATGGTGAAACTTGAACAGCGGACTTCTCTGAACACCTTCTACCAGGCAAACGGAAGTAGCCCCACCCGCCAATAAACATGCTTTTGCACCGCGGTGATAGGAAGCTACCAATGCCCCTTCCGAAGTTGCCAGAGGAACAAAAAAGTCACCTTTCGCTGCCGAACCGATGACGCGCACCGGACCGATGACACCTGTTGGAACCTGAGACATTCCAATAAAGTTCTCGATATTTCCTTCCAGTTTATTCAGATCGGAAAATGCTTCTTTTCCTGTCAGCATGGGAAGGTCTGCTCCGGTTTGTTCCCTGAGAAAATTTCTGCGCAGCAGCGTACTTTCTTCACTGACTTTTAATTCTATTGGTAAACGGTCATCTTTTACATCGACAATGGTTTTGTCGTTTATGGATTTTACAATGCTATCGACCGTTTGAACAGCCTGCAAAATATGCAGTGCTTTGGTGGATTTTTGATTTGATGATGCCATAAGCCTGATTTCAGTTTTAAAAAGGAAAACTCCTTTTGGTTTCTGGTCAAAGGAATGGATTCATCATCAATGGTGAGTTGCGATTTTCCGTACACGTGCTTTTAGTTGTATGTTTTATGCCATACAAAGAATGAGAATCAGGAAAGAAAGAGGATTGAAATTACTCTGTAAATGAACGGATTGACTGAGTCATCTGAACTAAATCCATTTACTTTAATTGGTGACTTATCCCGGGATCAGATGCTTACTTGTTAACATATTTTTGCTTTCTTATGCTGCATTCAATCCGGATGTAACTCATTAAACGGATTAAATTCAAGCGTTCAAGATAGTTTCAAGGTTCAAAGAGTTCAAATAACATTATAAATCATATTCTTCTGTTCATCACAGACAAAAGAAAACCTGTTAAAGATACTGCTCCCAAAACTGCGCCGTAAGGATAAAGACGAACTTCGGGGAGGAAACAAAAGCATGCCCCAAGTATCAACAATACCGAACTAATTCCATGAAAAATACGGAACCCTCTTCTTCTATTCCTGAAACTGTAAACAATCAAAGCTGTTTGACAAAGAATGAGTATAATCACAACAGTGGAAAAAATCAGGTTTATTTCATCCAATGCATTTCCTAAACCATTTTGAAAACTTCCTGTAAAAATTAAGTGATGATTCATGACTTCTAAAAGTAAGTTTTTATTCGCTCATGTAAGAAGTCTCTTAATGCGAAACCGCTTTCAGCCCGATAATGGAACCGATCAAGGTTGTCATAAAAAACAGTTTCCACAAGCTAATTGGATCTTTGAAGATCAAAATTCCGACTAAAACCGTTCCCACTGCTCCAATTCCTGTCCAAACTGCATAGGCTGTTCCAATTGGTAAGGTTTGAATGGCTTTCATAAGCAACAACATACTGATGACCAATGAAACCCCGAACCCGGCATACCACCATGCCATGGTACTTCCCGTGGTATTTTTTGCTTTTTCCAAACACGAAGCAAAAGCTACTTCAAATAATCCTGCGATAATTAAGATAATCCAATTCATTTTTCTTAGTTGAAAAGTTCAAAGGTTCAAACTGTTTAGAACTTTAATTTGCCTGCAAAATTCGGGAAGAAAATGCAGGAATCTTTTTACAAATGATAAAAAATGATGGATTTACTTTCGACTCCGCTCCAATAATTCAAGTTTTGGAGCGAATGCGGCTCAAACTAACCTGGGTAATTCCGAGGTAAGATGCAATATGGCCCAGCTGTACTCTTTTGATCAGGTCGGGGTGATTGGTCAGCAAGTCAGAGTAGCGCTCCGAAGCTGTACGGAATTTTCCGGATATCAGGCGTTCTTCGGTTTTGATCAATTCTTTTTCAGCAAACCTTCTTCCCCAGTTAGCAATATGAATATCCGTTTCAAACAGACGTTTCAGATCCGCTGATTTCAGTTCCAACAGTTCACAATCTTCCAGTAATTCGATGTCCTCATAGCCGGGTTGGTCTTCCACATAACTTTTCATGGAAATGACCGCCTGACCTTCCGATCCGAACCAAAATGTGATCTCATTGCCGGCATGATTCGAATAGGCGCGAACCATTCCTTTCCGGATGAAGTAAATACTTCTTTCAACTTTTCCGGCACGAAGCAAAATATGGCCCTTAGGGTAAGTTACTTCCGTCAGACAACTCTCCAGCAGTTTTTTCGATTCCGAAGGGAGTTTTGCAATGTTATCAATCAATTGATCTGTGTTCATTTGGAAGTTCAAAAAAGTTCAAACCGGATTATTCGGAAAAGGAATGATTTCCAAAATGTTAAGTGCTGTATTATCAACAAAAGGTTTCATGGTTGTTCTAGGGTTCCAACCGTTACTTAGATAATGACGGATCAGCGTTTCAATCGCAGCCGGCCGATTGAGATTGAGTTCTGCGGTTTGCTGCTCTTCCGCTGAATAAACTTGTCCGGGCGGAAGCGGTGGTTTGTATTTGTAAAGCCAGATCACGCCGCTTTCCGGGTATCCGACGCACCATTTCTCTTTCTCAGGATCGTCTTTGATTAATTGATTGTCGGATTCATTGAAAAAAAGGTACAGCGGCGCTCGTTTAGATCCTTCAAGGTAAACGGTTACTTTTTCAGTACATCCGGTTTCTTTGTGGTTTTTCCCGTGAACATGCTCCCTTTTCCAGAGAAACAAATCCCCATCCACTGTTATTTTCCGCAAAGCCGTTTTCATTTATTTAAAATTAGCAAAAAACGACGTTTAATGAGGAGTCGATCAGATAAACAACAGAATCAAAGTCAGTACCAATCCGGCAAGTGAATAAAGCAATCCTGTTTTGAACACTTTGGTTTTCGGCAAATACATCCAGAATGCTGATAAAACGAAGAATAAAAGGGCCACTCCAAAGAAAATATTCAGCCAGTAAAGCGGATCTTCCGTGGTTGCTTTATGCAAACGGCTCATTTTGTCGAGGATATACGGAAGTTCTTTTTTCGTGATATGGGCAACTCCTGTCTTTTTGTTGTAATCTCCGTTCTTGAAATACACCATATCGCCTTCTTCCCTGTCGAACTGGTATTTGCGCAACCCCAATTCCTTCCCGATCAATTCGTTCTTTACATTGGGAGCGATTTTTACCTCTTCCGTAGTTTTGGTTTTCAGAAAATCGGTTTCGCGAAAAATCAATACGATTCCGCTGATCGCATAAACAGCCATGATTCCTGCAAGGAAAAATCCAAGGTATCTGTGAAGTACGCGCATGGAGGGTCTGGAATTATTCATGGGGCAAAATTAGTATTCCGGTCTGAAGATTAACTCACATAAAAAGGTGATTTTTGGGTACCTCCCGCAGAACGCTTGCGCTTAAGCTACAGCGTTGGCGCATCATGCGAATTTCGCAGATTTTCACTTTTGGTGTGTTGAATCTGCAAGCAGATTCCAGGTGAAACTATTCGAAAGATTCATTGACCAATTCCATGTTGATCATGGCTCCGGCAAGTGTTCCGGTGGCAACTGCATTCGCAACGGAGCGCATAGGCGCAGCATTGTCACCACTCGCGTAAATTCCGGGAACGCTTGTTTTTTGAAATTCATTGACCTGGATATACGCTTGTTCATTGAATGCACAGCCCAATTGTTCAGGAATGTCGGAATGCTGCAGGAATGGCAGCTTTGCATACATGGCTGTGAGCTCAGTGGAACTTCCATCTTTGAATCGAACCGATTCGATGGAACCATTTTTGTGCCCGAAAGCAGCAATTTCATCTTCAATCACCGGAATTCCGTACGCTTTCAGTTTCGCAGTTTGTTCGGCTGTCAAAGTGGATTTCCCGTTCGTAAACACCGTCAAATCTTTCGTCCAGTTGGTAATGAGTTTTGTGAAATGAAAAGCCACTTCTCCATTTCCCAGTATCCCTGTTTTTTCATTCCGCACTTCGTATCCGTGGCAGTAAGGACAATGGATCATAGAGATTCCCCAACATTCCGCTGCTCCTTCAATATCCGGCATCACATCTTTCACTCCTGTTGCGAAGTGCAATTTCTTCGCTGTAAAAACTACTCCTGATTCGGTTGTAATCTCAAATCCTGAATCCGTTTTTTCACCCCGGACCGCCAATCCCGAATGAAAAGAGACCGTATCGTATTTTTCTACTTGTTTTCGTGCTTTTTCGGCGATTGCTTTGGGGGTTTCTCCATCTTGTGTGAGGAAATTATGGGAATGCGGAGTTTGTGCGTTGCATGGCTTACCGCTATCGATAATCAAAACCTGTCTGAGTGCTCTTCCCAATGCCATTCCTGCTGCAAGCCCGGAATAGCTGCCACCGATAATAATTACGTCGTAAATTTTGTTTGTCATGTCTTTGAAAGTTGTTTGTATGAACAAATATACGCTTTCAATCTATTAACGCAACAAAATTGCATTTAAAATAAATAGGACAAAATTTGTCATGGCTATTTATGTCACTATTATTTGAACTAAAAATTATGCAATCGAGCCATTGGTCAGGTTTTTCCAGATTTCAATATCTGCATCAAACTCTTCTTCACTATCCGCAGGAGCGTACTCGAATTGAATCGACGATTTATAAGCTTCCGTCAATGCTTCGATCTGCTCTTTTATTTTTACAGCGTTGGGGAAATTGGATGCCTGGCTACCGTCCTCCAACAGGGTATTGTCTTCAATTGCAACCCCGAAAATTACTTTTGCATCGAACGTAAATTTCAAAAGCACATCGCCAATACCGCTTTTCAGGTTCGATCTTGTTCCAATGTAAAAACAGAAACCAACATCCGGATAATCTATCCCGAACTGAATGACTTCTGAGAGCGTTTTCACAGGGATGGAAAAATCTTCCTGCCCATACTTTTCATTAGACATCACAAAAATCTCCTGTCCTTCCCGGTCTTCAATCAAATCCCGGTGGGTGAAATGTTCCAAAAAACGCTCAATGGTTTCTTTGTCTCTTTTCGCGGATAAGCCGTAAATATCGTAGTATGGTGGCATTTTTCTTAGTTTGAGACGGATTGTATTGCTTATTATAGAAAACTAAAATGCCCCGACAAAGCCGGAGCATTTAGTATCATAAATCTAATTACTTCTTCAAATCGAAGCGGTCTGCATTCATTACTTTGTTCCATGCTGCAATGAAATCCGCAACGAATTTATCCTGTGCGTCTTCGCTTCCGTAAACTTCTACGATTGCCCGCAACTCGGAGTTCGATCCGAAGATCAGATCGGCTCTGGTTGCAGTCCATTTCTGACGCTGGTCACTTCTGCCCGTTCCTTCATACAGTTCCTGCTGTTCGTCTTTCGGTTTCCAAACCGTAGTCATGTCCAGGAGATTCACAAAGAAATCATTTGTCAATGTCTCTTTCCTGTTAGTAAGTACTCCATGATCCGATCCGTCGAAATTCGCATTCAGAACGCGCATCCCTCCTATCAGCACAGTCATTTCCGGTGCTGTCAGGTTCAACAGGTTTGCTCTGTCGACCAATAATTCTTCTGTCGGGATACTGAATTTCTGCTTCCGGTAATTCCGGAAACCGTCTGCTATTGGTTCCAGGAAAGTAAAGGATTCTGCATCCGTTTGTTCGGCTGATGCATCGGTTCTTCCCGGCGCAAACGGAACTTCGATGTTCTTTCCTGCGTTTTGAGCTGCTTTTTCGATTCCGGCAGCTCCCGCCAGTACGATCAAATCAGCAAGAGAAAGGTGTTTCCCCGGATGTGATTCGTTGAATTCTTTTTGGATTTTCTCCAGTGCTTCTAACACTTTCTTAAGCTGCAGCGGGTTATTCACCGCCCAATCTTTTTGAGGTTCCAGGCGGATACGTGCACCATTTGCACCACCGCGTTTATCCGAACTGCGGAAAGTAGATGCCGAAGCCCAGGCCGTACTCACTAATTCCGGAATCGAAAGACCGGCTAACAAGATAGCAGATTTCAATTCTTTGATCTCCACTATATCGATATTCGGATAATTGGATACTGGAACTGGATCCTGCCAAATCAACTCTTCCTGTGGAACTTCAGTCCCCAGGTAACGGGATTTCGGGCCCATATCCCGGTGTGTCAATTTAAACCACGCTCTGGCAAATGCATCTGCAAATTCTGCCGGATTTTCATGAAAGCGTTTGGATATCGGCGCATAAACCGGATCAAAACGCAATGAAAGATCGGTTGTAAGCATGGTGGGTGTATGTTTCTTCTCCGGATTGTAGGCATCCGGGATGTTTTTATCGTTTGTTTTCGCGATCCATTGGTGTGCACCTGCGGGACTTTTGGTTAATTCCCATTCGTAACCGAATAAATTATCGAAGAAGAAATTACTCCATTGTGCGGGTGTTTGTGTCCAGGTTACTTCCAGACCACTGGTAATTGCATCGCCACCGATCCCGGAAGCATGTTTGCTCAACCAGCCCAGCCCCTGCTGTTCCAATCCCCCGGCTTCCGGCTCTGCTCCAACCAGAGTGGCATCTCCGGCACCGTGTGTTTTCCCGAATGTATGTCCGCCGGCAATCAACGCAACGGTTTCTTCATCGTCCATAGCCATTCGTGCAAATGTTTCGCGAATATCTTTTGCAGCTGCCAAGGGATCCGGATTTCCATCTGGTCCTTCCGGGTTGACATAGATCAATCCCATTTGAACGGCAGCAAGCGGATCTTCCAGTTCGCGTTCTCCCGAATAACGGCTGTCGGGTTTGTCACTGGTTGCCAACCAGGTTTTCTCACTTCCCCAGTACACGTGCTCTTCCGGTTCCCACACATCTTTCCGGCCCCCGGCAAACCCGAATGGTTTGAACCCCATGGATTCCAATGCCACGTTCCCGGTAAGAATGATCAGATCGGCCCAGGAGATTTTCTGACCGTATTTCTGTTTGATCGGCCACAACAACCTTCGTGCTTTATCCAGGTTCCCGTTGTCGGGCCAGCTGTTTAACGGTGCAAAACGCTGCTGTCCGCCACCTGCACCTCCCCGTCCGTCTCCAACGCGGTATGTTCCGGCACTGTGCCAGGCCATCCGGATAAAGAGCGGACCATAATGTCCGAAATCTGCCGGCCACCAGTCCTGGGAATCGGTCATTAAAGCGTGCAGATCTTTCTTCAACGCTTCATAATCGAGGCTTTCAAATGCTGTCTTGTAATCAAAATCTTTATCCAGCGGATCGGATGCCGGTGAATTCTGACGCAAAATGGTCAGATTCAGCAGATTTGGCCACCAGTCACGGTTTTTGTTACCTCCGCCAATAAAATTGTTTTGTTTTGTTTCTGAGTGAAACGGACATTGTCCGCCCTCGTTTGCATGATTTTCCATAGTCAGTGATTCTTAACGTCGCCAAGCGTTAAGTTAGCAATTTTTCAGCAAATCCGAGCGATTTCACCTCGGATTTAATGCAAAAACCACATTTTCATCCCGGTTTCACTCCTGTTGAATCGGTGTCAAATTCTCTTTCACTCCTAATTCGGATAATTTCTCCCGGACTTCTTTTTCTACCTGGGGAGTGAGTTTCTTCGAACGGGAAATGACATCTACTCCTTCCGGTGTGAAAAGCGTTTTTCTGAATTGGATAATGGCCCAATGCTGTTTGCGATCGAGGTACAAAATACTCCATTTGCTTTTCAGGAAACCCAAAATTCCTTTTCCCCGCCAAACAAAGGACTGATTGTTTTCATTTACCGGATGATCGTATCCAACGATTGATTTCTGCTTTGATTTTTTCGTGTACTGAACTTCGTCGAGCAGCACCGCTTTCTTCTTTTTGGTAAGCGGAGAATAATTGAAGGTCGGATTTGTTTTTTTGCCTTTGAGCCACATGGGGAAATTCGACTGCACGACATACCATTTACCGTTCAATTCGTTCAACTCAAATTTTGTTTGACTGAACACTTCCAAATTGATTGAAAGTAATACAAACAGAAATGACATTTTAATCCGATTCATCCCGGGAAGTTCTTTTCCTGAAGATACGATTAAAATCCGGCCTGAAAAAATCTACTTATTCCCAGACTTGTTTACTGTTCTCTTTCCAGAGTTTTTTCGCAAAATCACGGAACGAAGCAGCCCCATTATCAAATGCTTTGTCGAATTTATAGTCTCCACCCATCGATTCTCCTTTCGAAGGTTCTACGATATTTTGCCCGCGCATGGCATATTTTTGTTTTCCTTCGTACATAATAATCTTCATGTCAACCGGGCTGACATCACTGCGGCAACTTGCTTTGTACATCAACCAGATCTCCCCGATCCCATCTTGGTTCAAATCCGTAACGTGAAACGTATTTCCGATGAAATTCAGAATAATATCAAACGGGCATTCTTTCACATAATCGCTTACTTTCCAAACCTGTGAAACGCTGTCTTTGAAAACCAAATAATGCATGGCATACAACGAGGCATCACGTGAATCTTCTACTTCAGGAGACTTACTTGCAGTTTCGCCTGTCACCGTTGTAATAACAAGGTTGTCTCCCAGTTTGTCGGTCCAGCGAACCGCTGTTTTTAATGTTCCTTTATAAGTAATCCCTTTCGGCAGTTGTGTTGCTTTCAGGTTTGTCAGTTCCATTTTCTTTTGTGCGAAAACAGGTAGTGACAAGAGGATCATGTAACTAATAATTGCTTTTTTCATTTGCGCGTTGATTTACTCTTCCTGAGGTGCATACTCTACGATGTCAATCCCAATCCCGTTCGGGTCCTGGATGGCAAAATGGCGGTCACCCCAAGGTTCGTCACGAAGATCGATTTTTATTTCGACCTGTTTTGCTTTTATTTCGTGGTATAATTTATCCACATCTTCTACTTCGATTGTCAGGTACATTCCTGCTCCTGCGAACGGTTTGTGAAACAAAGGCTGCTGACTCGGATGGTTGGGAAGTAAAAAACTGATTTCCGAACTCTTATCCGGGGTGTGCATCAGCAAATAAAACTCGTTTTCAAAAGTCACTCCAAATCCCAATTTTTCGGTGTAAAAGCTTTTTGTCTCGGCCAGTTTATCGGTTACTATTCCTGCATTCAATTTCATGGTATTCTGATTTTTAGTTCCTGTTTTACTTTGCGAAAATGCTGCCGTTACAACTAACAAAGCGACAGCTATTACAACTCCTTTTCTCATTTCTTCCTGATTTATAAGGCAAAGATCCGCAGTTCGGGCATTTCAACATAGTAAAAATCGGACAAAATCACCTTCCGAATGCTTTGCCTGGCGTAACTCCATAAAAATTCTTGAATTCTTTGATGAAATGAGCCTGGTCGTAATAGCCGGCATCGAAGAATAATTTGTTTTTCCGCAGACTTTGAGAAGAAGGCTTGGCTTTCAGGATATTTTGAAAACGCACCACCTGACTGAACGTTTTGGGTGTATCTCCGATGTAATACTCGAACAATCTCCGCAGCTGCCTGGAACTGATCCCGGTTTGCAAATCTGATTCAACATCAATTATTCCCTGGTTTTTCAGGATTAACTGCAAAGCACCGTAAAACCTGTTATCCTCGTCAAAATTGCCGGTATTTGCCTGTTTTTTGAAATACTGATCGAATAGATTTCCGATTTCTGCCATCGATTGTGACGCATCCAGGTTGTCCCGGATAAATGCTGCGACCGCAGGAACAACGCTGTCCAACTGTTCAAACCGGTTACTGAGTTCTTTTGCACTGACCTGGAACATTTGAGGGAACATGCTTGGAAAGAAACGGATCCCGACATAATTGAATGCATTTTCCAACGGAAATTCGGTGAACTTTTTACAAAACCCCATGACGTAGCTGTCCGAAGGATCATTCAGTTCCACAAAAATATCGATACAGCCATCTGCAACTACCCGGTAATTGAATTGTTCGTTTAATGGCTCATTGGTTTTTAACTGCCAGTAGCAATAGATCCGATTTTGCAGTTCGACGGAAGGAAGAAATTCGGTATAGGAAACGCTCGCTGCTGATAATCTCACCGTTGGCTGAACGGGAGTGTAGAATTGCCTTAGAAAAGAAGTTTCAGAGATCTGAGTCTTGTTTTTCATAACCTGAAAATACCACATAATTACGAATTGCGAATACCCAATTACGAATTATTCGCAGCATTTTTTCAGATCGTCTCCGGGAAATTGGGTTTTAGCCCTAAAGCTGAAATCCGATCACTAAAATATCGTCCAGTTGCTCCCGGTTTCCTTTCCATGTCTCAATCCGCTGGTTCAACAGCTGTTTTTGAACACTCATTTCCCCGGATGGAAGATCCATTAAAATCTGCCTGAAATTCCGGGTCATCAATTTCTTTCCTTTTTCACCTCCGTCCTGGTCTGCATATCCATCGGAAAACAAATAAACGGTATCTCCTTCGTTCAGTAAAACTGTGCTTTCTTCGTAAACCTGGCCGGAAGGAGTGTAACCTCCTATCGCCATTTTGGTTGCTTTGATCTCTTCGATTTCCAGCGCATTTTTTCTCACAATCCACAACGGACGGTGTGCACCGGAATAAACAAGGGTTCTGTTTTCCTTATCAATCTTGCAGAGTGCGATATCCATTCCGTCCTGCATTTGTTCTGTCTCTCCCGAAAGTCCATGATGTTTGAAGGACTCTTTTATGGCTTCATTGACCCGCGACAGTACTTTTCCCGGACTGGAATCCAGTTTCACCGCTGCATCTAGTTTTTCCGAGCAGAGCATGCTTGTTAAAGCTCCCGGAACACCGTGTCCGGTACAATCTGCCGCAGCTATCAGGAGGCTTCCCTCACTCTGACTGAACCAGTAGAAATCCCCCGCAACAATGTCTTTCGGTTTATAAAGCACAAAACTTTTGGGCAACACCTGTTCAATCAACTCCAAAGGCGGTAGAATAGCTTGCTGAATGCGTTTGGCGTAGTTGATACTATCCGTGATCTGGCGCTGGTTCTCTACAATGATTTTTTGCTGCTGCTCCATATTCCGGATATTGGTTTTCAGCTGATCGTTCTGTTTGGTGGTCAGGCTTTTGAAATACACAAACGTGTAGAACAGAAAACCACAAACCACTCCGATATTCATTAAAAACATCGCATTAATAATCGTATCGCTCAACATTACCGTTTTCCCGAAAATATTGGGTATAAAAGCGGATGCCACGCACAAGGTTAAAAACGCCAAAAACCACCAAAGTCCATTTTTCGGGCCTTTAAAGAATAAAGCTCCCATCGGTGCCAGCATGGACCACAGGATCACGGCTCCGGAATTGATGAATCCGCCCATGGAGACCTGCAGCAAAAACGGGATAATCAAAATGAATGCGATGTAAATGTAAAGTGCCGCATCAAATTTCTGGGTTTTGTAGAGGAAATAGGTCGCGCCCAACAGGACAAAGAAATAGAAACACGGAAACTTGTATGAAACGGTAAATCCAAGGCAATAATACATGACTGTCCAGGCGATGCATCCCATGCTTTTGAAAAATACGGCAAACATCAGGATGGACTTATCGATCCTGACACTTTCTGAATCAGTTTCGCGGGTTACGAGGTTTTTAAGGGTATGAATCATTCGTAGTGGTGCCTTTTTGGGATGCAAAAATAACTTATGAAAGCTTTCCTTTTAGAAGTTCTGCGGAAATATTCATTCTAAAAATCTAAAATACACACACTTTCTCCTGTTTGTTCCAATTTACATCCCATATTCTTATTTCTGAATCACGATCTTAACTGCTTATCCGGAACGGAACTTATGGATTCACCTTTTGTAAGCCGATCAATCACTTCTTTGTACAAATTCAACAGGGAATTGAGCTGCTTGACGTCTTTTACAAGTGTTTCGGAAAGGTAATACAACAGGGAATTTCCTTCCCCGATCGGTTCATCATACACTCCTTCTCCTTTCAAAACCTGGAGATGAACTTTCTCCTGGGCCAAAAACAGGTTCCGGATAATGTGCCCGGAAAATAAAGACTGAACTTTCAGCTCATCGTTCCCTTTTATGAGAAAACGCCTGTCAAATTCACGGTCTCCGACACGAATATCCTGCAATCCGAAGATTTTCCCGATCAGGTCTATCCAATTTTGCTCCGTAATGCGGAATTGAAGATCATCCCTTGAGCGGAATTCCAGCCGGATACGGGTATATGTGGTATCGTATGATTTACCTCCTACCACCTGGTAGTAAGTGTATTGATCGAAGATGATTTTATGATTTAAGTAATCTATCTCAACGCTATCGTAATGAGGACCTTTACCAACCACATAACTTCCATTCTGCTCAACAGCGAATTGTTTCCATGCAGCAGTGTGATCTTTTCCAAAAAGTGAATTCAGTATGTTTTTGATTCGGGACATCGGTTGAAAATAAGGATTGTTTTTAGATTAGATCTTCTTAAATAAAACGATTTGCATGAAAAGTGTACTGTTTTTCTTTTGCCACTGATTCACAGATAAAAAGCGAGCCTACCGGTCTCGCAATGGCGAATGGTGTATCATTTCACTTTTGCTATTAATTCATCAAACTTCTCCCGGTACTCTTTCAATTCCAGCTCTTCGTAGAGGATCCGGTAGGATTTTACCAGGTACTCTTCTGCGGTTTCCCAATTTGTGATCTGTAAATCATCAACCAGGTTGCGGGGAAGAAAGAATTCCGTGTTCGGGATCAAGGAGGAAACGATTTCCTTCCATTCGGTGTAACCGGGATGTTCGGGCCACCAGTAGTAATCCGGTGCGTAGCTGTCTACCATTCTCAGATCGTGCACTGCATGTTTGGCTGAAAAGGTTTGGATATGTGGAACCAGTTGATGGATCCAGCGGTTGTTTTCGCTCAAGGGTTCAAGCAGGCTTATTCCGTGATCAATTTCTGGCAAACTAACGGAAACTCCGTCAATTCCAAGCGGAGAGCGGTCACAAACTCCGGGAATCAGCCGGAATTTATGCAAATCCAAAAATTCTTTGCAGGAAGAACATATCAAATAGTATTCTGTTGCCATTTTATTTTGATTCACCCTTCGTAAGCGGATGCTTTCAGTTCCAAATATACTAATCCGGCTATTACAGCGATCTCCAGCAGGAAATAAATCAACCCCACCAGGATGAGTTCCTGGAAATAAGCAATGACGAAAAAAAGTGTCAGACAGCAGTACAGGAAATTTCCAAAAGCAATTACCCGGAGAAAAAACCGGTGATTATTCTTCAAAAAGAAAAAGCAGGAAAAGGAATAAACCGCGAAGATCACCGCAATCAAAAACAGGATCCGGAGTGCAAATTCCGGTATTCCAAGTAGCTGGTGAAACGGGATCAATAATCCAAAAAACACCAAAGCAGTCATACAGGCACCCAAGCCGTCAATGAGGAAAAGCCGCCGGGGATTCAGCCGGATGTTTTGAATGAACCGCTTCATCAGCGGGCAGATTTCATTGCTTTGACAACTTTTAGTTGTTTGTCTTCTATGAATCGCTTGTATTCCTGGCTTTCAGAACCATACAATGCCATCTTGCCTTCTTTATCGAAATGAAGCCCCCAGCCGTAACGTTTCGTCAAAGGTGAAGCGCGGAAACATGCCTGTCCTTTAGAAAAAAATTGTGCCCTGGCTTCTTCGTATTCACTTTGGGTCAGATCGTTCTTATCTGCAAAAACCTGGAACAAAACTTCATCCGAAGTGTATTTGTATGGGTTTTTACTGATCAGATCAAATTGCCGGTTTGCAATTGTCTGTGCATTTCCCTTTAATGGAGGAGCAGAACCATTGCATGCAGGACAATCTTCTGCAATAGCAATAAATGTGTCGAAATAATTTGTCGTATGAACTTTCATACTAACTAATATACGGAATTTGTTCTTGCCATAAAATTCTTCTGCACGCTGAATTTAATCCGTTTGCATTCTTTAACGTGCTGTGATCCTACAAAAGGAGTTTTCCGACAAAGGCTGATTTAGAGTTCTACTTCTCTTACAACCCCGCTTTGCACATGATCTTTTTCGTAGTCAAACGGAGAGTAATGATCAACCGTCCATTGGCCTGAGCGAAAAATAAATGAAATGTATGGTCCCATGCGGACGTTCTGCCGGATCAGCAAATTATCTCCTTCAACGGGATCGTACTCAAAATCAAAGCAGTTTTCAACATTCAGTTTCAATGCAATCCATTCTGCATCCAATCCTTTACCCAGGCTATCCCGGGGCATCATGTAGCGCCCGATTTCCATCCAGGAGTCTTCTTTGCTTTTCGCACGGAACAATTGCCAGATATAGATCAATGGAATGTTATCGTTCTTTTTATCCGGGACCAATACCCACTCCCCCCTGGAAAGCCGGTATATTTCATCGTGGCGAAAAACAATCTGATGCGGTTCGCAGCTGCACAGGCGAATCCCGTTGGTATAGTCACACATTTCCTGTTGGTTTATTCCAGTTCGGTGTTGATCTCGATCGGATTGGTGAGCATTTTATGTACCGGACAGGCTTTTGCTATTGCCAATAAGCGTTCGCGCTGTTTTTCGTCCAGGTCGCCCAAAAGCTCCAGCTTCCGGTGGATGACGGTTTTATTTGCTTTTTCATCGCGATCCAGTTCTACTTCCAATCTTACTTCCTGCAAATCCCACTTTTTCCTGTCGGCATACATTCTGAGTGTGGCATTGGTACACGCAGCCAGCGCCGAGATCAGCAATTCATTGGGTGAAAATCCCAGGTCCTTGCCTCCCAGGTCCAACGGTTCATCCGCAATGACTACATTGCCTGTAGGTGATTCGATTTCTACTCTGTAAAGTTCTTTTTTGATATTTGCTGTTACACTTGCCATGCGCTTTATTTCTGATTGTGTTTTTTTTAAAGATACACAACTTCCCCAAAAACAGAAAGTGTATAAAACGGGTGTCTTATACACTTTCTTTCACCTAACCTGCTACCAATCATGCGCCCTTGTTATATTGACTTGCTAACCGAATACCTTGTTACTGTTTGCATTCATTATTTATGTACGCTTCACAAAGATGAAAAAGAATCTGCCAGGGTGTGTTATGAAATTATTGGTAAATCTTACATAATTTACAGGATGTCAATTATTTACCATCCACAACTGTTTTTAAATCATTTTAACAGTAATCTGGGAATAATGTAAGTTTTCAGGAAAAATCTGTAACGGAATTCCAGCCTACAACCCGCAACTTTGCCTTAAGTGGTTGAATTAAATCGGCCTTTTTCTAATACACATTAAAAACTTAAGATTATGAAAAAAGTATTTTTAGCATTAGTAGTAGTGTCAGGATTTACAATGGCATCATGCAAGAAAGAATACACGTGTGAATGTAAAAAAATTCATACGAACAGTAATGGAAACAGCGTAACAACATCCGACGGGAATTACACATTCAAAGATTCCCGCGTACGTGCAGAAGATAAATGCAATGATCTGGAAGGCAGTGGGACAGATATCATGGGAGATTACACCCGTGAATGTTCGATCTGATAAATCACGATTATGTATTGGGAAACGCTGCGGAAATTTATTTCTGCAGCGTTTTTCTTTTTATTCGTTTGCCTCCAGTTTCAATAATTCTTCATACGGGTTTCCTGTCAATCCCAAAGCCATTGCGAATGCGGGTTCTGTTTTGTACCCCTGCCGTTTCAGGGCAATGATTTCCCGGCGGAAGGATTCTCCCCGTTCTTCGAGTAATTGGTGTTCGATCAGCATGTGCCGGTAAGCGTTCTGTTTCCTGCTGGGGAAATCCTGACCAAAAATTTCCAGTTCGAAACCGTCCAGCCAAAAATTACAGATCACTGCCCGCTGTTCAGACTGTTCCCATAAGGTAAATCTATCTTCCGCACCGAATGAATCTTTCAGGTAGTTTGTAAAAAGCGCTTTGTCCGGATAACAGCAAACGATGTCCAGGTCGCTGGTTTCAATATCAATGCGGATCGGAATTGTTCCGGTGAGAATGGGGTCGAAATCTTTCAGCCGTTCCATTACCCGGTGTTTTATGAGAATTTCATATACCCGCTTTTGGGTTTCATTCCCGGATTTCAAATACTCAATGGTGTCGAAGCTTGTTTTCATGATATGGCACATCGATTTTATAGATTCATACAAGTTTTAAGAGACTTCAAGGGCTCAGTTACATGCAGATCAAAATTTATTGATGACTTGATCCCTCAAAATTTCCTTCCCACTTTTCTTTGAAGCAATTTTCCAACTGGTCCAGTTCGTGGCGGTACATGGTGTTCTTTCGCGTACCGAAGTAGAGTGTGTTTTCCAGTGGCTTCATTCCTTTCCACACCAATTTGATCTTTCCTTCGTCCATCGTTTCCCGGCAGAGAAAATCAGGCACGATCGAATAACCATTGCCGTCACTCAAACAGCGGATAATGGAACTGATATTCGGAACGATGTAGTTGGGACGAAAATCCGGGTGTTCCCCGAAATTGGCGATCCAGAAGTTTTTCAAATGGTCCATGTCGGCAGCAGTGCTGTACCATAGCTGATCTTTCAGATAATCACGTGCTTCCGCTATTTTCCCGGTTTCTAAAAGCCTTTCCAGTTCACTGGTATCGGTATTCGCCCCGGCAATGAGTACAATACGTTCTTTGGAAAAGGGATCGTAATGCAGGTTTTTCTGGTTTCCCTTTTGCGGCGTAACGATCAGGTCGAGCAATCCGTTGTCCAAATCCTGCTGCATTTGCGGATATTCCCCGAATTTAATGATCAGGTTGAAAGGCAGAGACGGAATGTGTTCTTCCAGCGTGTACTGAAATGTTTCAAAGCACATTCCCACGCTGATCGTGGCTCTTTCCGCCTGTGAGCGCTTGTGAAAATGCTGTTCGGCAGTTTCCAGTTTTTTGATCGGATCGAGGATGAAATTATAGAGGATCTTTCCTTTTTCTGTGGGTACCATTCTACGCGCCGAGCGGTCGAAAAGTTTGTACCCGGTAAATGCTTCAAGGGAATTCAAATGCAGGCTCACCCCGGGCTGGGAAACATAGAGTTCTTTTGCAGCTGCCGAGAGCGTTCCGGTTTCATAGATAGCTTTAAAGGTGCGAAACCATTCCAAACTGATTTGCATATCATTATAATTATGATACAAATATACAATTTAAATTATTTTTATTATATGTTTTATCTTCAGAGATTTGCAGAAGAAACAATTCAGACAACATGAAAAAAATATTCATTATTAACGGCGGTCAGCATTTTGCACATTCAGGAGGAAAATTCAATGAGACATTAACAAACTGGACCGCCGGTTTTTTAACGCAACAGCAATTCGAAGTACGTATTACCGATATCAACGTTCCGTTTGACCCGGTTGCAGAAGTGGAAAATTTCAAATGGGCAGATGTGATCGTTTACCACACTCCTATTTGGTGGTTCCAGGTTCCGAGCCTGTTGAAAAAATACATTGACGAAGTGTTCACGGCCGGGCATCAAAACGGGATTTACGCCAATGACGGGCGAAGCAGAAGCAACCCGGAGATCAATTACGGGACCGGCGGATTGATGCACGGCAAGCAATACATGGTGACCAGCAGCTGGAATGCACCCGACACTGCTTTCACGCTGGAAGGTGAATTCTTCGATCAGAAATCGGTAGATGACGGAGTTTTATTCGGGTTCCACAAAATGAACCAGTTTACCGGAATGACACGCATTGACGGTTTTCACTTCCACGACCTGGAGAAAAATGCCACCCCGGAGCGGCTTGAAAATTACCGGATGGCTTATATCGAGCATTTACAAAACAAATTTCAAACACTCAACGATTCAGATCATGCACATTTATCTCACAGCAACGCTCACCAGTAAACCGGAATTTACGGAAGAAGTCAAAGCTTTTTTGCAGCACATGGTTACAGAAAGCCGGAAGGACGAGGGATGCATCCTATACAACCTGCACCAGGGAATGGATGACAAAAACCTGTTTATTTTCCAGGAGATCTGGGAAAGCAAAGCTGCTTTGGATGAACACAACCGGCAACCGCATATTGCGGAATTCCTGGAATTGGCAGAAACGAAATTGCAAATGCCTCCTGCGGTTTACCTGGCAAACAAAATCTAAGAAAGGTGGCTGAGCGGAGTCGAGGCCACCTTCTTATTTTTATCTAATCCATGGCCGAAAGTGGTTTTTTCCTACCAACTTCTTTTACTCTTTCAATTGCATCACTTCAGCCAAAAGGGGCGGCAATTTGTTTTGCTTTACTCCTACATCGTCGGTGTAATGGCTCAAAGTACAGGAAACATAGCGACCGCGCACTTTTGCCACTACGTAATACACGATCACTACATTGCTTCCGCCCAATGCCCCGGGTGGATTGGCAACCATGATCCGTTTCATGGCTTTTACTTCCTGTCCTTCGAAAATAACGGTGACTTCTGATTCTTTTCCCATCTGGAAGTTGACCAAGTTGGCGTTTTCCATTTTTTGATTTTCCAGCGCCTGTTTCGCCCTTACAGAATCTGTGAATTCCGACCAATTCATCTGCCCGTAATTCGGACACTGCAAATTCCGGATATTCATCCACTGGCAAGATGAACCGAGATCAATCGCACGTCCCGCAAACATTACCGTATCTACTTTGAAATCGGTATACACGCTTTTAGGGAGCGTATTTTTCGTAATTGCTGTGTAAAACTCCTTTTCCAACTCAGGCAGTCTACCACAATTCGTGGCAAAAGAGATCACTTTCATTATTTCCCATTTGGGAACAGACAGGAAATAAACAAACTGATAGGTAACTCCTCCACTGGAGCGACTGTGTTCGATTACTTTTACATTCGGAAAATCAGGGCTGTCGAGAACAGGGGTTTCTTTCGGGATTTTCAGTTTTTTCTTCAACTTATTAAATCCTTTTTCATTGAAAGCAAGTTCATAATCCTTTTGAATCACTTCATATCCTTCGGTATCGTAGACTACTTCTTTGTCCGGAGTGCGGATCGCCTGTGCATTTTGAATGGTATTTGTCTGCGCTTCCACTGCCATGCTCAACAGGAAAAACGCTGCAATTGTTATCGGTTTCCAACTCATGTTCGATTCATTTGCCTACTGTCAACTAAACGAGATTTCTTATGAGGATTGATTTAGCCGGCAATAGCTGGTTTACAAACCAAAACTAGGAATCTTTTCCGTGAAGTATGTTACCGAATTGTGAAGTTGCTCAATCGTTGTAATACAACTGGAACCAGGCATCAAAATCCGATTTATACTTCTGCTGTGCTGACGTAATGATCGCTTCCGGATCTGCTTCCACATCCAGGTTAACCTTTTCCTTTAACCAATCCATGTATGCTTCGTGATCTTCACTTTCTTCGTAATCGTCGTCTTTATAGAAATATACTTCGTCAAAGTCAACGGAAATTTCCGTATCATATGTGAGCAAACGCAAGAATTCCCGGAAGTTTTCCGCAACGACATGCACACCGCCTTCGTCTCCGAAAACCACAACCGGGTAGTGACTCAAATCTTCCGAACCGTGTTTCCAAAACGCATAAATTGACCCTGAACCGTTTGCCTGCGCGAAAGGCAGAATCCGTTCCAGGAAAGCCGGATCTTCGCTCCAGCTGCTAATTCCCGAATGATCCTCGATCATCATTCCAAAACCCTGGGCATATTCTTCGAAGCCGGAACGTTCGTTTTGAAATTCAATGAGTTTTTCCAGTTCTGGCGGAAGTTGGGATACTCCCAGGTTTTCTTTGAATGCGTGAATGTTCATGATCGATCCTGATTTTGATTATCCCTAAGTTAGGAATTTTGAATCAATCTCACTCGTTTCAGTTCAGGTAATTATGCGCACGAGTTCGCAACCAGGTTCTCGCACATGGACGGCTTTGGATAGGTTATAAAACGGGCATTTTTTCTTTTTTTTCCAGGTCTGAAACAGGTCGTAAATAGCCTACGATCTCGTCCCGTATCTTTGTTCTGTAAATAAAGCGAAAGAATAAACCGGACCTAATCACTAGTCAAAATGAAGCAATAATCAACCTAAATCAACCTGCCGTCAACCTAACCTAATTACTCACTAACCGACCTAACCACTATCACTACTTTGTCGTTTTTACACCTACATTCTCTTATGTGTGTAAAAATATAAACACAACCGTATCGTAAATCAATAGTTCAATTAAATTAGCCGTGTGTTTAATTGCACGATTTGTTTACTATATAAAATCACTATTTATGAAAAAGTCAAAACTTTTGCTCTTAGGAGCTGCTTACCTCCTTTTCAATTCCAATGCTTTTGCCCAGGAAAACGTAATCCCCGAAAACGGAAACGTCGGTTTGGGAACAACCACACCCAGCGCAAGACTCACGGTTGCAGGCTCCACCCGCATTGATTCTACACTTACAGTAAATGATTCCGTAGTGATGACAGCAAGTGCGCGTGTACAAGAGGATTTAAAGGTCGGAGGAAATCTCTACCTGCCGAACATTCCTAAAGTGGGGCTATTGACTAACGAAACCATTTTGGTTAAAGACGATGCAAGCGGGCTGATCAGGTCATTTGCATTTGAGCAGATGGCTGATGTAATCTATTCACTCAGTTGTGACCTGGCAGGTGTAAATCCATTCTGGAATAACGGCCCGGGTAAATTATACACCGCCTGTCCGGGTGTCAAAGTAGGAATTGGAACGGCCACTCCGGAGTTCAACCTGGATGTGATCGGCAGCACTAAGACTTCAGGTCACCTCTGGGCAAATCAATCGCTTTCCATAGGAGCAGATCTGAACCAGTTTTCCAAATTCTATTTGGTTAATAACAACCGGACGGCAGCGATCCATTCAAACACAGTTGGAAATACGAAACCTTACCAACGCTTGCTGTTTTTTGAGTACGACCAGGCGGATACCAAAATCATGGAAGTGATCAATACTTCCACTTCCAGAACTCCCTTCGCATTGCATTCTAACGGAGAAATGAATATCGACAACGGAACCACCCGGATCTTCCACCTGGGAACGGAAGGTTCACTGGAACTCCGAAGCGGAACCCTGCAAACATTCAAAGTAGAACAAACCGGACTGATCCGCGGAAGACGCATGAAACTAGACCTGGACACCTGGGCGGATTACGTTTTTGAGCCTTCTTACGAATTAATGCCTTTAAACGAAGTAGAAGCTTTTGTAAAGAAAGAAAAGCACCTGCCGAATGTTCCGTCTGAACAGGAATTAAAGGCTGACGGTGCGGATGTGATGGAACTGAACCGAATTTTGATGGAAAAGGTGGAAGAACTGACTTTGTACCTGATCCAACAAAATAAAAACACGGAAGAATTGAAACAGCAGCTGGAAGCATTGCAGGGTAAAATTGCCGAACTGGAGAAAACACAGAACTGATGAGTAAGTATTTCTTCTTTCTGCTTTTGTTGTTAGGGATAACAGGGAAAGCAAACGCGCAGGATATGATGCTGAACGGGAGTTTTGAGGATTGCGATGGAATTGCCCCGCCAGGATCAGATCCTTACTCAATTGAGTATGGTGCATACTGGCATAATCTTACTGGTACTTCTGATTTAATTAATCCTTGTGTTCCCGATGAAGTTTCCGGGACTCCCTGTTTCGGTGCTGGGTGTGGTCGGTTTGGCCTTAACGCAACTGGTTACGTGGAGTATTTATATGGAACAACACTACCGTTAACTGCCGGACAGGTTTACGAAGTCTCTTTTTGGATTCGTAAAGATTATCCAACAGAAACAATAAGAAAAGTAGGTTTGGCAATTACTGAAACAGTTCCAACACCTGCTATAACTAATACAACTCCATTAATTCAAGAGGATATATCCAGTACACAATGTGTCAAGCTAAAAGCCTGTTTTACCGCTCAGAGCAGTGTAACACATTATGTAACAATCGGTCCTTTTGGAGGAGGAGGTTCACCCGAACCAATTCTTTACCTTGTCGATAGTGTCAGTGTAAAGACCATTCCTCCAGGAACTCCACTTCCGGAATCACATGTAACAACTTCCAAACCGCTTTATTGCATGGGAGATCAAATCCTCCTGGATGGTTCGGCATCTGTAAATGAAACATCTCACCAATGGAAAATTTATTTGAATGGTACCCAGCAAATTTATAATTCCGGGATAATTACCGGAACTGTTGGGACTTTCAACGCTACGAACCACTTAATTTTCCCTCAACCTGGAACTTGTTACCGCGCCGAACTCACCACCTACGGTGTCTGCAAAGACGTTTCTACCGTTGAATTCTGTTTTGCCGAGATCAACCTGGATTTTATCTCCGACGGAAACCCCGTCTGTGAGAATTTGCCCGTAGACCTCCAGGTTGCCGGAGACAATGGCTGGATTTATACCTGGAATACCGGGCAATCGGGAGTGGGATTGAAAACAGTCACCGTAACACCAACCATCGGTAATGCAACTTACAGCGTAACGGTCACCACACCGGAAGGCTGTACCCGCACGCGGAGCATTACGCTGAACGTGAATTCCCAAAACAACATTGCTCCGTGGATGGACGGCATTAACGGCACCGGAGAATACACCTATTATGTGAGCCAGGGCGATGCGGTGTTTTTTAATTCCTTGCTGTCGAATGATCACTTAAATGAAAATATGATATTCTCAAACTCCACAACCGTACCTTCTGGATATATTGCTACTCAACCAAGTCCACAAGGAGGGATTTTTTCTTTTAGCTGGGTTACTTCATTAAATACGGCTGTAGGTGAATATCATTATTATTTAACAGCTGATGACAAGAATGCTTGTAATGCAGGAATTGATACATTTGACTTCCGCATTATTGTAATCTGTGATCAATGTCTGGTTTGTGTCAGTTTTGAAGACAGAACCCCAGGTGGTACACCGCTTCCACCTGAAACAAAAGCAGGGAAATGTATCCGGGTAGGTTGGGACGCACCTGTTTCAACAGGTGATGCAAACGTCCGGTTTATCGCTGGTAAATCAATTGATTATGGAAACTTTTGGGATGCCGGTCCCGGGTATGAAGGGATCATTGACCCAACAACTTGTGTAACGGATTGCGAAGACTGTTGCACAGACTGGGATGGATTCAGATTTGACAATAATTACTACACTTACATCAACAAGCTAGATAATGATCCAACCAACGATTATTTTGAGATTACAGATATTGATCATCCATTCTGTTCTTACGGAGCCAAACGGTTTTCTTTGTACATTTTGGATTCAGACACTCAGCTGGAATATTACCATTTAGAAGGCGGGGGATATGAATGCTGTATGCTTCAAACACGTACACCTGAAAATCCGATTCCGCACTCTTCCATTTTCTGGGATGGTTATTATGGAGGAAACCCCGCAGCCTATCAATATTACAAAGTGGTATTGAAGTTATACGATTGCAATGATGTACCGCACGAATTCTATTTCATGATAAATGTAACTTTCCTAACGGATCAAATGATGCCACAAAACGATTCCAATTTAGAGGGACAAATGGAAACGCAAATGCTAAACAGTCACACGGGATCAGGCAATTCGGCTACTGATAGTAGACCAGTTAATGACGTAGAATTGGGAATATACCCCAATCCGGCAACGAATATGTTGTATATTAGCGGTAGCAGAGCCGGGACAACAACTATTCAACTCTATGATGAAAAAGGACGAGTACTTACAAAACGTGAAAAAGTGGCATTGAACCAGGGTTACAGCTTGGAATCGTTTAGCACAGGAACATATTATTGTAGAATTTACAAGGATGATGGAACTTACGTTTTAAAACAATTCATCAAGTTATGATAAACATTCGAAATCACTATAAAAAACTTACCCCGATGATCATCGGGATAAGTTTTCTTTTGGCATGTACTAAAGAAAAGACACCAACTCCACCCATTACTCCGGAACCTACCAAATGGGAAAAGATTTCGGGACATTACAAGGTCTATGATACAACAGGTGTTTATCTATATGATATGAATTTGGTTCATACCAGAAATGAGGCTACAAACAGGGATTCAATCCGTTTTGAAAATTTTGACGGTGAATTTACATTTACTTCAGAACAGCAAGAATTTGCCAACGTTCCCATGGGAATTACTATTGGAGGTGGAGATACCTTATACGACTCTAATAGTAAACGATGGAAATTATATGGTCCAAGTTGGTTGGATTATAACATTTTTCATAATGACACAATAGATCTCCGTTTTAATAAAACAAACATCAACTACTACATCTCAGATATAACCCCATACTACGCCTGCGATTGCAAACAAATTGCAGTAAAACAGCATTGAGAAGATGGACTTCATAAAAAAATACCAAGCGCTAATCCCGGCATTCATCGCCGGGGTTAGCCTGTTTTTCGCTTGTACCAAGGAGAAAACACCAACACTTACTATTATAGAACCAACACTTTGGGAAAAAGTAGCGGGAAACTATAAAGTATATGATACCACAGGTGTGTATTTGTATGACATGAACATTGTACATATCCATATTAATGACCAACTGGATTCACTACGTTTTGAAAACTTTGATGGAGAATTTACCTTTACAGTAAAACAATCTAGCCCAAATCCAAGTAATTACCCTAATTTGATTAGTATAGGATTTCACAATCCAATCTATGATAGTAATTCAAAAAGATGGCAACTAGGGGGAGGAGCGGACAGCTATTACAATATTTATCACAATGATACTATTCCCCTAAAATTTCAAAAAACAAATATCGCTTATTGGATTACGGATGCGACCCCATACTACGCCTGCAACTGCAAGCAAATTGCAGTGAAGCAACATTAAAAGATGCGTTTCCTAAAAAAATACCCGATGCTAATCCCGGTACTATTCGCCGGGGTTAGCCTGTTTTTTGCCTGTACTAAGGAAAAAACGCCAATTCCTGTTACTCCGGAACCCACCAAATGGGAAAAGATTGCTGGGCACTACAAAGTATATGATACAATAGGAATTTATCTGTATGATATGAATCTGGTTCATACTCGTAATGAAGCAACTAATAGAGATTCAATTCGCTTTGAAAATTTTGATCGCGAATTTACATTTACAGCCCAACAAATAGAATCTAGTAATCTTCCAATGTACGTGAGAATTGGGGGAGGAGACCCGTTATATGATTCCAATAATAAAAGATGGAAGATTAGTGCTGGAATTTCAGATTATTACAATAATTGGAAAAATGACACAATTCTGTTACGTTTTCAAAAAACAAATATTGCTTATTGGATTACGGATGCGGTCCCATACTACGCCTGCGATTACAAACAAATTGCAGTAAAACAGCATTGAGAAGATGGACTTCATAAAAAAATACCAAGCGCTAATCCCGGCACTATTCGTCGGGGTTAGCCTGTTTTTTTCCTGTACCAAAGAAAAGACACCAACTCCAATTCCCGCTCCGGAACCAACCAAATGGGAAAAGATTGCGGGACATTACAAGGTCTATGATACAATAGGGGTGTATTTGTATGATATGAATCTGGTTCATACTCGTAATGAGGTCACAAACAGAGATTCGATCCGTTTTGAAAATTTTGATGGGGAATTTACGTTTACTACTCAACAAGAAGATTTCGTAAATATTCCTATGTATGTAGCTATTGGAGGGGGGGACACACTTTTTGATTCTAATAATAAAAGATGGAAATTAAGTGCTGGAACACTAACATATTATAATAATTGGAAGAATGACACCATTCCCTTGCGCTTCCAGAAAACTAACATCAACTATTACATTTCAGATGTAACCCCATACTACGCCTGCGATTGCAAACAAATTGCAGTAAAACAGCATTGAGAAGATGGACTTCATTAAAATACCAAATGCTAATCCCGGCACTATTCGCCGGGGTTAGCCTGTTTTTTTCCTGTACTAAGGAAAAAACGCCAACTCCTGTTACTCCGGAGCTAACCAAATGGGAGAAAATTGCTGGGCAATACAAAGTCTATGATACAACAGGGGTGTATTTGTATGATATGAATCTGGTTCATACTCGTAATGAGGTCACAAACAGAGATTCGATCCGGTTTGACAATTTTAATGGAAACTTTGATTTAACAGTTTATCAATCTTTTTTTTCAAATTGGCCTGAAATGCTGATTAGAATAGGTTCTCACAACCCCGCTATAGATAAAGATGGGAACTCATGGCAATTAATTGAGTTTTGGCCAAACGCATTGGACAATGAATGGAAAAACGATACAATAAGACTGCATTTCAAAATGAATAACACAGCTTATTGGATTACGGATGCGGTCCCATACTACGCCTGCGATTGCAAACAAATTGCCGTAAAGCAGCATTGAAACACACCATTACTCGATTTACCTACACGTTTCAGAGAAATACTTATTTATTTTACACATTAATGTGTATGCCATTTAAAATCTTTACTATCTTTGAAAAGATTTGAAACCCTACCCATCCGATGAAACCAACAAGTTACTTATTTCTTCTTTTCATCATTCTATCTTCATTCTCTTTCAGCCAGGAGATTTGCAATAACAATATAGACGATGACGGTGACCGGTTGATTGATCTGTATGATATCAAAGATTGCCCATGCACGCGAACCGATACGTTTAAAATTTCCCTGATCCCGAATCCGTCTTTTGAAAATCTGAATTGCATTCCGACTTCGTTCGGCCAAATGAATTGTGCGGAGGGATGGAGCCAGGCAACTTTAGGTACTCCCGACCTGTTTTCTACCAATGGTTATCTATCTGATTTGGTTCCACTTCCGATTCCGGACGGAACGAATTGTGTGGGAACTATTTTTGAATGGGACTGGCAGGAATACATCGGAACCTGCTTAACCGGCCCCATGCTTGCTAAGCAATCGTATCTATTAAAATTTGATGTTGCAGCAAATCAATTTTCCGAGGAACCCATTGATCTTCCTTCAACTCCTATTGATTTATTGCTGTTCGGAAAGGAAAGTTGTGATCCCTTTCCAGTTCAAACAACCTCTTGCCCGGAGAATTTCGGATGGAAAGAAATGGGAAGAGTTCGTTATGTCCCTAAAAAATCTTGGAGCACGGTATACCTGTTTTTCAAACCTGAAGAAGATATTTATTCCGTGATGTTGGGAGGAGGATGTGATTTCGGTTCTTCTTTGATTTACATCTTATGGGACAACCTCCAGTTAAACCGGGCCGAAGACGAGATCATCTATTATGTTCCGAATACCTTTACTCCGAACGGAGACGAGCATAACAACATTTTCACCCCGGTATTTGTGTGCGGTTATGATCCGCTGGAATATAAATTCGAAGTCTATGACCGCTGGGGACAACTAGTGTTTTCTTCCCTGGATTCAAAAACCGGGTGGGATGGAACGTACAACGGTTCACCGGTGAAGGAAGGTGTTTTCGGATGGAAACTGGAGTACAAAGCAGAAGAAACGCCCGAAAAGAAAATCCTGACGGGCCACGCCAACTTATTGAGGTAAGCTGACGATTCACTCAACGGCATTTGTTATGCGGGTTAAAATAAAATCGTTGAAACGCTTCCTTAGCCCTTAAAAATATCCGATACGATCTCTCCTACTTTTTCAAAGGCATTTTCATCTTTCCTGACGTAGCTGCAATTGTATTTCTTTACGGATTCCAATACAACATCCAGGTTTTCCTGGGAACTCAATACGATGATGTTTAGCTCCGGTTTTTCAGCGCGGATCTGTTTGATGATTTCCAGACCTGTTTCCGCATCGTAGTATTTTGAGTCGAGGAAATAATCAATGATGATCACATCCGGATCTCTGCGCAGTTCCATCAGGCAGGTCTCTCCTACCGGGAAAATTTTTATTTCTTTAATTTCAGGCACTTCTGAACTCAAAAATACTTTCAGTGTTTCAGCATAAGGTTTGTTATCTTCCACAACGAAAACAATTCCGGTTTTCTTTCTTTTTTGTGGCTCTTCTGACTTGAATAGATTTTTTAAAAAATTCATTGTTCCTTGTATTGTTCTCTTAATTTTTCTATTTCGGCAATTGCCCGTCGACATAATAAAATTACGGAATTTTTCAGTTCAATGATCCGCGGCATGTCTGATCCGGAACTTGCCAACTCCTCTATTTCCTGCAAAACACGCTGTATCGGATTCATTCCCAGCAAGGAAACGGAGGACTTCATGGTGTGTGCATTTCTGCGAACCTGATCAAAATTCCCCTGGTCTACCCCTTCAATCATTCCTTTGAGGTTTTCAGGGAAATGTTCCAGGAAGATATCAATCGTTTCTACGATCACTTTTTTATTTCCCCGCATGGTTTTCTCCAGCATGGTCAAATCCACCAGTTTTTCTTCCTGGATGGTTTCTTTCGGGGTTTTGTGTTTTTGAATTCCTGCGTTGATCATTTTATTGAAAAGCAAGTCTTCGCGAATCGGTTTGGAAACATACCCATTCATTCCGAGTTGGATGCATTTTTCACTTTCCCCGGCCATTGTATGAGCTGTCATTGCAATGATCGGCACGGAACTTTTCAGGGTTTCGCGGATGTAAGTGGTGGTTTCGTAGCCATTCATTTCGGGCATTTCGATGTCCATCAGGATGATATCGTAATTTTCGGAAGCGAGTCTTTCAACTGCTACTTTCCCGTTTTCAGCATGATCGGCTGTTATTCCGTAATTATCGAACAGCGCAAAGATGAATTTGACATTGATGGGGCTATCTTCCACAACCAGGATTTTCAATGTTTTCAACTGCTCGTAATCGCTTTCCTTGTATTTTTTTGAATTCACCGGGGCACTTTCCACAACGGTAGAAAAGGATAAAACACATCTGAATTCGGAGCCTACTCCTTCCTTACTGTCTACGGTAATGCTTCCGCCCTGCAATTCGATCAATTGTTTGACGATGTTCAAACCAAGGCCTGTTCCTCCATACTTCCGTGTGGTGTGTTTTTCAGCTTGTGTGAAGCGCTCAAATACGGTATCCAGTTTCTCAGCGGGAATACCGATCCCGGTATCTTTCACGGTGAACTCAACCTGGACCACATCGTCTTCTCTTCCAACTAATTTTGCAGACACTTCCACTTCTCCTTCCTGGGTAAACTTGATGGAATTCCCCAACAGGTTGATAATGATCTGTGTGAGCCTGGTAGGATCTCCCATCACGGTTTCCGGAATACCCGGATCGTGGTGAAACGAAAGCCCGATATTCTTTTCCTTTGCTTTCTGGGTGAACATCACCTGGATGGAAGCGAAAAGTGCCCGGATATCGATCGGGTGGCTTTCAAAAGCCATTAACCCGGATTCGATCTTGGAAAGATCCAATACATCGTTGATGATCCGCAGCAGGTTCTCGCCCGAGGTTTTGATCATTCGGATATAGCCCATTTCTTCTTCCGGAAGGTTCCGTTTCATTAACAGGTCTGTGAACCCGATCACGGCATTCATCGGAGTGCGGATCTCATGGCTCATATTTGCCAGGAACATTTCTTTGAGCATCGACGATTCTTCTGCCATTTTTTTGGCTTCCCGCAACTCGTTTTCAGCTTCTTTTACGCTCGTAATGTCTTCAAAAACCCCGATCGCGAATTCGATTTGCCCGTCATCACCGGTAATGTGTGTGGCGTTGATACGCAGCGGAACCCGCTTTCCATTCCGTTCAATTTCAAGGTCTTCGACACAAATATTCTTTTCTCCTTTCAGCACGCGAGCTATCGGGAAACGATCCGGCGGATAAGTTTCGTTTGTACCTGTGGCGTAGGCTTTGTAAATCTCTCTTAATGCAGCGTAATTTTTTTGGACGGTGATACCGGGTCCTAAAATTTTGACAGCTTCACTGTTGGTGTAATACGGAATCCCGTCTGCACTCAGGACAAATATTCCCAGGGGAAGGCTTTCCAAAAACTGTTTGGTCCGTTCTTCGCTGGCTTTGACCATTCTTTCCGAACGCAGCCTGCGGTTATAGTCTTTCAGGAAGAAGTAAAGTGTGATCAGGATGAACAGAATAGCCAGGAAAACACTAGCCTGGATAATGGCTGCAGTATTGAAAAATTGTTTATTCGCATCTCCTAAACGTGCGGAAAGGAACGCTTCTTCGTTGGCGATAAACCGTTCGGACATGCTGCGAATGGAGTTCATCAAACTGTCTCCTTCTTCGGAATCGATCAAATCCTTCGCGGCTTCAAACCCCACTTTCTGGCGCACAACGATTGCATGTTGGGCAAATTCACACTTTTTGACAATCAGTTTATTGATCTCTCCCAGTAGTTTTCTCTGGGAAGGATTGTCGCGCACCAGCTGATAGAGGTGCATGTGCGCACGCGGCAATTCATCCAGTCCCTGTTTGTATGGCTTCAGGAATTTTTCCTTTTCGGTAATCACATATCCCCGCTGGGAAGTTTCAATGTCTTCCACGAGGAGTAAAATGGACTGTGCCTCGTTAATCACTGCCTGGGTGTGACTTACCCATTCCGAAGATTTCCTGTACTCTTTGGTACTTTGGTAAGCATACGCTCCAACGATGAGTAAAATACAGATACTCAATGAGAACGTAAGTATAATTTTAAGTTTACCGGACATATTTAATCTCTTTTTTCTTACTCTTACCAAATTAAAGATAAGAAAAATCGTCTTTTACCGCTTTATCAAATTTCCAACATGCAAAAAACCAGCTTGTTTTCTTCCCTGAAAATCTGATTTTTGCCGGAGATTATAATGACCGGATGCTCTTCCGGGTTTGAGAAAATAGCGCACATTCATTTACCATTGTACCGAATCCCCTTCATTGGGTAAATAACGGGCGTAAAAGAGTGTATCCATCGAATTCACCGGCATGTTTTCCGGCAAAGATTCTTGCGGGATCAGCATAAACTGGTTCCGGGAATAGAATTTCTGAGCGGCTTTGAATTGGTCCATTGTTCCCAGGTACAGGAAGGTGTAGTTTCGTTTCTTTGCTTCCTCAAAGGCTCTTTCCAACAGTTTTTTTGAAACTCCGGTGTCACTTCCCCGGTGTTCTTTCGATACAAACAAATGCCTTAATAAACCGGAACGGTCATCGATCTTCGTTAAACCAATGGTGCCGACTACCTGGTTTTCATACAATGCAACCCAGAAAAGGTCGTCTTCACTGGCAATATCGGAAATGGTTTTGGAACCGGGCTTGCGGAAGGTGGTATCGAATTCCTGCTGGATTTCGTTCATCATCCGGCTGATTCCCTCCTGGTGGGATTGTTCAAATGGAATTATTCTATGCATAAGATATACTTGTTATTCAAAAAATAGAAGTTAAGATCTAAATCGATACCTTAAACTTAATTATTCTTAAAATATCCGTAATATCTCAGGAAAATAGCTGCATTTATCTGCCAAGAAGTACCATTGCAACTATTAAAAAGACGACGAGAACATAAAAAACGACCATTCCCAAAGCATACGCAGCCAATGACTTTAAATAGCTGCTAATCTTTTTGGGGCCGAAGAATTGTCCGATTGCCCAGATGGTATATACAAACACGGGGATATTTGAAAGCTGTCTCAAATGCAAATAACAAAGCTTTTCTATTACCAAAAGGACAGCAAAGATTAGCATGCCAATTCCCATTATGAAACAAAGCAGGATCAGGATTTCGAAAAAATTGTATCCCGTCTTTCGGAAGAACAATTTCAGCCACATGGTAATGAAAATTCCCATGATCAAATTGGTATACCCGTAATGGCTATCCATCCACCGCAGTACCAAACTCAAAGCAGGTATCGTTTTCACTTCCTGATTTTCCAGTGTTCCGGCATGAACTGCATGACTTAACAGGGTGTAGATCAAAGAGCAAACAATCAGGAAAATGACCGGTTTCACGAGCCTGTTCCTGTCTTCGGTGATAAAAGTGTGTACTGCTTTTCCCGGACGGATGAATAGTTCCTTTATCGTGTAGAAAATACCTTTTTCCAGGTGCAGTACATGCGTAATTTCATGCAGAACGAAATGCCCGTTGATTCGTTTGGGTTGCACAGGCTGTCCGCAATTGCCGCAAAATTTATCACTTACCGTATTGTTGCAAATCCTGCAATTTTTCATATCCACCGGATGGTTTATTTATATCTCACAAAAATCAATCATGGAATGCTTTCAAAGACTACACTTTAGTGTAAATTTGGAGAAATGAAAAACAATCGGCAGTCCGGGTTACTTACCAAAAACAAGATCGAATCGGTTTCCGATGAAGACCGCCTGGTACAAAAAGACTACCTGGAAGCTGTTAAGTCGTTTTCGCGCCTCACGTATGAAAGTGTATATGTGATCAATTACGAGGACATGTCGTTTGAGTATGTTTCGGAAAACCCCTTGTTTTTATGTGGGTTTTCGGCTGCGGAGGTGATGAAATTGGGCTATGAATTTTACTTCCTGAATGTTCCGGAAAAAGACCTGGAATTGCTTCATACGATTAATGAAGCAGGGTTTGACTTTTACGAACAGTTGCCCGGAGATCAGAAAACGGATTACCGGATCACGTATGATTTTCACCTGACCAACAAGGACGGAAAGAATACGCTGATCAATCACAAATTAACTCCCCTGTTTCTCACCGGACAGAAAAAAATATGGAAAGCCATGTGTATCGTTTCCATTTCCAATCGTCAGCAGGCAGGAAATGTTTTGATAGAAAAGCAAGGTTCCGATGAGTATTGGGAACTCGATACAACCAACAAAATCTGGCGAAAATCTACAAAACCCAAACTGACGGAGCGGGAAACGGATGTACTTCGACTGTATGCGCAAGGTTTAACGATCCACCAGATCGCAGAAAAGATCTTTGTTTCTCCCGACACGGTGAAATATTACCGCAGGAGAATCTTTGAGCGGCTGAATGTCAGTACGATCTCAGAATCACTGGCTTACGCGGTAAATGCTAAGATCATTTGAGGTGAACCACATAGGTACATAGGGCACATAGTCCGGAGGAAAGTTATCCGAAGTTTCCTGAACCAGGGAATTTTTATTGGTGTTGTTAAAGTAACAGGGAATTCTTTACTGTAATCTTATTTTACCGAGCTGTTCGCAGTATGCGATGTTCTTCTGTGTACCGCTGATCCGTTTCTCATCGGAATTAAAATCAATGGCGATAAAGTGCGTGCAATTTTGGATCACTTCCCGGTCGCGCTGTTCGTCATTCTCAAAACCACCGATGATCTTCCAGCCGCTGACTTTCGTTCGGAACTTGTCCGGCAAATACCGGGGACGTTCCCCGATATGGTAAACCGAAACACGGGATGTGGTGCACTTCAGTACTTCCATTGCCAGGGCATCCGTTCCCCTGAAATCACAAAGTGAAAAATGTACCGTTTCATCGTCCAGGTAGCGGTTCATGATTTCCTCGTAGTGGATTTTGAAATCGGCAAAAGAGATATTCCCGTTGCCAAATAAGTAGATATTCATTGTTTCCGGCTATTTCATAATTTTACCGACCCCAGTCAGCGGTTCTTTCTCTTCAACGGCTGCAGAAGTTTTCAAGGTCAGTTCCCACCATTTATCGTATTCCAGGTCTTCATCCTGTTCCCCGTTATTTTCCGTTATCAAACCTTTCCATGCCTTGCAGTAAGTGATGAAATTATCCATGAATTGCAAGCGGTATTCCAGGCTGCTTGTTTCCGCAAAATGAAAACGGATGCCTTTTTCCTGCGACACTGAAAACACCATTTGTTCGTTTTCTCTTGTCAGGAAAGCAAATGCCTGGAAATTTTCAGGAAGTCCGATTCTGAAAGTCTCTTCATCCAGCACATTTAATAGTTTCAGGAAATCGGCAGTGATATATGACCAATGGTGTTTTGTGACCGAATAGATTTCGCTCCACTTTTCCGTGATGGGTGATTTCCCGAATGTTTTGTCATTTTCAGAAGGTATCCACATTCCAAACTCCACATCTTCCAATTTCTCCCATTCGATAATCTGCTGAATGCAGCTGTAGAAATCAAGGATTGCATTTCCCTTTGATCCGTCGGATTCAATCCCTGGTTTTGTTTCGGAGGGCTGTTCTACGATTTGTTCGGTGTTTTGTTTAGCGCTGCCGAAAAACTTTTTCAAAATTCCCATGGTCTTAATTTAGCTGGTTTTCGTGCCCTAAATTAGAAAAATCCGTTTAATGTGGAATTTCTTCGACCAGGATTTTAGTTCCTTTTGAATCAAAATAGGTACAAGTCATTTTGTCCATGTATACTTCCCATTTTTCTACTCCTGTTTCAGCGCACATCGCAATGAATTCCATGAAATCCGTTTCTCCGCGCTGGTGAGCTTTCAGTCCTGCTTTGAATTGTTCCGGATCCGGAGACACTGCAATTATTAACCGGCTGTATTTTGCCGGAACGGTGGCAGTATGATCGTTTACTCCATGGTAATCAATCCGGCCATCGGAGACGTAGCATTCGTAATGCGTAACACCCATTGCTTTGATTTCCTGAATGTAAGCCGGGAATTCTGCACCGGATTTCACCTTACTGTGGGCTTCTTTGATTTGATCTGCTGTAAACATATTTATTGGTTTTGAATGAATGTAATCTGGTTCGATTACCTTGCAAAGATGGACCGGTTAAAGATTTCCTGATTGTAAAAAATCGTTTTTTTGAGGAGTTTCACAATCGCCTGAAATTCTCCGGGGTATCTCCCGTAAATTGTTTGAAGTTTTTAATGAAGTGCGCCTGGTCGAAGAAATGGTTCTCATAACAGAGTTCCGTCAGTGACTTTGACTGGTTCAACCTATTCAACACGCTGTTAAAGCGAACAATCGAAGCAAATTTCTTCGGAGTTGTTCCTACTACTTTCCTGAAACGTTTTTCAAAAGGACTTTGACTGATAAAGAGTTTTTCATTCAGTTCTTTGATCCGGATCGATCCTTCGCTTTCGTAGATGAGTTTGACCGCTTCCACTATCAATTTGTCGGTTTGGATCTCTTTCAATTGGGACAAAAGGAATTGCTCAACCACTTTTAAGCGTTGTTTGTCCGTTGCCATTGAAGCCAGCTTCTCCTCTACTTCACTGACCCGATCTTTCGTGAAAATTTCTTCCAGGGAAAGGCTTAGGTTAAACAGTTCATTGACCGGATGTGCTGAAAAGTGAGCAAATCCAATTTCTGTAAAATAAACAAGTATGGTACCTATTCCTGCGGAATTCCTGAAAATGGTGTAACGATCAGAAATGCCTGAAATTCCTGCCGTACTGAGCGGGATTTCCGTCTTTTCCTTCAAAGCTGAAAGAGAACCCTTGTACTGAAACCCGATCACTAGTCCGGAAGAAGGAAATACTTTGTATTCGCTCTCCATTTCATTTTCCGACACGACCAAATACCGGATGTATGGCTTCAAGCGTTCGCAGGGAAAATGTTTTTCGAATTTCATACTCTAAATTAGTTAAAATCAAATTCCAAACGAAAAAAGCGGCCTTCCCGTAATTGGAAAGACCGCTTCTCATTCAAAACCTAAGTCAGGTGTGGTTATTCGTTCCGAATTTTTATTTCTTCCATCTCCAGATCGAACCGTTTTTGGTGACCTGCTTTTCCAGCGTTCCTTTTTCAGTCAGTTCGTTCAGGACTTTTTCGCTTGTTCCTCTCGGTGTGCCCGTCAGTTCGGAAAATTCCTTGGCAGTCAGCGTCGGGTATTTTGCAAAAACAGCTGTCACATCTTTCGAATAGTTGTGTTTTTCTGCTTCCGGAGCCAAAACACGCACGGCATTTTCATACGCAGCGTAAGGCTTGGAACCATATACTTTTTCTGTTTTCCCGGTGGAATCCGTGAAGAACAGGGTTGGAAATCCTCTTACGCCTAATTCTCTTCCTAATTTCAAATCTTCGTCGAACAGTTCTTTTGCTTTTCCTTCGTAATCTGTTTTCAGCTTTGCAGCATCCAACCCGGCTTTTTTTGCAGCAGTTTCAATGTGTTCCCATTTGGTGATATTCTTTTTGTCGAGGAATACCAATTCGCGGATCTCCCGCAGGAACACGATCGCTTTTTCTTTGCTCTGCATTTGTGCTGCTTTGAAAGCAATAGACGGCGGATAGGAAGAAGACAGAGGATCTTCGAGCCACACGTCACCATCAATCGGCATGTCGTAATGGGCACTCACTTCGTCCCAGTGGTGCGCAACATCAGAAGGTTTGCTGATCCCACCGCTGTTGTAGCTCCAATCAGGAAGCAATCCTCCCATGCGGTATTCAATTTCAATGCTGCTACCGTATTCCAGTTTCAATTTGCGTAATTGCGGTTCGATTCCCCAGCAGGAAGAACAGATCGGATCGGTATAGTAGATCACTTTTACCGGTTTTTTTACCGATTTGAACATCCCGGTTGCGGAAGAATCTGTTCCGGTTCCAGGCATTTCACACATGCCGGTTTCGACATCACACAATAAGGGGTTGTTTTTCTCTTGCATTTTTTCGTTGGTTTGAGTTTGACAATGTGTATTGCCAAAAATGAATAAACTAAGTAAAATCGGGTATGTCAATTTCATTTTCATCTGTTGTACTGTACAATTTGTTTTACCTTTATACAAATTTCGGAAGAATTAATTGTTCCGGCAATAAGTCAGTTTTTTATGACTACCAAAAAGACAGCTGAAGAGAATGAAACGTGTCCTGCACAAGCGCTTTTAAAAATGCTTTCAGGAAAGTGGAAACCAGAGATTTTCCGCCTGGCAGCCAATAATCCCCTGCGTTTTAGTAGTTTGTTACGGGAAATCAACGGTTCGAACAAACAATCGCTTGCTGTGGCGCTAAAAGAACTGGAAGAAGTGGGATTGCTCGAAAAAAAGGTGATCAAGGAAAAACCGCTGCACATTGAATACAATCTCACGGAAACGGGCAGGTCTCTACTCCCGATTTTTCAGCAGCTGGAGAGCGTGAAATAATGGGATAGAAAATACAACCGCCAAGAAAAGAAGAACGCAAAGGTTTTGAATATTCATGCTTTCAAAAAGCCATCATCTAAAAAAGATCATTAAACCTGTATTTATACTGCTCAAAAGCTAGTGCGATAGTTATCGGAAGTGATTGATTCCTGAAATAATTACCCCTTCTTTTCAAAAAGAATTTCTGCGCGTATTCCAAACATTTTCGGGATCCAGGCATCAAACTCAGCCTGCGAAGTAATATACATGCCATTCCAAGCTGGCCGGTTCCAGTTTTTTTCATAATAATACAACCAAACTTTTCGACCTGGAAAATTCCTTTCCCGAAGAATCCTCAGTTTTGCAAGCAACCATTCCTTTTTTTCTTCTCCGCCGTCATCCAAAGCTTTTTTGAATAATTCCAGGACATCTGTTTCGATGGAATTGCTTATTTGCAGGTAAAGATCAAACTGCCGGTTGTATCTTTTCGTATCCGGGCTGTCGTCTGTCAGCAATTTAGGTGTATGGCTGATGATGTGCTGTCTTCCGTCATTGGTGAGCAGGTACTCATACTCAAAGTAGAGGTTTATGTTCTTTTCATATTCGTCTTTCCCGGTTCTTTCTTTAGAAATGCGGACAAACTCAGGAGTAATGCCTAAATTTCTATAAGCCAGTAATTTGTGATGTCCGTCTAAAATATACTGCGGACTATCTACCGAAGTAACTGATTGCGATCCCTTGTACATTTCTATGTCTTCAAACACTGCTTCGAAAATAACTGCTTTTGGGCGCAGGCCGCTTAAGATCATTGCTTCATATTCTTTCACACGCTCCGGATTTATTTCCGAATACCGCTGCGTAAACATCAGGTTATCCCCCAGCGGATTGTAATAATTATTTAATCTGTTGCTTAAAAGATCCCTGTGCAGGTACAAAGATTCTTTCTTCCAACGGTCAATGTATACGGTATATTCACCTGAGGTAAATAACTCCATGAAATCACACATAACTTCCAGTATCCTGGAATCCTCTCCGGTAATCATCGTTTCATTGAAACGTTCGGTCATCCGTTCACCGTGGGGGAAAAATGAGAAATACCTGCCACAGGAACCGTCACAATCAGGCCAATCTACCGCAACCGGTTTCTTTATTTTCAGGCAGGTTACAAATCCGTCACTCAGGATATCGATAACGTTCTTGCCGTTTTCCACGTTAAAAACCATCGTTTTATGCTTTAATTACCAGTGTTTTCGCTTCCCGGTCCGGATCACGGGCATCGTGATAAGCCGTTAATTCTTCAAGCAAACTACCACTTTCCGGATCTTCCAGGATTTCTTTGCTGAGGTATTTGTTCAATTTATGCAACGCTATGATGTTTGCTATAGTTCTCCGAACTTCTTTTTCCGGGTGTTTCAGCAAATCGGCCACAAGCTCCAGGTATTTTTTTTCGTCTTCATCAAAGATCTTCCAGAACCACATCCAGATAAAGAATGTTTCATTCTTATCGTCACTATTCGCCAACTCCGGGTTCTCTTCTACCAGGGAATCGTGGTAATTTGCCCACATGACTTTTTCATGGTAGCTGGTTTCTCTTTTAACCGGACTATTGGGTCTACTGTCAATCACCTCGTACATGCATTCTCCTGATTTTGAATAGCGCCTGCGGATGAAATCTCCTGTATCTTGCACTTCCCGGACCTGCTTGATTTTTCCGTCGTTGTAATACACCGTGTGATTATCCCGAACCAGGTTTCCGGCCAGGTTCCAGGCTTTGTTTGAATAGTTGCCTGTTGTCGGATCGAAGCTATCTTCTTTGTTTACCTGCCCGCTTTCGAAGAAGGTAGTGCTTTTCAAATCCACTCCATTCTCGTAATAACTGATCGCATATATTTTCCCGGAATTGTAATAAGCCACTCCTTCTCCATGTGCCAACCCGTTGCGGTATGCAATCCGTTCGTGCTGATCTTCCATTACCCCGGTGAACAGTTCACCCTTGTAATAAACATCCACCAAAAGGTTGCCTTCGTTGCGGTATTCCAACTCAGCATCGTTAGCATCAATGGTTAAATTTCCCATGTGTTTTCGATTGATCAGTCCTCTATTGCTTCGATTCCCTGCTGCTTGAGGCGTTCCAGGTTGTCTTTCATCATTTTCAGTTGTTCTTCCGAATGTCCCTGCCAGGAATCCAGTTCTCCTACAACTCTCAGAGCATGTTGTGTTCGATAGGATTTGGTGGGATTTCCGGGGAATTTCTTATCTGTGAGGTTCGGATCGTCTTCAAAGAAACCCGTTGGCTCCACGATGTAGATCCGTTCTTTGTTTTCACCGAAAGCCAGTTCTGCTCCCCAGATTGCCGCATCCATGGTTGCCGTAAAATACACATAGAGCGCTTTTTTCCTGCTTCCGTAGTTCGAATGAAAGCCGGGATTGATCAAATCTCCTGCTTTCAGGTCTGCTTTGGTGCCGTGATAATATGTTTCACTCATGTTTTTGATGGAAAAATGAGAATGGAAAAGTCTTTTCAATTTTACCTTTTCAATTTTCAATTATTAGTTTTCTCTTCGCATTAAAACGTAGTTACGGGGAATATCTCCTATGACATATACTGTATTGGTAACCAATTCCCAGCCTTGTTCTTCGTAAGCACGCATTCGTGTTAAAAGCGGTCGGAAATCATGGGAATCTTTTGATTTTTCATTTTTGACTTCTATCACTTCATATTTTCCCGTGCCATACGTCAAGTGGATTTCATTACCAGTCTGGGCCATTGTAAGGTATTCATAGATCTGATGCCCCCTTCCCTGCGAAAAGCCTGGCGAGGAAAGTGTCAGTAAACAAATTAATCCGATTATTCTCATGATTTGAAGTTTTGGTCGTTGAACTAAAGATAGTTATATCCGGGATTACTTCCAGATTTCATACCACTTCTTTTTCGACGAATCGTTTGTCATTCTCTCATTCCGGATCGTTTCAACTGTCAATCCGTACTCTTTGAGCCGGTGTTCCAGGTTGGTGAGGATGTAATTCTCATCTTCCTGGAATTTCTCAGCAATCATGCGGTAATGTTTCAAGAAGCGTTCGTCCTTCACTTCCCACAGTGACTGCAGTGTGATGTGAATCACGCGGTTTGACTCGTCATTCAGACCGGCAATAAACACATCAACCAGGTCTTTTCTATCTTTCAGGGTTCCCAACGAATAAAAAGCCTGAACACGGATTTCCTCCTCCTTGTTTTTCGTAAACGGGATAAGCAACGGACTATAATTCTCCCCGGATTCCTGCAACAGGTAGGTACAAAAACGGAAAGTTTCAGCATCTGTGATGCGGTGGATATTTTCTTCGATAACCGGAAACCACTCCGGGCTTTTGTCTTTTGCATACCAAAAAATCGTTTGAAACACATGGAGCAAATCTGTTTCAATTAGTTGCAGGAGATACGGTCTTGCCTTCCCATAATCCGATTTACAAAGTATGCGAATCAATGTCTGTTTGTTTTCCGCCCCTGATCTGATCAACTCCTCCACTCGCTCCAGGGTCTCTTTCGTTAAGCGCATTTTGTTCATCAATCCCCACAAACAATCATTCCGTTCTTCCGGATCCTCCGAATCCAGGTAGGTGTTCAGCAATGTTTCATCCGTGCCGCCTTTGTTAAAACCGAACATACCTGCTTTCTCGCTGATCAATTCGCCGGAGATCACTTCATCCAGCCACCTTTCATACCAATCCAGGAAGTTATTTTCAAATGTAAAAAAAGGTGTACGCCGGTCCATATCGATATTCACGACTTTCCCCTCATGCGGTCCGTTCAGGATCAGTGCATGCAAATAACTGCATCCCTGCGAACCGATCGGCAGGATTCCACCGTATACCCGTCCGTTTTCCAGCTCGAATTCTTCATCGGACAATTCCTCATCCGTATCCAATCGTCCCAAAATAAGATTCCATTCTTCGGTAGTTATTTTGGGATAGATCAAACAATCGTTTTTCAGGTATAACTTTATATTATCGTAAATCAGGTCATTCACGTTTTCACCCAGGGCATAAATTCCGTAATACGGTCCTGCACCGGCTTTTGAAAAGGAAATCCCTCCATTTCCGACCTGCATCACAAATGCCCTGTAGCACTCCGGAAGCTGAACGGAATACGCCTCTTCAAAAGCTCTGACTTCACTTTCAGTTGCCGGAGGATTGAACTGGTATTGGTGGCTTTCCGCACCGAATACTTTCAGGTCCGTGTCAGCCTGTTTTGCCTGTATCAGTTTGTCTTTGATCCGCTGAATCTGTTGATCGTAGTCTGTCATATACATCATTCGTTACTCCGGTAGGCTAAACTCATCAAAATCCTTGATTTCGGAAAGTTGGAGCAGTTTTTTTGTTTTCAGTTTTACCCAGGTTTCTTTAAACACTTCGTCTTCCGGATCTTCGCTGATATTCTCTTTTTCCTGTTTCTTTTGAGTCAGGAAATTGATGCTGGTGATCCATTGAGCAATCGGTCCGTGATTTTCACTTGCATCGTAGCCAATTAAATCAAAATCAGACTGATTGTAGCGGAATGTGTAGCTCCAATAACCGTATCTTCCATGGGCGTAATGAACATACAGCTTCCCCTTTTCCACACTGACCGATAATTCCGGGGCATAATACACTCCACCGTCTTCATTTTCAGAAGAAAAACATTCCAGGTTCTTGACAACCTGTTCATAGCCGTGCTTTTTATTCAGTAAAACGATGAGTCCTCTCCGGTTGCGATCCAGTTCTCCACGGTATTCGTCCTGGTAGAAATTGCCTCTGTCCGTGCCTTTGATGATCAAGATCAAGTCTTTCACACCGTCTTTGTCCAGGTCTCCGTAAACTTTCTCGAAAACCCGGAATCCTTCCGGAACGAAATCCGCCGGATCTTGTTTTGGTTTTGCGGCAGGAAGTGTTTTTTCAGGAGTTTCTACAACGGTCACCGTATCGCGTTCCTTGTTTTTTGCGGTAGATTCATCTGTCCCGGATCCACCACAGCCAGCGAACAGCAGTCCGCTGATCCCGAAAAGTATCCAATGTTTTTTCATAGATTGTTATTGACCAACTTGTTTCTATTTTTACTTACTTATCCAGTACGGCATTTACTTTCTCCAAAAACTGATTGGGAGCCGGGTGATCCGGATCAATGGCATGTGCTTTTTCAAACTGTTGTTTTGCCTGATTAAAATCTCCCAATTTGAAATAACATTCTCCAATGGAAAATTCAGCAAGCAGGCTTACCGGATTTTGCACCAATGAAAGCTGGAAATCAGCTATTGCTTCGTGCCACATGCCCAAGTCCATTTTACAGAAAGCCCGGTTGTCAATTGCTTCAAAGAATGGCGGAAACAAATCTATTGCTTTTGAATAGAAATCGATCGCTTCGTGGTGTCTCTTCTCATTTGTCAATTCAATCGCAGTCTTGTAATACCCGTTTGCAACGGAAACATAATAAGCCGGCTCCTGAGTTCCTCTTAAATACTCATGATAGCCAATCAGATCGGCAGCTGTTACCGGTTGATGAACAAGCAGCGTACTTTCTGCATACGATTTTTTATCAATCGGAGCATGGTATGCAAAAACATCCAGGTTGTTGATTTCTTCCCCTTCAGGCAGGTTTTCCACCGGTTTATAGAGCAACACATGGTAACACTCAAATTCGGCATCTTCTGCCAATAATTTGCACAGTTTATACTTGCCTTCTTTTTGCGAGTAAAAAATATCTCCCACCGAAAAATCAGGAGTTTGGGCTTGTTTTTGCTGATCCAGTTTCTCCGAACCTGAAAATAATTTCTTAAAAAGACTCATTGTTTGGGGTTATTGTAAGTTCTGATTTATGCTCCTAATTTACTTTATTCCGCGGGAAACTTGTGCTCCATTTTGCCATTTATGCGCAGGAAAGCGCTTCTCAGCACGTTCAGACCGGATAAATATTCGAATTTTTCTTGGTAAAAGCGCTTCAAATCTTCCGGTTCCAGGTCAGCCCGGTAGCCCGATTCCACATTCGTGTACCAATACATGCTACTCTTCCCGTCTTGATAATTGGCACTCAAGAAGCCTTTCCATTCGGAACCATAACTAGATTGCAGGATTTGTTTTGCTGCTTCTTTATTCTCCGGCTCGAAAAAAATCCCCTGCGGATCACCATTCCGGAAGACAATTAAACTGGAACAGTTGGAACATTGAAAGATTTGATGGAAAACACGATGCAGCACTATTCTTTTCTCCACCGAATCCGGATCATCCAGTACATCCAGGTAATCATCGTAGTCCTGGTCGGGCATGAAGCGTGCTTTCCACCTGTTCGAATCGCTTTGATCCACAATCACATTTCCGCATTTGCAACCGATTTTAGCCATTTCTCCTGTTCTTTTTAATGCTTTTTCAGTTTATTCCGTTTTCACAGTCAGTACCGGTTACCCGGCAGAATCAATCGTTCCTGTATTCTTTTTTACCTACCCGTTTTCGCCCGGATTTGTAGTTATTGTAGAAGACTTTTTTCTGTTTCAGGATCAACGCTTCGTTGTCGGCAGAAACTTTCCATTTGGTTTTAATTTTGGCATGCGTCCACCCTTTCTTTAAGTTTTGCAAATCAGAATCAATAGCCAAAATCAGTTTGTTTATAGAATCTTGTGAGAATGCCTCGTCTTCCAAGTACTGTTCTGCCTGGTCTTTTCTGGCTTCCAGCCGGGATATGGAATCTCTGCGCTGCGTGTAATCTACGGGCAGACAAACTGCTTTCTCTGTTGAAAAATAGGTTGAACCGGTACCAACCGGCAACAACGGATGTTTGGTGATACAATCACATGGATCTTCGCTGGAATAAGCCTGCACAATCGTTTGATGGGTTACGCAACTGGTTAAACCGGATCCGATCAATAAGTACAATAAGGTGTATTTTGGTGTTTTCATAGGTTATTTTTTCAGGTTTCTTTTATCGTTTATAACTTCATTTTCAAAATCAGGTAATCCATTCCCCAATCGTCTTTTTCTGTAAATGTTTTCTTATTTCTCCTGTTCCCGGAAATCATCACTGCGACACAATCCAAACCGGGGTGATGTGAGCGGAGCGGTTGAACTCAGTTGATCTTCCACATACAGTTGATCCAGGGTTTCCGGTATGTGTTCATTGAATTCAAGCACTAACAGGTGATTGTTTCCTCTTGAAATAGTTCCGGCAGGAACCCACCCGTTACACAATGAATGTACGATTTTGTACTCATTGAAAACAACTTCCTGAAAATCATTCTTATTGAAAATACAGTCCAGGGTTTCGAAAAGCGGTAATTCCTCCGGTGCACGAAAGGTTGCGACCAACAGTTGTTTTTCATTTTTCTCCCAATTCATAAAATCAGAATAAAAGGAATCTTTTACCCGGTTGGCAAAACGTTTTGCAACTATTTCTTTCAAAGCCCGAATCCCGGTTTCTGAAAAGCAAGCGTCAATACACAAGTAGTTAAATTCGGGTTGCGGTTGATTTTCCATGATCATTTACTTCTTTTTGATTCAGCCAATTTACTACAACTTCATTCTCAGGATCGGGTAGTCCATTCCCAAATCGTCTTTTTCTGTTCGTTCTACGACTTCAAATCCGAATTTCCGGTAGAAGTTCAATGCTTTTAGGTTCTGTTCGTTTACATCAACCTGGTATGCATGCTCTTCGTTTACGGCATACTGCACTAAATTCAGTCCGTGTCCCTTTCCGAAGTATTCCGGATCTACAAACAACATTTCTATTTTATGGTCTGCTATTCCTATGAATCCGGCAACTTCTCCCTGGTTCACCGCACAAAATACTTCCAGTTCATCAAAATCCAGTTTGCTCACAACTTCTTTGATTTCCAGGAAATCGGACAAACTGAGGAAATCGTGGGTCGCACGTACGGCATCTTCCCAGATTTGAATTAATTGCTCCCGGTATTCTTTCCGGTACGGATGTATTTCGAATGGTTTCATTTTCAACTACGCGGTTTCCTTTTCACTTTTGTTTCAGGTAAATGTGCCGGATATTATTGATCCCCGTATCTCTTACATCGATCTCAAATTTGTTGAGGTCTTTGATCAGCGGCAACAGTTTCGGGAAACCATAATTCCGGGGGTCAAAATCAGGTTTCTTTTTCAGGATGTAGTGTCCCAAACTTCCCAGAAAAGCCCAACCGGTCTCATCTGCCAGGTCATTGACACTTTTTGTTATCAGCCTGATCGTTGCGTGATCCACTTTGCTGAGCGGTTCTTCCTTTAATGGCTTTTTGGTAGTCGTTGTTACATCCTCCGGCTCTTGTTTCGTTGTTTTCAGGATCTCCAGGTAGATAAATTTATCACACGCTGAAATGAAAGGCTGCGGTGTTTTCTTTTCACCGAAACCAATCACGATCATTCCTGCCTCTCTCAATCTTGTAGCCAGCCTGGTAAAATCACTATCGCTGGAAACAATGCAAAAACCATTTACTTTTTCCGAATACAAAATATCCATCGCATCAATGATCATTGCGCTATCGCTGGAGTTTTTTCCTTTCGTATAGCTGTATTGCTGGATCGGGGTAATGGCATTTTCCAACAGCACTTTTTTCCATCCGGAAGCTGTTGTACTGGTCCAATCAGCATAAATGCGCTTGATTGTGGGAGTTCCGTTTTTAGCGATTTCCTCCAGCATTTCTTTCACGTGTGAATAGGGGACATTATCCGCATCAATAAGCACCGCTAATTTTTTTTCTGCCATAAGTGTTTTGTTTCTAATTTGTTATTCCTGATCTCCAGTCGGTAGTTGGGTACCGCTGCCCGCAATGACTTTGAGCTGATCCTTGGAGTAGTTCCAGACCCGGATGTATTTATACTTTCCCGCAAAGGCATTGTTTTGGTGGGTTCCCCGGATCTCATTAGTGAGTGTTACAACCACGTTATTTTCAATAATGCTTACTTGTTCTATTACTGAATCAATTCCATTGATCACGAACTCCCCCGACCGGTATACTTCCAGGTCCTGTTGTTTGGTGATTGTTTCTCCTCCAGGCAGCATAAAAAGCAGATCATCGTGTAGCAATTCGTCCAATAATGCGAGGTCAGCGGTTTTCATAGCCCATAACAGCTGCTTCTCCGCCTGAAGAACCAAGCCTTTCAGTGTTGATTTCGTATCCATCTGACTCAAATATAAGGTCTTTCACCCTCATTCCTTAATCTGTGCTGAGGAATTTTAACCAATTCTTTTTTCAGGAGGGGGAATTTTAAGCCGTGTGGCTTTCAAAAGTCCGGATCTAATGGGTGAATTTGGTCTTTCTAGTTATTCTGCGGAGTCCACATTTTCAGGAATTTGAATTTCTTCGGGTACTCCTCACGCGGACAAAACACCAGGCAAACTTCCCTGTTATCCAATGAAGATTCCGTTAGTAAAACAGCCCTTTCTTCTTCTTTCAGATTAGTGAATTCCGATTCATTTGCCAGGCAAACTACTTTTCTAAAAATCCCGTTGATCCAGGTATTCATGTCGCTGTCTTCCTCGAACTTCTTGTAACAGGCCAAGGAAGCATGTGCAGCAATTACCGGCACCAATTTATCAGGGACATCATTCTTGATGACAATATACATTTTCATACCATTTCTTTTTACAGATCACTCCCAAACTCCGTTCTTTGCTGTCAGGATCACCGGTTTTTCGTCAGTAACAACGATCGTATGTTCGTGCTGCGCCATGAATCCGCCTTTATTCCCCACCATGGTCCAGCCGTCCTGTAAAGTTTCGGCAATCGTTGAAGTGGTTGAAATAAATGTTTCAATGGCAACAACGGAGTTCTTTTTGAAGCGTTCGGTATTGAAACGATCCCGGAAATTGGCAATTTCGTGTGGTTTTTCGTGCAGGCTTCTGCCTACTCCGTGCCCCGTTAAATTCCGGATCACTTTGTAACCACGTTTCTTTGCTTCGGTTTCGATCAATTGCCCGATATCTGAAATCCGCACACCGCCTTTGATATTGTCGATTGCTTTCTGTAAAATCTCTTTGGAAGCATCTACCAGTTTTTGGTGCTGATGAATGTCTTGTCCCAATACAAATGAGTTCCCGTTATCCGACCAAAAACCATTCAGTTCGGCAGAAACATCGATATTCACCAAATCACCTTCCTGTAATAGTTTGGTTTTCGATGGAATTCCGTGACAGAATTCGTTGTTTACGCTGATGCAGGTCCAACCCGGGAAACCATAAGTTAAATAAGGTGCCGATTTTGCCCCGAGCGCATTCAGGATTTCTCCGCCGTAATTGTCCAGTTCTTTTGTGGACATTCCCGGACGGGCATAATTTCTCATTTCCTTTAATGTGAATGCAACCGCTTCACTTATCTTTTGCATTCCGATTAGTTCGGATTCTTTTGTAATGGACATAAAATGGATCTTTTCGTTTGTGTTTTTTACTGTCTGTCATTTGTTATTGCAAAGATATCACCATTTCCAGATTTCTTTTTCATCTTTCCAGATCAGTAAGCGAAATTCTTCGTAGTGATTCCCGTTGCCGATTACGTGAGTATCGCGGTGCCCCTTCTCTAGCTGCAATTTATGCAGGATTCCGGAACTGGAACCAACCCAAAGTGTTTTCTCATCATCTGAAATGGCCATTCCGCTGATGGTTGACCCTAAAAAATGCCGCCACAGCGGTTTCCCTGTTTTATCGAAGGCTTTGATGTATCCGTAAGCATCTCCGAGAATGTAATAATTTGAAACTGCCACACCTGCATATACCCGCATTTGGTCGTCAATCTCCGTATAATCTTCACTTTCCGAATAGGCTTCAATGTTCAGGTTTTCAAATTTGTCCGAATTCACACCGATCGTCATCCCATTATAAAAGTGACAGGAATTGGAGATCACCTGGCTGTCGTCTTTTGCAAACAGGCAGAAATGCGGATAAGAAGACTGTGGACCGATTGCTCCGAGCGTGTTCCCGTCTGCATCCAACAAGCGGTGATCGTAAGATTGGTCGCCAACCAGGATGTAACGGTTATCGTTGGATAATGCCGCATTTTCCATGTCAATATCCGGACTCCATTCTTCCTCATCATTCTCTTCATTTTCTTCTCTCACTGGATGAATGAGTTTTTCTTCCTCGGCCGATACCAGGTAAATTCCTTCAGAAGTCACTACCACCATTTTTTTTCCATCATTGAACGGATAAAGCTCGGTGATCCCGGTATTCGCCAGTTCGATTAACTCAAATTCATGGATAATTTCTCCCTCCCAACCCTGAACGGTTGTGATCTTATTTCCTGCTGCAATGGCAAATACATTCCCCTGCTTTGATTTACCAACGGCATCTATGCTTTCATCCAACTCCATGACTTTATCACCATCCAACAAATAAGCTTGCCGGTTCTGGTATGCTGTTCCTCTTACAAACAGGATCTTTTGATCAGCTATGAACTGAAGCTGTTCAATACTTTGTGCTTTCTTTTCAATGAGCGAAATGAGCGGCGTATGAGCCGGAGGAAATTGTTCTCTGAATCGTGCAATTTCATTATTCGCATTGGCTTTTTTGAGCAATTCGAAGACTTTTTCACCCAGGTTTTCACGATTGTCAACCGGTTCTTCACCTGTCCAGTTTTCCCAGCCGTTCTTTTCTGCAAATGCAACCATTTCATTGATTCCGACTGCGTATTTTTCACCTTTTTCGTACCACTCTTTTTGGGTTTCGTTTTGATTGTTTTTGAATAAATTCAGCATATCAATTGTGTTTTGTACCAGATAATGAAGTTTTCAAGCGGATTTCGCAGATTTACACGGATGTAAACCCTAGCTCATTCCGGTGATTAAAAACTAAGCTGTCTACAAATTATTGATTTTTATGCAAAATTCAGTCTTTCCGACCAGTTTAAATTACCGGGAAGCTCCATATTGGAAAATTCAATATGGATGACCCTTCTTTTTTTATTATTTGTTGTGCGGTTTGAACTATGCAAAAGCAATGGCTTCATGATCATGATTCCTCCCTTGGAAACTTGACAGATTCTTTCCGTTTCTGTTTTCCAATCAATACTTTCGGGGCGATAAATTCCTTTTCGGTGAGACTTTTCAATCACTTTCAGTGCTCCATTTTGCTCATCTGTTTCGTCTAAGTGAATTCTTATGGTAAAATTGTTTTCAAGTATTCCGATCGGAGGCTGTACTGCGAATTGATTTTGTTTCGTTGTCCAAGGACCGAATTCTTTTAAATCAATTTTTTGATCAACAGAAATCGTTAAATCCTGGTGATAGGCAACATACCAATTCGAAGTTTCAGGCTTATCGAAATAAATGCTTTTCACGGCAAAATAATCTGCTCCAAAAATATCTGAGATCACGCTTTTCAAATTTTCGTTGAATACCATGTCCTGGATTTGAGGAATTTCTTTCAAAAATTGCCGGATTGCAAATAAATCAGATGATTTTCTAAAGGTATCACGCGATTTATCCGCAAGGTTTATCTTCTGAATGATTTCTTCTGTTTCCTTTTCGGAATAAATATTATGAATGGTCGCAAAACCGAGTTCTTCCAATTGAAGCTTATCCTGAATGTAGTTTGTCATTTGAAATTTTGTTAGAATCCTGTCATTTTCCGCACATCACAGATCAAATTCGAAGTAATGGAGATCGTCCCAAAACACCTATTTGGTACCTCTAAACAGTAAAGTAGTACTGGATCCCAGACCACCAAAACGACGCCAGATGATTAAGCTGTCTTCTTTGAAAACTACAGACATGCTGTTGTCCGGAGTTCCGATCTGGAATGTTTTCCCGTTCTCCACTTTCTCTACATCAAATGTCGCCTTCATTACGGAAAGCTCTTTTCCCTTCCGGGTAACAGTCACATCTTCGAAATAAGTACTGTCTTTAGCCCCTTGACCCATTGAATAGAATCCGTAATTAACCTGGCAGTGATACGTACCTGCAAGCTTCCTTGCCCGGTGTTTCGAACAAGCGGAAAACACAAGAAATAATAAGAATGATCCGGCGATTAAAGTCATTTTTTTCATAAATACTGCTGGTAATTTCTACATTAACGTATCATACTGCCTGTTTATTTTTCAGCAGGATTCGTAATAACAAAAGTGCTGAAAGCAGTGTCAGAACAGAAAAGCTCTTTTCCAGCAGGGTTTCAGCAAACAGGTTCCCGATGGTATTGAGCAGGAAAAGCACACAAAAGAACCACAGAACGAAGCTCACGAACCAGTTTTTTACCTTTTTCGCTTTCAGTGACAGCATCCAAATAAGAAAAACGTTCAAAGCAATGGAAATGCCTTCGAAAACGTACATTTCCCGGTCGGATTGGAGCCTGCCACCCCAGGTGATTTCGTAGGGAATGATCTTTACCAGGATCAGCAAATGGAAAAGAATGACAACGGATAATAATCCGAACAGGATTCTGAAAGCGTTTTTGGTTGAGATGATCGTCATTTTTAGTTATTCTAACGTTTTAAGTCGATTAAACAAGTTCACCACTAACTTACTCATATATTCTTGAATTCTATTAAATTCTTAACGAATCGACGGCATTTTTCCCAATACAAAACCAACTCTTTCTTCAACTGTTCCTCTCGGCACTTCGATCAGCTCGTAACCGTATTTTAAATAGGTTTCCTTCAATTTTTCGAAGGTCCACAACGCTTCTTCCCACGTTTGTTTCCGTTCGTTGTCCGTGTGGTAAATCTCTTCCCAGGGCGGGAGGATGAAAACGGTTTGATTGTAACGCAGATTCCTGCCCGCCTGTTCCATCTCTTCAGAAACAGGAAGCTGTTCCATTTCCGCATAAGCAAGTGAATCCGGAAGCCCGCGGTCGAAAAAACGGATCGCATTATCATCCGAAGGAACCGCGTGAAAACTTGCCACTGCTGCTTCAAACATTAAACGGGTATAGCGCTCTTTGTTCTTCCAGGGAAGTCCATCGCCATTGATTTCCATTTCCTGCCGGATGATCTCCCGGGCATTTTCGGGAATGATCTCAAAACCGGACTTCGCCAATTCAGTTAAAAGGGTTGTTTTACCCACACCGGGGCCACCGGTAATCACGAAACAGTTGTTTTTGATCATCTGCACAAATTTACTGATAACTAAAAAAGCGGAGCCGAAACCCCGCCTTTGAACATTCAATTGGTTACCTCCATCCACCACCGAGCGCTTTATACAAATACACGCTATTTTGGTTTTTCAGACGGTAAATTTCCAGTAGTTCCATTTGTGATTTCAGGTAATTTTCCTGTGATGTGAGCATTTCCAGGTATCCCGCCCTTCCCGATTTGAATAAGGTACGGGAGGTCTCAACGGATTTTTTCAGCAAGGCTACCTGTTCCTGCTTCACTCCTTTCCGGTTTTGGAAATTATCGCCCAGTTTCAGGAGTTGATACACTTCCGTGAAAGCCTGCAAAATGGTTTTTTCGTAAACCAGGTAGGCTTCCTGCTGTGATGCTTTTCCTGCCATCAGATCGGCTTTCAAAGCACGGCGGTTCAGCAAGGGCGTTACCAAACCTCCGAACACGTTGTAAGCAATGGAAGCCGGTGATTCAAACAGGAATGCAGCACGGAAGGATTGGTATCCCAGGTTTGCATTCAGTGTCAATGTGGGATAAAAAGCGGCTTTTGCGGCCTTCACATTCGCATTATTAGCTCTCAGTCCGTATCCTGCTGCCAGGATATCCGGACGGTTTTCCAGCATGGCGGAAGGAATTCCCGCTTCCGTATTGTTGGTAAACACCTGTGTGCTGTCGAAATCGGACCGTTGAACCGGCTGCGGGTAACGTCCCAGGAGGAAATTGAGTGTATTTTCTTCTTCCAGGATCTCCTGCTCCACTTCGATCAGTAAGGTTTCTGCATCGAGTACTTCTGCTGAGATCAATTCGATTGCCAGCTGGTTCGTTTTCCCGATGTCTTTATGCAATTCCACCACTTCCAGTGCATTTTCCTGTAAATCGATGTTTTCCTCGATAATTTCGCGTTTTCGGTCCAGGAGAATCAGGTTGTAATAATGCTGTGAAACTTCGGAGATCAAACTAGTCAATACCAGGTTTTTTCCCTGTTCTTCTTCCAAAAACCGGTTCAGTGCCGCGCGTTTTTTCGCTTTGAGCTTGCCCCAAAGATCGATTTCCCAGGTAGAGTAAACTCCCGCGTAGAAATCCGGAACGGGATTCGGAAGCTGTTGCTTGTTGCTCAGGTTCGTGGAAAACTGGGTATCGTAATTTCCTACTCCGTCAATGGTGTAATCCCCGAAGCGGCGAACTCCTGTTCCCAGGTTCAAACCAAGTTCCGGCAAACGGATTCCTTTCGTATACTGAACTCCGGCCCTTGCCCGCTGCACTTTTTGCAAAGCGATCAGCATGTCCTGGTTATTCACCAAAGCCGAATCGATGAGGGTGATCAACACCGGATCGGTAAAGAATTGCCGCCACTGCATGGGAGCTTCACCGGTCTTTTTTACGGAATCAATGGCATGCAAAGAAGCCTGGCCCTCAAATTCCCCGGGAAGCTGAATATCTGTCTTCAATGCTTCCTGCTGTACTTTACAGCTTCCGAAAAGAAGAACTGCCGCCAATAAGATCAGCGGATTTAATTTGCTATGAGTTTTCATTTTTTTCGTTTTGATTTGGAAGACATGGATGCGAAAATGACATACAATCCGGGAATGATGATGACTCCGAAAATGGTTCCGAAGAGCATTCCGCCGGCTGCAGCCGATCCGATCGTCCTGTTCCCGATTTCTCCTGCCCCGGAAGCCAGCATCAGCGGGATCATCCCGGCAGTGAAGGCAAAAGAGGTCATTAAGATCGGTCTTAAACGGGCAACTGCCCCGTCGATTGCTGCCTGCACCACTGTTCTGCCTTCCGAGCGTTTCAAAATGGCAAATTCAATGATCAGGATGGCATTTTTTCCGAGCAACCCGATCAGCATGACCATCGCAACCTGTGCATAAATGTTGTTGTTCAGTCCCAGGATTTGCAAGAAGAACAAAGACCCGAAGATCCCGATCGGGAGGAACAGCAACACCGGAAGCGGAAGCAGGAAGCTTTCATACTGGGCTGCCAGCAAGAGGTAAACGAAAAGCAAACAAATGGCAAAGATGTAGAATACCTGGTCTCCGGATAAAACTTCTTCCCGGGTCATTCCCGACCATTCGTAATCGTAGCCGCGCGGCAGGTGTTTCGCAGCAGTTTCTTCAATCGCCCGGATCGCGTCACCACTACTATACCCGGCGGCGGCTTCCCCGTTCAGCATGGCTGAAACATACATGTTGTAGCGCGTGAGCTGTTCCGGACCGTAAACGCGTTCAATGCGTGTAAATGCACTGTACGGAACCATTTCGCCGGCACCGTTCTTGATACGCAAATGCAGGATATCTTCCGGCTGTGCCCGGTATTTCGGGTCGGCCTGCACCATCACTTTGTACATTTGCCCGTAACGGATGAAATTGGTTGCGTAATAACTTCCGATCAATGCCTGCAGGTTAAACAAAGCGTCTTCTGCCGACAATTGTTTCCGTGCTGCGATATCCGGATCAATGTGAATGAGGTATTGCGGGAAACTCGCGTCAAAGCTGGAGAATGCGTCTTTGATCTCCGGTCTTTTTTTCAATTCTTTGATGAAATTATCCGTGATCCGTGCTGTTTCCTGCAACTCTCCTTTTCCGGTCTTGTCCAGTACCCGCACTTCAAATCCGTTGGCGTTACCAAACCCGGGAACTGCCGGTGGCGGGAAAAACTGGATTTCCGCATCTTTGATGTGGGTTGTTTTCGCCAACAGGTCGGCAATCAGTTCGTCTGCATTCTTGGACCGGTCATCCCAGGGTTTCAGGTTGATGGTTCCCATCCCGAAGGAAGCTCCTACTCCTTCCGTCATCATACTGTATCCGGAAAGGCTGGAAATCGATTCTACTTCGGGCAGTGTTTGGGTGATTTTATCGATTTCGTCCATCACCGCTTCTGTGCGCTCCAAAGTAGAACCAACCGGAGTGGTCACGTTGACATAAACCGTTCCCTGGTCTTCCGTAGGAATGAACCCGGTTGGAAGGATTTTCCCAACTCCCCAGGTCCCGATGATAAATCCGACTAATACTGCAATTGTTACCGTTTTCCGGTTTACAATCCGCTCCAATAAGCGTTTGTAACGGTCTGAAATTTTGTCGTAACCGGCATTAAATCGAACAAAGAAGCGTTGGATCAACGACTTTTTTGCTCCCGAATCCATTGGCTTTAACATGAGAGCACACAAAGCCGGGGTTAAAGTCAGGGCATTGATACCGGAAATCACAATGGAGATCGCCATGGTTACCGAGAACTGGCGGTAGAATACACCAACCGGTCCTGCAAGAAACGCCACCGGGATGAAAACCGCCGACATAACCAATGTAATTGCGAGAATTGCCCCGGTAATTTCTTTCATCGATTCAATGGTTGCCGACTTGGCATCCATGTGTTTTTCATGCATTTTAGCATGCACAGCTTCCACTACTACAATCGCATTATCCACTACAATACCGATAGAAAGTACCAGTGCGAACAAGGTTAGTAAGTTGATTGAGAAGCCGAATAGCTGCATGAAAGCAAAGGTTCCGATCAGGGAAACAGGAACGGCAAAGATCGGGATCAGGGTTGATCTCCAATCCTGCAGGAATAGAAATACGACCAAAGCCACCAGGATAAATGCTTCGATCAGCGTTTTGATCACCTCGCTCACCGATGCATCCAGGAAGCGGGAAACGTCGTAACTGATCGTATAATCCATTCCCGGAGGAAAAGATTTTTGCTTCATTTCTGCCAAACGGTTCTTCACCTGGTCAATGACATCACTTGCATTGGATCCCGGGCGTTGCTTCAGTACAATTGCTGCAGACGGACTTCCGTTCTCTTTGGAAAGCACATCGTAATCTACAGAACCGAACTCTATTTCGGCAATGTCTTTCAGGCGAAGCATTTCTCCCGTTTCCGACACTTTGATCACGATATTCCCGTATTGTTCCTTTTCAGTCAGTTTCCCCGTGTAGCGCAATACGTATTGCATCGACTGGGATTTCTTCCCGGAACTTTCCCCGATTTTCCCGGGTGCTGCTTCCAGGTTTTGCTTCCGAAGTGCTTCCACTACATCCTGTGCAGAAATTTCATAAGCATCCAATCGCTGAGGTTTGAGCCAGATCCGCATAGCGTATTCCCGGTTCCCCATGATATCTGCAAATCCAACACCGTTGATTCGCCGCAATTCCGGGAGCACGTTAATATCGGAAAAGTTGTAGATAAACTTCTCATCCAGGGTTACATCGCTGCTTTTCAGGTTGATGTACATCAACATACTGTTGATTTCCTTTTCGGTAGATACCCCGGCTTTAATTACTTCTTCAGGTAATTCATCCAAAACCGTTGCAACCCTGTTCTGTACGTTCACAGCGGCCAGGTCCGGATCTGTCCCTACTTCAAAGTAAATCTGGATAATACTCGTACCGTCATTCCCGGATACGGAACTCATGTATGTCATGCCGGGAACACCGTTGATCGCCCGTTCCAGCGGAGTAACTACTGCTTTGGAACAAACTTCGGCATTGGCACCGGTATAGCGGGTGGTAACAGAAACTGCCGGAGGAGCGATATCCGGGTATTGTGTTACGGGAAGTGAAGTCATAGCAAGCAATCCCAGCAATACAATAAATATAGAGATGACCAGTGAGAGCACCGGTCTTTCAATCATTTTTTTGATCATCTTAAATAAGTTTAATTGTCAGGAGAGATTACTCTGCCGACAGATCATGCAGAATTTGCTGTAGTGAAATGCGCTTCGGTTTGATCTTCATTCCGTCGCTTACTGATTGAACTCCTTCATAGAGGATGATGTCCTTTTTGCTCAGTCCTTTGGAAAGGATATAAAGGTGTGGAATACGTGCCTGGATTTCGATCTGGCGGGCTTTCACTTTCCCGTTTTTATCCATGACGTATACATATACGCGGTCCTGGATCTCGAATGTTGCTTTTTGCGGAATGATCAAGGCCTGGCGGAATTCCTGCTGCATCCGGATCTTGCCGCTGGCACCGTGTTTCAGTAGTTTTTCTTTGTTACCGAAACGTGCACGGATAGCAAGGTTACCTGTTTCCGTATCGATCTGCCCGTCCATCATTTCGATCAGTCCTTCGCTTTGATGCAGTTTTCCGTTCGCCATGACCAATTGCACCTTCCGGTCCATTTCATTTCCTTTGGCAATTTTCGACATAAATTCCAGGTATTCCTTTTCAGAGACGTTGAAATACGCAAAAATCTCATCGTTTTGAGAAAGGTCTGTAAGCAGGGTTCCATCTTCGATCAGGGAACCGATCTTGTTTGGAAGCCTGGAAATAGTGCCGTTGAACGGTGCCCGGATTTCGGTATAGGAGAGCATTTGTTTCCCGTGTGCTTCCTCGGCAAGCATTTCTTCTACTTTTGCCTTTGCGATCTGCAGTTTATTCTTTGCAAATTCGTATTCGGTACCGGATATCACATCCTTATCGAGCAGTTTTTTGGTATTTTCCAATTCCAGTTCCGCACTTTTTGCTTCTGCCCGCGCTATTTTCAGTAATGCCCTGTCTTTTGCCAATGCTTCGCTGTATTCGCGGTTGTTAATGCTGAACAGTAATTGCCCTTCTTTGACATAAGAACCTTCGTCCACATGGACTTTTTCGAGGTATCCTGTGGCTTTTGCACGAATTTCGATGTTCTTCACTGCTGCAATATCAGCAACGTATTCGATAAATGTATTGGTATCTATTTCAATAGGTGATGTTACGGGATAAATTTCCGTAACCGCACGATTTTCTTCCCGGTCAGCGCATGACGCAAGCAGGAACAGTACTCCTAAAAGGAATACGTGAGCATATTTCATCTTGTAAATTTTAAAGTAATTCTAATAGTCCGTGAAGCAGTCAGATCAACTGTTCAGTCTCGGGGGCGGTGTTAGAATTTCAAGATGTACAGCAAAGTCTGTTTGTGATTTAATGGCCCGTTCTTCGGTAACATCCGAGAAGAAACCGAAAAAAAGTTCCGGGTACAGGGGTGTCATGGCCATATCATCCACCAAATCCAGTTTAAAATCAGAAGCGAGGTCGGCATCGGCTTCATTGAAAACGATCGTTTTATCTGCCGTGTCCAATCTGGAACAAACAACTCCTTCAGGAGCTAAATTTACGAGGTACGCGAAAAGTAAGAACACAAGAATGCAAAACCTGGATAGTATTCCAACAAGCAAAATCAAGTTTTTCCAACTCTTCATGGCGCTAAAGTTAGTTAAAAACCCTTCATTAAAATCCTTACACAGGTGTGAAGATTTCTTAAAAAATAGTTAATTAATCATTCAGTACGGAAATATACCGCTCGATGTAGTGTTGTTTTTCCTTTGATTTGTACTGTTGGATAAAGCGTGGATGTTCCAGGATCGCAATCTGTCCGAACAAGTGTTCTTCTTTGTTCAGCTTTTCAATAAACCCTGCATTTTTCTTACCCAGCACAAACACTTTTGCTGTATCCAGTCCCATACCGATGTGGTTTTTCAGCGAAGCCACCATGTAGCTTTTTACATGCTCAAACAGCCCGGGATCATCATAATAATTGGCATTCAGCCAGCTGCCGTTTTTTCCCTGGCGTATGATTGCCAGCGGAAAAGGAGAATTGATGTAGAATTGGTTGTAGAACACTTCCGGACCGCCGTATTCGGCGATCATATCGTAGATAAAAACCGAAGAGGTTTCATGCGTATGTGCCGAGTGCATTTTAATTCCGCAGACGCTTTCCAGTCTTTTGGTATCCGTAAAAGGAACACCGGTTACTCCCGCTCCATGCCTGCTTGGATTGATTCCTACGATGAATTTCCGCTCCGATGTGTCGTTGTAGTATTTCCGGTAAAACTGCTGCATTACTTCCATCGTTTCGGGATTGTCCAAATAAGGATTCAGTACCCGGAAACCTTCCGGTAATTTGCCTTTGTACTCTAAACTTCGATTGAATGCTATGACTTTATCTGCAAACGTTTCCGGCATGGTATTTTTGCTAATTATGATTGTTTTTGTTCGTCAAATTCTTTGACCTGCTTTTTCGTGGCAAGTACCCGCCAACTTGCTTCCAGGATTTCTTTCAGCAGGTTGCGGTCGTAATGGTGAATCCACATGCAAATGTAGGGATACGGTTTGAAATGGTCAGGTAAATGAAAGATCTCCGGGTGGCTGTCGAGGTATTTGTTCCGGATCTCAAAATCCAGCCGGATGGGGATAAACTTCCCGTTATCGTGCAGTCGGCACATCAACTTTCCGCGCACTTTTACGGAAGGTGTTCCTTCGTGGGAAAGGCTCTCTTCTGCTCCCAGGAAAGTGAGGGCAACCTGTTTGACCGGTTCAAAATCCGCCCGGTTGAAATTGATCTCTTTGCTTTTCATCGGTCCTGTTTTCCTAACAATCAAACTGAATGGCAATTTCGGCCACATTCTTAACGATCCCTCCTTCTTTTGCATTGGAGGAAAGGAACAGGATTACCCGTTCTTCCTCGTAATCCCTGCTTGCTCCAACGATGAAATCCAATTTTCCATCGCGGTCAATATCTCCGGCGAAAAGCAGTTCCACAAAGGTATCGTTAAAGGATTTCTCTTCCAGGAACAGGGTTTCGGCTATTGTACTTGTTGAAATATACAGTTTGTAGTTTTTTACATTGTGAAACTGTTCCCTCTCCGGATCGGTAGTTTCTTCTCCCGGAATGATCTCCCCTTCTGCTCTCAGGAAATAATCTGTTCCGTTGTACCTGAAAGTTGTTTTTTCCTTCGGCCAAATCTTCTTTTTAGGGATCTTCACCGCATTTATTTCACCCGATTCCAGGTTCGGGAGGCTGATTAAAAGTACAGCATCTCTTTTGGGTACGATGGTTTTGGTATCGGAACCCGAACATTCATCCACATCTGCTTCGATCTTGTAATCCGCTTTTTCCAGGTAATAGCGCCCGTTTTTGCGGTACAATTCAACCCACTCTTTTGTCAGGTTGTCTACCGGAGTTTTGCCTTCCCATTCCCTGTAAGTTGTTGGAAGCAGGATCCGGAGCTCTGTTTTCAAACCGGAAGTTCCCTGTTCTTTTTCGGGAACCGCATGTTGTTCCTCTACAGCAGTTTTCTCCGGAACAATTGTTTCCTGTTCTTTTACCTGGTCTGAATCCCCGCAAGAGGAAAGCACTAAAGCGGTGACGATATAAGGGATTATTTTCATGTGTCTAATTCTTTTTCTTTTCCAGTTCGATCACTAGTTCAACGGCCTGATCTGTTTTGTTTTTTAGTCCGTATGACAACTGGTCGAAAAACGTGTCTTTGTCTTTTGCATATTCAAACGGGAAATCGGCCGGAATGCCTTTATTTTCATAACTCTGTCCTTCCAGGTCCTGGTAAACTTCGTTGGACAATTCAAATTCCCATCCATTCGGGAGTTTCCGTTCCAGGGTAGAAGAAAAAATTCCTTCGGTAGTTGAGCCTATCTTCGTAAAATTCGGATTGGCCATGGAAGCTAAAACCAGGATTTCGGCTGCGCTAGCCGTTTGGTTACTGGTGAGCAGGTAGACGTTTCCTGTAAACCGGGGCTCTGTGGGAATCACCTTAATTTCCCGGAGATTCACAAGGTCGTTTTCTTCTCTCGCTTTTTTGGTAAATACTGTTTTTTCTACCGGCGAGAAATGGTTCAGGATCGCCATTGCAGCGCCATCTTTACCACCGCCGTTGAATCGCAAATCCAAAATATAGGCCCCTACTCCTTTCAACTGCTGTAAAATTGATGTCATCAGTATATTTGCTCCTGCAGTTTCTTCCTGCCGCTGGATCTCGCTTTTGCTTTTCCCGGCTGCTTCGTCATACAGCATATAGAAGGTCTTTAAATCCAAATCACTGGAAATTTCGTAATCTGCCAGCATCTGCATGGCATTGACCTGGATGTAACCGATCGTATTATTGATGGTTCCGTAACGGATAATTCCCCCGTTCAGGCTTCGCAAATTGTCTACATACAATTCTGCCAAATCCTTGTTTAATTGAAATTCATCGTATTTGGAATACCTGCTTTTCGGCGTTTTTGTTTGCTCTCCGTAGGCTTTTGCAATGCTTTCGGGAACTTCCATTTTTACGTGCCTGTCATTGAGGAGTGTGATCATTTCGCTGAAAATGCTATACAATTCCAGGTCACTTGTGTTTTTAGTGACCCGCGGTTTGTATTTCTCATAAATACTGTCCCAACTGATCCCTTTGACCTCAAACGACGGATAGTTTTCGTTGAAAGTTTCCCAGAATACCCGGAAATTGTACTCCGGATCTTTGTTGAGTTCGGCAGCGGATGCACATAGCTCCGGAAGTGTATCCAAACGCATGAATACCCATTGATCGATTCCGTGCCGGATCAACAGAGTGTCATTGGCACAGCTTTCGATCTCTCCGAAATCCAGCACCGTTTCTTCCTCCTGCAATTGGCAGTTTTGTTTCGTCACGGAATAGACTTTGATCATCGTGTCTTTCACTTCGATGATGCGCCCGTATCCCTGTTGTTTCCAGACACCATCGGGAGAATTGCCCAATATACTGTCCGGTTGTCCAAGTATGTTTTCTACTGATCCGTTGTCGGGGTACAGGGCTTTGTTATTTTGACCGATGACGTATGTAGCTGAATCTCCGGTTTGTCCGGAAAGATGAAAACAAAAGACCAAAAATGGTAAGAACACGATCTTCTTCATAGTGTGTTAAGATAATTGCCTGTAAGCTGAACTAAGATACAGTTTTTTGCAATTATACCAGCCATGGATTCTACTCTAAACAAAAAAGGACGGAGTTTATCCGCCCTTTCCCACCAGCTAAAAAAACTTACAACTTTTCAAACCTGCTGGTGTAAATTCCCTCTTCATTCCTGATTTGAAGTATAAACAGACCTTTCTTCAAGTGGTGTATGTCCAGGGCATTTTCATTCTGAATTTTTGAATTCACTACTATCTTCCCGGTAATGTCTGTAATTACAGCATCCCCACTGAGGGTTTCAAATCCGATCTGGTCTTGTGCGGGATTCGGGTAAAGGGCAAGTGTCTTTTTCCCATCCTGATCCGTTGTTGCTGCAGTACTTCCAGCTATTAGCTCCAGGTTATCTACCGTAAAGACCGATTTGCCACCGTGTGCTTCATTCTGCAGGTCCATTCCAGGGTATCTTCCCAATACCGAGGGATCTAAAAGAATGGTGATCGAATCGGGTTGTGCTGTGGAACTATATTCAATATTCAATTCAAACGGAGTAAAGGAGGATCTGGCATGATAAGCAATAAACCTCGCCTTTCCGATGGTATCGTTCTTTGATTGGATTGAATTCCATTTTGTAAGTACTACCGACACCTGTGCCGTATCAATGTAATTGTCTGCACCCCAAATGATAAAGTTATCTTCGTATTTGTAAACTCCCTTCAGTGCCGCCGGGCGGTAATCAATGGCTGCTGTCTGAACAGCTGCATCTTTCATGTAATTGTAGAAAGTGAAAAGTCTCAGCGCATACGAATTATCCTGGGCATTGGAATCTACCGGCCGCACGAACTTTTCGCTGAAAGTCACTTCGTCAAATCCAAACCAGCGGTTCGTGCAAATCCACCCGGTGGGCCTGTTATATGCCGGATCTTCAAACGCCACCGGGAAGTCCCAGTTTTCAAAACCCAGGTTTTGTACTTGTGCGGATGCAGTAAAAGACAAAGCAAGCCCCGCAAACAGATAAGATAGCTTTTTCATAAACATTTATTTTAAGTGAGTTATGAATACAAAGCTATTCCTGTAAATTGGTTTTCCCGTTATGGAAAAGGCCTGAAAACTTTTGAATTTAAGAGTACCTGTTCTTTTTTAACTGTTCCTGTAATTCGGAAGGAGTGAATGAGGTAGCTGACTTGACAAATGAACTGAAATTGGCGGTGCTGTCAAAGTTCAGTTCAAAAGCAATTTCCTTTAAATTCAAATTCCCGGATACCATTTGGCGTTTTATTTCCAGGAGCAGGGATTCGTGGATCAGCCTGAGGGGTGTGGTACCGAATGTTTCTTTGCAGAGGGTGGTCAGCCTGTCGGTTGTCAGGTTCATGATTTCTGCATAATCGGCCACTTTTCTTTTTTCCCGGATGTGCTGACTGAGCAACTGTAAAAACTTCCCTCCGAAGCTACCCTCACTTTTAGGGGTGTTTTGTTCGTGCAGTTCAATGAGTGTGATCAAAACGATTTGCAGGTAGCTGTATGATTTGTAAATGGAAAGCGGTGACAACTGCTGCTGCGTATTGAGCAGGCGGATATTTTCGGCAATGCCGTATAAGTGTCTGAACGTATCTTCGTCGAGCTGTAATCCTGCCTGCGGGAAGTACAAATAATGGTATTGTATCGGGAAGATGAAGTCAAAAATATCTTTCCTGAATTGCAGGATGAGTCCTTCTGCTTTTTCCCTTTTCAGCAAATGGATTTGTCCCGGGTAAACGGTATAAATGCTGTTCGGTTGCAGCCCGGTTTTTGTGAAGTCTATCAGTTGTTCTCCCCCACCTTCGAGGATCAAAATGATCTCAAAGTAATCATGCCGGTGCGGAATATTGAAATCGTAGGGATTCGGATAATTCAGGGATTCAACTACCAGGAAATTGTTCGGATGCGGAAGACTTACATTATTCATACAGCTAAAAAAATAGACTGGCCTGAATGCAAACTGGGTTTATCCAAAGATATTCATTAAAGCAAAAAAACAAACATTTATCTTAAAAATCAACTGTCAACGGATACTTCCTGATTTTTACCTGCGTTGTAATTCTTCCTGGTTTCCTGTTCTCTGAGGATTTCTTCCAGGAAAGGTGCGCTTTCTTTTTTGACCTCGCTTTCCGGGATATCCAGTGCATGCGGATCGCTTAGTAATTGCAGCCAGGGCTTCGGTGAATCGAAATCATATGTCCCGAAAACAATAACAGGCGTGCCTTTCACGAGTACTTTAGTCTTATTCTCCAAAACCCATTGATCTGCCCAGGTATAAAGGTATTTTGCATCTTCTTCATTCAGTCTTAGGCAGGAATGGGATGCCGGATAGCCTGGCAGGGTGTATTGGTGCCAGCCGATCCCTGCTTCATTCGCGATATTGAAGTTCCATTTCAATTCCCATTCGTCATTAAAGGTACTGATGGTTTTCCGGGCTTTCCAATTGGTAAAGAACAAGCCGGTTTTCGTAGTGTGTTTTTTGCTCCCCATGTTGGTCTGGCCTGTACGAACCAATACGCCCTTTTCGTAAACTGCAAACGCTTGCGTAGAGTAAGAGAACAAGACGATCTTTTCGACATCCTGCAGGTAATCTACTTTCAGGGGAAACGGCAGGTAATAAACCAAATCCCCGCTTAGGTCAACCGGTACGATCACCGAATCCATCCGTTTGAAATTGGATTGATCGGTCCGGTTTACTGCATAGACGATGTTCCGTTCGGAAGCTGTGACAGTAGAATCTTCCAGCCAGAGTTTGGTGTTTTTGATCTCGTAAGCGAGTTTTTCCGGCTTCTGCCATTCCGGTACGGTGATTTTCTCTTCCCCGGATGTTTGACCTCCCGGTTTTTCCTTCGACTGACAGGAATAAATAAAGGCTACGGCTATGTATAGTAGAATGATTGATCTTTTCATGGTTATTTCTTTCTTTATAAATTAATCAATAATCCGGAAAGCCAGCTGCGTGAAAGGGTTTATTAACAAATCGGTTTAATTGAGAACGGAAAAGTAAATGGCTTCTGATTGTGTTTCCTACTTTTCAAGGATCAAATCGCTGTATGATTTAGCAACGATCTGTTCTTTTGTCAAGCCGAAAAAGCTAAAGTAATGATCGCATTGTTCTTTTAATTCTTCCGGTGTAAATGCTTCTTTGGTATCGATTGCTTCTACTTCCATGAATGTACCCAAGCCTTCAACCTCATCGAAGTGGAACTTCACGTTGCCGATGAAATAGATCTTTCGCTTCTTGTCTACGATGACTTTTATGCCGAACTGCCTGGACAGGATTGCTTTCAATGCCGGATTGGGGTTGTGCTGGTACAAAATGATGCTGGATTCTTTCGAATCCGATGTATTTTCCCGGTCGTAATTGATCAATGCGTTTTCGATATTTCCCTCGCGCAGTTTCAACCTGCCGTGCGGAACGTTGAAATAGGTATCGACCTGGTGATCCATTCCCTGGAAAACGGGGTTTAGTGCATTCAGTTTCTGCTCATAGCTTTCTATTTCGGCTACTTTCGCCTTGAATTCAACGTTTTTGATGTTCATTTCAATTTAATATTTCAATTTTCAAACCCGTATTTTCGATTTCAATCTTGTTGAGGCATACAAGCGAATTTGGTTTCAAGCTGATCAAGCTGATCGTATTTTGTAATTGATTGTAACTTTTCAAGTCTTCTCCATACTCTATTTGCGAGTATTTTTAATGGCTTTTCTGTGGCGTTTTTAACCGTTTACATTTTAATCGAAAACAGCGATGAAATTACTTCAGGTTAAATTATCGTAATTAAACGACCCAATTCCTGATTTCAGAAGCTGAAGCCAGGGGTGGTCCATATACTTTTTCAAATTGCATCGTTTTTATACTTCCTCTAAGATCCATTTATCCTTTGGTATCTTTTCCGGAAAGAGATGAAAATCCCCCTTTTAAACAAATTTAAAAGGGGGATTTTTATTTAGAACATATACCTGCTGTAAACGTCAACATCTTCAATTTTACGAAGTGATGGACCTTGACTATGGAGTATTTGTTTACTTTCTACAATAATATCGTCCAGATCAAATCCCTGGATAGTTCTACCAATTAAGAAAGATACCGTATAATCTGTCCAGTTTCTCCCGGATTGTTTCGCTATTCCGGACGCTTCTTCCATGACACTCCACGTTTCATTCTCTGTCAGGTAGCCGCACCAATAACACCATTTGGCTAAAGAAACAGCACGGCAGATATCCCAGGCATATGCCGTATTTGTTTGTTCAACTACTGAAATTTCCAAACCCAAACCTTTTGCTATACTTTTCTGGATTGCTGCTAATTCGGAAGAAGATTGCTGCAAAAGAGGTTTGAACTCTGTACTTCTTTGCAACTGCACTAAATTGTTTAGTGTTTCTTTAGCTTCTTCCGGGTTTGAAATGTCCCATTGCTGTTTTAGCCCATGAACATAGTGGTCCAAACGTTGCTCAGGCGTGATTCCCAAAATTTTCTCTCCCCTGTGATAAAAAAGTATTGAACCAAATGTTAACAATCTTTTTTGTTGCTCTGTTAAAGGGTTTCCAGAATGGTTGTTATTGAAATTGTCCAGCTGTTGTTGCTTTCTTTTTTTCATCATTGTTTGCAGGATAATCAGATAAATGATAAATGCTACTGCGATTCCACCTATAATAAAATAGATATTTGTATTCATATACTTGTGTTTATTTATTTACGTCTTAATTGCTGAATTCCAGACACCAGCAAAATCACTCCTGTAAGTTCAAAAATTACAAGGATCGTTTGCTTCCCACCGAGATTGTAAATAACCTGAAGGATTTTTTTCATTCTAACCGGCTGTCCGGCCGTTTCTATTGTACAAATATCCAGGAACAGGTAGATTCCATAAATGATGAAAGCCACCCCAATGACAGGAACCCACAAAAGATGAATTTTTTCTACGAAATTTTTGATATGCATGGTGTGTTACTTTTTGATTGGTCTGATCCTCTTAGGTTGGTAAGCCTATTCTAAGATCTTTTGAGAGTCCAATTCAGATTTATTTCTGTGGGAGTTTCATTTGGTTGCTGCTTGTTTCGTGTTGATATTATTTAAATAATGGTAACGTGCTGTAACTTAGCAGTAGAGTGAAAAAACCGGCTAAATACAGCCTGCGAATATAAGAGAATTCAGGAAAAACCACCGGAATTTTTCCTGAATAATGAGCATTGAATAATGAGCAAGCGGTAGCAATTCAGCTTTCTGATTTCCTTCGGCACTTTTTCAATTTTATGCTCATTTAACGTAACTTTATTGAGATCAGGAACTTCAATAAAACAAAGCATCGTCCCTTAATAACTCCCATATCTCTTAGAATGTCTTGCCCGATGTAAATTCCTCCTATATCCGAGAATCCTATTTTTATTCTTCTTCTCACAGCGGCATCTTAGTTGTTATTTCCGTTTGGATGTAGTTCGTAATTCCAGGATTAATTTCTGGACCTCTTCTGATTTTTCGGTTAATACGGAATGTCCGGCATCTTTGAATAAGAAGATGTCTTTCCGGGGTGCTTTTAGAAGTGCAAAGTATTCTTTTGCAATACCGGCGTTTGTTTGCAGGTCTTTTTCACCGATAAAGAAATATACCGGGCAGCTGATTTGAGGTAAATCTGTGAAGCCATTTTGCCGGATTGCCTGGTTCCAGGTAGGGAGCCATGTTTCCGACCAGTTTTGCAGATACTGTTTTACTGTTGCTGTGTCTTTATCCGCAAACGGAGTTCCGTCGTAGTTAAACATCCATTTTCTCGAATAATAGAGTTGTTGGTAATTTTCAAACGGAATGCGGATTCTGTTCAACTCGGTTAGGGCAAGCGAATTCTGCTTTTCTTTTGCATCGCGTTTCAATTCTTCCAGCAATAGTTCTTCGCTTTTGGACTGGTTGATTACCGGGCTGAATGCCAGGTAAGCGTGTAACAGGTCCGGATGTTTTCCTGCCATTTTGAATCCGAGGACTGTTCCCCAGGATTCCCCGACGAGGTAGAGTTTTTGTTGGTTGAATTTTGTGAGGAGGATGCGGATCAGTTCATACGTATCGTTTTCCATCAGTTCCAGGGTGATCGGAACATCTGATTTGTTTAACGCCAGCGTACGTGCTGTTTCCCGCTGATCCCACTGAACGACCAGAAAGTTTTTCTCCAGCAGATTCGTAAACTGCGGTGCCTGTTTCATGCGGGAGCTTCCCGGTCCGCCGTGTAAGAACAGGATCAGTGGCGCATCTTTGGAACCGCTGTAAGAAACTACCTGACGGATGTTCCCGATGGAAAGCGTGTCGTATTCAGGTGCGGATTGAGCGAAGAACTGATTACTGCAAAGTATAATCAGAGAAAGGGTAAGGATCGTGTTTTTCATTGTGGTGTTTATTCCTGGAATGATGTGTTAAGCTCAGAAAGATCGTGATTTTTTTGAATTTCCGATTCGACCAGCTTTATCAGTTGGCGCAATTCATCCGAATCCACCACGTAATCCGTAATAAAAACATGATTCCCTTTCAGCTGATTCACCAATCCGTTTCTGTTTTCTTCCTGGGTTCTCCTGATCAGTTTGTACTGACTGACACCTTTGTTCTCCGACCAAATCCGCACAGATTGAATGTCTTCCTTTTTCAAACTAAGGGCTTTATTGAATGGTTTGGAGAAATCATTCAGAATCCCCTGCTCATATGTAATCACACTTTCCAGTTTTTTCAGTGAGAAATAAAATTTCGTCAAATAACCGAAAAACAAAGACATCATCCCGAAAAATAGGATGACCAATATGCGTTCGGCGTTTACCCCTTTATTGATTGCCAGATTCATCACCAGTACCAAAATAGCTACAAGACCGAATATGCAGGTTAAAATCCAAAAGGAATGCATTCGTTTTTTGTATTTGTTCCTGTCGAGCGAAATTTTCATGGTGAACAGCGTTTCATTTTAAAGCCAAAAAACCGTCGAAGCGGTTCAACCCGGTGGGGATCAATCCTCTTTTTTCTGCTTCCGGGAGGTCCAGTGGTTCCAATTCTGTTAATTCCGGGATTTGGATCAGTCTCACTTTACCAGGAATTTTTCCCATGTAGGTGTCGTATGCAATGAGGTTTCCTTTTCGTTCTATTTCTTCGCCGTGGAATTTGAAATGTCTTACTTCCCTGTCTTTAACCGCACAAATGTAGACTTCATGCTTTTCCTGGTAGATGAACATTAAATGGTCTTTGTACCACTCAAGCAGTAAACAGTAGCAACCAAAGACCGGATTGTATGTGATCGGTTCCCAGACAAATTCATTCCCCGCATCATAAACTTTCAATAAATGATTGTCTCTTTCACTGGTTTGGAACCAGGCAATTTGATCTTCCCTGATAGCGATGTCTGTGGGGTAAATATAACATTCATCCTGGTTTTCATCTATCCAACGCAGCGAGCTTAACGAACCATCCTCCCTGGTTTCTGTCTTGAAATCAGTATGCGGATTTATTTGCTTTAAGACCGCAAGTACCTGTTCTGCTTTTTCTTCTTTTTCCATTTGGATGGTTGTATTTGTTATTCTTTCACCTGGATTACGATTCCGCCAAATCGTTCTTCCTGTGCAAAAAATCGTTTGTTGTCTATGATGCAATCGCAAAACTGCTGGCTGCTGTCTTCACTCAGCACTTGCCCTTCCCTGTTTTTCCTGTAAATCATTAAACTACCGGAAAAACCGGTATTGGAAAATTCCAGGAGGTTACCCTGATCATCTGTAATCTCTTTCGATGCGCAATTCCTGCAAATGTACTTAGGATAACGTGCCTGGAAGTAGACTTCTGCCTGACAATTTGAACACCACTGTTTTAATGCTGATTTTTTAAACTCATCGCTCCAAAAACTGTGTTCCCATGCATTGATCTGTTCGTATTCATTGTATGTAAACCGGTGTTCTCGGCGTAAATCGTTGAAACAAGAGATTACATGCTTCGCTAAAACATGCGGTTTCCCTGAAATTCCATAGTAATTCCGGAACTTTAAGAACCAGTTGTCATCCCGGGAGAAATCATTCCAAAACCCGTTCAAATCATCATATGTTTTGATTTCTGTGAATCGAAGCGATTTCCAGGCAGTGTGATCCGGAGGCAATTCTTTTGCTTGTGAGAGCAGGAAATTTCTGTTTGAAAAGGTTAATTTATAAGTATTGGAATCATCCGTGTAACTGATAATCACATCGCCTTCTACCAGTTTTTCCACTTCCTTCCAAGCGAATTCCTCCAGTAACAGTTTGGCATCCAGCAACTCTTTTTGCTTTTGTGCTTCGTGGATGGAACGGTAATAACTTTCCAGTAAATTGTCCCGTTTTTGATCTCTGAATGCCACTCCGCTGGATGTGCTGATCTGTCCCGTTTCCAAGTCTTCCAACTCTTCATAGATCGAATCCGTGTTTGATTCCGGTTCGTGAATGCGCTGAGTAATCAGCCTGTAGCGCTTATCGATTGTTTCAACTACTTTTTTTTCGTAACTGAAATATTTTTTCCATTCTGAAGGTTCCAGGATTTCTGCTTTTTCCCGGTCAATGACAAATTGTTTATTCGGAATTCTTCTTCCTCCAAAACCGAGATCTTCCCAGTTGGCTTCATTTTTATCGCCGACTGAAACAATCAACAATCCCGACTCCCGATCAATGAATGTTTGAGAAAGCTCCCAACCGTCATCCGGTTTTAGTTCAAAGGCTCCGTATTCGCATTTCCGGGGACTGAATAAGCGGCTTTTTATGATTTTCATCTTCCTGTCAAAATAGTTATTGGTCTACTGCGGTCGGCTTCTATACCTATCATTTGCCATCATAAAGCGATTCGTTTGCGGTTCACGCTGTAATTGTCAAAATCCGGGTGATGCCAAAAAGCTTCCAGGCCCATTTTTTCATAAGCTTCCAGTTCTTCGGAATACATGGGGTACAAACCTGCAATGTTTATTTTGTAATCCAACCCGATGTCGATATCGAGGTAATCTTCTTTATCCAATGTGCTCGGTGCAAAAACAAAGAATGCATCCATTTCAGAATCTTCGCTGATCCGTTCTCCGAAGTTGATCGTTTGGCTGTAACTGAAGGGACAATCGCCGCGCAAATGGTTTGCTACGTATCCAGCAATCAATGCCCAGGAATTATGTGACGATTCTACTGATATGCACAATTCCGGTCTTCCGAATTTCCAATCGGGGTGTTTAACCAATGACAAACCGTAAGTCAACGCGGTAATGTATCCTTTTTCGGGAATATCGCGGTAAACGATGGAAGTAACTCCGGGCAGGCCTTCAATCAAACTGTCATTCTTAAAAAATTCAGGTTCTCGCTGAAAAATGGCATCCAGGTGCTGCAAGTATTTTTCTACAGGTGTTTTGGCAGTTGGTATTTCTTCTTTCCTTTTGTTGAATAGTCCCATGGTGTGCGCTTGATTTTTATGGATTGATTTGCTGAATGGCTTTTTCCAGCACTTCGTCTTTCCCGTTTTTGATTCCTTCAATGGTTCGTTCTACATGGATATCAGGTACAATTCCGATGCGTTGTGTTTCTTTACCGTCCGGGTAATAGACCCCGATTCCCGAAATCACGGTAACCAATCCACCGGGAAGAAAAATGGAAGAGACATTTCCGTCTGCACCGGCCGTGGTACTTCCTATAATGGTGCTATTTTTCGCGGCACGGAATGCCATGGCGGTGTATTCTGCCTGACTTTGTGAATTTTCGTTCACCAGCACCACTAACTTTCCTTTAAAAGCTGCTTTGCTGCCCGGAATATCCAATGATTTGGTAACCATGAACTCTCCAGGATTACCAACAGAACCCAGGGAAAACTTCACAAAAGGAGTTGATTTCGACAGGAAGAAAGATCCCAGTGAAAAGGGAACAAACGTGGACGGATAATTCCGGATATCGATGATAATCCCTTTGGCATTTTTGAACAATGCTTTGATTTCGGGAATATCTTCTTCTTTGATCGTTGCCAATGTGACGTAACCGATGTTTCCTTCCAGGAGCTTAAAGCATCGTTCGTCTTCATTCGTTTTGTACCAACGGTAACGGTTTAACCTCTTGTGATCGTACAACGGAACAGCATGCTGCTTGCTTTCACCGTCCGAAATGTAGTTTACATTCAGTTTTAGCGCTGTATATGGTGACGAGCGTAATAAATCGGCTGAAATATCTCTCAGCATAGCAGCGTCATTGGACGCAGGATAATCGGGTCTCAGGCTGTCAACAATGGACTGGACCGTGCGACCACCAATATGCGTGATAATATCTCCAACCTTTAATTTGGCAATCTCTGAATACTCCGTATTGTAGTAATCTGTGACCACTAATTTGTTTTCAACGAACTCTACCCTGAACGGCGCGTAATTATTCCCTCTGAGTTCTTCTATTTTGTCGTCTCCGTCCTGTAATTTCGCATGCGAATCATTCACTTCACCGATTAATCGCTGGGCAACCAGTTCATACTCCAATTCATCCGCTGCACCCAGGAACTTTGGAATGTATTCTTTCAGTACCGTACTCCACTGCTTATTCGTTAGGTGTTTGTTGGGAAACATGTATTCAATTATATTCCAATACTTGTAAACTGCAAGCAACCGGAAGCCGGCATCCGGGAAAGGCATATCAGAATAGCGGTTTTCATGTGTGAAATCGGGATTTCCTACCCCCGGATGAAAAGCCAGGTAATAATTTTTCCCCTGGTTCCTGTTTGCGTAGACTTCTTTGAGTTGTTTTCTCAAATCTTCCGACAGATCAGAGTTATCAATCCAGACCAAATCAGGTCTTAGCACAGCTGTTCCTTTTGTTGGTTTACATGTTTTACAGACCGGTATTTTTCCGTATTTCTGAATCCAGGAAGTCATTAGTTCATCCCGTTCCCGGTTGTTTTTCACATTCAAATAGCCCGGTAAAACCCGGAACAGCTCATAATCCCAATTGTAGTTTCCTTTAGCAATTTCCGGGTGATGGTATTTCAGGAAACCCCAGACACGCCCCAGCAGTTCCAGGTTATTCACCAATTCAGCCGAGATATCCGGGAAAACGATGTTTGAACCGCCATCAAATTCCTTATCCTGATCTGCCAGGAAAACTTCCTTTTGAAAAACTTCAATTCCCGGATCACTTATATCTTTTCCATCGATTGAAACAGTGAAATCATCCAGCCACATTTTCCCCTTCCCGACTAACAAACCGCCGATCACAATCTGGTCCGTTTTCTTTGGGTTCAAAGGCAGCATAATTTCATATTCCTGCCAATCCGTTGTGCCTATCACTCCCCTTTTGTTCATATTATCAAATCCAAGCTGCGGGTCAATGCGCATCCAAAGCCCGGCATAACCGCCAGTTACATTTTCGGTTTTGATAAATCCTTTCAGGCGAATGACCTTTCCGGCATAGTTATCAGGCAGGTTCCATGCCAGAGCTTTAAACCCTGATTCCTCTCCGGTACTTTCAATAACAACCGAGAATTTGCCGCTTTTCACCGTAACAGAGTCCGAATAAATTTGGTACGCTTCACTTCCGAAGTTATTCCAGCCTACCGGTTTGTTTCCTTCGGTTTCTTCGAAATCAACGTTTAAAGGCCTTTGCTTTTCCTGGGAATAAGCGTTTTGGTTAAAGAATAACGCAATAATAAAGGGGAACAGGTGTTTTTTCATTTCGTTGATTTAGGGTTACAAATTGCTAATTTATTCTCGGTTTTCAAAATTCCCTTCGGTTTATTTCCACATTGTCAACTGTTCATTCTTCCGTTCAAGATCGATGCTTTTCCCTTCACCGTAATTTCAAGACTGGGATGTGCATTTGAAAGCCCTTTCAATTCTTCCAACAAATCCGCAAATTCATAATCCAAGATAAGGATTTTCAACTGAACCCGGTCCAGGAGTCGGCTCAGCCCGGAAATAGTGATAGAAGTATTGCCGGCATGAAGCATTTCCAATGAAGGAATACGCACCAACTGATCTATGCATCCGTCTGTCAGTTGCGGATTGTCTTTGAGACGTAATTGCTTCAAATTTTTAAGCGGTTCCAAAAAACGTAATCCCTGATCGCTTATTTCGTTTAAATCCAGGTCCAATAATTCCAGGGAGGTAATTTCCCCGATGATCTCCAGATGCTCATCCCTTAAATCCAGGGAAGACAAATTCAGATGCTTTAAATTGGTTAAGTGTACCAGTTTTTGTAGTTCCGGAATCTCGATTTCATCCAAAAAGGAAACAGAAAAATAGACTGTATCTGTTTGTACATTTTGCTTAAAAATGGTGATGGTTCCAGGAGTCATGTTATACGATGTTTATTACGGATAAACAATCAGGTAAATAAATGCCATTAAATTCACCAGCAGTACTGTTCCGTAGACAACGTTTGTTCTTCCGCTGTTGAGTGAAAGCATCACGGTAATTACGGAGAGCATGAGCAAAATGATGGAAGGATAATCGAGTCCAAGGACAATTTGAATGTCGTAAAAATGGCACACTACTGAAACTGCGGGAATCGTGAGCCCGATACTTGCCAGTGCAGACCCCAGGGCCAGGTTCAGACTGGTTTGCAACTTGTCATTTCTGGCTGCAATGATGGCTGCAATTCCTTCCGGCAATAAGATGATCATAGCGATGACTACTCCGACCAGGGTTTTCGGCAGGTTGTAGCCGATAATAATTTCTTCGATGGTCGGTGATAAAGTCTTGGCAAGAAGTACTACAATTCCCAGGCTTACCAACAGAAAAACAACACTCGTAATTAACGAACGGTTGGATACCGAATGATCGGTTGATTCCGTACTGGTTTCATTTGTGAGGAAATATTCCCGGTGCCGGACCGTTTGCGCCAGGATAAATGCCGCATAGATGATAATACAGGCAACGGACGCAAAAAGCATCTGTGACGACGAATAGTAAGGCCCGGAAACGCTTTTGGTAAACGTGGGAAGGATCAGCGTAAATACGATGATGGACACCAGGGATACCAAAGCGATCGTTACGGAATGTTTCGAGAAAGTCTGCTCGTGGTGTTTCAATCCACCGATGAACAAACACAAACCGACGATTCCGTTCAAAATCAGCATGGTGGCGGCATAAACGGTATCGCGGGCGAGGGCCACTTCTTCATTTCCTCCCGACACCATGATCGAAACGACTACAGAAACTTCAATGATGGTGATCGCTACGGCTAAGATGATCGTTCCGTAGGGTTCCCCAACCCGGTGTGCAATGATTTCTGAATGATGAACTGCCGACATCACCGACCCGATGAGCAAAACACCGGCTAAAATTTGGAAAAATACGCTGTTGTGAATTAAACCTGAAAAGAAAAGCAGACAAGCCAATATAGGTAGGGAGATTGTCCATTTGTATAATAGTCTCATTCTCTAAAAATAGGATTTTTCTCCAATTTCCGGGCTTTTAACTCCAGATTTTGCTCTTAAAAGGTTTTTTTTCTTCTTTCCTGAAAGCTAATTCCAATTGTCTATTTTGAAATCATGCGGCGCCGGATTTCCTTTTGACGTTTCAATTAATTGCCTTAGGCTCAAGAGAAAAACGGCCCATTTCATACTGCAATGTGCTTTGAATTCAACTTCTTCCTGCCAATTCAAATGACTGAACAAAATGATCGTATAATTTTCTTCCTGTTTGAATTCAAAAGTGACTTCCGTTCCAATCCATTCCGGTGGTCCGGCATGAAATTTCCAATGTACTTTTTTTCCAGGCTGCAAATCCAGCACTTCGATTTCCATACTCCCCTGCTCTTCTCCTTCCTGGGTATGAAAGCGCGTCCGGATGGTTTTCCCGATTGCGGATTCCCCGGTGGTATCTTTTGTCCACCAGCCGGAAATTCCTTCGATTGAAGCTACTGCTTCGTAAACTTTATAGATCGGTGCTTTGATACCGATTCGGTGAATGATGTGGGGCATTTTTATGTGTTTTACAAGTCCATTATTTTCTATTCATCCAATCCTCATAAGCAATTACTCCTAATTCCGGTTTGGCTTCTCCTTCCAAAATAGAAATGAACTCCAATTGATGGCCATCCGGATCATTAAAGTAAATGGCTATTGCCGGCATCCAGGAAAAAACCATTGGTTGGTCGCTTCCGTCTTTTATGAAATTGTATGGTTTTAATCCTTTTTCTTTCAGGAAACCGGTTGCCTGGTCCAGGATGTATTCCTGGTCACAGCGGAAAGCAAAATGCTGCTTCACTATCTGATCTTTTGGTTTCTCCCAAAGCCCCAGCATGGCTTCTTTTGGTTTCCCGATCCAGAAAAAAGCTATGCGTCTTTCTTCTTCGAAATAGCATGGTTCCAATCCGAGGGTGTTTTTGTAAAAGTCCATGGAAGTTTCCAGGTTTTCTACAAACAAATGTGTTTCATATAGTCCTTTTATCATTTCTATTTCTTTATTATACGATGGTCCTAAAAGTTAAATTGACCCTCGCAGCGGTTATTTTTTTTGTCGGTGGAAGCCTGTGCAGCCAATGGGTTTGTGTGGTGTCTTTCATGACCAGCAAACTGCCGTGTTCCAGTACCAGTTCCACTTTTTCCTTGCTTTGTTTGTGCTTGAATGCGAATTTCCGTTCTGCTCCGAAACTCAAAGAACCGATTGCACCGTCTTTTTTCAGATCGGTTTCCCCATCGCTGTGCCAAGCCATTCCTTCTTCCCCGCTATGGTAAAGATTGAGCAAACAGGAATTAAACGTTTCACCGGTTTCTTTCTCTATCAGGCTTTTGAGTTCCAACAGTTCTTTTGTCCACGGCAAAGCATGCTTGGTTGTATTGGAATACGTGTATTCGAAGGGTTTTTCGCCATACCAGGCTACTTTCCGTTTGGTGATGATCTTCTTACCAAAAATGACCGCTTCATCGTTCCGCCATTCGATTGTTTCCACTAATTTATCCAGGTAAAAACCCGCCTGTTCCCAGGTAAGGAGCTTCCCGTAATAATTCACGGTTCCATCGTACGGCAGCCAATTCTTTGATTTATCGACCGGATCTTCAAACAGCTTCATGTTTTCGGTTTTCATTTAATTGCTTTTTCAACATCTAATGCATTGTCGCACAATTCTCCCAGATAATCGATGATGTTCATCTTACTCTTTCATTCTTCTCCCAATCATTAAAAATAAAACTTTAATGGAAACAGGAGTCCTTTGAATGACACCAAAGAACCAACACCTGTTTCAGTTTTCACATTTCAACAAACCGATTTCTTTACTTATCCTGAATCCTTTTGTAAAATCCAGGTCTTTGAGCAAAATGTTTTCAAAGCTTTTTTTCTGGTGTTCGTGATCCAAAACACCGGGGAAATTAAATGACTCAATGTATTCAATCAGTGGTTTGGGATTGGGAAGTAATAAATAGTCTTCGTAATGGATCCGTTCGCTTTTTTGAAAGAACCTGCCCGTCTTTTCGAGCGCATTTTCCAGGCTGAATTTTTCCAAAAACTGTGTGAAAAACAATTCTTTTTCGATATCCGGGAAATAGGTGCGAACAATATCCTTCAGTTCCGGCATATTATTGCTCCCAATAGTTGTTGCGTAAAAGGTCCCTTCGGATTTAAGCACCCTGGAAATCTCGGCTAAAGCCTTTTCGACATCCGGCACATGATAAAGCACATGGTTCGCAATAACCACATCGAAGGAATCATCATCGTAGGGAATATTGGTGGCCTCAATCCTCTTGAATTGCATGTTGTATAAATTGCTCCATTCTTCCAGGTTTTCTTTTGCTGTTGAAAGCATTCCTTCGGAAACATCCGAGAGGATGATTTGCTGCACCTGGGAATTGCCGCCACCGTCCAATAAATATTCCCATAAAGTCCCCGTTCCACAACCGATTTCAAGCACCTTACAGTTCCCGGTAAGAATCATTTGCTTTTTCAAAAATTCGTACCAGCTTTCCTTAGCAACACCGTATTGGTGGATTTGGATTCGTTTTTGAAGATTCGATTCGTCTTTGTATTGTTGTTCCAGGTCTTTCATTCGTTCGTATAATAATCGCATCTATATACGAACCGGAATGAAAATTATTTTCGGCTGGTTCCGGATTTTATGAATCATTTAAGCGGCATTTTTACTCTTACTGAAATGCATTTAATCCTGATAAGCACATGTAGAGCCCGGCGAGTTACTTGTTGTTTTTCTTTACAACATCGTAATAATGCAGCACTACTCCTGAATCGAATGATTTTGTTTTCAGCAATTTAAGTACCAATTGCTCATTCATTTCTTTAAACAAAGGCAACTTGCTTCCGCCAATAACCGGGTGAATACACAGCTGGTATTCGTCGATCAAGTGAAGTTTTGTCAGCGCGTTGATCAAACCCGGGCTGCACACTAAAATATTTTTTCCTGTTTGTTCCCGGAGGTCCAGCACTGTTGCTTTGAGGTCTTTTTTTGCCAATGATGCACTTTTCCACCCGTTTTCAAGCGGTTCGGCATTTTGGAGCGTATGAGAAAAGACAACTTTCGGAATCCGGTCTATTGCAACGGCAAAATCATCCATTGCTTTGTCTCCTGTAGGGTTTTCAAGCACTGTTTGCCAATACTGCATCAATTCATAGGTTATTCTCCCATAAAGCGCGGTTCCCGAGTGATTCAATAAATCCGTATAATGCTGATGTAATTCCTCGTCCGGAATGCCTGACGTGTGGTCGCAAAAACCATCCAGGGTCATATTCATTGCTGCAATTACTTTTCTCATTGGCCTTTGCTTTGAAAACAGGATCGTAGCCCCCTATTTCTATACCGAAAGGTATGAAATAAACCATTCAACTCGTCAAAAACCGGCAATTCGTAAATTATTGCCGGTTGTTACTTTCCTACTCCTATCAGACAATTTTCAACGACTGAATTTGTCCGTCTTTCAATTCAAATTGATATGTCAGCACCAGGGGACTTCCCGGAAAATTTCCTGAAACCTCAGCTTCGAGAGTCTGTTCAAGGTCTGAATACTTAACTGGGTGCATGGCTGCCCGATAAGTTTGATTGGCTTTTTCGATCCAGTTTTCTATCTCAGACTTTCCGATATGTGTTTTTCCTTCGTCAAAGACTACAGCTGTTTCCGAAAAACAAGCCGCATACGCCTTGCTGTCAAATTGGTTCTGTGCTGTCACTAACTCTGTAATTACTTCTGGTAAATTCATTTTTCTTGTTTTTAAAGGTTATTAAATGGTGGGGATTGTACCGCCGTCGATGATATATTCTGTTCCTGTGAGGTAGCCCGCTCTCGGTGAAACCAAAAAGCCCACTAACTCAGCAACTTCTTCCGGTTGTGCAGGCCGTCCGAAAGGGATTCCTCCTAAAGCATCCATTACACTTTGCGTGGCTTTATCTACTGAACTACCGGAACTCTCGGCAATCCGTTCCATCATTCGTTTTGAGGAATCTGTCATGATCCAGCCGGGCGAAACGGTTAATACCCGGATTCCTTTCGGTGAGACTTCCTTTGACAGGCCCTTACTGTAATTGATCACCCCTGCTTTTGCGGCGGCATAAGGAAGTGTGGAATCGTACAAAGGCAATTTTCCCTGAATGGACGCAATGTGAATGATCACCCCTTTTTTTTGCGCAAGCATTTGCGGTAAAAACTCCCTGTCCAATCGCACAGGCGCCAGTAAATTGGTCTGAATGGTCTGTTCCCAATCTTCATCGCTTAAGACGGCAAAACCACCGCCTTTGGTTTCTGATGCTCCAAGCGAATTGATCAGAACATCCAGTTTTCCGAACTTTGCCAAAGTCTCTTCGGCCACTTTCTTAGTTCCTTCCGGCTTACTTAAGTCTGCTGAGATGAAATAAGTTCCGGGGATTTCTGATTCGGGTTTGCTTCTCGCAGTGATGATGACGGTTGCTCCTGCTTTTACAAGTCTTTGTGCAATTGCCTTTCCGGCTCCTTTTGTACCTCCTGTTACCAGGGCAATGCTGCCTGATAACTCGTTGTTGAAATTAAACTGTTGATCCATCATTTGTTTTTTGGCAAATTTCAGTCTTATGTACCCTTCTCACAAGTACGGAAATACGAATTGCATAGGGATAAATTTTTCCCCTATTGCACGATTTGGAACATAGGCTTAGCTTTGTATGATGTACGAACGAAAAATTTTACCGAACCTGAATTGCGGGTTGGATTTGATCGGCGAGGTGCTCTACGGCAAATGGAAAATCCGTTTGCTGTGGTTTATCAACGAAGGCCATAAACGCCCGAGCGAATTGCAACGGAAAATTCCGGATGCTTCCCGAAGGGTTTTGAATATTCAATTGAAAGAGTTGGAAGAACACGATCTGATCACCCGGAAGGTTTATCCTGTGGTTCCGCCAAAAGTAGAATACAGTCTTACCGAATTTGGAAAAACGTTAATTCCTGTCATTTCGGTATTGGGAAATTGGGGCGATACAAATGAAGCTCATCTCCGGTCCGTTATTTTGAAGCGATTGAATGTGGAAGATCAGAGTGCTTAAACTCAATTTTTCAATTGAAATGAAGCTTTGAATTAAACATTTGCATTCAATACCACCGTTTTCAATGCCGGGATTTTGTCCAAATGCTTTTGAATAAATTCCAATTCGTAGATGCTGTTTTTAAAGCCATCGAAGTTAACTGGTTTCTTAAACCATTGAAACTCTCCTTTTTCGAATTGTTCCAGTCCGTAAAAGCCCCGAAATTGTTCCCGGGATATCGAATTGCTGAAATAGATCGTGAAAATAACCTGGTAATCCTCGCTCAAAAAGATATTGGCAAAGTCTTAGTTACACATCATCACCCGCTTCAATGTGATGTATTTTTCGTCGTCACTGATATTGAACCAGATTTTTATGTGATCTTCCTCGATAAGGCCTTATTCAAAGAAATCAAACGCATTGACGGAGTGATAAAAATCAAAAAATGCGTCCAGGCAATCTCTCAGGCTCTGTTGAGATCTTTTTGCACAACGCTCATCCGGTTTCTCCCATAAGACCGCCTTCAGTTTAGGCAATTGCTTAGAATAAAAATCACTACTGTAGTCTTCCACATTCGTTATTAGTTACATCTCAAATCAGGCAACCCCGATGTAATTCCGCAATATTACGTTTGGGTTAAAGTTATACTTTAAGTCGGTGATTCTCGAACCACTGCTGAGTAAGTTTGAACAGATCCGATTCTCCCCATTCTCATTCCCCCCGGTTATTTCAGTTTCCAGTATTTATCCGCCATTTAAATTTGGCAAAAAGGAGATTCATGGGATGGTTATTTATCGATGTTATTCGCGATCAGGGTGAATAAGTCGGACCAGCCAATTTTCCCATAATCTTTTCCCATTCGGACGATCACTACGTTTTTGGATGGATTGACATAAATGAACTGCCCCAGGATTCCTTCGGCCATGAAATCACCTGTGGCAGATGGCAGCCACCATTGGTATTGGTAATAATCCGCACTTCCGGCAGTGGTATCAATTTTAGTAGATTCTTCCACCCATTTTTCGGATACGATCTGCTTGCCGTTCCAGTTTCCTTTGTTCAGGTAAAGCCGCCCGATCTTGGCAAAATCCCTGGCCCGTGCATTGAGACAACAAAAAGTTTTCTCCATTCCGTTTTTCTTTTTATCGATACTCCAGGAACCATCGTATTCCATTTCAAGCGGTGTCCAGAGCTTTTCCTGGAAATACCGGGTAACTGTTTTGGTTTTCAGCGCGCGTTCCAATACCAAACCTAAAAGTTGGGTGTTTCCGCTGTTGTATTCAAATTTTTCTCCCGGTTTGCCTTTCAGCTTCAATTTGGAGATCTCGCGTTTTAAGTTCCGGCCGTAATAGAACGATGCTGCTTCCCCAAAGGGATTGAAATAACTTTCACTGAATTTCAATGCGGAAGTCATTTGCAGCAAATGTTTGATGGAAACCTGCTCAAAACCGTTCTTTTTCAATTCAGGAATGTAATCGGTAATTGGTTCCTCAACCGATTTAATCAGGCCGTCTTCAATTGCACAGCCAATCAAAATGGAAGTCACCGATTTTGCCATGGAAAACGAAGGAATAATGCTTTCCTGGTTGTATCCCTTAAAGTATTTTTCGTACTGGATCGTGTCGTTTTTGATGATCAGGAATGCAACCGTCTTATTGTCTTCCAACAGTTTGTCGAAAGGAATGGTATCTTTTGCACTCACGATCAATGACTTCGGATGCTTTCCTTTATCCGTTGAATGGAACACAAATTTGTTTTCATTGCTCACCAAAGGCCGCGAAGGGAATTTCTTGTAATCTTTGATATCGGCAAAGTTGTAAAACACAAACCGACCCAGCTTACAAGAGGATAAACTAATTGAAAGGATAAGGACACATCCTGTGAGATACAATTTCATACGACTCATAATTCATGCGGGCTTGTTAAGCTCATTACTTCAGGTAATCAAAGGTGTTTTCAAGTTTGAATTTTGGACTTCTTTTTAAAAAATCCATAAAAAAAGCCGTATGGGTTCCACCCATTAATATTAAAATCCGGTCGTTTTTGTCAACGGGAATTTGATTCAGGTTGGAAAACATGACTAAATTCCTGTGGTAAAATTTCCCGGCTTCATCCGCCCCTTCTGAATTCCCCTTACTGGATATATAGGTCAATAAATCAGCATTTATATTGATCAGGCTTTCCAAATATTGAGGATGGTTATTTAATTTGAATAATTCATAAAACGGGATTCCTTCTTCGGGATTTTTCTTTTCATTTTCATCCAACAGACTCCAGTATTTATTGGCAGTGGTCTTATCACTTAACTGATCGATCTTACTGCCGACATTGTAGTTGTACCCTTCTTTGAAATCAATCCCGTAGATCTTTTTTGCATTGCTTAATCTTCCTGCTTCATAAGCTAATAATTCGCGTTCATCCGGATTGGTGAATTTCATTTCCGGATTCTGGAGGTACTTCAGGTATTCAACCAGGCGGATACTGTCGTTTTTCGGTAAATCTTCAATCACGATAATCGTTGGCTTGAATTTGGCTAAAAGTGCGGCAACTTTCCGGATCTCTTTTTGGTTTTCTTTGTTCTTTTCATCAAATTCAGTTGAGTTGGCATCGGTAGTTTCTCCCATGTGAAAGGTTCCAACATTTAAAACCGGGATCGCATCATCAAATTTGGTTTTGTAAATATTCTTTTGATCATACGGAACAGTTTGTCCGTACAGATTTAGTGTGATAAGTGATACTATCGCTAAAAGTGTTTTCATTTTTTAGATCGCTGTTAATTGATTCTTCCCGAAATTATCATTTTTCCGTAATTCTATTCTATTTTACCCAACGAAGTTCTGTTTTTTTTAAGGAATCATCAGCTACCAACCGGTACCTTTTCAAAGCTTCTTCCCAAATCAAATCGCTGTTCAAGCGGATCACCTCTTTGACCAGCCCTGCCAAGACTTCCTGGTCCATCACAAACTTTTTCATTTCCTGTAAAAACAGGGTTGATGATTCGGCATCCAGGTAGTTTGTATCATCTCCCAATGAGCAGCATCCGAACCCATCGAATGAAATCCTACACAGTGTAATCCTGCCATCTTTCGATTCATTGAAGTCCATGAAAACAGAACCGTCTAAACATCCCAGGTGATAACTGGCAACACGTGTTGAGGACATGGTTGCTTTGAAAAAGTCGAACTCCGATTCAGGGAGGTGCGGATACGGATTTTCTTCGGAAGTCGTTCTCCAAATACTTTGATCCGCAATAGCCAGGTGTTTATTCAACTGAAAATTGCCTGTTAATTTTACCACATCTGATAAAAGCAGTATGCTTCCATCCTTTTCTATTACCTCACCATACGTTTCACGCGCCAAAAAGTAAGCAATCGCATACATTGTATGCTGCTGCTTCGAGGAAACTTCAAACGTAAGCGGATCATCTGTAATTTTATCAATGGAAAAACACCAATCGATTTCGCGCGACGACATATACAATTCAGTCCAATCGCGGCTGTAAACTTCCTGGCTATCGCCTTCCGATTCGTAATTGTGCATTTCCTCACCGAAAAGAAAGGTACCGAAAACCCGGAAATCCGGCCGGTCTGAGTTTACTGTTACATTGATTTTATGAGGAAACATTGATTTTTAGAATTGAAAAGTGAGAAGTTAAAATGGAATTTATTGGATTCAACGAAGCTCTGATTAAACTTCTCCCAATTCAATTTCACCGACCTGGAACTTCAGTTTGGCAGTTGCTGCCTGCTTGAATTGCAGTTTCCATCTCTCCCATTCATCATCCTCCATGAGTCCGTAGAAGAATAGTCCGTTGGGTTCCAGTGAAGCCGATACGTATTTCTCCTCTTCCCGGAAACTAAACCAATACGGAATTTCTTCCCGATAGCCGAGCCACCCTTCCACTTCCAGGAAAATCTCGGGGATGACATACTCCCAGGTTTCTTTCGGCAAATCATACCGGATATTCAAATTCATAAACTGTGTGTTCATTGGCTTCTGTTCAATCAACCGGATGCCGGCAGGAGTTCCTCTCAAATTTACTCTTTTCAGCTAAAAATCCAACCGGGAAGTTCTCAGTAAGCAATGGTGAACTGTTCTCCCTGCTTATCCAATAGCTTGATTTGAGTATCCGTTCCGTCAGTGGTAATTTTATCTCTCGGTCCGATGTGGTAAATTGCAAACATGCGGATATTTTCTCTTAATTTGATCTCCTTTTCAATGGCATCCGTCAACAGCCAAACCGGAACAAAGGCCCAGTCAATGTTTTGAACGGAAGCAATGGTTTCTGCGTGTTCGGTATCGCCGGAAATGAATATGCGTTTGCCATGCCAGGTGAGCAGGTAGGAACAGTGATTAACCGAAAAGCGGTGCTTTGTTTGGAAAGCTTCGATCCTGAAGTCTTTCAACGCTGTATTTAGCTTTTCCAGCTCTTTCGCATTCCTTGGGGAATAGACTTTTCCGTTCCGTTTTCTCGCCTGCTTTCTGACCAATTTCCCCGAATAATGGTCCGAATGCCTGTGCGTATAAATGAAAACCGGGTTGCTTTTGATGCTGTCGAGTTCCGACAAGTTGTATTCCATGTAATGGTGTGCTCCCGATTTATAGGGAAAATCAAAGTAAAGATTCGTAGTCCCATCGGTTAGAGACAAACCGCAATTGCCGATAAAGCGAACGGTAATCTCATGGCTTTGACTGTATGCGGAACTCAACCATAAAACCAGGACGAAATTCAGAGTAAGGAATTTCATTTTGTAACTGCTGTACATAAATTGAAGGGTTAAAATGTGAGCTCAAAGTAACTGTGAAAACACTGACTTTTCCCTTTGAAACTCCACGAATGTGATGAGATGACTGGTTTTTGTGACGAAACGATAAGGTGTGAAATTATTCATGGATGAATGATCAATTATCAACTGAGGAAATGGCTTGATGATTGATCATTTATAATTCTGAAAACGTTGTTTGATCTGCTTGTAATACGTTTTTGAAAGGGGGATTTTTTCTCCTCCGGGTGAGAAAGCGATTTTAGCGCTTTGGGAATTCCCAATAATCTCTTTAACCACTGCCGGATTGACCAGGTAAGACCGGTGGCATTTTTCCAAAAACGGAATTTGTTGCCATGTATTGGAAAGCGTTTGCCGGAATGTTTTAGAATGTACCTGGTTATTTTCATCCGTAAAAGTAATCTCCACGTAGTTTTCAACTGCTTTCACAAACAACAGCGCTTCTTTTTCCAGTGCCAGGACTTCGTTTTTGTTTTCTCCCACCAGGACAAATGAATTTCCGGAGAGCGGAACGATCCGTTCACCGAATTTTTGTCTCAGGTAAATCATCAACGGAGCGAATACCGGGATCATGGCAAGTACGATCGTTCTCAGGTAAAGCAAATGAGTTCCGATGGAATACGTTTGTTGATTGATCACCAATCCATTATATAAAAACAACACACTCCCTGAAAAGAGGAAAAACAGGATCGTGGAACCAATTTCATGGGAAATGCGCCACACTTTGCGAAGCCTGTAATACCAGAAGTTTTCAAGACAGGTGTAAATTACAAACGCAATAAAGATCAGGATTCCAAAGATAGACAGCACCAGTAATTTATGATCCGACTGGAATTGATCAGTGTCAAAAGGCTCCAAAACGATGATGACAAAAGACAAAAAAACGCCTAAAATCAAGCCCACCAGGATTTTCCGTTTAATGGATGCTGTGAAATGGATTTGTTTGCTGAGAAAAGTCAAGGAATCTGGCATTGAACTTGTTCGTATAATTAGCAACTTAAACTATTTTTTTGTCTCCCGTTCCTCCAGGGATTTTAACTCTTCCAAAATATTCTGTGTTGCCTGTTTTTCGTACTTCTTGTGAAAGTAATCCGTTTTAAAGATCCGCTCCAGGTTTAGAAAATGGTTCAGAACTTTGATCCTTCCTTCATTGTAAACTGCATCCGGATAGTATGCATATTCCAGCCGGACATTTTTACTGTATTCCCGGTAATTTTTCGTTTCCTGTCCTAAAACGGAAAGGTCGGAATCTGTGAAATAGTTGGTGTCCGGATTTGCATTTTCCAGATGCGTTTTGGTCGCTAAAATTTGTTTTTTGCAGTTCTCGATCACCTGTGCCGGAACATGGATTTGTTTCATTCTCTTTTCTGCCAGTTCGGCGCTTTGCTCTTCATTATCCGACCTCAACGCATCGTAAATAATGTCGTGATAATAAAGCGTGAACAAGACGGTTTCCCAGTTTTCAACCTGTTCTTTTACCGGAATCAGTTGCTTCAGGAGATTTTCCAAATGCAACAAGGTATGATAATGTCTTTTTTCACCGGAGTAATTCGCTTCAATCTCTGACCAGAGTTTCCCGATCAGTTCGCGATCGTCGGTATAATTTTCCAGGAGCTTAATGTATGTTTCTTGCAGCATGGTGTTTTCTTTAAATTCAATTGGGATTGGGAAGACCTTCACAACACATTTTCAACCGGCTATAAAATTCAGTTCGTGTTTCGGTGTTTTGTTAAGCACTGGTATACCAATTAAAACGGATGAAGTAATTCCGGGTCTCGAAAAGATAATCCTCGTCATTCCATTCGGATTTCAGGTGATAAGTCCTAATGGAATCTTCCTGGGTCCAATCCATGTTTTCGATGTTAAAATCCAGTGGAATATTCCATTCGTCGTTTTTATATGCTCGTCGCTGCGCTTCTAAATTATACCGCCCGATGATATCTTTCAATGCTATCTTTTCTGTTATACCGAACCGATTCTCTTTGTAAGCATCATTCAAATGATCCATACATTTTTCGTAAACCTCTTCCAGGGGAGTTTGACCAAAATAGTAATCTCCGTATTTTCTAAAAAAGTGTACAACGGAAAGAATCACCGCCTGATCCAGTGTTTCCACCGCATTTTTTTCCAGGATAACAAATACAAAACCGGATTCCCATGGACCGGCGAAATGAAGTGATCTAAAATCAGATTCAACGGTTTGTGCAAATAGTTCAAACCCGTTCGACAGACTGGCGATGTAGTTGATTACGTTCAAATTGATTACGATTAGCTATCTCTATTTAAAAATACTCTTTTGGTCCTGCAAATGCTGCAATACTTTGGCGCCATCGATCTCTTCGTCATCCAGGACAGCTTCAATCAACTCTTCCGGATCTACTTTCTCGTACTCATTATTTATATTTTTGTAGATACTGAATTCGCGCACAGACCTGTCGAATACCACTAACACCGGACAAATCACATGTTTGAAAACGGCTTCGTTCTGGTTATCGAATTGTTCTCCGTTTACCTGGAAAATCCCGTTTGTTTGAGGTAAGAACAACCAGTCTTTCACCGTGAGTACGCCATTGATCACAAAAACTGCGTCTCCCAGGATCATGGTTTCCGCTTCCACTTCCCCGCTAACGGCATAAATGGAATGATAATCATTGCTTAAGTCAATGCTTTTTGAACTCAATCCTTTGCTGAAAATAACATACTCATCGGCATCGTCTTCAAACGCTTCCACTTCGACCTTGTCTTCAACCAGAACTACTTCAGAAGTATGATCTCCGAACCAATCTCCGGGAAAAATCAAATCTGCTTCTACTGCTGCTATTTTTTTCATTGCCTGTTATTTTCCGGGTTTATACTGTAATAATCGGTTTATTTGGTCAAAACTCCATCATCTTTCACATTTTTTCTATAATCGGTTCCCACGAATTTTATCCATCCGGTAGCTCATCGCGTCTCTTATCAAGGGATCTGCTGAATTTTCAGCCAGTTCTTCGATAACCTCAATTGCTTCCGGTGTGCCGATGCTCCACAAAGCGTGTCCGCACTGACTGATAAATTGGCCTGTACCGGTTCCATACGATTCCAGGTAGTCGTATTTCTGCTGAATGGCGATTTTGATCACCGGAATGCTTGCCGGATCTTTTCGGGCCTGGAGATCATGAATGATGTCTTCATAGCGTGTATGCCAGGGTTCCAGGATCAGTTGATGAAGCAGGTCCGTAAATTCATCGTTCTCTTCCAAGAGCCCCAACAGGGTCAATGCGAACTCAATACCCTCTACATCTTTTGTCCGGATGACATCGTCTATGATTCGCCGAAGTTCAACCGATTTATTTTCGATTGAAAAAGGAAGCCCGGCCAGCAATTCTTCTTTCGTTATCTTTCGCAATTCAAAATGCAGGATTGCTTGTTTTAATGGTGTGTTCATGCGTTTATGAAGCTGAGTGATTTAGCAAAATTACTTACCGAAGAATGGGTTACGGATCGTAAACATACCGTAATTGTATGCTTCGTTCTTTTTGTCGGGATTGAGGTAACACGTGATGTGTAGAACCAATTCTCTTTCGCGCTTCAAAATGTGATCGGGTGCTTGTTTGATAACATCGAGGAAATTTTGGTGCCGGTCCGGAAAGGACACAATCGGGATCGAAAACGCTATTTTTTCCTGTTTGTCGATCAACAGCGGCAGTGCGGGTGCCTGTTTGAGAATTTCTTCGTGCTGACCGTACCGATCGTTTAAGCGCATCAGGTAAATCTCAAATGCGTCGATATCGGATTCGTCTTCGTAGGAGAAGAAATCCACTTCCTGTATTGCTACCATAAACGAAATATCTTCCACCAGGAATTCTTTTTGCGGATGCAGATTCACTTCCACTTCCAGTGTAGAGATGTCGTAACTTTGGATTTCTTTGGGGTCAAAATTGTTTTTCAATTCGACCGTGATTTCATTTCTGTTCATCTGATTGATTTAGTCTAGCATATCCTCCTGGATAAAGTCGTACTCCTTATCCATTAATTTCTTCAAATAGTCTTCAAAACTGTCCGCAATGACAAGCAATTCATCGGGATCATGCAGGAAACGGACAATTTGACCTTTTTTTCCTTTTTCAGACGGACTAAAGTCAATAAACAACTGCGAAGTTCCGCCATTATTCATGCAATCTGAAAAATGAAGCCAGTTCAATGTTTCCGGGTTATTCGTGATTTTTTCATCAACCTCGACCTCTTCGTAGATTCTTTCAACGTAATCCTCATAAAATTTGACCCCGTGATCTGCAAGCATTTCTTTGGATGACAACAAGTAGTACGGGTATTCTTCCATATCGGAACCAAGGAGGAAGAAAGCTATTTCTTCTCCGCCATATTCCCGCCAATAGGTTCCGTCCACGTATTCAAGCAGGCCGATCAATGCGTCCGGAATCTCCGGATAAGCTTTTTTGAGTTCTTCCAGCTCTTCTTTTGTTGCTCCGTGACGGATTTTTTCAAAATGGTCCCAGTTTTCCTGCCCACCGTGATCATAATATGCCTGCTTCAGTCCTGTGATGTATTTTTCAGAGATGGTCATTTTATTTTTGGTTTTATTTGATTCTCATTTCATTTCCTTCCATTTCAACTGTCAACTGTCAACTGAGTAGCTATAAGTGGCTTTTCTCCGGATAATCCAGCGGTCATTTTCATTGCCAACTGTAATTTTTCTCGTTCCTTTTTTGGGAATTGACCTGTCTGCTGACGTTTATGGAAGCTTCCTTTAAGCTGGATGATCCATGCTAAATATAAGATTTTCACAGGGAAAATAACACGGCATTCCTTTCAAATTTTCAGGAATTCGTTTTTCCAAACTTCCAGTAGTTCTTTGAGCTCTTCCAACTCGATTTCAACATGCGGATTAAACGAATCCAATACGTAATGCAGGTATAATGTCCGAGTCGACTTATTGATCAAAAAGCTCGGTGTATAAGGTTTATAGTCGATCCAGCAGTATTCATCATTCTCATTCCCCCAACAATGATCTTCGCAATAATACCATTGATCATCCGGCACGGACAGACTCCGGATTTTTTCAATCTTTTGAAAGCTTTGGCTTTCTATTTCCAGGTCAAAAATAGTCCGAATGGCGTTAAAATAATCAGTCAAATATCCGTCCTTCTTTGTTTTAGGTTCCAAGTAAATGGTCCCTTTCGCATCGGTTGTTACAGTAGAAAAATCAGCAAACTTCATTCTTTAATCGTTTTTAGCATGACTGTCTTTGCTTTTGTCGTCCAAATATTCATCCGTGAAATGCTGTTTTTGCTTCGGATTAGAGAATTTATCTGCATTGTACTTGCCGGAGTTGCCTTTCGGGATGGAAAGCGATGTCCATTTTTCACTACAAAGCATTTTCCCGATAAACACAATTTGTCCGATGTGATACGGATAATGCGCCAGTTGCCTGTTGATTGCTTCCACAACCGAATGTCCCTGGTTCCGGATGTATATTTCTTTTGCCAAATCCTGTTCGGTTAGCGAATGCAATGCGTCAAAGAGGCATTTCCATCCTTCGTCCCATTTCGCTATGAGTTCTGCTCTTTCAGTCGTGTCATTTTGAAATTCTGCGTCTCTTTCCCGCCATTCTTTTTCTCCGTCGGTGGTCAGGAAATCGGTCCAGCGCGAAAGCATGTTTCCCCACAAATGTTTTACGATGACTGCAATGCTGTTGCTTTCTTCGTTGTATTGTTCGAAAAGCTGTTCGTCTGAAAGCTGGGCAAATGTTTTTTCTCCAAGCAGTTTGTAGTACTCAAATTGCTTTTTCACACTGGTCAAATAATCGGGTGTCATCGTATTCATATTCTGTCAGATTACCGGGAAGTTGTTTTCGTTTTCTTTTTGGATGCTTTTGCTATCTTATTGTACTCCAGGCATAAATTCATCAGGTATTCAAAGTCTTTTAGTGTTTTAAAGCCGTCCGGATACATGTAACAATACCCTTTGTACTCTTTTCCCTTCATCAGCATGGTTTCATACCCGTCCCTTCCGGAAAGCTGTTCTTGTATTGCAGGATCGAAACGCAGCATCAGTTTATCGCTCCCGACACAAATGCAGGTTTTGTCATTGACCATGAAATTCAGCATATTGAACATGACCTTTTCGGTTATTTCCGAATCCGGTATTTTTTCCGCCAGGTATTCCCTTACCCTGTCTGCCAGTTTGATATCGTAAGCCATGTTTTCTTTGTTTCCGGCGGAAGTAATCCTGGTTCCGCTGTTTCACTTGTGAATGTAAGCATATTGTTGATACAGAATCCGGATCTCTCTTTCAAATTTTTCCAGGTGGAATGAATTGTTCTACTTCACATGCATCATCATCAATGCCGTAAATATGAGTACGTCCTGGATAAAATGGATCGCCCAGGAAACAGCCAATCCTTTTGTTTCGATTGCGGCCTTGCATAAAATGTACCCCAAAACACCAGCCATTAAAACCCCGATTACTCCGCTGGGATTCCCGAAATAATGTGGCACTCCGAATAGTACTGCGGACAGAATCAAGATCATTCCTTTGGGAAAATGATTGTAAAGTCCACCGATAATCCCGAAGCGGAAAATCAATTCTTCGGTAAGCGAATTCGTTACTGAAAACAGTACAATCCAGGGAATAAAACTCCATTGAAAATTGTCCAGGCTGCCGGTAGATTTCACGGCAAAAAACATGAAAACTCCTGTTGCAACACTTACAACGAACAGCAATTGAAGTCCGTTTGTCATCCAGGAAGACCTGCCGTTTATTCCGAGCCATTTATCTTTCCCGGCGATGACGTTGAGATTTCCCGCACTCAGGAACTGTTTGCTTGCCGGATCCAGGATCAGAACAGCTATTGTTGCCAATATCCCGACTGCCAGGGCAAAAAACTGGTATTTTACCAGGTTATTTACAAAAGGATTCTGGTGAATTTGCAGGGAAATTTGATTCGTAAAGGTCGCTGCTGTTAGTAACAAGGTGGTTGAAATTCCCACAATAAAAAGCGTGTAAACTAGTTTCATATCTGATTTTTTCTGCAAATGTCAGGTATGAAAATGCCTTTTCTATTACCATACGGTAACTAATGTTTTGCGACCTGCTCTTTTCTTATCCGGCTCAAACTTTGAGGAGTTACCCCTAAATAAGAAGCGATGTATTTTTGAGGTGTCCGCTGCACGATGTTTTGCAGTTCCAGGTATCTTTCGGCCGCAGTTTTTGTCAGTATATCTATTTGCTGCTGCTGTTTGTGAACAAAAAGTGCTTCGGAGGCAAAACGGCAGATCTTGTCACCAAAATCCGAGTTGTACCCCAACTTATCAAAATTGGTTTTCGAGATTCTGAACAGTTCCGTTGGTTCGAAAGTGACTACTTCAAGCGGTGAAGGGTTGTGGCTGAGAAATGACATATAATCCCCGAAAAAATCGCCTTCGTAACACAAGTCAATACACACGAAATTGTTGTTGTTCCAAAGTAAAATTCCGCCGCTTCCCTGTAGGATAAAGCTCAGGTATTTTTCTGTTGTACCAGTCATTTTGATCGTTTCGTCTTTTGCAGTTGTTATCACTTCACCCAAATCGGCAAATGATTTCCAGGCTTCAAGGGGCACGTTGAAATACGGATCAAAGGCTTGTTTTATTCTTTCTTCGATACTCATTTTACTAATTGGGATAAAGCGATCCTGTTTCCTTCCGTATCTTCAAATTCTGCCACAAACCCAATACCATTATGTATTTTGGGATATAAAATCTGCCCACCGTTTTTAACAGCCAATTCCAGGGTTGTTTCTATGTCTCCTGTATTGAAATAGATCATTACCCCGTCTTTTGTCGGTTTGTATATTTCTCCTTTTGCTAATGCTCCCGATATTCCTCCGCCTCCATCCATAAAAGGAAACAGGGCCATTTCGTTATCATCAATGATTTCTTGTTCAAATTCAAAATCAAATACTGACTTATAAAATTTGATTGCTCTGTTCATGTCGTTAACCGGGATTTCGAAGTAAACCACCGGATTAGATCTATTCATCATTGTATTATTATAAATTCCGTTTATTAGCTTCCATTTCAATAAACTCCGGCAAATAACTTGGCGTGCATCCTTTTGAGACCATTTCATCTTTGTAAAGCCCGGTTTTCTTTCCAAGTGAAACACAGCGTTTACGGTACTTTTGATCGTAAATACCAATCCATCCGGCAGTAAAATTCATGGCCCACTGAACTTCCGGTTCTTCATTCATGATGCTTGCTTCAATGGCATCAAGCAAGTCTCCGGTGTTTTCAGGAGGTGCTTGTCCCACCCATCTCAATCGTGCCTGGTAATACCAAAAAACTCTTCTTTGAAGGGAAGAGAAACTGTTTCCCCACGATTCGATAAGTGCGGTTGTCTTCTTGTCCTTAACAAGCTGATTGGACATCAACCAGTCCATTAATTGATTTCGTTCATTAAACGGATGGGCATGCATCTCTTTATCCAGCTTGTCGATCAGTTCCTGCGAAAGAACTTTGTTGTCCATTATCAAGATTGCCAACTGTCGGGGTAAGAACTTCCCGGTTGACCAAAGTTCCAATGCCAGTTTATGGTCCTTTTTTATATCCTTTGCAATTTTTCGTAAATCTCCCAGTTTCGTTTCACTGTTGATCCGGTCCAGGATATGTTCTGCTTTTGAAGAAAGTTTCATGTCAATACCTGTTTTTAACCTGTTCGTGCTTTTTTAATGAGTGCAATTCCTATCCAAAGAAACCAGATAATCTGGCTCAATCCAAATAATACGCAGAAAACTTTCAGTGCCGGGATACTGAGCAAACCTCCATAATTTACCGAAATGGCTTTAACCCTGACAAGAACTTCAGTCTCTTTCAGGTAAGGTTTTGTCGGTGAGTTTTAGGTCAGCAGGGAAATATCTTTTTGCTGATATTTTACCGTCGATCAACAATCGGTAAATAGTGGTTTGATCTTTATCGTGGTATGATTTGTCAATTACAGCGCCGATTCTTTCCGTTTTCACGTTTTGTCCGATGATCGTTTGAACACGTTGCCCGATCCTGAATTCGTAATTCATATTCGAGTGCTTTTCAAAAAACAGTTCTCCTACCGCAACTGAAACCTCGTTGTTCGTTTTCTCTGATAAAATACCGATGACCGTCATTAAAAAATCATTTTTAAACCGGAAGATTTTTTCCCAGCCAAATGCTTTTTGAAGTATAAAAGTCGTTGAGTTGTAGTATTTCCGGTATACCTTCACCTGGATCCCGGAATTGGTGTCTTTGGTCCATGAAAAGAGATAAACCGTGTCATTATTTTTGAATTCAAAGGAAATTCCGGGAGTTTCAGTGCTTTGAGCAAACTTATTCAGCTCCACAAAAAAGTCGATCAGTTTCCTTAATTTCAGTGAATTTCCCGTTCCCCAAATAACTTTGTCCGTCCCAAACCCAAGGTTCAACTCAAAAGCACAATGAATGGTGGTTTGATTGGTCCATGAAGCGTTGGGCTCCTGAACCTGGTTCCCTGTTTTTGTAAAAAGGCTGATCGTATCAAACATCTTGTTGGTTTGTAATTTATTGTCAACAACAAGAATACCGATTATTTCTCAGAAATTATTCCTTAACGACGTGTAAAAAGGAGGAACAGGTCTTGTTGTTCTCGTCGGTCAATATGTAATAATACACTCCCTCACTCAGATTTTCAGCTTCTTTTCCCCAAGTGTTCTTATAACTTGCTTCAGAGTAGACCAGATTTCCCCACCGGTTCATCACATCTAGTTTAACAGCAGTTTTTTCACTGAAATCAAATCGGAGGAAATCATTCACTCCATCATTATTAGGAGTAATGATATTGGGTAAGTTATCGCAGTTAAATTCCGGAATGGAGACGGGATCCTGGCAGCACGAATTCATACTTTCCAAATGATTGATTGTGAAGGGAAGCTGATTGATTGGGATATTATGTATAAGGGTTCCCGTTGAAAGGTCAATCGTCTGCAAGGTCGCATACGGCTGAGAAGGTACATCTTGAGTAATGCAAATCAGCTGACCGTTCGCCCCGTCAATAGTGGCAAATTGGGAGGAAACTCCTATTGTACCGGATAAAGGTGTATAGGCACCCGTTGTGTTATCGAGTTTTCCCATGGTAACTCCATTCGGAGCTCTATAAAAAGCATATAATGTTGAATCGCAAGCATTAAACTCCAAATGACGAATTCCGTTTGAAAGATCTCCAAGTGGAATATGGTGCAATACATTTCCTGTTGACAACTCAATGGTCTGTAGTGAACCATAAGATTGAGAAGGAAAATCCTGGATAACACCGATAAGATGACCTTTAGCCGGGTCAATTGCAATAAACTGGGGATAAAATCCGATCAAACCGGTTATCGGCGTATAGATACCGGTAGTGTTATCAAGTTTCCCAATCGTAACCCCACTTGGTTCTTTACGGGCTGCGTATAATGTGGCATCACAAGGATTAAACTCGATTTGACGGATTCCGTTTGAAAGATCTCCGAGTGGAATATCGTACAATACATTCCCTGTGGCCAAATCAATAGTCTGCAGGGATCCGGTGGCCTGCCAGGGAAATCCCTGAATAACTCCGATAAAATGACCTTTAACCGGATCAATTGTGGTAAATAAGGAACTAAACCCGATGATACCGGAGATAGGTGTGTAAATCCCAGTAGTATTATCAACTTTCCCTAACGTAGTTCCCTGCGTATCCCTGTGGGTTGCAAAAGACTGACCTAAGACGGTTAAAAAAAAGAAGCAATTAAAACAAATCGCAATGCTGAATTTCCACATTTTCAATAATTCTTAGCAACGCCACGAACTTGTAGTATTTTTCCAAATCACGGCTCGTCAAACGTAGCTGATTTTTTTCTGGTGAAACTGCTTAGTAGTAACTAGTTTTGAAGACTGATTTACTCCCTTTCGATTTGATTTCCGTTATAATTCATCCCATTTGATGGAATCCCAAAAGGAATATTTGTCGTAAAAAGACACTTCAACATTCTTATCCAATTAAAACCTCCAACACCTCATTTTTCTACGGTTTTTCAGTGCCCTCCAACTGGTATTGATAGATGTTGTTTTGTTGTCTTTCAATGGCTTTGCTTTCTGCCTCTATCCTGTTCTCAACCGTTCCGAAGTATAAGTGTGTATGTGAAGCCATTTCATTCTCAAACGTTTTTTCTATTTCAGGAAAGTGAACGATCCTGTTTATAACCGTCCAGAATTCACCGTTCTTAACGGACCTTAATATGCAGCCGCTTGCCAATCCTTTCAGTTCATGCTGTAAAAAACGATGATTCCCCAATTGGGGACCTGAAAGGATTCCATGACTCTTACTTCCGGTAATTCTTTCTTATTCAAATTAGCTCATTGTTTATATGTGACTGAGTACTTCAACAAAACCATTGCCATGATCTAATTGCACTTTAAAGCCCTTATTTTCCCTTGCTAATTTGAACAATTCGTTGCGAAGGTTTGTCGAATCCAGGCAGGCTTTTCCGTTAGAAGACGTGTTAGCCCAAAACTCGAAACAGATTTCATCCCTGCTTTCTGTTATCCATAGTTGAATGGATCCGATCAGTATTTTCTCCCCGATTATACGACTACTTTCGTACCAGTCGTAATACCAGTCCGTGGTTGCTTCCCTGTCCAGGACAAAACTCACGGAACAGTCATCATGGATCAAGTCCGGATCGAATTGACCTGAAGCCGTATTCACACAGAATGAGGCAAGCGAGGCGATAATACGTGCTCGTTCGGTGGATTCAAAGTAGAGGAGAAAGCTGATGTCTGTTTTCATTTCGGTAAATATACTGCGCGCTGGTTTAATTTGCCCGGATTTCAACTGATCCGCCTGTTATCTCCAATGGCTAGCGGGTATTCTATTGAATCATTCAGTCGCTTGAGATCGGCGATTAAGTAATCTATTTGGGCCAACCCGAGTTCGTTGTATTTGCTGATCTGCTCTTCACTGAGTTTTATTTCTCTTTGAATGTCAGCAATCCCACCTAAATAACACCACAAATGATAGTCGTCACCTATTTTTTGAAAAATGTAATCCCAATCTTTCCAATAAATGAGTTTGCCTTTGATGTTTTTGATGGACAGGTAAACAGGTTCTATTTTGAAGTGTTCATACTTTGAACAACTGATCCGGAAATAATGAACCTGCTCATTTTTTAACACCTTTTGGACTTCAACAACTTGTTCCGGGCTTAAATGGTACTCAAATTCCAGGTCGGAAATCAGATTCGTATTGTCGATGTATGCTGTTAGCTTACTAAACCGGTCTAATTTCCCTGCCCACTGATCTACAGGCAAGTTTTCTCGCGTTAAAAAGCTTGAATGATGTGAATCTACTCTGAATATCATGCAGGCAGATTCACAGATCAATCCGGGTCTTCAAAAATTCCAGGTACTTCGGGTCTTCTTCTGAGAATAGACCTTCTCCTTCGATGGCATAAGCGCGTGTCAGTTCATCTGCCGCACGGTTCAAATTTCCTGTTTCGAATTGACATTGCCCCAAGCGCAAATGAATGAACGGATTACCAATCGCTCCGGGACAATGCATGACACTGGTAAGGTTATCCACTCCGGCCTGGAAATCATTTGCCAGGAAATTCGTGTCTCCAATAGCGGTTAAAATCCAGGTGGTCGTATCCCAATGCGTTTTGGGTTCAGGAACCAAATCGAATGCGTTCCAGTAATGGTCCAGTGCGGCACCGAAATCTGATTGTTCTGCTAATTCATCTCCTTTTGCACATAAATCCTGGATTTCTGCATATGTTTTGTCGTCTAATTCTGTCATTTCAAAGTTTTTTTAATTACGCAACAGGTCTAATATTGCACGATCACCGGTTCTATCGGCGGTTTCTTCCGCATAATTAATGGCTGTTTTACCATAAACATCTTTTCCATCTTTACTTGCTCCTGATTGAAGTAATAGTTGAACAATCTCATACAAACCGTTATAACTGGCTGCTTTCATTAAAGGAGTTTCTTTGTCGTTATTTGAATGATTTACATCTGCTCCTCTTTCTATCAGTAACTTCACAACAGGATAGCTGTTTTCTGAAAGTATTCCCCGCAAAAGCAGCGTTTCTCCGTTATCCAATTCGGTTGCAATGTCTGCACCGCGATCAAGCAGCAATTTAACCATTTCCAGGTCCTCGTTCCAAACCGCTTCACTAATCGCACTGACACCACCAAAACCATCACTTTTGCGATTGATCTTAGCACCGTTTTTAAGCAAAAAATCGACTTTTCTTAAACTTCTGCTGCTAACTGCTTCAATCAGTGCATTCCTTCCGTAAGCATTTGCAATGTTGACTTTTGCCCCTTTTTTAATCAACAATTCCAGGAGTTCGGTATTATCCGCATCATTTCGGGCAGCATAACACAGAGCCGTACTCCCGCTTTCGTCTTCCCGGTTTATGTTTGGCTGCTTTGCCAGTATTTTTCTAACAACTGCCAGATCGTTTCTCTGACAGGCAAGCATGAGCGGCGATGATTTGTATTTCGAATTCACCTGGTCTACATCAGCACCCGAGTCGATCAGCAAACGAATGACTTCCGAACGGATACTGTCTCCCTCCAATGCTTCCAACAGCACTGTTTTTCCTGTTTCGGAAGAAGCGGTATTTAAATCGGCACCTAAGCTGATCATTTTTAAAGCGATCTCATTCCATTCATAAGCAAGTGCCCACTGCAATGCAGACATCCCGCTTTTATCGGCTCCTGCCTGTTTTACATCTGCACCGTTTTCCAATAAAAAGGCGGCCATTTCTTCATCCCGGTTAGCACATGCCAAAAATAAAGCCGAATGGCCTGCTGCATTTACGGCATTGATATCGGCTTTTTTGCGAAGCAGAAGTTTTACCAATTCGATTTTATTGTGGTAAGAAGCAACCATCAATACTGTCCAATCTTTGTCAGACAGATCATGCTTATCGGTTTTTCTCCCTCCTCTCAAATAACCGGTAATTGTTCCGTTCGGGTCTTCACCTGCATCCAGTAATTTTTCAACCAGCTCCAGGTCATTCTTTTCAATGGCTTTTCTCAGTTTCCGGGATGCCTTTTTACTATAATGATGGGTTTCAACAGCATCATTTGCAGCCTGAGTTTTGTCATCCGTTTTGTTACCGGAACAGGAAGTAATGCTTACCAAAGCAAATACAACAATTAAAATTTTACTGAAAACAGTTTGTTGATAATGGATGCTCATTACTCCTTAAATTTTTCAATTCATCTATCAGATCAATGTTGATATTTTCCACTCCAGGTAAAGACTTCCAGTTCATCGATAAACAATTCATCCAGTCTCGGAGAAAACTCAGGCATATGCCCCAGGTTGAATTCGAACTCCATTCCTGCTATATCGAAAAACGTTCCGCCACCACCGTTGATATTTACCAGGTTAACATCCGATCTGACCCCATCGATAAAAAGTATTTTCTCCCCCTCATTGTAGATCAGTTCAAACTCAACTCCTTCAATCCGGTTAAAATCTTCATTCACTGTGGTACCTTCCATAAACCACCCCTTAAATGTGTTGGCAATTTGCATCTGAACCTGCGATGTCTTGAATGTGAAATACGATTGGGAGACAGCCGTTCCTTTGGTGGCGGGATTCCCAAACTGATCGAAGGCATTGCTTTCCTGCCGCACCATATACTGAAAGAATCCTTTGTTCAATTTGATCCGAAGACCTAATTTATCTTTCGGGATATTGGAGATGCCGGTAACTGATTTCTTAGCTCCTACCCACTCGCAGCCACAGTTAGAAACTGCCTGATCATAACTCAGTTTAAGCATCCCGTCTTCGAGACGAACACATTCGGAACCGGGCGTATAAACCGAATTTTCGGGCAACATTTCCCAGGTCTGATCCGCAGCAAATTCCTCCGAATAAAGAACCTTTTTTGAGAATGGTGTTTCAGTCTCTGTTTCTTTCTTTTTACAAGAAAACAGGACAAATGGTGTTAAGATGAGAATCAGGTGTTTCATAAAGCCAGTTGTTATATTGATGGGAAGTTAAGCAAAATTTTGTTTCGGATCATTATTGTAACAGAGAGAAATACATCACCAATAAGGTTCCGGGCAACACGATAACAAATGATACCACTCGTGCAAAGTTAAACCACGGGCTTTGTCGCTTAAAAATGTAGGTTATCAGCGGGATCAACAGCAAAATCTGAAATGCAGGAAACCAGGTGAAAATGGAACGATCCCTGATCTGTTCGTGCCTTCTGATTCCGGATTCATCGACTTTCACATCGAAACTCAACTTCTTTCCCGTTCGAAAAACAGGAGAATAGGTCATTTTAAGCGTGTTTTCCACCCGGTCACTCCAGTCTTTCAATTCCGGAGTGAACATATATCCTTCTACGTCCAGGACTTTGTGCCAGGTCCACTCCCAATCCCGGTTAATTTTCCAGGCTTTTTCAGACAGTTTTTTTGTTGGACCGTCAACGAAAACCTCGAATGTGGTAACCACAGCCATTAATGTACAGAAGACAACAACCGTTTTAAAGATGAACCATTGCGGACCTGAGGTAATTCTTTCATAAAATTCTTTGTCCTCGCGTGCTTCTTTTTCCTTTTTCCGGCGCATGGTCTCTGCTGCAATTCGCATGGCTTCTTCCCGGTCTAAATTTCTGGTCATGATTTAAGTTTTGGCTACAATATTAGTATTTTATTCGAAGAGTAATCTAAAAACAACAATCAACCCGAAGACAAATTGGTACCTGCCGTATTTATTCGTTATCTATTTTAAATGGGTATGAAAAGTCAGCCGTATAAGTTGGTTTATCAATAGTCGGTTTTATAATAAATTCAAAGGTTGGCTCCATTGTTTCAATCTTTTCAATAGTGCCGTTTGCAGCACAAAACGCTGTCATTTGTTTTGTTAGTCCGCCTAAAATAGTCACAGAATACCAACCATTTTGAACTTCGATCGTAGCAGGTTTGTATTTTTTTAATGCTTCAATTTTAGTTGCAGTAAAATCTTTTAAATAAGGGATTGTATAAAGGTAAACCCTTCCGTTTTCTACTCTCAGACAGTATCCGTCACGTTGGTGTTGAAGTTTACTTCCGGGTTTCAAAAGTTCGGGTGTTTCAGTTGATAAATTAAAATAGATCGTATAAGGATAGTTTTCAATTCCTATCATTGGCACAACCACTCCATTTTCTACAGCTATATCCCCGGTTTCTTCGGTAGTAAATTCTGTCAATAAATCATCTGGTAAGCCTTTGCTAGTTTTATATTGCAAAAGATAGTCAGGGTCGCCCAAAATGAAATAATCCATTAAGTCATTTAGTACTTCTTCAAATTTATAAAGTCTTGTCATAGCATCATGTTTGGTAATAGAAAATAACATTTTGCAAATAGGCAAAGGCTCCTAACAAACATCGTATTTTTGGCGTTTTTGTTTATTTGCTGTTAGGGGTATTATTTCTTCGGTATTAGTATTTTACGATTTTTCACTATTAGAAATATCGCTCCAACAATATATCCAGATCTAAAAATCCATTCATTGAAAGATTCAATTGTATGTGTTATCTTAAGAATGGAACCTACAATTATCAAAATTGTCCCAAGAATCAAAAAAAATGTTTTTATTCATAATTGTTTCTGATTATTCTCATTGTTACTAAATATTTATACTTCCAACGCAGTGTTCATTACATATAACATTGCGGGGCTTTGCTTTGTCCCATTGTTTTGTAAATTCTTGTCGTGTCATACTAATTATGGAATAGACCTACAGCAAACTTATTTATACAAGCTGCAAACTTTCCTGAAAATAGCAACCAAAGTTGTATAAGCGAAGGTTTGTCTCTCAGTACCAATTTACAAAAATATGTTACAAATCATCAAATGGACTCCGGATCTCCTGAATGGGCTTCGTACTTACGTGTGTAAATCCCCGTTGTTTTACTGCTATTATGCCCTTATAACTAGAGACAAAAAAAGCGGAGACTAATCTCCGCTCTCACATATAAACACCTGAATGATCAACAACAAGTAAAATTCACTTGATGATTACATCATTGTTAATTAGCTAATTCTTTCAACTCCCACGCTTCCAAATCTTCTTCCGGGTAATCTCCCAGTTTATTCCAGATTTCAACGCGTTCTATAATTCCATTTTTGAAATGAACCGATGTCTCTGCCTGGATTTTCAATTCGTCGTTGATCAATTCAACTTTAGACAATTCGTGATCCGATTCTCCGAACACTTCGTATAACTGGGCATCCGTTAACCAAAACTCTTTTGCTGCCTTGCGGTACTCAATGAATATCAAAAGTCCGGAATCCGTATGTTCGTATTCCACTTCCTCCAAATGTTCCAGCTGACTGGTAATTTGTTCTTCGTACTTTTCACCTTGCAGTGTTCTGGTAATAATATCTAAGGTTAATTTTGATTCTATCATGTTTTTTTGATTTTATTATACCGGAGTCAGTTCAAAAAAAGGTTCAAAAGGTTCAAAAGGTTCAAGAGTTTAAAGTGGTTCAATTTGAACAATTGAACATTTGAACATTTGAACATTTTCAACTCTTAAATCTATCTTGCCAAAAGTTTAGCTGAAACTTTAAACGTTGCGGAATAGGAAAGTCCGGATTGGCGGTGCTTAAAGGTCTGAAATGCCTTTTTGTACCACTTCGGGTCCGTTGCTTTCTTTTTCAGATTCTCATGGGTAATCACATCGTATAATTCCCCATTGAACCATGGTTCTATTCCATAAATCCCAATTCCGAAATACTCCACTCTTTCAAGAATGGTTTCGAAATCCGACTCAGAAAAAAACGGAACGGTTTCGTTTTCGAATCCATCATTCTGTTTTTCCAGTCCTTTGAATACATTTTTCTCTAAAAATTCACTTTGTTCCATCCTGTAAATGCTGTTTTTGACTTGCTGTAAAAAAAGCGATCTGCCCGGAGACAAATCGCTTTTTAATTCAATATAGTTTTCCTCTCCCTCATTCCCCCTCCAAAGGGGGAAGCTCAATCAATCCTTCTGGTGACTGAGCGGAGTCGAAGTCACCAATTATTTACCTGCTCTTTTACGCTCCGTTTCTTTCAACAAGATTTTACGGATTCGTAAGTTTTCAGGAGTTACTTCAACGTACTCATCTCCCTGGATGTATTCCAAACACTCTTCCAAAGAAAAGATTTTTGCCGGTGCCAAACGAACTTTCTCGTCAGCTCCTGATGAACGCATGTTCGACATTTTCTTTGTCTTTGTAACGTTCACACACAAATCTCCTGCACGTGAGTTTTCACCGATTACTTGTCCTTCGTAGATGTTTTCATTCGGATTAATGAAGAATTTACCACGATCTTGTAAGTTATTCAATGAGAATGGAATCGATGTTCCTTGCTCCAATGAGATCATAGATCCATTTTGACGCCCGGGAATATCTCCTTTGTATGGTTGGTATTCAAGGAAACGGTGAGTCATAATTGCTTCACCGGCAGTTTGTGTCAACAAGTAGTTACGCAATCCGATAATTCCACGGGATGGAATCTGGAATTGAATGATCATACGAGCTCCTTTCGGCTCCATATTCGTCATTTCACCTTTGCGTTTTGTCACTGCTTCTACAGCTGTTCCTGAAAACTCTTCCGGTAAGTCGATTGTCAATTCTTCAATTGGCTCACATTTTTTACCGTCGATTTCTTTCAAAATTACCTGTGGCTGACCAACTTGTAATTCGTATCCTTCACGACGCATTGTTTCGATCAATACTGATAAATGCAATACACCACGACCTGCAACGATCCACTTGTCTGCTTTATCCGTATCGGAAACACGCATTGCAAGGTTTTTCTCTAATTCTTTCTGCAAACGCTCCTGGATGTGACGAGAAGTTACTTTCTTCCCTTCTTTTCCGAAGAATGGTGAATCGTTAATAGAGAACAACATGTTCATCGTAGGCTCATCGATTTTGATAGATGCCAATGGCTCCGGATTTTCAACATCACAGATTACATCACCGATCTCAAAACCTTCAATTCCTGTTACAGCACAAATATCTCCTGCAGCAACTGAATCTACTTTACGACGCTCAGTTCCGTCAAATACGAACAATTCTTTCACACGGTGTTTCTCTTGAGTTCCATCGCGTTTTGCCAATACAATCGGCTGATTTTCTTTCAATTCTCCACGGTGTAAACGACCGATAGCGATACGTCCAACGTACGTAGAGAAATCCAAAGAAGTGATCAACATTTGTGTATTTCCTTCTTCAATTTTACGTGGCGGGAAATAATCCAAAATCTGATCCAACAAATCTGTAATATCTGTTTTCGGTTGTTTCCAGTCTGTAGACATCCAACCGTTTTTAGCAGAACCGTAGATTGTAGGGAATTCCAACTGCTCTTCGTTTGCATCCAGTTCGAACATCAAATCGAATACTTTTTCATGAACTTCGTCAGGAGTACAGTTGTCTTTGTCAACCTTGTTGATTACCAACAATGGTTTGATTCCCATTGACAATGCTTTTCCTAATACGAAACGTGTTTGCGGCATCGGACCTTCAAAAGCATCCACCAGCAAACAAACTCCGTCAGCCATATTCAATACACGCTCTACCTCTCCTCCAAAGTCGGCGTGACCAGGAGTGTCGATAATGTTAATCTTTGTTCCTTTGTAAGAAACGGAAACGTTTTTAGATACAATCGTGATTCCACGTTCGCGCTCTAAATCGTTACTGTCCATAATCAAATCCCCGGTAGGACGATCACGTTCATTCAATACATTTCCTGCCTCAATCATTTTATCAACCAATGTTGTCTTACCGTGGTCAACGTGTGCAATAATTGCGATGTTTCTAATTTCCATTGTTAATCTTTTAAACTAGAAGTTGGAATTGCTTCCCCCTTTGGAGGGGGACTGAGGGGGAGGATATTTTCAATTTATCTCTCCGTATTGCTTCCCTGGCACTTCTTTGTTATTCTTTGTTGATTTAAAAATCTTATTGTAATAATTGCTTTGTCTCCCCCTTCCCTCCAAAGGAGGAGACAAAGTCTCAATTACTTGTAGCTGTTTGAACTGAATTTTCTACCAGACGAAGATGAACGACGATCTGAGCTTCCTTCTCTTCTGCTTGATGATCCGGAACCTCCGGAAGCAGAACCATAGGATTTATTCCCGGAGAATCCTCCTTTGCGCTCACGATCTCCACCACTGCGGCGATCACTTCCTCCTTCAGACGATTTACCGTAGCTGGAATTTCCACCTCTGAAACCTCCACCGCCTGAACGACGATCTGAGCTTCCTGAAGAACGGTCACGATCTCCGAATGAACGACGTTCTCCGCCTCCACTTCTGCTGCGATCTCCACCGTCTTTCTTCTGAGTGATTTCAACGCTTACGCTGTGTCCTTCGTAATCAGCACCATTTACTTTAGATAAAATAGCTGATTCATCTGTTTTGTCTGCTTCAAAGAATGAGAAGTTCGGCATCACGTCGATACGACCGATAGAACCACTGTTCAATCCTGTTGAATCACAGATTACACGTAGCAAACCACCAGGGTTCAATCCATCGCGTTTTCCAAGACTAACAAAGAAACGGGTTCTGTTTGCGTTATCGCGGTCTGCTCTCGGAGCACGTTCGCTTCTTTCCCCTCTGTCGCTTCTTTCGAAACGGTCTTTGCGGTCAAAACGATCATCGCCTCTTCTTTCTTTGCGATCTTCACGATCACCTCTTCCTGAACTCACATTCAAATCACCTGCACGGTCATAGTACTCGATGAATCGGTTGAATTCTGCTGAGATGAATTTTTTGATCACTTCTTCTTTTGACAACTCTTCGAAATCTGCCATGATTGCAGGCAAGAAAGGAGCGATATCATTTTCTTTTACTTCGATTTCTTTCACTTTAGAAATCAATTTGTTCAATTGAATTCCACAAATTTCTGAAGCTTCAGGAATCAAAGCAGCTGTAAACGTCGTACGAATCTGACGTTCGATTGCTTTAATTTTATAATTCTCACGTGTATTGATCAATACCAAAGACTTTCCCTGACGACCTGCACGAGCTGTACGACCTGAACGGTGCGTGTAGTTCTCGATATCATCCGGTAAGTTGTAATTGATAACGTGTGTAATATTGTCTACGTCAATTCCACGAGCAGCAACGTCTGTTGCAACTAACAACTGGATTGAACGCTCACGGAAACGATCCATAACACGATCACGCATTGCCTGAGATAAATCTCCGTGCAAAGGTTCAGCGCTATATCCTTCTTTTGCCAATTTCTCAGCAACAGTAGCCGTTTCATTACGTGTACGACAGAAAACCAATCCGAAGATATCCGGACTAGCATCGATTAATCTTTTTAATGCATCATAACGATCACGCTCTTTTACTGTATAGTAAATGTGCTCGATGTTTTCGTTACTTTGATTTTTGTGGCCCATGGCAACTTCCAAAGGATCTGTCATGTAGTTTTTCGCAATCGCAGCCACTTCTTTTGGCATTGTTGCAGAAAACAACCATACATTCTTTGTCTCAGGAGTAGCTTCCAAAATTGCGTCAATGTCTTCCTTGAAGCCCATATTCAACATTTCATCTGCTTCGTCAAGCACAACTGTTTCAACTGTTTTCAAGTTGATTGCTTTACGATTGATCAAATCAACCAAACGCCCGGGCGTTGCTACAACGATTGTTGCACCACGCTTGATATCACTCATTTGCTTACGGATATCAGTACCACCGTAAACGGCTACTACTTTAATCTGACGATCAAATTGAGCAAATGCTTCTAAGTCTTTGGAGATTTGTAAACACAATTCACGCGTTGGAGCGATGACTAAACCTTGTGTTTCAGTGGGGCGGTCTGTTACCTTGTGAATTAACGGTAGGCCGAATGCGGCTGTTTTCCCTGTCCCTGTTTGTGCGAGTCCGACAAAATCGCTTTCTAATTGTAACAAGTGCGGAATGGCACTTTGTTGGATCGGAGTTGGTTCTGCAAAACCCATTGCTTCTATCGACTGCAGAACCTCAACTCTTAACCCGAGTTCTTTAAAGGTCATAAAATAAATCTAAAATTTGGCGCAAAGGTACGACCTTTTTTTTGATCGTTGTTAATAAAAGTGCAAGTTATTGTTAATTAATTGAATAACAACTGCAAAAAAGCTTTGCCATTCCTGAAGATTACCTGCTTAAAATGGCTTTTTTAAAGACCGAATTTTGCCAAATTACTTTTAGTCCGGATCAACTATCAATGCTTGTTTTGTAATCTCACGGAACGCCGGGATCTTAATTTTCTTCGCTTGTTTCGTTTTTCCGTCTCCAAGAGATTCCTTCAATGATCTGTATTCCTTAAATGTCATTTCAACAAACTTATAATCAATCGGATACCCTTCCAATTCAAACAGGAGTACTTTTCGATAAACCGACTGAACAGGATGTTCCTCGTAGAGCGAATCACTATAGGATGAAGTTTCAAGCAGTTCATTACGCTGGTCGATCAAGCTTTGCATGGAATCTGCATCAACCCGGGCTTTTCCATTTCTCGCATTCTCCACTGCCAGTTCATCTAACTGCTCCATTAAATTTACGAACAGGGTTATTTTTTTCTCCCCTACAATAAATATTTCCGCATCAAATTCCAGATCCTCATTATTTGTAAACAGGATGTGGTCACCTACTTCCGGATTGTCAAAGAATTGCAGCTGCATTTGAGCAAATTCAACTGCAGCTGCGTCCGCTTGATATTTCTTTACGAAACTGTTTATTTGAACGCCGAGGATGATCACTAATATCGCTATCGGAAGAGACCATGCATACCATTTTCCGCGAACCCTGACTTGTTCCGTATCCACCATTTTCATCAGACTCGGGGGAACATGGTACAATTTTTTATCCATCACCAGGTCGTATCGCTTTCCCATAGGAAAAACCGGGATGAAAAATAAATGGAAATAGGATTGCGCTACCTGAAAGGTTGCATTTGGAAATTGCTCCAGCTCCGGTAAATTCAATTCCTGAAAGGTGAATGATTTAAGTCGGAAACGGTTCCAGCCGAAAAGAATTGTCATGTTGAAATGAGTTTACAGGAGCAAAATTAAGCAAGCTTCAGATAAATGGAACGATGAATCACCGATGAATTTTTAAGAGCGGACGTTTTCTTAATAAGCGCCCCTTCCTCATTGATAATTGTCTTGATCCTTATCGAATAACCAATTTTGAGCGGTTTACCACTTCATTTCCGGAATGCACTTCTACCAGGTAAAGTCCTGCCGGCTGTCCGAAATCAAGGAAAGAATCGTAATACGCCGTTTTACCGGATTTCGAAGCCGCTTCCAGGTCCAGCTGATGTACGATCTGCCCCAATTCATTTCTCAAAACCAGGAACGAAGCATTTTCAGAATTATCGGTAAAGATCAATCGCACTTTCCCGTCAGCAGAAGGATTCGGGTATAACCTGAAATCAGAAGCCTCTGATGCGACGTATTTCATTGCCAGTTCATTTCTTGTACCGTCCAAATCGGTTTGGCTCAATCTATAATAAACCGATCCTTCCGTGTGTTTGGTGTCAAAATAAGTATACGTTCTCGCTTCTGTTGAGTTGACCGCCCCCTTTACTTTGGTGAGTTCTCTCCAATCTTGTGCGTCGGTGCTTGCTTCAATGGTAAAGTATTCGTTTCTTTTTTCTGTTTCCACAGCCCATGTCAACAGGTTTCCTTTGTTCTTTTTCTCGGCATCAAAATACAGGAATTCCACCGGAAGATTGGTAGGCGGTGTTGCCGGAGGATTGCAGTGAATCACCTGGTATGGGATTCCAGGTCCCTGGATGATCAGGTCAACAGAGTTACAGTTCAACGTTGCAACCGTTGCGTTCGTACAACTTACGTAGGGAGAATTGTATCCATAAGCACTTCCGTTATGAGGAATAGCCGGATTTGTAGTTGTTACAGCAGTTCCTGTTCCGCCATTCAATGGCAGGGAATAAGCTCCGTTTATCTGTCCGTTCACACAATAGATCAACGCCTGTAAGGTATACTGAGCAGCAGCACCAGGACCAGTGATGGAAATATTGTAATCGAAACCTACATTGTAATTATATCCCCATGGACAATTGGTAGAACTTACCACGATTGTTCTGGGAACAATGGAAACATTGACAACATAACCATCTGTTGAAACAACTGAACATTGTGCATTAGCACGACTGAACAAAATAATAGAAAACAGGGAAACCACGAAGGTTAGTTGCACTAATCTTGTACTCTTACGCATTTGGAATTTTTTTAAAACTCATGGCAAAGATACGTCGTTATGCATGCATTGGATTTCTCATTTCGACGAATTGTCTAAAATTCACGTTAAATAGTTGAGGGATATGATTTTATTACAGTTCATTTGACTCTTCACAAATTGCTGAAATCCGCACTAATCCTGGATAATCCAAACAGAACTAATTGGTTTTGGGTGACTTATTATTATTTTGTTAATTTTCCTGAATACCATCAAAAGTCCTGATCCTGCGGATGATTTTTCGATCTCACAGATTGAAATTTCACGAAATCCCCCTGAATCCATGATCAAATTCACAATCATATATTTAAGTAGTGAGTACTTTCCTATTCCCGCGGAAATTTCATACTTTCGTTCCTGATCTATAAAACAAGCTCTCTTCTCCAAACCTGTTTGTTCCATATTTCCAAAGTAACGGATTTAATTACAGGAAGTTTATTAGTATACATTTTACCCCATCGAAAGAAATCTCTACTCCATACCGGAAAACTCCTGTAGGGCCATCCAACTTTTTATTCCTTTTCGCGTCTTATCCATGTATAATGACTATTACCATGAAGCTACTCCTCGTAATTTGTTCACTTTTTCTTTCTATTTCACTGAGTTGGTCACAAACCTGGGGGGCAAGTACTTTCAGTCAGACAGTAAATGAAGCGAACGATATTGAAATCAATAACCTGAATGAATCTTATGTAGCCGGTTATTTTTCGGGGCAAACTTCATTCGGTTCTTCCGCTTCCTTTTCATCCACACAGGGAAGCACCGACGCATACGTTGCAAAATACAATGCTTCCGGTGCTGTGATCTGGATCAAGCAATTCGGGGGAATACTGGCAGACCGGGCTATTGACCTGGATGTTGGACCCGACCAGAATATCGTAGTTACAGGACAATTCTTCGGGAGTGTCACTTTTGGAGGTACTACCCTCACCTCTGCCGGCAATTCGAAGGATATCTTCATCGTCAAACTGGATCCTGCCGGAAATGTTATTTGGGCGAGTAAAGAAGGTGGAACAGGAGCTGATAACGCTTATAAACTGACAATAGACAATTTAAACAACGTGATCCTGACCGGTGATTACCAGGGAACTGCAACAATCGGGGCCAATACATTTACCAGTGCAACTGACCCGGGAACAGGCGCTCCTTCATTTGACCTCTTTATCTCCAAATACGATCCGAACGGAAATCCCATCTGGTCTTTGAGTGGTGCGGGATCCTACGATGACAGAGGACTTTCGGTAGCAACGGATGCCCAAAACAACATCTTTTTCACCGGGCAGTTTTCCACCACACTGACTTTTGGCTCGAATACTTATTCCAACACCGGGATGAATGTAGGTTTTATCAGTAAACTTAACCCTGCCGGGCAGGTGCAATTTCTGCACATGATGAAAGCCGGATCCGCCATTCCATACGATATTGAGATCAACCAGAATAACGAACCCATTGTGGTCGGAGATTTCCTGGGAAACATGCTTTATTTCGATCAAAACGGTTCCACAAGCATTCAAAACCCTTACGACAAACAAATTTTCGTTCTGAAAACAAGTAATACCGGTCAATACATCTGGAGCAATACACTTGGGTCCAATAACGAACTTTCGGCAAGGGCTTTATCCATAGATCCTTCAAACAGCATTTTTGTAACCGGCTATTTCCGGTGTGACTTATCTCAAATCCAGGATACTTCAGAAAATTTATTCAACTCTGTAGGATTCCGTGATCCCTACCTGATGAAAGTTACTAATTCCGGGAGCCGGGCTTACATGAAGCAATTCGGGAGTAAACTCGATGACGAAGGAAAAGGGGTTGCTGTAACTCAGAATGAACGGCCGATCCTATGTGGAAGTTATACCAATGACCTGAACTTTTTACCTGGAACAGGCACACTTGGAAACGACAACTATACATTCAATCCTTACCTGGCATTGGAAATCTATCACATTTTCCTTACCGGGGATCAAAGCAGGAATTCTTTCCTGACGAACCATGTCAATAATGCCTACGGGAATTACAATTATTACCGGGTTCCAACAGCTGATTCACTTGCCGGATACATCACCGCAGAAGAATCTGCTTATCACGTTACGGTTTCAAACGATACGGTTCATTTTTGTTCCGAGGCGAATTTATTCTATCAGACATTGACCTGGGACCATTTCGGGCCAGCCTACACCAGTACCTGGTATGACGGAACACAAACCGTGATCAATACCATTAACTCGTCCGGAATTTATTGGATACAGCACAAACGCAATGACGAATGTTACACGGATTTGGATTCCATTCACGCTATTAAACATCCGATTCCAAACCTGCCACTGCTTACGGATGATAAGGGAGTTAACGTGCAGAATCCGGGACCGAATTACAACAACTACCAGTTTTGTCATCCGGAAGGAGCAATCATCACCTATTCAAACCTGGATCCGGGATTAACGCTTACAACCATCGGGAACTCCGTAACTTTTAACGGGGTGGGGCCGCATACACTGGATTCGGAATACCAGTATTGGGTACAGGTATTGAGCCAGTATTGCATGAATGTCGGAAGCTTTACTTTCACGCACGATTTTGCAGCTCCGCCGGATAGTATCGTACCTTCTATTGCAATGAACAATGCGAATTTGCCATGGGGAGATTCGATTGTTGTCTGCGAGGGAACTCCGATCGAATTTCACGGAATTGACCTGATAATCAACCCGAATGCGAACTTCTTCCCATCTGTTTATCCGCCGATGGACACCGTAATCTGGTCTATTAACGGGCAAAACTATATCAATTACGATACAGCGACTACGGTCTTCACTCCTTCCTCAACCGGCTGGTACACTGTGGGAATCCGGATTATCAAAGGATACGATAACTTATGCGGACTGGACACTACTGTTTACATGGCCACCAGGCAATTTTACATTCATGTGAATCCAAATCCGACCTGGGGAACAACGCTTACCGGGGCAAGTGTACTTTGCCCGAATTCCTCTTCTTTTTTAGTTGCCACCAACCCACATCCGGAATTAGCCTGGTCGGGATCCAATATTTTGTGGAATAACGGGGCCGACAGTATTGAAGTCAATGCCCCCGGCTGGTACAATTACACGGGAATACTCACCGATACTGCTACAGGCTGCAGCTCATTCCTGGTTTTCAATCATTATGTCAGTGTGAAAGTTGCTCCGAACATCACATCCAATCCAGCAGACGCAGTCATTTGTCCGTTTGATTCGCTGTTAATGTCTGTTCCGAATATGTTCAGTCAGTACCTTTGGATCGGACCGAACGGAGATACTTTATCAACGACTTCCCAATGCTATACGGACCAAATCGGGTTATATGTCTGCCACGTAACGGATGCGGAAGGATGCGTCCTGTCAACTCCTCCGTTCGAGGTATTTGAATTTTCAACGCCGTCTTTATCCGCTTCACCGAGCGCAACGATCTGTGACAACCAACCGGTGGATATTCAAATCAGTTATTCCGGGAATGCCACTTTCCAGTGGTCCGGGCCGGTTATTTCGACGAGTGATCATTTGACAACAAGTGTTCCCGGTCTATACATCGTTCAGATTACACAGTGTGGGATTACCACTGTTGATACCATTGAAATCATCAACGGATCATTCACTGCTTCTATTTCTGTGAGTGACTCGATTTTATGTTATGGTGATACAGCACATTTTACAGGATCAGCGCAGGGAAGCTACGAATGGAGCACCGGACCGATCACCGGGCCTACTTATTCGACCACTGCAACGGGGAATTATTCTGCCATTGTTACAAATGCCTTCGGATGTACAGCACAAACAAATGCCATTAACATAGTGAACGTTCCTGGAAGCGAACCGCCAAGCATTCCTTCGCAGGTTATTTGCCCGGGACAAAATGCCACACTTTCTGATAATGCGTCCAACACCTTACTTTGGTATGACCAGGATACCAACCTCATTTTCACCGGAACAACTGTCAACCTGACGAATTTACAGCAGGATACCAGTTTCATTTTGTCCTTTACAACTGCAAACGCTACCTGCGGGATGAGTTATTCCTCGGTTTCCGTTACATTAGCTGTGCCGCCTTCAACTAGTGAGATCATCGGGGATTCCATTTTGTGTATCAATGAAGATGGCGTGTTCTTCGCAAATACGACAGATAATATCGAGTGGTTCTCTAACGGAAATTCGTTGGGAAGTGCCAACCCGATCACTATTCCGTTTGCTGTTTTGAATGCCAATCATGTATTCTCTATCGAATTAAGCAATGCCTGTTTCAATACGATCCAGTTTGACAGCGTTACCATCATTGTGCCCCAGGTCCTGGAACTTTCGGATGATACGGTTTCGGTTTGTTACTTTGATTCGGAACTGGTTTTCCTGGAGAATGACAACCTGAGCTCGGTGGTGTGGTCCGGAAACTTCGGAACGATTACGAATGACCAGATCACCATTCACGGAAACATGACTTATACACCGATCAGTGTGACTGCTATTGATGAATTCGGCTGCCAGACTGAAACGGCTATTTTGATCGTAAATACTTCTATTTACAACTTAAGCACCACTATCAACTTCCCGAATTACTGTCCGGGAACAAGTGGAAATCTCACCGCCGTAACGTCTTCAGACAGCGTATTGTGGATCACTCCTTCCGGGAGTTTTGATCAGAATCCACTGAATTTCACCCTGAGTCAGCAAAACTCGGGAACTTTTTACCTGAGAACCTGGGATGACATGGGTTGTGCCTATACCGACACGATAACGGTCCCATTGTCACCTGTTCCAACACTGGATATTTTACCCGATACGGTATTCTGTGCAAATGACATTTACACATTCTATTTCCCGAATGACGCAAATACTTATTATTGGACGACTTACGGAAATAACACCAATATCCCGATTACGTTCGATCAGCAATTGATCCTGAATGTGGTTACACCTGACGGTTGTACCGGTTCGGATACGTTGATGGTTCATGCGGTGGATTGTGACGATGAACTTCCGAATATCATTACACCGAACGGTGACGGAATCAATGACTTCTTCATTATTGACGATGCTTACTCACAATTGGGAAATGCAATTATTATCATCAATCGCTGGGGGAACCTGATGTTTGAAGCAAGCCCATACCTGAACAACTGGGGCGGTGCTGGCATTTCGGACGGTGTTTATTTTTACATTTATTATCCGAACGGACTCAAAGACCCGAATTATTCGAAACACGGATTTATCAGTGTGTTCGGGAACGGGAATAATTAGCGTGGCTTGACAGGGCAATGTTTCAGGAATGGTTAATTATCAGAATAATTCCATTCTGACTTCTTAAATTTGCTTTTACGCTGAATTGAAAAATGGATGATGAATTGACATATCGACTGGTTAAACCCGAAACGGAATTGCGTGATTTTGTGGAAAGTTTCTGGTGTTTGGAAAATCATTCCAATTCCGGAAAGGAAATCATTGTTGTTCCGGATGGACGGGTAGATCTGTTTGTTTCGCGTTCAGAATCAGAAGGTTTTCATATCACACTTTCCGGATTGGAAAGCAAAGCCGAATGTGTTCTTTTTGAAGGAAAAACGCTCATTTTTGCGATCAGTTTTAAACTTCCTGCCATTGAGTATATTCTGCATCAGTCCATTTCGTCACTTTTGAACGAAATTGTTGTTCTTCCAGCCAATTTCTGGGGATTCACAGAGGACGATCTACTCGACTTCGACGTTTTTTGCGGCAAAGCATCCGCTATCCTTAAGGAGATTCTCAAAAACACGCAACCGGATCCGCGAAAGCAAAAATTATTCGATCTCATCTACTCCACCCACGGAGAACTGAACGTAAAGGAATTAGCAAATCAGATCAATTGGAACGAACGTCAAATCAACCGTTATTTCAACGAAAAATTTGGAATTTCACTTAAGAGTTATGCTACCATTCTCCGGTTCAGAGCTTCATTTTCTCACATCAAAGAAGGAAAATTGTTCCCGGAGCAAAACTTTTCAGATCAGGCACATTTCATTAAAGAGGTCAAAAAATTCAGCGGGGTAACTCCAAAAGATTTGCATAAAAACACCAATGACCGATTTATACAATTTTCAACTTTACCTCGGAAGTAATTTTGCTAAATCAAACAGGGGAAGAATCAAATCAGCTTCCTCACAAATAAAAAGCAATGTTACTTGAAAACAAACAAATAGCTATTATCGGCGGAGGTCCCGGAGGATTAACTCTTGCTAATTTATTGCAGCAAAAAGGAATCAATGTGCGTGTTTACGAACGGGATGTAAATAAACATGCACGTGTGCAGGGTGCAACTCTTGATCTGCACGAAGAATCCGGGCTGGAAGCTTTAAAGCGCGCCGGATTAACGGATGCATTCTATGCAAATTACCGTCCGGATGCAGGAAAAATGCGCCTGATCACGAAAGACCTTGAGATCAAATTGGATGATCACGCCGAAACAACCGACAAAACAACCCTGCGACCGGAAATTGACCGCGGACCTCTTAGAAAAATACTACTCGATTCATTGCCGGAAGAAACCGTGGTCTGGGATTCGCATTTTCTCTCTTTGGAAAGCGAAAACAAGGGCTGGAGAATTCACTTCAAAAACGGAACGAATGCTTATGCCGATTTGGTTATTGCAGCGGACGGTGCAAATTCAAGAATCCGTCCGGTGATCACTTCCATTCAACCGGTCTATTCCGGAATTTCTATCGTAGAAGGAAATATTTACCATGCAGAAACAAACGCTCCAAAACTTTGGGAGTTACTGAAAGGAGGAAAAGTATTCGCTTTCGGAGAAGACAAATCCATTATATTAAGTGCAAAAGGCGACGGAAGTATGTCGTTTTATACGGGCTGCAAAGTTCCTGAGAATTGGGTAACGGATTCCGGAATTGATTTCTCGGATAAAGCTTCCGTTCACGCGTGGTTCAAAACCGAATTCGGTAACTGGGAACCAAGCTGGCAGGAATTATTCGCAAGTGATGAATTGTGGTTCATTCCGCGCCCGCAATACCATTATCCGTTGGACCAATCCTGGAATGCACATGCCAATCTCACAATGATCGGTGATGCAGCACACCGCATGCCACCATACGCAGGAGAAGGTGTTAATATGGCCATGCAGGATGCGTTTGAGTTATGCGATGCCTTAACTGACCCGCAATTCAGCGATCTCCAATCTGCCATTGCTGCTTTTGAAAAGCAAATGTGTCGCCGTGCTTCCGAAGTCACTCGAATCACACTGGATTCAACCGAATTATTGCATTCAGGTGATCCGATCAAAAGTATGATGGATCTGTTTAACCAAGCAACGGAAGATCCGATCGATCTAAAAGGAGTTTGATTCAGTCCGAAGAACAGCGCTCCCTACCGGTATTTACCTGGTAATCATACCATGCAGTTCCAAAACTTACCTGTAAAAACTTGTTGCAAACTGATTTTTAATTAGTTTTGTGGGAATTCAAACTTCAATCACCATGAAAAGAATCGGTTTACTGCTATTATTAACCACATTATTACTGGCCTGCAGCAAAGATAAAAGAGTCAAAAGAAAACTACATTTCGGAAGCGGCAAATGGGAAATTGTTGAGTACAAGCGCTTTTTCTGGTCGCCTAATACCGTATCCGGTCCAAATACATTTGTGTGTGCTCAATGCGGAACAATCGAATTCAAACGCAATGGAACGGGATCCATATCCATGTCTGATCCGCAGGCAAGCGGCGGTTATACTTTCAGCTATTCCACTACCGGTGATGAACTGACTTTGTTTACGGATGACGGAGGTTTAGTATATGATATTACATGGGATGTAAACCGGAAACAGATGACTTTAAGCCAGAATATCGGGCATATCGGCTATGTTAATGTAATTACCTGTAAGAAAAAATAATCACACTAAAACAAACTTGTCATGAAACAACTGATCATACTCTTTCTTTTGGGAATCTGCCTGTTAGGATGCAGCAAAGAAAAAAAGACCAATCGACTGCTACACGGAAAATGGACTGTGAACCGGAGCACTACCCAGTGGACAAATGCCAACTTCAATTCCGGGAAGCCTTCCTATAAACAGGAAGATAATTATGCTACCATGGAGTTTGACAAAAATGGGAAAGGAAAAATGATTATTCCTGCCGGTGTTGATTACTACAATGGATTTGCATATCCTTATGATGAGGAGACCATTGAGTTGGATGCCGGAGTTGAAACCATACTATTCACATACGATCCTGAATATGCCCCGGAGCCTTTCGACATGAACTGGAAATGGGATAAAAAAATGGTTGTCTTATCGAACGGGGATATTCACTACGACAATAATACGTCTTCTTACTATGAAGTAAAATTCACCTGTAAAAAGAAAGATTAATCAAAGCGGAGCTGATTCATACTCATTCATTTGAGAATTTCAGAGTCTGAAGATGTATTCTCCTTCATCCGGCCACCATTTGTCTTTCAGAGCAGGATTCGTAGATTTTTTCCAGATAAATCTTTTTTTGAGCTTTGAAAATTCGAAGGTTACCGTATCCAAAAACTTCGGATCATAATCCGTTGCGTGCTTGTATTCCATTTGATACGAAGCCAGAAGAAGAATTTTTTTCCTATTCATTTCAAGCGCTTTAACTTCCACCGTTTCATAAGTAACGGGAGATGCTTCCGCATCAATAAAATACAATTGCTTCGTGTAAGAAAACAACGTTACGAAACGATGATTTTCAACGCGGACCAAGGTGTTCTTCAGGCTTAAATCTCCGGAACCCCTACCTACATCGCAGGAAATAAACCAGTCATTTTTATCATCGTACCGAATTTTCTGATGCCCGAATGAATCATCTTCCAGGAACGTCAAAATGGAATCCAGTACATCAAACCGATCCGGGTAAATCTTCACCAAACGAATTACATTATCTACACGACCAAGTCCCTGAGTAATGTATAGTCCCGGCTGTTTGAGTGCTACAATATGTATACTGTCTGCCGGAATTTCATCCTGTTTAGACAAAATAGTTCTCACCGAATCTACATCCAGCTGCTTCTCCGTATTGGCTGGCGCTTTCGGAGTTGTAGAACAGGAATAACTGATCGCTAAAAAACCAAGGAAGAAACAGATTTTAGTCATTACCTACTGCTTTTATTTAATAAAAATAATCATTTCAATTCGCCATTGGGAATTCCCAATTATTTCTTACTTTAACTCTATGAAAAACAGTCACTACTTATTGAATTGGGTGTTTGTATCTGCGCTTTTCCTCTTGCTTTTCAACGATTTTTACCTGAAAGCAGTTGCTCCGTCTTTTTTGAGCGGAAAGCTTTCGGATTTATCGGGTTTGGTTGTTTTTGTGCTCTTTTTCACTTTCCTGTCGGGAACTAAATTCAAGGCTTTCGTTTTCATTGCTACTTCCCTTCTATTCTACTGGTGGAAATCTTCCTTAAGTTCCGGGTTCATTCAAAACTGGAACAGTATTTTCCCGTTTTATACTCTTGAGCGCACCGTGGATTATTCGGATTTGTTCTGTTTAGCGATTTTAATCCCGGTTTATTTCTATCGACCACGGGATATTTCCGTTTCTAAAAAACACCGGATCACTGCTCCCCTGTTATTGCTTAGTATTTTTGCGATCTCTGCTACTTCCAAAGCCAGAAATATGGATGCTTACAGCAATACCCGGAAGTACAGTGTGCAAAAGTCATTCAAAATCAAAAAAATGACGCATGCAACTTTCCTGAACCATCTGGCTTTAAGCAATATGACGGTTGAGAAAAATCCCGATGCCCTTACTCCTAAAAAAACAAGCGACTATCATTACTACGTTCTCCGGAACTTCGAGATCAAAGATGACCTGACGGTAGAATCGATGCATATTGGCTTAAAAGAAAAAAACGGAAACCTCAAAGTACTGATCCAGGATGTAACACTGTTCGATCCACCCGAAACCAGTTCCAAAGAAATGCGGAAAATATTAGCGGAAGTATTCGAAGCGTATTTTACCATCGGGAAATAATCCATTTATTTGCAGTAATGACAGCTCTTGAAAAACTAACTTTCGCCATTACCTCTTTTGCAAAAATGAGCCCTGAAGAATTCCAGGCATCGCTTCCTTTCTGGAGTGAACGCACTTTCAAAAAAGGGGAATATTACAACGAACGGAGTCATATCTGTAAAAACCTCGGATTTATTATTGATGGAACTTTCCGATCTTACATTATCGAAGAGAAAACCGGTGAGGAAAAAAATGTTTTTCTTTATTCCTCCGATCAGTTCGTGGTTTCTTTTAAAAGCTTTATCAATCAAAGTCCCTGTGATTATCACACGCAGGCCATGACGGATTCCACGATTCTCTACATCAATATCATCGACCTGCTTTCCCTGTACCAGCAGTCGCACCAATGGGAACGTTTCGGAAGACTATTGGCCCAGGAAGCTTTCAATGTAGCCATGGAACGAAGCGAAAGTTTTCTGTTTAAAACCCCGGAAGAACGTTACCTCGACCTGATCAAGCACCATCCGAATATTTTTAACACTGTTCCTTTATACCATATTTCCTCGTATTTAGGTATCCAGGGACCATCTTTAAGCCGCATACGAAAAAGACTTTCAGGGAAATAGACGATTTTAACCCAGGTTAAAATTATTCAGACTCAAATGGCTCAACTTTGTCATATAAGAAACAGCCACTGATCCAAACGAAGATCAGAGCACTAAATGAAAGAGTCATGAAAACGTCAAAAACAATCGTATTGATCCACGGATTATTCGTCAACAACACAAGCTGGAAAAACTGGAAAACCTACTTCGAAAATCAGGGATACACTGTTCACACTCCTGCAAACCCGGGACATGAAGGAAATCCTGCGGAACTGAGAAAAAACCTTCACCCGGAACTCACCAAAACAGGATTTGAAGAGGTCGTTACAAATATCGTCAAACTGATCGATACGTTACCTGAAAAACCGATTGTGATCGGGCATTCACTGGCAGGATTGGTTGTTCAGAAATTGATTGAACTGGACAAAGCCGTTGCCGGAGTAAGCATCGACGGAGCGCCTCCCAAAAATGTGCTTGCTCCGTGGCAAACCATCCAAACGGTTATTACTGTAGTAAACCCATTCAAGGGCGGATCTGCCTACATGGGAACGAGGGAATGGTACCATAAAGCGTTCTTCAACAATTACACCCGCACAGAAAGTGATGCATTCTATGATGAGATTGCTGTTCCGGAAAGCCGTAAAATTGCACGCGACACACTTTTAAAGTCTTTTGCGAAAGTGGACTTTAAAAAACCACACAACCCTTTGCTTTTCATTGGTGGTGAGAATGACACGATTTTCCCGGCAAGCTTCACCAAAAAGATCGCAGGATCTTACAAGGACAAAAACAGCACGGTCAATTTCAAGTCTTTCCCCGGAAGAAGTCACTTTATAGCAGGTGAAAAAGGCTGGGAAGAAGTAGCAGAATATACTCTGAATTGGATTCAAAATTTATGATGCGGATACTATCAGTTATCACCAAAGATGCACTTGTATGATTCCTAATTTTAGTGCCTGCTAGCAGGCACTCTTTGTCTTTACCATAGATTAAGGCGAGCCTAACGGTCTCACTGAAATGGCCCCGAAGGTTTCGGGAGTAAGCGCCATAAAAAATCTGTGCAACTTGTCCCGACTCTTCGGTATCAGCGGCAAAAAATAAAGCGTCCAAAGAAAAAAACTCCTTGAACGCTTTACACTTCTTTCTCCCAATAGTTATAGGGATTCTTCAATTAGCGTATTTCCTCGTAATCCACATCCTGGACATCGCCTTTGGGATTGGATTTGGAAACGGTCACTTTTCCGAAATTTCTCAATTTCTCGTTTCGTTCTTTGACAAATGCTTTTTCACGGGCCAAATCTGCACGCTCTTCGTCCAGGTTGCGTTTGGCAATCATAACACGACCTAAAAACCGGAGCAGGATCAATGCCCCGATAATCATCAGTATCGTTTTGAACAAACCTGAGATGCTTGCTTCGACTATCTGTGGATCTGACATTTCCATTTCAATACTCTTATTCTTTTATTTTGACTGACACTTGTTGTCCAATCGAATCTACAACCTTGGCTGAATCTTACTTCGACAAGTGCATATTTCTCTCCGAATAGATCTTCGTGAAGAACGGATCTTTCAGGTTCTTGATGAAACGGATCGCTTCACCGGTCGACTTCATTTCAGGTCCTAATTCCTTCTTCACATCCGGGAATTTCTCGTAAGAGAACACCGGAATTTTGATCGCGTAGCCTTCTCTTTTCGGATTGAAAGTAAAGTCTTTCACTTTCTTCTCACCCAACATCACTTTCGTTGCATAGTTCACATACGGCTCGTCATACGCTTTCGCTATGAACGGAACAGTACGCGATGCACGCGGGTTCGCTTCGATCACATATACTTTATCGTCTTTGATCGCAAACTGAATGTTGATCAATCCGACTGTTTTCAATTCGATTGCAATTTTCTTCGTAATGTCTTCGATTTGCTGCATCACGAAATCTCCCAGGTTGTATGGAGGAAGTACTGCATACGAGTCACCTGAGTGAATTCCCGCAGGCTCAATGTGCTGCATCACACCGATGATGTACACATCTTTTCCGTCACAAATTGCATCTGCTTCCGCTTCGATCGCTCCGCCCAGGAAGTGATCCAGCAAGATCTGGTTGCTTCCCATTTCGTTGATGATATCAACCACGTGGTGCTCCAGCTCTTCTTTGTTGATGACAATTTTCATTTTTTGTCCACCCAATACATACGACGGACGAACCAATAACGGGAAACCTAAATCATTTGATAATTCGATTGCCTGTTCAGCGCTTTCCACTACTCCGTATTTCGGGAATGGAATGTTATGCTGCTCCAATACTTTGGAGAAACGTCCGCGGTCTTCTGCCAAATCCAAGGCATCGAAACTTGTTCCCAGGATCTTGATTCCGTAACGCTCTAACTTTCCGGCTAGTTTTAATGCAGTTTGTCCACCCAACTGAACGATTACACCTTCCGGCTTTTCGTGTTGAATGATGTCGTAAATGTGTTCCCAGAAAACAGGCTCGAAGTATAATTTATCTGCCGTATCGAAATCGGTGGAAACCGTTTCCGGGTTACAGTTGATCATGATTGTTTCGTAACCGCATTCTTTCGCAGCCAAAACTCCGTGTACACAGGAATAATCAAATTCGATTCCCTGCCCGATACGGTTTGGTCCGGACCCCAAAACAACCACTTTTTTGCGGTCGCTTACTTTGCTTTCGTTCTCAAATTCGAATGTCGAATAGTAATAAGGAGTTTGTGCATCAAATTCAGCAGCACAAGTGTCTACCAGTTTAAACACGCGCTTGATTCCCATTTCGGAGCGCTTGTTGTGTACTTCCGACTCCAGGCAACGCAGCAAATGTGCGATCTGACGGTCTGCGTATCCTTTTTGTTTCGCTTCGAACATCAAATCCTTCGGCATGTTCCCAACATGGAACTTCTCAATTCGACGCTCCAATTTGATCAAGTCCTCAATTTGTTTTAAGAACCAGGTATCGATGCGTGTTTTTTCAAAGATTGTTTTGAACGGAATTCCCAGTTTAATCGCATCATATACATGGAATAAACGGTTCCAACTTGGATTCTCCAAAGAATGCAGGATCGCATCCTGGTTGGTCAATTCCTTCCCGTCAGCTCCCAAACCATTCCTGTCAATTTCCAACGACTGACATGCTTTTTGCAAAGCTTCCTGGAACGAACGCCCAATTCCCATTACTTCTCCTACGGATTTCATCTGAAGTCCGATACGGCGATCAGTTCCCGGGAATTTGTTGAAGTTCCAACGTGGTATTTTCACAATTACGTAATCCAAAGTCGGCTCGAACAAAGCAGAAGTTGTTTTCGTAATTTGATTGCTCAATTCATTTAAATGGTAACCGATTGCCAGTTTCGCAGCGATCTTAGCGATCGGGTAACCTGTTGCTTTCGACGCCAAAGCAGACGAACGGGATACACGCGGGTTGATCTCAATCGCGATGATGTCTTCGTTTTCATCCGGAGAAACTGCGAACTGTACGTTACACCCCCCGGCAAAATTCCCGATAGAACGCATCATTTTGATCGCCATATCACGCATGCGCTGGAAAGTTGTATCGGATAAAGTCATTGCCGGCGCAACCGTAATCGAATCTCCGGTATGAATACCGATCGGGTCAAAGTTCTCAATCGAACAGATGATCACTACGTTGTCGTTTGCATCACGCAGTAACTCCAATTCGTACTCTTTCCAGCCGATCAAAGCTTTATCGATCATCACTTCGTGGATCGGTGACAATTGCAATCCGCGTTCCAGTAAACCGTCAAATTCTTTCGGGTCGTGAACGATTGATGCTCCGGAACCTCCTAACGTGTAGGACGGACGGATACAAAGCGGGAACCCGAAATCCTGTGCAATCTCTTTTCCTTCGAGGAAGGATTTTGCTGTTGCCTGAGGAGCCATCCCGACATCGATTTTACCCATCAATTCACGGAATGCTTCCCTGTTCTCAGTAATTTCGATCGCAGCAATATCAACACCGATGATTTTCACACCGTAATCTTCCCAAATTCCCATTTCATCGCATTTGATCGCGAGATTCAGACCTGTTTGACCTCCCATAGTAGGCAGCACCGCATCGATCTTGTGATTTTTCAGAATTTCGATAATACTTTCCGGTTCAAGAGGTTGAAGATAAACATTGTCAGCAACGACCTTATCTGTCATGATCGTAGCCGGATTCGAGTTAATCAGTGTTACTTCAATACCTTCTTCGCGAAGCGAACGAGCGGCTTGAGAACCTGAGTAGTCGAATTCACATGCTTGACCAATAACGATGGGACCTGAACCGATAATTAGTACGGACTTAATGGAATTGTTTTTTGGCATTTATGCGCTTTTTAAGAGTTCAATTTGTAATTAATCCTTGCAACATGGTAAATGGCTCTACCTATACTACAAATTGAGCGCAAATTTAGAGAATTAAATCCGGATTCTTACAAAACCGATTTTGTTTTTTACGGAGTTATTAACACGGAGTGAATTGCAAATTGCGAATGCCGAATTACGAATGGGAACTATTCACGATAAAACAACCTAAATATCAGAGAAGAATTAATCCTTTATAATTACCAACTGCTCATTCCTTTTCCATTTTAACCTTTTCAATTTTCAATTAGATTGAATGATCTTCGTTTTATCAAAGTACTTCTTCGTGCGCATTTCTTTCAGCAATCCTTCTAATCCTGCTTTATCCGCTGCATAAAGGACAATTACCGGTCTTTTCTGTCCGTCAAAGAAACTGTAGATCTTATTGGGGGTCATTTTGACTTTTGAAAGTTCGGGGAAGATTTTTTTCAAGGCTTTGATATTTGCTTCCTGGTTGCTGTTAACGACCACCAATTGGGTTTGAGGACTTGTTTTCAGGAATTCCTGCGAAGTGGGATCCAGGATCGGGGAAGAAAAGTTTGAATTGGTGAGCTGGAAATAAGATCCGATCAAATTCATCACTTCGTCAATTCCCGGCCTGGAATCTGCATCATTATATACCGCTACCCGGTTGAGCAAAATCCCGTAATCCGTAATTGAATTGGGGAATGTCTTACCAAATAAATCGATTGCTCTAGTTACAAAATCCCGGTCTATTTGCTTGTTGGCCGCAATGTATTCTTCGACCATCGGGTACAAAGCTTTCCCAAATCCGTTGATGTATTCGTTATTGTACCATTCTTCCGGGTCCGGTTCTCCGGTCAGATACTTGAATGCCCACCCGTTTCCGAGTGCTGTAGCCAATCCTTCATCCAGGAAATTATAAGCAAACTGGCTGTAAGGCGATTTATTCTCCGTGAAATAACTTTCCAATGTATGCTGAAATTCGCTCGGTTGTTCATCGTATAATACATGACACATTTCATGCAACACCACACCAATTCTTCCTACGTGGTTGGTTTCATCCGTCAGTACTCCGATGCACAGACTATTCGCATGAGGTGTTGCCGTCGTATTCCCGCTATTCCCGGGAATCGGGTAGATTGCTACGACAAAAGGAACTTCCGGTATCCAGCAGGAATTGTAGAAACGGTCGATCTTTGTGAAAGATTCGGAACACTGAGTGGCATATTTCTCCAAAGCACTGCGCTGTGCATTCAATTTTGCCTCGTTGTCTTTCCAGATAATCCGGTCGTAATACACTTCTGCTTTCTGCATAATCCGGATCAGTTTCTGCAACTCACTGTTTGGCAGGATCCCGATCACCCGATCTCTAAATTCCGCAATAGTAGACGAATTCACCAAAGCAATGTCGATCAGATCATACGTTGTACGGGTTTGGCGTCTGTTTGCCGGAAATTCACCTCTCCGGAACTGGTAATCCAGCTGAATATGACTAAAATCAGTTGCTAACTGCGCAAACTCCTGATCGCCTTTCGTTTTCTCGTCAATAAACTGTTGAAGTGTTCTCGAGGTCGTATGACTGTAAATCGAAGCTTCCAGGAAATTAAAAACACAATACGGTTTACTAATTTTAAATTGGAAGCTGATCCTGTTTTGAGAAAAAACAGATTGAACCAATAGACAAATTGATGCAAGTATGATGACTTTTTTCATGTTTTCTTTTAGATAATTAGTGTTTTGAACTCTCTAAAAGTGACATCAATGAATAAATTTCTTTTGTCACAAAGCCCTTGGTGTCTGATTTTGAGTCAGCTAAAAAACCGATGGTGTATTTTTTAGTAGAAAGAATCATTCCATTTCGGATCTCACCGTGCTTATAAAGGAAAATCGGGTAGCTAAATTGGATCACATCGAACGGATCACGCTTCAAAATCTTTTTAGCAGCAAGGCAAGTCTCCGTTTTCAGGAGTTTCCCTTTCACCAGTTTTGCTTTATACCTGTTTTTCTTATCAGAATCTTTTACCTCTCCAAACAAGTTATTCGCACTTGTAAACCCGTCCTGATTAATTAACACTCCGGTTTTTGTCAAATCGAACAGGGAAGTTCTGAAATAATACCTCGGAAATATTTCGCCATCTGCACAATCCCGCTCATTTTCGGACACTTCCAGTTTCTTGAGAAAAGCAGACCATTGGTCGCAGGAATAATTATCAAACGGATATTTGTATTCTAAAGACGGAGCTGACATCCTGTAGAGTCTTGCTACCGTACTGTCGTATTTTTTATGACTGTATTTCCCCGTCCATGAAAAAGTGTCTGTTAGTTTCACTCCTTTTTCCAAAGACAGCAGTATTCCGTACATTTTCATGGTCTGGAACTGTTGACTGTATATAAACAACTCCTCCGAATTTTTACAATAAACCAGGTTCCCGGTTTTATTTTCCAGGATTACCATCCCGCTAACTTTTACCGATGAATCGGCCCGGAAATAAGCAGTCATTTTCCGATCAACTTCCTGATCCAAACAGGTTGTAACATGCGTACTTACGGTACTGTCGTAGTCAGGTACCTGAGCAGGCAATTGCTGCATTAAAAATTGGATAACAGTAGAATCTTTGATCGTAGTTCCGTCGGAATAATGAAAATGAAGTTCCGGTTTCTTATCACAGGAATTGAAAATCCCCATGAACACGAGTATCAAAGTGAGTAATAGCACATAACTATTTCCGGACGTTCCAGGCATGATGGATTCAGTTTTTTGAAGTAAGTTTATTCCTAACGCTCAGCCAAAGTAATACCAATCCGCTAATAAAATAGATTTGGAGTACAATAAAATTCATTGCCCCGAAATTTGACCACATTTTACTTCACTTACAACACAATATTATTCACCGGGGTCACAGCCGGAGGAAGGTCGGTTTCCCCGAGTATTTCACGCAGGTCAATCTCTATTGTGCGGCTGATTTGCGAAATCGGAACGTCATTTGCGCTTCCTTCGAACGGGTTTTCAGTGCTCTCTCCTACTTGTTCCAACGTGGTGTAAACCCAGGAAATCAATACACTGAAGGGCAAAACAAGCCACACCATGTATCCTTTCATCGGTCCTTCGATCACGGTATTCAGTTTTTCGAACTCCAGGAGCATTCCAAACGGAAGCAAAAAACAGAACAAACGGATGAAAAAGGTATTAATCGATGCAAACTGGCGCGGATAGGGGAAATTCTTGATCCGTTCGCTTTTTCCCTGGTGTTCGAAGAATTCATTTACCACCCGCTGCATTTCCATGTATTGGAAAGAATCAAGCTGTTTGGCATCAAAGAGTTTCCGCAAGGTTTCTGCCTGCAAAGCCAAAAGTTGCGTTGCCCGGTTCTTTTTGGAGAGGATAAACTGCATTTCTGCTTCGTTCATGTATTTCGCCAACTCGCTTTCCAGCGAAGTTTCCTGCTCCGGAACTTTGTAGAACCGTTTGTATTCCTGGTTATAAGATTTTGAAACGGTTTCCCACGAACGGGAATCGCGCAACTGGTAGCGCAAAGCCGTCAACCAGGCAAAATGACGGTAAATCAATTCCTTACTCACTTCCGGATCCGTGACCACATTTTTCGACATCACACCCCACGAACGGCTGCTGTTAACAATCGATCCCCAGATTTGGCGCGCTTCCCAGGTCCGGTTGTATGTTTGCGTGTTCTTAAACCCGACAATGAAAGCTGTTGCTGTACCCAAAAGCGCTACAACGGTCCATGGAATAGCAATCCAATGGATTTTGAACAGGTCAAAAAGAACCACCGGAATTACCCCGATGATCAATAGCCCATAAATGTTCCGCCTGGTCCAAATAAGGAATTCCTGTAAGCGGTATGATTTTCCTGAATGCATCCTGTTTAATTAAAAATGATGAATTCAAAATGCAAAAATAAAGCCTTATCAACTCTTCTACTCTTTTGAATTTTGCCTTTTGAATTTTGAATTATAAATGGTGTGAACCGGTAATCTTGAGTTCATTCAAATCGACCTGTAATTCGGCTTTCCGGATCTCTTCGTCGCTGAAAAACTTCTCTTTCCGCAGTTTGAACAATTCCTTTCGCTGCAATGCGTAGATTTCCATTAGCACATGCTGGTACTTTTTAACTTCCACTGACTTCATCTCGCTACATTCAACGGAATTCAGCTGCAATTGGGTGTTTTGCATCCGATTCTTTACATTTTCCTTGTAATACATCAGCAATTCGTTACTTTCCAATTCTCCTGCATGCCTTTTGTGTGCATGATCAAGCGCAATGTGGTCTAAACGCAACTGGATACCGGCTTGCTGTTCGTCTTCCCGCGCTATATTATCAATCTCCCTCAGCTTAATGAGCTTGATGATAAAAGGAAGCGTTAATCCTTGCACAACCAGTGTAATCAGGATAACAATAAACGTAATGAAAATAATCAGGTTCCGGTGAGGAAATGCCGTTCCGTCAGTCATTAATAAAGGAATGGACAAAGCGGTTGCCAAAGACACTACTCCACGCATTCCTGCCCAACCGATGATCAGCGGGCCTTTCCACCCGGGCGAAGGATCTCTTCGAACCCTCGCACTCAGCCAACGCGGTATGAATGCAGTGGGATAAACCCACAAAAAGCGAATTGCGATTGTAATTCCGCTGATGATCAATCCGTATTTCACTGCATCCGCAATGGAATACTGACCCAATCCCGCAATGATATCCGGCAGTTGCAGCCCGATAATGATGAAGACAAAGGCATTCATCACGAAGATCATGGTAGTCCAGACTCCCAGCATATTCAGGCGCGTACTTCCGGTCTGGAACACTTCGTGTGCCCGATACGACATAAACAATCCACCACTTACCACAGCCATTACTCCTGAAAAATGGTAATGTTCCGCAACCAGGAAAAGCAAATAAGGAGTCATCACTGTTAAAGCTGCGTCAATTGCCGGAGTTGTCGGTAAAAAACGGTGCACGGCATAAAATACATGAGCACCCGCAATTCCGACCACAATTCCCATTCCTGCAACTATAAAAAACTGTCCGGTTGCCTGCTGGAGCGAAAAAGTCCCGGTCAGGATCGCCGCCAGTGCAAATTTGAAAACGATCAATGACGAAGCATCATTTACCAAACTTTCTCCTTCCAGGATTGTCAGCACACGTTTCGGCACTTTCATCCCTTTCAACACCGTTGCTGCTGCCACGGCATCCGGCGGAGAAATAATCCCGCCCAGCAAAAAACCCATTGCCAGCGTAAATCCCGGAATCATCGAACTGGATACATATGCAACCACCATGGATGTGAAGAACACCAACCCAAAAGCCAGCAGGGAAATCGGGCGTTTCCATTTCCAGAAGTCGTTCCAGGAAGTATACCAGGCCGCTTCATAAAGCAAGGGCGGTAAAAAGATCAAAAAGATGACCTCCGGATCAATTTTCACTTTGGGGATCCCGGGGATCATGCTGATTCCCAATCCGGCCAGAACCAAAAAGATCGGATAAGCGACTTTGATTCGCTGGGCGAACATAACCAATAGGAAAACCCCGAAAAGCAATGACAGGAAAAACAGTAATGAATGATGCATGATTTGTAAAATGTAGCTGCTCAAAATTAATCATTTCGCACGATTTTTTAGTTGGTAAACATCGGTTCAAACATATTCAAAGGGTTTAAAGGGTTCAAAGGGTTCAAAGGTTGTTTAAGGAAATATATTGAACTATTGAACTATTGAACTATTGAACTATTGAACTATTGAACTATTGAACTATTGAACTATTTATCCTCTTGAACTTGTTGAATTTTCACTACTTTTATCCCAAATTATTGATTCCATGAAATTGGTATTAAATCAGCATCAGATCGAACAGAAGATCATGCGTTTGGCTCACGAAATTTTAGAGAACACATACGGTATTCCGGAATTATTTATCGGGGGAATTATCGGCAACGGAGAAACGTTTGCACAGCAGATCACCGAGATTATTCGAAAAAACAGCTCGCAGGAAGTCACTTATTTCAAAATTGAACTGGATAAAGATCATCCGCTGGATTCTGCGATCAACTGTTCCATTGATCCGACTTTGTTTCACGACAAACTGGTGATTTTAGTAGATGACGTGATCAATTCGGGTACTACTATGCAATACGGTGTGATGAAAATCCTCGAGCAGCCGGTACGCAGCGTGAAAACGGTGGCATTGGTTGACCGCATGCACCGCAGATACCCGATCAAATGTGATTTTGTCGGAATGACTCTGACAACCACTTTGGGTGAACGTGTAGAAGTAATTCCTTCAAACGGATCACTGGAAGCATTTTTAGTCTAATTCAAAATTCAAAGCAAGAACTTTTTTGAATTTTTGCATTCATCATTTTGCATTCAAATGAAAAGAATAACAGAAGCCGAAAGCAATCACCACAACCTGGACAAATTATCAAGCAGAGAACTGCTGATCGGGATCAACCAGGAAGATCATACCGTTGCACTGGCTGTTGAAAAGGAAATTCCACAGATCGAAAAACTGGTAGACGAATGTGTGGAGCGCATGCAGAACGGCGGAAGACTGTTTTACATGGGAGCAGGAACGAGCGGGCGGCTCGGAATTGTAGATGCGAGTGAATGTCCGCCTACTTTCGGTGTTCCGCACGGAATGGTAATCGGGATTATTGCAGGCGGAGACCAGGCAATCCGGAAAGCAGTGGAATTTGCGGAAGATGACCGCGAACAAGGTTGGAAAGACCTCGAAGCATTCAACATTACTGAAAAAGATGTGGTAGTCGGAATTGCAGCTTCGGGAACAACCCCATACGTTCTAGCAGCATTGGAAACCGCTAAAAAACATGGAATCCTCACCGGTGGAATTTCCTGTAATCCGCATTCTCCTCTAAGTCAACTGGCAGATATCGGTATCACTCCGGTTGTTGGTCCGGAATTCGTAACGGGAAGTACACGCATGAAAAGCGGAACGGCCCAGAAACTGGTTCTGAACATGCTTTCAACAGCAATTATGATCCGGTTGGGGCGCGTAAAAGGCAACCGGATGATTGACATGCAGCTATCCAATGACAAACTGGTAGACCGTGGTACTAAAATGGTCATGGAAGCAACCGGACTGGATGAACAACAAGCCAATGAACTCTTGCTGAAACATGGTTCCGTGAGAGCTGCTGTGGAAGCATTTAATCAATAAAACAATATCTTTGCAAGTACCTAAATCAAAATAAGATGAAATTTTTCCTGCTCTTTGTTTCAACTACACTGATATCTTTAAATGCTTTATGCAGTTGGATTCCTGTAAATTCCGGGTTCAATGATTATTTCACAAGTATCACCAATAAGAATGGCAAACTCCTGATGACTGGTAAAAAAGGAGCATATTTTTCTTCAACCGGTGGAATAACTCCAGGAAGCTGGTCCCGGATAGAAAGCTATGCTTCCCCGTCAGTGGATCTTATTTACAATAATTCACAGTTTTATTCGTCGACAGAAGCAAACGAGTATTCTACAAACATCGTCTATTTCTGCGGAAAAGATACTGTCAACTCTACAGGGGTCATTTTCAGCTACAATATACAGACAGATATCATCCAATTGGTATACACAGGCGGAACCGGATTCAATAAGATCACAAACAATGACTTAACACGAGTTTATGCCGTCGGCAACAACGGAATGCTTGTTTCTTTTCACGAATCAAATCCTGTAGTCATTACCATTCCAACTTCTTTTACATTTGATTTGACGTCGGTAGATGCGTATTGGAATCAATTAAAAATCGGAGCGAACGATTACCTGATTGACGGCGTAGTAGACAATGCTTCCCCGGCTAATGCTTCGTTTACCATACATTCCTTCCCGGGCAGGAACTTTAAAGATGTAAAATTCTACAACTCTTCATCCACCCTGGGATACGCCGCCGGTAAAAACATACTGAGTTTTCAAGGTTCGTCGCATGAAGAACCCCATCAATATTATGTAGATTCTTTGATGGGAAATTCGATAACACAAGGTTCCGGTTTTTTTATAGGAACAAGTAATGGAATCTATAGTGCGAATTACAGCACCAATATCTTTGAATTTCACCCCACTTCAAACGGATACAATGTTCAGGGGATCTGTTCCATCACCAACAATCACCTGATTGCCTGTACAGCTAACGGTATGATTCTGCACACCAATGTTTCCGGGGGAACAAGAGAACCATACGCGCAAATTGATATTGACGGTGCGTGTCTGAATGTTTCACAGCAAATCCGGTCTACGAAAGGAAGTGTAAGTAACTGCACCACATATATTGACAATGTATTCAACAATTCAAACTGCTATAATTATTTCAATTATACTTTCACCACATTGGGTACACACGAAATTAAGTTGGTCGTATCTAACTCATCTTATTCCAAAACCATTGTAAAAACAATCTTAGTTGTAGCAGCTCCTGCAGAGATAGTTACCCAATTATCCGAAGACACGCTTTGCAAGCAAGAGACTGTTGATATCACACTTCTCAACAGTCAAAACGGTGTTTTTTATTCGCTTTATCAATCCGGGAGCAATACTTTATTGGGAAATTCCGGGGTTGGTGACGGCAATAACCTGAGCTTTCAGTCAGATTTGATCAGTCAAAGCGGGAATTATTACATCCGTGCAACCAATAGTCAGGCAACAAGCTGTTCCAGTGTATTTACAAGCACATTTAGTATTGTTGTGGAAAAACCGGTGGCAAAACTCCACTTTGATGTGATCAATGCAGAAGTAAATGAATCCGTTCGGTTCTATCAAAAAGCTACCGGAGCAGTCAATTTTGAATGGCAGTTTTCGAATAGTCCTTCAATAACCAACTCGAATCTTCCCAATCTGACCAATTCTTTTGCAGGAACAGGACCTTCAGAAGTAACATTGATTGCAGGCACACTGAATCATTGTTACGATACTGCCATTGTACGCGGTCCGTTTATCTACGAACCATATGCAGATACTTCCTGGTTGATGGCAAACTCAAAAATAGCAGGAAGTCCTGTTACTTCCGGATACGATAATGACATCATGCAAACGATCAAATCCCACATATCCGGCTACCTCATTGCAGGAAACTACCAGGACCGGATCGTTGAATCACGCATCGGTGATTCCGCAAACCTGCCTGGAAATGGTGGATATGTAGCCAAATACAATGACCTGGGAATTTTGAAATGGTGTATTAAGACTGATCCGCTGAGCAGTTCAAGTTACCCGCTCGGATACCTGGGCGATATTACGGAAGACTGGAATGGAAACATCTATGTCATTGGAAAAACCCCATCAAACGGGGTGATCGACAACAAAGGAAACCTTGTTGCCAACAACCAAAGTTTCATCCTGAAATTAGACCCGTTGGGGAATACGATCTGGAACCGGACAATGGATTATTCACATGCAAACTTTGTTAAAATCAATCACGATTACGAAAATTCCGTCTATGTGACATCCATTTATATGAATAGTACCGGAGATGTTTTCCCTTTCAGGCTGAATGGCATTACACAGGATTCTCTGAGATTTACTGAAGCTGTCTGCCAAAACTGTGAGCACAAAGACAAAATTTTAAAGCTCCGGGAAGACGGCCAGATGGAATACGACTTCATGGTGGAAACTTCAATCGTAAACAGCTACATAGCACCCCAGGTTGTATTTGATACTTTAAACAATTTGTATTTGTGGGGAAGTAAAGAATTAAGTGGAGTTATTCACGCTCCTGCTACCGGGGAAGTCATTGAACTAACAACCAGTATCTCGAATTTTGGCGGAAAGCTCTATATCAGTAAATTCGATGTTGGCGGCAACTACCTCTGGAAAGTGGAGGGACACACGCTCTATGCGCCGAATGATCGTACAGAAGCACACGCACTGATCTCAGATAGAGCAGGAAATTTGTACCTGACAGGACAAAACAATTTCGACGACCCTTCCAATGCCCAGGTAATGGTCAATGCAAACAATACATCAAGCCACTTTTACGGCGGAAAGTATTTCGTAGCTAAAATCAACACCAACGGAATGACGGAATGGATTCATGGAGATTACAAAAGTAAAACCGGTGCTGGATTTGATTTGCTCCTGGATGGCGATACCCTTTATACTGTAGGAGCATCACGGAAAAACAACGACATGGATTTCCCGTTTGAACTTACCGGAACAAACACTTCCGTATCCATGGTAGCAAGCCCGCATAATTACTACATTAACAAATACCTCACTGACGGGACGATAGTAAACAGTACTCTGAATGGCCCTGCCGATCTCTTGTCTGGTTTATATCTGAGTGAATCTAATTATCCCAAACTGATTAAGTTAAACGACGGCTATTTCCTGCTGAACAAAACGATTTCCAACAATGCAATGGCACCAGACACCGCAATTGACTTTGGTTTCAGCCTGATCCCGTCTGGAACGTGGGATGGTACACAGCTTAAATTCAAGCTCAACCAGGGAATCGAGTTTTTACCGCATTATTATACAGAAATCACTTACCCGGTTTGTTACGGGGAATCTTTCACCTATCCGGACGGAACAGTGCTACCTTATGTAAGTTACTATCACTCGCGCATTGATTCCTTGGTTTCCGTGGATGGAATCGACAGTATTGTTAAACAACAGGTAGTTGTTCGACAGATTGAGCATACCAGTTTGTACCTCGAGGTTTGCGCAGGAAGTGATGTAACGCTCGATGACGGAACCGTCATCCATGATATCCAAAACCATACTTCTCTTGAATTAACGTTTCAAAGTGTGGATGGTTGTGATAGCATCTCACATGTTCTCATTTTTGTAAAGGGAATCTATACTCCCGTTGTCCAAAACTCCAATTATTTATCGGTACAGAGTTCCAACAGTACATTTCAATGGGTGGATTGCAACCTGAATTATTTCCCTATTCCGAATATGTTATCCAACTATTTCGCACCGGTTGAAGACGGAAGCTATGCTGTTATTGTCTCTTCAGAAGGATGTGTTGACACTTCCGATTGTTATTTGTTCGACTATTACTCAAGCCTTTCGGTGAATGAATCTGCTGATCCGGCTGTTTCAATAGCTCCCAACCCAACTTCTGGTAAATCAACCATCGACTTCGGTCGAACGATTGATTTTGCTTCACTAACCGTTTTTTCAAATGATGGAAGAAAGATCCTGGAATCAGACATCCACGGAGTGAATCTGTATGAATTAGACCTTAGTGCATTTGAAAAAGGAACATACTTCGTGAAGATCGCACTAGAAAACCAGGAAGATTCCGGGTTTCTTGTGGTGAAGAATTAGGACGTGCTTATTGAGATTGGTGTCATGCAATACAGAAATCATTTGTAATTTGGTCGGTTCATGGCGCAATCCAAACAAATTCTTCATTCAACAGAACTGGCGATTAATCGCCCGGAACCGCTTACGGAAGACATCCAGGTATTGGAATATTCGAAGCAAATCGATCCGAAAGATGCAGTAGAAGCACTGCTGGAAGGAAACTATGTATTCATTGCAGATCAATTCAGTAGCGGAATTGCTGTATTGGATGCACTGAAGAAAACGCTTTCGAAAAATACTTCGGACCATTCTTTTCAAAACCAGCGAAATTACCGGGAACGTTTCAGGAATGCATCCCAACTGTTATTGATCGAAATTGCCGATCACCGAGTGCATGTGAGAAAAGCACCGGAAATTGGCTGGCTGAAAATCCTGTACCCTGAAATCCCGGATTTTTTGCTTCCGTTTACCGCCGTTCAGGGATTGAACAGCGCCTGGCAATGGTACGAAAAAGGAATCCGTATTCCCGGACTGAAACAACTGCTCCACCCGTTTTACGGAGCCTACTTCCCTACCCGGTTTGAGCACATTGACCTGTTTGTTTCCTACTTAAAAAACTATTCAGGTAAAAAGGACCGGGCTTTTGATATCGGGGTCGGAAGCGGAATTTTATCCAAACTGATGATTCAATTTGGTTTTAAGGAAGTGAATGCGTCTGATATTAACCCGAATGCGTTGGCAGGAATGCTTTTTGAGAAGGAGAAACAAAAGCAGAATGAGGAGAAAATCAACCTTTATTTCGGAGATTTGTTTGCAGGGACGGAAATAAAGTCTGACCTGGTGGTCTTCAATCCGCCGTGGATTCCACTTCCGAAAGAAGTTTCGGGAATTGACCTGGCAATCTATTACGACCAAGCGTTATTTCCCCGTTTTTTTGAGGAAGCTCACAAACACCTGAACCCGGAAGGCCAGCTGGTTATACTCTTCTCTAACCTCGCCGGACTCATGGACCCCAATTTCAAACATCCTGTTGAGACTGAATTAAAAACGGGAAAACGGTTCCAACTGGTTCAAAAAACAACGAAAAAAGTTGCTGCTGCTTCATCCAAAACAAAACGCAAAGCCGTTTGGCGTGACCAGGAATTAGTGGAATGCTGGGTTTTAAGAATGGAAAATTGAGCATTTAAAAGCCTGTAAGATCAAGCATATTACTTTTCAATTTTACATTGCCAATTTTCAATTCTTCGTAAATTTGAAGCATGCAGATCAAAACAACACTTACACAAAACCAATTCGCCAAACTCACCGGGATTTTATTACTCAAACGACTCCAGGTTCTTTTTCTCCTGATCGCTATTGCGGGATTGGCTATCGGTGCATTGATCGCCATGCTGGTATTCAAAAACGAATCTGCTTACATGCTCGTTTTTGTGTCGATCGTTTTCCTGGCACTTTTTGCTTACAGTATTTTCAATAACGCCAAAAGACATTATCAAAACAACCCGAGAATCCGGCAGGAAACCACTTACGATTTTTCAGACAAAGGCGTTTCCATTTCCAAAGAAGGATTTTCCTCTATCATCAAATGGTCAGAAATCATCCGGATCCGCAAAAAAGCAGGATTGATCCTGATCTGGCAGAATAAGCTCGTTGCAAACGTGATCGCTGTAAAAGATGTGACACCGGAGCAATTAGCAGCACTCAAATCATTACTTCAAAAAAGGAACGTTCCAACCAATCTTTAACGGATAATCGTCCTAACTTGGGATGCTTTTTCATTTCAAAGGGCTTTTTTTTTGCATTTTACATTTTAAATTTTGAATTCTTCACCTACTATATCGCTTTAGCTTTTTTTAATGGAATCCGGGGCCGAAAAAACAACTAATTTTAGGCTTCAAATAGAAATTATGAGTAAGCTGAAGGGTGTTATTTTAGTCGGAGTTGGAGCTGCAAGCTATGGAATTCTTGCAACGATTGTCAAATTCGCAAATAATTCAGGAGCTCATACCAGTGCACTGACATTTTACCAGTCTTTGGTTGGTGTCATTTCCCTTTTCATCCTGATGAGTCTCAATTACCGCAAGCAGCCGGATTTGCCGAAACCTAAAACGCGATCCAAAGTAAAACTCCTGCTTTTCGGAACCTCCATGGGTTTAACAAGCTGCCTGTATTACATTTCGATCCAATACGTTTCGGTTTCCATCGGGATTATTTTGCTCATGCAGTCCATTTGGATGAGTGTAGTCTGGGAAATGATCCAGCAGCGAAAAATGGCACATTGGAGTAAATTAGTGGGAAGTTTGGTGGTATTGATCGGAACTGTTTTCGCCACAAACCTGATCCAGCAGGATGTAAAACTTTCCCTCATCGGGTTGTTGTATGGTTTGGCTGCTGCTTTGTCTTACACCATCAGTCTACACGCTTCCAATCACGTTGAAAAGCAAATTCCCAGTCTTACTCGCAGTTTTTACCTGGTTACGGGAGGATTTATCACCGTGATCCTGTTTTGGAACGTACAAATTCCGGCAAACCTGGATTGGATGATCTTCCTGAAGTTCGGAATAGTTCTGGGCTTATTCGGAACAGTGATCCCTCCTATTTTGTTTACCCGTGGAATTCCGCTGATCGGTTTGGGAATTGCAGGAATATTGATCGCGCTGGAAATCCCGGTTTCAATCCTTTCTGCTCACCTGGTGCTGAAAGAACATATTTCCATGATGCAATGGTTCGGGGTACTACTGATTATTGCAACAGTGGTTTTCATGAATATCCGGAAAGTAAAATCGTGATTTCCTCCACAGGTGGCCGCAGAAGCGCGTAGAAATAATGAGAATTGAGAACGAGCATGAAAATTTGGTCTTCATTCTGTTTTTGTTTCTCATTCTTTTCAATCTTCCCAGCCGCAAATTTTCAAACCGAGTTTTTCGGCTTCTGCCTGAGTGATCTTTTTCACTTCGTGCCTGCAGTTATTGAGTCCGCGGCAATCGCGTTTGTAATGAAAAGCTATGGAGTTCGGAGAATCACAAAGATAAACAACTCCATCTCCGGAAGAGAAGCAGCATGCAAGTGCAAAGGCTAAGATCAATTTCATGTGAACAGTTCGGTTTCGTTAAAAGTTTCATCAATTATCGGGCGAATATAGTCAATTCACTAATTTTCAAGGCTTTTTTTCTTAATTTTCAAAAACCAAACTCAGGCTTATGCGTTTCATCCTTACTACCCTCCTGCTTTTCTGTTATTCTATCGGTTTTTCCTGCTACAATGAATACCATGCTTTGGATGCTCAGGGACATTTTCATCAAATGGAAGTCGGTGAAATCCGTTTCCAAACCAATTTCGATATGCGACGCATCGAAAAACAACTCCTGAAATTGGGTCAAAAGCTTCAGACAAAGGCAGATTTCAAATTGTTGTCGGATTATGGTCTGTACTTGGTGAAAGCCGGAAAAGTAAAAGAAGCGCTTGTTCTTTTCGAAGCGTTGGCTAAAGCTTATCCGAATGAGTACAGCATCATTGCAAACCTGGGAACGACTTATGAACTGAGCGGGAACAATGAAAAAGCACTGGAATACATCCGGAAAGGACTGAAACTGAACCCAAACTCTCACGCAGGAAGCGAATGGATCCACGTAAAGCTTTTACTGGCAAAGATTGAACTTGCTAAAAACCCGGACTACCTCACAAAAAACACCATTTTAAACCTGACTCCGCAGCAGGAAGCATCGGAAACTATTCGAAAACAACTTTACATTCAATTACAGGAGCGTTTTCCTTTCTGCAAAGGCCCGGACCCGATCATGGCTGATCTTTTCATCGATTTGGGAGATTGTTATGTGAGCACTATTTCTTTTGAACACGCCAAAGGGTTGTATCAAATTGCCAAACTTTATTACAAAACGGAAAGAACGGATGTCGATGAAAAAATCGAGCAAGTTCGCAAATTACGTGCAAAATATGCAAACCTCCAACCGGATGAAACAACAACTGCGGCTCGTGAACACGGGATGGTCAGCAAAATAAGCGGCATCCCTTATACTTCGTTCCTGAGAGACCCTAATTCAGATCATTATTCCGTGAATTGGTCCAAAATTGAAACAGATCCGGGTAAACTTTTAGCCCTTATCGGTTTAAGTCCGGTGGAAGACGAAACTCCCAAAGCGAAAGAATCTAAGCCCGAGCCGGAGAGCAAGCCAAAAGATAAAACGGTTAAACCGGTCAAAAAAACCAATCCTTCTACACTTTGGATCAGTTTGGGAATGGTTGCTTTTATTATTGCCATTTTCACTTATTTCAGGACGAAGAGAAAATAGGGATCGGCGAATTTCACTAACTTTGCACCATGCGATTCGATATTCTTACTATCCTTCCCGAACTTCTTGAAGGCCCTTTCCATGTTTCGATGATGAAACGGGCTCAGGACCGCGGGTTACTGGAAATTCACATTCACAACATCCGTGATTATTCGACAGATAAACACAAGAATGTAGACGATTACCAATATGGCGGTGGTGCAGGAATGGTGATGTCTATCGAACCTATCGCTCATTTGATCGAGAAACTGAAATCCGAACGTAGCTACGATGAGATCATTTACATGACTCCGGACGGTGAGCTATTGGAACAGCGGCACAGCAATGCCTGGAGTTTGAAGGAAAATATCATGATTCTTTGCGGGCATTACAAAGGTGTAGACGAACGTATCCGGGAACATTATATTACGAAAGAAATCTCGATCGGGTCTTATGTGCTTACTGGTGGTGAATTAGCTGCTGCAGTTGTTGTTGACAGCATCGGAAGACTGATTCCGGGAGTGATGAATGACGAAACTTCTGCATTGACAGACAGTTTCCAGGATGATTTGTTGTCTCCACCTGTTTATACACGCCCACCGGAATTTAACGGATGGAAAGTCCCCGAAATTTTGTTATCCGGGGACTTCGGAAAAATTGAAGAATGGAGAGAACAGCAGGCGGTTCAGCGTACTATATCCCGTCGACCAGATCTTTATAAGAAATTTCTCGGGGAGGACTAGTTTTATTGCTTGCTCTCAGTTAAAACGCTGTTTTTTTTGGTTGCAGTATTCTTTATTGAATTCTGGAGTTTTTCCAGATTGACTTTCAAGTTGGTATCGTGTTCCTTCTTATTCTTGAAAAACGGAACATATGTTTTGATAAAATCATAGGTTAATACTCCAAGCATCGCAACGGATATGAAGTAGAACACCTGGAATTCCACGTAGTGAATGATCAATCCGGAAACCACACCCCCAAGTAAGTAAGATCCCATAATGGCTGCCATTAGTTTTGTTTTCTCTACCACCTGGTGATTCATGCGGAATTTCTTCTTGGTAAGCATCGACAAATGAATTGCCAAATCGGTTGTAAGTCCTGTCAAGTGAGTTGTTTTCACCTGGAAATTAGAAATACTGGCTGTTAATCCGTTTTGAAGTCCCATGGAGAACAACAGCACTGAAACCAGGATCTCTGTTTGCGTTAGTGTTTCGGTATAGAAGAACTGACCATAAATACCTACAAAAACAAAACACAGGATTTCCAGTATCATCGGGATACTGTGCGAAATGAATGCGTTTTTCTTTGAGCTGTTAATAATCAGGTTATTCGAAAGGAAACTTCCTGAAAAGAACAAGAGAATCCAGAATACTACAACCAGCATCTGAAACCATTTTCCATCAGCAATTTCCTGGGCAAGGATCGCAAAGTGTCCTGTCAGGTTCGAGGTAAAGGAATAAAACAATACCAATGACGCCACGTTTACCATCCCGGCAATCAATGCGGTAAAGATCCCTAATCTCAAATTATCCTGAAAGGTCCTGCTATTACTAAATCTACGTAACATGTCAACTGATTTTTTTAAGTGTTATTTTCACAATACCACGTGCGTGTACATCGGTATCAAAATGGAGTACCAATTCGTCTTTTTTCAATCTTTCGACTGAATATACCTCGCTGGTTCCATCTTCGTTCAATAAGGTCAGGATTCTCCCCCGGTCTTTTAAACGCCATTTTGCCTGATATTCCTTTCCTGCCTGTTCGTGAAGTTTAATCGTGTAATTTTTCCGGAAAGTCCAGTTTTCTGATTCATGTATGATCAAATGATTGGCAATATCTTCCCGTTCGCTTGTAGCGATTTCCTGTTTTACCTTTTGATCTTCATTGTTCCGGTCATAAACCCACGAAACTTCCTTCCACTCACCTAAAATGGCTGCTTCAGGATATGCCGCATGACTGAAAACATAGTACCCGAATGAACTCAGGACCAGGATCATGATAAAGGACGATATGACTAATCTTCTTTTCATACTAATGCTGTAACATAAGTGTGTGCTTTATTGGAATACTGATTGTTATCCCATGCAATGAGTTGCTTTGCCACTTTTGATTTGTGCAAAAAAGGCAGAATATCCATGCTTTTCTTGTGCGACCAGTCAAACGCCAATTCGTATGGAATAATGATCCGGTCTACTTTATTTGTTTCTGTAAACTGCTCGAATGAACTTTGGGTGAACCCGCTGAAAAAGATAACCTGCATGGATGCTACTTTGGCACCCAGTTCTTTCTCCAGGTCGTAGAGTTTTCCAAGAAATTCTTTTCCGGCTAATTCGATCTTCAAATCACTCTGATCGAAAAAAAGCAAATCCGAAATGGAGTTCGACAGGTAAATCCCATGCACTAAAAGTACATTGATCGAATCTTCATTTTGAAATTGAAGTAAGGCTTTAAGCGGTTCCAATGATGAAACTTTAAAGTCAGTCGGTATTAGAATTGTTGCTCCCATCTCTAATCATTTTTATCAAAGTTAGGGTGCAGGTATAAGTACCGTATAAGAACGGGATTAGAACGGGATTAAAATTTTAGTTTTAACTTTTGTTTAGAATTTATAAGGGATTACAAGACTTACCAATGTTCCTATTTCTTCTTCCGAATGAACAATGATTTTCCCCTGGTGCTGGCGCATAATATTTCTTGTCAGCGGCAATCCGATCCCGTAGCCTTCGAAGGAAGTAGTATTGGATGCTCTGAAAAACGGATCGTAAATATGACTTAAATCTTTCATCGGAATCCCGATACCGGTATCCTGGATATTCACGGAAATATGGTCTTTCGTGTGGGTGAGGTAAATTCTTACTTCCTGGTTATCTGAATACTTGCTCGCATTTAAAAGTACATTCGACAAAGCCAATTGAAGCAATTGTGAATTCCCTCTTATTTCCAGTGCATCCAGGTTTTCAGGTAAACTGCTGAAATCGAATCTCACCTTGTTTCCCGGGATAATCCGGTTGACGGTTTCCATCGTTTCAAAGATCAGTTCGTCAATCCGCAACTTTTCGATGGTCATTTTTTTTCCGTCGAACCCGGTTTGGGCCAGGAACAAAAGTGCTTTCGTTTTCTTATTCAGTTTCTCCGCCTGCTCCAGGATGTGGCTCAATGCTGTTTTATAATCTTCCGTACTGCGGTCTTTACTTAACATCAGGTCGGCCTGCCCGATAATGCTTGTCAGCGGTGTATTCAGTTCATGAGAAGCGTTGCTAATGAAGTTGTTCTGGGTTTCGAAACTCGTTTCCAGGCGATCCAGCATATTGTTCATGGTCCGGATCAATTCCCCCAATTCGTCTCCCTCCTGCTTGTTCTCAATCCTGAAATGCAAATTCTCCGTACCGATCTTGTGTACACTTGAACTCAGATCACTGATCGGTTTTATCAATCGCTTGGAAAGCCACAATGAAACCATTACGATCAGGAACACTGCTGAAAAAAACATCGACACAAGCAATCCACCGAGGTAATTCTTGTATTTAGTGTAAGACATGTTTCGGGCGGAAGTGTATACTACAAAACGTTTTCCTCCTTTGGAAATGTACAGTTTTCCGAATTTCAGCAAATTCCCGTTTCGCTTCTGAGCCGTTTTATGATAGATCACTTTTTGGATAAAACCCGTATCTTCCCGCAGGTATTTTTCTCCCGGAAGCGGTTTCCAATTTTTATCCAGTTCCACAATCACACTTTTCTCTTCCGGGAGTTTCTCCAGGTATTCACGCTTGAATTGCTTCACATATTCCTTTTCTCCCCGGTGATCCAATTCGATACGAATGGTGGTATTGGTCCGTGTTTTTAGCCTGTCGTAAAAATCATTGAAAACAAAATTGGATGAAAGCACATAAACAAATGCACTGAATATCAGTACCAAAAATGCAAAAGTAGTACTCAACAACCAAATAATTCGGATACGGATCTTCATTCTTCTTCCCGCATTACGTATCCCATCCCGATAACTGTGTGAATTAATTTTGATCCGCCCGACTGCATGAGTTTTTTACGCAGGTAATTGACATATACATCCACTACGTTTGTTCCCGACTCAAAGTCAATTCCCCAAACTTCTTCTAAAATGTCCATTCGCGACAGTACTTTCCTTGGATTCATCACAAAAAGCAGTAATAAACGGTATTCGGTAGATGTCAAACTGATGGAATTCCCATTTCGATTCACCGTTTTTCGTTCATCATCAATTATCAGGTCTTCAAAATGAAAAGTTGTATTTGCACTTGAAGCATGATTCTCTATTCTTCTTAGCAGGGAACGCACTCTTGCATTCAGCTCAATAAATTTAAATGGTTTAGGCAGATAATCATCGGCACCTGAATCTAAACCCAGCGCAACATTCTCAGGTGTTCCCAAGGCTGTTAACATCAAGATAGGAACCTGACTCGTCTCTCGGATCTTTGCGCATACCTGCATCCCGTTTAATCCCGGAAGCATAATATCAAGAATAATCAGGTCGGGATTCCAAAAATGAAATTCGTCCAACCCCTTTAATCCATTATTTGCAATTTTCGTTTCGAAATGCTCCTCCATTAATCCTTTCTGAACCAGCGAACTAATTTGTGGGTCGTCTTCGATAATCAATATTTTTTTCACGGGAATTTGATTGAGTGCTAAAAATAGTAAAAAGTGGGGAATAAAAACTATCTTTTTTAAAAATACAAACCAATGAAATACAGCTAATTAACTCAAAAATTGTTCGCTAATTCGCGAACAAGCGAATTCTGAAATTCTGGAATTCTTTTTTTTCGAAATGGTAGGACAAAGTGATATTTTTTCTTAACTTATAATTAGAACGCATCTTTTATTCACTTAATTTACAATACATTATGCCTGCATTTAAACCACAGGATTTTTCAACGAAACAACTTTCTATTTCACTTACCGGAAGAGCTCTTGCTCACCCATGCAGGGTAAGAATGATTGAGTTACTTATCAAGTATCCTCATTTGACAAACAGGGATTTGACAGAAATGCTTCGTCTTTCAAAATCAACTGTTCATCTTCATCTGAAAAAATTGTGGGATGCCGGATTGATTAACGTGAGTTATTCTCCTCATTCACTAAGTATTCAGATCACCGATGAACAAATCCGCAATTATAAAAAGTTAGAAAGACTCTTCAATTTTAAAACCAGAAAAACGTATCATTTAAGTCATCTGGAGTAACTTTGTAAAAAAAACATCAAATGATTCCGGATCAAACTGTCACAGAAGCGCTCAAAGCGGGTTTAACAATCCTTTATCCTTCCGATACCATTTGGGGAATTGGCTGTGATGCTACGAATGAAGAAGCTTGTCAGCGAATCCTGGAGATAAAACAACGACCGAAAGATAAAAGTTTCATTCTCCTGGTGGACAGTTTCCAGATGATTGAAAAGTACATTCCTGAATTTCCGGATGTGTGTTATGATTTGGTTGATCTGTCCGACAGACCATTAACAATCATCTATCCGAACGCACAGGGACTTGCTCCGAGTGTCCTGGCGGAAGACGGTTCGGTGGGGATCCGGCTGACTAAAGATCCCATTTGCACTGCACTGATCAGAAGTATCAGAAAACCGCTGGTTTCCACATCTGCTAATATTTCGGGACAACCATTCCCGAAAAATTTCAACACGATTGATTCCAGTATCAAAGAACAGGTTGATGCAATCCTGGAAGCCAGAATGAACGAAGAACTTTTAACACCTTCACAAATCATAAAAATCGGATTAGATAGCTCCATTCAAGTTATCAGGAGCTGATTCTCTTAAATTCTGTAACTTTGCATCCGCATGCAAACACAAAATTTCGCACACAAATTAAAACACCCGGTTTTCAAGGTTGTTTCCCAGATCATTTCAGAAAAAGGATTGGAAGCATACGTTATCGGTGGATTTGTACGTGATTTACTTTTGGAACGACCTTCCAAGGATATTGATATCGTGGTGGTCGGAAACGGAATGGAACTGGCACAGGCAGCCGGAGAGAAATTGAAGGTAAAAAAAGTAAACCTGTTCAAAAACTTCGGTACGGCGCAATTTAACTACAAAGACCTCGATGTGGAATTTGTAGGCGCAAGAAAAGAATCGTATCAAAGAGATTCCAGGAAACCAATTGTGGAAGACGGAACCCTGAGCGACGACCAGAAAAGAAGAGATTTTACGATCAACGCGCTGGCACTCGACCTCCGGGCAGAAACCTTTGGAAATCTAGTGGACCCGTTCAACGGTTTGGGCGACCTGGAAAAAGGAATTTTAAGAACACCTTTAGATCCCGATACAACTTATTCCGATGATCCGCTGCGCATGATGCGGGCAATCCGGTTTGCAACACAGCTTGATTTCCAGATTGAACTAGCAAGTTTAAAATCGATCCTGGAAAATGCAAACAGATTAGAAATCATTTCACAGGAACGCATCATGGATGAACTGAATAAGATCATCCTGACAAAAAAACCTTCCCGCGGATTTGAATTATTGAATTCAACCAAATTACTGCACCAGTTCTTCCCCGAAATGATAGCGCTTCACGGAGTAGAAACCCGTGACGGAAAAAGTCACAAAGACAATTTCTATCACACACTGGAAGTTTTGGATAACGTAGCACTAAACTCCGATAACCTGTGGCTGAGATGGGGAGCTATTTTGCACGATATAGCAAAACCGCCTACCAAAAGATTTGATTCACAGGTTGGGTGGACTTTTCACGGACATGAAGAATTAGGAGCACGCATGGTTCCTAAAATTTTCGCACGTATGAGACTTCCGCTGGATGCCAAAATGAAATACGTTCAAAAACTGGTGAGACTTCACCTGAGACCGATAGCTTTGGTAAAAAGTAATGTCACCGACTCGGCGATCAGACGCCTTTTGTTCGAAGCCGGAGATGACATCGATGATCTGATGACGCTTTGCAACGCCGATATCACTTCAAAAAACGAATTCAAAGTAAAGAAATACAAAAAGAACTTCGAATTGGTTATCGAGAAGCTGAAAGCCGTGGAAGAGAAAGACCACGTGCGTAATTTCCAACCTCCTGTTTCAGGCGAACTGATCATGTCGACTTTTAATATCGGGCCCTGCGGAGAGATCGGGATTATCAAGTCACGGATCAAAGATGCGATCCTGGAAGGGGAAATTCCGAATGATTTTGAAACGGCAAGATTATTGATGCTGAAAATCGGAGAAGAACTCGGATTAAAAGTTCAAAACGATCAAAAAGTTCAATAGTTTAAACTTTTCAATTTTCATCCCAATATCTATCGGGACTATTTTCAATTTGAAGTATCTTTGTAAAAAAAAATAATTAAATGGGAGCGCTTAAATTTCGCGTGTTATTAGATTCAGAAAAAGACGAAGAAATCTTCAGAGACATTTTGATCAATGAAAATGACAACTTCGAATCCTTATACCGTGCCGTACTCAACTCTTTCAATTTCGAAGGAAATGAGATCGGTTCATTCTTTATGTCGAACGACGAATGGGACAAAGGGCATGAAATCAGCCTGATGGACATGAGCTATTCGGATGAAGATACGGAAATTACAAGCGTGATGTCTGAAGCCAAACTGGCAGATTTCATGGAAGCTCCTGACCAAAAGATCATTCTGGTATATGATTTCCTGAGAATGTGGATCTTCCTGATCGAATTACAGGAACGCACGGAAGAAACGGTGGATAAAGCAAAAGTTGCACTGGCAGTTGGAACGGCTCCGCCTGAAGATTCGAAGATGATCCAGGACGATGCATTTTACGGCGAGGAAGAAGAGGATGAATTCAATGATTTCGATGACGATTTCGGAGATGGATACGACGATGAAGACTTGTCGGGTTATGAAGAATACGAATATTAATTATCAATTATGAATGGACTAATTATCAAGAAAGGGCATAGCCTTGATAATTGATAATTAACTCATTGATGATTCCTTTAGAATATGAGCAACGAAAAAAAATACGGCGATCCGATCGGGGCAGCCATTAAAGAATACGCAGATAAAAGAAGACCGGAAGACATCATTGTTTCTTCTGATATTTGTGAGGACGATATCATTCCTTTGGAAGTCCTTTTTAGAAAACACGAGGAAATGCCGGCTATTGAGCAAAAAGCGCTTTCTCTGGCTAAAGGACACGTATTGGACGTGGGTGCCGGAGCCGGAATTCACGCAACTTACCTACAGGATCTGGGATTAAAAGTAGACTGTATCGATATTTCGGAAGGTGCTGTAGAATTTTTGAAAAGCAACGGACTGAAAGCAGAACGAATCAATTTCTTCTCACTGAAAGAAAAAAAATACGACACCATTCTCATGTTGATGAACGGGATCGGAATTGCGGGAAAACTTTCCAATCTTGAAAAAACACTGGAACACGCAAAATCATTGTTGAATCCGGGAGGGAAAATCTTGTGTGATTCATCAGATATCCATTCTTTGTATGAAGACGAAGACGGGGCACTTTGGGTCGACTTAAATACCGAATATTATGGGAATTTCCGTTTCCAGATGAAATACAAAAAACAGAAGGGACCTTGGTTCGACTGGCTATATGTGGATTTTGACAACCTGTTCAAAGCATCTAAGAACGTTGGATTAAAAGCTATTCGCGTACTGGAAGAAGATGATCATTATTTAGCCGAATTAACCTTAGAAAAATAACATGAGATTACTGACCTGCCTGTTCCTGTTTCTATCCGGTTTTGTTTTCGGGCAAACCAATTCATTGTTGTACCAAATTAAAGGCAAAGACAAAAAAACGTCTTACCTTTTCGGCACCCTTCACATGATTCCTGATTCACTTTATTATTTCCCGGGAAAACTGGATAAGATCATCTCTAAATCAGATGAAGTGGTCCTGGAGGTTGGAAATCTTTCGGATCAGGGCGAAGTGATGAAATTGATGACATTGGAATCAGGTTCATGCTTCGATATCTTTACTCCCGAGCAAAAAGATTCTGTGGTCAACTGGGGAGCGAGTATGCTGGGCATTAAACCCGAACAGTTTGAAAAAGGGTTCGATAAAAGAAAACCCTATACGCTTTTACAGTTGGGGCTTCAAAAAATGATCTCCGGAAAAATCCACATGCTTGATATGGAAATCGATTCAAAGGCTCAAAGCAATAAAATTCCCGTGAGTGGCCTGGAAACCATCGAGTACCAGCTATCGATCTTCGACAGAATGCCGAAAGAAGAAATGGCAGAACTCATCATGGAAACGATCAGGCACCCGGAAGCCGGCGAAAAAGGATTCATTGAAATGCTTCGCGCTTACCACAATCAAGACCTGGAAAAATTGTCAAAATTAATCCTGGAAAGTGACGGATTAGGAAGCTCGACAGAGGAATTACTAGAAAAAAGAAATCAAAACTGGGTTCCCAAAATGGACACTCTGATGAACTCAAAAGCTTGTTTCTTTGCTGTAGGTGCAGGTCACTTAGGCGGACAAAACGGCATGATTCAACTGCTTCGTCAAAAAGGATATGAAGTAACTCCTGTAAAATACTGATATGCGTAATTTATTATTTCTCTTGTTCTTCGGAATGTTTGTCACCGCGTGCAACACTTACTCGGATGAACAAAAATCACAATTCATTTCCGATGCGGAGAATTACGCCAAAAAACACCAGTGGAATTACGAAGTGCTGGAAGGCGGTTTGGTTGTAGAAGTCATCAAAAAGGGAACCGGAACTGAAAAAATTCAATCCGGAAGCGAAGTGGAATTGCTGTACAAAGGAACACTTACCAACGGACGCAAGTTTGATCAGACAGAACCCGGAAAGCCATTTAAATCGAAAATGAAAGGATTGATCGGCGGTTTTCAGCTTGGCCTTTTAAATCATGTTGCAGGAACGAAACTACGCATGGTTGTTCCTCCGCAATTAGGATATGGCGATGATGCATTGGACAACATTCCTGCTAATTCGACGCTTATTTTCGAAATTTCAATCGAAAACGTCTATTAAAAACACAAAAAACCACGACCTGGAAAAGCCGTGGTTTCTTATTTAAAATCAATTCCTTAGAACGCAAAACGGAAATTCACTCCTCCGCTAACATTCATTTCGCTGCTGATCAGACCTCCTGTAAATACCGTTGCCATTCCGGGATTCAACTCCCCTCCTATCCGCATTCGGCTCAAAACCGGATTAGTGCGGGACAATTTAAAACTCATTTCAAGTGGCACGCGCACAAGTAATCCCATGGTAAAATTTCCGGAAAAACTTTCTCTTTGTTGTCCTAATGTTGTAGGATAAGGATAACCCGGAGCATTTTGACCGTTATCAGATGATGGTAAACCGCTGATTTCATAAGAATCTATATAAGAACCTATGACCTCACTACCAACACTTAATAAACACAACACATCCAGACCGGTTTCAAACTGGAAAATCCGGTTCGGATTGGTTGCAATGTGCTGTCCCACACCAATAGCAATGGTCTGTGAACGATACGATTTCGCAATGGTCTGATTCCTGTTTCCGTAGACATAATATTGTTGTCCGTTCTGACTCGAAGTGAGTGTATCAATTACCTGCTTATTTTCATGGCGCCAGTACTTATTTGCTCTCATCTCCGGCCCTAATCCTATATGAATACTGGTTGTTGAAAGAAGCTTTCTGCCTGCCTGCTTATCTTTCCCATTGATGAATGAAAAAGAAAACATATAGTAAGATCCGCTTGAGAAAACATGGGTATTATCATAAAAATAGATTCCGTTGTCGTTCGGTTTCAATGAATCAGGGATTTCAAACCCGGGAGTCATCCGTGCCCATTTATCAGGGGTAAAATCAAAGTTAGTACTGGAACTCATCCCGTGAGTCATTTTTACAATGAACCGGGGAGTTTTGGTTCCGAGTGAATCTTTCTGCTGTGAAAAACTGATCCCATTTACCAAAACAAATAATACAGCGAAGTAGGTCCTCATATCTTTTTATTTTTTTAATGACTGATTAACAGTGTAATCGCTATTTTATTGTATTTAGCTTCCAAAAGAAATTATCCGTGAGGAATCGAAATTCTTTCCTGCACTATTCTAAAACCCTCATTTTCACAGTTTTTCTTAAATCCATAAAAAAAGCATTCATTCGTGATATAAATTCCTTCAAAACATTGTTAAAACGAAAAGAAACCGCTATTTTTGAAGCGCATTTTAAAAACGAAATCTAAATTCTCAAACATGAGTGTTCTAGTTAATAAAAACTCTAAAGTAATTGTACAAGGATTCACAGGAAGTGAAGGTACTTTCCATGCAGGTCAGATGATTGATTATGGAACAAACGTTGTTGGTGGAGTAACTCCGGGAAAAGGAGGTTCTACTCACCTGGACCGTCCTGTTTTCAATACAGTTGCTGATGCAGTCGCTAAAACAGGTGCTGATGTTTCTATTATTTTCGTTCCGCCGGCATTTGCAGCAGATGCAATTATGGAAGCAGCAAACGGAGGTATCAAAGTAATCGTTTGTATTACGGAAGGGATCCCGGTAAATGACATGGTAAAAGCAAAAGAATACCTGAAAGGAACAGGTGCTCGTTTGATCGGACCGAACTGTCCGGGTGTTATTACTGCTGACGAAGCGAAAGTAGGTATCATGCCAGGTTTCGTTTTCAAAAAAGGAAAAATCGGTATTGTTTCCAAATCAGGAACTTTAACATACGAAGCAGCTGACCAGGTTGCTAAAGCTGGATTGGGAATTACAACTGCAATCGGTATCGGTGGTGATCCGATCATCGGAACAACTACAAAAGAAGCAGTTGAATTGTTGATGAACGATCCTGAAACAGAAGGAATCATTATGATCGGTGAGATCGGTGGTAGCTTAGAAGCAATCGCTGCACGTTGGATCAAAGAAAACGGTACAAAACCGGTAGTTGGATTTATCGCAGGTGAAACTGCACCGAAAGGACGTACAATGGGTCACGCAGGTGCAATCGTTGGTGGTGATGATGACACAGCAGAAGCTAAAAAACGTATCATGCGCGAGTGTGGAATCCATGTAGTGGACTCTCCTGCTCACATCGGTACTAAAATGGCTGAAATTTTAGGAGTTACAGCGTAATCGCTCTAATTATACTACAAGATCCCGTCCCGGTTAGCCGAGGCGGGATTTTTTTGTCTAAAAATAACGATAGCTGAGCGGAGTCGAAGCTACCTTTTCTACTTTCTGGCCGTTCAAGCCTTGTTAACCGGCCTCTCTATTTTGTATTTTGCAGTTTGAATTCACAATTAGTAATTACCTTTGTTATATGACACAATACAGTTCTACTTCGTATCCCGTTATGGAACATTTTTACACGCTACAGGGTGAAGGAAAATATACGGGTACTTCTGCATATTTCATTCGACTGGGAGGATGTGATGTAGGTTGTGTGTGGTGTGATGTGAAAGAATCCTGGGATGCGGATGTACACCCAAAAATGAGCGTAGAGGAATTAAAAAATACCGTTGCGCAATATCCCGGAGATTTGGTCGTAATTACAGGAGGTGAACCAGCCATGTATGATTTGACGATTTTAGTAGACGCATTGCATTCCATCGGGAAGTATGTGGCAATAGAAACATCCGGAACCAGCGTCCTGACCGGAGACGTAGATTGGTATACTTTCTCCCCAAAAAAATTTAAATCTCCCGTTGAAGAAGCCTATACGAAAGCTTCAGAGCTAAAAATTGTTATCTTTCATAAATCAGATTTAGCGTGGGCAGAAGATCATTCCCTGAAAGTGAATGAAAATTGTGTTCTCTATTTGCAGCCTGAGTGGTCAAAAAGGGAACAATTATTGCCTACAATTATTGAGTATGTAAAGAATCACCCGAAATGGAAGATTTCCCTGCAAACTCACAAATACTTAGAAATACCATAATACCCATGAAAAACCTTTTATTGGCTTTGTTCATTTTAGCTACAGCTTCCTGCTCCACAGCACAAATGGCCTATTCTACCAAAAACAAAAAAGCCATTGCCCTGTACGAACAGGCAATCAGTGAACCCGGAAAATCTGTTGATCCAAAAACACACGGACCGAATTATGCGGGTGCAATTGCATTGTTGGAGAAAGCCCTGGAGAAAGATCCCGCTTTCTGGGAAGCTCACATGGTTGAAGCTGAAATGTATGAATTGATAAATCAACCTTACAAAGCAATAGAACAATACCGCAAAGCACTTGCAATCAATCCGAACCCAACTTCCGGAGGTGCTGTTTATTATTATCTGGGCACAATGGAATATAGCGTCGGTGAATACGAAAATGCAGTGAAGAACCTCACTACTTTCACACAGGCAAAAGGTGCACACCCGGATAATGTAGCCCGTGCGAAACAAATCATCAATGATTGTGCTTTTGCTATCGAAGCGATGAAAAATCCGAACCAGTTTAAACCGGTAAATCTAGGACCGGGAGTCAATACAAAAGACCCGGAATATTTCCCAACGATTACGGTTGACGGTAAAACGTTATTATTTACCCGACTGATCGACGACAAACGTGTTGCTGGCCCATACCAGAAACAGGAAGATTTCTACGTTTCCAACCTGAGTACTTTCAACACCTGGGAAACTGCCGTACCGATGCCCAAAAACATCAACACAGTAAACAACGAAGGTGCTCCTACGATCAGTGCTGACGGCAGAAACCTGATTTTTGTGGCTTGTTCGGATGAAACAGGAACCAATTACGGCGACAACCGGAAAGGAAAAGGAAGCTGCGACTTGTTTTATACCAAACGTTTAGGGAATCAGTGGATTGATCCGGTGAACCTTCCGGGAGCAATCAATACTTCAAGCTGGGAATCACAACCATCGCTGTCAGCTGACGGAAAAACACTTTACTTCGTACGTAAAGTCATGGCGCGCGGCGGAAGACCCGATTCGGATATTTACTCTTCGACCTTAAAAGAAGACGGAACATGGGATACTCCTGTTCGTTTGCCGAATACCATCAATACTCCATACATGGAAGAATCTGTGTTGATCCATCCGGACGGAAAAACCTTGTATTTCTCTTCTCAGGGACACCCGGGAATGGGCGGATTGGATATTTTCGTTTCCCGCATGAATGAAAAAGGAGAATGGGGAAAAGCAGAAAACCTGGGATACCCGATCAATACCAGTGCCGATGAAAACTCTTTATTGGTAAGTGCAGACGGTGAAATTGCGTTTTTTGCATCGGATCGTCCGGGAGGTTTCGGAGATCTGGACATTTATTACTTTATCATGCCGGAGAAATTCCGCCCGGTAAAAACACTTTATTTCGATGGATTGGTATTCGATGCGGTAACCAAAAAGCCACTTCCGGGAAAATTCTCCCTGATCAATATCAAAACGGGTAAAGAAGTAATCAAATCCGAAGCTGACCAAGTAAACGGAACTTTCACAGTTTCACTTCCGATCAACGAAGAATATGCTTTGTCGGTGAGTTACCCGGGATACACGTTCTTCTCCCAGAATTTCAACATGACGATTGCAGACAATCACGAATCAGTCCACATGGACGTTCCGATGGTTCCGATCACGGCGGGAACGACTACCGCATTGAAAAATGTGTTCTTCGACCTGGATAAAGCAACGTTACGTCCGGAATCTTATGTCGAATTGAACAAATTGCGTGATCAGCTGAAAACCAACCCAACAATGAAAATTGAGATTGGCGGACATACCGATACACGTGGTGATGCGGCGAAAAACTTACAACTTTCCGATGCGCGTGCTAAATCCGTGAAAGATTACCTGATCCAACAAGGAATTGAGGCTTCGCGTCTGTCTTCAAAAGGATTTGGTGAAACCATGCCGATTTTCTCTGACGAACAAATCGCAGCGATGACGAAAGAATCTGAAAAAGAGAAAGCGCACCAGGAAAACCGTAGAACGGAATACAAGATTGTGAAGTAATGCATTTCATCCGCCTCATACGACCGATCAACTTACTTGTCATTATCCTGACAATGTATGGAATCCGTGTGTTCTTTATTCCGTATATGTCTGAAGACGTTTTACTGAAAAAGACACACCCGAATGAGGTGGTAGATTATTTCCTGCTGGTATTTTCAACCGTTCTGATAGCTGCTGCCGGAAATATCATCAACGATTATTTTGATGTGAAGGCAGACCGGATCAACAAACCGCACAAGGTCATTATCGGGAAATACATCAAGCCGCGCTGGGCAATTGTTTCACACTGGATACTGAATTTTGTGGCGTTCTCCATTGCATGCTACCTGACCTGGGAATACGAAACGTTCTGGTATGTGTTTATTCATTTGCTAAGCATCAATATTCTTTGGTTCTACTCCATGTACTTCAAAAGAAGGTTCCTGATCGGAAATTTGTTCATTGCGGCTCTGACGGGGCTTGTTCCCCTCTTGTGCGGAATTCATTTCCTGGGATTGACTACTCCGTTCCAAAGTGCAAACTTTCTGAGTGATTTCACCGAAGGAGCGAATTGGATTTCCCAGCTGAACCTGAAAATATTTTTCGTGGTGGCATTGGCATTTTTCGCTTCCTGCCTGAATCTAGTACGCGAAATCGTCAAAGACATGGAAGATGTGGAAGGTGATCTGTTACTCAAAGCCAAGACCATTCCGATCGTTTTGGGAATCAATAAAGCAAGATGGATTTCCTTTTGCTGCCTGATTGCAATTATCGGGATCTCGCTTCCATTCCTGATCGAAGGATATTCCGTATTCAATCACACCTTTTTACGGGTCATGGGGCCTTCATTCGGTATTTATTTGCTGCTGATCATTTGCTGCATGCTTTTGCTAAACAAACCTGAGAAGCCACGGTTAAAACGAATTGACCTGATTTTGAAAATCACCATGCTGATCGGGTGTTGCATGCCTTTTTACTGGTATTTTTTATGAATGAACTAAAATGGGTACTGGGCTCTCAATCTCCCAGGAGAAAAGAGCTTTTAGCAGGAATCGGGGTAGAATTTGAAGTACGAACGAAGGATACGGAAGAAATTTACCCGTCTTCACTTCCGGCGGAAGAAGTTCCGGAATTCCTCTCAAAATTAAAAGCTGCTGCCCTTCTCCCCGACCTGGAAGATCACGAAGCCATCATTTGTGCAGATACCGTGGTGATCCTGGATGGAAAGATCCTGGGAAAACCATTCGATTACGAAGATGCAAGGCAAATGCTTTCCAAACTATCCGGCCAAAAGCATACGGTTATTACAGGAGTTTTTATCGGCTCAAAAGTCAAAAGCATTTCTTTTTCGGAACGCACGGAAGTGGAGTTTGAAAAACTAAGTGACGAAGAAATTAAATACTACATCGAAAAATACATGCCGTTCGATAAAGCCGGATCATACGGAGTCCAGGAATGGATCGGGTACCTGGCGGTGAAACGCATGGAAGGAACTTATACCAATGTTATGGGACTGCCTACTAACAGGCTTTACCAGGAAATCAAACGTTTCAAAGAAGTTCAATAGTTTAAAATCTTCAGAAAGCAGGCAACTACCATTGTTATAATATCGTTGCCTACTGTAATGTATCAAGTGAAAATCCAGCTTTGGAACAGTTCTTTTTGGAGATCATTTAAGATGACTTCAATTCATCTATATTGACATTTTTAATCTTTTGCTGCACTGATTAGGTTACTTAAGCACAATCTATTTGATTTTATACAGATTCCGAAAGGCCTGAAATCCTGGTAAAGAGATTCCTAGTTCATCTGCGGTCTCCATTACATCCCTGCTATACGATTTCAATTCATATTCATTGTTATGGCCCGAAAAGATGATCTTAATTGCGGGCATGAATTTGAACATCACTTTCATAAGTAAGCCCAGAAGCCATGGAGGTAGCTTAAAGATTTTCAAATCCGGACTGTATTTTAAGTCTACCTGTCTAGCCTCAAGCAGAGGAATCAATTCCTTTCCGTTTGCAATCACATTGCGCCAATGCCGGGGCGACCGTAAAAGGTCTGTTAGCGGCTTATCAGCCTGAGACTTTAGGGTTTCCAAATGAATTGCAGCATTCACGGCAAAGTGGCCGAACAACCACGATCTAAAATCCGATACCATCGTCACCTTGAAGCCAGCTCCCTTGAATAGCTCCAGTACTTGAGCTTCCCTTTCCGAAGGTGCGGTCGTGCCATCGGTTCCTATAGTGACTTTGCCGAGAAAGGCGCCATTCAATACACCGTTACTATCAAAACCACCACCGGCGACTGGAAACCCGAAGACAAGCTGTTTTCTGGGAAAAGCTTTCATCACTTCCAGAGGTTCATTCCAGATATTATTGAACAAAAACAAGGTTGCATTTCCAATCTTATCAGCCAAGAAATCTGCAACCGATTTGAGTTGATAGTGTTGAACACTCACAAAAATTAAATCGTACTCATGATCTGAAGACAGTTCTTCAATTAACCGGATACGCCATTCGTCTTTTATCAATTCGCCCTTTAGTTTTTTTCTCGCATCGTAAATGTTTAGTGAAACGGTTTCTCCCAGCAATTCAGCTTTACCCTTGCGCACAAAAAACGTTACAGTATTACCTGATTGACTTAACGCCCAGGCATACTGTGTAGAAATTACTCCCCTTCCAAATACCAATATTTTCATTCTTCATTTTTTTTAATGATCTGCTCAAAAATATCAATATGTTTGTATACAAAATATAGTAGTATACTAAAATATACCAATATTCCGCTATGATAAAAAATATAAAGAAAGTAGTAGAAGTAAACAATTGTATGCCTGATCAGGGCTTAGCCTTGCTGGATTTAGTAAATATCTTTAGTGGTAAATGGAAAATCATTATTATCGGTATGCTTCTTCATGAAGACAGAAGATTTACTGACCTTAAAAGAGTTATCCCCGATATAACGCCAAGAATGCTGTCGAAAGAATTAAAGGAGCTGGAATTGAATGGGATCGTTAAACGCGAGGTATTTGACAGTACCCCGGTTTTGATTAAATACGGCTTGACTGATTCTGCCAAAAAACTGGAAGATGCCTTCGCTAATCTATTGCAATGGGCAAGTGAACATCGATCTAAAACAATTAAATCTTAACCTCGGATCATCCTTTTACAACGGGGTACACCAAACTAAAAACGCGGTCCATCAATGACGAACCGACGAACCGCGCTTCTATCTTGTGTTAATTATCTACTGTTTAACGAACGGTGTTGTTTCGGAACCGTTGTCTCCGCTTACACGCACCAGGTAATACCCATTTTGCAGGTCGTGCACCTGGAAATCCGCAGCGTATGTTTGATTGTTATTGAATACGTTTTGGTGTTTCACCACGCGTCCGTTCATATCAATCACTTCGATTTTGGCGTTGTTCCCCACATTTCCTACCAATTCTACCCGGATTTTTTCCGTTGCCGGGTTCGGGAAGATCAATAGCTCATTATTCAAAACTTGTTCTTCCAGATCCAAAGTGAATCCTACGGAAAAATCATAGCGGTGGTAAGAACCGAAATCAGGTGGGAAAGATTCCACGATGGAACCACCGACTTTACGCACTCTGAAAGCACCGGTTGTTTCTCCTTCTACCTGCGCCGAATACCAGAATCCGAGTCCGTCATCGTCGCTGTCTTCTAAAATAATGGAATAACATCCCGGAGCCAGGTTGAATGTATCCTTGTAATCCGTATTGTTGTTCAATGTAGTTCGCTGGTAAATAATTCCTCCATTGTTATCAACCAATCTCCATTTGTTCTCATTGGCCTTGTTATTCGTCACCATCCACACAAAGAACGGACCATTGATTACTTCCGGAGCAGTATATTTCGTTTTAAACTCGTTGTTTTTCTCGTACTCGTCCAATGAAGATGATCCGTCGATCTCAATCACCCGTGCGTGGAATCCTCCTGCCGGATTTGCTCCGAACCAGAAATGCGGATTCGCTATCGGAATTTCAACAACCTCTTTTTGCAGGAATGCCAAATTACCTGTCCAGGTGTAATCAATGAAGTTACCATAACTAACCCAAATACGGATTTTGCAGGAAGTCAACGGAAGTGCACCATTGTTTTGCAGGATCACACGCGGATTTGAACAAGTCGGGTTCCATTTGCGGTAATATTCGTAGCTGTTCGGGTTCAAAATATCCAGGATTGCCGCATCGTGCTGGAAATTCGGTGCAGAATAAGAAACCAGATCAATTGCCGTAATGTAATTTCCGCCCGCCTGTGCAGGATCGTTCGCAGGAACGTCACTGATATCGTAATCTACCGAAATGGTATCGCCCGGCTGTACAAAAGAAGACAGTTCGTGATCGAATTCAGCAACCATGTCTCCCGGACACCAACCTTCTCGTGCATACGGCCATGTTCCGCCCTGAGCAGTATTCGGATTCTTTCCACAGTCATCTCTCCAGATATTCCAGCTGAAACGCTCTACTCCATCGATAAGAATTTTATGCTGTTTGTCCTGCCATTCACAGCAAGCTCCCGCACCAACCTGACCGTGTCCGGTTAAGCGCGTTTTGATCTTGAAATTTTGAGAAGTATCGGAAAGTACCACCTGTTTGGCCTGCATCACTGCATCGTTTGCCATATCCGCATAATTGTAAGATGTCCAGTTTTGCCAAACCGGTTGAATATCATGTACGTCTCTTGCAGGAATTCCTTCTACAAAAGCAAATTTCAGGTCGATCAATTCCTGTGTATTGTGCGCTTCCAAATCAACCAATCCGTATAAATACTTCTGGTAATCCGTTACATCGTAAATCCAGGTAAATCCTTGCGGCCCCAGGTCAAAACCGATTCCGTACGGTGTAATGTAACGTCCGATCTCAATGTCATTGATCTCTTCAAAAGCAACTTCGTGGTAATGGATCGTTTGATTGGTCAACGTAGCACTCACAGGACCCGGAACGGACTGAATCACCGATCCGTTGCTTGCAAGTGTATCAATTGTTCCCTGGTCGTACGTCAGCATATTGGAAAGCACATGAAAACTATGTGGTCCCGGCTCGTATTCAAAAACAACACTTGGCACCGGGAATTGTGTCACCAAAACAGAATCCGCAGTTGCAGCATTCATTGTTCCCTGGATCAAATCAATCTTAGGACTTCCGGTTGTGTTATCAACACCTGCAATAACCGGCTGATTATTCTGAACCATATTTACATTCGAACACATTCCTAAACGGTTGTTCCCGGAGCGGTCAATCAGGGCCAATTGCCCATCAAAGTCATAGTACACTTCCAAACTCGCGTAGTTCGGGTGTGAAGACACAATTTTCTTATCTTTCCAGCTTGAAATAGTTGCTGCATCCAGCGCGGATGACCAGATAGAGAACTCATCGATCGAACCCTTCCAGTTATTGTTCAGATCTTTACCTGCTCCCAGGATAAATTTCGAAATGGTTTCGATCGGTCGGGTATGCCCCGTTCCGGAATGCCATTGCACACCATCTTTGTAGATGAACATTTGTCCGGTAGATGTTTTCTTCACAAAAGCCCAGTGATGCCATGCATTGTCTACATCAGCTGCTGCCGTAGCCGTTTTTTGAATCCGGTCGTAGCCTGATCCCAATCCTGCATCCCAGTAAATATTATCGTTTGACCACGGTAAATGAATATTCACGATTCGATTGTTCAATGAATCCGCAGCTTCCACAATCGATGTAGACGCACCGGTATTTCCGTTTCCTTTTGCCCAGAAAGCAATCGTTACATCGCCTCCCAAATTGACGTTGTTCAGGTTAATTTCCGCATAATTCGTTCCGTTGGCAGTAAACACCCCGTTGGAATTGTCAAAACTCAAGGTATTGCTTCCTGCAACAGCTGCCATTTCCATGTCAATTTGTGGAAGTCCCTGACGTGCATCTGTAAATTTCAGTTCGATAACCAGGTTTGAAGCCCCATCATAAGTAAACGGAGCTGAAAAATGAATGGTATTGGAACCCGCTGTAATTCCCGTTAGCGAATTATTGAAAACAGTAGTAAATCCGGTTGTTTCCAATACTGTTAAACTCGTAGCAGCAGTTGATTTGATACGGATCTGAACACCCTGCAAAGAAGCAAACGCATTTAGAATATTCAGGTTCATTCCCTGGATATCCCCGGCAATGACTCCGCTCGTTGCCAATTCATTGGCAGGAATGATCCACTGGATCGTTTTTCCGTTCCCATTCGAACTAACAAGCGTTAAAGGTGCGCTTCCTGTTCCTGAAATGGGGTGAATAGCCGGAACCAACGAAGTACGTTTTTGTACCTGCATCCACTTTTGATCGTAAAATACGGTATTTGAATACGGATAAGTCGCTGGAGCGAGTGTATTCACTCTGTATTTGTTTCCTGTGACCTGAACGGAATCCATGATCCCGGTATGTTCAAATATCCGTGTATACGTCAGGTAATCCCACTCACCGCAATTGTATTGGTCCCAGGTTGTCAACGGACTGCACTTCAGCTTGTAATACATCAGTACTTTTTCAAAACGTTTGGTATCCAGGCTTGCCGGAAATTGAAATTCGGCTCTCCGGGTAGAGATCGTATCAAACGTATAGGTCTGGACCCAGGTTGTATCTTGTGCAAACGAAGCTAAGGCTGCGACTGCCAGGAAACCTGAGAGAATCAACTTTTTCATATTTATATTCAGTATAGGGTATAAAGATAGTCAAACAAGCTGCCTTTACTATACCGATTTTGCGACATTTCCGGGACAAGATCCCAAATCCTGAAAATCCGGATCAGTACACTTTATAAACAGGAAGACGGTTAAACGTCTTTTTCTCAAACCGTTGACTGTTCTGATACACAAAGAAAAGCTGTGCTTCTGCACTTTTGGCAAATTCCGGATCCGTTTTTTTCCGTTCTTCCAGTCGCGATCTAAGCTCCGGCTCACTACTTAGTAGTTTTGCGGCTTCGTCCTCAAAAACGTAGGCAGAATAATACTCTTTTTCCTGTACATAACTATCCATGAAATTCCATGCAAAGTAAGAATCCTCGAAACGCGGTTCCAAAACGGAAACAATGAAATTCATTCTCTCCTGGTCGCACGAAACCCAAACACTTCCACCAGGAATGTACACATCTTCTTCCTGCTCGAAGCTTTTCACTTTCCGGTGAATGTAATGCCCTTCATAAGGTTTACTTCCTGTTTCAAAATCTGTGATACGGATCGTGTGCACTTTGCGTTCGGAGCTCTCCAGTTCTTCTATTTTTACCCCGTTTGCTTTCAACCGCTCGATCACTGCCGTTGCTTCTTTTGAAACAATGTATCCTTTCGGAATGCTGACAGAATCCTGGTAACGGTATGTCTGATAGTAAGGAATATACTTCTCAAATGGTTTTTTCCGGTCGTAAAACAACCGGTCTTTTCCCGACACTTCACTTGGTTTATATCCGAAATCATAGCCTTTAAACAAAACCGAATCTTTCTGCTCTGTTAAACGGTAATTGAACATCAACTGACCTGACTGGCGGTTTTTCTCCTGCAAATTCGTTGGTTTCCGTGCTTTTTCGATTGCCTGGCTGTGCTCTTTCGTCCAGCGGATCATCCAATCCATGTATGCTTTTGTAGCTTGTACCCGTTGCGGAAATGGTTTCAGCATGTGCGTTTCAACGGTAATACTGATCGAATTGAAAATAGCTGCGTATCCCTGTGCATAGCGCGGTAAATCATTGAATGCCTGCAAACCGGATTCGGGTGTATCTCCCATTGTTTCTACATACGGAGACCAGTCCCAGCCTTTCTTTTTGAGTCCGGGAGTCAGTTCCGGGTAGTACAAAGTCTTCATTACGTCTCGCAGTCCGGAACTCATCCGTTCTTTCATGGGGTGGATTAAAGTCAGCGTGTATTGATAATCTGCCCCGTTCGACACATGATTATCTATGAAAACATCCGGCTCCAGTCCGTGGTAAATTTTGGCAAATGTTTGCATGTTCTTCGAGTCCATTTTGATGAAATCCCGGTTCAGGTCGAGGTTTTGAGCATTTCCTCTAAATCCGTATTCTTCCGGTCCGTCCTGGTTGGCTCTGCTGCTTGAAGACCGGTTCATCATTCCACCAATATTATAAGCCGGAATGATCGCTATTACCGGAAGATCTTTTGTTTTCTTTCCTTTACGAATCCATTCTTCAATCCATAACAGGCAGGCATTTACTCCGTCAGGTTCACCCGCATGGATCGCATTGTTGATCAGGATGGTTGTCTGTTCTTTTGCCTTACGAAAGGTCTGAAGAGAATCTCCTGCTCCGTTGAGTATTACCAAATAGATCGGGAATTCCGTATCGGACTCTCCCATTTCATACCATTCAATTTCCTTATGATCTGCATGCAGTTTTTGATAGATCCTGATCAATTCCGGGTATGTGGGCGTTTTATTTCCATCCCATTGCGACACAGCGAGAAACGGGAAAAGCAGTGCGAAAAATGTAAATTTCATGCTCTAAAATAGTTTAATGGGCCCAAAGAAAGTTCAAAAAGGGTTCAAAAAGTTCCAACGAACCCAAAATTCAAATTGAGTTGCTTTGAACAAATTCCAGTTATGTTTGTACTAACAATAAAAATGATCATGAGACTATCTTTTCTATTTTCCCTGTTATTCTGTTTTATCGCTTTTAACAGCCTGGCGGAATGTGCCGGAAACGGGTTGTATGCTTTTCCCGGTAAAGGAGAAATTAAAAAAACGAGTCTTTTTGTTCTCGACGGATATGCGGAAAGTCAGCATATCATTGAAGGTCTGAACAGCAAATACGCTGTTTACCTGAAGTCAGAAGATGAGCGAATTCCTTTGAAAGTTTTGGAAATTCATACCGGGCAATTCAATTTGACACAAGCTCTTTTGAAGCCTGAAAAAGAATTGATTCCGGGTAAAAAGTACCAATTGATAATCGATAATTTACCGGATTATGAAAGATGGGGAGAATACAACTCCAAAACACGAAAATATGACCCTGTAACCTACTTTGTATTGGATGAAAGTGATCATGAAGCGCCGCAATGGATCAAAACTCCTAAAGAAAATGACAAATCGCTTGTTCATTTAGGCTGCGGTCCGTCGATTCATGTAAACTTCGAAATGTCTTTGAAAGAAAACAGCGATTACCTGGTAAAGACAATCGTTAAATCCATTGAATCCGGCAGAGAAACTACTTATTACATTAGTGCATCCAAAGAACAAATTACTATTGGACACGGGATGTGTTCCGGAGCTTTTGCGTTTAGCGAAGGCGATTCTTTCGAGGTGAAATTCCAGGTCATGGATGCTTCCGGAAATACTTCTTCGGAAACGGAATGGATTGCGTTTACGAAACCAACTGATTAGTTTTTAATGGTTTTCATCGAGATGATTTTATTTTCAAAAAAATAAATTTAAAAAACTAATAATCAATATATTAACACCGAAAGTGTTCGCTAATTAGCGAACAAGCGAATTCTCGAATCTTAGATTCAATTCATAAATGCAACTTAGGTAATTGTTAAGTAAAATCAAGGGAA